>JGI24512J20087_1000007_pt1 | contig 492454 bp, 523 predicted proteins | sample LinPmetageLP35_FD_20087 | JGI IMG/M metagenome (IMG submission 20087) | reverse complement strand
CTTCGTACATGGCGCATTTAATGTAGATTTCACGTCAATGCGCACTAGATACTTGGCAATGCTGCTTTTACAAAAACCCCTAGTATTTTGTATAGCCACCTTTAGCTAGAATCACTTTATGTGGGTTTGCACTGGTATGTGATATCACAAAGATAGTAAAAGTAGCAAAAACAAGTGTAATAGTGGTTTAATATATTTTAGATTGTTTAGCTAAAGGAGTACGAGAAGGAAGAGGATTTATATTTGTAGTTGTAACCTCCCTGAAACCCCTCCTGCTACCAGCTGGCTCCTGGCGTGGATACATCAAACACTCGGTATGGGTCCTGTGGACCAACACTTTAATACATCTGTTACCTATTCTTTTAATAATCTTTTAAATCTTAGCTTGTGTTATCGATTCCCAAGCCTTTTAAATAGCTACTTGAAGGCGTTTATAAGATCGGTAAACTTTTATCGATTGTTTTTTCAAGTAGTCTTTTATTAGATCCCATATTATCTTGATTAGGTTTAAATTAGGGGAATTTGCTAGCTAAAAGATTAGAGTAATTCTAATAGCTTTAAAGACTGATTTTGTATACTTTAAAGCATGCCTTTTTGTGTTATCTTGTTGAAAAACAAGCTCGGGATATTGTTGTAAAACCTCTTGGATTATAAGGATAATTATTTCGGAATAAGGGCCTTTATTAATTGTCTTCTAGTCCTTTTTTTTTTAAACAAACCTTGATGCTTTTTGTATTTATTACTAATCGAACCCTAAAACATTTATCTATTAAAGTCGAGAGATCTAATTTGCGTATGTTAAGACTGGTTTTCGGCGTGCAATTCGTTGAGCAAAGCTTTTTTTTAAATGCGATACGAATTGCGTGAAAACCGACGTTCTATTAGAAAATCAAAGGAATCTCAGCCCAAGAAGTACAACAATTCACTCTCGACGCTATTACCTATTAAATAAAGCGTTTTCGTTAGAGGGTATTTAAGTGAGCTCTACAGCCTTGTAAATAATGTTAAGGAGTCAATCAAATCCATAAGGCGTACTATACTTGACGTCAAGTAAAGTTTAACTAAAAGGCAATTTCGTCTTATGTGGGTTTGCACCGGTATGTGATATCACAAAGATAATAAAAGTAGCAAAAACAAATGCAATAATAATTCAATATATTTCAGATTGTCTAGCTAAGGGAGTGCGAGAAGGCAAAGGATTTATACCCGTAGCTGTAATCCCCTTGAAATCCCTCCGGCTACCGGCCGGCTCCTGGCGCGGATATATCAAACACTCGGTATGGGTCCTGTGAACCAACATCTTAAGTCCAGCCGGCTTCGAAATATAAAGTCTAGCATCGTAATTGCTCGTTTCAAGAAGTCTGTTTTGTTAAAGTTTTAGGCGTAAGTACACTAAATAAAGATTCCATGACAAAAGTGCTGATTTTCAGTACAAAAAGCAGCGAATTGTCATCGTTATATTATTAGTGGTACCCCCTGCACGAGAACCCTGTCAACGGAAACCTCTAGAATTGCGCTCAGACAGCGGTTGTACAATATTTCGGGCTTGTACCAAGTAGAATGGGCCTCTTTCGTCATTAGCTTTGTCTGATTAGTGAGCTAAGGTGCGCCCCATTCCTCCAACGTTGCTGGAGGTTGGGGGACCCTGTCTGCCTGTCAAGTTCGAGTGAGATTCTTCCCTCCGTAGGTGCTTCGATACCAACCAAGGATTCCAACAGCAGAACATCGGATGGGAGTTGCAAAGGGGATTGGCGGAGCGCACGAGCAGCTCATATGTCTACGCGACAAATCCTCAAGGCGGATATGAGAGCTGCAGGTGGACTGAGCATGCTTCCCGTAAGTGTTCTGTACCTTCCTGGCGCTATAAGGAGAGTTCTCCTCGATACCCTCGCTAAGATGACCAGACCAGGCGCCGATCTCATTGATTGCCCCTGATCTACTGCAAGTGCTTCTCCCCACACCTGCAGCGCTTCGACCCGGCCGTTGGGGAGATTTGCCATTCCGTTTGCGCCCCATTTCCATCAATCTTTATTCCTTCATAATTGCTTTGCTCTCTCTCCTCTCTACCTTCCTAGCTCAAACAATATCGCACAAGACAGATGAGCACGTCTATCGAGACTAGTGTCACGAAGATGAAAAGTTGCAGACACTGTTGGTGAGGATTGAATTTTGCGATGTTTCCTCCACCAAAGAAGTCAAATCAGCAAGTCCCCGTTGACTTTTGTGAAATCGCAGAATGTGACCGGGTTCAGACCCAACCAGATTTTCTTTTCCGATCTTCTGATGCTTCCTTCGGTGGCACATCCTACTTCTTCCTGGAGGCACGGGAAGTCTTCGATGTTGAAGATGAGCCGTTCTGCTTCTGCTTCTGTTGCCTATCACTATGAGCCTGCCGCTTCCTTGCCAATTCCGTCGCCTCGGCATTTGCGCTCGTCTCGTTATTTTGTATTTGCGACTGCTCAGCTTGCTGCATATCTACGGGTCAGCATTGTGTATATAGCGCGGTAGGCCTGACGAAGTTTCTGCGTCGCTTACATTCATTCTGGACTGTACGTTCAGCAAGGCTGGTTCTGGCAGTGCCTGAGAACCGAACGCGTTAGGATGGTCGAAACTGAATGCTGTTCCAAAGAGCACACCGATTTGACAAGGAGCAGTTCCCGGAGCTACATAAGCCCAGGCCTCACCTGTTTTCCCAAGGTGTCCTGACCAAGAGATATGGACTTCTTCGTTGGATTCGAAGCCACCTATCATCGTGGAATTGATGATGATCGATTTGGCAGGTTGTACGTGCAAGTTGCAGTGTTCAACCACCATGGGATGAACAAAATTGACCTTGCAACAAGAGTCTTCCACCACAATTACTTCTTTCAGTTCGCCAGATGTGGGATCAAGAACATGAGCCGATTTGTACTGGATATCTCTCGACTGCGGTGAGCTTTGTGACTTGAAGCGACATGGTCAGTTTATCATTATAACAAAGGCGTCGAAGGTTCATCTTACAAAGTTTGCAGAATTTTCTGATGACTGTTCCCCGGAACTGCTCGAGTAATTCTGTCCTCTTTCCCAGTCTTCTTGGTCTACATCTCTGCAAATGCCATTTAGGTAACCAATCTTTTGGTAACGTTCTCTGTCGAGTCTGTCTTGTCGCCAGATACGTTCACGCTTGCGCTGTTCTTCATCATCCGCTCTACTTTGGCTTGACATAATGCGTTTGGAGGGAGTCGGAGTGTATCGCTGTAATGTTGCGGATTGGTAGAACACCGGCCGATGTGCTGGGACTCGACTACTGGCTGTGTTTGGAACCGAAGGTTTAGATGTTACTCGAAGACCAGGCTGTTGGACGGAGAAGGCAGCTCGACTCACAAGATTGGATTTGATTGCCATACTTATAAATGGCGACATCATTGCAGGCCATGGCAGGAGGGTGTTTCTCAAAGGCCAGTGAGAAGGGAACTCAGCGGTCTGGTTTTTGCCTTCACCCTATGGTCTACTGAACATTCTGAGGAGGGTGTGCCATTCAAAAGAGTGGCGCCACGTCGACTTTATTCATTGCGATAAGGCTGTGTTGGGCCTTCATGGACGAACAGTATGCCCTCTGGAGTTGCAAGCGTGTCTGCCTCTCTGTTTGCCTCACTGCGCGATGTGCGGGGATTGGCTAGCCTTGCAGCTTGCGTATGTAAGTGTACTACACGCCCGCCCCATTCTCTCACCGACCACCGCAAAATTCCAGCATAAGAAGCAGGTCGACGCCGAAGTTCTTTCAAGAAGCAGCTCGTGACACAGAATGGAAGGCTATGCAAAAGTGGCGCAGTTGATGGCAAATCAAGAGGAGTTCTCAATTGTACGCCGGTTCGGGCCTCTCAACATGCAGAAGATTCTTTACTTGCAGGCAGAATTGATTCATCTCCAATCAGATCTGGCCCAATTATCGGAAAGAGACGCACTTCACAGAGAGAGGCAGTACCATAGCAAGGACTGGTGGTCTTTAAGCCAAGGGGAATCAGATGACGATTTAGAGCAGTGGCAGAAATTCGTGGAAATAAGTGAGAAGTTGGAGAAATACAGTTTGTGGTTGGGGTTATCGCAATCAGCTATTTGCTGACTTATTCGAAGATGATGCTGTACTCAAGGAGGCTGCCTTAGCGAAGCTGGAACGTCCTCGACAGTATGACTTGGACTTCTTGCGGAGCTGGTTTCGCCGACCAGGTATGGGCGCCTTCCCTCTTCTCGGTCTTGACAGAGATGCTTGGGATGCCAAATCAGAAAGCGACCTCATAGCAATCAACCCTCGGGCAACTCCAGACATTTTCTCAAAATGGTTCACCGAGTCCTTCATTCCACGGTATCATCAAGTGTTTGGCGAGAAGTTCCGGGTATGTGTTCGCCGGAAACCCGTAACGCGAGACGAGGCTAATGTAGAACAGAAAGAGCTGCCTGGAAATATTGGAACTGGCATATATCACTACAAGGAGTCAAGTCTCGAGTCATGTCTCGGTATTTTAGCAACAGTCATGGCATCACTACTTCCGATATGCTCGGTTGTGGCACTGTATCTCATACAATCTAATGGTTTGCGGCTCGGCATGATCGCTATATTCTCCGCCTGTTTCTCTCTCGCACTTGCTATCATGACGAATACAAGGCGGATTGAAGTATTTGCAGCAACAGCAGCGTATGTCTTTAAGAAGAGCAAAACTATCACTGGCTGACATTTGTCTCTCAGTTTTGCGGCGGTAAACGTGGTCTTTTTAACTAACAGCCCATCCTGTCCCGGGCCTTGAGCCTGAAAAAACTATCGGGCTCACCTTACCTAGCTAAGGAAGAAAATAGTGAAGGCGGTTTGGTACTTGTTATATATTCGTCGGATGCGCCTAACGACAATGATGGATCATTTTTGCTTCCTTCCGCCATGGGAAACCCATGAGCATACTCTTATATGGGTCGCTCAACTGTGGTTGGTGTGATGAATTAGGAGACTCGGACAACACCACGCTAGCACTGCTATCGAAATTGAGGCTTAATAATTATATGTACATAACCCAATTTTTTACAATGCCACCGCGACAACCCTTTCCCCTGTAAACGGCCATGATTATTTAAAGAGCCCTGATCTATATAACTACTTTAACATAGTCTAACATCCGACGTAGATAGCTGTCGTAAGTCAGCAGGAGAACATATTGCGATTGAGTAGCAACCTGACTCACCATTGGCATAAAGAGCATAGGAGTCCGCATTGGCGACAGCTCTTGCGCTGGTCAGAGCAGTGGCTGCAGCATATCCATAACCGTTGTCGACAGTACCCGGACTGTAAGTACCCGGAGCGTGGGTCATCTCATGCAAAGTCGTAGTCGCTTGGTCTTGTCTGTGGCAAGTAGTCGTGAGAGCTGGAAGGGCGCTGTAGTAGATTGGGCAGTTGACGATCACATTTTGCGATGGAATGGTGTATGCAAGAACATTTGTTTCGCAATATCCTGGATAGCATATTATTCAGCGAGGATTCTATTAGGATTGGGATATGTATCCTACCATATACATCTGTACAGTAGTAGTCAGTAGCTCCCGAGGAGGTAGAGGCACACTCTCGTGCAACGGCTGACAGGCGAGCAGATACTGTTGAGCGAGTGCTTGTAGCAGTCGTCTTGAAGTACTCGCTGAACTTGGTAGCCGATCCAGAAGTGGCAGCAGAAGCCGCTGCTCTGGCGAGCGCGGCACAGTCGGTGAGTGCGTTTCTGGTCGAAGTGGACTGGGCGCTGGAACATCCGGACTGAAGCACAGTGCGCTTATCGAGAGTCATACCGATAGCTCTGGGGACAAGAGCTGCGGCGGCACCGTCGACGGGCATCTTCAATGCGTTCGACTTGAAGGAAACGGCCTCTCCAGAAAGTTCAGTTGAGTCTCCGATGGCGAATCTCATCGCTCCCTCGGCCAAGAAAGTGTACGTGCCACTAGCCCTGAGGTCGTGTACCTCCGCAGTGTTGATTGTTGTCGTGAACTCTTCACCAGCTTTGAGGAACTTGAAATATTCTGGGGCGAGCTCAGAAGATTGCATACGACGGAAGATACCAGTGAAAGGCACAGGAGCATCTGATTAGGTTAGCTTTCTGTTTACGTGAAGAAGTGTGCGGAAACAGTACCAGCTTCGTCAACAACACTCAACTTCTGGACAGGAGCGGTGTCTAGGAAAGTGCCTGGTGTCAAGAGGTTCAAATCTTGTGCACCGACGTTCTTGACTGTGGCAATGACTTCGGCAGCATTTCCAGCTGGGGCGAGAGTCACTTCTAAGCCAAGTTCTCGCTTGCCATTCTCAATGACTGCGGCTTCTCCAAAAGCCGACAGAATGGAAAGGGTCGCAATAGCTGGAGTGAAACGCATCTTGAAGGAATAGTGAGAGCAAAGGATTAGCTTGATGTGTGCTGAGATGAGAACCAATCTGAAGGGATGGAGGGGTGTATTTATACTCGCGAGCGATGAGGTCCAGTCTCTCTTGGAAGAAGTCCACATGGTTGTAAGTTCAGAACTTGTTAAGTCCGATGTGAGAACAGAAGGTCGTAGGACTGATAAGGTCCGCAGGATCTCAATCACTTTGGGATGAACTGCTGTTTCGAGCTGAAAGTAGTCATCTGAACGGAGATAGGTTACGAAATCAGGAAGCTAGATCGCTGGCTTGAGGTGACAGCGAAGATCTTCGGAACCTAGAAACTCTATACGATATATGTTCAGAGTCATGAAGTGATGCGATTCGTTGGCGGATAACATGCTGCACCATTTCAAAGTCAATGATCCCCTCTCAACCTCCATGAGGAAGCTCAGAATCCAAACAGATCGACATGTTTCTTCCAAATTAAATCCGATGCATACCAAGAGATGCCAAGAGGAATTAAGCATACCATATGGCCTGCACGATTCGGGACTCGCTGCTTGAATCTCTGCTACTCACAGCGGTCAGCCCAATCGAACATTATCAATGCACTTTCGAGACGCGCCAGTTTCGGATCTGCAATTCACGTATTTGTACAGTACTTTCGTTCGTATCTTTTTGAGATATCAGATCTTGCCAACAAGCAACTTCTAATTGCATCAGGGTAGTTTCTTACCCCTATACACATATGTATGAGGATCGATTGTCGAGAACATGAATTGTGTCTCGAACACGTTCGGGTGAGGCCCGGAATGCTACGGGTGACTTGTACGAGAACCCCGTGTATCTATTCCAGTGCCAGTACTTTGTTGAATTTTCCAAAGCCTAGGTGGTGAACTTAGTCCAGTAGCAAATCCTGTCTCCCGTTAAGGTTGAGATGTGGAAGCTAAGCGAGGTGGTCGAAACGGGAAGGTCAGATTGAAGCGAAGATTTTCAACGAGCCTTGGCATCGCCATCCCCGCTTTTGATTCGGAGAAAGACTTCGGGTTGATTAAGCTTGAACATGGTTTCCGTCCTTATCATAGCTTATATGACATGCATTGATACCTCGGTCGGTCTCACCTTTTGCCCGGGTTTTTTTACCGCCAATCAGGCACATCTACGACAGTGAGATAACCTTGAAGGAGGAGGCGGGATGAACCTGAGTGGAGCTTGTTATCCGGCAAATCTAATCGTGATCGGCATTGCAATGAAGCATCCTCTTGGTCTAGAAGCTATGATTTGTGACAGTCGTACAGAACATGTCCTGTGGTCATTTGCGAGCTTCTTCGTTGGTGGGTAGTTCATGCTACATTCTTAGACGGCGGCAGTTTGATCAACTGCCGAGTGGAGGAATCCAAGAGAGCTTTGACGGAGCTTGGAAGCACTTGGTGCGTGTAATTGATCTTGATAATTTACAAATTACTGCCCAGTAGGAGAAGCAGCAAAAAGCTCGAGACACGCGATCGAGGGGGTTATTCGGCAAGATTCCGGCATCAGCAAACGAGAGAAAGCTTGTAGGATGAAACAAGAAGCTCCGAACTTAGTATCTTGGTCTCATACAACCCATCTCATCATCGCGTAATGCATTGAAGGCAATAATGATCTTTAGACTTCCCACATAGACCTTGCGAATGCTTTTCCACCCCATTCAGTCGCTCAGCATACCTTCCTCCTCGGACAGAGAACCAAATGGCTAGCCATCGTGTCTTCTTGACGACGACAGCAATATTTCTGGCCTTTGTTGCCCTTCTTCTTGTGTACGACGACTTTTACTTCACTTCTGAAAAGATGACAGCCACCTCACCAATACCACTCGAGGTTACCCTGTCGTCAGAAATATCATCTGAATCAATCCTCGGCTCGGCAAAACTCCGAATAACACTCAAAAACACCTCACCACATGAGATATCCCTGCTACGATGGTCTTCTCCACTGGACTCATCGGTACCTGCAATCGGAGTTGTATCCTTCATGTCCACCAAAACAGGTGCCAAAGCCCCATGTCTGGACATGAAAATCAATCATCGCTTGCCACCAGAAGGATACTTTTCGGTCGACGACGAGAGCATCGTTCATATTCCGGCGAACGGGAAAGTCGAGAACGTGGTGGAGTTCAATGAGCCCAAAGTAGCACTGGTGAAGGGTGAGGAATACAGAGCAAAGGCTGCAGGGTTTTGGATGGGAGTGTGGGTAAATGAAAGTGGCAAGGGTGTCAAGAAATTAGTGATGGGCGAAGAAATGAGAACTGGCGAATTTGAGAGTAATGAGATATTGGTTAGAGTCTCTAGCGAGGATCAAGCCGAGCTCAGATAATAACTCAATTCGAGGCCCACGATCTTCTGTGTAATGAGATGGAGCTGAAGGCAGGTATCTGGAGACCATGTTATTCTGCAGGAGAATTTCTATCTCATTGAGCAGCCATCCGCCATCAACATGACTAGGTTTCTCATTGCCAGATGAGACCGCCTGGTTTGAAGCTCATCTCTCCATCTCCCCAATGATCAGACTTGAAAAGCAATTTTCGACCTCATTTCTCATAGGGCACGTCATTTGTCGCATACATCGATATTTCCTTGCCACTGTATGAACCGATCGAGATAGCCATGCCAATAATACGAAATTTCCATTCTTGCAAACGACTGAATGCCAAATGCCCACTCCAAAAGCAAACCAACTGCTATCATGCGTCTTTTGCACTGCATCGATCATGCTCGAGGATTTGGTCCTGCCACATCGGTCCCGGACCTACCAGTATAGCTGCAAAGATGATCGAAGCCAGCGAAACAGCTATGATTGTTGCCCACGTCGCTTCCATCGAAGGAGCGCATGACATCGCTACCTCCGTGAGTATTGCCATTTTGTATGCCGAGAGGCTCTGGGCAAGGTCTTTGGCGAGGCACAAAGTCGTGAAATTGCCGTAGGTACAGAACAAATCACTGTAAAGATCACGGACTTTCAAGCATGAGAGTGGGCGCAGCTGGCGGTAAGTCAAATAGCACCTAGGCTTCATTCACGATTCCCAGCCACTGCATGCTGATTTGAGCAGTGAGTCATTTGAACGGCAACTGTAACGAGAACGAGCAATTACCGCAAGAATGCTTCACTTGTGTTTCACGTACGAACCCAGCACGAGGGACCAATTCAGATTCACTTCGACTAAATGTCGTATTGATGCGTTTGGACGAAAATGGTTCGCACGGTGACGCGCGAGACTGATTCACTACTATCATTGCGACCATTTCATCAACGTCACCAATACTGACAAGCTATCCCAGCACCTTCCGTATTACAATCCGTGAAAACATAGAAGCTCGAAGTTGAGAGACTCCGCAAGTCAAGACTCGGGAGCAGCTACTCAACAGCAATTATCATGGCCCATAATACTCCTATGAAAGCCATCCGACATAACAGCGAAACAACCCCGACTCGGGAAATGATGCTATGCACCCAATATAATTCGTGCACATGGTTAGAGGAGGGCTAGGTCTTGTTCGGATTCAAGTTTTCGGACGCTTCATGGGAAAGATCTTACCGAGTCCTCGCGCCACCACTTGCCTTCTTTCCGCTTTGCCTCTCCTGTTAGGGATGAGATGTAGCTCTGCATATCTGAGGCGTGGGCCCAGCGGCTGATAGCTGCCATAGCGTTGATAATGTAGGATGCGTTGAGTGTGATGGCTGCGAAGGATGTGATGAGTGAGGCTGATTCGAGTGGGGTTTCATGCAGGTGAATTTGTGAGGATCGAGTTATGTACAAACGCTTAAGAGGCCAATTAAACGGAGCTACCATAAGCCACCGCAGCCTGTCGGTACTTGTAGTAGAATTACATCTAACGCGGGGTTGATCGTTACTTCATAAGCGCAAGAAAAGGGCATACTTGCATAAATGGAATTTCCACGACCACGTTGAATATAATCCTATCTAAGCTATGCTAAATGTTAGAATGCAAGTAATACCGGGCTTCTCATTGTCAATCATGATCAATTAGTGAAGACATGTTGAAAGCCCTGACCGAGGTAAGTCCTCGGGTCAGTTGATCGAGTTGAGTGTTCGGGGGATAGTCTGACCTTGCCGCGGATGAGCAACCACCAAGGTAGAGCAGCCATATGCTAAACCCCACTCAGGCCAGGCAGATGATGCGGCTGAACCAAGGGCAATAATTAGAGCCTATAGCGGGCAAATATTCCTCGTCCTCAACTAGTGATTCCTTTGAAATCGCACCACGGTTCAATCCAGAGGCAGGAAGGAGAGGCCGAGAGGTTCACCTTTCCGTCGTGGCCGCGCCTCCCCCACAGCATTTTTTCTTTTTCTTTTTTGGCAATCGTCGACAGGGGCAAAATGGCAGAATAATCAACAATCGATATTCTTGAACTGTCTCACGCTATTAAAACTCAACGAATGTGCTTCCACAGCAGGAGAAGGAGATCAGCTGCGAAGTGAAGTTCAAACGCTAAATTTTGTAAGCGAGCTAGGTAAATAGAGTGCTACCACGATCATTGGCAGAGCCGACTTGGCGGCCTGTCTCAAAGAGTCAAAGTAAATCCAAGTAAAGCAGCGAGGTCGAAAGACTCAAGACAGTCGATGTGCATGTGTGGAAGTTCTTATCCATTTATGCCATCCTAAGCCATTGCTCTATTCGTCTGGACTTCAACTTCTCTACACCCATGCCAAGCCATGCTCTACTCTACAACTACACATCACTCCTCTCTACTCTGTACGATCACTTCACGAATCGACTTCAATTCCTCTTGCTCTGGCCAGCTCCGCTCTCCACTCTCACAATCCATGGTTCCACACCCTTAAAGCAAATCAATATCCTAAGCGCCCAGACACCGAATCCGTTTCTATATCGTGCAAAGCAGCGCATACCGAGTACGCCATGCCATGCTATACCATGCTATCCCAATCCATGCCACGCCAGTCGACATTCCATAGGTACACAGATCGACAGAAAGCAATATTAGGAACCAGCCTCGACTCCCCCTCCTCGGTATTGCTGATCGTGGTATCATTCGTACTATACATCCATCACCTCTTTCTCAGGACATTCGATCAGAATTGATTCTGGTGATGCTGCTGATACTGGATTGAATTCGGATTTGGCGGTTGCTGCTGCGGATACTGCTGCTGTGACTGCTGACCTTGTCCCTGCTCTTGCCCACCCCAAAGCGCGTTATGCACGACCGGCCTCCTCGGATCCTCCACTTCCTCTTCTGCTCCTAGAGGCTGCCTCGAATTCGCCCACATCTCCGAAGGCGTCTGCTGCCTCCTCCTCTCCTGCCTCATCTCATCTACGTAGGTTTCCGATGGCTGTTTCGGCCTATATGGCTGCACCACATGACTCTGATACGGTTCTGGAGGATCTGTGATAGCCATGCCTATATCGCCTGCTGGCGTCTGTGATCGGTCGGGGTTATATGGGGTGTATACTGTGCCGCCGGAACTGATATCCTGTCCATTGATATCGTATCTCTGTCTCGCTGGGACGTAGCCGGAAGAGACTGTGTTAAGTGGGTTCGGTTGTGCATGTGCTATCAGTCCCGCACCTTCATCGTCTACTTTCTTTCCTCCGACGAAACCAGGCATGCCGAATTTGCTTCTGCGGAACTCCTCTGCAATGGGTAGATTTTGCGTGCGCTTATAGCCGTCTTGTGTGGATTGGAGGGACATGTCGTCGTTTTGTGGGTTGTTGATGTCGAAGGAGGAGGTTTTGTAGGAGGCGTCGTTTTCACGGTGCTTCACGCCCACGAAAAGCCATCTCATACCTCTGGCGAAGGCTTTGACAAGATCCCAGGGGTTCATGGCGTCGATGAGCGCTTTGATACCCAGAAAACCACCTTGTTTCGGGCCGAGAGTGTTTTTGAGATGGGACACTGGATATTCTGAGCCGGATGAGGACGAGGCGTAGGGTTTCCAAGAGAATGCGAAGAGATGTAGGATGGCGAATAGTGCCATCTCGATACAGAGGAGTAAGGAAGGGATTCCGACTTTGAGATCTGGGTATGCGATCTTGGCTGTAGGCGAAACCACGTTCAAGGTTGATGAGGTGAGGATGCTGATCATGAAGGACTGCCAGAAAGACAAGAAAATGACCAATTTGATAGCCAGGACCTTCAGGAACGGGCTATGAGCTGCAAGATCAAGGCGAAGCTGGACATAGAACTGGATCAAGCAATACATAGCAATCGTGACCGCTATACTCTCAATGACCAGGATCTAAAATGATTAGCTCTGCGAACAAAAATTGCAGAAGGACATACCCAGATATGCGCAAACACAGGCGAATTAGACGACTCGCAGTACTTCCCAAAATACTGTGTAACCACTGCAGTAACAGTCATGGACACCCTAATAAAGCAATAATGGTAAACCCCCGTCCAGATAATATTGAACCAAGTCAAACCACTCCTAGGAGTCCTCCATGGTCCTCTCTGTCCACAACAGCAGCTCTTAAACCAAGTTATAGGCCAGACCCAAGGCTTCGGCTCAATACTCCGAAAATACATCTTCTGTTCGTGGAGATCTGGTGCGATGTAATGGCAGAGTAGCGCAAAGAAGGAGGCGATTGCGAAGGCTTCGTAGCAGTCGCATATCACTTGGAAGTAGACGGCGTGCCAGTAGAAGTAGAATTGGAGGAAGGAGGCTGCAGCGTAGGTCGGGATCATGAAAAGGATTCGAATGATGCTGGGTTTGTCAGTATCTTCCTAGATGTGTGACGGGGAAACTTACTGTCTCTGCTCATACGGTTTGGTGTAGTGTAGCGCATGCATCCAGATCAGGTAGAAAGACAGTAGAATAGCTATGAATGCGCACGCGGCTGCGACTATCAGACCTATTGTATGAAAAGTCATGGTCCCAACCATGGGTATTTCCGAGCTTCCGACTGAATGTGTTAGCACAAATCATCTTTCGCCAAGTTTGGAGCCGTACTTCGCATTTCATCCAGCGTGGAATTGCATGTTCCATTCAAAGTAAGAAGACCCATCGTTGCGACTCCTGCTCATCCAGAGCAACTCAGAAGAAGCACCACGGCGCAAGATTTCCGTAGGTTCCGTCCTTCTATCTCGCAGAATGTATTTTTCCCTCCGCTCTTTTTGTTCCTCTTGAGATGTCCGCAGTCTCCAGTAATCCCAGCGCGCCCTTGTGATTTTGACCTCCTATTGCTGACCAGCTCCCGAATCCTTTGTCCTTACTGCGGAATATCCCCTCTCTGCCTTCGAATTGGTGAATGCTCTAAGAAATATTCCAAGATGCGCCGAATTCCAGTTCCTCTCGGGAATCTCACTCCGCGGTTCAGGGGTCGAAGAAGGTGCCTTGTCTCCCAGCCTCGCACCGGTACGTAAATAAACCCAACTTCGTCAGAACCGTCGCGCCGTACCGTGCCGTATCGTCGTTCCTTTTCCTTTTCCCTCTATTGTCTCCTTCTTTAATTTCTCTTGCGCAAATCGTAAACTCGAATCAAGTCGTAGCCAACGAACGTATCCTCCTTTCCTCTCCAGTTGATATTCGCTCGTTGTTGGTTTGTGAAGAGAAAGTTGCAGTTCTGCTCTGCCCGTTGATCAAACTCCCCATCCCATACAAAAAAGGTGGCAGTGGCTTAGCCCGCTCTCGTGTCGCAGGCGTACGGATTTAGCTTGCGCTGGGCTGCGCTGGGCTGCACTTACCTCCGCGTCCGCCGCTCAGTGGTGCCCACTGTTCCGATCCACTGTGCATCGTCAGCCAGTCGAATCCACTTAAGATTTCCAAGCACCGGTCAAGCAACTCTTGGCATCTCAAGATCCAGGGGCGGAGTTCTTGGGTCAAGTAAGTATGCGGGTTTGTAAAATGAGAATGTTTGATTTGTTACGTGGGTGAATTATCCGTCTTCATACCTCCCTCTCTGCATCTGAATTTCTGGTTGTGAAAATATCTAGGTAATGATATGGTTCTTTCATCCTCAGCAGCATCACGAACAGATATCCCAGGTTGGAAATTTACGTTATAATTTAGGCGGACTGACTACCATACTCTCGTACCGCGTACGAACATCGGCCGCCTCGTCTCATCTCATCCCATCCCTCCTGCTCTCTCTTTGTCCTCTCCTCTTTCAGACGACAAAATCGCCTCGACTTGACTTGACTTGTCCTGTCTTACGATAGCATTTGAAACGCCATCATGAGTAAGCCCCATCTCTTTCCCATGGACATTCCTTTCTCTCCTTGGCAAGCCTCAAGTAGCAAGCAACATTTACCTCTTTCCTCTCCTCCTCTTCAAGAACACAGATAGCTTTCGAACATCCTCATCTTGAATGTTCACCAGACCCCACTACCCCTCCTCCAACATGCAGCTAAACCAACTTATAAAATACAATCAGCGATGTGCTGGCCATCAAGCTCAGCCATCATCCCAATCCTTCTCGCTCCATCCTTCGTCATACCCGCCGATCCTAATTCGGCAAAGGCAGATCGTGATCGTATGCATTTCATCTATTAAATCAACCTATCGCAACTTCAAAATTATGAGACACAGCTATTGGAATTTCGTTCTTCCTGGTAGGCTTGGATTTCCTTGATGCATTTGACGGCGTCGCGCACGTCTGCGTGGCGTGGCTGAGATGTCGTGTGCTGTGATGTGTCCCAGGTATCATCCTGAAACCCTTGCTCCCTGGACGATATTATGCGTTGTAAGTCGTCACGTGTGAAACTTCTCAAAAATCCACGATGATGTATATCTTCATGAATACGCTGGTAGTATATCGCAATGACTCCTTTTCCCATCGCAAAAATGAGCCATACAAGCCCATCTGAGAACCCACGCCAAATTTTACACTCCCTTATATAATCCCACAACCCAAGCAACAAAACCTGGCCCCTCAATTCTCCTCAACCCATTGCTCTACTCTCTCAACCAGATCTCCCTTCTTCCCGGACGCCGTCAAACCTTTCGACGTCAACCAATCCTTCAACTCAGGTACAGTATATTTCGAGATATTGCCAGCAGCAACAAGTTTCTTTAGATCGCCATGGCTCATACCCTCCAAACCCTTCTTCTCAGTCTTGATCCGTTTCTGAGGGCCTTCTTCCCCATCGCTACCGCGCTTCAGCCTTGCACCATCATTATCACCGTAATGAGCTCTTGTGTAAGCTTTGGTTTGCTGTTCTAGGACCTCGCCCCAGCTCTTGATATATTCGCCAGCTCGCTTGTTGATCTGGCGGTACTTGGGAATGGTCTTGTCTTCACTTGGTTCGGGAAGTTCCTCCTCGAGTGCCATAGCCTGTAAGACCTTGTAGTGCCATTGAAGAGCAGGATTTGAGTACTTGGTTGGATCGTAGACAGCTTTGGGAAGTTGTAGTTGCCGAATAATCATTCGCATGAGGTCGATGAGCTCCTCACCAGCAACGAGAGGCTTTGGCACTGAGGGAGGGTCGCGAATATCGTCAGCGAAGGGAATTGGATACAGCCATAGTCCGGGAGGAATGATCTGTGCTCCTGTGGCATCATCGAATCTTTCTGCCGAAGGCAAAATTGCGACAATAAGAGGCGAGGCGTTGGCACGAGCAATAAACCATGCTACGCCCATGAGTTTGTCCTTCAGCAGCTTCTGCCACAAAGCTGCAAAAGTCCGAGTCGATCCAATGTAGCCATCCTCGCTTGGGTAAATGAAGGTAGATTTCTTCACCGACGCCCATTCTGGAAGCATGGACTGAGGCTTGAACCCAATGATTCTGAGTATTGGAGATTCCCATTGTTTCAGCTTTTTCTGCTGGTCAACTGTGAACACCACCTGGCTACCTCCGAATTTGTACGCTCTTTTGATCTCCGTCTTTTGAACCTCATCTGCAGTCTCGGCCGACAACTTGGTAGTACGACCCGAGGCAATCTGAAGCTCTTCGCCACCTTCGTAGATGAAGCAGGATCTGGCCGGTTCCTGCTTTTGAAGAAGATTGTAGCCTTTAACAGAGATGGTAAGGTTGGGTCCAATCTCGAATGGCAGGTTTGAGAACAGTGTTCTTTTTGCGACTTGTTTTGAGTTGATGTCCGATATGAGGCCTTGGAGGAGAGAAATACCCTCTCCCGATGACTTCAAGTTTGATGATACCACAGCAAGATCTTCGCCTTCGGCTGGATCTCGATAAATGATATCCTGCAAAGTCAGCTTGGTGGGATACTTGGAGTTCAATATCTTACATCGTAGAACTTGGTCCGGTCGAATTCATGATCAGGATGTGAGATAGGAAATAGGTCAATAATGACACCCAAATCGTACAGGTCCTTCGCTCTGACCGTAGCTTGTGATCTTGCGGCCTTATCTATAGAATGCGGATCATCTCTGTCAGTGATGATGAAGAGACGTCTGGACCCAAAGTTGGGTGCTCTAGTTGTGAATATCTGGTTGGCACAGAATAGCATATTTGACATTGATGCGGGCTCCTCGGAAGGTACAAGCAAGGCCTTTGCATCCGCCGAATCTGCTCCGATATTCTTCAATTCTTTCACATCTTTCGCAGATGGAACACCCAGATCGCATAGCAAGTAGCAGTGAGGGTATGCGATTGATCCGCGACTGCTTGTATCCTCATCTTGGAACTTGGACTTCTCCGTGCCGAACAGCAGAACCCCCATCATGTCTTTTGGACTCGATATGATACGTTGTGTCATAATCTCGTATGCGCACTTAATGGCTGCAAGAGTTGGACTGTCTGTCCCGGCCTTCTTGTCTTCGGATGGTGGAGGGGGTGCAAGCATCGAGGAGCTAACATCGATCGCGAAAAGCACAGCGTCTTTTTGAGAGACATAATTCTATTACTGTTAGTAGGGCAATGGGAGGGGGCTTGCGAGCCTACAGTCTCATCGTAATCCTCCTCATCTTCCTCCTCTTCGGCTTTCCAAGATGGTTTTGAGTCTGCCATGTGGATATTCCTGCTTGCGGAGATGTGGGAGTATGCGAAAGTCAGATTTGTTCATTCAGATTCGCGGGTGGTGGCAGCAGAAGGGCATCGATGTCGGGATGTTCACACGGGAAGTCGCAGCTTGATGTTGTCCATTCAAGGATGGAACAAAACAGGCAGACGCGCGGAAGCAAGTCGCGACCACGAAAGCACGTGAAACCCCTCTTCAAATCGCCCAGCATCCATTGGCCACCAATCTCGGCACTCGAGAGCTCCGTCATCAGCTAAACCCTGTACATTTAAGTTCTGAGTGGGCTTGAGGCTACTCGAACAGCCTACTCAGACAAACAGCTCAACTTCGGAATGTCGATATCATAACACATCTCTTCAATCGTGCCCATCACATCTCTCAGCATGGCTTTCCGAACCCCCTTAAGCCAGCTCACAAAACGGGCGTCACAGTCCACCATCTCCAAGCTTACGAGTAAACCAACAACTTCATCATGGCAACGAGGTGGTGCGGATCAATTGCGATCCTTTGCGACGCCGGTACCACCGGTCACTCAAGATGCGACAAGCTCAAAGGGACCTACTGCGATGGTGTTCATGAATATGGGAGGACCTTCAACCACTGATGAGGTTGGAGACTTTCTCAGTCGTCTCTTTGTATGGTCCCGCCCCTCCCCGTTTAGGCTGACCACAAGCTAATGTAAATACAGGCAGACGCAGACTTGATCCCTCTTGGACGATTCCAGAATTACCTTGGTCCTTTGATTTCCAAACGTCGAACACCGAAGATCCAGAAGCAATATGCGGCAATTGGTGGCGGATCGCCGATTCGCAAGTGGTCGGAATACCAGGCGGCGGAAATGTGCAAGATCTTGGACAAGATCTCGCCAGAGACTGCACCGCATAAGCCATATGTCGCATTTCGATATGCAAATCCTTTGACCGAGGAGATGTACAACAAGTTGTTGGAGGATGGATTTGGTGGCGGAAAGGGAGGAAGGGCTGTGGCGTTTACTCAATACCCGCAATACAGCTGTTCAACAACAGGAAGCAGTTTGAATGAACTATGGAAGTGGAGACAAAAGCTTGAAGGAAAGTCGCCAAACTTCGCGAATGATGGATCAATCAATTGGAGTGTGATTGATAGATGGCCGGTTCACCCAGGACTTGTTGATGCTATTGCACTTAACATCGAGGACCAACTTGCCTCCTACCCAGAAGATCAACGAGACGGTGTTGTGCTTCTATTTTCGGCCCACAGCTTACCGATGGATGTTGTCAACAGAGGTATGTTTCCTGCACTTCTTTCGTAACGATTTATTGACATTTGCAGGCGACCCATATCCTGCCGAGGTAGCTGCAACAGTCAATGCTGTGATGCAGAGACTGAACCACTCGAACCCTTACCGTTTGGTCTGGCAATCACAAGTTGGACCAAAAGCATGGCTCGGAGCCCAGACAAGTGATACGGTTGAGAATTATATCAAGAAGGGACAGAAGAACCTCATCTTGATTCCGGTGGCTTTCACATCTGATCACATCGAGACACTGTACGAACTTGACGAGGAGGTGATTGGTGAATCAGGTCACAAGGACACCATCAAGAGGTCAGAGAGTCTCAACGGATCTCCGGTCTTCATCCAAGCACTGGCAGATATCGCAAAGAAGCATCTAGACAGTGGAGAAGTATGCAGCAAGCAGATGGGATTGAGATGTCCAGCTTGTACGAATGCAAAGTGTGGAGCAAGCAAGGAGTTCTTTGCAGGAACGGGAATTGGTCAGACATTTGCGACATCAACATGAGCATGCAAAGATACTGGACGTGTACGTTAAGAGGAAAAGCGCACTGTATATATTGCTTGAAGAATTTGAGGGTATCCAACTCCGATTTGAACTTCTCGGCTAGACGTGATTATGGAGATTACATGCTATCGCCGCGGTGGTGTGCACAACATGCAGCTAGGCTATGCATTATGTCACCACTCGATCTCTTGGAAATGCAAGCCTCGGTCCCCGAAGTCAATCCTCCGTTCCTGGAAGTTTGTTTTGAATCCTCTCCAAAGACCAGAACATATGTCTATTTGGATATTAGGTAAGAGCAATGGATTCAAACAGGCAGTTGTAGTTTTAGCCATGCAAATCTATTATGTGTTGATCAATCGGCTGCAGAATCCAGCATGGTATTTGTACGGGCTAAAATCATCTTTGCTCTCCAGCGTTCCAATCGGCAGGTACATCTCCCCGGGTCGATTATCAAGCAACCCAGCGCACTGGCAAAAGCAACGCTCCGGCCCTAAAGGATCAATCCACAGTTGCCAGAATGCCATGTCTTGATACGCCAGTAATGTTTCAAGTGTCCATTCCCAGCAAATTGGACCTCTAGACGTGTTGAGATGCACTGACACCAGTATCTAAGCAAGGCAAGGGCAAGCTGATAGCCAAGCTTGGACACGCTACCGCCCACGGCGGAATGGACTCGTACCCACTACCAGCCTATCTGGGAAGCTGGTGAGGACGACATACGGGATCTTGATAGCGCATTTCTTTTTACAATCTCCTTCTCCTTCTTTACCTGTCATGGTCCTACGTCTGCCTTTCTAGTATATACGGAAGATTGAAGTCTAGAAAGCAGTGCTGCGGACAATTCAGTCAGGCGCACTGCGAGCTCTTGCTTGCGACACTCGACTCGACGGGATCCAGGTACCACGCTGCCACGCGATAAGCTTACACGAGTGGCGGGTACAACCATAACCATGAACAGCGACAGCGACACCGCGGACACGGTGCGGGGAGGAAGTAATGGCGATACGGATACGGGTAAGGATATTTGGGGCGCGAAGAATTCGTTGAGGAGACATGCTGGCTTGGACAAGAAACAGAGGGACAGTGAAGTTACCCCACTGCTGGCAAGTGGGAGCAGTGCTTCGGACAGTACGAATAATGGACGTGGAGATGGAGGAGAGGAGTCGGACTGGGAGGGCCATGCGGATTTCGAGGGCTTGAATTGGAGGCATAAACCATCTGTGAGTTGTGCGAACCCTCCGGGGGAGTGGCGCTGATGAAGGCAGATGTACTGGTTATTGCCCCCATTCTTCCTGTTTGCTATCGCTGGAGGTGGGATTATGGTCCCGAAGCTCAATCTACTTCTCTCACTTGTATGCCGGGAGTACTTCCTCGAGAAGTCGTCCTCGGATCCGAATTCCATCCTCATGCCGGTCGTGCTGGGTTCCAGTAATCCACAATGTCGAATCCCCGAAGTCCAAGCATTGGCTACGAAATTTACATTATATATCACGATGACCACGGGGATTATCAGTGCGGTCATGTCTCCAAAGATCGGAGCTTGGTCTGATCGTTATGGACGGTTGAAGCTGCTCACTCTCACCAGTGCAGGTGCTTTCGTCGGAGAGGTCATTACCATTATTGTGGCAAGCTACCCGGATCGGTTCAGCTACAAGTGGGTTCTTGTTGGTGCTGTATTCGATGGACTATGTGGCTCGTTCACCACCGGGATGGCTCTTACACACGCCTATGCATCAGACTGCACCCCACCGCCACTGCGAGCTGTAGCCTTTGGATACTTTCATGCTTGTCTATTCGCAGGCATTGCTATCGGACCTCTCATTGCCGCGCTCCTTGTCAAGTTGACCGACTCTATCATTACGCCTTTCTATTTTGCCCTTTCAGTCCATGCATTCTTCATCACTTTCGTGCTTCTTGTTGTTCCCGAATCCTTGACCAAGAAACGTCAAGAACGAGCTCAGGCCAGACATTTGGTAGAATCCGGTCAAGTCAACCCAGACGGCCATATTCCCACCTCACTCGCCGTAGAAAGCGGTCAACCTGGTCTCTCCGCCTTCGCCAGAAAAGCCAACATCCTCGAACCACTCAAGATCCTCTGGCCCACCGGTCCAGGCACATCAAACAAGCTCCGAGCAAACCTCATTCTGCTCTCCACTGTCGACACCATCGTCTTCGGTGTCGCAATGGGCGCCCTCACAGTAGTAGTCTACTACCTTGGTTTCCAATTCGGCTGGGAAACCCCCGAAATCAGCGTCTTCAGCTCCGTCGTCAACATCTTCCGCGTCTCAGCCCTCGTCATCATCCTCCCCTCCCTCAACTACCTCGTGCGCACTCGGCGTGCGAATCGCCAGCGTAGAGAATCTGGATTCGCCGTCCCACAGCCAAATACTGGTTCTGATTCCCTCGACCTGGCTATCATTCGTGTAGCTGTCGTATGCGAAGTCATTGGTTTTGCTGGGTATGCGGCAGCAAGGACACCAGCGCTGTTTGTACTCTCTGGGATTATTGCGTCGTTGGGAGGAGTTGGGAGTCCGACTTTACAGTCTGCGCTCACGAAACATGTACCGCATGATCGAGTGGGACAGCTCCTTGGTGCGACGGGTTTATTGCATGCTCTCGCGAGAGTGGTGTGTCCTTTGGTATTCAATCTGATATATGCGAGCACAGTGGGCACGTTCCCACAGACTGTGTTTGTGGTATTGATGGGCTGTTTCGTGGCGGCTTCGGTGTGCAGTTGGTTTATTCGACCGAATGGTACGTTTCTTCCCCTCCCCTCTCCAAACCTCCTGCTTGTCTGGTCAGAGAGCTAACATCGTCGTTCAGTCTACCTCGAAGACCCGATAACATTGAACACGGAATCACCACGCGCAGACATCGATCCCGATGTTCTCGTCGACGAGGAAATCACCAATATCTAATCCCTCGTTCCTCTTGCTTCCATACCTTACCTTTTTCCAGACGCAGAATTATATAACAGTACGCCGCCATTACACCACAGGCGCGGATTCCCGACATACAGACGACCACATATACATCCGATTGAGTTTTCTTTTCTTCATATTTTTTTAGAATAAGGCGATTTTGGCGAACTTTTGGCACGCGCATACATGGAGAGGATCTAGATGCACACATGGACTTGGTGGAATTCAGGGTTTATGATTAGATTTTAGACTACCATTACGAAGGCTTCTGAGCTTCTTCACCGATACGGCATACATCCTGCCATTTCAGCAGAAGGAGGTTGGGGACTGAGTTGGACCGTACGTATGTACGAAGTGGTGTGGAATGGAGTGGATTGTATATGGCGTGTATGAGAGAGCGCTTTTGTTTATATGATGAGTACATGAAATGAAATTTTTAGAAAGACTGTAACTTCTGAACATGAAATCTGTGATAGCGATATACTCACTCATGAGATTAGTGCTCCTTCCTTGTTGTTAGCCCCTCGATTTGGATCTCAGGAATCAATATTCGTATCTCGTATCGTTGGATGAGAGTAATGGTATTGATCTTCTTCTACTGCAAGAGTTGGGTGGAAATTTAAGTTGTTGCTATTTTTGAATTTGTTTGTTAACTTTCGTGGGCTCAGGGAGAATAAAATTGGATGAGCAGGGCGCTTCGGCGGTAGGTATGTGAGTGGGAGATTTTAAGCGAGCGGAGAAATAACAAGAGCTTGTTGCACATCGCAGTTTCGGTTCGAGCTTTGAGGGTGAGTTGATCGGGGTGGTGAGGAGAAGGTGAGTGAGGATCGGAGGTGAATGGGAGGGGAAGGACAGCAGCCTGTGTGGGTGGAAGGGGGAAGATAATGGAATAAGCGAAGCGAGAGTCCTGCTGCTGGGGATGGGGAGTTGATTTTGTTGCATATCGCGGTTCCGTCTCGAGGGATTCGAGCGTGGGGTCAGAAGGAGAAGGAGAATGAGCTAGGCGGGTAGTGACTTTAGGAGTAAACAAAAATGTCAATAGGCGGGTAGTAATAGTTAAGCGAAAGCGATAATTATGGGGAGGGCTGAGCAATGGATTCCAGGTTTGTTGCATATCGCTCTTTCGGCTCGAATTATTTGAGCGTGGGGAGAGATAATCGTATCAAAGTAGAGGCGAATTCTGAGTAGGGGTCTGGGGTCCTACACACGATAATATGGAAAGGTGTTTTTGTCGCATTCCGCAGGCTCGTTTCGAGCGCGGGGCTATCAAGTCATTCGAAAGCTGTGTGCGAAGCAAGCAACAGTCGGCAAGAGGTGATTTTTGAGCCCTCAACGCACGATTAGCTTTGTGTCAAGTTTAGCTCTGGGTTGAGGAAGGCCAGCCTGGTTTCGTAGTGGCAGTAGACATGGAAAAAGAGGCGGAGAATGCCAACAAGTTATATTGAAACAAGTTATATTGAAGGCGGCATTAAATAGATGTCAACCTTATTCTCGTTACTTTATCTGCCATGATTATGTCGCAGGCTGAGTGCAACTTTGAGACAAACATAACATTGTCGGACCAGGAGCCTGGGGTCGAAGCTCAGCCTCTATTTTGCGTGGCAGTGTTGCGCCATGCAGCCAGCTGCCCTCTGGTCACCCGCTTGGACATCTGCTCTTGTGCAAAACAACGCGAGAACCATCCGTTGTCTGGTAACAGCAGCTTAGTCAACTAGATCTACCTACGAGACCGGAGCCCTATTGCCAGGCAATCAAGCGATTTTGTGTCGATTAGTAGGCTACAAGTTCTTCCCGATCTTACTTCAACTGCCTCGGCCTATTTTGATTTGTGACGAGTAGCCTGCCACAGCGCCATAGGACACTGGCGATGGCTGCATGTTTATCAGACCCAACCAATTCCTCGACAAACACGCACCATCACCAAAACCTCGCCAATAATACAAAAGTGGCGTTTGTCCACACGGCTCAGCCAAAGGAATAAGAAAGCCTAACTGCCATCAGCTGGAACATAAACTACGATGATAATGACGGTCTTCGGACGTTCTCTGGGAGAGCAACCAGATCGTAATGGATCTTTTCAACCCCGATTTCCTAGACGATCGAGTACACCAGGGTCTTTGGACGCGGCATCATGGACCCTCGTACTCGAGTCGCATTTTGACCCTCTCATCGTACAATGCGCTCTTTGTCGTCGCCTTGCTAGCCATTGTTATCCAGTACGGCGGTGCAAGGTTCTGGATCATCATCCGGCGGGCCATTTATGAGAGTCTAAGGAGAAGAAAGAGACTTCCTCTCCGTCTACCTGGGTCGAGTCCGGAGCCGCTGCGACATCTCACGCCAGGACAGGCAATTGCCAACACCTTTTCTTGGGCGAAGCAACTGGGCCGCCGGCTCCGGCCCCCGAACGAACAACAACATCCATCTCCGACAAACCCATCGCCGCCTGGGCATGCGTACGACCCTGGACAGTCTCCTGTGTTTGGAACCTTTGCTCTATGCAATACCATATTCTTCCTCGTTGCCGGCATTGCCCTGCCATACCTTCTGACCGAAGGCGCTTTTGGTGCCCCTGTCGTCAAATCACGGCAGATGACGGATTGTATGAACATGGACCACGATTCCTCAAGAATACAGAACTTCCTTTGGTATTCTACAGGAACTCAGAAGGTGGACTCGATATTTCGAGAGTGTGGGGTATCTCTAAATGTGTCTTGCTTCCGCGGGTACTACCTGGCACCCCCCAACATCAAGAAGAGACGGCTCGAGTATTGTCCATTTCCCGTCGACGTCTGCGACAGCCGCTCGAAACCGTTCGAAATTACCCATCTTAACAAGACCGCTTTCGAAGCAGGAATGAACTCTCCCTCGGATCTGAAGATCAGCCACCGAACCACCTGCGCCCCTGTGGTAACGGAGAAATTCATGTTATGGCAAACCAGTACCAATCGATCGTGGGTTTCCGTCAGGACGACTCGTGATTCGACGCCAGGCCACCATATCATAAACAATAATTTTGTTGTGCCTCTCAATACCTTGGATGGGCCAAACGTGATATCTGACGTCAACTCTGGACTTCAATCATTTATGAACAAAGGGCCCATGGACTTAACGGTCCTCCCAGGCTTCCACGCAACGATCCTGACAGGGGCCGACCCAGAAGGGTGGGAACACGTCCACGAAAGTCTCCAGAGAGAGGATGCGCAGTCGTACATGATAGTCTATACGGCTGGCAGGTCCTGGTACGACCAAGAGGTGGATGACCCAATTTTTGGTGCCCACACCTTCGACGCCACTGTCAATGACCTGTACAACTCCACCGGTCCCGTCTACCTACCAGATCATGAAGCGACGGCAATGGCCTGTATGGACCAATTTCAGTTGTGCTTCGGCCCGGAGAGTACGCCGTGGTGCTCCAACTGGAATAACGGCTCCGAGGTCATCTCAGAATTAATTGCCATGTGGAAGCAGAAGCCCACCCGTGATCTGAGTGATCGTTTGAAACGTTCGTTCATGGACGTCTTCACCTTTATCCCATCCATGATTGACACGTCCAGGGTCCATCAGTCCCTGGCAGTCCGCAACAACATGCAGCCACAGCAGGTACTTGTCCGGGATGGGTTCCAGACTTTCCGGCAGAGATACGGTGGGGATCAATGGACTCTAGAAGTTGAAACCTGGTTTATGAAAGCGCATGTGGACTCGATACTGCGAGCTAGGTTGTATGCAAAGTACACCACTGCCAGCTTCAACTCTTCGCTGGGACTTATGTTCAGACAGATTTATGGCGATCATATAGCGGACGAGTGGCCGACCTGCGGCAGAGTGCTCTTTCAGAACAGCAACTATACTAACATCAACTGGTACGGTTTCTGCTCCGTACTTGGCGCTTTGCTCCTCATCTGCATCTTAAGCCTCTTCGACGAGCGACTCATCCACGTCATGTTCGCTTCTCTTAGCATATTTAGGCATCCCGCGCGATCAGCCAAACGATCAGCCGCAGCCGTCAAGTCTACATCTATTGTAATCATCGACAAGTTTCCTCTCTTACAAGGGGTCCCGAGGATAATTTCGCAAATCAGACCGTTCATCATGAGTCTACCCACGTATCTGCAATTGCGGTTTCGGCGCAGACCTGCACCCGCTTGTCCAGATAATACACCACCTGCCCCTGCGAGCTCAGGGGAGGGTAGGAACGACATTGATTTGCAAACTTTAAGAAGGGGGGAAGACGCCGATAATCCTGTATGAAATACAAACTCATCCATAGCTGTCGTATTAGGAAAACTTAGCTGATAGCCCTGCTGCTCACCCCTTCGCTCACACTCGTCGCCATCATGAGCAGAAGCTCTTGTGTACACGAACAGCAAGAAGTATTCAGGTTCATCCTGCTAAACCACTATAATAGCTTTTGTCAATCTAATTCATGGGACCCCATACAAAGGCCATGTGTCCAGAACGGGTCTCAAGGACCTGTGATTCAGGTGGATCCGCAGGTGGTCTTCAGGAGGTTGTTTGGAACCCCGTCTGAGGTCTCTGAGCGTGCAGACCCAGCGACAAGCGAGAGACTAGGAGTTTCTTTTGTTGCATATCGCATATTCGGCTCGAGTGCTTCGAGCGTGGTCAGAGCAGTGAGGTAAGCATGTCGTGAGAGTAAGCTGGAAGGTAAACAAGAACAATACTAAGGTGGGAGTGACCTAAGCGAACCTAGTATTAAAGAGGATATGGGTTCATGAAAATCGCGCTTCTTTCGTATACACCATTCGGGCGTGGAGATCAGGAACGTAGATAGACCGAAGGTGAAACAGAAGTAAACAAGAATATTATTAAGTGGGGCGGAAAACTAAGCGAAGCGAGACTCTGAACGGAGTAGTTTTGTTGCGATTCGCATGCTTGTTTCGAGCGCGGGGCTTGGGCCCTGCGTATGAGGGTAGAGAACTGCGTACATGATATCAGCCGAGGGATAAGAGAGAGAGATGGTCTGTTGCACTTCGTTCATTCGGCTCGAGCGTTCTGGGGGTCATCATGGATAGTGAGGTCGAGCGAGCATGTACAGATAATGGTGAGAGAATACCGGAAAGGACACCTTCCGAATTGGAAGAATAGTAAGAGGATATATTAAAGGACTAGAGGAGATGAATAATTTACGATAAGGCACTGAGGCCTAAAAATCAAGATTGAGCATCCCTCATCCCTAGCTGTTGGATTCCCGATTCTGGTTCGCTAAGCTTGATATCCTTGTCTTGTTATCGGAGTCACAAGACCAGATCGAGGTTACCAACACTCGGGGTGGAAGATTTCTTATGTAACGTAATAGCGGGAGTGAACAAGCTGCGCGGCTAAGTGGTTTTTAGTTTGTCAACAGACGAGAAATCCTTTCTAGGAAAGCGTAGCAGACGAGTTGTGATGCGTCTTATGTAGCCTACGCAGAGACTCCTATAAAAATCCAGAGTACAAGTGTTCAAGAGTCCGAATAAATTCCTTTTCTCCTCGTAACTTACAACCTATATTCTATGCAGCTTTGAGGGAGTGAACTTTCAGGCCCCAATGAATCATCGTCTTTTTGCAACTATCAACACCAAAAGAAAGTCGTCCAACCACGAGGATATCTGAGACATTCTGCTCAGGAAAATATGACCTTGTTTTCGTTCTTCTAAGAGCCAACTACTATTGTTTTACTTGTTTGCTTGTTTGCTTGTTTGCTTGTTTGCTTGTTTGCTTGTTTGCTTGCGCTCGCTAAAGAGCTGGGTTTCTGGGCTTCCTCCCCAGCTCGATTAATTCCAGTTTTATTTTCGAAGCCCAGTTCATCGCAACGAGAGCCAACCACTGAGCTGAAAATGATTCGAGGGTTTCACAAATTTGAGGTGTTTAAAAATAATTGAAACTATAGCTTAGACTATAGGCGCTAGGCACCCTAGACTCAAGATATTAACCTCTGCCAGTCGTCCTTCCTTCTTGATTCTTCAGCCTACAACAACAACCAAAATACTCATATTCAATTCAAACTTCTCAACGTACTCACTGAAACAGTTTTGCCTTCTCACCTTTCCACAGCTAGGACTGATCACTTGCAATCATGGCTGATGATACCGAAAAGCTAGATCTGAGAGTGTACGGCGTTGAAGGGAATCAACGAGCCTTTCAAAATATCGGTGGGGTCTTGAAAAAGGTTTCAGACACAGTATTGAGACAAGCAAGTGAATTGGAGTACTGTCAACTGCACAACATACCATTTCGCTTGGATACAGGTGTGTTATTGAAGTATTCATAAAATAAGAAAACATCAGAAATATGTACAGAAGGACGCACATGGGACCCAGAAGAAATTCCAATTGCAGTTCTGTTATTACAGCAGTAAGAAATCTAATGACAGACAAACCCTCAAAAAAGACGTGAAATCAAAATCCCAGACTTCATCCATGTCTTTTTTCCTTGTTGTCTTTTTTTGCATGCTCTCATTGATGCTTCAAGTCCATCAAATAATGATATCGAGCCCGAGAGCTTGCATCATAGAACGGATTTTTTGTTCTTGACCAGCAAGGACAACATCCGTGGTCTGGTGGAAGGAAAGCATCGCTTGCATCATTCAAGCCCATCCTCATAGCTAGGATGTTCACCGTCATGGTAAAAACGACACCCCTCGCACCAGTCGCACCACTGAGATTCATCTTCGTCATCAGAGCGATCTGTTGTAGACTCTTGATCTGGCTCTGTCTCTGCCTCTTTTGACTCGGACGTTGCTGGTCCAAGGTCAGGAGATTCAGACTGTAGATTGTCGGCACAATCATTGCAGTTGCGATCACAGTCATCGCACAAGGGCCCCTCCTCTTCCTCGTCTTCGGCGTCATATTCTGTGTCAGACACAGGGCACGTAGTTTCGGGCGAAATATTCTCTACAAGTGGAGCGTGATACCTGCCACATCCATCGCACCACTCGAGAACATCGAGATGAAGCACGGCTTCGGAGACAACCTGTGTCTTCGGATCATGCTCTTGCTCTCTCTGTGTCTCTGGCCCTGGCTCTTTTCCTGGTTCTTTTGTGTCGTTTCCAGGCAGAAGAGCGTGAAAACCATTGCAGGACTCGCACCAGAAGGCTTCTTCTACGATTTCATATTCTTCATCATCTTCTTCCGTTTGTGTTGAGGTCGACGTAAGCTCTACAGGCTGTGGCGCAGTAGAACTATTGGAAATTGGATGAGAATGCTGACCTCTATCACTGTATGAGTGCATCGCATCGTACTCTTCAAAATCTGCCAGAGTCGGTTCGTATCGCGCATGTGCTCTTTGAGTAGACTGGGGCTCTGCGAATTCGGACATTGCACGCTCGGGTTGGAAAGTCACACCTCTCGCCCTACACCCAGTCTCAGCCTGGTCAGCCTCCTCGATGATCCCATAATAATCAGCAAGGGTCCAGTCGGGATTCTCATCAGATCTTAGCCTCGGCAAGATCACTTCGCGGACATGCGTGGTATGTCTGCAATTCTCACAACCACACTGAGCTACTTCAGACGCCGCCTCGCTACCAGAAAGGGAGTCTGTCTTATCCTGGGCCAGCCAGGCTTCCGGACAGTCGAGCTCGTGGTCGTAGAGGCCTGTATCGTGACCGCAAGAGGAGCAGATTGGGGAGGGGTCGTCGGTTGGCGGTGCCATGTTAGCAAGGACTGATGGGGGATTAGGTGACTGTATGTTGTGAAGTTTGAAGAGGGGGGAGTGGAGGAACAGATTCGGGTAGACCTTGGAAGTAAATAGAACTACGTTAAGGACTGTTTTCTGAGACACGTTGTTCATGAGTAAGAACAATGCCCACATGTGAAATCACGCAAGGAGAGGACACAAAGCTCCTGTGTCCTTTCTTTGATGCATGGTCAAAATACGTACGGCCACCTTGTTTCCATTGTATATCATGCTGAAAGACATCATTGTGGCTGGAAGTTTGTTTTTCTTGACCGGATCTCTTTGATCTGTGGCAGCCTTGGCACATTGCGGGCACATCTGAGCGAAATTTTCCAGAACGATAATGATGCTAGCAGTTACCGTTATTAGATTGGTTCCAAAGGTAGCACAAGATCCATGTTATCGAAGAAATGCGACTTTGTTGCATGCTTCCAAGTAGGTAACAGTAAGGGTGCCAGATGTCAAATACAGCCTCGCTTATTCCAGCCAGAAGGAATGAATGCCATCTCGACTTGTAATCAGGTACGCTTATCGCATGCCGCACTTCCAGTAGCCACGTTGCGCTATTTAGGAACTCCCATCCATCAAATTTATCGATGAAGTTCTCGGTCGCTGCCTCTTTCTACATTTGTGATCCGCCGTCTATCGTACAACCACGCCGATTTGACGAATCCGGCATCACGTGTCCCCAGCTACTGGCGACCAGAATTTTTCCCCACCTCCTAATACCTCCTCTAATATCCTGTCGACATGTTTCCCATTCCACGGACTGGTCTCCGATCTTGTCTCTGTCTGACTTTGCCCGAAGTCAAAGTAGTCAAGGTAACTATTTTTCGCAGGCTCCAGTACCGTAGCTTCATCCACATGATCTGCATCCATGATAGCATTCTCAACAGCAGGCATGAGAGACTGCGGGATCGATTTGCTCGGAATAAGGTTATACTTCAAAGATAGACGACGGGGAAGATCCTCGGTAGTCGGATACCGTCCAACTGCTATTGACATGTCTATCCCAAATGAAATACGAAGAAATGAGACTGGGGAGCTGATGAACACGTCCAACCAATCTTGAAGCGCGGGAGAAGTTCGAGTCAAGGATGTCGAATGACTCGATTTGCCTTCGATCATGTTCTTTTCAGAACGTGCCGTCTCAATCGATCTGGTGATGACATTTTTTACAACTGCTGCTCCCGTGTAGCGGTCTTTGCACAAGTCCATTGCTTCGTTGAGGAGTCGCAATTGACTTCGCTTGCCTTCCGCCCTTGTATTGGCCATCGAAAGCGTTTGTAAATCGATGGAGTTGAGTATGATTGGGAGAGCCAAGTAAGCGACACTAAGACTGTTATCAGCAAGGGGAGGCCATAAAACATGAGGTTCGGTGCAACTCACGCGCTCACGGGTAGATACTTCGCAATATCTAGTTGAATGAATGCCCGGATTGTTTCCGATATACTTGACACTGACATGTGGAGAGCACTTCCAAGGTGTTTCATGCGTACATCATGCACTTTAGTGTCATCGCCCTGCAGCATGAAGGATTCCAGTTGGTATAGTGCTGCTTTAGCAGATCTGAAAACTCGTTCAGCTGGAGGAAGCACATACATGGCGAGTGAATTGCAACTCACTGAAAGTAGATGGATGTCAAGCCACTGTAAAGTATGACGGACTTGTGCTTGTTCGACCATTCGCCCGGCACAACCCACTCGACAAAGCGTGCATGCCACGTGTCTAACTCGATTTGAGACTGCTCAATCCTCTTCGGCATTGACATGACATCATTGTAATCTAGTTTGTCGAATGACCGGAAACCAGTAACTGGATATAGATACGAGAGTGCATCAGTCAATTCCACTGCAAGGTCCAGTTGTACCAAGAATACCTGCGCTAGTTCCCGTTTTGTTTCAGCGTCGTAAACATAGGAGTTTCTGAACTCAGGCTCGAGATCTTTCTCGCAAAGCCGTGATTGTGAGAAGTCGAAATTGTCTCTTGTGATCTGAATACAGCGACGCACACCGAGGGGAAGAATCCTATCTCTTATTATGATGCACCTGATCATGTCAGCTGCTAAGCACGGATCCGACGTTTTAATTATAATCACTAACCACCAGAGTCTCTTTCGAAGAAGCTTCTCTTCGGCTGACAGATCGCAATCCTGGTAATACGTAGATACATTTGCGGCGTTCGCAAATTGTATAGAGAGGCGCAGCCATGAAGTGTTAGACATCTCCCTCGTTGGTCAGCTAAGTTGCTAAATTGCCGAACTTCTGACCACTTACCGCTTCACGCTCTGAAGAGTAGTACGTCAATAGGAGTGTTCCTTGGGAGAGCGCTATGGAATCAGAAGTTGTGTCGAAATCGTGAAGCAGCTTCGCCCGACGGTAGAAGCACGTTCGCGCTTCAATGTTAGTCTGGAATCCCATCTGGCGAACCGTGTGATCTGAGATGAACTACAGTTTCATCGTCAGCAATGCCAAGTGGTTTCGACTTCTATAGTTCTTACACCACAGCTCACGAATAACATAGCTCTGAAGACAAATAATGGGATCTTTCGTTGCCCACTTCGCTTGGCGTTCCCCTCTCGAGGAACATACATCTCCCAGAAAGCCTTTTCATCGATAATCGGTAGCATTGGATGAACATGCAGAAAGTACTCTCTCACGAGATCATCCAATATTGGTCTCGCCGGAAGGTGGAAGCATCCTTTGTATTCAAGGAATTTGAAGTCTTCTGGGGCAATATGAGAAAGGGTCTCCGCCTCCAGGAAATCAAAATAGGAATAAATCATATCCGGATGGAGACTTGAATTTGAGGCATAACTGGAGAATGGGTTGATTCCTGAAGAAAACGGGTTTATTGGAACTCTTGCATTGTTTCCGGCAGCTGCGAATGGAGATATGGTGGTTGGGATGTCGTCCTGAAGTGAGTTCGTCCCTGGGATCTCAGACGCTTGGTAGACTGGAACTCCATCAACTGGCTCTAAAGGCTTCAGACGCACTCTCTTCCTGTTCGAAATATAGATTAGTTCTGGTCTCGTGACAATAGATCATTCGAGAAACAAACCCGGCGCGGATCACGCATGTAATTCCATCAAGACGGCAATTTGTACAGGTGTTTCCTCTGCTCATCACATCGCACCGAACCTTTCTTCGGATTGTCAGCTCAACCTTAGAAATGTCAAATTCAACATACCTCTTATGACACGCAACACAGGCCTTTCTTGCGCGTCGCCGGATTACCCGGCCATTGGGAGCTACATCGTGAGTGCCAGAGGCAGTGACACCACCGTTCGTCTCAGGTCGAGTCTCCTGTGCCTCATCGTCGCCCGATTCAGGAGTCGACTGATCAAAGACAAAGTCTGCTAACTGGTTGAAATCGTCGACATCCATATCATCGTCTTCCTGTTCGTTGTCGTGATCTGGATGGGACGCAATATGACGAGGAGCGCTCTCCGCCATTTAAATATTGAATCCGGATCTGAGGAAGCGACACTCGCGGCCACCACCCGTCGTTGTTTCTTTAAATTTTTCTACGACTTCGATAGCGTCACATCTTGAAAGGGACAGAGTGAACGGTGATCGCAATGGGCAAACGACAAGTGCATGATCCGCCATCCTAGAAGAAAGCTCGGAAGCTCGACTTGCTGACATCCCGAGTTGGGTTCCCTCATCTCGACGCCAAGAATGCGGGGTCATGGACTGTTGCGGGGGATCTTCGACGCCCAAGTCTCCGGTGCCGATAATCCATGGCAACTTCGGCTCACATCTCGCTGGAAGCCGTCATTGGCTGATTCCAGCTCGAGCTTCTCTCATTCAGCTGCGTGAGCTTTGTCCTCATGTTTTACGAGTCAGCTGATGGCTCACAGAGGAAGAAGAAAGTTGTGAGGCTGGTCTAGTCGGCCAGACGTTGACCAGTCCCATGGGTCTGGACTCTGGAATAAGTGTTGCAGATAAAAGTGAGGAAAAGTATGCTTAATTCAATTGGGGCTGAGCTTGTTTTCTCAGTTCAGATTTCTTTGCCAAAAGAGCTGGGCTGTTGATACAGAAGGATGCATGATCGCACTGTTCTCTCTTTGGTAACCTTGCCGATATTTCTATGCCTATACCGTAGGTCTTCAAATTCAAGCTCGCGCTCAATTACGTATAAGGTGTTGGTTACGGAAGGGTGAATTCGGCTTTTGTCGTTCGTATCTACAAGGTCGGCCAGTATTCTTTCATGTGTTCTGGCCTTCTTCTCTTTTCATCTTTTGTTCTTTTTTTTTAAAAAGATTCATCGACTTCGCTTGCTTCGGTGTTGAACTTTTTCTTTGTCTAAGAGAGGAGGACATGCACTGTGTGTTGGGACGTTTTCTAATTAGCATCATTCATGCACTAGGAAACTTATGAAAATGGAGAATGCTTTTTTTGATTGCTTTATTTGAGTCACTAGACTCCCTTTTCCGCTAAGGAAAGGGACAGTACGAGCAACAGACTCAACAGGATGCTGTGCAAATGAAATTGCATACAGGGATATTTGCACAGCGAGTGATTTGTTCGTCTTCACCACATTTGGCCCAGAAATCAGTCAGATCCAACCAGCAGATAAACCAACTCAATCAACATCTTACTCACGATGGATAAGGATTGGGTGGGAGCATAGGGGGAAGTGGCTTTGGAGGCGGTGGCTTCGGCTGATCACGATCCTTCAACGGCCCAAGTCGTTTGACCGGCCGTGAACATGGGGTCCCACCAGGCACTGGCCAAAATGGACTCAGTAATGCCACCGGTCTCTTGATTGGCTGCGGAGAAGTAGGTCGTGGTCGTGTTGGCCCTGGATGGAGGACATGGCACAATGGACTTCTCATACAGCCGACGCCGACGCCGACGCCGCCGTTGTCTGGTCGGGGTTGAGGGTGGTCGAGGTTCAAGTCGAGACTTGAATCAAAGACGAGCAAAGCTGGCCCTGGTACTAGCTCTGGATCGTGATCCTCGGCCCAGCCGCAGGAGCAGGCGTCACAGTACTCCTCTGCTGGCTGGTATGGACCAGCTGCGGAGGTGAAAGGTGCCTGGAAGGCAAGCATTGTTGGGAGTGTGTAATGCATGGTTGTGAGTGAGCAGATGAGGGACTCGGGGAATGAGGTGGTGCTTATATGTGTGAGATATGCGGTGTTCTGCGACTGTAAAAAATGGGTGATTCTAAGTGGAAGGTGACTAGACGAACAACAACCAGAGCTCACACATACTGACCTTTGACAATTGCATTGTTGATGGCATTGTTGGCCTCTTTGTTGAACTCATCAAATGGTGACAAGGGCGTGACAGCAACAATAATCGAGTGAGCTTCGCAAAAGGAGCGTGGGAAAAGATGATAGACCAGGACAATGATCTCATATTGATGAAAGACTGCAACAATGCAACAAAGAGGCGAAAATGAGGGATATACACCATGCTATTACGGAATTCTGTACATTTGACGTATGCAACGAGAATATATACGCAGAGAAAGGTGTACGAATTTGCCAGGGGTTGTAGACCTGCAGTCAAACAGTGGCTAGTGTGACCTTTACCAATTTGCCTCGCTTACAAGGGGTACTCCGTACGATTTCTTCTCGCAGAAGTGTTTCTAGCGAAAAAAAATTGAAAGCTTACGAGGTTGGGATGAGCCGAAAGAAACAGGCCGGTGGTCAAATGTCGCAAACAGCGCTGAATTGGTATTGTTGGACAGAGAACCATGATGCATGGGTCCCCGATAAGGTAAAGGATTTCTGCCTGCTTCGATCCAAGAATCTTCTGAAGCGATAGCGATCATTGGAAGTTGGCAGCTTCCCTTCTGTAAGGTCGTTCGCTTGACCACATTTCAACCATGAGAGGCAGAGCCAACATTCGACGACTTCCAGTTTCCCAGTCCAGGTGGGCTCTTCCTCTGACGCTGGAGCCGTCTTGACCTTACCTACACCAACAATCTTACGTATAATCCCCCAGGGTTGTGCAATTGCTGTCAACCATCGCGTCTTGTTGCAGTCTCGGGCAACTGCATGAAACGCATGCTAGCAACGTGGTACAACCGTTGAGAGCGACCTGTCATGTCCCACAGCTTGGTTCCCGACTTCTCCAAATACTGGACATGTTCGAGATCAGCTGCATAAGTCCGTCGCCCCGGACTCTGTTTGCTCGATGGCGATAACTTATCTACCCTTTTCGCAAGAAACGGCATTCAAGGTCGTGGTTGGTTCTGGAAAGGGGCCAAGTGAGCAGGGTCCAATGTGCAACGAAGGTAAAGGAGTGAGCGGATGTAACATGTCTCGGCGAGCTCAGATACTCAGATCATACTTTCAATCTGCGAACAGGTCATCCCTTGATATTTGAGCTTGCTGCCCTTGCCTCTGTTGAAGCTGACAAAAGGCGTTGAGTGTTGCCTTTCTGCCATTCTGAATCTCGAGAGCTTCACAATCAAACCAAGAGTTCTATCACGCCTTCCTTTCCCAGACTAGTACCAGATCTCGAAGCTCACAATGTCGGCATCCCCAGCAGCAACACATGTCGTTCTTGACACAACGTCGACCGCTCGAACAAGCTCGCCATACACAAGCGTAAATCCAGGAAGCGATTGGTCTGCCCTGACAATCGCCTCGATTCTTGTCACCGTCATGGGCTTCGTTGCCGTCGTCGCCGTTGTGTTTTGGATTTTCAGAAAGAAGAAGCTGGCAAGGGAGGAGGAGCGAAGAGAGGCGAATGCCAATTTCTGGCCAGGCTGTGAGTTGACCGCTGAACTTCGACGGCAGCGCGGATTGGTGCTGACCTGATGATATTTCTGCAGTTCCAAATCAAACGATAGAACAACGACAGTCGACAAGAAGCTCACATCGATATAGCTAGAGCTGACGTTGGACCGGATGGATGGCCGGGGTTCGAGATGAGGCTGGATGGTCGGCTTGGGAGACGGGACAACCATGGAACCCCGGAAGGTTGAAACACGGGGTCTCGTGTCTGACAGAGCTGCGAGCTCTAGATGCTGCGTAGCTTTTCAGCCTTGCAGTGAGTAAGTAGATGTTTTCAACTGTTCGATACCTGAAGATAAATCTCAATTGGGATTCCTGCTGCCGCTACTCTATCCAGGTTCCATTAACCTAAACACTTGAAATACGCATTCTCCAATGACATCCCAACCTTCGAAGAAGCAACTAAATTACACCAGGCCTTTCCCGATTTCACTCTACGCGAAAATAGGGTCCGAGCACACCCATCGCGTCTCCTTATTCCACAAACGCGTCGACCCGGCATTCCCAGCATGTCTCCCCGCCCAGCTCAAACTACCATTCAACTTTATCGCCAACGGCGTCTTCTAGCAAATCCATACCTCATGCTGTAATTCTTCTCATTGGTGCCCGCTCCCCTATTTGGCAAGTCTAATCCGTTTGGCTCTTGGTCGTGCAGGAGAAAGTGACATGCAATTGGTTTGTTGGACCACCAAGGACCCAGGCGGTGAGCACAGATGTCTAGATATCCACAAAAGATGAAGCGATTGCAGGGGTACTTCCCACAACGCGACCCTGGATTTGGGGCCGATCATTGTTATAGAATTTAAAAGAGCTTGGGGACTTCTCCTCTTTTCCCTTTGTCTTTCTTCGTGGGAGAAGCCTCGTTCTCTAAGTACGAAAGTATCATTTTCAAAGTACTTCAATTCTCCCTTGCTCGGTGCCCTTCCGTCAAATTTATCCCGTTAATTACTGCAAGCTCCAACTTATTCTGCCCGATACGACAAAGAAATTAATCTTTGTTGGCTGGATTGGGCGAAGGAAGGTTGCCGCCCACGCATAGTTCAGCGGCGATTCATTTCCTTGCCCTGAAAAAGTATCAATTGTGTCTGTCCCAGTCTCAATAATATCCATCAGTTCTCGAAGGATCAATTGGCCCTCGACCTAGCTATTAATATTCAAAATGGATGCTCCCATGTCTGCTCACGCTGCTCGTGCGTTGGAGCAAGTGAAGATGGTAGGAACTTATTCTCGTCACGTCTCGTACGTTCCGTGGACTGATAGCTTTCAAGGGCCTATTTATGCTCTATGGAGCTGCCTACTTCACTGAGGATGAATGGATCAAAATTGACGGCTTGATCCATAAAGGAAAGTATGTCTTTACAAATGGACCATCGCTCCTCGACGGAAATTTCGATGGAGAACTGATGTCGTTTGACGACGGTAACGACAAAGCCGACCTTACCAACCAGATGCCCCCCAATTTCTCCTTCGACACAGTGAAGGAGAAAAGCTTTATGGTCACTGAGACCCAGGTCGACTCTCCGACCGAGTCCGATCGTGCTGATTCCACGACCGAACCGGCCGAGACTTCGAACGAAACCTCAATTGAAGCTTCCTCCGATGACGAGCTTCCTGTTAAAGCGGCAGAACCCGACCCAGCAATGTTCGACTTTTCCCAATGGGACACGCCTGCGGAGACCACCGCACCTGCAACATCTGCTGAGCCCGAATTCCCCGAAGCTGTCACAACCAAATTGCCCGCAGACGTCGAAACTCAGACCAGCACCGAATCCCCGACCGAAATCGAAGAATCCTCCCCCGAACCCTTCGAACTCCCAGAACGCGAGCCAATTGAGATCCCGACTGATGGTGGACTCGCCCTCGGATACACACAAGCACAATTGGACGAAGTGAAGGCATTCAATCAGAATCTTACAAAGGCTGGCAAGAAAGGGAAGCGTAGAGGACACTCGCCATCACCAAGTACCCAACCCTCCGAGCCAACGACATATGCTCCCACTCCCAGCGAGCATGAGAATCGCATTCAATCCTGGGCATCCGAAGTCGACGCCCAAGAGCCACTGCCCCAAGTCCCTCCGCCAGGGCCAGTACTTCCAGTCATTGCCAACGAGTTCGTCAAGACATATGGCCGACCACCAAAGAGCGTCAATGATCTTGTTCAACCCAACAATCCCGCATTCGTTCCATTGGATCGTCGTTCTTCCTCTCGCGTCTCGACTCCGACTAAAAAGACCAAGTCTAGTGGCCCTCAATTGAAGGTTGCAGCCGGCACAATTCTCATCGCGCAAAGCAGCCAGCAAAAACGGAGCACTGTCGAGCTTGAAGTCAGATCCGGTGATCATGTCCGGATTCTGAAACACGTTTCAGGCATAATCCACCAGGCGCAGAATATGCGAACCGGCCAGAGAGGCCAAATATCTGAAAATGTGTTCAAGAAGAGTCCATTGGCGATGAAAACCGATTTGGTGGTGGAACAACAGCGAACGATTCTACAGAGAGCGCCAAGCATCAGTAGCACCGTGAATGGGCTAGATGCTATGGAGAGAAGAAATGCCGCGGAATGGGATGATGTGTCTGTTGCGAGCAGATCCACTTCTGCGAAGCCGAAGCCGTTTGGCGGTTTAGGATCTTCTAGATTTGCAGTCGTGGATGAGACGAAGAGCGTCAGTTCTGCGAGCGAAGACATGGTATCGAGAGAAGAAATTGCAAAGATGGTGGACGAAAAGGTATGCTTCTTGATCCTTTCACCTGCAATGCTAATCATGATAGTTCGCACAACTCCTCGCATCTCGCAACGTCACGACTCCTCCCACTGGTCCTCGGAAGAAACCAAGTATGAATGAGCCTCTCCAACCTGTTACCCCCAAAACTGTGACTTGCTGGTTCTGGGCAACACCAAACAAAAGTTGTCGTTTCACTGATGCTGAGTGCCGAGATCTTCACGCTTTCCTTCCCCAATCTGCCTCCTCTCCTGCCAATCTTCGAATGGGCAAACCTACTTGGGGAGCTCTGGCCGATTGTAGCCCCGCCCCTACCACGGCTCAGATTCAAGCCCAGATTGCACCTGCACCATCATCCCCCTTGCCTTTGGGTCAAGGTGATGGTGAGTCTATGCGGGATCCAGCGAAAGCTTTCAAGACATGCTGGTACTGGGCGAACGAGACGTGCCAGAACACCGCAGAGAATTGCAAGTATCTCCATCATCACTGCGTTGCGGGAGTTGCTCCTAAGCCAAATGGTTGGAAGGCTGGCTGGACTCGTTGGGGCAGATCTGAGCCGACGGATGAGTTTGGCAGGACTACCTCTTGGCGTAAGGATAGTGAGCAGAAGTCAGAAGAGAAAGAAGAGGAAGAAGAAGGCGATTTGGTATTGGAGACTGTGAATGATGGTGGTGACTGGAAGGAAGAGGATGAGGTCGGATGGGGAGAGAGTGCGCAGCCACCGGGAGTCACTACAGAGAGCTGGAACCACGATCACCTGAACAATGGTTGGGGTGATCCAGCTGACAAGTATAAGCCGCCGCACGTGAAGGCTTTGGAGGAGAAGTCATTGAAGGAGCAGGTTGGGTGGTAGACAGCCTTTTTCTTGATTGTTATCGTCCATTCTCGAGTCTGCAGTTTGTTTTTGCTATTGGTATTTCCCAAAAGGGAAAATTGTTGAAAAAGAAAGAGTATATTACAAGACCAAGAGTCTATCACATGGAGGATGAATCACTGAAGGAAAGAGAAGATTACTGCAAACTATGAAGAGAGCGTATTACTGTTGTCGAGTCGAGATGGAATCGAAATGGCTATTGTCACTGGAAGATGCGATTACTGTCGGTGGTATTTAGCAAGTTTTATGGAATCGCGGGATGGAATGGGTAATTGGAATATATATCGGGAATAATATAAGTACACAGATATGAGGAACGAAATATAAAATTCAAAAGGACTCTGGCTTCGGTGCTTTATTTGTTCTCTTTGGTTCTACAATATGTTCTTCACTGCTCTGGACCTCGGCACCGATAAGCTCGTTACGGTTGCCGATTTGTTTTTCTCGCCTGCTCGCCTCGCTTACTCACGGCGGACCTCAATCGAGAGAGGGAACCCACACTGCAGGGCTCGACGAGAGCTGAAATGATGGGGCGAGATCTGACAGTGAGTGGGCGGCGAAACCAAATAGATTGAACGGGAATGGTCGAATGTCCCGGTCCCAGGGACATTGGAGGTGGAAGTGGGTTTGTTAGGGCACAGCTAGCCCTCGCAGGTGAGGTTTTGAGCGAATTTTTCCACCTCAACGAGTGGATGCTCAGTAACTCTCCGGATGACCAGCATTTGTTCCTCGCTTAGCAACACCGAAAAAAAAAATTTCATTTGCGCGTTCCTTGGATCTTTATCCGGCAACAACCGCCAAAAATCACCGCACAAAACGTCCAGAACCACAACTTACAAAAACAAAAATGAAGGCCTTGACCCGGGATTGAACCGGGGACCTCTCGCAAATTGTACTCAGAGTAAATCCCTAAGCGAGAATCATACCGCTAGACCATCAAGGCTGTTTGATTGGATGATGGAAGTGATTGGCTTATTTGGTTAGATGTTGAAGATACACCAATGTGGAATTTGTGGGTGGAAAAACGTCAGGGGTTAAGCGAGCCGAGACTCGGCATTGAGACTTCTACCAGTGCAAATGGATTGAATGATATTGAAGTGGCAGATGAGAAGGAGTATTAGAGTAATGTTCACGGCGAAAGCCGAATCGAAATGGTGGATGGCCTGGTGTTGTTGTTCTCAATTTTGAAGACTTCATACTTTAAGGTCCGAAGTGCCCCGCACTGGAACACAAGCCTGGAGACTGTATTCGTGCAAGAGACGTCACAGATATATCCACGTTTGACTTCCAGATCCGAACATCAAAACATAGACTGATGTCGAGTCTAATAGGCGGAGCTTCCAGACAATTTTTGGAGCCGTCGCTTTGGTCTTGAAAGAGGACTGTGGTGATGAAATGTGAGCCAGAGAATAGGATGATGTACTAAACAGCCCTGGCTTCGTCTGAAGAGAAAGTTTTATCCTAGATAAGGTCGGCCAGGAGTATTCTAATATCTTGGAAGAAGATTGAACAGCGGCAAAAGTCCCGTGGCCTACTCTCTACAATGAACTTCGGTAATTGTCGACTTAGGAAGAAGGTACTTCACCAGTTCTAACTGATTCCGATACTGGAAGCCACCCCATACAGTTCAAAGCGCCTTGGTATAGTACCTGATGAGCCATGCTACAAAAGGTGTATAAGAACGCGTTTCCAAGTTCTACAGTGAGAAAGTCGTCGTCATGGACGTTGACCATCTCGAACGTAAGGCATACTTCATGAACCCCTGTTATCTTGCAAGTATATCACCACTATTCCGACTCACCCAGATGAGGGCGTTTGCTCGCAATCTCATCTGAATGATGTCCGGGCCTTATTGCATCGCAACCAAGCAAACTTCCTTGGACCGATCTATTTTTACCTGAAAGTGCTTACCTGGGCAAGCAGGCTAGAATACTCGGCCGCCGTCGTTATAAGAGCAGGTTCAACGAGGGTTCTCCTCCCAACACGATTTGGCTGAATATTTTCTAGCTCTACCAAACAGTATAAATAGTAGATGCGGAAACTTTGAGTCTTCTACTACAGAACCATTTGTCTAGCTACATCTGTTCTAGCGAGGGATGGGAGAGGTGGATGACATGGAGGGCAGGAGGGGTAACGCCAAGTTTCGGACTTAGTAAGAGGCGGGCCATTCTGTACGCCTGAACCCTAACTCGACCCTTCATGTCCCCACAGTGGCTGAGGAATTTGGGATTCGCAACCAGTTTATAACGTCATTTAGGGGTGCTTATAACAGAGGCGTGGACACAGATTTAAATGACGAGCCCGTGCGACTTGCGTCCGCCATCATGTGACCTTCTTTACATCAAGTTTGATAAATGTCAGATGACCTTCGGTCCGCGTGCAAGACAATGAAGCAGCAACGGTTTCCAGTTTCCTCAAGCACTAATACGAGCCTACTGGCTCGGGTAATCTGTCGTTCCATGGCTTCACACTAAGTGGTTTCATAGGTCCCACACAAATTCCGCCACCCAACACAATCTCGTATTATTTCAAATAAGGCGTTTCGGCACCACCTACAGCTTAACAGCGTTCGGTCTTATGGTCTAGTGGTATGATTCTCGCTTAGGGATTACTCTGAGTATGATTGCGAGAGGCCCCGCGTTCGAATCGTAAGTTCGTCTTGATCTCACCGTGTATCCTCTCTAACTCCTTCCAGGCGGTAAGACCCGTGTAATAAATATTACTTTTTGATCTTTTGACGTCTGCTGTCCAATCAGAAGTGGCTGGAATAATTGTAATTTTTGTTTAAGAAGCTTCAACAACAAAGTTGTGGTGTTATGGCTTTTGATCTACTGACTGGTGGTTTGCCAACTTTTGCCAATGGCTTGGCGATGGGATCGTCATCCCGCGAAGTGGCCCAGATTAGCCGTCTATGACCCCCACTGTCCTACTACTATTTCAGAAAATTTACAGAATTTCATAGACTTTCTTTTATTCATACCTTAGAGCTTTACTTGTATTTCGAATTTCCACCCTCTAATATTTCATTCCGAGGCTTCTTATTCCGCTTCGCGGTAGATGATCAGCCTCGCCTGCTTTTCCCTTTTTGTTAATCGGTGCCTACTTCTAAGTCAGCAGGAACAGGAAGATGAGTTGCTCCTCTTCAGCTGTTACCATTACGAAGCATGGCCATCGACAAATTCTATCGTTGCACCTCTACAAAAACGCATGACAATGCTGTGAGAATGTTTGCTTCGCGAAGCGAAGTAGGAGACCCTATCACATCACAGACAGCCTGGCAATCCCCCGGGCCTGTTGTAAGTGTTGACGAGACTTGATACTGACTGAAATTATTTTAACTTACAGTTACAGATAGAAATCCAAACTTGACAACATATATGATTCAACCGACTGTGTAGTCTTGCGATTCAATTCTTCATTACTGAGTCCAGTAGCCATATTATTCAGAGGGACTCTCACAATGATGTTCTGAGGAACCCCTAAGCGAGAATGCGTGTGCCTACACTATTCGTTACGCAACATGCAATCCACTCGATTTCAATCGATATGTATTATGCGATACCCTTTCATCTTCTATATGTGGTTACCCATCATAAGACTCATGACTCTCTCAAGCAGCCCTGAATGAGTCGACCTGGTGGAGGTAAACTTCCGAGATCTGGTACAAACTCACGCCATGATGCGGTCTCCCATTTACCAGTTACCACCATCGTCGAGAAGTAGGAAATTTTGCGTAGTTCAATGGACGTGGTGTATCAGTATTTAATCAGACATATATCGAAGCTTGTCTCGCCATATTGCCCAGCTTTTCGCTGCCCGATTCCTCTGCGCGGTCCAGCGCTCCCCTTCTAAAGTTCTTCTACTGCAATTTCTGCCTTTCTTTTGCGACTTCTGCTGGCAGAACTCGTGGCAACAGAATCCTGTATTTCAGCGCTTCTAGGGCCCTTCATAAACTGAGAGGCACCAGCAGATTCAGGAGCCCCCAGGTAAAACATCGTCTCCCACACAGGCTTTTTGAGCACGGCATTCCATGTCTGGGGATTTTTGGCCTCACAGGATCGAAGCACAGAGAGATTGAGTTGAAGGACAGCAGTGATTGGACTTCCACAATCTAGATCGTATCTCCAAGTTTCTGAGTCGAGAGGGCCAATGTACTCAGGTCGTTTCAAGAACCCGACAAAGGCCTGTAAGTCCTCACTGGATCCTGGTACTTTGTCCTTGGTTTACCGAAAGATCCCACCATCCGGAGGTCGTTCCTTCAGAAGTTTGTTAAGCAGGAAAAGTGCATCAAACCTTCCCGGAGGTCGATTTTGGAGTGGTTTCTCAGTTTTCGAGTTGTGGGCGCTGCGATCCATACCCCTTCCATCCCAAACAATGTCTTGACGTGGCTTCGTGACTTTGACATCAAGTTGAAGGTGCTTTGATACAGCCGTCCAGAGCTCCACAAGATCTGTTTCGCTCTCCGTGGATAGGAAGTGCTCCCTCGGGATAGATGCCTGCGCACTGCCCTTAGGAAGGAATGCGTTACGTGCTGCGTCCACGATATCAAGACCGAAAGGCGTAAATGACACAGCGCTCGTCTCATTTCCTGACATTGGAACAGGGTTCATAGGGGCATTGAGGCGAAGGCTGATGCTTTCGTTTGCTGACTTCTTCCACCTCAAGATGAACTTGCCCTTGGTGTCTCTGATGCCAATATTGTGACCTTGCATGGCTTCGGTCGGTCTCCATTCATCTTGGAACAATCGCCTGGGTCGAACTTCGAGCCCAGAATTGCTCTGTAGCATTTTTTATGAATCCCCATGCCGCATCTCAACAGGGCTTCCTTCTGTTCTGCCGAGTCTCGCAGCCAAGAGGAGTCTTTTGCCCACGCTGAAGGGAAACGATCTTTACCTGTGCAAGGCTGCTGAGGATCTGAAGATACAAGTACTGTTCTTTCCGCATGGACATGGATTGCGACTTCCAATCGTCTTTCCTCCCAAGGTCATGCGGAATACTGAGATGAAGGTCGGCTTCATTAAAATCCCATAGCTTGTCGAGCTACGCATGCCGTTTTGCAGAATCGAGCAGTCCTTCCGCTTCCCCCATGCCTACGATCCGCAATTGTTCATTTTGGCTCAAGATCGGTCGGATGTCCTCTGGAATCTTGCGGCCGACGGCACGTCTGAATACTTCTCAGAGCAGTTTCTTCACAGTCCGGAACTTCGATGTGAAATCGCGGTCAAACACTAATTACATAAAGAAAGTGCAAGTAATGCTAATACTACCTAAAGCTTATAGCTTCAATAGCTTAGATAATCGACTGGGATAAAGAACTCAGAAAACATTGCATTTGTATGTACTCCAATCTTAATGTGTGAGGCTGTGTTCAAGAACGTCCAGTAGTCCCAATTCTGTATTAGGTGGCTTTAAGGTGTTCTCGCGGCATTGGCCTCGGACGTAAAGGTAACAGTCGGCAAAGGTATCACGATCGTCCGTTGTCTTGCAGGTTGGAAATAGTTCATTAACTGATCATTTGTATTCTGCAGGCTCCCTCTCTTGTTGTGTAGTCGGATCTGCCTGTTCACGATATGCAGGAAATCAAACTCGCAAAGTTTCTGTCAATTTGGCGACCGGAAGGATGCAACCCAGGTAGGTTGTGCAGCTCAGAAACGGTGTGCAATCCAAGGTAGAGTTCATCCACATGGCGCGGTGGCCCATGTGCTTTAGATCATCTCCCATAATCCATGGGTCCAGCTTGTTAAGCTCCTCCATCAAGAACGTGCCTGGGCTCATCTCCTTGACTGTGTCAGAAGGGTTGATGATAGATGAAATAGTTACTCATAATTGAAGTAGGTAGGACAAACGTGGCGGTGAGTTATTGTTAAGCGTGGAGGCTGGAAGGGGGGCTCAATCGGTCCAAAACGACGAACGAACTCCGCTGTCGACCAACCTACCTTGAATTTGCTCACGATATACGCCCTAATATCCTTTATGGTTCAGTGTTTACATCCAAGCTCAAATCAAGCTGTCAAGGGATAGCCCAAGCCATTTGCACTGCTCGAGCTCTCTAAATCCACCCATGGTCGATCTAGGCCACTTCAAAGACAACGTCTGCATCTTCCCAGCAACAGCTGGCTCCCATTTCGATCTCCCATCAGGCTTCTCCCCACGGACAAACGAAGCCCAACGATCGAGGACATCTCTCTCAAACTCCCTGTCTCCCTTCTCATCCCGATACGGCAGCCCGAACCGTCTGATATTCCCAAAGAGGTACAAAAGCTGACCAGAGTGACAATTAAAGTTATCGAATCTGGCATTGGAATTGCCTAAGGGATGATCACTTGACCGAGGGGCGTCGCAAATATCAAGACGAGGCCAATCGGGTGTCTGATAGGATCGATCGAATTCGAAGAAGTAAATCTCCTTGAACACACCATTCATGAGACCTGCATACGCTGTTGCCTGGTTCATGCAGCGATAGCCTAGATCTGTGTATGTTCGTGTTCCCACGGCCCAAACAGCTAATGTTTCGTTCTTGAACTGGGGCAGTGGAAACAAAGACCGTGGAGGATTTGGCAGGCCTTGACTGGTCAGCCATTCCTCCTGATCTTTTGATGTGATGTTTGGGGTGAGTCGCAGGAAAGGTGTAGCGTCGTCCGCAGTGTAACCCGTCATCAATCGGTAAGACGCTTTCGCACCTTGGCTGACGTTGAGTCGTGGAGTTGTCAGATATTCGCCATCAATGACCAAACCATTACCAAAATTTGCTGCTATACCTACCAGCACTTTGGCGTCTAGCTTCCTTAAGCATGCAACTTGAGATGAAGCATTCTTACAACTGGTTACCTCAAGGAAGTCTTTGATAACCAATTCCTCATACCTATCCAGCGTCAGATAATCTGCGTACCCTGGTATGCCAGGACCGTCAGGCACACTCATAGGTATGGCGCCTACAAATTTGCCAATAGTTCTTGGTGATGCCATCAGGGCTCGAACAGAAGCACCTCCTGAAGATTGTCCTACCAGGGTAATATGATTTGGGTCTCCACCATAATCTTGAATATGCTTTCTCACCCAGTCCAGCCCGAGCACCTGATCAGAAAGTCCATAGTTACCATGCGTCACTCCATCTTTGAGAGCAAGGAACCCGAAGGCCAACACGCGATAGTTGACAGCAACCATCACGACATCACCACGTGATGCCATGTTTCCACCATCAAAATTTGGATCAGCAGCAGAATTTTCTGAAAAGCCGCCTCCAAATACCCAGAACAACACCGGCTTAAGCTTCTGTGTAGAGGAGGTAGACACAGTTGGAAGGAATGGTGTCCATATGTTGAGAAACAGGCAGTCCTCGGAACCACCACGAACCTGTATACATTCCGATCCATAGTTCAAGGCGGAAACTGTTGCACCAGTGCCGTTGTGTATCTTGGGGTGACTGAAACGCTCAGGCTGCGGTGCAAAACGAACACCACGAAAACGGAATGTCAAGCGGTCTCGAAATCTATACGACCAGTCAGTCGGGTCACTTGGGGAGCAATATGGGCGATGGGCTGTATACCCAGTAACTGTCTCGTTATTAGACTCGACTTGTACCTGCCACCTTTTGTCGACATCCGCAAAGGTAGAATTCGAGTAAGGTGCAGTCTGTGTGCATAACACAGGTAGTTCAGTGGTAGGTTTTGAACCCCTTATCTCACCACAACTCTCCATCACACGGTCCTGGGCACCCAGGGAAGAAATCCATGCTTCCGTCTCGTTTTGGGACACAAGATGCTGTGCTAGGATTTCATTCTGCCCAGGATGCTGGCCGGGCCTCCATAGTCGTTCACCTAGTGCTTCACATGATCTGATGGCCGTTTGTAGAGTCTGTTTGCGGGACAGGTATAGAGCACCGAATGTACTTCCAGGTCCTCCAGGTCCTGAAGATCAATTTAACAGGTCATCCAAGTCGCGGAGCGAGGAATCGTTCGCCTACCTTGAAGATCATTTTCGTTCAAGATGACTATATCCGAGTTGAGATTGAAAGGCGAAGGTGTCGCAGTCACGAACTCAACGCAAAACAATGTTAACAATCGCTTCGACCACATCTTGTATCCGTCGATGGCAGAAAATTGTTCGTCCTAAATGCTTCGATGGGTGACTTTATATCTTCAATGCCACATGCCCAGTCCCTCACGTGAATGCCGGGATTGGAGATAGCCAGTGGTACTCCAATTGGTGGAGCAATGATTCGACGGGGCTTATGTCAATTTTTACGAAGGTGCCAATAATGATGCTCTGCCATGGCTTCGACCTGGCTACTCGGCGGTGTTTTAAATGAGGGCCAAGCGTCTTAGATAAGCGAGAATACTACCAAAAGTCATTGACTTCAAAGGCTTGTAGCTCAAAACCTACTCATAGCCTAATTATGATTCTGAGCAGACTCTACTGTGATTTACAATTGGAATTGACTTGGTCAGGTTTTGCTCAAGTTTGTTTTCTGATATCGATGTCAATAATTAGAAGTTTGAAGAGTCGCAAATTGAGCGCTAATTTTAAACTGAAAGTCTTGGAACGTGGCAGGGGTGCCGGTCCCGTCAAAAACATCATCTAGTAGGATACTGTAAGGTAGATTTCTAACCTCAATACAAGGGCATGAAGTGGGGCGAGGCCATAATTGATAAGCTCGTTCGGAATTGCCCCGATGTGCTTTTATATTTTTGCATTCCATCGCTCTACCATAGCTATACCGCAATGATTAGAAACCCTTACTCCGCGGCTTGACAGAGACAGTCAGGTGCTTGGGTAGTGCAGGCAACATGGTGTACAGTAGTGGAGGAGGTACAGGCGCCGGAGCCAGGAGAGTCGAAAAAGTTTGTCGAATGGAAAAGGAAACTTCAAGAAAATCGGAGCGGGGAAGGCCTCTTATATGACGAGATCGCCTCGACGAATTGAATTGCCGCCGAGAAACAGTGAAATCACGAAGGAAAATTGAATTGGCTGGAGGGGGAGAATACAATGGACGGAAGGTGAATTCGAAAACGAAGCAAATCGTGGGCGGCTAAGCGAGGTCCCGTACCCAAAGGTGCGAAGTCAATACGGTCCACCACAGAAAAGGGAAGTTCGAAGTGTAGGGGGAGTCGAATAGAGTGTGTTATTTCTCGAAATCTAAGCTACACTTGGAGGCCATATAACCTCGATTTTACGACTAGCGCCCGATCCCGTGATTCCTGCCATTCACGCCACCCTTTACAATCTCAATGGCGACAGCGATTTGCTACCCGTTCTCCAGAACGAACGACATCTGAAGCTCAACATCCAGCACCAGAATGCATCACCAGGGTTTAATTCCAAATATACCTCCAGCAAGCGTTGGATGATAATGATTTCTAGGAGCAGGATTACATTGAAGCTTGCCGTTTTCTCGAACTCGATCCTGCTCGTTCTCAAGTCAAAAGGTTGAAGCTGACTGGACCAGAATGCAGACCAGGTCATCTACTTCCGCACCAAGCCATTGGCGCCTATTGGTTGGTCAAGCGAGAGATATTTGAGGGCGCACCAGCCCCGATCTTGAACGATTACTGTGGCTCTGGGAAATCGGTCGTGGTCCTTGCATTCTTGCTGCTAGTCAGGCGGATCTACCTTGCCCGAAGTACCGACCAATTCGCGCGGTGCCCCAAAGTCGCTACCATGGACACTCACCCAACGCTCTTGATCTGTCCTGCATCCAGGATAACTGATTGGGATCTATAACATGTTAAACTTGTTCGTTTTGAGAAGATCAACCATTGTTGATCCTCGCTAAAGGAAACGCGGCAAAATATTACAAACTCGCTAAGCCAGGTTTTGCTTCAGAGGCTTCAGCGATCTCTTGTTTGCAAATTTTCAATCTCACAGTGATATGATGTAAATGTGCTTCTATTGAATCGCGACATTCATGACGTTTGGTTCATCGGATTTTCGGCCAGATTGCATCCTGGGAAGAAGGATGCTGTAAGCACTGTTCACAAGATAACTGCGAAACACAAGTGCACAACTGTAAAGTCTCATCACTGCGAACCAATTCTATATCTCGAGGACACGGTGAACTTGAGGTTAATGTCTTTTTTTATGAAGTTTAGCAATATCTAGGTTTTAAGCTGGCCCCAAATCTTACTCCAAAACTTCAGCTGCGGAGCCCTCCAGGTATCTCTTTCCACCCACGATCCTCCAGCTTTGAAAACCATATTACTGTTTGATTTGCTATATTCCGGCCATTTCGGATACTTCCTTCCACACTCATAAGCATTTGGATCCAGGTCATGTGCGAAGCTCACCCAACTCTTAGCAATGAAGTCTGACAGGTCATGAAACTCTTCGTACGGCCCGATCCAATTCGAGTTATTCCTGCTCGCACTAGGATCCAAGTTGAAGACGAAGCAGACTTCAGCGTAGTGCGTAGAGCACACTGGAGCTACAGTTGCGACAAGTTCTTCCTTTCCGTCCCAGGGAGGTTGATCGAAACGATAGCTGTACACTGGTTGACGAGCTCTTCTTGGGCGGGATGCGAAGTACTCCGTAGTGAAGCGTCGGCCGGCATGAATTACACTATCACCAATGATTGTCGCACCGCGCTTGTACATGTAGCCTTGGTCTGCGAACCGCTCGGCGCCGGTATTGAATGGACATCCTTGTGCTGGATCATCCGGGTAGAGTTGCATTGCTTCTGACACGGTCGAGTTATCCAGACCATTACCAAGCCCGGCAAGAAGTTTGTGGACATCATCGTCGTTCTGTAACGTATTTCGTGGACCGAAGAAGGTCGCTGTTCCTTCGTCCGTATTCGACCCGGCGAGGATAGCGACCTTGGCCACAAGTCCTTTGGCGAACGATTCGGAAGGGGGCCGTCTAAGAAAATCTCCATCCAGGATCGGTGTCAGTACGAAGGGCGCGAATGCATTGAACAAAGTCTCGTAAGGTACTGTCCGTAAGCAAGCGAGGGAGTCTTTCGCTTTCGCGCAGCCCACCGTTGTGGTTACATTGTCGTAAATTGGTTGATAAGTGTCTGCCAATTGAGCTTGGCTATTGACTGCAGCCCATGTCAACAAATTGCTTGCCTCGTGACCTCCGCGACTTACTACCAGGACCTAGTGCTGATCCACTTTGAAGAATTGCAGCTCGGAAGAGACCATCATTCCTGCCATCAAAGCCTGTCAAGTGATACCCCACGCTGAAAGCACCTGCTGACTCGCCAAAAATGGCGACTTTGTTTGGATCTCCCCCAAAAGCATGGATGTTTTCCTGGATCCAACGAAGAGCAAGTCTTTGGTCGAAAAGTCCGATATTAGCTTCTCCTGCTTCGACGACTTCCTTGGACGCCAGGAACCCGAATCCAGCAACTCGGTAATTTAGAGAAACTGCGATGACGGGCTTTTTAATGGCCATTGAAGCATTGACCAGATATGAAGTGTTATACCGAGCATCGGCACTTCCTCCGGCAGTGAATCCTAAAGACGATTGAGCAAATATCATCCAGCTGATGGTCCCGATGAAGCAGAATACTCACCACCACCATAGATCCATACCATGACTGGAAATTTGTCTCGAGGTTTCATCCCAGCTGGCCTCACCACATCAACAGTTAAACAGTCCTCGCCAACCACAGGCAAAGCTTTCATGAATCCTGCATATCCAGGACAAGAAGCAGACCTCTGTGTCGCAGCTCGAACTCCTCTCCATTTCTGGTTAAAAGGTTTTGGGTGACGAAGTCTCAGATCTCCAACTGGTGGTGCAGCAAAAGGAATTCCTAGGAAGACATCTTCGTTGAAAGCTGGTAAGTGAAGACCCTGTAACGTTCCATTTCTCACAGTGACTTGAGGCGGTTTCCTCGTCGAGTGATCCCGGTTGTGCGTTAGAGTTGACGCAGCACTGGACGTTGCAAAGAGCAACGCGAGACAAACAGCGACAAATGTAGGAAGCATTTTCCAGGCCATTGACGAGTAACCGAATTCCGGGAATCTGGAGACCCTTGGGTGCACGCTGGATTTATGTAATCATTGAGCTTCATTACGGTTATGATGTCTAGCCAAATGAGGAGGAGATTTCGGAAGGAGTCTCCGACACCCGTCCGTCAAACCGCGTGGCTTGATGTTCCTCTCTAGTTCCAGGAACTTGGTTGTGGGGACCGCGCTCTCCAGGGAACGTTGAGGCGAGCGGACCAAGTATCGGCAGAAGGTCCGAACACTTCTTAGAATGAGCTTGATCGAAGATACGAAACTCAAACCATACTGGAATTTTGGCTCAGAAGTTGGTATTAGGAGGTCCGATCATTATGATTGACGAAACGGAACAGAAAGCAACTCGCCGGACCACCACTTCGGTGGCAGTGGTGACGAAGAACGTACTTGCGCGTAGGATTTTGTAGTTTATTCCCAAGCACAAAACGCTTGACATATATTGGATCATTTGTTCTGATAGTCAGAATAGCCTGGAACTATGCATTTAGGTGGCAGTTCTAGTATTATCACATGAGCTTATAACCTTGTCCAGGGTCATGCGTGAGTGGAGGTAGCAATTAATTGATCTCGGAACAGTCCGGCAGCTGCGAAGGAAACATAGACCATATGTTCTAAAAACATTGATCTCGATAGACTACCTAGTGAAGCTCTCCTTGACCGCTAGCACGGCGCATATCGTCAGAATCCCCACCAACGCATCAACTCCACCTGAATCGAGAACCAAAACACCTTTCTTCGTTCGAGTATTCGCTTGGACATAACGAGCAATTTCAACTTTCTTGGGACCCACGTCACTTGATTCGATCACCTTGCAGAAAAAAGGTCAGCACATCGAGTTTAGGACGAAGGAATAAGTGAGCTGCAGACGAGGAGGAGACCCACCTTGTAAAGGGACCTGTGTTCATGTTTATGAGGTTCGACATCCCAAATATATGTGGCTCCACCTCTGGTAAAGACCTGGATCACGCATCAGCATGATCTAAAGTGTGAATCGAGACTGCAACCACAATAATGAGCGATACCTTACCTGGGCACGCCTGCCAAACCGAACAGGCTTAATCTCCACCACCTCGCCTTGATCCTCACCACTCGCACCCACAATCACAATAGTAGTCGTTCCCATATTCCAGCTCCACAACGGACACTTCATTTCTGCGATCTCCTCGCCAACTTCATTCGTCACGCTGACGTGCGTACCGAGCAAGTTCTCATTTCTAATTGCGTAGACTGGGGTGATTACTTTGGAATCGACGAGTTTGGTTGCGGTGTCGATGGAAATTCCTTCTTCGGGAGAGAACATCTTATTGAGATCAGATGTCAAAGATGTGATATGCGTGTCATTTATGAGACGCTGTATGTAAAAGGCGTGGGTTGGGGTGAGAGAGAAGGTCAGGTCGACGGGGATGTCTTCTGGTTTGAAATGCTGGACTGCCATCACGAAATTTTGGAATGATGTGATTTGATAGCTTTGCGTTAGCTGAAGTTTAAATGAACAATGAACTGTGGAGACTTAATTTTGGCTTCCACGGAACGAGGCTCCATTCTTATTTTGTCGGGGGTTCAAGGGGGCAAAAGTGGTTGCCTGTTGGTAACCTGATCAAAACAACATGTGATCAAGCGAACGCATGAGTCGGCGAGTTGACGAATCTTAGGCCGAAAACAAACAATTGGAACTCATTAGCATACATTGAATGTGTCGTTTACCCCTGAGAACATTCATAAGAGGCAATCCCTCGCTGAACTTGTTTTGGACTTTGGATATCCGCATTCTCAACTGTTGTGCACCCCGGCTCGAATCGAATTTCAAAGCTCTTCAGAAGGAATAGCGAATCATTCCCTGGGCAATGTGTCTAGCTCCTTTGATGAAAAAAAGAGGACCCTACTCAGGCAAAGAAAGGAAATATACTGGCCTCAGTCCAAATATCCTCGAAACCCTCGTCATCTCATCCTGAACCACCGGAATGGTATGATAGAGAACAATCCAAACCCAAGTGCATCTCACGAGTGCCAATCCAATTGATATCCACAGCTGTCTCGGTACATTCAGGCCCATCAGTATAGCGGCACGAACGAGAATGATCTCGTAAAGTACGCAAGCACCTTGCATCCAGAAAAACGAAGCATACCTCATCGCACTGACTTTCGGTATATCTTTAGACAGCAATGCTGAATGGATCGCACTGGACAGTCCGAAGGCAACGATAATCTGTATTGCGTATTTGGTTGTTGATCTCTCAGGGAGGTCGAAAGCTGTATAGATGGCTTTCCCGGGACCAGTGAGGAGCTTAACCCGTCAGCTATTGTGTTCTTGTGACCAGATCAGAATTGAAGACTTACGTTCCTAAACCACTGATGCCAAAATCCACCCCAGAATCCCCTCAATCCTCGTTCTGCAATAGCCATCGGGCTTCCAATCACACTTGGCCAGTTCTCCACTCGCCCCCAGAAATCATCCACCAGACCGACACCACCCAGTGTGACGAACAACGTAGCAGGAATAGCTCCCATCAAGGTGAATACAGAATATTGCTGCAAGCCCAAGACAGTAATCCGTACAAATCGTGGCGACAGAGAATCCAAATGGTACGTAGCGAAAAAGCCACCCAGCCGACGTGGGAACGCCTCATCGATAGAAGTCTCAATCTGCATATACGGATCAAAATACTGGTACAGATTTGTAACATCCATGATACCGAAGCAGAAGGCTATAAGGAGGAGTTTCTGGAGAACGAAAGTGGTGCGGGATTTGCTGGATGGAGGAGGTGGTTGCGAGGAGTAGAGAACGGCTTGTTTCGAAGATGTGACCCAGCTGATATACCGGAAGGAGATGACGAGCTTGGAAACCCAGATGAAGCGTTTGTACCATGATATTGGATAGGGTTCTGTCCATGCGAGGCGGTGGGAGCCATTTGTTGTGGGTGTGGTGTTCTTGATATCGTTTTTATCTGTTGACGCTGAAGCAGAAAGGACTCCGACGGGTTCGTCTTCGCTGTCTTTCTTCTCTTCGGCAATCGTAACTGGAGGCGGAGGTGGACCAAAATGTAGGAGAGCGAAGTCCTTCCTGGGATCTCGGAACATCAGGAGCTCAGTCGCCCATAGAGCATGCACTAATGCTATATATCCCAATCCAAAGCCCCATGTGTAGATATGGCAGCTCCATATCAGTGGTAGGAAAGCAGCTGCAAGTTTCGTGTGTGACAGGACGGAGGGAGGTATCAGTAGCGCTGCATGGAGAAGAACATGAGCAGCGGCGTGAGCACCGAGAGCTTTGAACAGCTTGTCCATAACGTAAGGGACCGGTGGAATATGTGTTGTACTTTCATCAATACTCCATGAAAAAATGTGAAAGGAGATTGAACGATTATGTGAAAGCTTCGGATTTTGTTGATATCTGGCCTCACACGAAGAACAAGTGCGACGGTACACATCGGAGTCATGGGATTTCGTTATAATGTCGCACGTGTGACTTATGATATGTTACTACCATTGAAGAGCCTAGACATATTCAATTCCTTAAAATCGAGTTTTCTTGGTTACGTCTCGGGCCGCTCGCGGTATTTTGCTCTTCGGGGGCATTTAACTTGACAGGATTGAAGTCATTTGGACTTCCATTCGCTTTGCTATGACTCAAGTCCAGAGGAGAGATCTCTAATAGTTCCAGCCATCAATCGGTGGGATGTTTCAGTTCCTGGCACGCTCAATCTTCTCAAGTGTTGCGGCCGTTCGAGATCGGAATCCATTTTCGTGCTCCCCTGTATTTTAGTGACTATCACCTGTTCTCCAGGCTCTCGTGCAACTTGTCCACCCGAACAGCCAAAACATGAAGGTATCTTAACGTCACAACGCTTAAATGGTATGGTGCGTTGGTTGGAGGTATAATTGAGGGTTCTCAATTTTCCCTTTTTGTATTGATACCCTTTCAGTAAATTGAATCTTGATGATATTTTCATCTGAGCATCAGAAGTGCGGGGTAGAATTGCCCCGCACTTGAGCCTGAAGACCACTGAAGCTATGGCCCCTCTCTGTCGCGCAGAGCCTGTGCATGTCTGTGAACTAGAAGCCGGTGCCCTCAACCATCCGATGAGTTTCACAACACCGGCCTCTGAAATCGAGAGACTGAGAAGAATAGGAGATATTGATCCAAAAACCACCGTACAATTGCTACCAACATAACTTATAAACTACCACAAAAGCCAGCAAAAACACAACATCCTCAAGCCCATCTCTCTACACCATGTTCCACTCATTCAAGGACTCTTTTGCTGGTGCTTCCGCTTCTCCATCTGCATCATCCTTCGACTTTCCAGCAGACTCACTCCCTTCACCTTCACCCTTTGTGCAATTCTTCTCTGCCTCATCCATCAATTTCTTCTTCTTAGCTTCCTCCTCCGCAGCTTTAGCTTGTTCCTCCTTCGTTTTCTCAGTCCAAACACCCATCTCGTACATCATCGCTCCAGCACAACAAATTGCCAGCAAAAGCCATGGATTCTTCGTCTTTCGCAGGCCAGAGCTTGGGATAGGCGATATCTGACTGGACGGCAGTCTCGAAGACGCAGTCGAGTTTCTACCCGAAGCCAGTGCTGCTGAACTTGTACTTGGCACAGAACCTGGGTTCAAAGCCGAAGTCGAAGTTGAGGTAGACAATGGTGTAGAGCTTTGTATTGGACTTGTAGACTCCGTCACAGGCACAATGACCACACCCGGAATCTTGGTAGAAGTACTATGCAACACGCTATCTGTTGGCGGAACAGCCAGTCCATTACTCACGTCCACAACGAACGTTCTGCCTCCAAGATCCACACAGTATTGAGCCGTATTTGCAGAACATGGTATTGGCGGCGGGTACTGATTGTGAATTGTTGGACTTGGACTTAGATTTGGGTTTCCGTATACTGGGACTGTGGCTTCTGGCGGCAGCGGAGTGGTTGCCAATGTCGTCAAGGCTGAGGAGGCATCGTCGGTGGCTGAGGGAAGAGGAGGTGGAGTATATGAATTTGGCTCTTGAGGTATGCCCCAACTGTCGAGGATGGACGTTACGGTTGTGATGGCTTGGACGGTGATTTTGCCCTCGGAGTCGGTAGTTGTGATGGACTCGAGTTTGTTGCGATATTGGAGCTTGGGTTCTTTGCTATTAGATGTGTAGGTTGATGAAGTGCTTCGCCGTGGACCAAAGACGGTTCGAGTGCTCGTCACCGTCACCGTGATAGTCTTCCATACAACATTCGTAGCTATTATTGGTAGTGTTGGCAGCGTTGATGGCGGGCTGTTCGTGGCAGAGGGACTCGTGGTTGGTTCTTTGCAGCCCAAAGGTGACAAGGAAGGGTCGTGTGGCGGACATGGTGGGACTGAGATCGAAAAGAGGGTCTGGCTCGAGAATGGTGGCGTGAAAATAAACAGTGGTCGGTTTGAGGAAGTGGATAACCGAGTTTGCGAGCTGGTGTCGAGTGATTGTGTGTTTTTTGCTGTCAAGGATATTGAGGAAGGCGCGGTCGGCTCTTCATGCGCAGTTGTGACAGCGAACAATAAACACAAGGTGCTTAAGTTGGCAAACACTAGCTTACAGGATACCATCTTGAAGGATACTAAAAGGTGTAACCAATACTGAGGTCCAGTTTGAGCTTGCCTGGTTGTTGCGCTTTGTCTGCAGCTGGGTGAAGACTCTGGAGGAGAGAATATTTAGAGATGAAGGGCAGGAACGACCGATCTGGCGCACAGGCTTCCGCCCATATGCCTCAACGATTGGAATCACAGAAAGAATCCATTGCACTCACAAGTTCAGACAGGCCGATGACGGACTCGAGTTTGATGCGTGAATCAGGCATGCAATTTCACAGTATCGGAGGTACTAGCGATGATTGTCCGACGTTCAAAACAATACAAAAATAACACAACAGTAAGCGAAACGAGGAAAAATCCTTTCTTCAAACGCAACGTCCATGCTCAAAGGACATAGCCTAGAATGGAAAGTCCTCTCCATTCCAGCCAGCGAAATGACCTCCAGTCTTCTCTCTAGTGGCTTCATCGACCTGCTTCACAAATCCAGCGGCACACTCTTCAGTAGGAGTGAAAGCCTTCTCCATGCCTGCAGCTTTGGCACCAGTATTGCCCATATCCGTTTGAACGAATCTGGAATGACTTTCATCAGGTACAAGTTCTCAAGAAGAACGTTCGGTGGAAAAGCAAGAGAGAAAAAAGCACTTACCCCGGATCCATCGCAAAAGCCACCAACCCCTCATTCTCAAAATGAATCTTCCTGATAAAGTAGTTCCCAAAAGCCTTCGACGCTCCATACGCACTCATCGAAAATGGTCTAAGCTCCATCCCCGTAATAGTCGCCAGCGCCGAACTTGTGTACACAAACTTGGCGCCCTTTCCAAGTAACGGGAATACAGCTTGGAAGAGGATGACTGGTGCGAGGCCATTGACTTGCCAATGGGCGTGGACACGCGCAAGGGAGACGGTGGAAACGGGACTAGGATTAGGGTCTGCGATTCCGGCGTTTGCGATGACAATGTCGAGATTTGTGATGGAGTGTTGAGTTTTAAGAGTGGTGATGGCGGCTGCTGGGTCGGTCTCGGAAGAGCTGTCGATTTTGACGATGATGAGGATGCTATCTTTGCCTTTCGGGAGTGTGTTCAGAGAGCTTGCGCCTGTTGGGTCTCGAACGGCAGCAATCACGGTATGACATGGGCGTGCGAGGTAGATCTCAAGGAGACCTTTCCCGATGCCTGGAGAGTAGGTCAACATCATTGTACTAATTAGAGGCTGAGATGAAATACATACCTCTATTGGCTCCGGTGATCAGAACCGTGGTGTTTGACATTTTGAAAGGAGTATTGCTCTGTGGGGAGAATGTGTAGAAGATGGTGTTGATGTCGACAGGATTCGCAAGAGTGATATGTTATGAGCAGACCAGGAATGGTGGGAAGTTGAGCTGAATATATACTCATCTCATCTTCCTCAAGATATATTGACGCACATCAGTCAACATCCATCCAAAAATGCTTAACAATCCATCGTTTCCACAACACATTACACGTACCATCCTCGAGTTCAGACCCTCCCCAATTCAGGGCAACAAACCACTCGCTTACCATGTCCAACCAATAACAACAGTCTAGTGGACCTCACTCGATTTTCTGGGATGCGCTTCAGACCAATTTAGTTCACGATATTCACCCAAGTTCCACCAAACACAGACATCCTTTGTAATTCATCAGATCTAATCTCCCTAGCTTGCACATGCGTGTTTCCAGGGCAGGGTTAGACCTCTCGTCCGTACAGCTGATTAATGATCGACTTGCTTGGGCACATGTCAGAACTAGAAGGCGGGCGTCAGTCGGCCGCGTGGGGACTTGCTGACCCCTGAAGCGGCCGCCGGGCGGTCTCTAGCAACGCTGTCCATTTCACGATGGAGCCTATCAGAGGGCTTCCTGTTTTCAACATTATTAATCAAACAAACAATACGTAGCTTGGTCACATCGAGTTGGAAAAACGATATTGGGGTGTTCCAATTATATTGGATGCCATCGTAGAAAGATACATGATAAATTACACGACAGATACAACGCCAGATGCGCCAGTGACCCACCCGATGCAATCGTTACTTCATCCATTTCCCCCACTCCCTCGTCGGCAAGAAATCATCGGCCATATCATGGCTTACTACCACTCGCGATAGCATCCTCAAATACTTTGGCAATATCCATAATCTTTCCATCGTAACCACTTCCGCCCAGAAACGTAACACCAAATGGCAGCTTCAATCCTTCTTCCTTCTCGACCCACCCAGCATTCACACTCACACCACACAAGTCCACTACATTTCCTGCGTGTGTGAACATGCCGACCTTCGCGTTTAGGCCAAGCGGATCGGCTTCCATCTCCTTGATTGTTGGATGACATGGTGTAGAAGGCACGAGAAGAACATCGATCCCGCCTTCAAGTGTGTTGAAAGTCCGCTGAGCCTGCATGGTATATTGAGCTTGGAGAGCTTGATCGTGGAAGACATTCCAGGGCTTCAACGGAGATTCGAATGCAGCTGTGAAAAGGGCGTTGGTCGTTGGATGAAGGTTTGATAGATTCGTTTCCAGGAACTCGTGGCCGATAGATGCAATTCGTTCGTGTACCAGCGAAGCATCGTAGAGCAAGTCAGAAGCTTTCTCGAAAGGCGCGTAGTCTACTTCGACGAGGCGGCCACCACACGACCGCAATTTTTGGATGGCAGTCTGGAAGAGCTCCTGATATTCCTTCGAGCAGGCTTCCAAGGCGGATGTGGGAGGTACACCAAATGTGAAGCCACCATCTTTCGGTCCTCTAAAGTCTTGCTTCCACAATGACAAACTCAATGGTGTCTTCGCGTAAGGATCAAGAGAATCGTGTTGATCGATTATGTACCAAATCTTCCTGGCATCTGTCAAACTAGGTGCCATGACAGACAAGGTATCCAGGCTCTTGCAAGCTGGAACAACTCCTCGAGCAGAAACTGTTCCTTTCGTTGGCTTGAATCCGACAATACCATTGAATGCTGCAGGCACACGACCACTTCCAGCTGTGTCGGTTCCAAGAGCAAATGACACGAGGCCAGCTGCAACAGCTACAGCAGATCCAGAAGATGACCCTCCAGATATGTACTCGTTGCTGTACACAGAGTGAGGTGTCCCGTATGGCGAACGACATCCCGATAGTCCAGTTGCAAGCTGATCCATGTTAAGCTTACCAATATAAAGCGCTCCAGCATCAAGTAGTAATTGGACTGCGGGTGCTGTTGATTTGGCAGTGTAAGCGAAAGTTTCGCAAGTCGCTGTAGTCATGATCCCTGCCACATCGATGTTGTCTTTGAGTGCAAATGGAACACCAAAGAGGGGAGGCATGGGTTTCCCAGCGTATTTCTCTACGAGAGCCTGAGCCGCAGCGACAGCATCCGTACGACTCTGTTTTGAGATCCACACGGCTGGATCAAGCTTCTCATACTTCTCGATGCGATCAAACACTGAATTGATGACATTCTCTGGGCTTTCAAGTCCGTTCTTGTATCGTTGCTGCAGCTGCGCAATAGGGAGAAGTACGTCTTCTGCTGCTGGTGGGGTAGAAGGTGGGGTCAACTCCTGAGACTTTGATGCTGATGCGAAGAAGTCTATACTGTTTCCGACATAGCCAAAAAGCCCATCCTGCCCACAAACAATATCCATAGATGTGGTAACCATCTGTGCATCGAAGCCTCCAGTGCAATCCGAAAGTATGCAGCACTCGAATCCCCGGTCGTTACACTCTCGGAGAGTGGTGGTAACACAGCACCTGTTTCTCGTCAGTTACATGACGGAACAAGTTATCCCCAGGACTTACTCGGTAGTGACGCCAGAAAACAGGATGTGAGTGATTCCCCTCGCCAGCAATACCCTATGGAGACCTGTTCCCCAATAGCTTCCCTTTCCCGGTTTATCAATCACTGGCTCTCCGGGCAATTGTCTCAACTCATCGATGATATCGTGTCCCCACTCACCCCGCACAAGCAATCTTCCCATCGGTCCTTGGTCACCAATACCCATTGTATGGTGTCCGTTTGGTGCACTTATCTGTCTCAGCTTCTTCGACGGAGGTAGATCGGACAGATCAGGTCTGTGCCCTTCTCTGGTATGGATGATATGAAGACCCATGTCTCTGGAAACCTCGAGAACCTTTTGTAATGTCGGAACGATATTTCGCACTGCTGAGAAGATCTCTGGGTTTCCGCATTGAATCGATCCAAAGCCACTAGGATCCACGAAATCTCGCTGCATGTCGATGATAATCAGTGCAGTCGTCGCCGGAGGAAAAGTGAAAGTATACGGGCGAGCATTAGGAAGTGACATCTTCGTAGACGGTGCCATGTTGAAGACTGGAGGGAATACGTTTGAGCCTGAGAATCAATTGTTTCGGAAACGATGAAGCTCTTCAGAAGCTCGAACTTGGCTTGAGGACGAGTATATATAGATTATAGAAGATCCGAAGCTAAACATCCATGGAAAGTGGGCAATCTCGCAATTCAAGCTCTAGGAAAGATATTAAGCTGATACCCCTCCAAATGCTCTCCATAAAGTATGAAATGAGGAAAGAAAAGCAACCTTGATCCAGCTTACGAAGAGAAATGGACCTCAATCGCAAGCCACCTCCAGGATGAACGAAACAAGAGAAACTCATCTCATTCGATGAAATCCGCCGCCGGTCAAGTTCATGAATTTGAGGCCGTCGCTCAATAGCCAGCGAGGCTATCGTCGCCCCGATGGCTGTGGGCCGTAGGCACGCCGGAGGCAATTTGGGCGTGATGGCCACCGGCGATAAGAGGGCGAAGAGTGGGCGTTCGGTGGCGTTGTGGGGCAGGGGGTGATATGTCGGCTACTTATCTTCAGCGTGACCAATGCTTGATTCTTGAAATTGAGGCTGGGAAAGGAACATGCTGAGTGTGTTGAACTCGAACATATTGGAGCGATGAAAGGTCGAATTTGAAAGACGAATCACATTTTGAGAACACGTGCTGGTTGGTTAGATAGCTCTTTCCGCAGTGGTTCGCTACCTATTTTTTGTCGAAACATGATCTCCAACCCCTCCTTGCCGAGACCCTCTCTCACACAGTCACTTCCTTGCTAAACATTTTCTGGTACTCTTCATCACTGAATCTACTTTTAGCCAACCTTCTCCAAACATAATCGCCAGCTAAGACACTCTCATAATTCTTCTTCCCCTCCTTGACGCACCCTTCCAAAGGCTCAACCAAAGTCTCGTAATTCGGTCCCATGAAAAATGGAATCGAATATCTCTCCTCGCCGGTCACATTTAATACTCTATGGACTGTGCTCACAAACAGATCATTACTCCAGTAACTTAGCATATCTCCTATATTGACTACGAAGGTCCCAGGTATTGGAGGAGCTGAGATCCACTCGCCATCTGTATTGAGAATCTGGAGAGCAGGCTGGGTGCCTTGGCAAAGAATCGTGAAGCATTCGATGTCTGTATGAGCACCGATGCCGAAGGCAGAGGACGTCGGCGGTTGAGGTGGATAGTGCAGTATACGACACATGGCACCTGGATGCGTAAACATGTGGTCGAAGTATGTTGGTGGTAAATCGAGAACTTGGGCGAACAGGCGGATGAGCCGTCGGGCCAACGTCAGGATCTCGCCGTAGTAGGCCGTCAGCGTAGGCCTGAATCCTGGGACCGTAGGCCAGGCATTCGGGCCCGTCATTGCATTGGGTACTTGGGATTCTGATTCCGAGATTGTAAGTGGTAGTTCCTCTATCTTAGCAAGGTTCAAAGTACCTTCAGGTAATTGGTCTGATGGTGAAGCTATTGGATCAAGTTCTGAAGAGTAACCCCAGTTGAAAGCCTCATTCATATCAGCCTTTTTGGTTTCATCTGTCCTAACTTCTGCAGGTGGTTCGTATCCTCTCAAGATGGCACTTTTCTTGTAATGTACTTCGTCTTTTACTTCTCTCTCCAGCGAGAAGAATCCCTGGGCACACTTGAAAGTGTCGTCAATCACCTTCTGAGGAACATCATGATCTTTGATATAGAAGAAGCCAACTTTCGTGCAAGCATTTCTCAACTGATCAATCAGTTCTGGCAGTGGTGAAGAAAACGAAATGATCGGGATCTCGGAGAAAGTGGCTTGTCGAAGAGCAGCATCATTAGCTACGATACGCGTCTTCCCCGAGAAAGAAGTGAAGGCTGCCATAGAGGATTAAACTGCAGATATCTGAAATGGTGAAGTGATAGTGGAGGGAAGTAAGTCGAGGAAGATATACCAAGCCACATCCCACTCTCACTGGACGCCTAGCGAGCGTCGGCATCGAAATTGGACCAATCCTATTCTCCAAACCTCCACATATCTTTTGGTAGGAAAGATTTCACACTGTGAGCTCTTCCGGGAAAGTCACAGCGTAGGGCGCCCTCTCTGCCCTCCGGCGAGCGACGGCCACACGTCCCTTGGCACCCCTTATCGCAACAGATTTCCCCAGATATCGTGTTATCGAACACGGGACATGGCAACGATACACCACGACAGCTTCTATCGCAAGATACACATTCGACTCTTAACTTTCACAAGATCATGATGATGTCGATAGCGATGGTTGTAAATGTATATAACAATGCGATATATCCTCGAATACCGAAGTTCGACATCAGCAACAACTCCTGGCATCAAGACCAGACCTAAAGAAGACTTCAGACACAACACAACTCACAACAACGACAGAGTAGCAAACCAACAGAATGCCTTTCCGCCAACGAATCACCAAGATCAAGGAGGGTGCGAAGGAAAAGAGAAGGCCATCAGGATGGATCCTTCCACAGCAGAAGGGCTCTTTCGGAGACGAGGGCACATGGTACGTACCTCCATGCCTTGCTCAGGTCACGATTCTGACTTCATCAGGACCAATATTGACATGGACGTGACGCCTCTTGATCGACGAACTTGGACAGCTGTTACAATGGCAGGCTTCTGGTTCAGTGATGCTCTTAACGCTCAGTCCTGGATGGCCCCGTCTTCCATTCTCGCTGTTGGGTTGACTTGGCGTGAGGCCATTGTCTGCATCATCTTCGGAAGTCTTTGCTGCACTGTGCCATTGGTCCTGAACGGTGTTCTTGGAGCCCGTCTTCACGTACCCTTCCCCGTGGCTATGAAGTCTTCCTTCGGCTGGTACTTCGCTCGTTTCGCCATCGTCGTACGAATGGCTACTGCGCTCTTCTGGCATGCTATTCAAACCTACACTGGATCTACAGCAATGACTCAATGCATTCGTGCTATCTGGCCTTCCTATCTTGACATCCCCAACCATATCCCTGCATCGGTTGGGATCACCACTCAACAGATGGTCAGCCATGTCATCTTCTGGTCTGTCCAGTTTCCGATCTTGCTTACTCCTCCACATAAGCTTCAGTGGTTCTTCGTCTTTAAGTTTGGTAAGTGCACTTATTCCAACACAGAATACTGTCATCGCTAACTTCTCAACAGTGGTCGTGACGATCACCTGTGTCGCAACAGTCATCACCATGACCAAGAAAGCCGGCGGTTCAGGTGACATTTGGAAACAAGACTATGGTGTCTACGGCGCCAAACGTTCCTGGCTCATCCTCTCCTCCCTCTCCTCCATCACAGGAGGCTGGGCAACAATGGCAACCAACATCCCGGATTTCACTCGCTACTTGAAGAAAGAACAAGGCGTCTACTGGCAAGTTCTCTTCCTCCCACTCATCCAACTTGTCCTCGGCCTCTTCGGCATCATCTCCACCAGTTGCGCCATGGTCGTCTACGGTGAATACATTTGGGACCCCCTCACCCTCGCCGCCCAATGGGACGGCCCCTCAGGTCGAGCAGGAGCATTCTTCGTCGGCTTCGCCTGGGTCGTCGCTCAAATCGGAACCAACTTATCCGCCAACGTCATCTCCTGCGCCAACGATATGACCTCCCTCTTCCCCAAATACATCAATATCCGACGCGGCGTGATCATCACGACCATCACCGCAGGATGGATCATGGTGCCCTGGAAGATCATCCACAGCGCCGCCTCGCTCCTGTCTTTCATGGCTGGTCTCGGGATTTTCCTCGCACCAATCGCAGCCATTTGCGCCGCTGACTATTGGGTAACCAAAAAAATGCACATCGACGTCCCAGCGCTGTACAAGGCACACGGTCGCTACAGATATAACAAATACGGCACCAACTGGCGCGCTGTCATCGCCTTCCTCATCTCCGTCGTCCCTAACATCCCGGGAATGGCAAATTCAGTCAATTCTAAGATCGATGCTGGAGGTGCAAAGTATATCTACTACATGTTTTACATCTGGGGATTCACGAGTGCATTTACGAGCTACTGCTTGTTGAGCCATTTCTGGCCGGATGCGAATACGCTTATACCCGAGACGATCCATGGTGACGAGGCGTTGTATGATGCTGACGGGGAGGTGGTGGATGCTGCTGAGGAGACGGGAAGTGAGAAGGGAAGTGGTGGCTTGGGGAGTGAGAAGAAAGCTGTTACAAGCAAGGACTATCCAATCTAGGGTGCTTGCACAGTTGCTGTCGCACCTCGTGGGCGAGCTTGCTTGAGAGCTACATTTCTTGAATTGGATACTGATGTTCCGTTGTGCGATCAAATTTTGAGCGACTGCTTTCCTTGGATAGATTTCTTTACTGATGATTGCTTTTGACTTTCGCGAGGTTGGACTGAGGAGTGGGATATGGTATACCATTTGAGGAGTATATGCAAATTGATGAGAATGGAAGCTTGGACTTCTGTACTGTCGTTCATATTGTGGGATCGTTACCAGATATATCTCCCTATATAATGCTTCTTCCAAAATTGCTACTGTACCCCGACGGGGCGAACCTCTGTTTCAGTTTCGTCCTTTCTTTCCCTCCTATATTGGACATGCTACTTCCGTTGGCTGGGATGTCGCCGCAATGTATCTGAGAACGTTAGTCCAGGGCGAGCAAAGGATGGAGTTCCAGCTCACATTATATGTATTCATCATCGTATAATCAGCGACACTGATACGCCCTCCCGAGTTGAGGACGACGCTACCACAGAGCAAGATTATTAGCTCGAGCTCTGAAAATGCCAGGACCGCGGCGCCAAGCCACCTCCATAGAGTGACTCTCCCATGTTTGTCTTCAGACTATGGTGTTCGATTACCGAGATGACCAACGAGCAATGGAAGATCAAGTTGCCTTGAATCGGCCATATCTTCCCTTTTCTTCTTTCAAGTTGAGACTGGTACCCTCAATTATTTAGGCCGTTAATCAATACGACCAAAGTCCCGCATTTCCACCTCCACCAAACCCGAAGTCCTGCGTCTGCACATCTACATTGCCTGTCGCATTGCCATACGACCCTACTGGCTCAGCATCCTCATGATGCTGTCCGGGATAATACGGCGTATCGAAAGTGAACTGGCTCGGCGAATGGAAGTCTCCTGTGCCCGGCATATGCGCATTCGTGAAAGAGAAATGATCAGTGCTTTCTGAGGCAATGCTTCCGCTATCGATACTATGCTGCTCGAGAGTCGCGGATGGTGTCGGAGGTGGGCGCGTCATGACTGTATTGGTGCTGGCTTCTTCCAGGAGGCCGAGATTGGCGTCTAAGAGAGCCATGGCAGGTTTCATATAGCGGGCTCCATTCTCGCTATTGATCTTCAAGGTCCAGCGATATTCTTTGAGTTTCATGCGGTAGAATTCGGCTTCTTCGTGGCTTGATACCGTGGATAATAGCAAGGTGCCGAAGACGCTTATTAGGGCGAAGTTCTGTGGCGATGCGAAGTACCAGAAGCTGGATAGATGTTGCGGTTTCAGGGATTGGACGAAGTCGATGGCGAAGATGAAACGCTCGCGGGCTACTGAGCGGCAGATACTGTAGAGGCGGGGATCGGTGGATGGCGAGAGAGCGAGGAGAATGCGGCGGTGGAGAGAGATTTCTGTGGCGATGTAGGCGAGGCGAAGGTATCCCACTGAGTTGAGTTTCATTACGTGGGTATTTTCCATAGACAGGCAGTCGGGGAGGTTGGTGAACCATTCCTTGAGGCGGAGCTGCACAGGTTTGACTTTTTCGAGGACGATGGTGAGGCCGTTGACACCTGCGCTGGCGATTTCTAGATAATGTCAGCCGCAATCCAGAGTTGAGCTATCACAGCTTTATGGCTTTATGGCTTACCTCTCGTCGTCTTGACTGTAAAGACTGTCTCGAGAAGATCCGCCAATATCTCAGATAGCGAGATCATCTGACTGAACAGAATGCGACCCTTCTGCACCTCAGAACTCCCCTCCTGCTCATCCTCGACTCTTTCAGGAAAGTCCGCATCAGTGACTGCATTTAAAGCCCAATTCGAGGAGTTGATCAAGGCTGGTCGGCCACTGCCAAGACTGCTCCACTTGTCCTGCATGTAAAGACCCCAACCGAGACGTTTCCGAAGTCCTTTTTCCCAGTCGGGAATATTCCAATTGGAAGCGTCAAGGTGTAGACCAAGTCCATAAGCAACGCTGATGAGCTGAGCCGTTAACTCGGCAGAGTCTGTATCGGTGTGTTGAAGAAGCAGTAGTCCAGCTTGCACTGTTGATAGTTTTGGTCGATGGATGGTGTCGCTAAGTGCTTTCCTCGAGAGCTTTTCAAGTTCTTGGACATCTGGTTTCTTGAATTTGTTGAGCTGGTCATTGTATGACCAATATTGAAGTGCTAAGAGGTACACAGCAGCCAGAAGTCTATGATGATTAGCTTGGAGCCGTCGCCGGCGGGGAAACTTACGGGGGTGAGAATTCTCTATATGACCTGTTGTACTTCTCCAAGTACACCTCCTTATGAAGGATTGGAAAGCTCGGGAACACGATGCGAAAGTACATTGCAACAAGTGCTTTCCCATGCGGTCTCACAATGGCCTCGATTTTGTCCAAATCATCCAGCTCTTCCTCATAACCTTGGGTTCCCGGGTCCGGAAGAAGAAGAAAAGCTTCACTGGAGCTTACTCTTCTCAAAGATCCTCCCGCCAGTTGAACCTCGCTTTTTCCTGAATGGGACAGTTGTCCAAGAAGAGAAGGTTCCAACCCTCGTGTAGCTCCGACGAATTGGCTGTGATGCTTATTCTGCAAGCCAAGAGTCTTCTTCAGCAGACTGGGACCCTCCAAATCATCGTACTCCTCAACACCCGTCCCATTCGTAGTGCGAATAACACGCATTTGAGTCCCTGGCGATTTCTTAGACACAGAAGACGAAATAGACTGCCTAGAAGCTTATCAGTGATTTGCACGTGACTGTCGTCGTTCTCCCTGGTCCTTTGGAAACCCTTACCTGCGCTTTGCAGCTTCGGAATCGTCTCCATCTTGAGGTGCTTTCCGTTTCCGAGACTGTGGGTTCTGTACGAATGTGCATTCCTGATTGTGGAACTTGCAGAGCACGCAGATAGGAGAGTCGTCTTCGAGTACGCAGCGACTTTTTCGCTTCCTCTATCAGGCGGCTGTTATCAGCATCATCCCGGAAGTTGCCCCGATCTGGGGTGCGGATTTGTACATACGCATGCATCACACGGTCTATCCTTACGCTTCGGCTGTTGTGGAGAAGTCATGTTGTCACATTGCAGAACGAGTTGATCATGACTGAGTGAGACGCGTTTGTGTTGAGGATGTCGCTATCGAACTGTAAAAGCACTTTCGAGACCGTTGACTCAGCAAGACTTTTATGAACGTGGGGACAAGACAGGGGTAGTTGTGCACATTGTGCAGAAGTCCCCCACTTTGAAGACCTCATTGGGGAAGCGAACGCCACTTCCAGCCACTTGGGATTTGGAAGCTTTGCTGGAGATTAAGCCCGCGAATCAGAGGGCATGAATATCTGATAGGCGAGATGTGTTGATGGAACTGACACATCGGAATTGCACCCAGCATGTCGGTACGAGGATGTTCGGTAGTGGACCCCGAGGTGGAGGATTCATCCCCAGATTTCTTGTAGATGCTTATATTTCGTCGAAGACGTCTAACGCTCTCAATAGAATTGTAAACGGCCATTTACTGCAATCGAGGTCAATTCCTGGGATCCGGCAAGGAAAGGGGTAAGGGTCGTTCCGCCAGCTCAACGCTTCCCTCGCTAAGCTGATCACGTCTCAGGAATCAATACACAATCGAGTATTGAAACTAAACATGTGAAAACCTTTACTTGAGATCTTTGGAAAACATTATTTGTGGTGGAGATAAGTTTTGGTTTGAAAAAGTACGGTTACGATGAGTAGCATATGCTAGCTCAGCCTGCGCAATCTTGCTGTGGTAGTGTGGAGTACTTTTTCAGCGTGGCGGGGTAGTCCTTCAGGATGTTGTTTAACCGTGGCAACAGGACTTTCAGCGTCAGTTGAACAGCCCAGATACTTCACATTCCTCTAGAATTCGCAACCATACATTTTTTTACGGGCAACTGAAGCTCTCGGCAGGCGACAGGCGGGCCGGCTACCTTTCACGTTATAGTCAACTTTCTTGGCATATAGACAAATCCCGTTGTTCTGACTCTCCTTGTTGACCATCAAGATGATTGGTAGCGTGTCTGGAACTGCTCGTCAGCCATTGACTTTGCTCGATACATGTTACTGCGATTGACGTCGTCACTGCCCTGCGGGTCTTTATATGAGGCAGTATTCCCAGAAATCTTTTGTTTATTTATGTTCAAGTTTCAGTTCTCGCAGATTACCTGTGTTCCAATTATCAATATTGTCGAGACAGCAACTTCCAACCAAAACTTCCCATGCTCATCGTTCCCCACAGCAGTAAAGGGAATCCTCTTCATCATAACCATAATGTCCTAGCAACGCCTCCAAATCCCAGATATCACGTGGAAGACAATTGCGCCGCAAGGATAGCCCCCTCCCCGCCCCAAAAACAGAATTCATGGTCGCGACTTAGTATGAGGACAAGTCTTTGCGAAGTGGCCAAAGTCTCGACAGAACTTGCAGAGATTATAGCAGTCTACCCAGACGTGGCCTTCTCCACAGAAAGCACAATGAACATTGTCCTCATTGGCTTGTACCCTCAGAATTTGCATCCGAATGTGTGCCTCGCGCGCCTTCCGTGCCTTCTTAGCTGCTCTGTCCTTGAACCAGTCCATCGTGGGCTTTGCATAGTCAAGGGATTTACTGCCAAATCCATCGTAGACTTCTAGCCCTTTCAACGTTGATCAGCAATTAGTACGAGTCATTACAGACGATTCCACATCTGTGAATCGATTCACTATGCCAATTCTCCTTTAATGCCTGCCGGAGCAACGACAATTCATCTCGCTAAGCCTCGCCTATCATCTTCTTCCTCCTTTGCTGTAAGGTGTGAGTAACAACAAGACGCGCTAATGATTATGTCGCATGGTCATGGCCCTTGGGAGTATATATGTATATCGACTTTCGTGCTTAAAAACTACCTCAGTACAATTCTCGACACAAAGCCTCCTCGATTTCTTCGACTATCACTTCGAAATCTCGACTCAACATTCTCTCCACAACTACTTCGCATGTAATCACAATGCGTCTACGACCAACACTATCCGAGGACAATGTCCAGTATCACAGGGAAAAGGCCCAAGAGGAGTTTCCAGCTCTCGGACCAGCTGAGGTCCTCACTGCCTACGCTGAAGTCTATCACATAGAGGACTTGTTCTTCCATGACATATACGGCAAGCGATGTGTTTGGCGAGAAGCTAGGTGATCGATCCGTCACTATATTGACCCTGTCTGACAGTTTCTAGATCTGAGATACTCGGCCAACCTTCTCTTCGGCACAAAGGAAATAGAACGTGGTGGGAACACATACTACTACCGGTGGCCAAACACGAAGAAGCTCGTCAGCATTGACAGACCGAATAGCCCCGAGCTGGCGAGATCGTCGCTCACCCAAGCGAAGCTGAATGGAATCTGCCAACGGACCACGAGAGATATCTCCTAAAGTTCCCGGCAGGTGAGTTTTTATCCAGAAGTTCTGAATTTGGTCTTAAGTCTGATGTACTGACATTGTTTCCAGAAATTCTAAACACAATTCTCGGCTACGTCCTAGTTCTTGAAACTGATGAAAAGCTGCGACCACGAATTAACACAAGTAACCTCAGGATACTATGCCTTTCCGGCTACGAAACACATAGAGAACTGGATCTTGCAGAGCATTGGCCTGAGACCAGAGGTCCTTTCATGAGTTGGACTGAAGTGCAAGATGCTCCGGGAAGTTACACCGAGCTTCGACACCTCTACAGAAAACCTATTGACGCGACTCTGATCCGTGTGAACAATTACTTCGGTCGAATCGTTCGCAGCATGTTGTATGGAGGCAATGTCTTCTCGTTCGACATGACCCCAAAGGGTTGGAAGCGTCTCCCGGCATGCTGCCGCACCGTTGGCAATTGCAACTTTCTTCATGAAGTAAGCCCGATGAAGCCTAGCTGGAGGGAAGTGGCACTCGGCGGAGCCATCACAAAGGGTATAGATACCAATCGTCAAGGAGAGCGGGTCTACAAGTTGCCAGGCTGGCTATACCACGATCGATTCTGCTATTCTTGCACACCATCGGTCCCAAGAACGCTGCGCACATCAGATCCTTGAAGTTCCGAGGAATCGTCATGCTTCACACATGCGACACTTACGACGGCCATGGAAAGTACGACGATGATGTGGTCCAGAGTCTCCTATTTTACATACCATTTATCAAGGAGCTCTGTACGGGCTTGCAGACTTTGGTGATTGAGTATTCATACGACCATCACTCTGACCGATCTAATGCTGTCCCCATCCATCAAGCCACCCAGGAGTCGCTCCGACCATTCCTTGAGAAGGAGATCATGTAGGTCCAAACATTGAGAGATTTGCACATCCTTCACCGCAGTGTTTATCACGCCCCCGCCTGTCCTCCCTAACTTGCAGAACCGATCATCGCAAAAGTTTCATATAGAACCAAGGCTCGAACCGCTGCTGCTAAGAAGTGGGATGCCTACTTTCTGAAAATCAAGACCCGCCGGGAGCAAAAGACTGCTCTGAAAGATGGAAACGATGCTGAGGAAGGTTTAGAGCCGATGTGCGGTTTCTGCGGCGAAGAGCATATTTCGGCTGAGTGCTGGAATCTATGTAACTTCTGTGGCGAGTTTGGGCACTTCCGCAAAGGCTGCTTGCGAGCGGAGGAATATTGAGCTTCTTTTTTTTTTCTTGGAGCTGTGAGCCTAAGAGATGGAAGTGGCAGGCACTTTGTCCATGAGGCTATGGCCTCTCGTAATGCTTTTCTTTTCCTTTTGCATTTCTCGCTTTCATCAACTGCCCGCATCTACTCACGTAAGATGTATCACTCTGCGGAATTCCTCCTCGTATTGGATTGGGAAGCATTTCGTAGTAGGCCCTATATTCATTGGCGTGCGAGGTGAGTAGACTGCCTCCTGGCATCCAGAAGGACGGACACGGGGTTTTTGTGGCTCTGCCAGGAAGTTGTTGACATAAGTAACACTGACCTTTCACCCACCATTCAAACTACGCATAGCATCTCCACGGGTGCTACCAAGAATGAACAAATTGACACAAGAAATATGGCCTTTTAGATCCCAAAGACGTGAGACCTGTCCTTGATCTTCTCGCAGCATTAACTCCATCCAGCTCAGAATATGGTTTTGACTAGGCCAGCTCAGAGCTCAATTCATGACTAGCTATCAACTGGTCCTGGGAAAAATGCATTGACATGATTTGACTTTATACAGCAGGGCAGTTGAAGAAGAACTAAAGTCGATCTCTCGAATGCCGTTCACTCTCATCCATTACACCTTTTTCGATTGCAAAGATTCCAATCATATCCTAAAGCTTCGCCTTCTCCTCCACATCCCCTCTCATCTCCTCAATACCCACCTCACTCGTAAACAGAATACACGTATCCCTCAAACTCCCCACCCTGTATCTCTGATTCGCATCCTGATAATCCTCACTTGCAAGCATATCTGCGAAATGCCACAGACTCGGATAATGCGCTAGCGCAATCTCATCCCATCCTTCCCCCTTGCCACCATCTTTAATCACACTTCCCACGATCTTCGCATCACCGCCCCTACTACTGCCCGCAGACTCCGCAAACGCCTTGCCGTATTTCAGATATTCTTCCTTCATGCCTGGTTTGAAGGCGAGAAGGTTGAGCATTGAGACTGCGCCTTTCCCTTCTCTGGTCCCAGACAATGTGAACTTCTCAATCCAACTCATTAGCTCGGGACTCAATTCCAGACCTTGCGAACTATCTTTCATCCTGTTTCCCTTCCCGCTCTTCAATTTGCTCAAATTCCCGCTGAGAGCTGGCACATCTTCTTTGTTCGGGCCCAACAGTCTGGCATTCTTGTCCTCATACCCTTTCAATATCCGACTCGGTACTCCCGCTTCAATACTCCAGTGATGAGATATCAATTTCTGTAGAGATTCGGGGAGAGGTGTGCTTGCTGGATTTGGCAAGATGAGGAGGATGTCCCAATGGATGTTTTGTGCGAGGAGATGGGCGGTAGAGAGGGAGGTAGGGAGGATTAACCAGCGGATGATGCGAGATACTGTCAGGGGTTTGAGGGAGGTGCTGGACAGTGTGCGGAGGAGTTGTGGGATGGAGGAGGAGGGTGTGAGGGAGAGGACATGAAGGGTACAGATTGGCATTTTGATATACTTCAAGATGTGAGTATATACAATTGAAGTTCTTGAGAAGGAGGTGACACGGAGAGAAAGACGTTGAAGAGGGGCAAAGTCTGGGGAAGCTACCCCGCTGAATCCACTGGGAGCTATGATGCCTCGGAAGTTCGGGTGCATTGGGTGCGTAATCATGAGCACGGCCGAGGTCTCAGATTACTGGTCCAGCTGGTCCAGGGCCACGCCACTCAAGCTTGAAGCTCAGGGCGGCCCGTCGCGTAGAACATTTCCTTCTCTCAACAATCCACGCGCAAACAACATTCAATCGCTCGCGCAATACTTCCCATGTAAAACTTTTCATCATGGCATCTCGGCACCTTATCTCACGGAAAGAGGGGATCCCTACCATTTCACCTTGGCCACGATGAAAAAATCAAGGTCAAATAAATTTCACATGCTCCATCGCATCCCGTCACCACAGCAACAGCCGCCCCTGCAATCAGCATTGGCACAAGCCTGGACCCTCGAGCAGGAGGGGATTTTATCTCCGTGATTGGTCGGGGAGCTGGGATACAGTGCACCGTGGGGCGAAGTGGTGCGTGTTTACATGGGCTGAGAAGAACACCCTGGATGATGGGTCGCTTTTGAGGTCTGAGTTTCGATCTCTGAGATCTGCTTCTTTACTCCACGATTTTATGATGATCTCTTGATGGTTGGAAGACTAGAGAGACGACGACGACGACACGGGATTTTGTGACTTGATTTGGTCATTTTGTTAGAGAACGAGGAGCAAGGAGAGAACGAAGGTTGTTTTTCTTGTTTGTTGATTTCGGTTGGAGAGTTGAGTATAGCCAGCAACAGTACACGAACGGATCAGCGTATGACAGAGCAATTTCTACGAAGCAAAACGCTGTCATCACGGGAAGGGAACACAAACGACATATCGATAATGTGATCGAAGTTCGAAGGCTTTGGACATATCCTATATCCCAAATTTTAACCCACCCTTGCATTACGAACAGCGCATCGCCATGAAGGCCTTCGTCGCTGTCTGGACAAGTCTCTTCCTCCACCTCGTCACTTCGCAAACACTGCCCTACAACCCAACGACCATCCTTCTCCCGCCGACGACTTCGAAGAATAGGGATCTTGCATATGCATTCCTGTCCCCTGACTCGGACACCACGCAGTTTGTGTCACTTAATATATCCTCGACACTCTCGCCCTCGAATCTAACCCTCGACATTATCTCCTCGGATCTGCCATTCCGCGGCAACAAAAGCAATGCCTTCACTCCTTCGATATCATCTTTAGGGGAGATATCAGTCTACACAGGCTCTTGCGACACCTCTACCAGCGCAGCATTATGGCGCTTCACTCCTTCGAACACAAGCACAATTGGCGACGGGACATGGGAGGAAGAGACAACCACAACAGGAAGCGGGATCACAGCCGCTTCTCTTCCCGGCGCAGACTTCCTCTCGACAGCATTCAGCTTCTCGACACTTGTCAATGCCAATGCTTCGCAAACCAAGATCTACGTGTTCGGCGGCATGTGTCCGACTGAAGTTGGGACGGCTTCGACATGGCAATCTGCAGCTTCATACTCGAATCATATGCTACGATTTACACCCTCAACATCCTCCTCACCAACGACTTACACACTTGAACTCCCCACCAGCAGAGGACCACCCATTGCCGAAGCTGGATTTTCGATTACGGGGTTGACGCCAACGTATTCGAATGGATCGGGCATCGAGACACAGCAGCAGAGCTTCGTGCTGGTGGGAGGACATACACAGACGGCTTTCATAAACATGAGTCAAGTTGCCATTTGGAGTCTGCCGGAGGAAAGCTGGAGCTTCGTCACTGTAGACCCTCCTGGGACTTCGAACGGGAATACGGAATTGGCTGTGAAGAGTACGGTAACGCAGGTTGATAGTAGGTCTGGACATACGGCTGTTTTGACTGAAGATGGAAGTAGCATCATTATCCTTGGAGGATGGGTCGGCGACGTTTCTCAGGCAGCGGATCCGCAACTTGCTGTCTTGAATTTGGGACAAGGATTTGGAGGATCTGGAGACTGGGAATGGACTGTTCCGGATCAACAGCCTTCTGGAGACGGGATGTATGGTCATGGTGCTGTTATGCTACCTGGGAATGTTATGATGGTGCTTGGTGGCTACAATGTTTCTTCGTCTGGCAACTCGAAGAGGGACACAGCTACTGGGGTTCAGGCACAGTTTTTCAACGCTACCAGCATGAGTTGGACTTCAGACTATACCAACCCAGCATATGTTGCTGCCATAGCCGGCAATTTAGCTAGCGCCCCATCGTCTTCTAAGTCCACTACGACAAGGGTCGGACTTGGTGCAGGTCTTGGTCTGGGACTTGCGGCTGTCGTTGGTGCTATCTTGGTCTACTTCTGTTATAATCGAAGAGTCCGTGAGAAGAGAAAGGAAGCAAGAGAAAGGGATCTGAGAAATCTGAGTCTCGGGGCTTGCAACTTCTACGAATCGCCTAGCAGGGAGATGAGCCAGAGTGGTGGGTTCCCATGGTCTAATGGCCGATGGAACGGACGCAACGAGAATGGAGAAAGGAGTGATCCTATCTATGACTCTAACAGTGCTGTGGCTGGGTATGAAAATCTCAACTCTGGAATCCATGGTCTCGGAGACAGAGGCCAAATTCCGCAACCTCCAAAACAAATTCCTCGGAAGCCATTGCATTCCCGAAATGCTCGCGGCTCCTATCAACCTACTCCCACATTGGATTTCAACAATGGCAATAATCATGGTCGCGCGAATAGTCTTGGAACCGCTGGGCCAATTCATCCTATCTATGAAGCAGATGAGGATGATCAGAATCATCAACCGGTGGATGGCGTCGGCATTGCGATTGGTGATCCTAGTTTCGTCCCTGGTCCTGCTGAATCTAATCGGTATTCTGATCCATTCAAGGATCCTCCACCTGCCAACTTTGCTGCACCGATTCGGCGCAATCGTAGCGTCAGTAGCTCAGAAGCAGAAAGTCCAGCGCGATCTCGCGAGCGGGAGATTCAGGAATGGGTGTCTGATTGGGCTGCGGCGGATGCACTTCTCAATTCTCAGGCTAGATCACATTCAAATGTTGGACGAATATCGCCTACTAGGCGAGCGCAATTGATTGCTGCCACTACTGTCAGCTCTGTGTCTGGCGAGGAAGATAGCAGTCGGACAGCTAGCAATCTCAGCGAGCGTACTGACCGAAGCATCAACATCTCCACCGTCAGTGTCTCGCGATCAGGATCTAGCTCTCAAGGGCGGTCAAGATCCAACTCTCTCCGAGGTTTCATCACAGGCATGAACCCATTCGCATCCACAGTCACTGCAAGCTCAAACCTCTCTCCCATATTCGACACCCAAACAGGGCTCCCACTCCCGAGAAGCGCAGGTAGCGGCTCATCCAACTCCTTCAATACTGCACGCACCAGTTTCCCTACTCTGCAAGCAGAAGGAGAAACACTCCTGCCTCGACCGGTCGACGAGGCATCAGCAGGGGAATACTCACCAACACGCTATCAACCCGAATACTTTCAAGGTAGTCCTTCAAAGAGCAAACCCTTCGCTCTTGGTAAAGGTCGAGCAGGCTGGCTCGGCAGTCTTCGCCGCGTCTTCGTCGGCAATACCGAAGGAGAGGGCAACGACTCCTACAACCCTCACGCCCCAATCTATCGAGACGTCAGTCCAACCCGAGACCAAGGTTTCGGAGGAGCAGGAGGCGCCCAACCCCGCCGTACAGTCAGCGCAGGCGCTACACTATGGCGACGCAAGCAAGGCAAGAGTGACTGGGAAGACAGTGCGGATCTCAGCGCCAATACGCGCTCAAACACTTTCACCAACGACCAAGTTCCCCAGTTCACTCGCCATTACACTGATACGCCACATACAGCTGGCAGTGCTGATGACGACGACTGGGATGTCGAGCAAGCGGTGCAGAATAGGGTTGTGCAGGTAATGTTTACGGTTCCAAAGGAGAAATTGAGGGTAGTGAATGCGGATGAGGATGAGATGAGGAGTGAAGCTGCGAGCAGTGTTGCCGGTGGGAGTCTACGCAGCAGGAAGGGAAGTGGGAGGAGGAGTTTGAGAGGACTGGTCATGCCTGCTCCGATGGCTGTTGGCGAGGATGGTCATGCCGAGAGTCAAGGGAAACCGCTGCTTGTGAATTTGGATCTGGATCCTGATTCCGATGGAGTTGAGAAAGAGGGCCAAGACAGGAACGTCGATAGGAACAAGGGGAAAGCAAAAGAAACTCTCTTCGATCACGACGTCGAGGTTAATAAGAGAGCGGAGAAAATGAGTGAGAGGGAGAGAGTAAGGGAGATGGAGAAAGAAATGGAACGCGAGATGGAGATGACGAGGCAAGCGAGCCCGAGTCCGAATCGGAAGGCGAAGAGTAAGGTTCTAGATTTAGTGGAGAGTATTGAGCGGAGGGGGAGTCCGGAACGGTGATTCTCTGCTTAGTCCGTCGGGGTTTCTTTTCGTGTGTATCTTTTGCAGTTGGGAAGGGGTTTGAAGATTGGTTTGGAGGTTGGATACTGGGGCTGTGCGTTTGACAGTGATCAGGAAAATGAAGGTTGGATGTTGGAGGTTAAGAGATGGACTTGGGTGGCGCATTATTTGGCTTTGGATTCATATTTTGGGCGTTGTTTCAGCAATTGGCATTTGGCATTTGGATTGTAAGAGTTACGAACTACCTTCGTTTTGGGTATTGAGGACATGGATGGGAATATGTCTAGCTAGGCCGGGATGTGGATGGCTGGGAGGACATGAGATGCTCAGAAGCGAAGTTAAAAATTAAATCGAAGAGGCTAAATCACTCTCGTTTCTTGTATGTAGGTAGCTTAGTATATGGACTTGGGAAAACTGAAGGATTTGTCAAATTGGAAATAAAGTAGTTGACCTGTGTTTGCTGCTTGCCCTTGATCTGTTCCGCATTTTCTTCTGCAAGATTAGAACTAGCATCAACAGTCTCGTCAATAGTGATACCCAGTCTGCTGTCGTCAAACTTCCTCAAGCTGATGTTGAAAGCGCTAACTGCATGTTGTAGCACCTCATCAGCCTTGCCTTGGCCGACATTGACAACAACGGTATATATGGTGATAGCTCACTATGAGTGTATTTGTATTTTGATGTCGGTTAGATGTGTAGAGGCCTATTGATTGAGTGCCGTATCTGGGCATTCATTGAAGGTGCTTCCCGTCACTAAAGATTTGTTTATTTCTCGCTTGCATCATTAGGTTAAGTCGAGGGCTCGCTTACGGTAGGTACTCTAGCAGGATGGCATATTCTGGGTCACCTGAAATGGGTCTACATAACAAGCGGCGTTCAAACATGGCTCGTTCCCACATCTTCGAGGTTTTAAAGAGAAGATTTCACGTGTCTTGAGATTCGACTCGCATTTTTGCGTATCTGTGGAGGAAGCTTTGTAATTCATGTTTCTGTGGGACACAGAGAGACCTTGCGGAAATAGGCGTGACTTCAAGTCTGGAAACTCGAATGGAGCAAGCAGCCAATCCGCCTCCTCAGCCGTATCCTTAGGTATAAAGAGATTACGTACTTCTGATTCTGCGTCAGGAGCCATAAGTGATGGAGGATGGCCTTGCAGTCTGAAACAAATCCGCCAGAGTTTGTGAAGTGACGCATCATGTATCATGTACCAAGGAACTAAAAACCGGGTTGGGTATGAAGATACGAAGCTGTAGGGTGAGGTGATGAAGAAAACATGGAATAAATGTAATGATTGGGTGATAGGGAAGTAATACCCAGTATAGTTCCAACACTTGTCTTCCCAAAAATATATGCCTTTACACTCTTTAAAGATTACTTTTATCACCAGAACCCGAGGTCTGAGTCACGATGAAGTATGCACCTCCAATCAGGGAGAGGGCTCTTAGTAGCATAAATAGCTAGAGATGATATCCTAAAGCGATTTACTATCAGCTTTCATTACCGTCTTGGTCTCGCGGGTCGATGGGAGACATAGTGACTGAATTGTTGGACTTACGTTGAATCCATAATCCCTGAGCCAGTTAGTGACAAAGGGGCCCTGGAAGGTCTTTTCCCCCTGGCGGGCGTTGCAGTGTTCGTCGCTTTTCGACAGGTCAGTTAGCATGGTAGAGCATCGAAGGGGCTATCGAGATGACGCGATTTGATAGCTTATTTTTATCCATGAATCATGAAGAGGAATCATGTAGGGATTCATATGTTATATGGATGCATAAAATAGGTGCGGTGGAGAAACACGAGCTCCATACGTACTTGAAGAGAACGCAGGTCTGCCCGGAAGGAATATTGATTGATGATATGGTGTCGTAGAATCCGTTGTCTGTGAGGCTCGTCGTCAGTCGTTGCTTTTGTCTGGTCTTACTCCTGGTAGATAGAAGGGGCGAGGGGTCGGAAGGAAAAGGACTGGGCGTTCTTTGCAGTTGATGCCCCCTGTGAACAGGGGATATGACGGGTCTCAGGGACAGGAACTCACGTAGATCATCTGGAATCCAATGCATCGTCTCATTAGCACGAAGCTGAACACCTAGCTTGCAATTATCTTATCCGAGCTCTTGCCCCTCTCTTCGAGGACGTCATGTAGGGCAGGTTTTCTCTCGCCGTGATATCGCGCAGGTGCAATATATAGGTTGGTAGACGATGATGGTAAGACTTCTCGACATAGAAATGGGCAAACAACTTACAGCCTTCGTCACCTATTCGCTACGAGGTCAATACGCAAGATCTCTGAAGCAAATGATGGCAATAGACATGATCAAGGGAAGACTCATGGTTATGGTACAGCTTCCGACACTTGCCTGAGAAATCAACGTCTGTACACACGAAGATGCACGGGGTGTCTCGTTTGACAACTGTCCATAGCCGAGCCTGAAGCGGAAGTCGAACTGAAAGTGGAATCCGAATACAAAGCCAACGCCTTGATGAGTGCCTCATTGTCGTCGAGCGATGAGCTGGGGCACACCAGTGCGGGAACCACTTCGGTCTTGTCCAATTTGAATCCCGGAAATAGGATTCTGACAGGTAGAGATGGATTGAAAGCCGTGAGATCTCCGAGTGGAGAGGCGGTGGTGAGGGCCATGGGGAGGGAGATGGGGAGGATGTGTCTGAGGATCGTCATTTCAATGAGAGGGCTTGGTGAAAGATCCTGGGATGGTTCTTTGGTGAGAATAGAACTGGAATGTGGAGATGGGAATGGGTTGAGCTGAGAGGAGAGCGATGTGGGTGATGGCTTGAAGAGGCTCTGTCCATGGTTGCTTGCTTATATAGATGGAGTCTGGGGACTCGGCTCACATCGCGGTTCTGTCAGACGAGCAGGTACCTCTGTGGTTAATCGCTGGTTACATGACAGTATCTCAAAGCTCATACGTTCTTGATTCAGCAGCGTGCATGAGAGAATACACAAAACTGGCCTTATTTCCGTACAAGCGATATGTGTTCGTGCGGACAGCCGCAATTTTGGCTACACCAACGAGGGATAGCAGAAGTACGGAGATGGACATATGAGGGGCAGGTTCTGCTTCTGCAAGGCTTTCGTGACTGTAGAGCCTCAAACCGTTTGGTGGGACCTGCGGTCTCATCGTGCGGAGTGCGCATGCGTTCATCTATCGCAAACCGTGCTACTATGCCCAGTCACAATGGAACGATGCATGTGGAGTGCCTCGAGATTCACAACATTTGTTGTGACACCAAGAGAGAGTCTTGCGTGGGAGTCTTAACAACAGCTGTTCTTGCGGAGAGCTGAAGGCCCAAATTTGAGCACTGATACATGACGCTGATACTCTGATGTGGGCCTCATCCACTAAGCAGCATCGAGAAGAGCGGAGGGAGATGAACAGAATGGTCTCTTATTTCTGTATCAAATCCACAGACGAAAGGTCAACTGCGAATAGAGACTTCGAGGATGACCATGGACGATGTCATTCTGTGCCCTCATGCTTAAGGCCGCGCCGTGCAATACTCGATCCACGTAGTACTCGATTAGGCGAACGAGATGAACAAACTTCATTGTTGCACGAACATCAACAAGGCACGGCAGCCATCATCACCAAGATATATAATTCTGTGCCCTTCGTCCTTCATCTGTGACTGGTAAAATCCAATCCAAACACCAATGAAAGACTGAAAGAAGCCTGTTGTAGCAGTGAAATCCTTACCGCGAGGTACAACGAGAATGAGCTGGTAAATGCGACTTCCTCTGACGAGAAGAGCAGGTGAGGTTCTAAACATCGTACGAAATGGAGCGGAGAGGGAATGCTTGAGTATTCAACGCTTGTGAAGATGCAGAGAAGCTTGAACAGAAGAGAAGAGATGATCGTGTGAGATGAGGCATTTTGTAAGGATATATACCAACAACATGGCAAGAACAATGACTGCAAGACACGATGAGATCAGCTTGACAATGTCGCTCTTTCACAATCAAGAACCCTTTACAAACGCGAGCTTCGCACTTACAGCCATTCTCACAATACAAACGTCGAGATTGAGAGACCAAATTACCAGAACAGAGTCAAAGAGTTGATATCCGAGGTTACAAAACATCATCGTCGAGTCCCACTTCAATACAATCGTACCCCACGTCGCCACCACACCCTCATGATCCATTGGTCAAGACGTAAATAGCATCAAAAGGCCAGCTTGAAGCCTTGATTGGAGTCGGGTACAAGTAGTTCTCACGTGAAGAGGACTACTGCAGGTACAATATTGGAGAGGGTCGTGTCGCGTAAATACGAAGTGTTGGCCCTGGTGCTGGTGTGAACTTAATTGAGATGAGGGTGGTGTGGGGGAGCTAGCGCTACCACAGTGTAAAATAAACAAACAAACAGACGCGAGGAGGCAAAGAGGATGGGAGGAAATGGTGATGATGTGAGATTAGAATGCGAAATGGAGATGAGTTTGAGGAGGAAGAGGTGATGACGGGATGGATGGAGGGAGGAGAGAGATAGTGGCGTTGAGAGATACCAGTAGCGATACGAAGAACTGAACCCCGCATGCAAGCCCGTGAAGCCACGACATGGGGTGAGATGCACGAGGGAGAATGTTGAGGAACGTCCCATTCCTCACCTACCTCATCATCATGAAATGAAAAGAGGACAAAAACGCGACGACGTAAACAATAATCCATAGCCCAGAATAACACCTACCCGGAGCAGCCTCCATCATCATCGTCATCCGAAGAAGCCGACCCCGAAATAACAATCAATAGTCTCACAACCGGAGTCCGTCTGGTTTTGGTGTTGTCCTTCCCAACTCTTTCTCCTTGCTGACATAATGAGATAATTGACATCCCACAATCGCATTGCCGTTTTAACAGCTGCAGCCTGCAGAGAAGCGGAGTTCTACCGGGATTGCAGGACGATTTGGGTTTGCCACTGAACGACTGGCTGGGATTCTTCCAAGGTTTTTGGGTTAATGGGAAATATGGTTGGCTGGGCGCGTCTTGTCTTTGTTTATCGAGATAAGACACCAAGTCGCGCTCTTGGAAGAGCTTTGCATTCCTCAAGATCTTGACGTTGTGTCTGGATGCTCGAAAGGTGAAACGGGTAGACTACCTTTGTAGAAGTGTGAAGCATCATTTTGGCAGAACAAGGAGATTAATTTCCCACGACAACGGCACAGAGATCGCGATCTGCGCCACAGTGACAAGCCGCTCAGTTTCAAGATCCAGCAGCCGAGAATAAGGGCAGCTGGGCTGAGATGAGAGCGTTGCCTTTTTGGGGATATATGAGTGTTTGTCTTCATCTCGGCGCCATGCAGAGAGGAGACGCCGATGCCGTGTGGGGGCCAATGACGAAGGTGATCGACTCGCTTCGAGGATGGGCGGATGGGTCGAAAGGCGAGGTCGAATTTTTCTACTTGTATGCGGGGAAAAGGAGCATGATAAGTAACATTCGTGATCTTGAAGCTGTTGAGCAACTGCTGTTCATGCTGTCCTAACTTCCTCGTGCTTCAATTCGTGATGTTGACAGACACTCGTACGACCAGCACCACATCACACAACCTTCACATGCCTTCACCCTCGCGTCGCTTGGTTGGGAGAGGCAATACGAAGTCTGCTGTGTGCCGCTGATAAGCTAAACAAGACAAGCTTTCAAGACCCCACATCATACGATGCCGTGGCGCCTTCTTGCTCGTAATGACGACGCAACACCCGAATTGACCAGTGATAGACAAGTTAGGCAATTCTTGGACTTCATTATCGCCGGATTGGGAATCAAAGGCCTTGCGCAAAGCGAGAGGACATCCAATCAGAAGATTCATCGATGACTCAATTGACAAATTTCATAATAGAGTTGGGGGAGCTACTGTAAACCCGGAAAGGATGGATGGATAGAAAGGAAATGGCAGTGGAATGGAATGCGAGCGAGGACCCCTGTTATCTCGCCTCTGTTCTCCTGGCCTGGTCAAGTCAAGTCTCTCGCTCTGACCGGTCAAATATCGCTGATTCGCTTGAGCCCCTGGCGCCTTGGACGCGCTGCACTGCATGGCAAAGTTAAACCGCAAAGGGAGAATTGCATAACTCGGGCGTAGTATATTATGCAGGGATACAGGCACCCATTTTGATGCGACTTTGGCTGTTCGGCTTGCTGCTGTAACAAACGCCAAAACTTAAAAAATAAAGATAAACTCGGGATTTTGCTCGTGAATAATCAACAGCCGAACATGAGGATCAAGCAAGCAATTCCTAGTCTTTGAGAAGAATACTTCCTACAGTAAGACCAGGATGCAAAAGAGAAGCTCTTGCCTTTTCCACTTTTGCCCGTGCCTACCTCCCTTGCCCCTTTACTGTACCTGTTTGCCAATCGCTTTGCACAATTTCTCGCTTTATCCTCGCCTCGTTTAACTGGCTGCATAACATCAGAGCCATATCGGTCCACTCTCTCCGCCTCTCCTCGGCCGACTGACTGCCTTGGTTTTTCTTGTTGTTCCCTTTCGACATCCCAGTCTTCTTTGTTCTCTTTCAACCTCAATCCACCCAGGACCGCAAGACCATTCACGCCCACATTCGTTTGTGCGATACAGTTCCTCCTCCTCTCCCCCTCTCCCTCCTATACTTTGTACATCCTCCCACTCTCGCTGGCTACGAGTCGTTCTCGATTATTCAGATATTTTCTTGACCTGCAGCAGTGCGACCAAAGGGCCACTACCGCAAGACCTAAGCCGCACTATCCAGCGCTAATCAACAACCCCAAGTCGATTCTGCACCTCTCCGGCAACGTCAACCTAGGTCAACCCATCCTAACCCGGACAGTTCAACGCAGACCATCTCGCACCAATACCGACCGGACAACAGGCTAGAAAAGTGCTGATCTCCACGGCGGCCCTTTCCACGCACTCAAGTCAACTTTGGGCCTGTCCTTCCCACCCTCGTTCAATTTTCACCTCGATTCGGTTTCCACAACTCCACTACCTGACCTCACCTCACCTCACCTCACCTTTTTCCGACCTTCGTTTTTCGTTCCTACCACGTCGAGTCAACACCTACACCGCGGCTTGATGAAGTGATATGGCGGTGATTGTCTTGTGATCATTCATATTCTGACCTTTTCCAATGGGATACCTTGATTGATATTCCTGCCGACTGTTTGCATTCCACGGCTCATACTCTCTTCCGGCCGCAGATCATCATCTGCACCTCCCGAGACACCTCTTCACAACAAACTTCAGAACTTCGCGGTCTTCGCGACCATCGTACTTTCAACCAACGATGGCCTCTTCAATATCTTGGTCTGCCCGACTGACCATCGCTGCGGTCTTTCTCCTCGGTCTCTGCCAGCACGCTGCTGCCCAATACACCGTGCCCTATTGCGCGACTTTCAACACGGCAGACTCTGGTACTAGAAGTAAGGCACCTCCTAGATACCTAGCAGAGACATGTATTGACGAACAACCTTGCAGATGAAAGTATTTACCAGTCGAACAGTCTCTGCTTCAACTACTGCAACGGTATCACGCCTCTGAACACCGTACAATATGCTTTCGCCGTGGTGCAATGGCAGACGTGTTGGTGCACCGATTACGCTCCTTCGTCCTCGACATCAGGCTGTACTTTAGACTGTCCAGGATGGCAGGAAGAGAAGTGTGGTAATACAGATCCCAGTCTGTACGGATACATTTCGCTGCCTGCGTCTGTATCGGGTACCAGAGGACCCTCAGCAGCTACATCTTCGAGCGCCAATCAGGTTAGTATTCCATTTACAGCAACCCCTTGCTCTTCTTTCTAGATTGCCTGCTGGTCTTTCGCCTCTTTCTGGGCTGTGTTTTGACTATAAATCTGGCAGGCAACTGTAACTTCTTCTGCTTTGAGTACGACGTCGACTCGTGAGGCTACGACCTCCACGTCCTCATCTGTATGGCTCTCTTGATTATATATTTGAGATCGTCTGCGATCTCCGGTCGCTGGGATGGATTTCTTGTTTCGATACTAACTATGCACAGAATACAGCTTCAACTACGACGACTCGACGATCCTCAACCACTTCATCAACGTCCTCAACATGGACTCCCACTCCAGTCACGTCTCTAGAAACCATCACTGGCCAGGTCCGCACAGTCACAGTCACACCTACAGTACCACCGAACGCACAGGCAACAAACGAACTTACACCGGCGAACAAAGGTGGTGGTGGACTTGGTACGGGAGGAGCAGTCGGTCTTACAGTTGGATTGGTTGCACTGGTAGCTCTTATTGCTGCCGCCGTATTCTTCTTTCTCCGGAAACGTCGTCGGGATCAAGAAGCTGCAGACAACTTGAGCAGGAGAGGAAGTTCGGCAGGATTCGGGGCTGCTGCAGTACCATCTAGGACGATGAGCGAGAACTCAAGATACGTTCTAGGTACGGATGGACGCCGAGTCGTAGAGACATGGGAGCCTGGAGAGACCGCAGAAGTCAGAAGAAGTCGATTAATACCCGTCGACCAGAGATTAGATCCGTTCTCGCCCGTCTACCAACGAGGAGACAACAAGAGTCGAGAGAGCGTCAATACGATTCGCGACGACCACGATTACTCGAGGCGAATGGTCACAGGCGGCACTGGCATTCTCCGAGCTACCAACCCCGACTAATGCATTTTCCTCTCCTTACGAACACGAATGTTACGATACTTTCTTTTACAATACAATCATCCACCTACATACAGGATTTGGACGTCATCCCACCATCGTTTTGTGGCTGGCGTCGGCGGCGTTACATTGGTGGTTTGGGCTTGGGGGTTTCGGATCCGGTCACATATCACATCATAGGATCCCATTCGACAGAAAGACGAAGGGTAATTGGTTTGGTTGAGCGCAGCTAGGCCAGGCCGTCTTCGGAGCGGGAGATGGAAAGAGGAGAACGAGTACATATTTGCTTTGCATGCAGTCATCCCACGCCATTTTGAATGGAATGGCTTGGGCCTGCCGGTCGGTGTTCTACCAGTCACTCGTAATGCATGCATGCATGGTCTTCGGTTTCTCTTTCTCTATTTCGACCCTTTTTACTTGTTTACATTCGATTCATAATTGTAGTTATAGACGCATATTTCGGGGCGGCAGATCAGGAAGACATCGGGTGGTTCATGTTGGATTTTGAAGAGGATCTTCTTGGTGGAATGGACGGGGCATGGTTTGATTGATGGTATGGGAGATGGAGGAAAGGCTGCGCACACATGCACGGGATAGAGGCATCGAAGCTTGATATGATGGGGGGCAGAGCCAGTGGATGGACGGAGGAGTACATGAGAAAGAACTGTGGCTTGTACATACAGACCAAAAACAAAAGAAATGACTGACTGAATTGACCAGAGCAAGATTTCGGTGTCTGGGAATTAAATATCCAGGAGAGAGTCTCCATATGGGGTTTCCTTCCTTCGTGACGTGTGCGGACGGCGTGGATGTGAGTAAGGTCAAGGCAGGTGAGAACAACAACTCCTTACCTCTCTGCCTTCTCCTCTCTGACTTTGGAGGTTCGGGCCTTGTTATATAGACGTGTGAGCGCGAGTATTGAATGTAAGGGGGAGGATGCCGTGGAAGCACTGGAAGGCGAGTGCGAGTTGGGGCCGCGAATCCAAAAGCATAATCTTCTGAAAAGGGTTGATGGGTGAAGGGGTGGGTGAACAGAATAGAATAGAGAGTGATTTGGCTGTTGAAAGGGTTCAAGGGCTGTTCTTAGAAGGTTGAATCAGGTCTTGGGTATGTAAATCTCTCGTGTTTGTATACTCAACTCGAGGCAGTACGGCGGGTGGTTCATCCATGGAAGGTGAAGCGTCTCATTCAGCAGCTGAAATGTAGCCAGATCATCAAGTCATCGACAGGGTATAAATACCTCGTACACTCGATCGTACTTACTCACTATCACGGGCGAGGACTTAGGCGCAATGACAGAGAGTGGCCTTGCTCTCTGATTGTCGGGGGTTTTTTCCATTCTAGCGAGCTGTCAGCTAAAGATAGAATAGAAGCAAGCACGGATCGAGTTCTTCTCAGTCGAGATGACACTGGCTATTGAGTTACGGCATTCGCAGTTTCCTTCCTAGTTCTCATTCTTTGAAAGTGTTGTCATCTCTCAAATTATTGTCGACGAACATACGACAGTTGCATCGGAAGTGCCCCCCCCCCCCCATTTGATGTCAAAACTACAGAAAATTAACATAGACTTGAACATTTTCCAACTGCTTCTTCCATACCGCACTACCTGTTCGCTGAGTCAAGCAATCTCTCTTCTAGAGACTGAATTTAGTTGACTGACATGGTGCACATGCGCGTTTCAGTATGTCCTCTTGCTTTCCCATGCACAAAGTCTGACTGAGCCTGCTTCGATCTTATATTTATTTGAGAAATGGTGTTCACATAGCCGCTGCCGTGTGCATGAATCCAATGGTACCAAGATCCGAGTAGTTTGAATATACAGGCTATACTTCCAGTTCCATAACCCCTCGTAGTGATGTCCCATTCATTCACTGACCAGCTTGTAGCATATAAGTGCTCTCCCTTAGGAGGTCTAGACTTTTAAATTCAGAAGAGCGGCAGAGAGGCCCCGTAGAGCTGCTGCCCAAGAGAATCTTATAGCTATAATATTATTTTATTGAGTACGTAGAGGGAGAATCCGAATCACTACATGTCAGGATCTCGATAATCATTCGAGGAATACACTGAGCGTCAACGTTTCTGAAAATGTGCTTGGAATGGCAGCCAATTTGACATTATCAAGGAAACTGCGTAGGTATTGTTGTCTGTTGTCACGGGATAGAATGTTATCCTTTTCATTTGCTGTCAAGTTCTCTTTGAAAGAGGACTTCACCTCGAGCTACGGACCCATGGACGTCAGGCCCAGTTACCGACTGAAATCATGATACAATCCGAATAAGAGATCTGTTACTTGAGATCCCGCACCAGCAGCCATAAAGGACAAGCTCTCCGACTTGCCGTTCGTCGTTTATTTTGCAGTGTTTCACTGTCTCTCACATCCGTAAAGAGAAATCCTTCCCATGGATGAAGCTTAAATATTCCTGTGAAGCTTATAGTACGAAAACGATTTTCAGGAAAGACTTTGCAATGGCTTTGTCGGGCAGTCTGCTTATGAGCGAGGCTCATTTACGTGGTTAGTATCTGGCAGTTTGAAAATCGAACTCTGCTTCAGATGCATGCAATGCTTCATTTTGCTCTCCTGCCTAGCATAGCTTCTCTGTGTATATAAGCCATTCAGTTCAGGTTCTGCTTCTGGTAGCATAGCACGGCATCACGTACGAAGTACTATCATGGGAGGCTGTGGAGAAGAGAAACTCTGGTGATTTACCAGGGGTGACACAGCTTTGGGGACAGTCCTTGAAGCTTAAGTTTCTCGTATCTATATCTACGGCCGAAAATGGGAAGAGCCTGCACCATCAGGGCGACCATCCCATGTTTACGTCGCCATTGCTAAACTCCCACTTTGTTGTCAAATTGCAAAATACTGTCGTCTTTCAAAGGGCAGTAGGAAGTTTGCAGCCAATCTGAATGCTTATCATGCCGTGAAGACCATTCGACGTGTACCTCAGTAAACAGCACCTCTGAACGGGTGTCAGTTTTCATAGCAGAATTTGGTGGCGCGCAAGCACCGCCTCTAAAGCACTTCCTTTTGCGAGCAGTGCGTTGTCGGACTTTGGTGTAATAATCTGGAAGCGATTTGTACTTCCCGTAGAGCTCATCAAGTTAATTTCCGACAATGACCAGCTTGTCTATCGAATCATTTATGAAAAATTACAAAATCACTACAACCAAGAGTCATGACCTCACGAGTTTTACTTGTGTAGATTAAATTTGGAAACGAGATGCTATAAATTGAGAGAGCTAATCTCTAGCGAATTCATTAGCTCAAGAACTACTTCGAGCAGCAGTCGCAAGTCGAATGTTCTTGTCCGTGGTGGTTGCAGAGCCTCATAATTGGAATATGCTGCGGCTCAGACGACTCGCCAGGCTGCCAGAAAAATCGAACCTGACAACGCTACGAAGTCCTGACGATACGTGAACATATTCCGAAAGTTTGACAATATTGTCGCATTAAAGATATTGTCATCTCTATCAATTTTGTCAAATAGAAAGTAGTTGCCAACGCATATACTGGTACTCGTCACTGGGAACTTTATGTGAGAACCGAAAACTCAATGATGGGACACTTAGACTCTAAAGAAGCATTTTGTGTATAACTCCTAGATTAGAACTGTATGCTCTTGGTTCTTGTGTTCCGTTGTATTCGACGGCTAGCTACAACAGCCAGGACAAGCCTGGAAATACAGCATAAGATGCCTGGAAATTTAGCGAACCACATGTTTATTCCTCGCTTAATCTGTGGACTTGTAGATGTGCCAAGCACCATCCGTACCCGCTCCTGAGCGGGATAAAGGACGAAATCTTTCTGAAGCCATTCCGAACATTTCCAAGAACATCGTCCGACTTCGCAATAATCTGATTACTTATCTGACAGCTCGTACGTTGTATGGCGTCTTATATCCTCTGCTGGAGGGTGCCCCACCAAAGAAGTTTTTCTGTGTGGACGGAATTCGTAAGGCGTCATTTTGGAGCTATTTGCGCAATGCATAACATTACAAACCAACGCAGATATCTTATGTATAAGGAGAATGATATCTCACGAATGTTAAAGATTCGATCTATCATCATCTAGCCAAAACTATCAAGCTCCTCACTCAGTCAGCCGCCAAAATGCCGACCGAATTCATCAGTGTGACATTTCCCAATGCTTCCACAGAGCTCGCTCCTATTCCAGGAGCAACAATCGATGTAGACTACCTCGTTCGCTACGCCAGGACACTTGATGACTTGACTTACAACTACACTCTCGTACCATACGGCTCATCCGGCTACGACCCATTCACAATCGGTGCCACCATCGCAGCCGCCACCAAAAACCTCAAGATCATCATCGCCCTCCGACCAAACACTCTCTACCCCACAGTTGCCGCCAAAGCCCTAGCAACACTCGATCAACTCAGCAATGGCCGCGCAGTCGTCCACTTCATCGCCGGCGGCAGCGACGCCGAGCAAGCCAAAGAAGGTGACTTCGCCAACAAAGTCGAGCGCTACGAGCGTACTGAGGAATACATCAAGATCCTCCGTCGCGCCTGGCAATCCGAAGAACCATTCGACTGGGAGGGCAAATACTATCAATTCAAGCAATTCCACAGCGACGTGCCTCCCGTCAATGGTACCATCCCCGTCTCCGTCGGAGGATCGTCTGATGAAGCATACCGCATCGGCGGCTCACTTGGCGATATCTTCGGTCTCTGGGGTGAGCCTCTGAAGGAGACGAAGGAGCAAATCGATCGTATTTACGCTGAAGCTGAGAAAGCTGGTCGGACTGACCGTCCTCGCATCTGGGTGACTTTCCGTCCTATTGTTGCTGAGACGGATGATCTCGCTTGGGCGAAAGCGCATCGGATTCTCGACGCTCTGAATGCCAATAAGGTCAATGGCGGGCCTGGAGCCTTTGGATTGGGAAAACCTGCTGGGGAAGCTCCGGCGCCGCAGAATGTTGGCTCTCAACGTCTGTTGGAGATTGCTGCGAGGGGAGAGGTTCAGGATAGAGCGCTTTGGTACCCGACTGTTACGGCTACGAATGCGAGGGGAGCTTCGACGGCGCTTGTGGGGTCGCCGCAGACTATTGTGGATTCGCTGTTGGATTATGTGGATTTGGAGGCGGAGTTAATTTCGATTCGGGGGTATGACAATTTGAATGATGCGATTGATTATGGGCGGTATGTGATTCCGCAGGTTCGGGAAGTGCTGAGGCAACGAGCGAATGGAGCAGCGAAGGCGTGAAAACGTAATGGGATTCGAGAAAGATGTGAAGAAGACGAAAGTGTAGAAATCAGCTACATAATGTAGCCTAAGTTTTACTTGGAGGAAAAGATGTTGTGTTCCATTTGCATTCGTGAAACCTCAAGACCTTGGATTAAACCCATCTTCAGCAACAAGTCGCATGTGGTTGTCTTGGCGCGTAAACTTCTGGCGATGTTTGTAGTTTGCCCCCGTAAGTCGTAGATGATGAAGGTCACTCTTGGTTTGGCATGTATCTCAAGCTTGGTGTATTTGGGCGTGATCGCGGCGGACATGCCGCCGTTTGCAGCGTAAACAGCACATGGAAACACAAGCCTCGAGACCGAGTCACAACTAGCCTTTCATGTGCTCTGATCTGCTCGATGTTATATTAAAAGGTAGCGTCCACAAGTATTGATGCTTTAATATCTTAAATAAGCAATAAAAGACACCTTGGTAAGTGACTTTCATGCCTGCTGCGCACCCAGCGTTATTTCTTGATAAATGTTGCGATGCTGTATTTAATCATCCGCAGAATCAGCTTATTAACACAGCATGCGTCCATCCTCAAGCCCTGATTAGATTCCAAATCACTAAACGCTCATTGTAAGGTTCAAAGTGGCTCCTGTTATATATGTACTTTTCGCCTATTCAAACACATGCTGGGCCGTGAATGATTCATTCTTTCGTCCCGGCCAACTATGGGCCCAAAAGGTTAAGATTATACTTCTCAGACCTCAATTGAGTCACTCGACTTTTATTTTCCTGATCGGGAGCGACACTTGTGGCACTCAGGACTGCTCAATGCGACACACAAGAGCAGGCTGTAATGGAGCCAACGGCAAGCTCCGACCTCTCGTCAACCTACAAAACCAGGAGCTCATTCTTCGACCTCGTCCTCTTCGAAGATCCTTGGATCAAGACACAGGCAAACAAATTCGAAAGCTATCCTCAAGATGACTGACGGTTGGACTGCATCAATCGATGGGGACCTGGATCTGCTCAAGGAACTTCCACTCTACCCAATTACCTCAGATAATCCTCTTCGGCAAATGCTCGACGTTTTCAGCCTCAAGCAATACCAAAATTATGCTACCGGAGCCTATCCCGACACCGCAGAAGACGACATTGCACTTGAATTGTACGCGCGCATGCATGCAGTTGAAGGTATATTCTACAGATCAGAAGAAGGACAGCGCTATGTCGTCGGACCAGGTGAGCCAACAGAATCTATAGTGAAATATGATATGTAGAAGCTAACGGGTAATGACCAGATCTCAACTACTTCAAGAACAAGGACTACTCTGGGCGTTATCTTGACTGCGCTACCGACAGAAGCGGCCGATGCTACTTCTTCCCTCCTCGCAAGGCGACTAGACGTGCCACTCGATGCGCGAATATCAACCGTCCTAAGTCGGCGAAAGATCGAGCTCTGGTTGCCCATTGCAGTGGAATGGATTGGAACTTGCCTATCGATGATCCTAGACATGTTCTGAACCTTCCTATTGGTATGAACCTATGCTCACGTTGTCAATAAAACTTTCACAATGCTAATATACTCGTGTACTTAAAAATCCTCCGCAATACCCTGGAACTTTGTGTCACCGTCGAGGTACCGACACCTTTACAACCACCTGCAGTGACATGCAGCTGGAAGCGATTATTTCAGCAACCGGATTTCAGTCTCGTCAGATCCGGCTCTTCGGACGACGAGGATTATGTCAAAGATAGACCATTTCTCAAAGTAGCACGCCAAGACAGCGATGACCCATACACTGAGCTAAGAAGACTCTATCGTGCAGCCATAGACGCAACCCCCCTTCGAGCCTGCAAGATTCTTCTGGCAATAGGTAGCGAGTTACTTTACGGAAAGAACGGCTTCCACTTCGAGATGGTCAACACATCATTTTATGGAAGTCCTCCATCTCTTCTGCACCCCGAGCAAGAGCGAAAGTGGCGACCAGATCCTTGCAAGCCAAGTTCGAACAAAAACCGGAGAATCAAGCAAGGCATCAAGAAGATCCAAGCAGGGGCCAAGCTTACTTATCTCCCCGGTTGGATCTACTACGACCATTTTCTGCGATTCCTTTGGATGGTCGGACCCACAAACGCGTCCATGATCAGAAGTCTTCAATTCGACGGCATGGTCAAGTTGCATTGCTGTTCCGAAGACTATTGTTATGTTGATGGTTACAGAGATGGCTTGATTCAGACCGTAGGGATTTACATTCCGTTCATCATTGCCTTGTGCCCGAAGCTTGAGAGAATCACAATTTATGCTCAGGAGGACACCGATTTCAAGAGTCACCCACAGTACTTGCGTGGAGAAGGACCAATGAATAGGGATGAGGCTCTTGGACCTTTCTTGGAAGAGATTATGTGGAAGATCCCTGGACCGAAGCACTTGGAAATCTTCGATGGAGTTGAGAGTATGGAGCGCTTGGAATGTGCCGAGCCTGTCCGGAAGAGGCTGAAGAAGAGAAGGAAGCAACGGGCGAATGTGGCCTTGGAGGAGCGAATCGCTAGCCATGAATCCCAAATGGGTAATGAAACCGGAACTGAGGAATTCTTGGACCAACAGGACATGCGACAGTCACCCACGACCACTGAGCTACAACATCTCGAGACTTGCAGCTTCTGCGGAGAGGGTCACATCTGGGCCGTTTGTCACAATTTGTGTGGTTGCGGAAGTTATGATCATTTGCCAAAGGATTGTAACAGACACAGAGATTAGTTTGTCAATTTTGGGGCCATATTCTTTCTTTGAATGGACTCATAGTGGTATCTGGCACGATATTTGGCTTTGGCGGTTCAAGCGCTAGCAGCACAAAATTCGTGCCTTAGACAACATTGTTACACGCTTTTATAAAACACGTGTATTCCTCGTAAAAGCTTCCTTCGTACGCGCGTTAAAACCAACATGATGCTTCGTAACCCCGAATGCAGCTAGAATACCTTCATCACTATGCATGATCAGAGTATTAACAAGTAGTGTTGTTTACGCCTGAGAAAATAAGCGAGTGCGCGGGGTAAGTGCGGGGTAAATTATCCTTGGAAAACTCACTCTGTCGCCGTTCATCTAATTTTGAGTTTCCTTCCATATAGGCAACCGTATGGTAGGGCTACATGCAAACTTGGGAAGAACAGGTGGTCCATTATCGCCAGATCTATCGCCATCCCAAGCTACGGCATGGCTTGGGGGCACGGGATGGAGCTCCTTTTCCTGTGTTAGTCCGAAGGAGAAGTGGCGTTCATCATTGAAGTGAAGGGACATCGATTGACTACTGGAGTCGGTAGCTAACGTGGATATATCTCGGTACAATTTTGGTGGAGCTGCTTTTTCGACACGGTCAGGCAGGGCCCGATAAGGGATGGGTCTCCGTGCAGGTCTGGGAACTGCGGCGTCTGAATCGAACCATCGAGGGAGCCAGCGGGCTAGAAGGACACGAATGGCTGGGAGGCAGGCGCAAGACATGGCAACGGAGACTTCGATTGTGGTCCACTGGAGCTAAATGTCAGTACGATCTCGAAAATGGTCAGCCGAAGGAGTAAGTTCTGATACATTTAGAAGGCGTTGAAGTATCTATTGACACGAACAAGGAACTCCTTACGTTGACAGTTGCAGTGTTGTCGACTGAAAAAAAGTCAGCAAATGAATCTGCTTGCCTATTTGAGTGTGAAGACAAAAACACATACAAGTAGGATCTGTACTTTGGACAAAGCTGAGAATGAACTTGAGTCGAATAATACTAGTAATGCAAGCACTGACTAATTAATCACCGCACTATTATTGGGATGAAGACCGATCAAACTCACAAACTTCCAAGACTGAACATAATGAAGATGTTCATCTTTTTTCTAAAACTCATCTTAAGACCCCATAGCTCTGGGAATGGCAGCAGTATGATCAATAGGTCTAGCGCAACTCCGATTGCACCAGAAGCGACGACTACCGCGTTCATGTCCACGCACACAGAATGAATCGACTTATCCCAGACACCACCTGTGCCGCAGTCAGCATGCTATCTATCATAGTACACGAGGCAATACTTACTGATAGGACTGCACTGACCAATTACTACAAAGGCAATGGCTAGTGATGAGGTGACAGTAAGTACCATGACAAGTATGTCAGCGACTTTGAACCAGGTTGCCATGAAGACACGATACTGGTGGTTTGTCAGTTTACCTGTAGGGATATATTAGACGCTGTGAACCTCACATAAAATGCCAAAATTGAACATTTGACCAGCATCATGGTAACGACATATATGATCTCGCACGAGTAAAACATCTAATGTAAGGTTAGCGCCTTGGGTTCTTGAGTGGTAAATTTTGGTTTGCACGACTTAAGCCTGGTATCCAAAGAAAGCAAGCAAACGTAAAGAGCGAATTATTTCCATCTGTAGCTTGTAACACACCTTCAGAAAGACCGTAGATTTCCGCGGGTCGATATTCCAGAAGTGGCTACCGAGTCCATTACCCCACGCGTCTCACGCAGTCAACACATGCCGCACACCTTCGCGACAAATTCGACAAGTCGACTTACTGTATACATCAAGCACAGTCAGAGTAGTCAGGAAGGCTGAGCCTACCAAGATGAGCCCATCATCCTCGTTGAGACCTTTCGATATTGCCACACGAGAGTAGATTCGTAAAGCCACTGCCAGCAGAGCAAGAGGACCAGTGACAAGACCAATCACTGCAATCAAGGTCGAATGGCTCTCCACCGGGAAACCTACACATATTTTTTGCTGAAGGTCACTCATGACTACTTGATTTAGAGACATACATTCTTTCTAGATAGGACTTCATGCGACATACCGGTCTGTTCTGCGAGAGTACATGCGGCCTGCACACAGATTGATACTGCTTTTTGCAGTGGTATGCTTGTGCAGACCAATGATGGATTCGATTGTACTTCCGGGAGAGTAGCCGCACCAGATACCAGGCAATTCACCTAATGAGCATCAGTATGCTGTATGTATGATGGAAGGTGGATGGAATAACAACCGCACATTGTGGCGCGTGAGATATTACTGTTCCTAAGTCGGCCATGGTGAGAGTACTCGTAGCAGTCGCCGCCGAAAAGAGGCATAAAACCACAATTAAAGGATAATAAGATGGCATTGTGTGAATATGATGGAAGACCTAGGAGATAGGATTTCGGGACGAGAGCAGGATGACAAGAAGTAGGGTCATGCTTTGAGATAAATGTAAGCATGATGGCAAGGACCACGACTAGCTAGCTGTGTTGACTAATTCGAAGGTAATAGCACACTGACGACTTCGGTTTCAAGGAAGAGTTCGCAAGATTATGGCCAATGAACTCTTTGGTGATAAGGAGCACATTTCTTAAAGCCTAGCCTAGACGTCCAAGAGTGCGCGTGTAAGTCTTCATCAGGCTCAAAGGGCGATCTGTGACAGTAGTTAAACAAATACGCGCCTACCATTACAAGTCAAAAAGCTTCTTTTGACATCATATACCAAGCAAAGTCAACAGTCTAGTTGTAACAGAATTAGCCAAAGCCCAACTGCGCTACCTGGTGGACACCCGCTAAGCTGACGCTCACACCAATTGATGAGAAGTCCAGCGTCCCAGCTATCACTGGGACTTCTCGGAAGCTTCAAATATACTTCTCGATTGCAATCAGTGAAAATTGTGAGATCGAACATCGATCATGGAAAAGTCACCATGAACGTCTGTGCAAGTAAGCACGAAGTCGTCCCGCTATTTTACCCCGAACCCGCATTCTCGCAACAAGAATTCGGAGATGTTAAGGTTTACATGATTGCTATGACTGCTTGAGGTCTTGTTTACAGTAGTCGATATCTTCTCTAGAGAGGCAAGGAGGGAGGCCCAAGCACACGACAGTGGCCGAAAACCGAAAACCGAAAACCGAGAACCGAAAGCACAGAAATCTGTTGAAGTATGTGAAAATGAAACAATGAAAGAGCTGGAGGCAGCAAAATTGAAGAGGTGAAGAATTAAAGACAGGCGTTTGATGCGTCTTATTCTTTTAATTTTACGCGGAGTCAGTGGCTACAGTCCTGAAAACGCGGCAATGTCTTCGAACGACTTAGACATCGTGGCTTGACTACCAAGTCAACCCAAGTAACAGCACTTCCAGCGCACTTATTGACGATGACAAGAGAATAACTCGGGAACTGACACGAATATCTCCCCTTTCAAGCGCTGAAGTTGCGAGAAGTTCAGCAACGGGGAGAAACGCGCCAAACGAAAAGGACAATCAACATCATACCCCAAAGACAATGGTACATCTAATTCCTCAGCCAGGATACACTACTGTCCCAAGAAAGACTCCCAACAGATTCGAACCTTGAATAAGGGCAATCTCGTAGATCAATCTTACGAAAAACCGTACTGGTCAGGCCCGCTCAACCGGCCTGGCTGTACTTGCTACCTTCAAGCATTCACAATTTTGGATTCGCCGCACGCCCCAAAGAATGGAGATTTTCACCATTGCCAATCACCACACCTTTCAATTTTTTTTTTACGGGTATTGTAAATCATCCGCGTCGCTCTATCGCACAGCAATAGGTTGATGGTCTCTAACACTGTCAGTTCAAGAGTTTCCCAAATCCAGCGTGGCATCAACCCGTCTGCGCACCCCGATCCACGAATCCCATTTTAAGTCTTCGTTGCTGTCGAGCCCCGCTTTCAGTTGCTCTACTGTTTAGAGATGCATCGAGATTGCATCTATCATCAACCTTTATACCTGCAAGGAAGATTCCAAGCGAGGTAGTGCTGTGTTGCCCCGAGTCCATGCAGCGTATGCGACAGGAGCCAAGGCTCTTAGATCCTCGTGGTCGCCGAATCACCTCCGCTGCACATGTAAGGCACTCCCAAATGTTTTGCAAACATTGTACTCGACTGGAATCCATGCTTAAAGGCCAGTGAGCTTTCAACGTTCCATCTATTATTCACCATTTCTATCTATCTTAAGATTGCTAACAGCGGTTCCTTCCTCCTTCCAGGCTCTATACAGTGCATGAGAATCTCAAATATCAATTCATTTCAGCAACCTACCGACATCATGCAACATGATACTCTCCACCCTTCCATCTCTTCTCTCAGGCGTCACATTTCCCCTCTGCACACCCCATCCTGCTCCCCACCCAGGCGGCGCACCTCCAGAACCGACAAACCCATCATCCGGTGCCGTCGTCCTCCCATAACTATCCACACTAACACTATACCCCATCCCATTCGCACTGCCACTCGCGTCACTCTTCGCTCTGTCCCTCTCACCCTTCTTTCTCCCGAAGATTCCACTCTTCGTCCTCTCACTGCCTTTCGGCAATAACTCCGGACTCGTCATAATCCCCACCCTCATTCTCTTCCCCAGTATCCCTGGACTCTTAGGCCCCAAGTTCGGACTCTTCACAAAACTGAAGCCCGCTGGTTTCCCACCCTTGAAAGGATTCCATCTCCTCCAATTCCACCACGGTCCGGATCCAGACACCAATCCTCCACTACTGCTACGCGCATCGAGCGGCATTCCACCACCGCCTTGACCTTCACCAGCGAGTTCTTCGAGCGTCCTACCTTTAGTTTCAGGGACCAGGAACGAGACTAGAGTTCCGCAGAGCATGAACAGCGCGAAGATCTGCATGAGGTGATTCAGCCACGGTGCACAATGTTTACCGACACAATCCTTTGCAGCACCTTTCGAGAGAAGTGGTTGAGCAATGACTTGCGCGATGATAGCGCCTATCTTGCCACACGCCGCTGATAACCCATGGCCAGTCGACCTGTATCTCGTAGGAAAGCATTCGCCTGGGATTATGAACGTGGTTGTATTCGGGCCGAAGTTGAAGAATAGTTGTGCGAGAATGTATAAAGCGAGGAGGCCACCTTCGGTAAGTGAGTCGTATGCGAAGCCGATTATGACGAATATGACAGTCAGGAAGAAAAACCCGAGGATTTGAATTGTTTTGCGCCCGAGGGTGTCAATGGTTAGGACTGAGAGCCAGTAGCCTGGAAGAGAGCCGGCGCAGACGAGGATGAGGTTGCCGATTGCTGTGTTGAGGAGTGTATGGTAGATTGTGTCGCCGTGGGTATACCCGATTACGTTGAGGACGATGCTATTATTTAGACTGAGGCCATAGAAGGCTAGATCGAGGAAGAACCATGCTGATGTTGTGCCGAAGATGACTTTGAAATTCTTCCATTGAGAGAAGTAGCCCCAGACATCCCGCCAGGAAGCTCGTGGTGCCACCAACTTGTGGCCGATTCTCTGCTTGGTTTGTTCTTGTGAGATGGGGTCGACATCTCCTTCTTTCTGGTTGTTCATGTATGCTTTGATATCAGCGTGAGCTTTCTCGATGTCGTGCTTGATATCGAATGTGTATCGCGGGGTTTCAGGGATAGTGATGCGGTAGTACAGTGCAAAGATTGCTGGAAGACCACCAAATCCAATGATGATACGCCATGATCGATCACCAGCGAGTTGACAGGCCGTATGACAGGTCGAAAATGCCGTGCCGGTGTTGATGAAGGAGCCTTTGAAGCATACTGTTGTGACGAGGGCTACTAGAGCTGCAGCGAACTGCCCCGCGCCTTGCATTGAAAAGACCGCTGCCATCATTGCGCCTCGCCAACGTGTGGGGGCAAACCTGCATTTTGTTAGCAGAAGTAATTCTAACTTGTGATCGTTCCGACCAGAGATAAATTTGGTGAAAAGTTTCCCCAAGAAATGTGAAGGAAACAACTCTCCTCCACCCCGTTCCCCCAATGGCCCTCCTAGAGTAAGCGAAAAATTACTTACTCAGAAGTAATCACAGCGCTCAAAGGATAATCACCTCCAATCCCAATCCCCATAACAACTCTCCAAAAGATCAATAGTCCCGTAATCGTCACAGCTTGACTCGGAGCCGCCAAGGATTGAGCAAGAGTCGCAGTGATGATGATAGCCAGTTCAATCCCATACATCTTTCTTCTTCCCACCACGTCGGCAAGCCAACCAAACCCCATCTGACCAACGACTGCACCTCCTGAGGTTGCTGCTTTGATTGCTGTGTTGACATTCATAGGTAAGACCCCGTAGTTGCCACCTGAATTTGAGCCGGGTATTGGTGGGCCTTGCCAAAATACCATTCCTAGCGTTGAAGTAACCAGATTGATAGCAAATATATCGTAGGAATCCGTGAAGAAGCCAATTCCGGCTACTGTGACTGCTCTTATGTGGTACCTATGGTAAGTGGTGTTAGAATCATGAAAATAATCGGTAGCAATTGGTGCGGCCAGGGATCACGAAGCTCAGTACACCACTGAAGAAGCTTGAGCTGCTTACCATCCAAATGGGACTTTATCAATCTGTATCGGGCGAGTTAGCACTTGGCAAGTTTCGAAGATCGCCGTCTCAAAGAAAAGAAGTTGTATGGTATATCAACTCACTTCTGAAAGCGCTAATCTCCTCCTCAAATTCGGATCTTGAATATGTGAATAATCATTGTGAAAATTATGAAAGGCAGCATTGCCTCCCGTGGTCTTAGGAAGGTTCACTGGGATCGCAGGCTCAGGTAAGTAGTCCATCGGGTTGGTTCAGCCTCGCGAACGAGGACCTTGACTTGGCTATGCCTTCCTCCACAGTCTCGCGAGCTAGTACCAGGTCAGGTCGATTCAGTAAACACAGAATCTTTGATGGCTAGATATGGCTTAGTTTTGATGTATCTGAAATGTTCCGAGGCCTCAAATAGAGAGGTCGTGATGAGGCTCAGCGGGGTTCACACGAGGTTGTGATGGAACCAAGTTTGCTGAAAGGCTGACAAACAGCTGCAAAAATGCAACACAGCATGGCACTGCGTCTAGGCATCCATGTTGATTCGCCCTCGGTGGTGGTGAGATGTCAATATGGATGCTTCCACGATACTCTATAACGCTGTCGTGAGCTGGGTCGACGTTGAAGTCGTCGTCGTTGTCGATCAGGTCGGAAGGTCGGACGTTGTCGTTAAAGTAAGAGCGAAGGGTCGTCTCCAGCTTCACCCCACTTGCATCCCGCCTCTTTGGTGGCGCCAGGGGGGAAGAGGAGAGACTAGACCAGGCTGTCAGGCAAGCCGATGAATTCGAATAGCTCGATTCGCACGTCCTGGTGTGAGAAGGGTACCTTTCTGTCGGGTCATCAAGGTGGTGCTCGTTTCCACTCTTTTGACTGGCGGAGACACTTTACAGGCCTTCGAGAAGGAAAGAAAGTTTATCTTGGTGTCCTTTACAGACGAGACACCATGTGTGAACAGTGCATATCCTCAAACTCGGAGACGGAGGTGACTCGAGTCCACAGTACGGGACATGAGTTGAGAGCGCTTCATCCTTGGCTAGCCTAACCGTTGCTGCTCATCTCTCTGTCGATAGACTGGACTGACCAGCACCGCGGCCCGAACCTGTAGTTTCGCGCCATGCAAACACGAGGGATGAAGTCCGTGTGTTTCTTCCTTTGAGATCCCAGACAAATATTGCTTCTCCTAATCCCAATGGCTTCAAGTCGAGCACGTTTCTGCGGCCCACCAATTCCATACCAGGCCATCACCTAATAATTAGCAATTCCTTCTCCACGATATCACATCCGACTCCAGAATATCTCTTTCCAAGACTGCCCAGTCCGCCATGCACGAAAAAGCACTTTGTTCTTCTTCTGGGCGAGCTTCATTTGCGTTCATTTGATTCAGAGGATGGGCGCTGATGTTCGGACTGACAGGGGCCACAAGCGAGTTGATCCCCCACGTGCAGCAATCCGCAGTGCTGATGGGCTGAATTTGAGCTTGATGATCCCTGTCCTTGTGGCGTGATTTGGCTTCCAGCTCCCCGGGCTCTCATGCAAACGGGTAGGAGAGGCACATGCAATCGAAAACGCCCTGAGACAAGACCGAAGGTCGAAGACGCGCGATTATCAAATATGAGGTGGGTGAAGGAGATATGCACGAATAGGATGACGAAATGAGAGTTTGAGAGCGGGAGAATGATCTGATATTTGTTTTGATGTTAATTTTGTCGGTAAGATGCATGCGTTGATGGTTGCCGAACGAAGCGCCGCGTGGGGGCTCAAGTGGCGTTGCTTGATCTCTTCCCAAGATCTTGATCTCTTAACCTTTCAGAAAAGCCTCACGAGGTATTTCCAAGACTTGCTTGACCTCTTGGGTAGTTCTTCGTCATTTGAAACCCTATTACTCCATTTCAGAGCACTCTGAGTCTTAGATAGTTGTGCATCTGACTTTCTTCAACTTCTCCGAGGGCTGTGCATTTGTAAGATTGAAGATCTATTGCCTTGGAGTTTTGACGTATTTTACTTCTAGAACCTGAGCTCTGCTTTCCTACTGGTCATTTAGCCTCTCTTTTGGTCAAAAGATTTTTTAAGGGTAGAGATAAGCAGATACCACGCAGCAAGCTAGTTGTCATTCTTCCTATCAACCTCACTGCGCGATGGAGATCCTCAAACTCAAGTCTTAGCATACCGCGACACTCTTAAACCACTCTCATCGTCGCTCCGTTTGTCTTTAGATTGTTAAAGTTTTTAGGTCTAGTACAGAAATCAAAATTCAAATGACGGCCATACAGAAATTGATCAATCAAGTCTAGCCTATAGCACATCACGACAAATTGCACTTCTATCATCCCTCCGCAAACGACTAATAGGTCCCCGATAATGACAGATAAATACATTAATATCTGAAAGGACTGCCCGAAGAGATATACAAGATTGAAGTGATACACCATTGGTGTGATGCTACGAAAGCCAGTCGACAGCAAGTCCAAGTGTGACAGCAACAGACGTTCAGGTGTCAAGATCTTGGCCCTGAATCTTTGGATATAGGGAAACAGCCACCCGTGGTACATTAGTGTTGTTCCATTAAGAGACAAGAAAGTGTGGTCTAGATCTGATCTCATACAGCGGCGGTACACGCATCTGTCTCCTGATCAAGTCACGTGTTTGTCGGGACTTCAAACTTTTTATTAACAATTTTCTACAACTTTTGTTTCTTCACCTTGTCCTCAGACCTGTGCTCTATATGGGAACAGTTCAAAGGACTCATTGCGAGCTTTATATCAGTGATTTATGGAAGCTCGGCTCGACATGCTCTAGCACTGTTCATTCACTCATACTCCAGTTAAAATCGATTCTCTTACTTATTCATTTCTCGCATTTTGTGCTTATGCGAACCTGACGTAGGTGGTAATGAAAACTTGCAACCAAGGACTTTTGATGCAATATACTTGACCATGGCTGGTCTCTCGTAAATCTATCGTTGAACCTGTCTTTGGAAATCCAATGCGCTATGAGATGATTGGTGACTTGTCAGTTTGCATAGACGCGCTACAGGAGACCAAAGTGATTGAATTATATGGATATTTGTTCGATTGGCTGTCCCTTTCTACTCCTGTATGTCGTTGGAAAGTGCGAAGCGAAAGTGGAACACTGTTATAACACGAATTCCGAATCATGTCTATAACTTGGCTGCCAGCCGTCCCTGCTGCTCAAGAGCTCGACACCAGAGGTTATGGTGCGGCAAGCCCATACAACAACAGCATGCGAAGAATTGATTGTGGTGAGATGTCGTCGATGCATGGTTGACTTGAGTCACCTCAACAGCGAGATATCATAGTACTCAAGAACTTTGCTACCTCAATCAAGTAAGAATAAACAGGGATGAGAATGAGAAACGGCTCGGAATACCTTATTACGGCCACTGGAGAGCTGATGATGGCAGCTTAGAAAGCGATGCAAAAGGCGAAGTTCAGCGGACTGTTGCAGAGTATTATAGTCTGAAAGACCGCAAGGCTGCGGGCCTGAATTTGGGACTTACAGCACAGAAACTAGACTTCTGAGTGAGTACGTAAAGCGAGTGTGAAATTGAAGAGTTTCTGGAAGCCGTGACCTGTCTAGAGAAACCTACTCTCTATAGCTCTACCTTCCCAAAGCCTCTTTCAGCGCCGTGATCGTGACACGATTATACTCCTTCCCACCTTCTAATATCCCATCCAGCTGCATAACAATATGCGGCGCACCCTTGATCTCCACATGCTCAACCTTCACACCCGCATCCCTCAACTTTCCCACGTACGCCACCCCCTCATCCTTCAAGACATCCATCTCAGCCGTAACCACAAGGGCTTTCGCCAACCCCTTGAAGCTTTTCGCACGAATCGGACTGACTCTCCAGTCATCGTCCAGTTCTTTGGGGCGAGGGTTTCCTAGAAAGTGCCGATGGAAATAGGTCATCCGCAATAGAGGCAGAGGTTGAGTGTCGGCGAGGTCTCGATATGAGGCATAAGGTTGAGATGGAAGGAGGGTGCCGTCTGGTGCAAAGGCGTGGAGATCGCAGACTGGGACGGAGAGGAGCTGGAAGGCGAGTGGGATGGAGGCCTCACGACACATGTGTGCTACTACCGCGCTGAGATGACCGCCGGCTGAGACGCCGCCGATGGCCACGCGTGAGAGATCAAGGTTGAATTCTGAGGCCTTGTTGTCCCTGATCTATATGCTGGTCAACTACTGTTTGTTTCCCGTATGGTAGAAGAAGGGTGTAGCGACGAACCCAGTTCAATGCTTCCCAGCAGTCGTTCACAGGGACAGGATATTTGAACTCGGGCGATAATCGATAATCAACATCGAAGACTACAGCGCCAACCTCATGAGCGACTCTCTTACAGAAGTCGAAATCTGTCTGAAGACCGCCAAACACCCATCCACCGCCGTGATAATTGACATAGGCAGGCTTCTGTCCCGTTCCAAACTTCTCAACATCGGGTTCGAAAATCCTGACTGTGATCTCGCCTCCTGACACTGGGCATTTCTGATCCGTGATCTTGAGTGCGCCTTGCTCGACGAGTGCTCGGCCGTATGTTGTTAGATATGCGTTTGGGTCGGCGCGAAAGCTCTCGATGGGGACTTGATGAGTCGCAAGACGGCCGGCTGAGTACTTGTTGTAGTATTCGACATAAGTTGGCTCAAATTGAGAAACCAGGGATGGGGGTATGCTGTTGAGAAGTGGGTGGGATTGAGTCTCGGCAACTTTGGTGGAGATTGCCATTGTGCTTGTATAGGCCAGGAACGACTATTTATGAGCTGAACGAAATGTCACGAAGAGGATAAGGTAAACGTCAATAACATGTTATATGAGCCTCTGAGCTGGAAATAGAAGGACTAACTGGCGTGCCGTCACTACCTAGGTAGGTCATCTCGGGAGTGGGGGTTCGGGCGACAACTTGCCCCGCACTAGATCTCGGGCATAGGGACTTGGATAGTAACCGGGCATGCTTCTACCACTGACTGAACCACTGAGCCCCAAAGCCATCCCTAGGCCGTAAACATGTCTTGAAAATTGCTGGAATTAACAATAGGCAGTGGTAAAACTAGTGCTTGCTGGCACACGACTCCTTTTGCAAGGACAAGCAAGCAAGCTGACTGCAGGTCCCACTTCGCATCTGCCTGGAAGAAGCAGTGATGATACGGCACAACTGTGCGTTGAGTCGCCCATGAGACTCATGGCATGCTAGAAGCAGCAGCAGGAATCGGCGGAAGAGGTTTCCCAAGATCAGCCTGGCTCCTAGACGAATGCCCGATATTGACCAGATCTCCATCAGGGCCCGACGCAAGCTCCTTTTCCCTTTCCTTTTCCTTGAAATTCTCATCACTGTCTTCGAATTGTAAGAGACCCTCTGCCTCTTCATCGAAAATCCGTAGCTCAAGTTCTTTCCTGTTGCTGTATAGACGATTCGCTCGCTGCTTCGTCGTGACCACAGCTCTGTACAAACCATAAAACAACGGTGACGAGAATAGTGCAATGCATGCAGCAATCATCATGGTGACTTGCCAGAAACCAAATCGCTTGCACATCTGCAGCCACAGATGCCGCAGTGATCCAATCTCCCCATATTGATCAAAAGCCTCCCTGTACACGAACTGATACCAAGGATATTTGCCAATCTGGGAACACTTCCATGACCATAATGTGCACTTCGCCAGGTCTTCTGGCGCAGAGAAAGGGAGGCGAGAAGGGTATCGGTCTCGCAGAAGAATGTTGAAACCTTTCAGCTGGTGAAGATAATTATGCTGTGCATGCCAAGTTCCCGAGTATGGTCCAAGTTCTTGGAGATTGACGATGATCAAGCGTTGGGTGTCATCTCGAAGTAGGGTATTCTGTCCATCGATCCCGGCACCCAGGATTTCGAGTTCCAGCTGAGTCTGGAGCACGTTGTAAAAAGCTGCAGGATGTGGTGCTACTTGTGATCTCACAACATCGATTGTTGGATTTGCCCGATAATAATCTAGTTCGTATAGAGGGGCATCATCGAGATTGGGAAGCTTCCCTTGTTGGAACGCTGTCTGTGTGATGGTGGACTGGCGGGCGTAAGTCGAGGTGGCACGTAGGCTTTCTCCAGCGGGAAGATAGGGACGTCGTTGAGGAGTAGCACGCGCTGATCTTGTAGAGTGAAGTTGAATATCAGCGATGTGCCCGTGTCTTTTGCAGTACGTATCTGGGTATCAAGGAGATCAGGCGTGTCGAGTCGAACGAGGAGACTGCGACCATTCTCCAGCCACCTTGTTCCGCTGTAGCTATCTTTCTCGTAGTACCGATGTGCGTCAACAGCCCAGAGGAGGGCGAAGGGCAACAACAATAGACGACAGGCAGTCATGTTGGCGATGACGATGTCTTGTCCTGAAGCTTAATCGCGTCCGCCCAGCACCTCAAGAAAGTGTCAGATTAATGCCAAGACCCACTCTTGCCGAGCTTATTTCAACCCTCTCAGACAGAACATGTGGAAACTATTTTTAGATGTATTTTCGGTGAAGCCTTTCACAAATTTTGGGACGAGGTTTTATGTATAACATCTGAAGACAATAATAGTGTAGTAACACTCTACAGGATGACATCGTTCACAAGAGCTGGAATTCCTCGCAACCTAAATCCAGGTTTGGGGAATCGCTGGACAAGACCTTTGAGTCCAAACCCAACCTGACAGGACATGCATGATATGGATCAATGTCGAATACAACCACCACCACTGCACCAAAAGATCAGTGATAAATGAGATAAACAACGATCTCTAACCAAGTCTATCGGTCCGGAGAGTCGACGTTACAGAGTTTCCAGGTGGTCAAACATTTGTCTGGTCTTGCGGACCATCCAGGACATCTGATAGCGAAACAATGACCCACAACTCCGGCAGCTAGCAAGGAAACGTCATATATCTGGAAAAATATGTCATTGTGGAAAACCGCTTCAAAACTTGGAAATCGGTAGCATTTTTTCAAGGAGATAACCCTCCAAAAGGCGGGGCATAGAGAAAATGATTCTCGTATCGTCAAGCTTGGCTACATACCGAGACGAGCTATGTGGCGTTTCCCCTGAACGAATCGGGAACAATAGAGGCACAGCCGTAGGCTAAAGTCCTCCTCTACTTGATCAAAAAACTGGAAACAGAAACATCGCAAGAAGACTTGAGACGTATCTCGTGTATCCAAGAGGATGCAAAAAGTTCACCTTGTTCAGGTACCGATGTTGGTTCAAGGGCAAAGCCCGCACTAAGCTGAACTTTAACTTCACATGCAGAGGATTTGCAGGCTACTTTCCGCTTTCTCACCCCACCAAACTTGGCATCCCAACTGATCATCAGGTGAAGCTCTTAGCACCACGAACCGATCCCGGTTCCAGCGTCGCATTAACAATGACGGTCCGTTTGCCAGTGATGCTGACACCCCACCATCAGCTCTTCAGACGGCAATACGAGGCTGACAAAGTCCCCGAACCACTCAAAAGGCGTCGTCAAGGCCTTTTCCCAGAATGGGTTCCAGACGTGTTAATTTAAAGCCCGCGCCACCCACAGCCCGATTTGGTCCAGCTACAGCTTGCCGCATCCCGGATTGTCTCTCCTCAACATCCGACTCCGTGAAAGGCTGCGAACCTAAGAAAGGAGACAAGAGGCTTCTTTTCTGGTATTTCCAACGCCTAGGACAAGTGTTGCACTAGACATTGATGTTCAAAATGCCTTTGCGTCCGCCCAGTCGCTCCGTTGGCATCCGCTTCATCGTTGTGTGCGTCGTTCTGTTTGTGCTTGTCCATTTGCATCTTTCGTACGAGGGAGAAGGGAGGGTGTATCAGTCCACGTGGAGATGGAGGACAGGGACCGACAGAGTACCGAACCCAAGCCCGTACAATGGAACGCTCGAAAAAGGGTGTGAGGGCCTGTCTGGATTTGACCGGGTCGTCATAACTGTGAAGACCGGAGCCACAGAAGCATCAAAGAAGATCCCAACCCAATTACGGACTGCATTGAGATGTGCTCCATACGTCTACGTCTTTTCTGATATGGCTCAATCGATCGGAGAGACTCAGGTTTATGACTCTCTTGATACGATCGCTCCATCAATCAAGGACGTAAACACAGATTTCGATATATATCGCAAACAGCAGGAGCTGAAGGACCCGGAAAAGATCATGACCGAACTTTCCGATATGAGGGATGCTCGGATGAAAGATGACCTAGCTGCATGGACCTTAGACAAGTACAAGAACATGCACATCGTCGAGAAGATTTGGGAACTCCAGCCCGAAATGGATTGGTACCTGCACATCGATGCCGACACATATGTGATGTGGTCCAGCCTCATCACATGGATCCAGCGACTCGACCCGTCGAAAAAGTCCTACATGGGCTCTCTAGCTCTGATCAATGATCTAGCCTTCGGGCATGGAGGAAGCGGTTATCTCATGTCAAGGGAGGCAATGCGTACTTTCGCTGTCATCAACAATGGTACTGCCGCCAAATGGGACTCGAAGATGCACGATGAGTGCTGCGGCGACTGGGTTCTCGCTCAGGTGCTCAAGGAGTACAAGATGGATCTGAAGAACTCGTGGCCCACGATCAACGGAGAAACACAATCGACTATTCCCTTCGCCGAAGATCATTGGTGTCAACCACTGGTGACACTTCACCATATCTCCTCCCCCGAGGCAGAGCAACTGGGCAGCTTCGAAGCAAAGCGAAAAGACAAAAGTGTAAGCAAAGCAGACAAAACCAAGCATCAAAAAAGAGAAGAACACTGACACCCCACCAGAAACCAGTCACATACGAAGAACTCTTCAACAAACTCGTCTCAGACTTAATCCCCGACGAGCTGGTGGACTGGGACAACCTCTCCACAGACTCAACGATTTCCAACATCGCCACAGCCGAAGCATGTTTCCACGCATGTCAAGCCAACCCTAAATGTCTGCAGTCGCGTTATGACGGTGCAGAATGTTCCATCGGAACGAGTCATATCGCGCTAGGCAAGAAGCACGCGCAGAAGGATGGATTGAGGTGGACTAGTAGCTGGAATAAAACACGCATCGCGGAGTGGGTGCAGAAGCAGAAACCGTGCGGGGACCTCAAGTTTCCTCATCAGGAAAGACCGTCGAAGTGGTTAAACGGGAGACCCTGATATTTGGTGGTTATCTTCTCGATTTTTGGAATGTAGGTTGGAGATTTGGAGTCCAGGTTTGATATCTTGGGTGGCGTACCGGAAAATCAATCTGCATGGGATATCTGGGGTAGTTGTATGCATATATAGTCGGCGTACAGACTGTAATATATTATAGGATAAAGAGGAATTAGAATTGGCATTGTATAACCAGGGCCTATAGATTAAATCTGACAGGTACTACGGTGTTCGTTCTTGGTAGGTGGTACAGGCTATTTACTCGGCTGTCAACCCGACCACTTGGTACGCATCAGAGTCGAGCATTCTCAATATTTGAAGTCGATATGGGAGAAGAAAGACCTGAGTTTTCTATTGTGCCCCATGTTGATGTTGATGATTACGACGCGTCGGGTTCGCTACCGAGATTGTATCTAGCCAAATCTGGGTCTGCCCCTCCATACAATAAGCTCTCATTGGCGGAATCGGGGACGACGGAAAATTTACACGCGGCTCCAACTCTAAAGTATCTTCAACTTGAACGCTTCAAAATGAAGAGTACTTGGGAATTGGTCTCTCTTCAGAAATGGGCCATTGGCCGTGGTATAGCATTTCAGTTGCAGATCAAGAAACAATCTGCATTGGGCTCCACTACGATATCACCTGATGCATTCCATCTCGTCAATCTGCCACGTTGATTATCTGATGACTAGGGTTATTGAACGACAAGAGCAATTCTAAGCTCTTCGATATCAATAGCGAGAATGCATGCTATGTCCCTTCCGCGTGCCATTTCACCTAATCTCAAACTGCTCATCCACCCTATCCTGTTCCATAGCCTCACCATCCATCATCCCATGCACGTAACACTCGCCCACCAATTCCCAGAATGTTTCCTCTCCCAATTTCTGTTCCCTCAGCACGACTGGAACACTACATCCATATAGGATACAGATAAAATCATTCTCTTGTGCAGCCATCGGTGCCAGTCCTATCAGTCCAAGCTTTTTCGATACGAGGAACTTGCGGTTCCATATGACGCTCTGAACGCGCTGTAAGAAATCAACTACAAGAGTGGAGTCGGCCTCGCAGGCTTTGATCAGAGCCCTGGTGTTGATATCATCATTGATTGTTCTTTCTGCAAGACAATGGAGGAAGGCGCGGCGGTACCAGGATTGCACGTTCGAGCCGTTAGGGCCACGGTCGGCGACGAGAGTTCGCCAGAATCTTTCCGGCACAGGATCGCGTTCGCCGGTAAGATCACAACCTCCCAATTCAAGCCATTCGTATAGAATAATTCCCTCAGCGGCACGCGGCCCGAGCCTTGAAATGGTGTCAAGGCGAAAGCCACGGACGAAGAACCGTTTCTTCTCATCATTTGCGTCTGACGGCGACTCGAATTGTGTCTCGGCCTCAGTGTTCTTTGCTGCGTTATAGCATCGATGATCCGGAATGCCAACGAGGCTGTCGGCGTCTGTCCTTTCATAGCCGGTACGCTCGGCATTTTTGGTACTGACCTGAGACTGAGGAGTTGATTGCAGAGGCCTGATCCACGTTGGTAAGTTTTCCTCCGTCTCTGATACGCAGCTTGCCCACCGTCGACACATGATATCCAATGTCTTAGAAGTGGTAACGACATGTATGAAGAAGCTCTGATATACTTCGAGTATGCTTTTATTATAGTCGATCTGAAATGCACTCCCTGAAGTTGGATTTCGGGCGTCAAGCAATGGTGGCCCGTCTTTGGCAAGAGTCAGGACAGAGTATATCCTGTCCCTGGGATTTCCTGAGCTCAGATCGCTTAAATTGGACACCAAAGCCTCTAGGTTGAGGAGCCGTTGTGGAGTCTTGTTTTTTCGTGTCTGTGTCGCGGACCCTTCACGGCGTAAAGCGTTCGTCGTAATCTCGACAAAACGTTCGACCGTGCTAATCTTCCGATCCATCAGAGTCTGTGGATCTTTCTTAGCAGAGCAAAACAGCGCAGAAATATGTTTGCGACATGACAAGAATATTGTGACAGCATCGACAAAATCCGTGTAATGGATGGTTGATGCGCCACCACAATGAAGAGTGACGTTCCACGCAATAGCAACCTCGTGGACCAGCCAGAGACGACTAAAGACAGTATTCTTCAGCAAAGCGACAAAGGCAAGCCACTTGTCGACCATGCTCTGATCATCAGCGAGCTTATCAACTTCTTTGAGTTCGACAATTCTTTTACCGAACGCAATAGCATCTTGATATACAGAATCATCTCCGAGCCAAAAGCAAAGATTTTCAGCCTTGAAGAATATGAGGCTCTTCATGGCCACTTGATGGTTCTTTTCGCGGTTCTTTTCGTGGTTCTTTTCGTGGTTCTCTTCGTCGACCTTGTTGTGATGAATACACAAAGCATCGACCCAGAAACGCCTGATCTTCTCAGGATGACGCAGACTGGAAAGAGCCGCATGAATCATAGGTCGTATGGGCACAGTGTATGACTTGGGCGGTTGTGAGTCGTCCAGGAACTCAATTTTTCGATGATTGTGCTGTTGCGTATCGTTGCCACCCCACTCATAGGAAATAGCTTCATAGTCTGTTGAGCAAAGGTCAGCCGTGGTCTGATGTTTCTCCAGGTGGTACAAGGTGACATTCAGTGCATGAGAAATCGAGGTCTTTCAGGCTGCATTAACCTTGGATATGTCGACAGATGTTTCATGGGAACCTTGATGTCCGAGACATCGCACTGAACTTACTAGGAGGAGAGTCTATTGATTCTACAATAAACGAGCATCTGAGTGTTTCATCTTTCTTGCCCGGTTCTAATCGTAAGATCCGGAATTGATTGTCCGCTAATGGTGAACTGAAGGGGAGTCAGCACCAGCAAAAGTGACGTGATGTTGAAGATGCTTACTATAGGAAGTCAGGAGGTTGCTCCCTCTTCCTTGGTGGCTCCCCCTTTTTGGCGATGGATTCTATCGCCGGCCTGGGTCTTTCCCTCTTCAGGCCTTTGATGAATATCGGGACAGGTCTTTCATGAGTAGTTTCCCTCTCTGCTTCTCATGTCAGTCGTTGGGATCAGATGATCCCAATACCAATATTTCGAGACTGGCATGGCATAAGATAAGACATCGATTAGAGGCCCTCCTCCTTCCTCGAGCCAGCTAAATGCAAGAAAATGTGCGAGTATCTCTAAGAGCTGAGATCTTCCAGAGCAAAAAGCGGATTCCGTTGCTGAGTTCCTTCAAAGGAACGGAGAAAAGGGAAAGTTCGATGTGACACTTGCCACAATCGAAGTATGCGATTGTCCGAAGACGCAACATGAATGGTCGTCGCAGCAACGCCAAGGTATTTGTGGGACAACGACCATAACCATTTTTCAATACAGTCAACGAGGTTCAGAGTCCATCGCCGACATTAGAAGCGACACAGCGTGAAAGAGTCCATAAGATATCTAACGTACCAAAATCTTCCTTATCACCGGTGACGCGTTTTGGCTCTGATCTATCGGGGGTAGACGCAGTCTTTGATCGCCGAGCGTCAGATTTGGGATCAGATCTGGCGTCCTTGTCCTTTGGAACGTTTTTTCCTCTCGTTCGCGTATTCATCTCGGGCTCAGAGCATTCCAGCTCTCCGGGGCGGTGCTGAAGACATCGCTGGCACTTTTGAGGCCAAACGCGGTTCTCTGGGAGGCACTTTATATATGTCAAGTTTTGTCAGCCTTGTTTTCCCTTTCCTAGCATTGCCTCCACTGCTGCGCAAAGCCATGGTTATACGAACCTTTTTCCTGGCCTCACGACATTGTTTACATTTCCAAAGATTCAGCTTGCGGCGCTTCGTACCAGGACCAACGCTACCATCATCTCCCTCTTTCTCGGCTTCGTCGCTCGATCCGTCACCCGGGTCAGGCTCCTCTACATTTCGTAATGTGAGCGACGTGCCGCCAGGTGTGGGCGACCGGAGGCGCGGGTCGACCACATCCAGAGTCGAATCTGCCATGGTGTTGTTGTCGCGATACTCCCGTCCGTCATCAATTTGCTGTGCGATCGCCAGCGGAGGCTGAACGAAAGGGGCTGAGTCGCCGGCAAATTGTGCCCATATCCGAGTGGATTAGCAAGCGACCAAACGTAATTTTAGACCTGATACGTGGCAGTGCCAGCATGCAGAGAGAGACCAAATCGAGCCCGGCGCAGGCAGAGTGACATCAAATGGCATCCAAGACCTCCGAAAGGAGCAGCAAATTTTGCTTTCGGTCAAGTGGGCTGATGCAGTAAGACGCTCACCTGGCGCAAGCAGATCGCAAAATGTCGGAAGTCTTCGATTACTTTTAGAGTCTATGCAGCAGCAGTATTGATTTCACATTACCATAATTTGGTGGTACAATGGAACAAAAGGCATCACGGTCAGTTTTATTCTCTTATTTCTATCGGTCTTGGTTTGATATTTCACAACAAACAGCACTTCCATGTGGCAGATACACGCTCCTTTGGATATCCAAAATACCACGCAGTACCACAACTTTGCCAGCTCATCTCAGTTTCCACGGCCTGAACCAATCAGGTTCGGTAACACGAGAGCTTAGTGGCTCTTCCTCAGCGACACCAAATCCTCTGCATCAATTTGATGCAAGCATAGCAAATCCGCCCAGCGTTACCAAATGGCTCGAGACAGCGCACATTCCACGGATAGTTTGGTCCCGATCGTTCTTGGATAATTGCGCTCATCATTCCACTTTCATTCCTGTATCGTCCTTTATTTGATGTCGCAAGTTAACTTGTTGAGCTGAGCATCCATGCAACTCGCAGCGGCGGTCACATCCGTTCGAGTCGCTCTCAGCCAACCAAGAGGCATTCGTGAATGTTGCACTAGACGCCCTTGCCTTGAAGAGCGAATGAGTGAGGCTGGCTGACGGCTGCGCATGTACTGTAACTGTGCAGAATCAAGTTTCTGCGAGGAAATGCGGACAAAGATGAGGGATTACATTGATCCACTGTCGCGGCCAACCAGCAGCGTCGCGCAAGCATAATAGTGTCATGCGCGAGCAAATATGTTGCGATCAGCAGGACTTTCGTGTGCCTGCCATTGGTCCAGGGTGGGCTGACGTGGCAATGCCCAGGGAAACAGGGCGCAGCACATTTTGCAACACCTCAAGCCCAGCGCAATTATAATAGCTCGAATCAGCCAGCGCTCGCACTCAAAAAAGCATCATCCCCCCTCCATTTTGATTGTCATTCACCATCGCAACCATCGGTCATTTGCCTTCGACTGCACAGCTTTTGCTATCATAAAGTATCACCAATAACCTCCATCATAATGTCCTGCACTTCATCTCCATCCCGCTCTTCTTTGGGGGAGCAAACCATCTTCGCTTTCAGAGACCTATTCGTCCTTCCTTCTGATGGTACGTTCTGCCTTTCAAATCCATCATGTCTTCGCGCCCAACTAACATCATCCAGCAACTGCAGGAAGAACATCTGCTGCAGATGCCTCTCACTATGGCTGCACCTTTCCACCTGGAATTGGATCTCCCATCTACAGTCGAGCAGTGAACATTGGAGGTTAGCTTCTTCTCCACGATTCATGATCAAATTACAATGGAGACTGACTCTTCTGCCTATCAGCCACTCTCGATCTCCCTGTGAACAATGCCATTGTCGAAGGGATTGCAGACTGCCTCGATGAGCAGAGCAGCGAGACTTACTCATATGCTCCTTATCAATCCGACGATAAGGACTGGCTTCTCTTCAACAACTCCAACGAAGCGCTCCCAATCCTTGACAACGATGACTTCTTCATCGATGCCGATGCATGCGTTGACAGCCCTCCTGCGTACGAGCCTACAGCCAAGGTCGAGGAAGACAACGAGGACATCTCTCTAGATGATGTCCTCTCTTACGACCGCACCGAGCACGAGCACATCAACGAGGCTATCAACGACTTCGAGCTCCGCTCGCAAGATGGCTACATTCCAGCAGAGTTCTCGCAGTCGATCCAGCAAGAGACACTTCTTCAGCACTGGCAATACGACTATCAGCGCCACGAGTGGGTTGCACTCAAGTTCCATCAGCCTCCATACATCACGGAGCCATTATACAGTATTCCATACACCACGGCACACTGATAATCGCTCTATAAACACTCTCACGATAACATGATGATTTACATTGGGTACGGTGCAGCATTGCATGGAGTTCGGAGCATACCGATAGTTTAAAAGGATATACGGAACTAGATGGGCGTTGGCATGATGGATTTGATGAAGTCGATATTTATTATCGGGCATTGGGCGGTCCCATTTATCATCTTGGAGAAGCGAACAAGCGCATTTCTGCTTGAATCTAGTCTATAGAGGATATTATTTACGTTATGAATATGCATGTCAAATCCTTTTTCATTCCAAACTTTTCTCTTCTGAATGTCTTTCTATCACTTTGCGCGTTGTGACTCTCTGTGGCAGAACCCCTCATATCAGGCGGCAACTTTCGCACGACGCCCCCTACACTCTAGGCCTCTGCCCCTCATTTTCCAACCCTTCATGCCCCCCCTATGCCCTCGACGCCCTCTGCCCTTCGCGATCTGCCCTCGGATTTGCAAGCTGTGCATTATCAACCTGCAATACCAGCAATGGACTTCATGGCTTTCTTTGGCAATCATGCCTCGTTCCTCGATCCCAAAGCAGCAAAAAAAGTATCGGCCCATTGCCCCTCGCCAATATTGCGACAGGCTGTTTTGCCTTATAGTGTTCCAATGACCTAAAATAAGGGACACCCCCCACCCCCTATTTATCACCCGCCTCGCTTGGCGGAAAATGCAGAGCATTTATTTGATTGTCAACAGCCTCCATCTCTAATAAAGTTGTACATTGACACCCAGATGATCATACCGATGAGAAGTGCAATATCTGTTAACATCGGCTTGCTCATAGGGTGTTCTTCCTCCGCGTTCCTTACGTAGCTGTTATCACAACGAATTTTAAGATCGAAGCCCCCAGCTGCTGAGGGACTCTGCTGCAAACTCATCTTTTTCAGTCCTGGATGTTTTTGTTCTTTGATATACTGAGAAAACAGCTTTACCTCAAGCCCACAATTGAGCTTTCCCAGTGGGATTTTCTTCAAGTCTTGCAGCATGAAGCCCAAATTATTCCTCCATCTTGTCCTCTTCGCACTTCTCTCTGTCCCCGTTGAAGCACAACTTAGCGGTCCTGTAGGAACTACAAACTCGCCTGTCCCCAAAAATTCTGAGACGATATGCAATTTGCCGAACTATGGCGCGAATGCCGACAACAGAACGGATGTTGAGGATACCGTTACATCTGCGTTCGCAGCATGTAAGGCATGGGGGATCGTTACGGATGCTGTTTACTTTCTGGAATTGTGATCTGGCTATCGGTCAACTCAAGTCACCCTTACTCGCGGTACTCTGGATAACAAATGGTGATTGTGCAACGTCAACTTGGGAGACTCTGCCAGGAAGGTCAGGATGGGCTCTTCAGTATGTTCAGTTTGAAGTGTTCAATCAAGTCAGACCTTCCGAATTGCTGTGTGCATAAGAAAGTGAGCCCAGGTGATGTCAAATCTCCAGACTCGATGGAATGCTTTATCGCCCATCAACCGCATGCGTGCATATTATTGTTAGCAGCATGCGAACGATTTTGAGTTTTTCCCCCGAACCTCTTAGGGAGCTATCCAAGGATTCGCATACACATTTCGCCTCACGAACACTTACAGTTCTCGACTCATACACCCCATCAAAATCACAACGTTCAGTCTCCACGATAACAAGCTCGTCAAAATGCCAGCTTTGTGCGTTATCGTAGACAAATTCGTTGTTGAAAATATCTACTATAACTGGAGTGGGGGCTGTACGTTGGGATCGCTTGGAACGGGAACAGCTATCGAGAAGATCGAGTATAGCAACATACATTCATGGCAGAGTAACCAGATGATGATGATCGAGAGTATCGGTGGGTGTGGATACGTTCGCGGTTGCAAGTTCACACAATTCATCGGCTGGAGTAATGCATATGCGTTGGATATCAACGAGGCTTGGAGTCAGAGGAAGTGGATCCTGGGAAGGGAGTGAAGTTGTCGAACCTGACTTTTGCGCATTGGAAAGGTACCATGATTGATGCTGAGAGACCGAATATATACCGCTTCTGCTCAGATAAAGTGCCATGCACGGGTATCAATGTCGACGGTGTGAAAATCTGGACGGATTCGGGCGCGTCCATGAAAAAGGAATCTCCCCCAGAGTGCTTACGGAATTGGGAATTGGTTAAAATGTTGAACTGGAGGGGCTTATACTGTTACCCACACTGTGAGTCTTGTTCTCTTACGGTATATAGGGGCGAAGATGTATGATTATTTGAAAGCCGGGCTAGTTTTGAGCAGGAATATTAACCTACCGAGGGTCACCGCCGCCAGTTCGTTCCACGGTGTCGCAGCAAAAGAGTCGTTGCTGAAAGGGATGTGGTGGTGCAAATCATGTCATTTGCATGGACGGCGTCAGACCACGTACCAGATCGTGTCGTGATTGGAAAATATGAAAGACGTCAATCTAGTCAGCGACAACTGCCCAACGGCCTTAGCGAGGGAGACCAAAACAACAATCACAATCACAAGCGCATACGGACCGAGCCGTCATTGGCCTGTCTCCAGCATGCTAGGTGTCCTTGCTCAATTCCTCTATCCACCATCAAGTCATGTTGGTTTCAAAGCAGATAACAAGTTGGTAATCTCCAAACTCGTACAACCATTCACATTCTGCATGGTACTCGTATTTTTGTGGCACAGCGCTAAAGAAATGGTAGCCGAAGCCCATCCATTGGAGGACTTGAACAGGGTCAGCGTACCCACGACCCGCTGCGGCCAGGAAAGAAACGACACAAATAGCAGTCAGCCATGAAAGGGGTTACAAAGGCGGTCGTTGAAGATTATTTCGGATATGACGTGTTGCTTGAGATCTCCACATTACTTCTTCGTATGTCTTTCCCGCCAACCTCTTTTCCTCGAGAATGTTCATACCAAACACGTATAATCGATTCCGTTTTCAATGTTATCATCCACAACAAAGCCATTTTGCCCCTCGGCAAGCTTACGTTTGCTTGTCGGAGCTGTAATTCTATCTCTCATTCTCATTCAATTCTCCCTATCCTCGAAGCGTTGGCAAGTGGTTCCGGAAATATCGAAAAGCACCACTACCAGCAATAATCAAAATCCACTCTGTAGCAATATCACAGGCGCAGAACGGATAGCAATCACTGTCAAGACTGGTGCTACCGAGGCAGCCGAGAAGGTTCCAGTACAGTTGAGGACGTCTCTACGATGTGTACCCCTTGAGAATATCCTGTGGTTCTCTGATATGAACCAAGATATTGGGGACCATAGGCTGCATGACGCACTTGATACAATAGACCCGACAGTAAAAGATGGCAATGCGGACTTTGATATTTATCGCAAGCAGCAGGAACTACAAGATCCTTTGATGATTGCAAGTCAACTGAGAAACATGAAAGACTCCAGCGACTCGAGTAACTTGGCAGCATGGAAACTTGATAAGTAGTGAGTTTTTCTCAAAGAACATTCTTTCTTCTCCTTTCACATCATCTTCGCCTCCATCAGACAGCGCCGTTCGTTCACCCTTCCTTAGTACGGCAGTACTAACGCCGAGTTGTTCTGCAGCAAAAACATACATATCGTGGAGAAGAGCTGGGCTCTGAAGCCAGAAATGGACTGGTACTTCCATATTGACGCAGATACATACATCGTCTGGTCAAGTCTACTGTCATGGCTACCAACACTAGACCCCTTCAAGAAGTCATTCATAGGCTCGAAGGCCTACGATGGTGGGAAACCTTTTGCGCATGGTGGGAGTGGACTTCTCCTATCCGAAAAAGCTTCACACGAGCTTGTCGTCGTGCATAGAGGGACAGCAGCGCGTTGGGATCCTCAAATGGACAAGATTTCCTATGGAGATTCCCTACTGGCGCAAGCTTTGCAGGAATATGGTATACAAGTCACGAACTCGTTCCCCATGTTCAGTGGGGAGACCCCATCGACTTTATGGTTTCATTCCGGAGTCTGGTGCATGCCGATAATAACATTTCATCACGTCTCGGCTGCGGAATCGGAACAGTTGAGGTCATTTGAGGAGAATAGACTTAATCAAAATGTAAGTTTCAAACCCCGACATCTTTGGCACGAGGCTGATAACATCATTCCAGGCTCCTTTATTGTACTCCGAGTTGTTCAGAGACATGGTCTTCGACATGATACCTGACCACGACCTCGAAGGTTGGGACAACAGATCCGAGGGAACAACTATTCCCGATATTTTTTCAGCAGAAGACTGCAAGAAGGCCTGTGAAGGGCAGCACGACTGCATGCAATCCCTGTTCAAGGACAGCACTTGCGTTCTAGGGAAACTTGGAGAGATTGTGATGGGCAAGAAACACACAGCCCAGGATGGAGATAAGAAGTGGAAGAGTAGCTGGAACAAACCAAGAATCGCGGAATGGGCCTCGCGACAATCGAAATGCGAGACACTTACGTGGCCCAATCCCTAGGGAGAAGCCTGGTATGCATCCGAGATGGAAAGTAGCTAAAAGAACGCCTGTCGAACACAAATGCGAATAAAACTTCAAGAATTATATGATGGGTACCATCAAATTTCCTTGCATACAGAAAAAAGTATATACACAGTGCGTCAGTGCTCGCTTAAGGACCCGGGTCAGTAAGCTTCTAGGAGATTCAGGCAAAGCATCGACCAAGAAAAATCTAAAAGGAATGGACTGGCCTATCTTCTATGACATCTCGTCCAGATGTTATCTAGTGGTTCAACTTATCTGCAACAGATCGATGGTCTACAACCTAAAATGTATCTAGTAACTACTACACCAGGAACTAAGATGGCTGCCTGATCTATCACGATCCTTTCAGGATGTCAAATACAATTTTCATTTGTTGGCTGTTAATTTATATCATCATACAGCTAATGGTTGTTTGGGCGTCCACAAGCGGATGTATGCAGCGCTGCCAGGACGGCTGCGGCTTGTCGCTGACGCTTGGTCTGGCACAGCGGGGGTCATACGGGGTCGCCAACTGAACATCAAATAGGTCAACTCAACCTCTTCTGAATTTCAGATATATTCTTTTCCTCTCATTCTTGATTGAAGACACTGTACTCGCTAGAAACATTTCGCTGTTTACAGCATCTGTTACAATTTTATCTTTGGGAGTCCAGCAGGCTTGAAACCCCACTCAATCAACTTTTCGTTCATTGTATATTTGGAAGAACTTCAGATATATCGCAGGGATCGAGCCTGTCGATAAGGAATACAGGACAGATATCGATCGATAGAATGCCTAGCCAACGTTATGAAAGAGTGAGTAGATGATTGTGCTTTGTATAGAAGGGAGCCTCCGTCGGGTCCGTTCATGACCACCAGTGTCCGCTCCATTCTCCTGAATCATAGTCGAATTGGGACTTGAGAGGAGTCAGACTTGAACAATTTGCTGAAATATACCGTCAGATCCCTTTGAATTCTCCGTCGCTCGAGCGACTGGATGATATTTCCTCGTACAGCAGCGGCATTCCAAACACAGTTCCGCCATCCTTTAACTCCATTGAGCATTCATTCAGCAATTTGCCGCAACGTAATGATGGACGAGCACCACCGATCTTACCTCTCAATCAATATCCGAATGAGTCAACTCAAGCCTCTCAAGACAGATCGGAAACAGAAGGCGACGATGGAATAAGTCTGTGGGGAGGAACCAGTACCAGCGCAGCGACGAGCCGAGACTTCAAGGCTGCAAGGGACGATGCAGTTCTGCAGCTGATGAAGAGAGTCGAGGAACTTGAGATGAGACTAGATACCCAGGAAAGTGTATGTCCCTACCGCCATCCAGGCAGCACGATTAATTTTCCATAGCTCCTGTTACGCCGACTGTTGACGGACCGACAGAGCAAGAAAGGAAGGCGCGATGTTGACATCGAAGCGTTGGAGATTACACCGAGAAGAGAGTGTAATGCAGATGATAGAGGCAGTGCTATCGCCGTCTCCATCGGGATCATCTTGTTCTTGGCTTCTTTTTGGACGTTCTATGTTCTCGGCGTGAGGGTGAGACATTCAAGGACTTGAGTCGTGTGTAAGTTTACGAAGTTACACTGATACGATACCATCTCTGCAAAGGAAACTCAGTCAATTGAACCTTGATAGAATGATTGGATAGGTGAGGACAGCTCAGTGGAGGTCGAATGCAGCAAGACAGAGGAGAGCTTCGAATGGAATTCGTTGCTTGGTTGCTTGAACTGCACCATGCCCAAGCCGAGACAAATGGAAATTTTGAATCACTGTCGACTGATCACGGCAGAGACTGGCCTTGGCCTGGGCAGAGACTTATATGTGCTGAGATATAGTCGTTACTCTAGTTATCATGGTTCCATCAGACTTGTGACTGCCAAATTCCGGTGGCTTGGAAGCGGATATCTCCACCCTAACAGTGGAGGTCATCCACCAAGATCAATGCCCTTTCTGATAGCTGAGAATTACTGAACAATAATGATTCTTTATTCCAGAAAAATTGGAGTAGTGAGCGCCCACCAGCCCCAGCTTTTCGATCTTCATCGGGTCCGAGCATACGGTCTCGGCCCGCTCCTTGATCAAAAAATTCGGCCCCTCTAACCGGGCCTGCAACAAAATCCACATGTAAAAGGCCATCAACGGTCAGCCTCGGTCGAATTTTGCGCAAAGGCGATGCTAACAGACAAGCTTTGACAGTAATTTGGCAGTTGCACGGTTGTATCGTCCCTGCCGAGTAGATATTCCCTTCAAACTCGGAAGCTCCACTTCTTCAGCGTGCATGCCTGGAATATGAATGACACCTCTTGGCGATGGCCTGGTCGTTCGCACTGTTACCTTCCTGACTGGTAGGCGCAGCCGATATGCAACAAGGGCCAAACTGCAAGGTACCTTCGTACCCTACCAGCGCACATGGCAGAGCGGGGCATTTGCCCATCTCGATACGGACCTCGTGGTTTCCGAAGTCGTACGTTTTGTGTTTTGCGTTGCAGGATCTGTCACTCGCAGGGTGGTTGAATGGTAGAGAAGAGCGAACTCCTTCGTAACTACTCCCTGATGATTGGTGTGTCTGGATGATAGAAGCAGGGACATGTTTGAGTATAGATCGAGTGACCTGAGTTGCAAACAAGGGAACATTTCGTGTCTGCGTGTGGAAGATGAGGGGTCGTGAGCAGTTCAAAATTGAACATGAACACTCTAGTACAATACAGTTTATTTGAAAACAGATAGGTATCGCAATGCAACGCAACGCAGATGGAGGCCGTAAAGCATCTGGAAGTCTTTTCTTCGCCGCGAAACTCCTCGCAGAACCCCGTAAATTATTTGTACAAGAAACTCCAACTCCTACTCCCTGACGGGTTGCGCCACAGGCGACTTTCGTATCTATGTGACACTGATGTTGACGGTCTTCGTGATTCCTTTTTCCCGGCCTTGCATGGGAAGAATATCATCCAGAGAGTCCGCGTCTCCCTTGCTAGCAAAGTCCTCCTCACTTTGCGTATTGTGCGAACTCCTTCCCAGAACGCTCTTCGTTGGCTGGCTGCGTGTCGTAACTCGTACATTGTATTTCGATCCCCGAGTCTGACCTGGCAGACTGTTCATCCCGATCGCGTCTTCTTGCATGTAGTATTTATGCCGCTGTGCATTCGAGCTTGATGTGGCGCGTGTACGAAGGTCGAGCATGGACTTGAAGAGTGGACGGAGCGCGGGCAGAGAGGCTGCGAGTAGACCGACGTAGAGTTCAATAGCGTTCCAGATACTGTATCTGTCATCTCTAGTAGAATCTGGGTCACTGAACACCTTGACCTGGATCGTAGTTTTGACGATAGAGCAGACGCATGCGCTATCATCTCATCAGTGAATATTCGGAGTCCAAAGTGGGAAGCGAAACTCACAAGTATCCCAGAGAGAGAATGGCGATGAGCGAGATCTTTGTCCGCAAATTGACCTGCAGTTTCCACACGATTGGAATCGGAAGAGACGCGAACAACACGTCTGTAATGATATTGACAACTGTGACAGTCAGTTCCCATCCCTTTGCAAGCTGATAATTGAATATGCTTACTACTGTTGAACAAGCCCTGGGTGATATGTTAGCCGGGGTATCTGGGATACTCCTTACAATAGAGGATTCGGTACTCACAATATTGGTAAATGTGTCTAGGGAGAAACATTTTGCATTTGGCTCACTCGCTCTGTCCCAGCTGGCGCGGATTGGTATGCATGAAAACGCGATGGTCTGTAGAAAGTCAGAGACTTGAAGACGAGCTGCCTTTTCCCGTCTAAGGGAACAGGAACAATAGGACTAGAATGCCTTACCCCCGCACTGCTTAAAGTGAAAGCACACAAGAACGCTTTAAATGTCAGTCTTGTCCGTTGTTCTGGATTTTCGACCTGGAATGGCTACTTACCGATAACACAATAGAGGAAGATCTTGTGAGCTTTCCCAGGTGCCAATCGCAATAAGAAGAATGCGACGGAGAGTTTTACAAGGGATATCCCGACTGTGACAATGATCGAATGAAAGTAAGTCCAGTGGGATAGCCTGATAGACTCGTCGGGCCTGATTGACTTCATGTGCATTCCCTTCCCATTGTGTGTTTCCCCAACGAAACAAGTGAAGACTCCAACACCACAAAGAGTCGCAGCAAGAATGAGCCAGTCGTCAGTGCCCAATGTCTTTAGCATTACAGCCCGGACATAAAACCTCGCCGCCATTACCAGTACGGCAGCACCACAGAAGACTCCATTGACAGCGAGAATCGAGGGTGCGTTTGTCGAGCGGTCAACAGGTCCCGTTGATACCGTTGGATCCATCTCGAATATCGAAAGCTTATCGAGTTCAATTTCCAACAAGCTGGTCGAGCTTTGCCGATCCGATCCTGTAGAAAGAACAAGAAGTAGATCACCTTGCACAGGTTGTGGCGTGGGTTTGTGGGATGCGACCTGTGGGGTATCCCCTTCATATAATCTTCATACACCAGGACCGAAGCGACATGGAAAGCTCTAATGTTCTAAACAGTTTCTGTGTCTTCAGGCCGTCGTTCTCCTGGTAGCCATGTGGCACCGTACCAAGATTTGTGCAGTGCAATCTCACAAGGGGAAAGATGGACAAGAACAGAGACGGTTGCTACACATAAACGTTTAAGGAGAACGCCACCGACGCCTCACCCTTGTTCGATTTCCTAGTTGAGCTTGAAGTAACGGCATTTTCAGACCTACTTCCGAGGCTCGCGAAGGTTTTCATTGGAAGAATATTTCCGCTACACACTGGAAGGGCTTCATAACTCAACACAGCCAACCGTGGGAAGTGCCAGCAACTCCACTCTGCAGTACATGCCGTTCCTGAATTTCTGTAACTTGGAACGCTACTGCAGCTAAGAAATAGCTCGGGTGTGAAGAAGTGGGTGTCTCTTCTACGTTTGACACTTCAAGGATTGCCCTGCACTTTGCACAAGTCTGATAGGATTGGATAATATGTTTGAAGCAAAGCTTTCTATATGATCAGCGAATACTCGATCTGCTGGTTCATCTGAAATGTTGACTTGATCTTTGGTCGACCACGCTGGGATCCAATTTAGTATAAGGGGTGATGAAGCAAAATCTCGCACAGATGTGAGATACGAAGGCCTGGTTAGAAATCGCACATGTCTCAACGAGGGATTTCACCTCTTCAGGGCTTTCCAAAGCTGGCACGGCACACCGGATCGCTTATCATCTGAATTCGTCTTCAAGCGAAGTTTTCGTGACAGCGGGAATCGAGGCCTCGCTTGTTCGCTGTTCGATGGAAGGGTCTGATCGTCTGCGCAGCATGTCAATCCTTGAATCCGAAATCTAGTGAGGCCAGCTACAGATTATTGGATGAAGATAATTCGCTTCGGACAATCCTGGGACGATTCGACGGTGCGATTGGAGGCGTATCTAACGGAAGGGCTTTAGTCCCTGTGTACTCGACTGAGGCGGATGAAGATCCGGCGAACACATAAAGGTAAATCCCAGTAAAGTATCTTTGGACAGGGTTCTTGACGTACTGAAAATCTGCACTTTCTCCCATTTGAGCACCACACTCACAGACTCATCAACTTTCCAAGTCTTGTCTGAATCAGCCAGCAATTTGTTTACTTTGTTTCCTAGAGCTACGAACACCGTGATCGATTCACGATGTAACCATTAATCGCGGATACAAGATGGGCGAGGTGGGTCAGGAGTGAAAATAAGGTAGGGGTGGATATTGGTGCGGGTAAAGTCTCTTTTATGGTCCATCTCATCCAAACAAGCCCGGGGAGCTTCACTCAACCCAATCATCGCTTTTTAAACTGTGGACACAAAAGCAGAAGCGATGGGCAGGGCCCGCTCCGCCCGCGTGCGGCCCCCTTTTCCTCGGCTGAGAGGGGCGATGAAGAAATGGATCTGGAAGCGAGAAACATATCAGAGCCCCTCTGCCCTTCTCCACTCCTAATTGTTATCATTGCATGATTGCAGGTTCCATACTTTGCACCTTCCAAACACAGCGTTTGGAGCAAGAATCACACCTCGTGGGCAGAACGTGGGTAATACGATAGATAGGAAATGATCGAAAGCTTAGCCATGAAATAGGTATTGCGGGACTTTGCTTGAATCCATTCTCCGAACCGACATCAGACTATCAAAATGGTGCATGGGCTAGTCCCGGAGCAACGAAACGGTCTCGAGACTTTTTGACAAGTCACTGAGTTTTAGGTAAATCTAGGAATAGTTTGAAGAGGGAGGCTTTGAGCTGAAGGATGGTTTGACAAGTGACAAGGCCACTAAACATCGTCCCCGAACCCTCGTTTTGAAGGCGGGACGGACGGCTGGGAATCTAGTGCTAGCTTGCATGACTGTCAGACCAATTAATTTTCACTTGCATATGGTGTCTTCATCCCCACTCGAGCTTTCGGTACATTCGGGTTAGGGCTTCTATGGTACCCCTGAACAAAAACCTTCGGGTCATTGGTCGGATAGATGAAATGTTGCGTTGCATGAAGATATGCTAGGCACCCCAGTGCATACATGGAAACATTTTTGGCTGTCAGGCTCTTCTGGTCCTTCCAATCCTTCTAATCTGCGTTCCTTCGAGGTCCACAGTCCCGGTGGCGTTTGCCATTCCTGTCCCGGACTATTGGCTTGAAGGTGGATTGGATACCCAGCTCGACTCGAATGGAGGCACCAATATCCGGCAGTTTTTCATGCCTATCTTCTTGCACGAAGGCGACTGGGGTGCCACGAGGTTCAAATACTGCTCGATTTCGCTCATGCAATCTTCAGGAGCAGACGCCAACTCGATAACTTTTAAGTTTCAAGTTAATAGGATCTTTACCGGTTCTATTCCAAGCCTTCTAGCGTTTCGTACTTTGCAGTCATGTTCTTCCAATTTTCGGCTGTGGTGGCGCCTCTGTTGTTGGCCTCCTCCGCATCAGCAGCCACCTTCACACCTGCTTCCACCACTGCCACTGATCTGTTGGCTGGCAAGGGTCTTCTGAACCTTGCCATTTACCAGATCGGTCAGGCTATTCAAGGCAAAACACAGACATGCAACCTTGGAAATGCTGCTGTCAGACGAGAATGGTGAGCCTCAACATCAAGCATTTCATGGAATTCCAGGACGCTCATATCTGAACAGGTCAACACTTCTTCCTTCTGAGAGAAAAGCATACACCGATGCCGTCCTGTGCCTGCAGTCAAAACCTGCGAGAACCAATCAGACACTCGTTCCAGGAGCCAAGTCAAGGTAAGTGAGACTACCTTCATACGTGGCGATCCTGCTAACCATCTTTAAGATACGATGATTTTGTTTGGACTCACATCGAGCAAACACTAACAATTCACGGAACTGTAAGTCATTTCTGGAATCGGCTCGTCAATATTCACGTACTCATTGTGACATAGGCCAACTTCCTATCATGGCACAGATATTTCGTCTGGACCTATGAGCAAGCACTCAGAAACGAGTGTGGATACAAGGGTTACCAACCAGTAAGTTATCCAATACAGCTCTGAAACAGGAACGCCTGAGCTAACACTGAACAGTACTGGGTATGATTTACCTCTTTCCGTCAAAATCCGGATATCCGAAAGAACAAGTGACTAACAGGATTGCGTAGAACTGGGGCAAGACTGCCTTCGATCCTATCAACTCACCAGTCTTCGACGGCTCAGACTCTTCCATCGGCGGCAATGGCGACTACGCACCACACAACTGCACCAATGGTCTCCCAACTGGTCTTAATTGTATCCCTGCCGGCGCCGGTGGTGGGTGTGTTACCAAAGGCCCATTCAAGAAGTAAGTTGAATCGCTGTCAGCCGCCCCTGAAATTCGCTAACATCATACTCAGCATGAAAGTAAACCTCGGTCCCGTCTCCCCAACTCTTGCCATCGAGGGTCTCACTGCAAGCTTCCCTGGCTCAGACTACAACCCACGTTGTCTCCGCCGCGACGTCTCTCCATGGGTTTCCTCCCGCTGGTCAACCGACAAGAACTCCTCCGATCTCATCACCGACAACACCGACATCGGCAGCTTTCAAACCGTCATGCAAGGAGACTTCGCAACCGGATTCTACGGCGTGCACACTGCCGGTCACTTCACCATTGGTGGTGACCCAGGTGGAGATATCTTCGTTTCTCCAGGAGACCCAGCATTCTGGATTCACCACGCTCAAATCGATCGTACTTGGTGGATCTGGCAAAATCAGGATATCAAGAACAGACAGAACGCCATTGCTGGAACCATCACCCTGAACAACAGCCCGCCAAGCAGAGATGGAACACTTCAGGATACCATTACCTTGGGCGTCAATGGTCCTGATACTACCATCGGTGCCATGATGTCTACGCAAGCTGGACCTCTCTGCTACATTTATGTGTAGTTCTTGGTGCATCGTTTCGTGGGATTGGCGACTGTATATAACTAGAAAGCCAGCCTTCGTCTTGCATATCATAATAATACATACCAGCTGTTGGGAATTCCCTAGCTTGATAAATTCTTCCCCATTGATACTCATCTGCCATGTTTGCAATAAACACGACGTCGAAATATCGTTTAAGCTTTCACGATGCTTTTTGATGCATGCTGGCTGAAACTCTCTCCCCCACAACGCCCACATGAATAACTGGATAAATATGTCCCAGTTCCGGCAGACAAACAAATCTCTCAAATCACCTCATGCGGCCTCCATCACGGAGGTCTTTCCGAAGACCCTGCCAAGTGGCCATCTTTCTCAAATCATCTCATCTTTCTCCATTGCGACGATCATTAAGCTCGCGAATCTCCAAATCGATCTCACATGGTAGATCAACAGATCTCACGAACCATAACCTCCACTCGCCCACAACTGCACCAGGTCCTCCACTCTTGGCAAAAACGCAAATCAGGGTCCCCCCATCGGCTCATTCCCACATAGCTTCGCTTCATTCGCTAACAATCCGAACTTCGACGAGCACTTCCCTCATCAATCCCCGCTAAGAATTTTGATGCCCAACATCCCGTTCCAACACTCGGTACATGTCACTAACTCTGAAGTGATAAGTCTCGTCGATCACAATGCAGCCGCGAATTATTCCAGCAATCTAGTGATAAAGCTAACTTCTGCACGAGAAGCTGAAAGCAGTCTTCGCATCTTCCACACGACACGGCACGGGTGCAGCTCATCCGCACCGCCATTTCATTGCTTCGGTACCGAACAAGGACAAGGATTTGAAGACAATGTCGATCACTTAAGCTTCAAATCTAACTAGCTCCTCCAAATGCATCGCAGATTTGATTTGCGATCCAGGTGTGAAAATCCGTCTTCTTCCGAAGCTTCATTCGCGTTATCTACCGGAAAGGTAGCGAGATCGACGTGCACTCGGTCTTTCGGGTTTTGCTTCATTTCCTCCCCGGTAGACATCGTCTTGAGGCGATGGTTTTGGGAAAGATACTGTAAGTACGTTTCCAGCATAGGCTCTCTACATATCAGAACGAATAATGCATAGAGCTAGTTAATTGAGATCTAATCTTTGCTCTCGTTGTTCTGTTGGGAAATGTGCCTTTAGGTGCATACTGAGTGAGAATCCCTGGACCCTTGACTAGAATCTCGCCGCTGTCGCCATTGGACAGCTTGATGACTACTCCAGGTAAAGGTATACTTCCGATGCATCTCTGCGGTAGCAATGTCAGCTGTTGTATTACTGACCTTCCATTTTGACTGGTCTCGATTCACTGACATGTAGACATGGAGCACCCGGCTCACTAGTCATAACTGTTCCACCCAGCTCTGTCGCCGCGTAGACAACGCGAATAGAAAACCCAGTGAGTCGTTCCCAGAATTCCGCAGTGAATGTTTCTAAAGGCGACACTCCGCACTCCATATGCCGGAGCTTGGACGCTCCATCGAGGTAGGTTTTTATGTTTCTCAGTGGAGAGTTTTGTGATCATGTTGATGTAATGATCTTGCATTTCTCTGAAGCCTGGCGAAGAAAGACAGAGGTGCGTGATATTGCCTTCCTTGAGATTTCCCCAAATCTCGGTAGCCGAAGCAGGAGCATGTCTTGTGAAATGGATCTTTCCACCCCGTAGGATTTGGAGAATGGCTCGAGAAGCTCCGCCAATCCATTGTAACGGCCTGCACGCCAGGTGTACAATGTCGTATCTGAGGGAAGGTCGGCATAAAACCTGTGGGGAGGAATTGCAGCTCCCTTCGGTTTGTCAGTTGTCCCTGATGTGAAGGTAATCAAGCATGGTCTTTCAGGTGGGATGATCATATTCTTGTCGATGACGATCTGTTCTTGCAGATATGGCGTAGAATATCTCGGCGATCTCGTCATGAGTATGACATGAATTGACAAGGAGCTTCTGGCACTTCCCTTGAGTGAGCAGGCCAATTCGGCCGTCAGAGGTTCGGCCAGAAGGTAAGTTGCATTACACTGCTGCAAATTATGGAGATTATTGTGACGGAATAGTCCTGTTGCTAGATCTGGTCAGCTTGTTTTCGATTCGATAGTATATTTATACTCACATAAAGGGACGCAACTGCCACCAATTGATAAGATGGCGAAGAATGAAACCAGAAAGTAATACCCGCCAGAGGTCAATGTGCCAAAGGATCTCATGAAGATCAGGATATCTCTGTCGTCGAACCAATGGGAAGAAAGCTGCTGCCGGAGGAGTCTCCTTATATTAACAACGTCGCTGATAAGGTCCCCATATCCTGCTTCAATTCCGTGCTCATCGTAGATACGTATGCCGGATATGTCACGCGCGAGCTGGGTGGGCTAGACGGGTGAAAATCGGATCATTTGGGAAGTTGTCAATTTTGTAAGCAGATTGATCCATAATGATAGAGCTCCTACAAGTTATTCATCGAGGCTCTACCAAAGCTCGATCGAATCTAAGGGAGTGAAAAGCTTCGTCCTTTAACAAATTTGAGACATCGTGGCCTTCGCGTAAGGTTGTACGAATCACTCTAGTAGTACGGTTTGACGTCCGCACCCTGTATAGACGTTTAGCAGAGGGTATCAATCCATGCCGTCTATTGAAAGAGTACTCCCAACACTTTGCTAGTATGGTAGGTAGGTTCTGGAAATGTTGGCCGAAAGCAGATTGTGAGTAACACGACGCAGTAAGCGAGTAGCTACAACAACCCACCGGATAGTCCAACCTCCCCTTCCTCCAACGGCTGTTTCGTCTCGCGTACCGAGGGCCAGCTGGCTGAGTTACACTCTCTTTGAATAATTGGACACGACATGAATCATTACCACGGAGAAGAATGGGACACCCTGTATCTGGAGAGGGAACGGGATCCCTGCTCTCATTAAAAGCATGCCATTTCACCAACAGATCAGTAGACAGAGGAAGGAATGTCATCCAATTCCTGCTATGCTACAAGTATATCACATACAATAAGATGTGGATTATGGAATAGAATAGTAGGTAGAGCTAACTCTACCGTCCATTTCTCACTCCAACTCACGTCCGCACCATCATGTCACAAAGCTGGATCTACCACAATTACTCCTTTCACCTATAATACCTTCTCTTGTCTCATGCATTATCCAAGAACGATTTGCGCCACGAAAATGCTTGATCCGAAATGTGTAGACTTCGCATTGTATTGTTTTGATTGAGTGATATCGATTCGATCCGCTAACGCCTGCTATGCTCGCCTTGCTTCGCCTCGCACTCGTCCAATCGATCGATCGACGATGATTCGCAAATCGCAAAAAGAAAATTATCTCCAACCATCGTACAACTACCAGCATAACCCGGACCAAGCTCTGACCGAACAGATGCACTGGTTTAGAATGCATATATCTTCTTCTTGTTCTTCAGTGTCCTCCAAATTTGCGCCTCTCGCTCCAATTTAATTCTACCGACGGACTCTCTTGTCGTGACCACTTCGAGATTCCATGCCGCCCTCGTCACTGCGTCGCTTTCGACCACTGCCGCCATCCTCTCTTCCTCGCCCGTCTCGACGCTCCTCACCACTGCCTCGAAGATCGCCGCTGCTACGAGTGTCTCGGCTGCTTCGGCCACTTCCTCCTCTCTCGTTACCTCGCTCGCCTCGCTCGTGTCCACGCTCTGCTCCGCGCTCGCCAGTCCAAGAGGAGTTGGGATCACGAGTGACATCTCGCTCTCTACCATCGCGGCGGCTGCTATCCGTGTCGCGGTCTCCACGCTCACGATCTCTACCACTTTCTCTACCTACCGCTGACTCTCTGCCGGCCATCAGATCCCGTGTTGGAGCTGGTGATGACTTGCTCTGGTGCCTATCCTTCTCTGGATCCCTCCGATCACTACGGTCCCGGTATTCGCTTCTCTGGCTACGCTCATCTTCAGGGGCGCCACGCTTCGATTCACGTTCGCGTCCTGGACTTCTCGAGCTTCGGCGGCTTTTACCTGAGCGTTCTCTTCTCCCACTGCGATCTCGATCGCGCTCCTCATTCGGCGCATCGGATCCAGTAATCAGATCAGCACGTGCAGGATTGATGAGATCTCTGCCAGGATCTCTTGCAGTCTCCTGTCGAGCAGGTGGTAGCCCGGGCGGAGGGGGCGGAATTGGCAACGACGGTGTTGGTGGACCTGAATTGGGTGTCTCAGGACCCATGCCGGAGCTCATTCTCCCGCGACCACGAACATTGACTCTATCAGGGGTGTTCTGTTGTCCAGCTTGCTGCAGCATGGTATTGATACCAGCAAGCTGTCGTCTACCGCCACGAGCAGCGCGCTCTGTCGCTGATGCTGGACCAGTAGGCGCAGCAAATCCATTTGGGCCGGGATGAACAGGACTCGCTTGAGAGCCTTTGGGCCCAGATGGCGGGACTGAAGTTGCCAAAGGTGGCACATTAGGTCTCGAGCGGTTGTTGCTGTTGCTGTTCATCTGCGACGGAGATTGAGGCTTGACCGCATCTTCACTGCCGAATGCGCGCAGTCTGTCTGGGTGTATTGGGGCAGCTGGTTGAGGAGCTGCCTGGGTCTGGACGTGCGGCTGAGAGACAGGACCTCCTAGTTGCTTCAGTCGGTCTGGATGGATCGCAGATGCCGGAGATGGTGTCACTGGTGTAGCGGGATTTGCATTAGGGCCGGAAGCAGCAGATGATGCGTCGAATTGGCCTGACACGGACCGTCTTGGATGACGGCCCCCGGATGGACCTGTAGGTGGCTGCTTTTCTGGTGTCAGGGGGCGAGGCAACTCTCCAGATCTTGCATTCGGACGTGGTGGTACCGGAGCATTTCCTATGCGGTTACCACGACTGTTTCGGTCTCGCGGTCCGGAAGGGATGTCCTGCGAAGGTGCCGAGAGACGACCAAAGTTGGGATCTGGCTGTGGTCTGCTCACAGCATTTAATCGCCCATGATCGGGGTCTAGAGATCTGGGCGGCGGTTGACTGGGCTGGAAGCCTGGCCTATCATGTGGACCGCCTCGCTCTCTATCCATGGGTCTATCACTTCGTGGGCCTGCTGGTGGTGGCTGGGCATCTTCAACACGCCCACGCGGAGAGTTGTAAGACTCTGGAGGATTTCGTGATGATCTAGAGTCTGTGTGCTCTTTATCAGCCCCATGTCTTCGAGGTGACTGAGGTCTTGAAGAAACTCTATCTCTAGGCTCCTCCCTACCCCGTCGAGGTGAGTTGGACCGCGAGGGATTCTTGTCGGCAGAAATTAGTGCAGCCCTCTCTGGATTGATGAGCTCTTGTCGTTCTGGGTTAACAGCTGGCAATTTTTCCGAAGTGGCGGCAGGCGTACGGTCCGATGACTGTCCAGAAGGTCTAGGAGGTGGCATATCGCGGGATAAGCGACCGCTATCAACTTCCCTCTCCCTAGCAGTACGCTCGATCTTGTCACGAGCTGAGTCAGCTGTCCATCGAGGAGGATCCGGTCGAACTCGCTCGCGGTCTGGAGCGGGCATCCTATCCGAGGATCGTCCAAACTCTCTCGATGCGATTTCCGGCGCACGTCTGTCAGTGCCGGGAAAGTCGCGAGGTCTGTCCCCGGGTCTATCACCAAGTCTCTCGCTTGGTCGGTCTCCGGGCCTGCCGCTTGGACGATCTAATCTTGGATCTTGGAGGCGGGAGTCTCGCCCATCTCTTCTATCGCCATGGCGAGGGTGTCTGTCGAGTAAATCCCGGCTAGGGAATGGTGCGTCGGGACGACTTGGTAGATTGGGGCTGCCTCTATCAAGTAGCGACGTTGGAGGAGCATTTCTACCTATTTCCGGGCGAGATGGAACATTTGCCGGCGTTGACTGCAATGCTTTTGCTGCCTTGAATCGATCACGTTCGGCAAGCACATCTATCTTCTTCGATTCCATGGCTGCGGCTGGTGGAAGTGGTCGCTTTGTAATCCGTGCATTTTCTGTTGAGTCGCTTGACTTTGTCGCAGCTCGGGAAGTCTTCGCATCATCAACTTCGCCATCCTCAACCTCTGCCGGACCTGGAACCTTGGGGGTAGAAACGCCTTGGGAACTGCTCTATGTTAGCAAAGTTATTCAGTATGGGGTTGTTTGGACTAACCTGGCTCGAGAACCAGGTTTGAACTCTGGAGCAGTAGGCTTCAAGAGGGACTTCGCAGCTGATTTACCGCCTTCTTGGCTTGCATTTGCCGAGTCGTTCTGGGAGGTGATCAGTCAAGTAACAGAAGTGGAGGGTCTTTCAACATACTGCAAGGTGAGCCATAGAACCAACGTGACCAAATGCTTGCACCATGACCCATTTTGGTTCTCTCTTCTTTAATTGAACCAAGACTGCGTTGCCTGTGAGTGATAAGTCTTCGCGTGTTCCCTTTTCTCTGGCTGCAATGATCTCCAGCTGCTCCAAAATTTTGGTGCCATGGAAATTAATGGCAGGGAAGACCTCAACAACGGATTTCAAGACTGTAATCGCATTTCGAATATGCATCCACTCAGTTCCACCCAAGCAATCTCGGATGGCTGTGTTCAAGGCTGTGTGCCAGCGCAGAAGGAGACTCTTAAATCCATTGTCCCCATCGTAAGCGACCAGACCCTTTGGCTTGCCGTTGTCATCAAGAGCCTTTGCAAAACCAGGGAGATTTCCGCCAGTGCCCCAGGCTTCTTTCTCAAAGACAGCTGAGTCCGCATGCCATCGAGATAGATCCGTAAGAACGAGTCTGAGGAACCGTCCTAAGTTCTCAGCTTCACGAACGGTGCATGCGAATATGATCGCACGGAGACGATTAGCTCGGAAGATCTGACTGTATAGCGCCAATGTTCGAAAGTATGGAACACCATTTTCGTGGAGAAACTTGACCATCCTGAAACAGTATTCGGAATCACTTGGAGATAATAGGAGGCGAGGGAGTAGGCATTTTTCGAGGAATGCCTCCATAGCAAAGTTTGGATTGAGAGTCTTGCTGAACCAAAGCGACTTGGTTTTGAGAAGACGAACCTTCTTCTGGCTGAAATTGTTTAGTGCTTCTTTGAATTCGGCAATCAATTTGTCCCGAGTCGAGGAAAGATGCTTCTTCTTGGTCTCTTTGGCTGCTACTCCGGTTCTGCTCATGTCTGTTCTGTCTTTGGCCAATTCCGATATTTCTGTGACCAGCCGCGAGATTTCGGTTTCATAGCTGTTATTAGGAAGAGCCAAATCGCCAAGTGATGAGACCCAGAAAGTGACATACAGTTCGGGACTCAAAGATTTGAAGGATCCCTCTGGCAGAACAGTCTGTACGGTCTCAATAATAGGTTCGAGAATCTTGTGAAATGGATCGCTCTTGAGTGATGGTGGGCTTTCTTCCTTCACATCCACCATTTGAGCATCTTCCTGGGCAGCATCTCCGTTGACAAGCTTCGAGCTGTCAGTCTCTTCGCCATTCATTTGCTTTGCATCTGCCATGCCGATGTCGCCTTCCGCATCGGCCAATGTCGTTGAGGGAATTGCCACACCGGGAAGAGCTTTCGTCGTACCATTCAAGATTGGAGAAGCGGCATTGGACCTACGATGGGCAAGACTTGGTCGTCCTATAAAGAATGCAAGTCCAGGATCCAGACCAAAATCTTTGAGGAGCTCCGGAATTCCAGGGACTTGTCGATCGAATTCTTCAACCGAAAGGTTGCTACGAAGCAGCTCGAGATATTGTGATAGCGCCTCTTGTGTGTCGTCCATCATCGTTGCCAGTAGCTTGATGTGTGCATCGGCATCTGCGATCTTGTAAATTGCTGCTTGTCGATGCTGTGCGATAGATATGAGCAGCTCTCCAGAAAGATTCGACTCGTTCAAAGCTCTCATGAGTCGTTGTGAGGTCTTCGTAGATTCGAAACGCTTGTCGTATAGTGTGATGAGCGTATGCTTTCTCAGCTCTTCGCCGCCTGTCATGGCATGAATTTGAGCATTTGTGAAGTCGGTATCGGGCACGATGCCGGACATCTGAGCAATTAGCTCTTTCAAAATGACCAGATCTGTAGAATTGCCGCGATATAACTGATCAGCGACGTATCGGAGAATAGGCGAAAGGTTCAAGATCGAGTAGCGTTTGTAGACTTTGCCTGAGAACCTCGACAGAGCTAACAACCATCGGCTGGGGAGCAGCGCGAATTCGGCATTAGTTCGATTTCTGTCTTTGCCCCCAAGCGCGCTCATGAGTGACCAAACTAGGACATCGTAACCAAGACTGGTGAAGTGCTTTGCGCACTCAACCACCACTTCAGTCAAGTTATTATATGACTCGATCTGACTCAAGGCAATACCAAACACAATCCCGGGAGACGAATAGGCAATCTTCGCGAGTGCTCGTGCCATAGGTGACACATTAATTTTGCTGATACGCTTCATGGTGCTTAAGGTCTCCAGTTTTGTTCGTGCAAAAGCCGCCTTTATCGCAGGAAGACGAGAAGTCTGGCCTTCAAACCATTCGGCATAGACTGAGTACCGGACGGCAACAGGGTAGAGCTTCAGTAGAGCCCAGACCTCGCTGACCAATGCAGAGTTAGCATTGGTCAGACTGAGAGCTGGAACAAGAAGTCTTTTGAGCAAATCTTGCCATCTATCAAAATTTTCTTTTGCGCGGTCGGTTCTGAGACTGTCGATTCCGATTCTCGTAATCTTCGACAGCAAAGTAGCATCTTTTCCGATGTTGACACCCGAAAGGTTAAGAAATGTACCGCAGAGCACGAAAAGATCGTCGACATTTCGGCAAACGGGGATATCGTCAGCCCATTCGTCCCAATAAAACCGATATGAGGTGCTTTCATTGGTGTCGTGCTTATCCGGAAACGGCCATCGAAGTTGCTTCTTGACAGGTAGTTGGGCGAGGCGTACTTGCCCTTTTGGCACTCCACTCTGGTCTGGTTCCGCAACCTTTTTCGTCGGACACTCCACGTCTTCCGCATTTGTAGCCACGGGCTTGACTTCATCGTACAAATCTTTGACAGAGTGATGCAAAATGCGGTTGATTAGAGGAATGAGCTCGGGATATGCCTCGGGAAGCCATGGGAAGCGACCAAGCATGAAAAGAGATTCTGGAATGGCGCCTATCGTCAAAAGACATACCAGAAGTTGAACTTTCTGGTCTTGCGGCTCTTTTGCCTTGTCCTTCTCCAGTGGTTCGGTGGTCGGCTTAGCAACTGGGTCGGATTTTGAGGACGCAGCTTCTCGTGTTCTGCCGCCATTCTTCGGGTCATCATCCGTCAGAGCGCCAGCCATCGTCAGCGCGTTTGTTGCTCCACCACCAGGTCGGCTCAGCTTCTCCTTCTCGGCAAGTTCTTGCTGCCGCGCTTCTCTTACGGCTGGCATATTCTCGTCCAGTGGCCAGAGATGAGGATACAGATCTCGCAAGGATATGAAGCCGATTTTGATCAGCAGCGCCGTTAAGTAAATGAGATTGGCGGGTAGTGTATCTTCGTCATCGCGAGCTTCAGATGTGTAGAAGCGTAACTTGAAGCCCAGAAGCTGAGCTGCAACTCGGTTCCCAGAAGGCGGTAGAGTTCCGGTATGTTTGATCCATTCGCGATCGGCATCAGACTCGTCATCGACCGAGACACTGTTGTCCAAGGCCTGCTGTTTTGTCTCATCATCAACGGCGCGCCGACCGCCGACCTCGAAATATGTGTCCAAACCAACATCGCGAGCGCGGTCCCAAAACAGAGCATCACGAGCAATTCGCTGTTGCTTGGAAAGTTCTTCCTCTTCAGGAGTCGTCATCCATCCTTGGGAGCTCGGGAGGGCCCAATTCGGAAGCCCACTATGTTTCTCCCCATCAATTTCGCCGTGTCGAGGCCACCAAGAACTAACCCGTAGGAGCTTAATGAAGAATCGGAAGTGCTTGATCAGAACAGCAGCAAAGACATCCAATGTGATATCCAGGACTCGTCCAACATCCAAATCGAACGTCCCAATCAAGCCTTTGACTCTCTCGAATGCCTCCTCTACCACCTCGCCTGACGGTGGTTCGCTTCCACTCGTTGTGAACAGCTCCGTAACAAGTTTCGAGTATCCCTCTGTCTCTTCTCGTAACAAATTATAGTTGCCCTGTCGATACAGTTGATTGGTAGCTTTTCGAACAGCCATACGCTTGAATGTGTCCTTGGTAAGTCCGAGAGCCTCCAGGACATCGTTGTCGAAATTAAGTCGCATGAGGTCCGGCGATATTTCCGTCGCTATCACAAATGGCGTCAAGGCCGGGGTTTTTGTGCCATCTTCTAGCATCATCGATAGTATATCGAGGAAAAGAACGGGCGCATTGAAACTTGGTATTGTTCCATCCGCAACTGTGGATTCAGGTTCCAGGATATCCTTCACGCATGTACCAGCAACTGTCGGATCGATGCGCCCATCCACAGTCGCCCGAATGAGCTCTTGGAAGATGGAGGATAGATCTGTCGTATCCTCATCTTGAATAGCTTGTCTGCCTGCGCTCGTCACTTCCCGAGACTTTGTAACCCATGCCGCGAGTCGCTCTTCGGTTAGAAAGGTATAGTCAAATGGAGTGGGATCAGGTCTGAGTATAGGAGTGGCATTTTCGGTAGTGGGTGTGTTAGCTGTAGGTGTTGGAGCTGCGCTCACAGGTCGAGGAGGGGGAGGGGACATAGGACCAGGTGTGGGCGTCGATCTGCCAGGACCAGGAATATTTAGCTTGTTCGGATTGTCGCGAGCATCGTTTCTTCGACCTCCTCTGCCTCCGCCTGCACCTCCTTGGCCTCCACGACTCGACCTTCTGCCTCCATCGCGCATCTCTGATCCTCTGTCATGCTGAGCTAGGCTTGCACTCTGCGGCCGATGCGGCGAAGGTCGACTCTCGCCCGAATCGACCGACGATCTCTCCGGTCTCTTTCTCTTCCCAGCGGGCGCCATCTCCACCTCAATATCGGCCTTGCGATCAATTTCTGTACATGTGTCGTGTCGAGCTGTTGTAGGCTGGGAGCTTGCCTGCAGTGATGTAGGTGGTAATAAAGGTTTAACAGGAAGGAAGGTGCGCGGTGCGATGTGGTGTGATGGGAACCATCAAGGGCGAGGCGAGATATCGATTTGAGGTAGAAAATATGTCGAGATCGTGGGTTGAGGAGAAATGAATGAGCGTGGCTGCAATAGGATGCGGCTCTGAATGAATTTACTGTACAAAGGTAGCTTGGACGTCGCGTTGGATCGGGCTTTAGCGTGCACGGACCAGTATCTTATCAGCCACATTCACCAGCCACATATTGAATTGGCCGGAGGAACCATTGGGAAGTTGTTCAGTTCATTGTTATTAATTTGATTTATTGACAAATATGTGCTAAAGTTACCAGTGAATACAGATCCTCATGCCTCCACTATTAATGCAAAAATTGTGCTCTGCGAGAGGTGTTTGATGCTTTGTTTATCATCTATCTCGCTCTTCTCGCTTGAGAGTCTGCCAACCGTGTCGTCAAGATGTCTTGCCCAGCGAGACGTCGATAGTTTGAGTAGCTGCTGTCATCGTAACGATGTTTGCTGAGTTGCAGTCCTTACCTGGTGTCAAAAATTGAACTGTTTTATTCTCCAGCTTCAGGGACGGAACGGAGTCCGAACCGGTCATATGTGATCACATATGTTTCGGTTATGAGAGCATATTGTAGATTTAACGCCATAGCCGAATCATCTGTGAGGATCACACCTTTACACTAGTCTCATCCAGTTCAGGTCAGATTCTTCGACCTGCGAGTAATTGACAGGTTAATCGTTCACATCTGGGATTTCAAAGGTAGAGGATAAGACAGACGAAAAGGCAAGGACAGGCTGCGCTAATCAGTACCGTTGCTTCAAACTAGACGAGAGCATGTTCTCCTGTTCGGATTGCCATGGCCAGCCAGGCAACAAGTCATTCGTTATTGTCAAACTTCCGAGCTCTAGCGGGGAAGATTAATTTCAGCACGGGCATCAACATACTGACTAGCACATCGCAGCGTGAGCTTCTTGGAAGTATCTGCTTGTCATCGTGAACACGTGGTGGTGTCCATTAGGATTCTTTTTCACTTACATTGTGCAAGATTTCCCAGGCCATGACTGCAAAGTTCACAGTAATTACCTACCTAATCGGAGAGATATATCTTGGGGCTGGCCGGCCAAGTGAGAACGAACCCGACGGTTCTCCATTTGAACATGATAGAATTCATCAGACGGGTTGCACAGCAGTGGCAAACTTTTACAAATGTACAGGGACAAATTCAATACCAGCCTGACAATATTTGGCGACTTGGGATCCATTGATCGGCATTCCATGCGTTCCACTTCTAACAGAGCAAAACACTGCATGGAGGTCTCAAGGCTGTGGTGCCGGCAGTTAAACGAAGTCTTCTCCAATTGGCTATTTATACGCCACCGCCGTGGCTCACAAGGCGAGGCTGACAGAATTGCTCTTGGCATGGCGATACCGGCATGTGAGGCTTGGAGGGCGGCCCAGGGTTTCCGAAAAAGCTAGCTCCCGACTGGATGCCGATGACGATCTCTGACTCTTCTTCATGACTGGACACAAACAATTGCAGCTCAATTATTCAACCACCACCCTCCCAAACACTCCTTTGCAAGACGACTTCCTTCTACCATTCCAAAATGGCTAGCAATTCGCAGCTCAATGGCGGAGAGCAGGCAGTTACTTCAAGATACGGTCAGTAGTCCCCCAAGAATTACCCCTCCAAGAAGAACAGTGACTGAATACGTCCAAGAAAGAACGCAACAGCAGCCTGAGAACCCATTTGCAGCTTTAATACCTGATCAGACCATCGCGATCATTCCATCTTTTACTCTCGAATCGGGTGTAACGTTGCACAATGTCCCATTGGCGTACAGCACGAGGGGCAAACTCTCCCCAGACGGCGACAATGCCATGGTAATCTGCCACGCCTTGACTGGCAGTGCAGATGTTGGAGATTGGTGGGGTCCTCTGCTGGGCGGTCCTGGGAGGGCTTTTGATATCTCGAGGTTCTTTGTGGTGTGCATGAACAGTCTGGGAAGTCCTTACGGGAGTGCCAGTCCAGTCACTTGCAAGGATGGGGATCAGAAGAACGAGAGATACGGCCCAGAGTTTCCCCTGACCACAATCAGAGACGATGTTAAGTTAGTATACCTCATTGACTCCGGACAATCGAACTAATTGTGCCCTAGTCTACACAAATTATTGCTGGATGATATCGGCGTGAAACAAGTTGCTGCGGTCATTGGAGGCTCCATGGGAGGCATGTTGGTTCTGGAGTGGGCATACTTTGGCAAAGACTACGTCAGATCGATCGTCCCAATTGCGACATCGAGTCGGCACAGCGCTTGGGGTATAAGCTGGGGAGAAGCCCAAAGGCAAAGCATTTATGCGGACCCGAAATACGATGACGGCTACTACCCGTTCTCAGACCCTCCTACGGCCGGCCTTGGTGCAGCGCGCATGTCAGCTCTTCTCACATACCGAAGCCGAAATTCTTTTGAGGCAAGATTCGGACGGAACACACCGGACGCATCGAAGAAACAAACTATCAGCCAGGATCAGCATCCCTCAACGCCGTCAGAGGTACATCTAGCTATCCACAACGACGGCCACCGCTCCAAAAGATCGCCGCTTTCAAGACCAGGAAGCTCGGCAGAGATCACACCCCCTGCTACCAAAATTAACGGCAATAGCAATTCGTCAGACTTTACCGATCCTCAGTTCCATGGCGCCACAGCGTCCACGCCCCCTGGCATTGGCAGTCCCCTGTCAGATCGGAAGCGAGGAACGTCAACATACTTCTCAGCGCAATCATATCTCCGATATCAAGGCGAGAAGTTTGTCAAGCGGTTCGATGGAAACTGTTATATAGCCATTACGCGCAAGCTTGATACACATGATGTCTCGCGATACCGAGTCTCTTCCGAGTCGACAACGCCTATAGCTGATGCTCTTGCACAAATTCAACAGCCTACTCTTGTATTGGGAATTGAGAGCGACGGACTCTTCACATTCGATGAGCAGAAAGAACTAGCTGCCTCGATCCCAGACGCCAGGCTGAGGAAGATCGATTCTCCTGAGGGCCATGATGCTTTCTTATTGCAATTCGAGCAGGTTAATCAACATATTCTGGAGTTCTTGAATGATGTACTGCCAGATATCATGAATGCTCCCGGGAGGGAAGATGTTGTTGCTGAAGATGGTGTAGGTGCCGTCACGAAGAACAGCACGTTTGGAGAAGCTGAAGTGGAGGATATCACAGCATGGTGATGTGGAGGATTGTCGGTTTGCAAAACTTGGTATACGCAACAGCGATAACCTTGGATTTCGAAGCCAATGTTCGTCATGAATCTGTTGATTATGAATATTCGAATCATCTTGTTTCACATCACGGCGAAAATCTGGATAGAGCTATCTCTGCATGTATTGCTATTCAATGCAGCCTTAAACCGTGTCCGGTGGATATATCGGATAGCGGATCGGCCCGATGACCTACAGTTAAGAAGCAATTACTTTATTATTCCAACTCTGTCTAAATCTCGTGGCTCAATAACATTTCTCACGACAAGTGTCAAGGACGAAATGCCGAAAGACTTGCCATGAACTGTTGCTTTATGATGCACTCATGAGCGGCTACAGAAGTGCGGAGTTCGCTCGATATTCGATAAAGTCCCTTCGATTACTATCTCACCAAGGAAAGTTCCACTACATAGGTCCCTGGGACCAACAGATGCTTTCCCTTCACATATTCATCCCGAGTGTTCCTTTGATTTCGATGTTTTGCATTAATGGGTCTTATTCCCGGATTTGTTCAGGCCATGTGCGCAACGCTCAAAATGCCCACCCGCGACACCAATGGCACGTCACACCAAGCCGGCGACCCATGATCCTCCCGCAGGGCATCTCTACATGTCAAGATTAAGAACAAGATACACACAAAGTTGGTGTTTCGGATTTGCTTTTGCTTTTGCTTTGCTTACAATGATAAGCGAATGTGCTGAGTAGCGTCGCGTTTAGCCCTGCTCTATGGCTGTGACATATCTATATCATGTTTTCATTTATCGCGCACTGATGTCTGCCTAGCCATTCCACTACATCTGATATGATCAACATTTACCCAAGAACAGCAGACCAGTCTTCGTTTTTGATGAACTCCTCGGCACTCATAACAGGGACATCCACACCAAGCTATTTCATAAGTCAGCAACGCCGCTCAAGCCACACAGTCACTGTACTCACATCTTTGGGATGCACAATCGTCTTATCTCCACCATCGTACCCAAACTCTCCCGTATACTCAATCATATCACAGTACTCCTCACCAATGACCGGAATGGCTTGCTCCACGATCTTACGATCTAGGCGGACGAAAGTAGCCTTGACGCCGAGGATCTTGGCCCAGAGGGCGGTCCATTCGTTATAGCTCATCATTGAGCCGAAGCAGAGAAGGTTCTTGCCAGCGGGAACTTGGACGAGTGCTTTGGTACACGTGCCTGTGGTGGATGGGTTAGTGCATGCTGACGAAGGATAGCGGATAGATAAAGATTTACCAGGGTCATGGCGGGCTTCGACCATGGGGACAGGCGCATCGCCATCGATGGGTAAGGTCCACACGTAGGACCCATCAGATTGCTAGCGGTAGAGCTATCGTCAGTATGGGCACTCGTTCACAAGCAGAAAGAGTAAACGATATGTAAATGCGAAAGAAGCAAGAGGTCCTTCCCCAAGCAAGAATAATAGCAACTCAAAGTTGCAAATCACATCTGATACATTGACTCACCTTCATAGGCATGCTCAACGCATTAGCATTCCAATTCGTCATATACAGCCCCACCTGCAAAAACGACGTCTTCTTCTCCAACTCCGGATACTTCCCCCTCAAATACTCCACCGCCTCCCACTTCGCATCAAAATGATAATTATGCGTATACTTCCCCCCACTCAATTTCTTCGTCGGGCTCAACGTCGACAACACAAACCTCTCCAATGTATCAACCGTCGCGTTCGCCGCATCGACAATGTTACGACCTTGTTGAACCTCGACGTCGTAGCCTTCGACATTGATGGGACGGCCGGATTTCTGGGCTGCGGCTTGGACAGCAGGGTCGCTGAGGTTGCCCCAGAAATCGGTTACGCCGAAGATGACGGCTGAGCCGACGAAGGCTTTGGTGAGGGAGGAGACGTCGTTGAGGTCGCCGGCGATGAGTTCGACGCCTTTGGTGGCCCAGGCTTGGGCGGATGGTTTGCTGGGGTCGCGGGTGATGCCGCGGACGTGCCAGCCGGGCTCTTTGAGGAAGACTTCGGCGACGGAGGAGCCCTGATATAGTTAGTGATGTGTGCTCTGATGGACTTGAGGCATCTTCTTGTGATGGTGCAAAATGAGAGGTTGGTGGGTCGAGTTCTGGCTTACCTGTTTCCCTGTCACACCCACAACGGTGATGATTTTCTGAGCCATGTTGGATTGTATATTCAGATAGAGACTCTTGCACCTTCTGTAAAAAATATTCGTGTCTGAAGAATGGTTTGGACTTGTTTTTGGAAAGAGATGTTGTTTAATCAGGACAGACCTACTGCAATTATGACCTCCGACCTTGCGTACGTTCAAGTGATCTATGTACTTCCCAGAGAACGAACATCTCAAACATGATGCAAAATCAAACTTTGACTTCACTTGATTTCAAAGCCGGACCAACTGTACAGATATCGCGAACTTCCAAGCCCCAAAGAAAGTTACAATTCGCGGCGTGCATGACAATACCTTCGGCAACGGTACATCTTTCATAACACGCCACAAGCCACGAGCTGATTTCCTTGCCCTGCCAAGAGTCACGCGCTTAACTCTTATGTAAGAAACGTTTGGCGTGGGATTGGATGTACGGAGTATGCCCTTTCTCCCTTCAGGGAACTTTCGCACAACAAGCTATGCCGAACGACTAGCTAGCTGTAGAAGATCATTTGTCCTGGAGATAAACGGAAGCACGGAGAAAGTACATCGCTAAGAAGCTATCGCTGGATTAGTAAGCTAGATCATAAAGTTGTATGATTGAAGAGGTGGTGGGAGTAGGTAATCGTGCCTCTTTATGGCCGGGCTAACCTTTGTGCCGTCCCCGACTTCGATATAGAAGGCCGACCTGAAAGGCTGAGAAACATTCAATCTAAAAGTATGTATATCAATTCCTCGTGGTAATAGAATCGCATAATTAATTATGACTAGTTCTCTTGATGTGAAATCCTTTTTCAATGTCAGAACGGGTGCGACGTACGTCTCGCTTATGTAAAGACGTGTCAACAATCGCAGTGGCTTCGTCCTCTCACGCACCCGACCGCAGAACTGCCCTATCCTACGTCCATGATTTCAGACATTCGCCTTGACAAATTTATCCAACTGTCCCATCTTCATCACAATAGAATCCTGCACACGTACAATTAGCCAGTTTTCTCACGTTACCTCCATAGATAACCCTTTCCAGCCAGCCTAGAACAGTCTCCAAAAACAAGGAACGGGAACAAGAAAACTTCCTTAAAACTCACCACCAACCACTGAGGCAAGAATCCTACAATGCTCAGCATCCCCGCCTTCGTCCCCACAAACGTCCTCCCCTTCCTTCCCCTCACCACATCCCTCACAATCCTCCTCCCCGCCTCCCCCGCACTCATCACACTCTCATCCTGAATCTTCCCACTCGCTTCATCCCTCAGCACGTCCCTCATACCCTCATAGTAATTGCCCTCTGCAAGCTGGAATCTTTCCTCGTCCTTCCCCGCTTCACCATCACCCTCCACACCCTTCCCACCTTCACCCTCGCCGCTCACGGATTTAGCTTTTAGATTAGCATGAAACCTCGTCCTCACAATCCCCAACACAACACTCTGGACCCCTACCCCCAGCGGCTCAAGCTCCAACCTCATCGTCTCAGACAACATCAACATAGCTGCCTTCGACGCAGCATATACGCCACTCCAGACCAGCGGCACGATAGCTGCACCACTTGTAATATTAACTATCATGCTCCCGTCTCCTGAAGATTTCATTAAAGGGGTGAAGGTTCTGATGAGTGCTAAGGGACCCCAGACGTTGGTTTCGAAGATGGAGCGTTCGGAGGAGGTGATGGTAGTGCCGTTGAGGACGGGGGAGACGAGGCCGAGGCCGGCGTTGTTGATTAGGCATTTGAGGCGTTTTGCGGGAGTGTTGGTGTTGGAGGTGGTGTGAGATTTGACGATTTCGAGGGCAGAAGCGATGGATTTGGGCGAGGTAACATCGAGCGCGAGGAGTGTGATGTTTGGCAGGTCTTTAAGGTAGGCGAGGGACGAGATGGAGCGCGCAGTAGCGAAGACGTAGATTCCTAGGTAAGGGGGATGAGTTAGTGGTTCTGCTCGCCCATCCAGGTGTATATGTTGCGCAAGGAGGAGAGAACATCTGAGAAGAGACTGATTTGCCATCGTATCGTGATGCAACGGGTCTATAGGAATGAGCGTGGTAGGAATAGATACCTTCAGCCACAAAAGCCCTCACGATACCCTCCCCAAGGCCACCTTCACTACAGCCTGTCACGAGTGCTGCATCCATGTCTCTGAAATTTTCTCATACTTTCCTTTCTACGTCTCGCAAATTTAGAAGTGAGACCTTAAGCCTTATACGGTTAGTTGATAGGCATGGAGCCCTATTGTTGATATACCTCCCTATCCTAAGCGAGCTCAGCACAGTGGTATGTACAGAGAAAGTCTCCGAGGTAGTCCGCCCGACCCCGACTTGCTTTGTCAATACTGTTTTCTGGGGGAATGGTTGCCCCGTACATTTCCCTTTCACGCTGTTCAGCAATTCAAATTCAGGGGATGGCATGTTTTGATTGGATTATGGGAACGAGAGGATGGGTGGAAGGTCGAATCGGGTCTTGGCGGCGTGCTGGATCGTGAGGGAACTTGAAGCGGGCGGGATGATGGATGTGGATACGAGATTGAGGTCTACTTCACCAGAAAAGCTCGGAAACGAAGTGCATTATCGACGGCCCTTCATTTGATAAGGCCACTCAGTGCTTCCCATGCCTTTCTTTCCCATCCTGACCCTTCTTGAGGACTGCGTGACCAATTCCTTCTCTTCCTCATACCTTTGGCCATCTCTTTCTCTCCCGTCTTCCCGACATTCAAACGCCCCCCAATGAAGATTATGTTTTAAAGTATATGCAAGCCCCGTGGTGTCCCAGCTCCTGCGTACCCAGAATTCCCAGCCTGTGCATAGGCAAACCCGACCAACCCAGAACCAAAGAGTCCAAATCATACCCGCTAATCCAGCATCAAAACATTATAAAGAGAAGAGTAGTATATAGTCGTTTCATGTACCGCGATGTCTCCCCTCCCTTTCGCATGTGGCCTTTTCTCGATCGAGTCATAATGTGGTATCCAGATCGCGCGTCGTCAACAGCGGCGAACTCGCTGTGGCCAGAGCCAAATATGCTATTGGAGAAAGTTCCAAGACTTAAGCAACAGCAGTCATTGGCTTCACCTCCATTTGTTCATTTGGCGTCGTAGGGACACTGTGGAAAGTATCATCGTCGTCATCCCTATTCTTTAATGACATCTTCTCATCCTCAGCATCCATCGGCTTCTGTAGCGAAATGATAGGCGTGATGTGGTTCATGTGCTGGACTTCAAGCTCATGCTCGACTTTATCCTCGAAAGACTCGCGTTTGGTATCATTAGAATCCTTCTTCTCGAGATCCTCCATCACGATGGCCTTGTCAGCCTCGACGCTCTTCTTCTCTGATGCTGCGTCGCTGAGTTTGCGAGGAGCCTCGTTGCTTTGACGATCGGTGCCATGGACGTCGATTGACTCAAAGCTGTCCTTCAGAGGGGATCGTCCGCTCGCTTGGTCGACCATTCCAGGTCTTGCAAGGTTCCGTGGTGGGAGAGGTGGTGGTGGAGGTCGCTTGGGGATGTTTACTAAGCCTCCTCTCGCCTTGATGGCTTGAGGGGTGATGACTTGAGCTTGTGCTGATGCAGCTTCGAAAATCACGGGCTCCTCGTAATCTTCGTCATCGTCTGTGTCCGTCTTGTAGCTATTATCAATTGAGGCGGTGCGTCGGTCGGTACTGCTGCGTCCCCTTGGACTGTCAGCAACCGTGGTACCGTCGAAGTCATCACTGTGATTCAGTCGGCTAAGCGATGAGAGATCGACTTTCGTGTAGTCAATTTCCTCGGGCTCGACAACGATTGGTTTCTCCTCCTCCTCCACGATCTTCTTGCTCTGGTCGCTGCGACTTGGACTCGTTGCGGGTGTGAATCTATCATCCGTTTGTGTGCCCATCTCGGTGGTTTGTGTCGCTCTATCAGTACTCGTCCGCGTCCGGTAACTCCTATTTGACATGTAGCTCTCCCTGTTACTCTTCGTTGTCAAAGTATCCATACTCGTTCTGTGGAATTTGCTGTACATCGGACTCGTCGGACTTGGATTGAACTCGAACTGAGTACTCGGAGGTCGGCTTTTCGTCCCAGCCTCTCGAATCTCGAATCCCTCTGCTTCCAAAGCCAACACACCATATGGATCTGGATCGTCTGGTTCCGGAATGCCGAAAACTGGACCATTGGCTCCAGGCTCCTCTAATTCGAGATCTCCAGGCGCAGGTTGGTCTTCCAGTAAGTCCATCATGCTCCTGTCAACATCGCTCCGACCTTCCGCCGCCTTGACAGTCTCCATGAGCATCTTAATTTCGTATGGGGGGTGCCTTGCTTTCCCAGCCAAGATATCTGCAACGCCAATCCTCTCTCCGTAGAAACGTTCGTTCTCATCCGTGCGTTCGATTATGACCGTTCCGTCAACCTGGACTCCAGCGTAGAAACCCCGCGATTTGAGGTAAGTGAAAACAGGACGGCTATTGGAAATTAGCTTCATGCTCCTTGAAGTCTGCAGACCAACTCAAGATAAAGTGCAGCTTACTTTGCCTGTTTCCATTTCCCATCATTCTCCAAAACGCCCCCAACACCGACCGGTCCGGCAACTGCTGATATTTCGCCCCCAAGTGTAGCCCGAATCTTGGTGAAAGCATGTAGAGCCTTGCGATTGTTGATTACCACCACACAATCATAAATATCGACACCGACGAGAAATCCTAGGCCGGCAGTATGTAGCATGATTCCCGAAGGAGGACTCCATTCTCCATCCTCTTTCCTGGCAATCAACACTCCAGACCCTCCTGCTCCGGACACCCATAACCCCGTCCGCATCGTTGTGAATATAGCCAAGCCAACAGCATTTTGTATAACCTTCTCCGGGATCTTCTTCAGTACTCGTTGTTTGCCTTGCGGTACGCCCTCGGTCGAGGGCCGGTCTTCCTCAGCGTAGAATCCATCCTCTGATTGCCTCGAGTCAGTAATTGCTTTTTGCACAAATCTGCGTACCCAGCGAAATCGCACTCACTGCAGAAGGACTTCAAGATGCGCGCAGCTTTGTCCGATTCCTTGTCGAGTGTCGTAGGCCAGAAAGCTTCAGATCCAATCTTATTCGAGAACTTGTTGATCGGTGCGCCGACTGTAGAATTGTCAGTAGTCACTCCATTCCAAAGTGTGCGATCGGCTGCCTGCGGATGCGCTGCGATGCGACTCACGTTTATCGACCACGGCGTAGACCTTGTCGAAGCCTTTCTTGCTGCCAGTCTTCGTTTTGTCCCATGAAGGAAGCATCGAAGTAACTCGCTGCATCTTGGCGGCAGGTTAGTTCATTCGAGCGAACCGACTCTGGTCGAGCGAACAGGAACAGCTTGGAATCAGGCTGTTTTGTTCGAGGAGTAAAGGTCCGTCGGGATGGCGGGGAAGAAAACAAAAGGTTCCCTCCCTCGCTCTCGCTGGCGATGACGCTGCTTATGCGACAGTGAAGTGGAGTGGGAACTGATTCGATTCGGTTGTCGGGGTGAAGGGTACCAGCAGCAGCAGCAGCCAGCAGGAGCAGAGGCAGCTGAGCGAACGGTGCGCGCGGACCTTGAGTTCGTTTTCGTTCTTCCTTCAATTTCAACAATCAGGAACACTCAATGCAGATGGGAATAAGAAAATCTCATAACCATCCCTCGAGAAGAATGTAAGTGACACAGGAAGAAGAGCCAAGTGGAGCATATAAATGGAATGGGCTGCTCGGTAAGGAGTGAGTAGTGAGGCTGCGGAAGTCAATAGTCAGTCGAGTGGCCAGAACCTCCGACTTCCTGACTAGCAGGCCACGAGTCGCTGCCGTAAGACGTAAACAGTTTGCCGTTGAAAAAACGGTCGGTTAGACTCTCACCACAGAATTTTCTATCATACGACCAATGGTATCATCCGTATGGCATTGATAATTGATAGTCGGAACGGCCGGGGTTTGTTGATTACGAAGTGCCCAGAATCCCCAGATGGCGATGCATCCGGACGATTGACATCATACTCACTCAAATGAGGAATTGCTCATTGATGCCATGCTGAGATGAGCACAACTGAGACAAGCAAAAGAGACAAATGCCTCAAATGGTTCGAAGTCCGTTTCGCAAAGGAAGGAAATTTGAGACTCGGAGATTTCAACTGCTAAATATATTTCTCTGCAGGTAGAAAATCAAGGTGGTGCACTCCTGGTGATCCACTGGCCCTGGATTGTCCCTGCAGGCCCTTGGGGTTGGCAGGTCTTGGTGATGCCGGGACGGGTACTGGCACGTGTTGACTCCCGCCTTCATATCGGCAGACTAAGTATCTACTGGTTAGGTGCAGGAGAAGTAGGTTTGGCTGACGATATCAGACATTGTCGTAGGGATAAGATTTAGTATACATGGGACTGTCAATATTGGAATTCAGGTTCTGGTGTTGAGTGTTCCTGAACATAGCCGAGACCACGTTTACTCCAAGTCCTTGCGTATGAATGGTATGAGTGCATCATTATCAATGTATTGTTTATAAGGGGAACTCTATCCGTATATTACATGCCCTCAGATACCGGTATTTCGCCATTCCATATGTATCAGATCCCCAGCCGTTTTGTTTTGCCAATCCGAAATCAAATATCGTGCCGTTCGTACAGTCGTATACCGAAGCTGTCAGTCGTCCCATCATATCGGATGTTGTTCACCCCGAATTCAGAACGGTGCATCTAGAATCCCTTCTTCAATCCACCGATACCTCCAAGACCTGAAGCAATATCGCCGGCTTGCTTGTTGCCCTTGAGCTGGTCTGTGACGATTTACATCAGTATCTCTTCTGTTCAAACAACTTGCTTGCAGCTCCGATGTACGCTCGGGTAGAAGCATCACATCGAAGTCGAAGCCAGTAACTCACCATCCATAAAGTCCTCTCCTTCTTTCATACCCTGCGCTTGCAACTTCTTCTTCTCGGCCTCAGCCTTCGCCTTGAAGAACATGATACCCATCTGCTCAATGACCGGATCCAGAGCACCAGTGGTGTACGCGGCTCCGAGTGCAACAGCGATGAAGGCGATAACCGCCGAAATGATGATATACGTGCTAACCATGTTTGCGCTTGCTTTTGGACTGCTCGTTGAGGATTCGGTAGAAGCAGATGAATGAAGCAGGGATCATGTGAGAGAAAGCTTGGAAATCGTTGAAAGATGAGATCGAAGAGCAAGAAAAACAATCTAGAAGCAAATACATATATATACCCCTCTTTTACATCTGCTCTGTACGCAAGACCTGTTACTCTTCACATATATGACGTTCGCGTTCCTGTCCCGCTTTCCAGCTTCAACATCGCCAAAATCAAGATTGACGAGCTGCCATCATGCAGCCCAGCATGGTTCTGTCGCTCTTTACTGGCTGAAGCTGCATTGGTGCGTCGGTGGGTAATATGCTCTGCATCAACCTTGGTGGAGAGATAGATGATGGAGCTGGGAGATGCAGAAATCATGTTTGATGGTGGAGAAGTGAAGAGTTGGATATGGATGAAGCAACCTCAACTCGCTCAAGCATCTGACAATGCCAAGATGATGGGTGAAAGTTGTGCACGTGTTAAAGATCTCGCTTCCAGAGACAGGGGGAATATTTCAGCATCGTACCATCGTCAACACCAATCATCTTCACATTCGGGTGAGGTGTGGTTGCTGGGCTTTACTGTGCCTCTCGACAATCTCAATCACCAATTGCGGAAATCCGCTCGTGTAGCAGAGCGTAAGAGTTTTATATAAAAGTTATTCTCCATTCCTCTGCCCGTCTCAATGTGATTTTCCTTCTTTCCTATTCTTCCCCACTCCCACCATGGGCAAAATATCCCTCATCCTCCTTCCCGGCACGATCCTGTGTCTGGCAGTCCTCTGGCAGCTCTTTCTCCGAGATACCATCTTCATCACTTTCGGCGTTGGTCGAAAACACCAAAAGATCGAAGAGTTCCCGTACCAATGCCGCAGGCTAGAACATCCACTTCTAGAGTCGTGCGAGGATATGGTGTTGGATGAAGAGGGTCGGACATTGTTCGCTGCTTGTTCGTCTATTGCCAGTAGGAGGGGCTGGAGTCCTGGGTAAACACATTCTATCTCCCTTCAAGCCATCGATCCAAGAGCTTGTTACTGATTTTCTGAACAGAGGAGATAAATACAACGTCTCAGCACGGGATTTCAAAGATCACGTGTCCGTCCTCATTATCGACGAACCAGGTTCAGATGGTCTCTACGGTCTCCATACGCTCGAGATAACAGGCAATTATGTCTCAGCAACTGGCGGTAAAGAGATCGATGTCCATGGCATTGAGATTGAAGTCCTCTCGCCCACACGCCTTCGCTTTTGGATGAACAACCACCGACCACCAGTTGACGCGAATGGTAACCTGCTAGATGGTAAGAAAGTCGGCGCTAATTCCACCATCGAGGTATTCGAACATACGAGGGGGAGTAAGACGCTAGAACATGTGAAGACCATTTTTCATGAGGCGGTATCAACACCCAACGGGTTGCTGGCAGATGGTACTGGAGGCGTGTATATCACCAATGACCACGATTCGAAGACTGGAAAGGTATTCAATTTCCCCTCGACACTTCAAAGCGTCCTTCCCAGGATTTTTTCTTCTGTCGCTAACTCACTCTCCACAGTTCCGCTTCCTAGAAATGATCTCCGGCGGCGGCAGTCTCATTTACTGCACACTCGCCGGCGAGTGCCATCTCGCGTACGCACAAGGCTTCAAATTCGCGAACGGAATCACAGGCGTCTTCTCCCCACGCAACGCCCCAAATTCAGCTGAGGAGAATAACAGCAGTACAATCTACGTAGCCAACTCCGCCAAAGGCTTCATATCCACATACACTCCATTCCTCAACGGCACACTCATCCGCGGCCCGGACATTCCCCTTGGAATACCCGTCGACAATCTTAGCATCGATTCCAACGGCGATATCTTCGCCGCATGTTTCCCTGACGTTTTGGCTTTAGTAGCTAATCTCGATGGACCAATTCTAGAGAAGGGGAATAGGAGGGAGATTGCGAGTACGGTGTTGAGGATTAGGAGGGTGGCTGATGAGGAGGGGGAGGTAAGGCACGTGGTGAAGAAGGTGTTGGAGGATATCGAGGGGAGGGTCTTGCCCGGGGCGACGACTGCGGTGCATGATGTGAAGACGGGGATGTTTTGGTTGGGGGGCGTGGCGAGTCCGTTTGTTACTGTTTGTGAGAGGGTGGGCGGTGAAAACGCCGTGAAATAGAATTTCAAGCTTTTTGTGTGAGTGTACCCCAGTTCTCCCCTTCACAATTGGTTCGTACGGAGTACATCTTTGCTCTGATTCTATCCAGCAAAATTTCCTCCTCGCGTTGAGGAGCATGCTCTCAAGACTATGTTGACGTCTCTGCCCCCTCCTCCACTTTTGCCAAGCACGGAACAATCTTCACTTTCAGACATTGAGGCAGTTTCGTGGTATTCTTCTGATATTTGATTGTCTGCTCTCGTGCGGATTTGAATGAATCTCACTCTGGCATCCTCCCAGCACAAGTGAATCGCAGTCACTGAGATTCGCCCCTTCGCACTGCCAATATAAACCAGCCTTCCCTGCGAGTTTCAGATGGAAACATGTATTCAAGTGCCGGAGCTCAGAGATTCTTCGCTCTTACTGAAGTCTTCAGCTAACAACAAGACCGGGAAAGAGTCTGGCGAGTATTTCACAAGGGGCCCTGGGACGGTGTACAGTTCCTTCCTCATTCAGGTTGGTTAATCGAGTTTAGAACGTAGTCCTCTTCGGATTATTGAAAGCTCTCGATGTCTGCTGTCATTTCTTAGTAAGCTGTCAGCAATTGAGTCATGTTCGATAGGAATTCGGGCTGCTGCGCAACACTTCAAATTGACATAAGCCACATCAGGTTGTAGAGTTCATTTTGAGATCTGGGGCTGTAACGATTATAGCATCACAAAAGTTCGGGCTGGTTTGAGCCATCGTGAGAATTCCAGAATTGAGTCGTCTCTATGTTGGTAGTTGCTAGCTTAATTTAATCGTTCTGAGAGTCACTCATGCTTTTAAGCTTTTCATTTCTTCCGCATTTCCTCCTCCCGTTTCACTGATGAGGAGTTCAGGGGTTAACTCTCGCTTCCTGAGTACGTGAAATAAAACCGTTGTCCGAGTTCGAGGAAATAAGCTATCCTCAACATGTTCCGAAAACTTCATAACATTTGGGTGGGCCAGTAGGTGATGGGCAAATTGCAGGTCACTCGGTCTAAGCAGATAGAAGGCTTTCCAAAAAGCAGAATGAGCGACATAAAGTTCACCCGATTTGCCGCTTTGCTTGCCAAGTTGACAGCGTACTTCCAACTTCGACTGGGTCATTAATGTTGTAATTGAGCAACCGCTATCGAGTCCGGCTCCGTTATCATCATTTGATAGTTTCGAAGTGTAGTCCTCTCGAGTTCATCGTTCAAGCGGCCTAGTCCTCTTTAGAATAGGAGCATAAGGTCTGCTCCTCCGAAAAGACCGCCTTTGATTCCTGGCTACGACCAACTACTGTGTGTAAATATTTCAGGCAAGAGGCCGGTAAACATAAGGATGCCTTTGATATTCATTTTACTCGATGAGTAGAACCTGCTTGTGGCTGGCTAGAACTTATGAGCTTCGACCTAGAAAGAGGTGTTCGACAAATAGATGCTGAGATCTCTGTCTCATTTCTTTAGACCACTTGTTCTAGCTTTTGTAAAAAAAATCCAACATTGACCTCGGCGAATAGGCATATCGACGAGCGTAAGGCGCACTTGAGCCCCTTTTTCAAGAGTAAGTTCCCTCATCGGATTCACCAATGCTCCGAGCTATTCCATAAGGGGGATTTATATTCATTCTTCTCTGCATGCTAGGTACTATACTCGTAGCATCTACCAGCAGGCAGGACACAATGTTTTAGCTGCTTGGATCATGTCAGGTGGAGTTGTGCTCCTGAACTTCGTACATCTCAATCCTGTAGAGCTGTGTTGAGACCCAGACGTTGCACTTCTGTTTTCAAAAATGCTATGCTAATATCACTTTCGATCATTCAGGCACTTATGGTGTTATCAATGCCTCGCTCGCTGTCATTCCTTTGCTTTTAGTCCCACACATATGTAGTACCGTGCTCAGACATCCCATCACGTATTGAGCACCACCAGGCTATCGTGTATAGAAAGGAGGGAGTTGAAGTTGCAACTTCGTTTGGACACATCTACAAAACGTGTTAGGCTCCTTCCACTCATGTAGTTTATGCGCACGTTTGTTGTGGAAGGACTGGCTGTCGAAAGGGAGAACACATTCGAGTTTAAGTAGGCTTTGTACGTCCGGTACAGTGATGAAGAATGATGACTAACAACACGCAAAACCCAGGTCTCATTCGCCTCTTTATCAGGTAAAAGAAACAGTTTCAATGAAGTGTCTAACTTGAAAGTACCCCTCCTAGCAGAAAGATGCTCGGTGTGTTTGTCGAGGCCGTCCAGCAAGACCAAGCGCGGAAGATTCAAGATGATCAAGCCTTCTCGAACCAGCCTACGAGGTTTCACTCATTATGAATGATTACGATGCATTATCCTCTCCAATTTCGATCTTCTCGCCAGGGAATTTGTCATGATTTTCGGGAGCGAGGTGAGATGAAATTGATATTATTGTCCTCCACTACCTGCCACTACCTGCTGTCAACATATCAATCACTGTCAATTCATTCTGCTTTCAATGACTGCGCGAGAGAATAAAATTTTCCAAGTCCATGGAACATTGACGATTCTTCCCAAAAGACACCACGTCAGATCGCCATCTCCATCTCTCGGCGTCGGCGGAGCCAAAATTTAAGTGGTCTCAACCGTGTCTCATCCTTTGACAATCCAGGGCCATGTCGTTGCCTCCTTGTCACTGACCCTAACATTCTCACCACTTAGTTCACTTATGCATAATCTTGCCGATTCGTCGTTCTCTTGATTGGGGTACGAAAAGTGGGTAGCGCGGAAGTGAAGTACAGAATGACCGTCAATGGTACTGCCATCCGTGTCTCCAATCTCAACCTCAAGCTCAACCTTGATTTTTCGATGGAACTAGCACAAAAACATAGCAAGATTCAAACTGAGATAGCAAAGCGTATGCTAGTAGATTGGATTTTCCCCACCTGCCGCGTTGTTTCAGTGGCTGTTGGAGTGAAGAATGATATTGTTTTCGAGGACTGAGATGGCAGCAAATGCAACAAAGAAAAGCACAATTGGCAGATAAATCGACTTCAGGTCATGCACCTTGACTTTGCGTAGATAGGGGCTTTCTTTGTCCATTGACTTAGATTTACGACAATGTCTTTGCAAGCCAAACAAGGGGGTCGATGTCTCAAGAAGAGAACAGAACATGCATTCTAAATTCAAGAGGAAGCCAAATCCGGTCTATTGAAATGCGATATCATGTTTTACAATTGGTCGATCGATCTCACATTCCCAAACTCCAAGTCGTTCTCCATTTCAGATCCGGAAAGAGGAAAACGCGCCAAATTTGAAAATGTGTCAAGGAACAACGACAACCATGAGCTGCGGCCACATCATCCTACACTACAAATCTCGCTGCCAACAATCCGAAGAAACACAAGAACTCTGCAAAGACCTCCACGGTCCCAAAAACCTAATCGATGATACATGCCACAAATGCCACCCTCCGCATGCTATTTGCGAGATAAACAGAGAGTATGACGAGCTTCATGGCAAATTCATGGCAATGCTGAGGTCTGCAAAGACGGGAGAAGCAGTGACGGAGATCCAGAAGGCCGTGCAGGAGGCGCACATGCAGAGAGGGAAAGAGCTCAGAGCTGCGAGTCGATTGCGGTGGAATGGAATTGTGGTCTGGGTGCCGACAGAAGATGCCCGAGAGGAATGAAAGTATAATACCTGAATTTGAATTTGTGATAGTGTGAATGTTGGTTCTGAAATTGAGCGAGAGCACTGTCGATGTAATGGAGTAAACGTGAATCGAGATCGAGGAGAGGCGGGCCAGAAGTCGGTGCAATCGACGATAGGGACGGAGTCAAACGAAGTAGAAAGCCGGATCAACTCACCCCATGAGAATCTCGTGCATTGTTCAGAACCGCTGACTTCAGCAGCGGCTGATTCCTCGCTTTCCTTCCTCTTGCAGCATCTTCGACTCGAAATCTCATCTCTTTCATCTGGGCCTTTCGTTCGGCCTCTTGAGCCTTCTCCATGGCTCGCTTCGCATCCCTGTATTCTTTCAGGCGCCTCTTCCCAAGCGAGCCATGCCGTCGTCTATCGTCTGCGTTCCGAAGCAGGGGAAGCTGAATGATGGCAGAGAATGTATCGAACACCTTCTGGATGGGCAGCTCGTGACGCTCTGCAACTTCTGCGAAAGGGAACAGTTCTTGGCAGGTTTCAGCGACATCCACGATCCTAGATAATGAAACTGATTAGAGTGGGGTTTCCGCTAGGGTAATATATCACGTACAAGTTTGGAGAGTGTTTGCGGCCCAACCGCACTTTCGGTATCTGGAAGGTCGTAGCATTTGAGCCATACGGCACTGGAGTTTCTGACGGTACTGCAGTGGCAGCTTTTGCCGGTGTGATACCAGTGGCTTCCTGCCGTGTTTCGAAGTCGGTCCTCTGGGCTACGACAGCATTGGGCAAATGTGGCGACCGCCTGTCATGATTTACCCGAGTCTGGTTGACTTCGCCGTTGCTGCCGCTGGAACCATTGACATTGGAAATTTGAGTTCCCGTGTGAGCCTGAGCCGTGGTGACTGATGCTGGAGGTAGCATCGAACTTAGAGGATTTGGCCAAGGTGGTATCGAGTAAAGAGAAGGTTTCCGCAGCATATCAGACGATTGTGCGACCCGGGTATTGTTGCGAGGAGGCACTGGAGCCGTTGATACGTGTACAGGAATTTCTTGCCTTCTCGGCCGAGGATGTGCTCCCAAGGGTGATGTGTGGGGATTGTTCATATTGCTTAATGCTATCGTTCCTGAGGGAGGAGGTGGAGCGTGGGGGTTCGAGTGTGGTTTAGGTGAGTGATCACGTCGACGGAGCTGTTCTCCGCCGCCTGCTAAATGCGGAGATTCAATACTTGGAATAGGATCTGAACTTGATGGCAATGCAGCTTTCATCAGATCAACATTCTGTTGCCACGCCCCGGTTTCTCTTCTACCGCCGAACATGTTGCTGACTGATGATCCGTAAGATGTTGGCCTCGCTGCAATGGCTGTATCTGGACTAGGAAGCTCCGATGGGAGCGAAATGTTGCGAGATGAAATTGGTTCGTAGTGATAGGGCCCAGTTCTGTCGAACACATCCCATGCGTTACCTGGCAAATTTGGCCATGTCGGGAAGCAGTCGCCTGGCACATATATGTCCCAAGGGTTGGAGTTGGTAAGAGGTGGCGAGAACGATGGCAAGGTTTCCGATGCTGGAGTCGTCCGAGGTGACATTTGAACAGATTGCCGGGAAGATCTGGGTCTGACAGCAGTTTCGTGTAGGTCACCATCGTGGTTGCGCTTCCTAGGATTGTGACCTTCTACATGTATCGGCTTCCATGGGATGCTGGGAAGAGGTCGAGGCTGGAGGGTGGGTAGAGATCGCTCAGACCAAGCTGCAGAGTCCTTCAAAGATGGGAATTGGGAAGTCGGCATCCCGTAATAAGTTGGTTCGGCAAACCATGGAAACTGAATGCTTGAAACGGTGTCCGCGCCATAAGACATAGACGGGAGAGACCCAGCTCGCACTGATGGGCTCTTCTCCTCTCCGATTTGGCACAGCTCCAATCGCTGAATCACACCGATGCTTCTTCGCCGAGGCAATTGTGGCAACACATGATGGATCTTTGGGCTTGGAGGCTCAACTGGAGTGACATGGTCCTGTGGGATTGGAGACGCCGAGTAGTGAGATTCAGGCCTGGAAACATGACTCAATGATCGAAAATGATAGGTATAGGAACATACCTTCTCCTTCTCTTCTTCTTGCGCCTTGGAGCACAGAAAATGATCTGAACGTCGTCTTCTTTACTGGCTAGAGGCTTACCTCTAACGCCATCCATGGGAGAGTTAGTCTGCTGGGGAATGTCATTGTGGCACACTTGTGACTCGGCCGTGGCCTCAGTTTGCATCGGATCGAACCTCTCTCGATTTTGGAATGGAAACAAGCTTGGTAGAGAAGCTGAACGAGGTCCAAGAAGCTGGATCTGGCTGACTTGAGGCATGATGGAAAGCAGAGTCTTGAGAAGCCAGAGAAAGTTATGAGAAGGAAAAAAGATAGAGCCATGACAGGAGAGATATAACATGTGACAGGAAGACGCGCAAACGGGGTTCTTTGAACTAGGTGGACTTTGTAATGCTGCCAATTCATTCATTCGACCAGCAAGGTAAAACTTCCATGAGAAGGGTCTCTTCAAGACGGTACGCGTCTGTATTTCATTCACAATAGTCTTAGTGAAGATCATGACTATCGTCTGATGAATTGACACAGAATTGGCAAAGAACTGATGATGGATGGACGTGTACAATCAAAGAGACGCAAGAAAGAAACGAAGAAAAGAGGAAAACAGAACGACAAGGCTGGAGTCTTGGTTAAAATCACGTGGACGACAGGGGTAATATAAGTAGCGCCAGGCTACCACCCCGCCATTAAACAGCTACAGCTCCAAGTCAACCTTGAGCGCTCCACACTTTGAGCCTCTTCGACTAGGAAGCCAAACACAAAAATACAAGCCAGAAAACACTACAGAAATAACAAAAGACGGACAGTATCTTGTTTTCGACAAAGTATCTCTCGTGTGAGCCCAACCATGGCTGTGGAAAGCGCCCCAAACCCTCTCATTTCAACACAGAAATCATCAGACACCAGTCTTCAGATTGCTCTACATCCACTCGTACTTCTCACAATCTCCGATTACATTACAAGACATACCCTTCGCCAGCAGAAAGGACCAATCGTTGGTGCTTTATTGGGTCAGCAGAATGGTAGAGAGATCACCATCGAGCATGCCTTCGACTGTTTGCTTGAGCAGGTAGATGGAGAAGTCGTCCTACATCAAGCCTGGTTTGAGGATAGATTACAGCAAAGTCAGTCACACCTAGCAGAGTGGCCAATAAAAATGCTAATATATGTCTGCAATTTAGTGAAGGATGTGCACAAAGTCCCTGCTCTTGACCTCGTCGGCTGGTACACTATTCTTCCTACTTCCGGACCACAACCAAACCACCTCCCAATACACAAACAAATCTTACAATCATACAACGAATCTGCAATTCTCCTAGGATTCCACCCTACGGAAGTTCTCGAAAAATCAGCTGGCGGCAAGCTACCTCTGACCATATACGAGAGCAACTTCGAGGCTGACGATGCTGCTGTTGATGATGGAGAGGACAAGGAGATGCAAGATGGAGAGACACAATTGGCATTGAAGTTTAAGGAGCTGCCATACAGCGTGGAGACTGGAGAGGCTGAAATGATCAGTGTTGACTTCGTTGCTCGAGGTGGAGGAAACGCTACAGCAGTGGAGAGTACATCCAAGAAACCCTCAAGTAAGAGCGAGCCATTAGACAAAGGCAAGGGAAAGGCACGAGCAACAACAGGAAGCGAGGATACAGAGACAAGCAAGGGCGGTGACGACCATCTGTCTCGAGAGGACGAGGAGTTGATTGCTTCTCTCACGGCCAAGGCAAACGCGATCAAGATGTTGCACTCACGGATCAACTTAATTGCGGTATACCTGCAGAACCTACCGCCATCCTACATCTCCAATACCGACACGGCAGCTACCGAGTCCAGCGACAAGCAGTACACCCCGGTCAGCCACTCGATCCTTCGCTCGATTCAGGCGCTGCTTGGCCGCTTGAGCCTCCTTATCCCAGCAGACAGTGCTGCATTCGAGCATGAGCTTATGTCAGAACAAAACGACGTCAATCTTGTGTCACTGTTGAGCACTATCACTGGAAGCATTAAGGAAGTAAGAGAGACCGGCCGAAAGTTCCAGATTATCGACAACCAGAAAGCCATGAAATCAAAGACAGAGAGAGGTCACGGTGGTCCTGGATGGGGAGGCTCATTCAATGGAGTTATGGGCGTTGGTGATCTCATCTCTTGAGCGAGTTGGAGTCGGAGGTCTCGTAATTTGCATTTACTGGGCGTCTAAACTGGAGTGGATAATAACAAACACGGGGCGTTTTCTTGCAGCTAGCGATCATGAACACAAGACGAGACGAGACGAGACGAGATGAGAAAATGAGAATACCATTATATAATCTGAGTCATGAGTGTAATCTACTTTGTGCCGCTCGCTCGCTCGCTATTTGTTTCTTTCCAACACTTTTCTTCCTTCCCTCTTAAAACAAAAAGAACCGCCCATCCATCCCAAGACTAAAACAAAGAAATATGACAAGCGAATGTAAATAAATAGGTCACCCTGGCTGCCAGCAGATCTCTATACGAACGCACGAACCACGAAGAAAGCCTCAAACCACGACTCTCTAGGCTTCGATAACAACCTTAATCACCAAGTTCCCCTCATCATCGACCGTCCGCCCCGCCAACTCAAAAGCCTTCTTCGCCTCCGCCAGCCCCTTGAATTTATGCGTCACCATATCATCCAGACTTGGCAATTTCATCGCTCCTTTCCCAGCTAAGAGTCTAATACCCGTCTGGTACGTATTTGCGTACCTGAAAATACCTAGAATGTCTACCTCGCGGAGGTGAGCAGCGGAGAGCGGCACGGTCTGAATAGGCGTGCCCATGCCGACCATGATGACTTTTCCGCCAGGCTTGGTAGCGTAGAGAGAAGTTTGCATGCAGGCTTCTTTGCCGGTACATTCGAACGTGACGTCAACGCCATCATCTTCGTCTTCTTCTAGAGCAGCCATGTCTGGTCTCGCCACGGAGAGGACATCAGCAGCTACAGCTTTTGCGCCGTCAAGACGGTCACTGATGCTACTATAGCTGCTAAGGGGAGTCATGGCTCCGTCTGAGCTGGCTGGTGTTGAGGTTCCGGAGGTGAAGATGGAGGAGGATGAGGCGCTGGAGTGGAAGGGTTTGGGGACGACGTAGCCGTGGGTTGCGAAGCCTTTGGAAATGGCGTAGTTGACTCGGCCTTCGTCGACGTCCATGATGGTTACGAAGGTGCAGCCGGATTGGCGGGCCATGGCTGCGACGAGGAGGCCGACGGTGCCAGCACCGATGACGAGGGCGGTTGATCCAGGTGCTGGGGCAGCGCGGTTCAGAGAGTGGATTGCGACGGATAGAGGCTCGAGGAGAGCTGCTGCGTCGAAAGATACATGATCTGGAATTCTGAATGCGAGTATTAGCCAATTGCAAGTTTTCCCGACACTGTGTAACGTAGATGCCTTACTTGTGACACCAAATGGCTGGATGGTTGATTCTTTCTTGGAGAGTTCCTTGAAAATGAGGGACGCTCTTCGCACTACTTCTAAATCTCATCTTTTTGCAAAGATTATATCTTCCTTTCCTGCAAATCGTACATTGACCGCATGGAATGCCAACCTCGAGAGCCACTCTGTCGCCGATTGTGAAGCCATTGACCTGAGGGCCAATGCCCACAACTACACCGGAAGATTCATGGCCAAGTGACAGAGGTGCACAAGCACAAAGGTCACCATTTGCGAATTTCTTGTAATAGCTGACGTCTGATCCGCAAATTCCAGTGGCTTTGATCTGGATTTGAAGCTCGCCTAGAGCAGGTTCCTCGATACTTCGTTTTTCCTAAACAGAGGTCAGGGGTATGATCTTATATGCATCTCGGGGTGCGGGGGAAGCCGTTGCGTACCAATTTTACCTCGCGGGGTCCATGTAGGACAGACGCCAGAACGTGGGTCGCTGGCTTTGAGGGGATCGAGTGGTGGGCGTGAGAGTGGGATATGATCATGACAGGACTCGGGTCTTCCGCCATTGGAGCCATCTTGATCCTTCTTAGACAGGTACGAAAAAGCTTTAGTCAAAGGCGTCAGAAAAAGAAAATAATTTTGCGGGGTTAACTGGTTCCTCCACGATGGAATGATGGGGGGATACGTGGGGGTTCAAATATGTCCTTGAAAACCCCCTTTTCCAAGCTAATCTTTCAGACCGACTTTCCATGATGATTAGGGTCGATGACTGTCAATGGGATTTGCCAGTTAGAAAGCAGCTTGTAATCTCGACGATAGAAAAGGGTTCATAATCATAGCAGGGAGGGCCCAGGGACGGCCTTTGATACATGGATGCAGGACGGCGGGCAGGCCTGGCAAGCATGGCTGGCATGGATGAGGATGGTATGCGAGGTATGGAGGGGTATGGCTGTGAACGAGCTCGCGAGGTACCGCTTGGGACCGCCGCTTGTTGCTGCCAGAGCTGCCAGAGCTCCCTGAACCCTGCGACTGCAGCATGCGTGACATGGGTCGGCCCCGGGCCTGTTTTTCCTTTTATCGGACCTATGGGACGACAGCGTGGTGATTTTAGAGGCCAAAAATGCTCTCGACAGCCAGCAATAACTTCAATAGCCTTCCCTATAGCTCGTGCTGCTGAGCGTGGGATGTTACCTGAAGTCCCGGGAGCTTGGGGACGAACCCCATACTTGTAACAACTCTGGATTCAGTCTTAAGGCTATTTTCCCACTGGTTGCCCGCTGTCAACGTACCACACGTTTTTCAAACCCGGGGTTCCTTAGGATCTCTGGGAATTGCGCTCTGGTGGACGGAAGCCGTTGTCCCGCTGCGGCTGGTCACCGAAGATCCAGACGCATGCTCTTGATGGCCCCATTGCGGCCATTTTGATAGACAGTGGAGCTTCACAACTGGCCGTATCGGAGGAATCAGCGCAATAACTGCTCGATATATCGTACTACCGCAGGCTTTCTTATCGTCGGCAATTTTGCTAGCACGTCGTCATAACTCTGTACAACCAGTGTGCGACTCGATAACTATCGCAATCCACTTTGATGCACGATGTGCGGTGAGCTGGCAGTTGATCCTGAGCTTGAAAAAGGTATGTCCATTTCACCGACGACCAGCCAAGGATCCCAAGCGTCCAAGGTATTTCGGCCTCATTGCCATAGAGGGGGCGAAGAACGGAGGGAGAGAGCGCCGCGGCTGAAAGTAGTTGGGGATTGCTGGGTGTTGCGGTGCTGAGCCTTGCTCTTGCTGGTCCGCTTAGCATGTGTGCCCTAAGCGCTGCAGCTCTGCATCTCTGCATACAGTACATTGGGGCCCCACTGGGGACTCAAATTCTGATATATCAGAGTTCATAGATCATAGCCATTGGAGTGGATAACGATATGTCGCTTTCGAGTGCGCCTCTCTCTGACGTGGCCTGAGAGGTAGATCGGCATGTGAGAAAGAAAGTGAGATGGAGATGAGATGAACGACGATATGATTGGCATCATTGTGGCCTCGCTATTGCACAGAAACTCATATAGGGCCTCTCGAGCCCTTCCAATCATCTCATCCAGCTGCTGTGGTTCACGAAATGGTATGTACTATCAATGTTACAGAGAGGATGTGGGAATACAACGGGAGCCGTGTTGGCCAGGATGGCTGCATGCATACCACGTTCTCGGATCATCGTGGCCGCGCTAGAACGATGAAGTCGCGAGACGAGCGGCTGCATTTCTGGCGTCGACTCTGTCCTCATCGTCCTCTTCCTTGACGTCTTTGAGCCCACCAGCACTTGCGCCACTGACAGCCCTAGCTCGATTTGGACCCTGGCCATCTTGCTCACTTTCCTCGGGAACATTTGACATGAAACTGCCTGAAATGCTTCTGCTCAACGCATCTGGGCGTCGAGGAACACCTGACCCTATAGGAGCCGAGAAGTTAGAAGATGTTCGCTCATGTGGGGAAAGGGTTGGACTCGGTCGCGACTCCGAGATAGATCGACTCCCCAGGAGAGGTGCCGGGGAGGATATCCGGAGCTCGCGAAACTGTCCAAATAGGGAGCCTCTCGGATTAACTTACAACTATCCCCGTTCTTCCCTTGACTGGTCGCCAAACTGGCCCTCCGTCCTACATTCTCCCTTCCTAGACGTGATAGACCACCGGAAGAATCGATTGCCCGGATGTCGGGCCTGATGCTCTCAAGGGTTGCCAGCGTTCGTCTTTCAGCTTCGATCTCGCGAATCACATATTCCCGGATGCTGAGTCTCAAATCCGCCGCGGTCCGTGCAAACCAACGACGCTGCTCCTGCAGTAGATTCGAAGTCACCCGCTGCGTTTTGCCCACGAGATAGAGCTCGTTACTTCGAGCTTCATCCAACGCGGAGATTGCTTCGTCTACTTTTTCCCGTCGAACAGACGAGCTTGCCTTCAATCTATCTGCAGCATTTAGCTTGCTCCGTGTTAATTGCTGGGCCTGCAATAGCTCGCGCAAGAGAATGTGACGATTTGTGAGGGTCTCCTTAACGATAAATGCGTCTTGAGAATGATACTGCAGGGGGTCACCGATCGTTGTTGCTTCAGCAGTGGCTTGAGCGGCGTGGTAGTCTCCTGTGGTTTGAATGGTCTTCCCAAGCTTGCGATAAGCATTGGCAAGTCCTGAATGGGGCTCTTGGACGCTCATGGCACCAATCTTGACCCCGAAATCGGACTCCGCAAGTCCAACTCCTGTGATAGATGAGCAAGTATCAAATATGCACAGTGAGTACCACTTACCCCTTCGAGCCTTGACTAGCTTATCAACCTTGTGGCCTGCATCCATTGTACCAAGGTAGAAAAGCTTCACGATAGGTCGTGCATCTTGTAGCTCTGGTGTGTCGTCTGGAGGAGGTGCGAACTGCTTGATGACCCTTCTACGCACACCGGTTGCTGGCTGCTTTCTCTTCAACATTGGACTGTATCCGAAATCACTTTCGACAAAAAGGACCATTTCGTCATCTCTCATCAACACCTCATTTGCGCAAACATAATTCAGCCATCTTTGAAGAGATGCCTTCACTCGAGCTTCGTCCTCGTCGGTACCAGCACCAGCAGATGTCAACGCCGGGGGCACTGCCGGTACAAGCGCTTCTGGGTTGGACGATACGAGGTGATCGGCCAGTTTGATAAACTCGGAATGTGTTCGGCGGACATCACGGAATTGTGTAGTTCTAAACTTTGGGAGATTGGTCTGAACAGTCAGCATAGATCCAATGAACAAGTGCTCCTTGAAAGTCCACATACATGAATATCAAACCTCAAGATCGGATCCTTCCTCCCAGTTCGCTCGAGACCTGTAATCTTTGCTTGTAGCTTGTATTGGGGCGCCTGAGGTTGCTGCTGTTGTCGCACATTTGAATGGTATCTTTGCGGCTCTGCTCTGTGAGGCTGTGCCTGATATTGCTGCTGTGCCGGCGCTTGCTGCTGCTGGCCAGCAAGAAATGGCTGCTGCTCGGTCTGGCTCCGGACCGATTCGGCAGTATCTGGTCTGCGGCCGTCGCTCTCTGTCACAGAGTCTGTCCCGGTGCTACTCTCAGGCCTTTGGTACCCACCTCCACCTATTATATCCTCGTTCGAGTATCCCGCTGCTTGAGCAGTCGGGTTGTATGGAATTGGTGATGGTGGAACGTCGCCAGAAGTTGGAAAGGAGCTTGTTCGCGCATGTTGAGGGGAAGGCACTGGTGATGAGCCCCATGGCGATGCTCCTGCTGGATTATCAGCATCATGAATAGACGAAGAGTAATCCATGTTGGTTCCAATTGCTAGTCCAGGCTGCTTCTACGGGTTGCGAATAGGTAGCTGGGTAGATGATCGCAAATGGTGCCGTCGCGGAGCTTTTCAATGGTGTAGTATGGTCGTGATAAGGTTGGCATATGCGACGCTACCTTCGAATGATCAAAGACCAAGTTATTGGCGCAGTGGGAGCAACCAACTGAGGTGGTGATGAAGCAATGATGAAGCTCCTCCAGCCGTCAACAAGGCTTCCGTAGCGCGGGAGGCATCCGGAAGCGCCACGCCAGTCCCGAAGCGCTAAGCGAGTTACTCTATCAAACTCAGAACTTTAGAGGCCTTTCATTGATCCTTCTATCAAGTACATACAACATCAAAATATGAGGTGATGCGTCTTTTGAATTTACAAGGAGGATGTCGATTATGGCACCAGCGACTTCAGTGTGTTGCTTTGGTCAACAAAGCCTGCTTTCCTCGAGCATATACATCACGCCACTACTCAACATCTCACCTCCCTAATCATGGACATGATCCCAATGTTGAGGCGACCAGAAACATTGGAATCATAGCACATATTGATGCCGTAAGTTCTTCGTGAATTCTTGCAATTTCTTCTAACTTCAAGCTCAACAGGGAAAGACAACGACCACAGAGCGTATGCTCTATTATAGTGGTATAACTCGAAGAATAGGAGGTAAGACATTTTGATCGAAGCGCGTTCTTTTCTTGTTCAATCTGAACTCAGTATTCAATCTGGCTTATCACCTCTATGTGGTCCATGATACAACACCACAGGAGTGCTTTAATGCCCTTTCCAGATCACCTCACGTGATTTCCCAGATCATTCATTACTGTGTTTGTACCAACTGAAATTTTACCAGATGTCGATGATGGGTCTACAGTCACAGACTTCTTGCCTGCCGAACGAGAGCGAGGTATTACCATTCAATCAGCAGCCGTAACGTTCCACTGGCCGCCGTTCCACGAAGGACAGCCCACCAAGTCCGACTCCCCAAGGCCTCTCACACCCCACACGATCAATTTAATAGACACTCCCGGACACGCAGATTTTACTTTCGAGGTTCTCCGCTCATTACGTATTTTGGATGGGGCAGTTTGCATTCTGGACGGCGTAGCTGGTGTAGAAGCTCAGACGGAGAAAGTCTGGACTCAAGCGAATTACTACAACATCCCCAGGATCGTGTTCGTCAATAAGCTCGACCGTGATGGTGCAGCCTTCAATAGAACTGTAAAGGAGATTGGATCGAGGTTACGTGGTTTTCCAGCCGTATGCCATATACCTTGGTGGGAAGGCGGCAAAGGCAGATTCACGGGCGTTGGAGATGCCATCAATCTGTGTGCTCTGAAGTGGAAGGAAGGTGGCGATGGAAAGACCATCCAAAAGTTCAGTCTGGATGAACTGAGCCGAGAAGACCCCAGCCTTCGAGAAGAGCTCATTAAGGCTCGAGCAGCACTGGTGGAAGGACTTTGCGAATTCGACGAGCAGCTTCTCGAGACGTGGCTCGAATGTGATGATGACACTTTGGCTGTACCGCCTCAAGCTATTCGAGACAGTCTGAGAAGATGCATCATTGATGGTTCTGGACGTCTTATACCCGTCTTCGCAGGTGCCAGCTTCAGGAATATCGGTGTCCAACCATTACTTGACGCCGTTGATGATCTCCTCCCAAATCCAACCGAACGACCAAGTTCGGAAGTCAGTGTTGGAGAGAAGAGAGGAAGTCTTTCAGATCTCCTAGATGGCAAACTCTCCCTTGCCTCAAGCTGGTCCAAACATCTCTCCAAGAAATCCAGCTCCGCCACCTCTATTATCGCACAAATCGAGGCCTGCGCTCTAGCATTTAAAGTGGTCAACGATCCACGCCGCGGCGTACTTGTCTACATTCGAGTCTACTCCGGCTCACTCAAGCGTAATGCAGCGCTCTGGAATACCAACCTCCACGTGACAGAGCGAGCTCAACGACTCCTACAAATGCAAGCCTCCGACGCCGTTGAGATCTCCCACATATCCGCAGGGCAGATTGGTGTCATAGCTGGCCTCAAGCACGCTCGTACAGGCGACACACTGATATCTTACCCCGGCGTAAATCCCAAGACAGGGCCTCCAGCACCACTAAACATGCTTCAACTCCGACCCATCGATGTCCCTCCACCCGTATTCTTCGCAGCCATTGAGCCACACAGTCTCAGCGAGGAGAAGAACGTAGCCGAGATCCTCGCGAATCTGCTGCGTGAGGATCCCAGTCTCCACGTAAATACGGATGAAGAATCCGGGCAGATGCTTCTCAGCGGTATGGGGGAACTGCATTTGGAGATCGCGAGAGACAGGCTGGTCAACGACTTCAAAGCCAAGGCAACAATGGGAAATATAGAGATCAGCTACCGGGAATCCGTCCTCTCAGCCACAAATCCACACAGAGTCGTCTTCGACCGAGACATAGCCGGCAAGAAAGGCAAAGCTGGATGCGAGGCAACCATTCAACCCCTTGAAGATGCGACTCAGGCATCAGACTACACAGTCACCCGCGACGGTAACTCAATATCAATCAATATTCCCACTTCCTGGTTCGGCGAAGAAGACGAGGGCTCCTCTTTGCCGAAAGAGTTGCCTTTGGCAACAGTACGCGAAGCCCTTGTCAATGGCGCAGTCGCAGCTCTCGCTCGCGGACCCCGCCGCTCATTCCCCATGCATGCTTGTCATGTAACCATGAAATTCGATCCGTCGACCGATCTCTTCGGCTCAGACACATCTCCAGCAGCGTTGTCGTCAGCAGCAAGACTCTCGGTCCAGGCTGCGCTCAAGGAGGCCTTAGATGGTGATAACATCGCACTTATGGAACCCGTGATGAACGTAGTGATATCTTGCGACGAAGGATCCCTCGGCGCTATTGTCCACGATATCTCTTCTGCTCGCGGTGGACATGTACTGTCTCTCGAGTCAGATGGAAGCGAAGACTCTGCCTCAGAATTACCAGCAATTGATCCGAAGCGGATTTACGCACCTCCAGATCCATTCGCTTCGTCAAATAGCTCCGATGCAGCAGGGCCTGGTCAGGCGAGACAGGTCCATGCGAGAGTGCCGTTGAAGGAGATGGTAGGGTACTTAAAGCATCTCAGGAGCTTGACGGGTGGGAGAGGGACATTCATTATGAGTGTTGATAAATTTGAGAGGCTATCGGGACCGAGAGAAAAGGCCATGTAATTTTAGGTAAGCATTTGTATGAACAAGTGTATCAGCAGCCAAATCACAAGCAGGATAACCTGCATGCCCCGTCATCTATTCGACAAGGCAGTGACATGGGACAAGTGATTACCGGGCTTCGCCCAGTAATACGTATTCTCACGATTAATGTGTAACGTCGTGGTAAAAACATAATTCGGCGTTGGCCAGAATCTAATCAGACAGTAGCAAAACATTTACCGACCATAACGCCCTTCGCTCATCTTCGTGGGCATATCTGCACCTATGCAGCACACAATATCGATGTCAAAGACTTTCCGAGGCAGGGCATTCGACCAGAACCCCAATACTCATAACACTTCGCATCGTCTCCGCTTTCAGGAATCCTTTCCCAATCTTCGTCTCTTATACTGTGCGTAGGGACGTAGATGCGGAGCATTAGAAAAATGCATTGCGTCCTCGTCATCGTCATCATCATCTGGCTCAAGATCCTCATCGATTTCACCACTCTCCTTGCCAGAATCGTTGTCGGAAATCTCGATGAAGCTTCTACCCACGTAACTGTATGCTCTTTTGTTTGATCGTTCGGAAGTGTCCTCCGGTTCTCTCTTCTTGATGATGGGCTGTTGTTCCCTAGCGTCCTCGAAAACATCGCCGTCTCCATCCTCAGTCAAGTCAATGATCTCAGTCGTAGCTGCACTCTTGGTTGAACTTCGGGTTCGTCCACCGTTATGGCTGGAAATCAGTGGCAAATTCTCGCGGCGTGCCCCAAATCCTCGTTCCTTTGATGGTAGGCCTCGTGGTTCAGTAGGACCCCGACCCAATTCAGCTTTTTCACTGCGATTCTCCTTTCCGTATATCGTCTCAGAACCTGCCGGGAGATTGTTTGAGGCACTTCCCTTGCGAACCCCACTTCCTATCGGCTGCTCCTGGGCCTTACTTTGTATATCGGTATGTTCACGAGAAACAGGATCTTGGTCAGCCTTGCCATCAGCGTTTTGCATGCCAATTGGCCCATTCTGGCTCGCTACCGGAGCATCAAAGTCTTCGATGGGCATTCCAATCACAGCTTTCAGCCTTTCCAAGTCATCCTTGATCAAAGCCTTCTGCATTTCTCTGATTTTCTTGTTGCGCAGAGGATCGTCCATGCAACGAGTGATACGTATTGCATCAGCCATCAATTCCCGTATATAGGGCACATCGTATCTCTTTCGGTGAACAGCAGCATGTCTGATGTGTTGCAGACTTGTCAGAAGGCTACGGAGGTCTTCGTAGTGGAAGCCAGAATGGCTACGGTTAAGGGCGTGCATAAGCAAGTCTTTGAAAACCCTTTTTTCATCGAATGATCGAAACCACTGACCATGTTAGAACAATTTCGACGTGGTTTGACTTGATTTCTATTGGGAGTTGGGACTAGTCTCATTATTTGATTCGCTGGGTGAACAGTGCCGTTCGTGCAAGGTTTGTGATCACCGACGGGTAGACTCACGTAGTTCAACTCGGTCTGTTCTGGGTGGTCCCAACCTTTACTTGCAGCCAACTCTGGAACCCACTCTTTAGTCCAGTAGAACAACGTTTCTTCGATTAGTTTCTGGGTTGTGGCGAAGAGGGACATCTGTAGAGTGAAAGGGACGTCTCGTACAGGCGGGCTAAGAGATCGAGCGCGGGATCGAGAGCCATATCGAGGCGGATTGGCTAGGACCGCTATGAAGTTTCCAACGTCAACAACGACTCTCTTGTGTGAACAGAGTGTTTTGTCGCATCAAACTTACCCTTAGGCGGCTCACGAACAATTTGGTGAGCAGTAGCCGCTGCTGCGACTAGGATTTGAGCTGGAGTTGGTGCTGCCGCTTGCTTCGGTGCTGAGGTGGTCTTCTGGACTCGTCCTGAACTCGGGTCAACCCGAACTTTCTCGGCAGTCTTTGCGCGGGTTTGTCGTCGCGTTGGCGGAGACTTGGAAGGAGAGAGCAGGATGATTGGGTCATCTCGGGCCCCACTGCTGCGCGTTCGTGCCCTTGGAAGTCAATGTCAGCTTGGTTCAATCGAAAATCGTGGTAGGTATATTTAAGCTCTGGAGAGGCCTTCGCGAAGATAAATTTCCCCTTGGAAGTTGGCCTCTGCAGGTTATCGTTGAAGAGGAATACCGACGCGACTGTGCTTGGTCCAGAGCCCATGGTGGCAATCCCTCTTGGGAAGTGCTATGAATAAGGTGAGAGTGAAGACGAAAGCATCGGCCTTGGAGCTGGACTTGATGTGGCGCGGGGGAGGAAGGAAGAGGAGGGGAGACAGGCGCCAAACCTCGGGCAGGAGAGGAAGGCGCGGTCAGTGTAAACAGACAGCGGCCTGCCGCAGCTGTTGGGGCACTTACATAAGGAGGTTGCGTGTTCACAACTGCACGCTGCTTGTTGTCTGTGGCTACTACAGACAACTTCGACACGACTCTTCGTCTCAAAGTCAAAAAAAAGACCCCAGGATACTTGAGATAGGTATCTTGAGGTAGCAAACAAAGTCGTGCGGCGCTAGTGGTTACGCGAGCAATTAGGTGGAGTAAACAGCTGCTTGGTGTCAAAGACAACCTCAAATTCACCAGCTGAAGGAGTGGCCGCGTATGATTGAATCTCGCTATAGATCATGGCGTCTAGCTCAAACCATCTTCGTACTATGCAGATAGCACATGGTGTACATATATATGGCAAGTCTATCTCTTCAGTCATAGCAGAGCACTAAGTTCACTCCCCGAGCCAGAACATCAACGTCGGTAACAATCACGACCATCTAAAAGGCTGCGGCATTACATCTGCGCCAAATTGTACCTTTACGACTTCTCAAGAGCGCAAAATCTTGGTCAAAAGAAGTCAAGGGCAACTCCCCAACATCAAAGCTGAATATTGCCTTGGATCAATTCGGTGGCTCTTTCCTCTCTCTGGGAAATTGCGAAGTCCAAGTCACGTTTGAAGTAAGCAGGTACTTTCCAGAGAATATGACCATTGAGAGACCGCGAGTCTTCTTTAATCTCTTCGTGCCAGTATTCTTTCCACCCTGCAGCGTGCTGGCAGCGGCACTGGCACTGGCATGGCTGTTACCGCATCCCATAAGCTGGCAAGAGGCTTTCAGGAACGTATATATCCAAGGACGGTATTACAGCCATTTAATCAACTAAGTTGATTGATGACAAGTACCACCTTGTTTGCGCACAATCATCTGGGCAAGTGCCGATGTGGTTCGTAGCCCGTCAGCCCTCATGATATCAATTACCGTACGATACGACTATTCTCCCAGATACTCTTGGGGAAGACTCTACGCTCTAGATGATCATCATCTCGACTTCTGTTTGCTCGACGTTTCTATGGCTAATACACGCCACCCACAACGCATTCCATGCGGGTTCTCCAAGACTCCAACCCAGTGGCAAAGCAAATCGCAATGTCAGGAGAAGAGTGTTGTTGGACAAGTCACAGCCAGATCAAAGTCCACGATGATGATTAGTAGCCTTCCGATTGGGATTTAGTGGAGAGACAAACTGTATAAGTGATGGAGGTCCAGGTTGGCGAATTAGAGCGAGTGCTGCTGTCATCGCTTAATCGTGCAATGCCGGCTGTAGTCGGATTGATTGCGAATTAATGAAGTGTGGTATGCTTCCCCGCATGATTCACTGGCGTCTGTTTCATTGGCGAACATCACTGTTTGGTCATGAATGCATCATCAAGTTGGTTGTTGCTGCTGAAGAATGCGCATGGTGTCTTCAAACTGGATTGCAGTCTCGGAGGAGACATGTAGCATATAGCTGGCTGCCTCGGCCGAGCGTTTCTTCTGTAGTTGCAGCGCAAACTTGCGTTTCACTTTTAGTTGCATCGGTAGACCTAATTCACCTGGACTGTTCAGTGCATGGAAACTGCTTGTCCGGCAGTCGGAGAGCCACATGGCAGTATCAAATGCCGACAGGAAGCTGAGAAGTCTTCCGCAGCACAGCTTGGGGCTTTCCTTCTCGCGTAGTTGGGAAATGAGTTGTGACCGTTGGATTGGTATGCTATATATTGCACCTTACTGAGCCGAAGTTCTGTTTTGATTACTTCAAGTTGCTGGTCATGCTTCCCCAGATTTCGCCACAGTAAATAGATTGACTTGCATCACATCACATGTTTCTATTCCAAATAGCCCCATATTCACAGTTTTGACAATCGAATTGTGTACATTCTGATGTAGCGAAGTAGGAAACATGTTCTAAAGTGTTCATTCGGTATCCTACAGCTTGACTCGAATGCTTTGGCGATCGCCGTCGTTCCGTTTGTTGGACTGTTCCTGGCATAGATTAGCAGGCACCCGAAAGAGGAAGCACGATTGTTTATTACCAAAGCTGCAAGATTTCTACTTGCATGGAGTTGTCACCGTGGTCACCTGCGCGGGGTTGATGCACGACAGGGTGATATTAGCCATCTGCCGAAAGGCATTTAGCCCTGCATGACATCGGAGACATACCCCAAACGTACCTGTCGAGGCTAGTATCCTTACTCATTAGGATGGCTCCGGGGCACACTTTGTCGCTGTCACTCCATTCTCACGTCTCTATGCTTCGGTGCCCTTTAGCCATATTAGACGGGTGCTACCTTCTTCAAATATGGCAGGCAAGACTTAAGCATCGCACAACTCCCGTGACAAGCCCCAATAATGATAAGGTTTACCTTGGCAAGATTTGCCAATAACAAGTTTCCAATTGTCCGCTTCCAGCAGGTCATTGTGTTGTATGGAGACATGTTTATCCAAATTACCATGGAAGGAAAGCAAGGTCTCTCGCCCAGCTCCGGCATATCCAAATACAGAAGATTAGGACGACTGCCAGTCCGGGTTGCTACATATATCTCTTTATGCTTCCTTGGATCTGGTCTGGAACTTTCTTGCGCTCGAATCTCTCCTGTCAGCTCAAAATGGCTCATACACCTTCGACCTATTCCCCCGCAGGGAATTCAACAGTTGGCGGAAAGAATGCTACAGCGATCGCGGCAGCTGCTAGAAAGGCTGCAGCATTGAAACGGGCACATCAACGTGTCATAAGTGAAGAAGCTTTGGAGCACTATGCTATTGCTTTGGCTGGGGTGATCATACTTTTCACGATATTTCACTGGAGTCGATTCCTGTACAGTCGGTATGCCTCAAAGGGTGTCAAGAAGTCTGGTGCTATGAAGGTGCAGGTGTCTGCCGCTCGGTAAGATACATCACCAAAATATCTGCCAAGATGTTTTCTAATCTTACGTATCCAGGATGGTTCGACATATCCTCACGCATAGAGTCCCAGGCTTCACTTCTATTGGACATGCAGTTCTGGTGTTGATCTTCCTCCTCCTCAATATACTGTTTCTGTTCATCCACATGGATTATGCCTCGATCCTGCCATTCGCTAAGCGACTAGGATGGTATGTTTACCAACATTTTCCAGCTCGCTCGACGCGTCTCTAATCAAAGTGCAGGATGGCAATAGGAAATATTGCATTCGTCACATTCTTGGCTCTCAAGAATACACCACTAGCCTTCCTGACAGCATATTCATACGAAAGGCTCAACATCCTCCACCAAGTGGCTGGTTACACAACGGTGATTTCCTCCCTACTGCACGGGATCTTCTGCTCAATTGGATACATCAAAATCAACATGATCTACAAGTTAAAAGAGCAAGTGCAAACATTCGGAATCACAGCAGGTGTCGCCATGTTCGTCATGATGACTTTTGCACTTCTTGTCCGACGGATCCGCTATGAGGTGTTCTATGTGTCTCATATCGCAATGTTCATCATCCTCATCGTCATGGTTGCATTGCACCAACCGCACATTGCTGAGAAGGGTTGTATCGCCGTTATCTTTGCTGGTTCCATCTGGAGTTGTGACCGCATTCTTAGAGGCTTGCGAGTCCTCTGGTACAGCTACGACAACCGAGCAACAATAACTCCTCTCGCGCATGGAGGAACTCGAATTATCCTCCGACGATCGCCATCGCGAGCCGTTCCCGGCACGCACTGCTTCTTATGGATTCCAAAGATTCGACTCATCGAAACCCATCCCTTCACCATTGTCAGCAGTTCACCAACCTCCTTGGAACTAGTCATCTCCGCGTACGATGGCTTCACTAATGATTTACACAACTATGCCATGAAGAATCCTGATGCAATTCTTCGTGCTTCAATCGATGGCCCATACGGCGCTATTCCGAATTTCTCGAAAACTGCTGATAAAGTCATCTTGATTGCTGGAGGAAGTGGAGCGTCCTTCACGTTTGGCATTGCGCTGGATATGCTCAAGAAGCTTGAAAGCAAGTCAAAGACGACTATCGAGTTTATCTGGACAGTGAGAGAGCAAGGTAAGATTAGCCCTCTCTAATAATTCTTTTGAGAAAGCATGAAATAGCTGACAACAAATCCTAGAAACTCTCGCCTGGTTCAGCAAAGAACTCGCACAACTCCGCGCCTCGCCAAGAGTAAACATAATACTGCACTCCACCCGACCATCCTACACCGGCTCGCCCGCATCGCCAGTCGACGGTGCATCCCCAACTTCACCCACCTCCCCGCTAGACATCGAAAAGCAACTCTCAATCACAAGCACCACACCCTTCGCGACTCGCCACCCCGACCCTTTCCCCATCGACCTCGAAAAGACACCCGTGATAACGCACGGCGGGCCTTCCAATCCCTGGGACTCTAGTACTTCCGTGACATCAGTAGCCGTCCTACCTGGTCGACCAAATATCGATGAGCTGATTCGTGAGATCGTCACAAAGGCGACTGACGAGGAGAGGATTGCGATTGCAGCGTGTGGACCGGATGATTTGATGTGGTGTGTTAGGAAGACGGCAACAAATTGTATTAAGGTTAAAGGCCCCAGCATTGAGTTGCATTGTGAGCAGTTCGGATGGTAAGTTTAGGGACTTGTTGGGCAATGTGTATGGATCGGGTTGGGCTTGGGACTGGAACTGGGAATGGGAATCGGAGGCGGCATTTAAAATGCTGGGAGAATGGCTGAGTATATACCCTATTCAAGGAGATTTCCTTACTGTTAGATACATGTAAACTTTCAAACAAAGTTTCAAACATTGATTACTGAATAGGCTTCTCCTGCCGTCCTTGAATTCAACTGCTGTTGCGGATTGAGATGTCGTTAATCACCGAATCCGTTCTGACAATGCTCTAGCCAGCCTAGATTATGATGCCGCAGCACATCATGAGATTGAACATAAATGAGCTTAACTTCAGCTAATCAAAGTTCCATTTAACTCTTTATAGCATCTTCGAACAAACAGTTATCAAGAAACGTTCAAGTGATGCTGGCATATTCTGCTCTCCCACTTTCGCCATTAGCCAAGAATCTGGGCAGAAGCTTCAGTGAGTTCCAGTTAAGTGCGGGGTAATTGCAGCGCACCTACCACTGGATTACAGCGGCCTTCCCGATGCATAGCGAAGAGTCAGACGCTTAAAGCTCAGGCAAAATCCCCCCCCCCCCCAAACGGCCTTACTGAATATAAATATTGAAAATCCGCGAGACTATTACCGCGTAGACAAACTTCGAAGATTTCATGACTTTCTGGCATCATCATGACGCCGATCTTGTCTTGTGGAAGATATAGGAGTCCGAAAATGCTTGGTTCTACAATGGTTGGTTCTACAATGGTTGGTTTCTACATTAAAGCTACTTGTGTTTCATAATAACCTCCCGTAATCCAGGAGCCCGTCATTGATATATGCAAAATAAAGCCATTCATTTGCAAACCTCTCTAGCGAATGAGACTGACAGCTCGACGAACTTTAACCCTTAATTCCCTGCATCTCGCAAAAGACATGATGTAGCTCCAACTTGACAGGTCCCTCCGAAATTTGCTTGTATTTTTCATTCATGTCGAAGCCTCAGTAGTATCTAGCAATCTCCAACATTGAATTCTTGACTTCCTTGACCTTGACGACCAATTCCTGCTCCCAATCGACTTGTACCTGGTTTCCGCCGTCCGGGGCGAACACGTGTGATTTGTGACGTTCCAGATCGCAACGAAACGGAGTGTGGGCAATAAGGCGGATTTAGGTGAAAGGCATACCTGCGCGAGCTTGATCCAGTAGAAAGGCTCTCCGAGCGTCTTGATACAGTTCATGGCAGATTCCTTGCGGTTCTTGTGAAGTCCAATGTCAAGTCTGTCGATCTTGCGGAAGTGCTGTGGGGTGAGAGCGTCATGCCCTGGAGGAAACGTATGAGATATTAGTTCTCAAACTTTGAAGGAAGACAAGAATGGTTGAGATATACACATTTTCAGAAAATGGCGAGGAAGGATGAACGCTGGAACACTTACATGGTAGGAGGATCTGGCCAAGGTCTCCATAGCGTCCTGGGCCCAGAAAGATCTTATCTTGCTCGACATCAATGTAAATGATACGAGAGCTGCCTACTGTGTTGAAGCTGGGCGGGACAATCTGAAGAGCTGTTTCTCGTGCTTCCTCGGAAACCGCCAGGAGGGAGATGTTGGGTTCATGAGTAGCGAACTTTCTGTTCTTGAGATCGTAAACGAGAACCACAACTCGTCAAGGTATTGAATTGATCCAGATGTGCCTTCGTATGGCCAATGGAAGCTTGGAGAACAGTGCGAAGGTTGGAAAACTAGATTCGGTGTCAGTAAATGCCGCCAGCAAAGTCACCACAAGATGAGCTCCAAAACCTACACTTGTACCGATAATGAGCTGCCTCGAGTCTCTGAATTGGTACTGACTTGTTGGTGTGCTTCAGTAGCGACTGGCTTAATGGAAGTACCGCTACGAAGCTTGCGAGCTGGTGCCGAAGTACCTTGCTGAGCGACGACATCCAGCTGGCGAAGCTCACGACTTGATATTGCTTGCCAGGACATGGTGTAGGCTCACTGAAACGCTTGAGAGGTTCTTGAGGAGGAATGATAGAGGTTGAAGTAAGGTCGTGGGTCAAATTAGTCTTTTAGCACTAATGATTTAGCGCCTTTGGGTTTGTTTACCTAGATTGGCAGTCGCCTTAGCAAGCTAGTCCTACATGATGAAAGCGACAACTACATAGCTACAAATTTACAAATCTAACCACGATCATACGCTTTTAAGCACCGTAAGGGGACAAGTACCGAAATATGTTTATGCCACGCCAAAATGGGGAAGTAATGAGATGCCAAGGTGATCCGCTAAGCGAGCTTTGAGGATAGTGAAGACAGTGAATCCTTCTAGAGGCCAATTTTCAGCCAGACTTCACTCATTCGGTGTGAAAGTACCCATCTGATCATCTAGTCATCTTTTTGTCAGTGTGCGATACAATTATATCTCATAAAATGCTACTACTGGTTTTCCAAGCCCAATTCTTTCAACAGCGCGGGAGCGACCTGGAACAGCACGTTGTGATCAGTACGATCAACTCGTGAACCAACAATCACAACCAAAAATGAAACTCAACCTTCAGAAAAGCTTTTTTTAGCTCAAGAAGAAACATGATTTTGTCGTGGGAATGCTCTGGTCGTGTTGATAACCCCTCCAGCATGTAGGTCCTCTAGCACAGGCGTTCAACTCCAACTAGGACTAAAGGCTGCATAGTATATCTTGCGAAGAAGACAACATTGAAATGAGCTTGACCGACATGTGGCCTGTGGGTACCTTACGATGGCATCCGGTGGATCTTCATTTTTCTCGATCTTACTTGAAGAGAAGCGGCCACCGCCATTACTCTGCTTAGGGATCCCAGCGATCTGACTGCTCTTGATTCTACGACTCTTGGATAATCTCACCACAGTGCTAAAAAGTATTTCCTCAGCTTCTTGTGAATATTTGGTCGGTGGTTGGGACTGCAAGAAACTCGCTCCTGTCTGCTCTGCCATGATCGAGGAAGCTGGCTGATCATGCGAGCCGAATCGGAAGAATGGCATGAACTTGATACCTACGAAGCTCTTAGTATATGGCTCTCATATTTTAATCCATTAAACTGCAGATCAAGATGTCGTTTCAGTTGCATTTTCACGATGGCTTGAGCAGCGCAGTCCCCATCTCTCGTTGGCGCACCCAGGCTCCCTCCCCAAGCGAGGAACACGACATTACCAGTTCCACCAAATCGAGAAACGCGTACGAAACTCGACCTAGGCTGACAGCTAATTGTGCCAAGTGGCTATACATACCACTGCAGAGTCATTCGAGATGCCGTCTTTCATTGCGACCTCGACTCTTTTCTCCTACGACGGTCATCCACTACCTTTGCGGGAGAATCGACAAGACCCAGAGCCGGACAGCGCATAAGCAACGCAGGCCGTTCACAAAGATATTGGAGTTGAATCTAATGATATCCTGAAGCTGTACCTGACAGCAGTTTTGCAGTGCAACGGCATCTCCGTCCTGTTTCGCGGCTTTCCCACCAAATCGATCAGAACACCGCGCAAGCAGCCCCGAAGAGCATCACGATTATATCCAAAATCATTTCCGTGAAAGCAAGCACAGGATTTAGGTTACATGGGTCGATCTTCTCATGGTTATCTCTCTTCCCCTCGTCCTTGGCCCTATGCTCAGCAGGGACTCTCCAACATTATATGGCTTGCTAACATTACTTTGCGAACTGGAACACTTGAAATGGAACAAACGCGCCAGGATACCAGAGTACTTCACAATACCTACTTGCGCCTCGAAACAGCGCAGATGGAGTCTCTACGAACGTGCCAAGTCGTGATACAAAATCCACGCACCTATGTCCACGATTAATCAAGGTCTACTTCGCTCTCAGAAGAGCACCCATACATCTGCCAAGGAGAGATGCAAATTTTTTTACGAAGCCCCCTCTTCAATATCTCCAGAGTGACCCAGCTATTCTGAAATCCATATCTCCAGCAGATGAGTGTGCCGAGCTGTTTAACAGATCACCCAACAAGCTTCAGGACCCTCCCGCAGGTTTTCCTAGTACGGCCGATATGCTCTACATCAAGCAGCTTCTACTTTCGACTAAGATCTCAGTATCAATACTAGTATCTGCATTGCCAGTGTACAGGCTCCCGCCAAACCTGATACGTTTCTGGACCAAGAATGGATAACACACATCAACAAAGCATAAGCGAGAGCGGTGCTCGAGGATAGCAGTGTGCTACGAGCTCTCTACTAGTACTATCAGGCAAGTTATCAAGACACTGTCAAGATATGCTCTGAATGGAGCATGGCAAGAGACTGGGCTGATCCTCTGATGTCGCAGGTCAAGCAGCTGATCTGCCTTCACGATGTAGCTCGAGAGAATACAAACAACAGAAGCGAAGCGAAGAACTCCTCGAGGAGTCCGTCCACACAAGGTTTCAAGTGGGACGAAATGGAGACAAGAAGCTTCGACAGCGCGCTGGACGCCAAAAAGGAGCAGGGCGTCTCACTTCTTTTCCAGAGGGAGCTTCTACCACAAATACCGAACAAAGATATAAACAAAGACAAGCAGAGCCCACTTGGGTAGCGCTGGTAGACGCTTAAGCCTTGGAACAAAGACGACCCCCAGAAACGACACAACGACAAAGTCATGACAGCAGAAGCACTCCAAAGTCAGAAACGATTTAGCCGTCTGCGATCCGCACGAAGTAAGACGATTTGTTACCACAACAAGACAGTGCTCGAAGGAGAAGATACCTCGAAGCAAACGAACATAAGCAAACCAAATATAAGTACCAAAAGATACCCTTGACGACGATCAAGAGACGATGCATGGCAGACACAAATTCATCGAAGCGGATGGATGGGGCTTATTGTAGGGCTTAATTCACAACACGGGCTTGGACTAAGGAGTGATGGGCAGAAGTACACAAAGGCAAGCGAGAACAACGAACTCGAAGGCAAGCATATTCAAAGCGACAGTACACTATTGGGCTGTCGAAAGAGGGTGGTGATATGCAACGGGATGGTGGTTCTCAGATGTGATTGCCGTGTCTGCGGTATACACCAATGGCTCGCACCGACATCAGACTCGGAAGAGGAGAACACAGCAAGTGCTGTTACTTCAGAGGGCGCTGCGCCGCTGGTGCACAAGCAGAACCGTCGGCCGTATCGAATATTCCGATTCGGCTTGTAATTCAATAAGTCCAGCGCTGAAATATAAGTACTTCGTTCTACGCCAAAGATTTGAGCTACTGCAATACTCACGAAGAAGGCCTTGGTCATTTTGGGGTTCGTGCTAGCAGAAACAAAGTCTATACATTAGGGGCATATGCGAAAGACAGCGATCCATCCTTCCAGTCCTGTTACGGCCAAGAAAGACCAGAGTGGAGGCGCATTTCTCGAAAGAAGTGCGTGGGTATTTCGTCTGAGCCTGCCACATTCGTCAAGACTCCGAGCTTTCATCTCGTCTTCGAGTCTATCACACTCGCCTTTCCCCTCCCAAGCATCCCGACTTCGACCCGTTGGCAGCAGATCTGGAAATCTATACTGCCGATAGCGTCCAGTAGGCTCAATCTGTTTCTAGCAATGCGAAAGGATTACTCGATTTCGCCTTCCCAGCTGGCGACTCGCTCGCTGCTTGTTCCCTCTTCCGTTTCTTCTTCAATGATTTCATTGATTTTGATGGACCCCGAGCAGGAGCGGGGGAAAGATAATTCAAAACTTTCATCACGTCTTTCAGGTTCGTCAGGAACTTCGAACCATCAGACTTCCGGACTATCGAAGATGCAGTCCCAAGATCGGGGTAGTCGACGAATGATGGGACTGAGCTCAGCAATGAGTTCAGACAGTGGACTGCCTCAGGAATAAAAGTTTTGGGGCCAGTAGAAAACACAAGGCTTGTGATCTGCTGCAAGATCCTGAAAGAATACAATGAGCCTTGAAGCTGAGCGAAGAACTGAACAATATCCCATCCAAAATAGCCAGAAGGGTCGGATATCTTCGGGTACGCCATACGCTGCAGGAAGAGCTGACTACTGGCAGTTTTGGAATTCGCAAGTGACCATTCTATGTCTTGGTGGACTGCAAAAGCAATCCATATTTGTGTTTGTGTGAAGTTCGGTCGCTTCTTCTTGAGATCTTCAAATGTTTGCAGTATGGCGATACACGCTTCAGGGATATCAGAGACTTTGGGAAGCATCAATTCTCTGCCTCCTGACTTTTCCATCTGTCTCCTGTGCTCGAATACACTTGTCGCATGCTCACTGGTAGGAACGATGATATTGAGAAGGCCGTAGGCCAGTTGCCGAGTGGCTGTCGAGACTTCCCAAGCATTGGTCCGAACCGGGCAATCAAGTAGGAATGGCAAGAAGACATGAGGCGAACATGAAGCAGTTTTACCACTTACCAGCGGCTGACCAGCAGTTCTAGCAAGGCTAGCAAAGTGAAGAACGTATTCAGATGTTCTTGGGTCCAAATACTGAAGGACTCGAAGGGTCTCCAAGGACTCTGAGGGTAGTTCCGATTCGACGGGCAATGAAGTATATTCCTTGAGGAATTCATCATACATCTGGCGATGGTCTGTGATAGCTTTGAGATCCTGTGCTTGCTTAACAAGTTTTGGAAACGTCCCGTGAGCATCTGTGACTATCTCAAATGCCAGTGAATGAAGCCCATGCGATTTCGGGAGTGCTAGACGGTCACTGATAGTTGCTGGTTGGAATATCTGAGAACGCAAGACTGCTGAAGTATCACCCGTAGACTCTATATCACTGAAGAAACTCACAGCACCCTTTGAGCCCAGGTCGTGCACGAGGAGGTCAGAGTCGCTAGTGAAGACTACCCCGCCATGTTGCTTCAAATATCTAGCACAGTACAAGTCTGCTTCTCCTGGAACGACCTCAGTAAGATCAACGTATCTGCTAGATGACTTGAGAGCTTCGAGAATTGCTGGTACAACAAATGACAAGGCTGGAAGTGCCGTCAATCCAGAACGGACCGCAGTACTTTGAAATAGAGATTGCAGGGTGGGATCAGGCTGGGGAAAAGCCGACCGACATGGCTCGTTATTTGACTGATGGAATTGAGTCAATTGGTGTGTCGAATTTTGAAGTCTCTGTAGTCGGACATCGAGCTTCGCTGGAGGCAGGAAGCCATCGAAGTATATCTTCTTGCTGGATATTGTTAGCAGATTCCTGCAAGCGCAATTCCAGCCTGCTCACATGTCAACGTTACTAGCTCTGACGGTATCCAACCATGCAATAGCTGTGTCTACTAAGTTTTCATAGGACGGAGCAGCTTCCAATGCATTCCGGGCTCCTGGAGCAGCTTTGAGACATATGTAGTAGATCTGGTGAGCGAAGGAAGGGCCATCTATCACCACTTGCTTCCCGTCCAACGATTCTGCAGATGCATAAGGGCGTAAAAACGTGGTCAAATGCCGGATGCCCATAGGCAAGGAAGCTTTATATCAACCTCGGGCATGAGGTTGAAGTTTGGTTTCCTAGTTGGCTGGTTGCAGCAGCAAGCTATTCGGCTGCTTTGTTCGAAGTGTGACCTGACCTGACCTGACGATCACAAGGATTGAGTTGTGGTGAAATGATTCTTGGCGCAGGGTTCCCGCTTTGCTCCGCTCTAAAAATTAGACGACGCCCGGGACTTCTAGCTTGAACTTTTCTTTCCCAGCTCCACCTCCCGCCTTTTTTCTTCCACGCTCACCAACAACAGCTTCACTATGCGGAATACCCTCATATTTGCTGGCAGCTCCTGCCCAGGGCTGACGAACCAGATATGCTCGAACCTGGGCATGGCTCCAGCTGCCGTCGAGCTCTCGCAGTTCGCAAATGTGAGCAGATTTGTGTGCGACCTCTTGTTTGGCGGGGCTGACAATTTCGCAGGGAGAGACCAGCGTTAAGATTCTGACCAGCATTCGAGAGAAGGACGTGTTTGTGGTTCAATCGGGCAGCAGTAAGATCAATGACAGTATCATGGAGCTTCTCATCTTGATATCTGCCTGCAAGGGAGGCTCAGCAAACAAAATTACAGGTCAGCTCACTTTTCTTTTGTTTGCAGATCTGCGCAATTGACATTATACAGCTGTCCTACCATACTTCCCATACAGCAGACAATCGAAGAAGAAGTCACATAGAGGCGCAATCACTGCTCGTATGCTTGCCAACCTCCTGCACGTCGCCGGTATCAACCATGTTATCACAATCGACCTACATGCCTCACAAATGCAGGGCTTTTTCAAATGCCCAGTCGACAATCTACATGCCGAGCCGTTGATTGCGAGGTGGATCAGACATAATGTTCCAAACTGGTCCGAAGCTGTTTGTGTATCCAAGAATGCTGGAGGAACCAAGAGAGTTACATCGCTGGCAGATGCTCTGAAGCTCAACTTCGGCATGGTCACAACAGATAAGAGAAGAGGCGTGAATATGAGTGGCAGTTTCGTTATGAATCCACTAGATCACTTCGACCACGATCTGGACGATGCCGATGTAAGTAAGCTTGAGATTGACGAAGATGAGCCAAGCTTCAATTCGGACAAGAAACCAGAACTCAGCAGGATACACACAAGCAGCAAGGATAGCCACAAGTCGGATCAGTCTACATCTACAAAGCATAGTCCTCCACGCAAGCCAACGCATACGCGTCAGGATAGCAATCCCTCCCCACGAAAACCTACAAATCTACCGTCCCCGCTTCGTACCGCACACAAAGGCCCCTCCGCGACGAGATCTCCCCTCGCTCGCGCTTCAACTACTCCTGCACGATCTTCACCGATTGAAGAAGAAATTGGAGAAGGAGACGATGGAGAGTTCACAGATGAGCGAGCTCGAGATATTATTCATGGTCGGTTGATTCATGGTCATATTGTACCGGATGATTACCCCTCACCAACACAGTCTGCCATGTCGAGCTCTATGATCCTCGAGCGGCCTGAAGATGATCCGATGGAGATGTCAAGAGCTTCTTCATTCTTCAATCCTGAACCACATGCACTTGGTGGCACTGCAGATGCTACGGCAACATCGGACGAGGAAGAGGAAGGCTTCAACAATCCAAGTCTGGAACAAATGATCACCTTAGTAGGAGACGTCCGAGGCAGAACCGTCTTCCTCGTTGATGACATGATCGATAAGGCTGGCAGTTGGATTGCTGCAGCTGAATGTTGTGTCAAGCGTGGTGGTGCAAAGAAAGTTTACTGCATTGCCACTCACGGTTTGTTTGGTGGCGATGCTCTCGAAGAGCTTCAGGACTGCGACTGTATCGACCTGATTGTCGTAACAAATTCCTTCCCAATACCCCCCGAGAAAGCAAGAGAGACCAACAAGCTCGTCATCCTGGATCTTTCGAACTTACTTTCTGAAGCTATTCGAAGAAATCATTATGGCGAGTCTATCTCTGCTCTCTTCTCACATTCTCACGACTAGAGCTGTTTGTTTATTGTAAGCCATTTGATTTATTTCCCCAAATTTTGTTTTCTATTTGTATGACTAGCGAGGCGTTCATGGAAAGGTGAAAGGTGGATGGATGTTATGAATAGGGCCGTCTTGCTCACCGCACGGACGACGGAGGAGTTTAGAGACAAATGATAACGATTTTTCCGGTGATGACCGATTGCGTCAAGCGATCTTGGTTGTGCTCTCCTCTCCTTCCATTCCTTCAGCCAGAAATTTGGGCTGGCCACTACTGGACTGCTTTGTAGCTTCCGGTAGAATATAACCCGCGATGCATTCTTTAGAGTTTGCAGGAGCTACTTTCATCTAGAATGTAGCTCTTAACGGAGCGTGGGGAGATTGATTTAGTCCTTCGGGGCTTGTCGGGATTAGAAGGCACCTTGTTCATGCGTATGCTACAATCTTTCATTAGGATGGGGGACAAGGGGCAAGAGAACTTCCTGAACACTTCCATCATCGCAGCTTTGATGTTTCCATTCGACTCTTGCCGATTTGCGTCCAGTGTCAAGCATCTGATCAAGTGCCGTAGTGACGGGCGGGGAATTGTCAATTATTGAAGATTCCATGCTCATTCGCTCATTCAATATACTGGCTTATGGCTTTGTTCTTCTACATATGCATCGTCGTGCCCATTATGCTGTTCAAAGAAGTGTACAATGCTTCCCAAACTCCCGAAATGCCACTCTTCCAAATCCAATGCATCACAGACGCGCTGATATCTCAATGTTCTCTACCTCTTTCTCGCTCACTCGACTCACCACCTTCCTAGGAGCCATCTGGGTTTCAATCTTATCCTCCCATCCCATCGCTTTCACAATTCTTCTCCAGCTTTTCATCGCTCTCTCCGCATGCTCAATTGGCACATTCGGATCTTCCTTCACCAGACTCCTGTTGAACAGCTCCATCGAGATCCATCCTTTATACCCGAGTCCCTCCTTCTCGTCACAAATCGCTCTCAATACATCCAGCACAGGCAGGTACCCTCCCCTCTCCTCCTCACACATAAACAGCCTACAATTCCGACTCCAGCTCATCCTCGGCTTCTGCCCCTCCACATGAAAAGCATGCGTTTCACTCATCGGCGTGCTCAACCTCTCCGCATCAACAACCTGCACATAAAACACCTTCTTCACATCAATCGTCCTCGCCATCCTCCTCATACTCTCCCTAAACGTCACATCCGCACCCTCACACTTCCCATCCACCGCACAAGGATCCGCATACTCCCGCCCAGCAATATTAAACGTATCGAGACACAATCCGAAATTATCTCGATCCACAGCCTCGACAACAGCCCACGCCTTCTCCCACGTATCGTTGAATGTTCCCCAGCAGAGATTCTCGTAGGCGAATTTAAACGGCGGGTTCTGCGCTGCTCCTAGGTCGGCAATCTCCCTCAGATCTCTCGCTACGATATCCAGATCGCCAGTCACGCCCTCGGTCATAAACGTGCACGGGATTTGGATGATATCGGTCCCCAAGATCCTCGCAATCTCAAACCAGAGACGCAATTCCTCGAGTTTCTGAGCGCGGGCTGAGGCTGAGAGAAGGCCTTCACAATTGTTGAAGGGGCCGATGCCCATGATTTGGAGGTTGAGGGTGTTGCATTGCGTGCGGATTTGATGGGCGGCGAGGAGCTGGTTGGTGGCTGTTGGACCGCCGGGAAACGAGGACGCGAGGTAGAGGAGGTCTTCGAAGAAGATTTCTATTCCTGGGAGGGAGGCGGAGGCGGCGGCTGTGAGTTTGGGGCTCATGGAATGGGCCCATGCTCGCTGAGATTTGTTAGTGATGATGGTGGGATGGATGAGGAATAGACTTACGCCGAGAGACATGCTACAGATTGCTGGTTTGTACGACATTTTGGTCGTCGAAATGTGACAAAAAGCTAATGATGGTCGATGAACAGCGAAGTCCAGACCAAAGTCAAGTAATAGATGGTAACGGAGGACTTTGATATCACAGGTAGGTTTGATAAGTATCAGGTAGATGTGAGATATTTGTCAATTCAAATAAATTCCAGAAAACAACCAAATTCGTATCAACAGACAGAATCGTAGAAAGAGAAAACCAGGACCTAAAGTACAAGTACCTGCCTACCATTCTCTTATCAACCCACCTCTCCCTCTCCAAGACCTGTACCATACACAAGCGGAAGGTCCACAGAACCAGTGGAAGAGGTTATTCGCGGCCTGAGTCGGGAAAACCATTATCTCATGCACCTCATCACCTCCCGGACCAAGGCCCAGAATTCGAAACAGCATCCGCTTCTCCTCGTCGTTGTAAAAGATCATTGGTCGACGATTTGCAGGACAAGAACCTTGGGCGAGGAGCGTCTTGTGCTGTGTTGTGGCGATTGGTGAGCGGATGAGGATTTTGCCTGGTGCGACAATCTTTTTCCGGATGTGAGGACTTGGCGGCGGGTGGTTTCCGAGATTGGGGGCTCGCTTGACTTCCTCGAGCTAAACAAACATCGAGGATTGAACTTTTTGTGAGACGACTGATCCGAGTATTCTTTCCAGTGATGGGAATTTATGAAAATGCGGGTAACCGACCTGGGATCTGCGGGGAATCAATATCCCTCTGGCTCGGCCTGCTGTTGACATCCGATCATGGCCTCTTCACTTGCCGATTTCTCGTTAGGCAGTAGTTGCATCGTTACTACGGTAGATGTTGATCTTACTATTAAGCAGCTCATCTTCTATATTTATTCCCCTCTATTTTCTGTTATTAGAATTTGATCCTGTACTTCCAAGATCTTGCCCGCTCCAACAAGACAATGAGGTCTCAGGCCCCCTCCTCCCCTAAAGTAAACATCATAATCATAGGCGGTGGTCTAATAGGCCCCCGCCATGCATCATCCATTCTTTCAAACCCCTCAACCCACCTCCTCGCCCTCATCGACCCAGCGCCCCACGGACCAGAAACCGCATCATCCCTCTCAACCCATCACTTTCCATCTATCAGCGCCCTCCTCTCATCCTCCTTCCCAAAACCTGACGCAGCAATAATCTGTACACCAAACAAAACACACGTCCCAATCGCACTAGAACTCATCGCAAACAGCATCGATATCTTAGTCGAGAAGCCCATCTCGGCTTCACTACAAGAAGGACTTCAACTCATCGCTGCAGCGAAAGAAAAGGGCGTCAAGGTGCTAGCAGGTCATCACAGACGCTTCAATCCTTATCTACTAGCTGCGAAAAAAGCACTTGATGAAAAAAGTCTAGGCCAAGTCATCGCCACGCAAGGGTCGTGGTGTCTGCGCAAACTAGCCGCGTATTATGATGGGATAGGGGAATGGAGAAGAAGTGATGAGAGCGGAGGGGTGGTTCTAATTAATCTCGTACATGAGGTTGATTTGTTGCAGTATTTACTTGGGCCGATTACGATGGTATCTGCTGTTGAGACGGCGAAGACGAGAGGGTTTGATGCGGAAGAAGGTGCGGCGATTATACTGAGATTTGAGAGTGGTGTTGTAGGTACTTTTTTGTTAAGTGATTCGACGCCGAGTCCGTGGAATTTTGAAGGTGGGACGGGTGAGAATCCGACGATTCCGCAGGTTGAAGGGGAGGATGCTGCGGGTGGATTTTATAGGATTATGGGGACGAAGGGAAGCTTGAGTGTACCTGATTTGACGAGGTGGACGGGCGAATGGAACGAGAAGCTTGGAAGAGAAGAGTTGATGGTGCAGAAGGAAATTGTGCCGTTTGATGAGCAGATTGAGCATTTCGCGAGGGTCGTGAGTGGTAGTGAGAAGCCAAGATGTACAGCGGAGGAAGCATTAAGCGCAATGGTAGTTTGCCAAGCCGTCAAAGAGGCGATGCGGTCGGGCATGTGGGTTGAAATTGACGGCTTTGAAATCAAGGTGAGAAGAAATCAACTCTAGATATTGCACCGTAATGATGTTGAAGTCCGAAACCAACAATGTAAGCTTCGGCAGACTAATGGTCGGAGCGGTGCCAGAAAATGCCCACAGAAATTGGTATTAAAATTATGAATACTACTGTAAATAAGTACAAAGAAAGAACATCTATGTATGCTTCTGTCCGTATGTACGTATGTGATTATACACAGTGACTTGGCTCCATGATTCTACCAGGTGAGCCTCATCAAAGCTGGGTTGAGTGCAATAGGGAGTAGAAAGTGGTTGCCAACCGATAGCGCTAGAGGGAATATCGCAGCGAATTGTCGAATTCTCCACTGATATGGCACAGCAAATGCACAGACAAAAATCAAGAGGAGACCTCCGACGCAATACGAAAAGCGTCCACTGAAACGATTGAGGATTTTCGGTACTTCTCGAAAGAAGTTAGAGTTTTCGACCTGTCCAGTGTTAGTGACTATGCTTTGATATGGCAGCATCGGTGTCATACCTCCTTGTTGGTCGTTGACCATTGAATATTGATAGAGAACATATGGCAAAGCAGTGCTCGGCTGACAGAAAGAGACAGGCCGCCGAAGAGGATGGAGAACATTAGCACCCATTTGAAATTTTCGAATACTAGGTTCGGTCAGCTAAAATTCGATAAAGGATAAAGAGTGAGGCTTACATGACTCGACCAGGTTTGTTCTCGCACTAGTTCTGTATCTTAGCCAAGCAAGACAAATGTTGCTTAAAAAGCTGAAGACGAATACCAATCCAATGAACACGTTGAATGACGGAAGATACCACTTATCAATCAGGGTATCTGCCCATCCGATGAGAAAGTAGTTGACCAGGCTAAAGATCCAGGCAGATCCAATGGCATAGTAGCTAGCGATATAGCCAATAGTACTGAGTTTTGACGCAATTGGTGTCTTTGATGTCACGAAACGACGAATGAGTGGTGTGAAAGGACCTTTTCGGAGCCAGTCTTTGAGAGGATTGAACACGAGCTCACTACAGCCGTAAGCGTATTTTTCCCATCTGGTGATCTCATCATAGATGGTTAGAGAGACGCCTTCCTTGAATCCCTCGCCCGTATATGTCGCAAACCTGATGGTCCAGTTTTGACGCTGGAGGCGAAGCGACATGTCGAAATCCTCGGAAACACTGGATTCAGACCAGAATTTGATGACCTCGTCTTCGTCAAAGTATGCCACGTCTTGCATAGAGGTCCAACGCAGCATCGCGTTGTGGCCAACGAATGGTCCTACATCACCATTGGATACCATATAGCCAATCGCAGTGTAGATTAGGTCTGTGAAGTACCTAAGCAGGTCAGCAGCTGTTCTTTGACTTTCTCCAGTAAACATACGAGATACCGCTTTCGAAGAAGTCTTTCGTGACATGCAATACTCCAGAAGTATACTGTAAAATCCCCACCTCAGGAGATAGCTGCATTTCGTTCACAGCATCTAGCAAGCAGTCTTCAGGAATACGTGTATCGGAGTCAACTACCCCATCAAGTCAGCTTAGTCACGCGCACGTTGGAAGTTACTCGTACCCAAAAGAATATAATCACCAACTCGGATGTTACCGCCTGCCAATGGCCTGCAAGGCAGCTCCGACATGACTTGGAGCAAACATCTGTCGTACTCCCTGTCCTCATCTTGCTGTGACCAAGCATCGTCTCTGACAACCTGAGCAAGCTTTTCTTCAAGCTTGACGCTCAACATCAAGCCAAAATTCATATTCGAAGCCTGAAAGACACGGTCAGCAATGTAGGCAGCCAAATACTGATGTTCCTACCGACCTTCTTAAATCTCCCCCTTCTGACAAACTTTGGTTGCCCTGTTAATGCGACAGGGTTGTGAGCCGGACGTGCAACCCAGCCAATGTTGTTCTTCTTGTAGAACTTCTTCCTATTATCGATCTCGACTTTGGTGAGTCCAGCAAGCATTCCATCATCATTTACAAAGATGCTCGCTGAGCCTCCTTGCATCTCATACGTGGAGATTGCTGCTTTCAAGGACATTATTGTTGGCTCAACGACAGTCTCGAGTCTCTCTGTAAAAATCGGACACTGGATGGTGACATGAGGAAGTGCCTCTAGTCTTTTAACTCGAGGCGGCGGTTTGGCAGAGTAGTATGTTGAATTGGCGTGACACTGTCCGACAGGGCCAAGCAGCTGAAAAGCACACACAATGACAACTTGCATGAAAAACTGATTAACGTTTAGCAAGCGAAACAAAATGCTGAACTGGTGACATACTAAGGCCAATAGAAATTGTATAGGTGTGAATGCAATGGCTGCCAGTCGAGCATACGTGTGATCAAGGGTTGATTCGTGCGCCAGTACCTTCATTCCGAGCCCGACAACGAGCAAACTAAGTGCTAGAGTACAGGCACAGATGACACTGTTGATGTATGTTGGACGACGGTCAACAACGTAGCCCAACTCAAGTAACGAACCAGCGTCAGAGTCGTGGGTTGATGGGGGCTTTAGGTCACATCCTGTAGCAGTGAACCATGCGATATCGACAAGCTGATGCTCCAAATCTGCTGCACGTTCCAGTAGCTTTGTAGGGCTGTCATCCCAGACCAGAATGTAGGATTCATCATGGATGAATGCTGCACATTGATGTCTTTGTGCCAATTTTATGTCCCGGAGTGACGGCAGCACCTGAAGTTCAAGTCCGGATCTCAGTGTCACTCTGTCCGTCGAGTCCATTAACCTGAAAGCCGTCTCTACTACTTTGGATCTTAATGTGATGACGATCTGTATAATGCCGTGTGTCAGCATATGTCTAGATGGGGATCGCTAATGGAAGAAACCACCGAGGTTGCTCAATTGTACTGACCTCTGCATTCAGATCAACCAGTGCTTCTGCAAGTACACTTGCTGAAAGTAAAACAGGTGCAGTAATATAGCTGTTCCAGCTGTCTCTCATAAAGGCTCCTTCCTCTAAGGAATTGATATCGCTGATCCAACATCTGCTCCGCTGTTGTTGATACAGGTATTCCACGATCATTTCATGCTGGATGGTTGCGCCAACGAGATTTGGAACAGCAAATGTCGAAGTCCGGTACGTAAACGGTGGTTGCAGCTGAGAAGCATTTTGAGAAGAACATGCCAGTGACACACACTCGGACTTCTCTTGTTGTCCTGAAAGATCAACTTGAGGATCTGCGACTGATGATGCGGGTCTCGTGCCTTCTCGCATTGCTCAAGAAGGTTTGATAGAAGAATGATTATACAAGATGCAAGCCTAATGGACAGGAGAACATGTCATGGCATGAATATAAAACAAAGAAGGCTGCTTACTTTGTAAACACATCGCAAGACCCAAGAGAAGCTATTCCTTCCGAGTGACATGTTGATCTTCCAACTCAGCAGATTGCTTATCCCAGCCATCTTTGTTGAACGATAGCGCAATAGTCGGTTGACAGAGGGACGATCTTGAAGCTTGACGACATGACACTAGCAGGTTATCGATATCGAAATGAAACCAATTTACGATAGCCTGGGATCATCTGACCAAATCGTGACGCAAACCACAGTGTATTTGTATCCTTGGACAGACTAAATTTGACAGCTACTGTCGATCATTGCACTAGGCCACCTCGGTTCTTCAAGCTCCGGGGAAGAAAGACCGCAAATGTTTTAGGGCCTGTTTTGGTCCGTTGATTCACAAGAGACAGTCTTGTGTCGTTAAACAGCGCCAACGATGGAATGTGACTTTCAGCCTCACGTGGAGACTTCGTGCGAGATGTTGCTGATCGCTCCCTAAGAAGGCATTCTTGGACAGTTACTATGAAGTGGCAGCTCTGTTTACTTTTTGAGGCTTGAACTTGAACAGAAACTCAAGGATTCGTCAGCCACCACCGAAAATGCTACATGTTCGCAATGTTCACAACGACACTGGGGAGCCATCGAATTACCAAGTCAACAGAAACGAAAACGAGAAGGCAAGCAGTTTCATTGGTGATAGTGACGATGTCCAGCGTCGCTTGACGCGAGAGACCGCCGACACAATCATATCCGCCTCTGATTACAGTATCCGAAGCAGGAGATCCTACATACGACCTTACTACCGTTCAAGGTTGGTTGCAAAATCCGAGATCGAAAAGCCTTGGACAAAAGAGCGCCGGTCAGTATGGCCGACTGTCATTCCGTGCTTTGGATTTGCTTGTGGTCTGGCTCTGATCGCTGTTATGATATGGCTCGGTGTGAGGTCTGTGCCTAAGCATGAATACTGTCTCATTATGGAGGACGACTTTGATGGGCCGACATTGAACACCTCAATATGGCAACATGAAATCCAGTTAGGCGGCTTTGGGTTGGTGAACTTATTCTTTGACAAAATTGTAAACTAACGTGTGTAGCAATGGCGAATTCGAAGTGACCACCAACGATACAGCGAATGTTTTCCTAGAAGATGGAAAGTTGGTCATCAAACCAACGCTTCAAGACGCGAGCATCATTGATACTCCTTATGCTCTGGTCAATTTGACCGCAGAAGGAACCTGTACATCTCCTGTCTGGTCCGATTGTTGGGCTTCTACAAATTCGACCAATCATACCATAATCAATCCTATCAGGTCAGGCAGAATCAACACAAAGGCATCTGCCAGTATTCGTTATGGAAGAGTGGAGGTTGTAGCAAAGATGCCCGCTGGTGACTGGCTTTGGCCAGCAATCTGGCTGCTTCCAGTGAATGATGTTTACGGCCCATGGCCTGCTTCTGGAGAGATTGATATCGTTGAATCTCGGGGAAATGACCGTACGTACAGGTATGGGGGAAACAACAAGGTTGTTAGCAGCCTGCATTGGGGACCAACAAAAGAATTAGACCAAAGTTGGAGAGACACAAATACCCAGAGAAGCTTACACTCCACATACTCCGCTAAATTCCACACATATGCTCTCGAATGGAGCGAGAAGTACCTATACACATATGTCGACAGTCGAATCAACCACGTTATCTATACCAAGTACACGAAGCCTCAGTGGACACGAGGGCAATTTCCCCAATTCAGTGGAGGAGAATTGATATCAGACCCGTGGAACACGAATCGATTCAATACGCCTTTCGATACTCCTTTCTATCTGATCATCAATCTGGCAGTGGGAGGAACCAATGGCTTCTTCCAAGACCCTGACAGTCACAAGCCTTGGGTAAACACCGCGGCCAATGCTTCGGCTTATTTCTGGGGAGCGAGAGACTCGTGGCTTCCAACCTGGAAAGAAGGTCAAGCTCAGCTGGAAGTGGAAAGTGTCAAGATGTGGCAAGAGTGTGGTTGATTAATCCAGGAATGATCTGTTTCAATGATGTATTAGATACTCAAGTCAACTGTTATATGTTCGGATCGTTCAGCCGGATTCGCATCCACGCTAGTCAATGGAATTTGGATCAAGACAAACAAGGGACGGAGAAAATCTTCGAGAAGTCTAAGAGTCAACGCGGGAAGTCAATTGCAAGGAATGTGACTCAGAAATCGGGGTTGACCAGTGCCAGGAATGCGACTAAGAGATCTAGGTCAGCAACGAGAACCGGGGAATCGGAAAACAATTCCATGCTAGCCATCAATGCTGCATTACTTACCCCAACCATGTTATCCAGAAACATAGTGTAGATAAGAAATCATCTCTTTTCTGGGTGAGACATATCCAGACCCAGGTCTTGACAGTGGCGGGGTAAAGCTAGATCAGATTTCTTGGATAGCTTCGCGAGACTGGAAATCGAAGCTACTATCCAGGCTTGGTGCTTCTACTTTCTGACAAGTATATGAGCATACCCTCGATACCTAGATCGCAGCGCAACAACCAAAGTTAGGTATAAGCTCAGTCATGCATCCATTCTTTATCTGCCTTCCTCTTCTTGCCCTCGGTACTTGGGCACAGGTTTCTACAGTGTATGTAGTAAAACGGGCTGTGACATACGCACAAACATGCACGAATTACAACACCGTAACACTCGGTGGTAATCAACTTCTTACTACCGCCTTCTTCTCTTCAGCTTGCAACTCGCCGCTCATTGCTGGACCTTTCGTCACTCAAGATTGTTTCACTGGAGCTGTGCTGGCTATCTCTTCATGTGCAGCACCAGTAACGGCGAGTGCATGCGTATCTAGCACTACTACAAGAACATCTACGACTTTTCTATTAAACGCACTTGGAATTCAAATTGCTATTGGAACTGGTACAACGACCATTGCTACATCAACATGTTCAAGTCCGGTTTTCCCGCCCAATCCTCTTCAATCAGCAGCTGGTACAGTGTGTGTAGCGGACAATATCGGTGGTGTCCGCTCTCTGTCCGGCCCATCTACGAGCTCAAGTGCCATGACGAACGCCGCTTGCAAGACTTATTGCACCAGTCTTGGCTTTGCATATTCTGGCACTGAATATTCCTCGGAGTGTTACTGCGGCAACACACTTCCCACAGTTGCTTCGTCATCGTGCAACATGGCGTGCTCTGCTTCCGGATCGACCGAGATCTGTGGAGGACCAAATGCTCTGTCTGTCAGTACCAACACTGCCATTGTGGCTTCGAATGCTGTGGCGGCGTCTTGGACCAATCAAGGGTGTTATAGTGACAACTTTCCCTCGGTAAGTGGAAATTGTCGGAAATGTCGTGAGCAGAACTTATAACTAATAACATCGCTTAGCGCGTTCTCGCTTCGACGTCAACAACATCTTCGACCATGACTATCGAAAAATGCATCAACTTCTGCAATGGGGGAAACTACATCCTCGCTGGGCTTGAGAATGGGTATGAATGCTATTGTGCCAACACTCTGCGGTCTGATGGAGCAACATATGGTGTTGCCGGCCAATCCGGGTGCACCTTCACCTGCTCAGGCAACTCAACACAAGCTTGCGGCGGCAACAATGTGCTGAGCCTTTATTCTAAGAACTCAGGTGCACCACCTGTTGCCGCAGCCGCTGTACCAGTACCTGCATCCTCAAATGGTTACACATATGTCGCATGCTACGCGGATCAGACCTCAGCTGGCCGAACACTTGGCGTCAACAAGTCTTTCATTGCATCAGTAGACGCCTGCATCACTACTTGTAATACTGCAAGCTTCAGTTTCGCTGGAGTCGAGAATAGAAATGAGTGTTGGTGCGACAACGTCCTCCGCTCCTCGACGCCCCTCGCCGCCAATAACTGTCTCCTACCATGTACTGGAACGCCCAGTCAGAATTGTGGTGGTATCAATGCTATTGGAGTCTATCAGGGCACAGCCTCCACGGCCGTCACGATTCCCCCACAAGCCGGGGGATACACATATCTCGACTCTTACATCGACTCTGCTCAGGCACGTCTTCTACCCGTTCAACAGAACCTAGCCTCAAATACGGTTGGCAATTGTAATCGTGCTTGCTCTAACGGAGGCTATACATACGCTGGCGTAGAGTTCGGATCGCAATGCTTCTGTGGTTCTACACTCTCCGGTAGTGCCACTGGTGGGCAAACCCCAAATATGCTATGTACAGGCAACAGTTCTCAGTTCTGCGGAGGTAACAACATGTTGCAAGTGTACAGTGGGACCCCCGCTCCTACCGTTCTGACAGCCCCCGTCACCGATGGACAATGTGTGGCCGACAACACAAACAATGTACGAACGCTGTCCACCTTCATAGGTGCATCATCCAGCATGACACCTGCAGCTTGTAGAACTTCGTGCGTAGGCTTTGTCTATTATGGAGTTGAATATGGCTCCGAGTGCTGGTGTGGAAACAGTTTCCCGTCGTCGACGGTGGTCAGTACCCAGTGCGTTATGCCTTGCTCAGGAGATGGCTCGCAAATTTGTGGTGGCAGTTATGCTCTCAATATGTATAATTCCTAGTCTTGTCAAGGTGTCGAAAGTGTTTAGGAATGAGGACGTGTCTCTTTCGTGTATATACGCGCTCATTTTGTATCATTGTCACTCTTTCTATAGTAATTACAAAGCATAGAGATTTGAGTAGTCGATCTCTGCGGTGGAATAGTGACCGCCACTCAGGAAGAATCGCCAAACGCGGCCGACTTCCAGCTCTTTGCGTAGAACGTGGAGTTAGAATGCCGAATCTCATCCGAGTAGGGGCTCAGAAAAGAGAATCACTGGGAATTGCTACACGTTTTTCCAAAGCCGGTCTTGACTAAGAGGAACACTTCGAGACAGTGACATCATAATTTCCGTAAGCTTTATCCCGGGCCTCGGATGTGTACTCAACACTAGAAGCGAGAAGAGATCCGCGGGATTGTCATTCATACTTTGCTTCTAAACCCACATTTATCTCTTTTAGAAAAGAGGGACTGAACAACCAATCTCTTCCTCTAGTCTTGGGTGCTCGGTCTAAGGAAAGGGACTTGGCTATGACATGTTCTTCGAATTTGAATACAGTCAGCTGGTAATGCTGAGAGACCTCATGTAGTTGAAATTTCGGCTAAATTCAATTTACTGTCAAGAAAATTGCCAAATTATTTTAAAAAAGACAGTACGTATCCCGAGAAAATCCATTTCAACCAAGTTAACGAGGCGTAAAGAGACTCCACCTGGAACCTTCTCCACTCATTACCACAGTACCATAGCTCGCCCAAACATCTCTTTGCAAAGCATCAGCAATTATTTGTGCATTTGACCAACCACCATAGCAGACAGTCAACTTGATAGGAGTAGTCCTGAAGCCGCTTACCCATCCATCGTCAATGAGATGCTGGGAAAATAGTCTGCCTTTCATCGGTCTCAAATAAGTGACGTCGTTTCCCTTGATTGTGGTCGTCATATTCGGAAAGACTGTGTTCCCAGCACCATGAGCAACCACCGTATCATATTTATCGGCATGACCTGGGATTCTCAGAGCGTCCGAGGCAGATCGGCCTCGAGCTTGAAACCACAAATCATCGTTGTTTGTTTCTGCCTGTGGAGTCAACGAGTGTAAAATGCCACCAGGGCGACGTGGAGTGGGGCCGGCGATCTCGAAATTGGCCGTGCCGCTTCGAATTTCTGAGCTTCGAACCGCCACGGGCATGACTCGATTATCAGTGATGCCAGTATAGCTTCCACTTTCCAAAATACCACCGCCAAGTCCTGCCACTGCCCCAGTGACTAGAGAAAGAGCTGTGTCTGAAGTGAAGAGTGGCTGACCCGTCAACAGAGCTGTTGTTTCTCCGCTGGCCAAACTCCCACTCGCACCTCCTATTGTCCCTGAAACAGCTGTTCCTACAGCTGTGACAGCACGTTGACTCCACCCGGCCTCGAAAGCAGAAGCCATGGCTGCTCTACCCGCTGTACCCCCAGAGCCAGCTCCAACAGCTCCTCCGATGAACCCTTCAGCAAGATCTATGCCTGCCCGCTCGGCTGTAAATCTCTCGCCGTTAATAGCAGCCTGCGTCCCATCTCCTGCAACGCTGCCCGCAGCTCCAGAAACAGCTCCAGCGGCAATACTAGCGGAAACACATTCCGGGCCGAAGACTGCTGCTGCTGCACCACCGGTGAGAACTCCGGCAATGACAGTTGCGGCAATACCGACCACGAGTCCTGCAATCATGGCTCCTGTTGGCGAATGTCCTGTGCCATCAAACAGATTGATGGGATCTCCCGAGCAGAATGCGTAGCGATTCTCTTTGCGAGAACTATCCATTGTAATGAATGAGCCATGGTCAGGCTGATACCAGCGTGAACGCAGGTATACGAGGCCACTCATTGAATCAGTGAGCTCTTGTTGAAAGCCAAAATCGTAAGCTTTTGTGGCAGCAGGATAAGTAGAGCTGTCAATCTTGGTGCCATACGCGTCGTATTATGACGAAGTATCTCCTGCTCCAGCCATCTCGAGTGCGATTGAGCCTTGGCTCTCGATGAAATAAGTACTTGGATTCGATGCATCTGTAGAATAGGCTGCGACCCGACTGCCAGAGGCGAGAAGGTACGATGCGCTGGTAGGTTGGGCTCCGTCAGTCTTGGTGGCATTGACACCTCCGCTGTCATAGAAGAAACTCGTCTGACCTGCGGATGAATTGTGCGAGGACAGTGCACCGTTACCATGATAATCGAATGATACCCGAGCCTGCTTATTTTTAACTTGGAAAAGCTGGTCATCAGAAGCGTAGCTGTATAGCCTTCCGTTGAGGTCATATTGGAATCCTGGGTCGGTTCGCTGATCAATTGCGTTGTAACTCCTTGACAACGTCTTGCCATCCGTCGTAATGGAAATGATATTAGAGTTTCCGTCATAAACATATTGCTTCGTAGTCGATGTGTTGGTGTTCGTGTAGAGAGTGGTGTCCTGTCTTACCTGGCCCAATCCATCGTACAAGAGTTCCCTCTGGTAATTGGATTCAGGTACTGCTGGAAGAATTTCAGAAGAAACTACTACCCTTTGGAGTTTTCCCTTGCTATCATACGTGTAGTTTAAATCCAGTAGCGTATTCTGGGACTGGCCTTGGGTGACTACGACGCGGTTCGCTCGGCCGAATCCATCGTACGAGAGGACCTTCTTGATGGTTTTACTTCCAACGATTTTATTTCCGATCAGCTCTCCGTATGTATGGTTTACTGTACCATAACTGAAAGTCATAGTTTCGGAGGCTGAACTTCGTGATGCGATTCGACCTTGGGCATTGAACGAGTTCTGGTGCAGCTGCAAAGAAATGGTCAGTGAAGTTAGAGATCATTATTGAAAACCAAGACTTACCATTCCTAGAGCGTCTGAGTCCTCAGAGACACGAGAGTACTGATCCAATTTGTAGCTCTGTTGAGCAGTATCAGAAAACGCGACTGCAACAGCGCAGGTAGTTTGATACCGGAACCTCGATATGAGCAATTTCCATTTCCGTCTTTGGACCTGAGCTGTGGCTGCTATAGCCTGAGCTGTGGGTAAGCCAGGCGGAGCAGCGAGTCAAGGGAGGTAAGCCGAAGATAAGCCGCCGGCGATCCGTCTGGGCTCCTCGGCTACGACTGCCGCCAGCTAAAATTGGTAAAAGTAAGTCAAGGGTTCTTTCGGGGCTAGTTTCGGCCCCTGTTCGTAAGAGCCGCACCAAACGACTTACTAAACCTCGCAAATTTCAACTTCAACGTATATAAACACATACCGATCTGTTAAGCACTTATTTGACTCCTGTCTGCCACAAGTCGTTATACTCAAATACACATAATACTATACTTTAATAGCAGTCGATCGACGATTCTATAAGTGTCGGTTCACCAGTAACGCGTTGCACGACACGTAATATCGTGTTATGCAGTTGCGTTCGTTGATGGTTGATTCTTTTACAAGGACGAGCCGCAACACCATGGTGTTGTGGTCCGGCCTCGCCTACCTAATCGGGACTAGTGTAAATATCACGTGATTATACCAACAATAAGATATCAAAGGGCTAAAGGGCGAATAGACGACATTATAAGTCCAGGGGGTCAACGTTTAGCGCTCCTCATGAGCATACTACGTATTATATAACACCCACCAGATGCTTTCCCTAAGCAAGGTATTATTCATACAAGACGGCGCGACAAGGCGCGGTGCGGCAGTTGTATCGAAGGTTACGACAGCTGGTTCGCCGGCCTTACGCAGCTGAAAGCCTTGACGGTATGGCCAGTTTAAAGCTAAATCTCTCCATCTGCTACTCTGGATTCGATCTCCTTGAGTATCGCGACGGCGATTATCCTCTAGAGGGCATCGCATTGACTGAGGTACCAGCATAAGCTCAGCTTACTTCCCGCTTCTCGATGTCGTACTATCACGATCATTACGGCAATACTCCGTCGGTGAATGCAAGAGTGGAGGTCTGCCCTTGGCATTCCTTTCATGCGATATGGCCTGGCCAATAGATAATGCCTCACGACGACATAGCCAGCTTCTGCCTGGCTGCGCCGTGGCAATAGGTATCGAGGGAAGGATGTCTTGGAGGTCTGCCTTTGGTGGTGTCGGGAAGAAGGTTTCTTTGAGTAGTCCTGCCGTGCCTTCTGGCTCTGAGAAGGTCTCTCCGGTCCTGGGGTTCTGAGTGTTGATGTTGTCATTACTGACTTCTCTCCTCGTTTCCTCGCCCACCTCGCCAGCTTCCACATGCCCCGTTTCTACGCTCTTCCAGCGAAGTCAAGTTTCTCGTTAAGGAAGACTGTCTTTCGTGTTATTCTAGATAGCAGCTCAAAGAGAGGCGTGCAACTTTCCGCAGCCGCCAAGCGCCTCCTGACTTCGCCCCTACCGTTGGAACATTAGTGGGGGTGCTGCATTGGATTCTAAATCTGGCTGCTTCCATCCCGAAGAAGTGCTTGACGTTTCAGAGCCCCCCAAAGGTTCGTGAGGGTCCTAGGGGCTACAATGGGGGTCCTTGTGAAAAGGCGCGGTCATTTTCAAACGATTCTAGATCCCCGCAAGACATTGAGATTCCAGCTGCTCACAATGCCCCGAGTAATATCGTACGAGTGAAAAAGCAACAATTCGCATAGTCAAAGAAGATAAACAGCAAGAAGGGATAGCAAAAGGGGAAGACCATGACATCACAGGACAGAAGACCTCCCAAATCGCAGAGCCTCATGTCTGATCAGTAAGATGGTGTGGAAGTTTGGGGGGCATCGCGAGTACCCCATAAGCACTAACAGTTTCGTGTGCCAGTGGATGCACTGTGCGACCATGTGGACTAAGGCACGTCCTGAAGCATATTTTCTTAGTGTTAACACTGTTTTTCCTTCTCCCATCTTCCATCTTCAATTCTATTTGATAAAAATTGATCAAAAATTAGGCCCTCTTCCGCGAACACGGATAGTCATCTTCAGATACAATAGCAACGCCGAATGAGACCGTGACTGAAGTGACTGTGAGTTCCTGTGAGCATATTTCCATTTCAAGCACTTCCCCTTGAATTTGAGTTCGGCAATGCCACTGACATACCTCGACGAATCATCTTGAACCGAAACTTGCGACAGCATTACCTCGATGCCCTGACTCCGGAATTGTTTTAGAAGATTGCCGTTTTGAACTGTGGTCTCTCTTTGGATGCCATTGGCCTGTGACTTCGAGAACCTTTTGAACAGCTTCGTCAGAAGCTGGCGATTCGCTTAACAAATTCATTGCTGGTTGAATCGTACCCTTCTCGTCTCCAACAAGTGGTGCGAGTTTGCTCGCTTGATTTTGGGGCTCGAGAGGCCTGTTTCGAACTTGGATTCGACCCTTGCAGAGAGAAGGATTTTCGGTTGAATTCTTTGGCGGGAATGCTTCCTCACTTTCGATATCAAGGGTTGCATGGGTACATTCCTTTCCCTGTTGTTCTACGAATAGAAGGCAAGACTGAGCATTGATTGCCTCTATCAGTTGACTGTGTGTCAGATCCTTCACAGCATGTGTGCGGCTCAATTTGTCCCTGAGCCGTTCCCGGACTGCATCGATTTTACTACGCAGTAGCTGAGTGTGGACGATCGAGGGATGTTGAGCGTGACGATGGTCTTGGATTGGAGGTGGTTTCACAAGCCACTTCAGTTCTTTAGAAAGCCCAGAGCCGTTCTTTCTCAGAAAGTAGTGGATGGCCTGGCCAGTCATCGCTAATATGTTCCGCTGGTCAGGCACTTTCGACCACTCGCCACAGAGTTGGCCCGGCGCTGGTGCAATTGCCTGCCCAAAATTCTTGCAGAATAGGACTGTAGACTGATCTTTGGTGAGAAAAGACCAGGCTTGCTTGAGATTAACGTATCTTATGGAGGTGAGTTTCTCGGGCCCTTTCACCTCCAGCAGTTCCAGAAGATCAGCACCATGAATGCCATGAGGGGCATGCTGGGATCCTTTCATATATTCCGATTGGTTCATTTTCAGAGTACTACCGACAGTATCTAGAAGATACCACAGTCTCTCAACAGTCTTGGAAAAGTCGCAGTACTCATATGTTACCGGGGTGTTCTCGGACAACGCATTTGACGGCATATTGGCTCGCCTCAATGGTTTTGGAAGCGGTCTGCGAGTTTTGCAGCCCAGGCTGCCAGAGAGTATATTTGCTGCAGCAGCATGCTCGATACAGACTGTATCAATAAACTCAAGTGAAACTTCTTCGTTCGCGGCGTCGACGAGATCCAGCCTTTGCTCAGAGAGGTAGTGGTGCGCCAAGTAGAGAACAACACAAGCTTGGGGAAGATACCATGCAGTCTTCGCATCTGTGTCGTAGATGAGGACGAAGTTCTTGACTTCCTTTTGCCTGCTTTCAGCTGCCAAGATCTCGCCAATGCTATTGCTGAAGGAACTTTTAAAGTTCGCAGGCATAGACGTCGGCGCTAGATTTATGCTAGCGCCTAAGGAAAGATGGCTCACGCCTCCTCCCACGTTGAAGCCGTAAGACCGAATGTACTGCATTGAAGCAGCAACATCTGCGCGTGATTCGCCAATGATGGTGGTGCAAAAGTGATCTTCCGTCCCTACCACGACTGTTCCCCTTTCTGCCCAGGCCAGAAAGCTTCGTTTGTTATACAAGTCCTCTGGACGAATGGGGCTTCCATTATACCAAGGATCCATATCCAGAGACTCCAGAACGTCAGAAGTGTATGCAACTCGCCCGCTCTCCCGGATCTTGCTCTCAAAGTGCCATTGAAATGCGTTGTCGACTGACAGCCACTTCCTTGGAATCAGGATCGAATTGAGACCGTCTACAACGAGACCATTTTTGTACCCCAAGAACCCGAGACAACCGCAAATAAGTGCCATATCTGCAAACTGAATCTCGAGACCCTGGCCAGAGCTTCTAGGAGGGATTGGAAAGTCTTTGGCAATGACGCCCTGAGGGAAGAGCCCATGCCAGCAAGTTTGCTCGAGTGGGCCAAGTTTTACAGGCTTCAAAGGAGCCATTCCAATTGAGATACAGCTTCCTTGATCCGCTTTCTGTCCCACCACAAATACAGATGAACTTGAAACACCAGGGTACTCAGAGAACCGCACGGCTGCACAGAGCCAGGAAAGGAGCATTGCTACCTGGACGTGAGTATCGTAACTTGCAGCCACTGTGCATGTTGCTGAGAATTCATCCCCTTCCGTTTCAACAACGTCTCTGGAGAACTTAGGTATTGACCGGTTGATCCAGGTCAAATTCCCAATCTCTGTAGATGTAGGTATACCCTCCATTGAATATTCCTGGTCAACTGCGGATCCCAGGTCAGCCAATGTCTGAGCAGGAATATGCACACGAGTATCATACCAGACTCGGAGTCCAGGAGCATCTCTTCGAGACATTCCAAGACATAAGGACCTATCTCTGGGAATGTACTGTGTATGTAGTCCTTGCAGCTAGAACTATACGCGTCGGCGTCTCCTCCGGTAAGCGTCAGGATGGAACCCAGCCGCTGCCCTGGGGGAAAGTACTTTTTCAGGTAAGCTGGCAAATCCCAGTTGAGCCTGTACATTATGGTGCAATAGCCAACAGCGTCACAATTCGACAAAGCTACCTCGAGCAGAGAGATATCTGAAAGGGTTGGAGAGCTGGATACTCCATAGATAACATTGAGTTCATGTCGATGCTTGACAGAATATGGCATCTTCCCTTGGACTGCGCAGCTTCTCAGCAGCTCTTTGCTTGCATCAGTTCTGAAGTCAGGGGCTACTCTGGCAATTCGAACCCTGGGCGAGGGGGCTTTGCAAGGCTTGTCACCTGAGTCTTCAGAGTCCTCCAAGTCCTCCGTGCCCTCCAAGTCGTCCGATTCCTCCGATTCCTCCGAGGGATCCCAGAGGTCATCCCGAATACGCCGAGATGATCGACTTTCCGTCCGCACGGAAGTTCTCTCGATCACTCGACTTGGAAGATGTCTAAACGAAGAGGGCGGTGGACGGCCGATCTCCCGCCGCTCCTCAAGCAAGACTGCAGCGGAAACAGGCTCTACCATGGCAGTTTGCTCTTGCCGCGAAAGAGATCCTTGGGCTTCTTCAAGCATGGATGCTCTAGAGCGAGGCTTGCGCTTCCTCTGACTGTTGAGCAACTCCATTGTGGCAAGAGTAGCGGGATTGCACGTAAGAAATGAAGAGACTATCCTGCTTCGTAAAGATTGACCAGCGCGGGTTATGCAGAGAAGGGAGAAGCAGCCTTAACATGGTGGAAGGGCCACAGTAGCGGACCAATGAAGCATATTCCCACAATTCGAACCAGCTGACAATGCAGCATGCTGAGGAGGCTTCACGCCCAGCTTCCCGCACTCGATAACGAATCATGCTAGCAGATGCCTAACCTTTTCGGTTTTGCATGCTGCGCAACACCAACCAATATCTGCGAGTTTCCACCCTGGGAACCACCTCATTCGTAATTTTACCAATAATAGATGCAGACAGCCTACCCCCAAAGAGCTTCTGATGCATAGCAACGGTCCAAAGGCGACCCCAGTCGCTACTCGGTGATGGATACGAATATCTCGACAACTCGAGAGACTCCCTCCTTACCCATTGAAATGACAACAAGTCCCTGCATGTGGGCATTGTATGAAGACGGGCAGACAGGGATACCTGCTTAGCTGTACAGGTTGTGATAGTGCAGTGGGAATAGATTTGGGATCTCTGGCTAGGAAAGGGGGCCTTTTCGGGCCCCTCATTAAAAGTTGACGATGTCTGGTGAGATGGGTGAGCAGACCTGAGCCGAAGCTGAGCTGGGCCTGAGCCAGCCTGAGCAAAGGTGGCGCGAGATCACGTGAACTCGATAGTCGGGAGGTGTTGAGATTCCGGTCAGGAAACAGCGCAGCCATCTAGCGCATATTGGTAGTCTGTCTTTCCAACAGCAGTTGACACCTGAGATACCCTGCCATTGTCGAAATAGCTTTTCGTCAGATTTTGGGAAGGACCAGTAACACTCGATAGTCGCCCCAGTGCATCAGCTGTGTAAGATATTCGGGTGCCATCGAATCGAGTCATGGCAGCCATGTTTCCATTTGCATCGTATGCGTATTTTTCTTCTTGGCCTAGTTGGTTTCTGTAGGTGACCAAGAGTTTGCAGGTATCTCGGATATTTATGGCGCCAGGATGAATCATGGGCAATTTGTTGTGGTAAGTTATGTCACAGTTTTCGATTGTGTGTAGCTTAAACCGAAGATGTCGTAAACCACATTTCGCTGGATTGTATCGAAGGCATTGTCTGTTGTATCATTCTTGCCGCTAGTCAGACTCATCGAAATGCTATTTTCTACGTCGAAAGTTGAGCTAGTCGTCTCGAGCTGGATTGGCTGGCTATCTTTGGGAAGTTCAAGGAGGGCGGTTTGAATAACGTTCCCGGATCCGTCATATATATACGACTTTCCGAGCGAATAATGGATGTTTGTGTCTCCTGAGTCTGCATAGCTGGTCCACATTTCTCCCATATGCGTCTAGCTGAGCAGTTCCTCGTAAGTCACCGTTGATACTATGACTCGTGGTAAGACTATTGTCATCATAGACGTTCGTTTTGACGTTGCCTTCCGGGTCAGTGACTAAGAGGACACGGGCAAAAGCATCGTAGGCGTCATACTTCGTCACTAGTCCTAGCTCATCAGTTGTTGAGGTCATCCGTGACAAGGAATCGTATGATACCCGTGAGAGTACACGAGTCGGGTCTGAGGACTGCTGCGAAGCGATGCCGTTATCTCGCATCTCGATCTTCCGGCCTAGAGCATCAAAAATCTCTTTCGTCACATAGCCCGACGGGCTAGTTGATGTCACAGTGTTTCCACCAGTGCCAACAGAGTAAGAGGTTGTTGTTTGTTGTCCGAAAGGATCAGTATGCTGAACGCACCTGCCCAACAAATCATACGAGAAGGCTTCGGTGTGGCCGAGTGGAAGTTGTTTCCAAACTATGGGCCCTTGTTTACTTTTCATATCGTATTTCGTAACCGTGACATGACCCTGCGGATCCGTTGCCGAAACAATGTCGAACCACTCGCGTCATACTGATAGCTATTTTGCTTGATGTAGGAAGCCACTGTTCCTGCGGGAATGTCAACACCAGAAGACCAAGAAACTGTCTCCGAGGTGATTCTGCCGTCTGCATCGTACTGCATTGACTTGGTCTTCCATGGCTGCATCTGGTCTCCGCTCTCTTGGTATTGAGTGATCGAAGATTGAACTGGTTTTGATCGCTTGTGAGTGTGTACGACACTTTTCTTTGAAAGCCAGAGACCTCGTCGACGAAAGTCTCGTCTTGTAGCATTTCGCCTCCCCAAGCCGCCTGGACATAGTTGCTATGCGTGCTTTTTTGCTTCACGTAAGCTTGCTTGGTAGGATCCCAAATCTCCTCTAGGTTCTCGAGCATACAACCGTAGTTGTCATATATTGCAGAAGAGCGCCGCAAGCCCTGATAGGATGGAGAAGTTGTTGTGTGGTTATAATGCAGCTGCTCGGCAACAGTTGGGTACATGTAGTTCGTGGTGCGGGCATGCTGGTCAATGGCAATGTCATAGGTATACTGGGCATGATATGACTCGATCAATTGAGATTCCCCAACAATGTCGTAGTGGAATTCTTGCATGGTAGATGTAAATAGTTGAAGAGCACTCGGGTGGCCGAGAGCATATTGCCCGCCGTGTCAAAATTTGAAATCAGGGTATCGTATTTATGAACTGGTCAGCATGCTGCTTTAGAAGAATTTCAATTGCCTACGAAGCTGTAACTTTCGTCATTTCCGTCAATCAAGAATCTGTGAGACCGCCCATCCTGTACCCTGATGTGTATCTGGTGTAGGTGCAGCCGCTTGTTGCTTCGCCAAATCTGTAATTTGTTTGACTTAATATTTCGCTGGCGGCGTCCATCCGATAGTGGTCTTGCACAGCGGCGAGCGAGCTCTGATTGCCATTCGTATCACAGTAAAAGAGTGTCTGGTATTCGAATCGACTCGACAAAGAAGTCGGATGCTGAATTGTGGACAATGCAATCCCAGAAGCGGCTGTGACGTAGGTGAACGAAGTAAGATAGCCCATGGGGTCGACGACTTACTCAACACCTTGGTCTGAAAATGTTACTTGCCACTGTCCGCCGTCTGGAGTCGTTATTTGGATGTATGCTCCGCCTTGATAAGCGAATTGGACCTTTTGACCCCATGAATCCAGAATGAAATCGACGAGAGCAGAACTAGGATTTGCCTGAGAATCCATGTAGTTGTAGTATACGTAATTACCGAAAAGATCATCATGCTCAAGGAGTTCCCCAGTGTCATCGTAGTAGTCCAACGTGCCGTCGCTCATTTGAAAGCGCCAAGCATATTCCCCAGGCTGGCCAGATGGCAATGGTTGACTAGGAACAACATTCGCAAGCTTGATACTATGGTCATTGATGTATTTGAGTCCAGATTGGTACCCTGTTTCATCGGCCCCTAAGTATCAAAGGCTCATGGTCAGCGTTGAACATGGTACGTCTAAACCTGAGCATAAAGTTGACATACAATCTGGATCGATAATGTACGTCCGCTGCTGAGTAGTGACGCTTTTCCCCGGAATCAGGAACGGAAAGCTGAATGTCCAATTCATTGGGAGCACGAAGCTTTTGCTTTGGCCAGCCGAATAGGTAAGATCGAGAGTACAATTGATGGAAGGTGTGATTCCCCGAAGGTCGACCAGTGACTTGGAGTACCCCACAGAACTATATAGTAGTAAGTATATTGCTTTGCATCTCAAGGGCCCCACATAGAAGGAACAACAGCTGTGCTTGTCAGATGCTCGGAAGTGAAGAGTGAAAGCATCCATACCCAGTATTGCGGTTCGCTGATTCGTTACCGGCAGGTTGAGCACCATATGCTTGGGAACCCTGATATTCTCCCGACATGTTGGGGTAACCTCCCACCCCACCATTCCGTCCACCCCGCTTAACTTACCGCAACTTCTACTTACCAAATTAAATAATTAATAACTTCACTAATTTTTGATTAATTCTTTTAAAATTCAGAATATGCGTTATTCAAATTATGAAGCTTAAGTATATAAAGTATAATGTTATGTGCGCGCTTGTAGAGATTGCAAATGGTAAGTTTAAGTGGAAGGTATTGCTTGAGTGAAGTATTTTTAGGTTTACTTTTTGTAATCGCAAAATAGCAACTTTATCATATTATAAAGTTGCTAATTATTTATAAAAACTACCTACAGTAATAAAAAATTAATTGATTAATTAGGTATTTACTTAAGAGGCTTTTAGCTATAAAATTACATATGTCTAAATTAAGGTTTTTGGCTAAAGGCTTCTAGCTTTTTAAGAAGATTACTTACTATTTAAAAAAACATTAGATAATATAATTTTTAATTTAAAATCTTATTTTTAAAACTAAAAGGCAAATATACATTGATTTTATATGTATTAATAACGCTTGTTTTAAAGTTATTAAGCCTTGATTTTAGAAATTAAAGATTTTAATTATCAAAGCTATTTTAGCTAGCTAACGATGGAATGTAAATAAGATAAGTGTTATAAAAAGTTATAATCTTAATAATTTAATTATAAGCCACGCTAAAAAGCATAAGGTTTAAAGGAAATAGTTAGGTTTACGTGCTTAGATGATAATTATTAAATGTATCTTTGTAATTGGAATTTTAACGTTATTAGCTGTAATTTATAAGAGAAAAGATGTTTAACAATAATAATTTTTGTTTTGATTAATCAAGTTTAAAGGTTAATTTTTTATAGCTACTAAAAATAATGTAAACGGGTGGAATCGATTGATATTGTCCCCTGAAGACATACTACGTCTGCGAACCGTAATACTCTGCCTAGTAAAGCTAATTACACGTATCCTGAAGCCATATATATACCCAAGTCCAAATCACCTGATTACCACGTGCCCTATTATAATAAGTGGATTATTGATGCTATGGCTTTGAAGTGATTAAAGAAAGTGTTTATTTTTTAAACGAAATCACGTGATTATTTAGCAAGATTTCTTATTCTAAATGATTATAGGAGTTATAAGATTACGGATTTTTTTTGAAAGTGCTTTAAAAATAATACTTATTTATTGTTTTTACTTGTATATACGTTACATGTCTTGCAATCTTTGGATTTGACGATTTTCTTTACGCTTAAGTGTGCTTATTAAAAAGAGTTACAAAAGTCGAACTTTTTACTTAATTCTACTTTAATTAGCAAATAGAAATTCTTTATATGCTACTAAAAAGCATATTAAAAAAGTTTTACGTTTTTAAATATTAAAGCAAAATAAAAAATTACAAGTTTATAACTGATATTTATAATTAAGCTTTTGATAAGCCTTTTGCTATTAAAAAATAATAATAAATCAACAAGTTCACTTTTCCCACAACTTTAAGAGACGCTAATATTACTTTTAGAAGTTTCTAATACTTTAATTAAATTATAAACTTTAAAAGTTAAGAAAGATTTTTACTTACAAATTCATATTTTAATAAGCGAATTATATAACCAACTTTTAACGCAGCGTTTGCTTTTTAAGAAGATTATAAAAGAAATTAATAAAAAGGATTACAAATTAAAGAAAGCAAATATGAAAATTAAAAAGTTAAAAGAAAAGTTAAAGTAATTGAAGCCAAGAAAAAGAAAGAAAGTCTAAATTAATTCAAATGTTAAGTTTGTAATAACACATGCTATTTTTAAGGCTCAAATCATAACTAAAGATTGCCAAATTATACTTAAAAAAATTAAAAGAAGAAGAAGATTTAAACTCTACAATTTCATATATAAAAGTTAACGGAATATAGAGTTATTAAATCTTGAATAGAAAGTGTTGAAATTAAGCGAGGTGGACGGAATGGGGGAGTGGACGGAATTGTGGGTGGGACGTTAAAGCAAGCCAACTTCGAAGACGTGTCGATTCCACACTTAAGCTCATGATCCGGAAGGTATATCGATATATATAAGTCAAAATGTCAACAAGCAAATGTGACTACATTCAAATCGCTATATCACATTCCTGAGAGCATCCTAAGCCACGAGGTTCAGAAGTAGTCTCAGCTGATCCTTTTGCTTATGAACGCTCAGCCCTAAGGTTTTGACTCGTAAGATTATGATAGCTGCTTTGAGACTAACTTGCCAGCAAGATTGGCTACGCGGGAACACAATCATAGCCAGAGATATGTGAGCTGTTTTTTGATCCTTAGAAATACGGTTTAGAGATCCAAGAGTTTCATACTCACGAATCATCTACAATAACACATAAAGATATAGTGATAAAGGTCAAATATATCCCGAGGTTCTATATTCTGTTACACAGCAAAGTTCTGGAAATGCCTCAAAATGCAAAAATCAGCTCGTTTATTTTAACTTGATTGGAATTCAGGTTGGCACATGAGCTGGTTTCACTCCAGCTAACTTTCTGAAAGCCCTTTTTTTTTTAATCATTTGCAAATTCGGGGCATCCGATTGATGGACCTCACAGCCAGCTGACTCGAAGTCCGGTCTGCTCGACTATTATTACCCTTTGCATCTTGCATGCTCAATAAGAAGCAAAGTAGAGTTCGGACGAACGCCATAAGAAGAATCACTCGAAGCCACAATGTCTAGCTCCCATTCAATATTATCGCGAGTCCAGTAGTTCTGAACACTGTCTTGATATTCAGGGGCACTAGCAAGCTGATCGCTCCACATCCGGCACTATAAGCTCTCCCCCGTGGAATGCACTACCCCACAGGCAAGCTTTCTGGCGCCATTCGTTGACTTGGACGTATATTGGTATTGATATTGAGGTTCTATAAAGCTAATCTACCGAACGAGTCAACAAGATATTGCCATTTCAGAGATTTAATCAACATCCTCCGCTGTCCTTCGCACTTCATCCAAACAGTCTTACTTGTAGGTCAAGACAGTAATAGCAGAGTTTATCATTGCCAACTTCCATATTCCAGAAAGCTTCAAATCCACCATGTTCATCGAGACCAATTTACTTGCCGCTGCAGTTGCGGTAGGATATCTCGTTGGAGGTACACATGCCGGAGCAGGTAAACTTCTTTGCAAGGCAGAACAACGTGCCGTTGCTAACGATCATGAAGCTGCTAACGTCAATGGCTGCGTCTGGTATGCCACCAAGCCCATCACATCCTTCAATGTCACCTTCACAGTTTCAACAAGCGTAAAACAATGCATGGTACGCTCTCCTTCCACTTCAACTTGCTGTCACGACGACTGACTGTTTACCAGTACGAGACAGGCAACAACGCTGTCGCCCTCGTCACAGACGCAGGCTTGACATGTGCCTCCGTAGGCCATGTCTCTGGCAAGTCATCATCTTCCGGTGGTGATACATGCGCTACAGCCGATAGCCGTTGGGGTATCAGTTACAATGCAGGCCCGAAGTCTGGGACTACATACAGTACATGGAGCGCACCAATTTTCAGCAGCAATCATGTTGATCTGTATGATCAAAGTACTGGGACAGATATCTGTGGATCTGCAGCGAAGTGTAACGCCGACAGTATCAAGATTAGTTCCAGTGGGGATGACAACATTTGGGTAAGTGCAAGACCATTGCAAGACCGCGACAAAACTTCACCGTCATGTATTCGGCTTTTGGCTAACTAAATAGATCATCTTTGACCCATCTGCTAGCTCCAGCAGTGGGAAGAAAGGCTCCCAAGAGTTGTAGGCAGCGGCTCAGAGGTCAACGTGGTATTTTGATTTGCCCTCAAATGATTGACTGAACGTCACAAGAATAATATACACGTATCCTGGAGCGAAGAAGAAGACTACTTTCGACTTGATTGCAACATTTGGCCGGTCATCGTGGACAGGCTCGTGGTACAATAGTACACAAAAAGTGAATGTCAGGTCTATTCATAATCATTCCTTTTCTTTATTCATTCATCATGTATATACAGCCTCCCGAACAACCCTCAGTCGCTCAGAGCAGCCCAAGTCTATACCAGTTTTCCGCCAAGTCTATTCATGCATACATCCTCTGACCACTTCCGAATACTCTTGATAATCTCTTACACAGTCTCCAAGTGACCTGTCTTTTCCCCCATCTCATCTTTATCCAAACCAATTCCACTGCCTTGAACATTATGTCTGAACTGCTCCTCATCCTCTTTCAGCTCCGCCAATACAATCTTGTGTGCATGTCTTGGCTTCAAGTCCTTCGAGAACAAACGATCCATGCTTTCTAGGGGCACACCCTTCGTCTCGGGTAGCAGGAACCACACAAACACAATAGAGCAAATCATCAAACTCGCGAAGAAGAAATAAACACCATACCCCATGGCAGTGAACATCTGCGCAGTGAATCGTGCAACGAGGAAGTTGAAGAGCCAATTGGATGAAGCCGCGAACGCTTGTCCAAGGGTTCGTACATTCTGAGGGAACATCTCGCTGTTGTATACCCAAGGAGTTCCATTCCAGGATGGGGTGTAGAAGATAGTCCAGAGGTAGAAGAATGCCATGGCGGAGATGCCGCCACTAGAGAGAGAGCCGTCAGCAGTGGGGTTGTTCTCTGGGTCGGCAATTTTGATGTATGCCCCGACGTAATATAAACATATTGCTCCACCGAAAGCACCATACATGAGCAGATTGCGTCTGCCGAGGTTGTCGATGAGGAAGAACAGCCAGATGAGTGTAACAACCGCCTTGATAACGCCAAAAATTCCGGTAGTGAGGAGGGACGTGTTGGTCCCCGTGACACCGATGGACTTGAAAACAGTCGGAGAATAGTAGTTGATGGCATTGATTCCAGAAGTGTTTTGCCAGAAGAACAGCGAGCATCCGAGGAAGAAACGATAAGAGACTTTGCGGTCATTAACAAGTGCCCTGGCCTAAGTTAGTCCTGGCAGTTTTGGATAATATCGGTTGAAGCTTACTTGAATGGTTGCCAGAAGCCAAGACCGACTGTAGATTGCTGATACTCAAGAGCAGCATCGATAGCCGAAACCTCTTCAAGCATGTACATGTCGTCGGAAGGTAGCTTTCGGAGCCAGCAGAGGTTCTTGAGCGCTTTGGTGCGTTGGTTTCGTGTCATCAGCCACCTGGGCGACTCCTTGATGAAGAACAGACCAATGAACATCAGCCCAGCTGGAATAAGTTGGACAGCGAAAGGGATAATCCATTGCTCGTGGTTGGCCGGCATAGTTACGGAGACACCGTACTGGAAAAAATTAACATCGGCATGCTCGGAATGAGACAAGAGACATACGTTGATCCAAAAGCCGACAACACCTCCAATCTGCCAACCCATTTCATACAAGCCAACTAATCGTCCCCGAATGGCAGGCGGCGATAATTCCGAAATATAGATCGGTGTCAAGTTGGAAGCACCCCCAACTCCAATACCAGCCAAGACACGTCCACCATAGATGAGTCCAAGTCCTCTAGACCTATTGGCACCAAGCATGAGACCAGCTCCAAGAATGAAGATACCGGCGAAGATCTGAAGACCCTTCTTTCGTCCAAGATAGTGACCAGCGGCATAGGCGAAGAAAGCTCCGAAGAAAGCACCAGCTTGATACAGCGAGACGATATTTTCCGAGATGAGATTCTGTTCGTGTTTGGAGTACTGTGCCCAGTCGAATTCGTCCTTGAAACTATCCAAAGCAAGAGTACCGCCGATGAAAGCACTATCGTAGCCGATCATAACAGCACAAAACGCAGCTACTGCCGCACATGTGTACACTCGCAGATTGTAGACGCATTTCGGCGTTGGCCGATCTGCAGCAGTCAGGACTTGATCTCAAACATCAATCCAAACGCCCAAAGGAAACCTTACCTTCAACGAGACTGAGAATACTCATCTTGGGTATTGATGAAGGAGACTACGTCTCTACGAGTTTTGTGACTCAAATGCTCTGGAGGTGGAGAGCGAAAATCCTGTAACTAGGGGATACTTCGGTGCAACTAGACAACTCCAGATTGATCAACCTCGTAACGAAAAGTCAAAACGTGAAAAGGCACAAAGAATTGGCGATAGGTGAGCTGAAATGAACAGAGAGCGCAACTCGTAACGGCAGACCTCCTAATATATAGTGTCAAGTGGATAGTCACCCCTTTGAAGGGTTTTGGAGCCCCCAGATCCGGAGAGACGGGGAGGTGTTGAGGTGGAAGCGAGAGACAGGGGGTAAGGACAAGCATCCTGGGCATCTACACTGACTCGCCACAATGCAGCCAACCGGCGGATGGCAGAGAGGCTAAATTGACACCAAGCATGCGGAATGATGTCCATGGTCGGGCAAAACATTCTGCCCTTCCCTTTTGATGGAGATCTTGTTATTTCGGCCTCAGACATGCCATTTTCTGCTATGATTAGATCAGTGATGCCGTGGCGACGGTCTAAATGCCTTCTCGTTCTCGTGTTGGCGACGACAGACATCATCGTTGATTTCATCCCGCTTCATGAATGTGCGCGGCATCATCAAAGCATGGATTATGTTGAGAATAAACAGACGATATGCTTTCAGAATCCCCGTCGCTTAACCTTCCTCAGACCTCAATACCAAGAGATGCCAACAGTTGTCAAGTGAAGCCAAGCGAGGCCCGTATTTCTTGTCTGCCATATAAAATGATGACAAGCGCAGAAACCCTCGAATTTCTTCACACAGGCATGATCTTTGAAGATCAAAAGCCGACATGACGCCGCTACGTCCACTGCTCCATGTGGGGGTTACCTCCACAGATGTTCAGCCTCTCAGAGTGCTCGCATTTCATCAACCCCGCAACACTGTAACCGGTAGCCCGAGACAACTGGGCGGATAAAGAATTACACAGCCAGGACCCTGCCTTCACGACACCTGATTATCTCTATCAGAAGCATAAGTACAATTTGCATAAGTCCCCAATTATGATTATTGAGAGAAAATAATACCTAGAATAATTTTGGACTCGCCTATCACGCCTTTTTGTTTCCAATCTGCCTCGTGGGCATTTCGCGCAAGCTGAGGCGAGCCGAAGCAAGTTGTAAAATTACAGTTGGCATATGTTGACTTCGAGTGTCTCACATTGAAGTCCGATTATATCTGGGCTTTATTGAGGCCACTAGAAGAAGAAGATTCAATATAAAATGTGACTAGAATTTAACAAAAAAAATCGAGTGCCTGATCCATCGTAGCACGGAGGTCGCTCGAGTACAAGCTGTGAATGCTCCAAACATGAAATGCAAGCCGTCTTCAAGATACTGCAAACGCTCCTCCTCTTTGGCTCAAAGGACGGCGATATCAAGATCTGCGAAGCAAAGTCATGATTCTCGTTGAGGCTGATCTTCGTGGACTTCAAAGAAAGCGCCAAGGCAATTCTGCCCCAAGAATCCCCGCAGAGGGGTCTCGAAGAAAGCCGGGAAAGACTTACTCCGCACAACAACGGACCGCTTCCGCCAAATACGAATGGAAGGTACACGCATCTCTTCACATTCAAATCTACTCCATAGTCGTCTTCCCTGTCAGATATCAGCATTGAACAAGCTTACTTGTTTCCAGTCTATCTTCTAAGCGGACAGCTCCCCGAAGAGCCACTTCGACGATTTTGGCCCACGAATTGAGGTGGCTCTTGGTTTTGCCGATGCTTGTTGTGAACTACCCAACATAAGGGTCCATATATCGGTCTATCTTGAGGTTCTTCAAGACTTTACTGAATCCCGAGATCCTTCTCATACACAAGACGACCCAATCCCTCATTTCACAGCTGTCATTCCTGTAGAGAAGCAAGTCTTGAATAGTCCAGAGCTGCAGCTCTCTCACTTCGGCTCACCTCGAGTAACACAGCATTCCAGCCACCAACTACTTCAAGATGTCCCAATCTCTTGGCCACACACACATCCCCCCTTCCATACAAACACAAACACCACCTCCTGCACCATCAACAGCACACCTCGACCGAGTAGGCTACCTCTTCGGCTACCCCATCGCCCACTCCCTCTCCCCCCTCCTCCACGCAACAGTCTACTCTGCCCTAAACCTGAACTACGAATATATCCTCTACGAATCCCGCTCAATAGAAGCATGTCTCGCGCTGACCCGGGACCCCAAATTCTACGGCGCCGCAGTCACCATGCCACACAAAGTCAACATAATTCCATACCTAGACGTTCTCACGCCTGAGGGCGAAGCGATCGGTGCTGTGAACACGATATTCCTGCGGTCTGCACCAGATGGGACAAAGCTGCTGTGTGGGACGAATACGGATTGTATTGGGATCCGGGAAGCTATATTGCAGAACACGAGTAAGGTGGATGCGGAGAGCATGAAGGGGAAACCGGGGATGATCATTGGTGGTGGAGGAACTTGTCGAGCGGCTGTGTATGCGCTGAAGAACTTCTTGGAGTGTTCGGAAATTTATCTAGTCAATAGAGACAAGTCAGAAGTCGATGCTGTAATAGCTGAGTGCACGGCAAAAGGATTTGGTGGGAACTTAAGGTATATTGCGTCTGTTGCGGAGGCGGAATCGCTGCCTGGACCAAGGGTCGTCGTGAGTGCTATTCCGGACTTTGAGCCGAAGAGTGAGGATGAGAAGAGAGCGAGGGGTATTGTGGAGACGATGTTGGGGAAGAAGGAGAAAGGTGCAATTTTGGAGATGTGCTATCATCCTAGTCCGGATACTGCTGTCGCGAGGATAGCGAAGAGGAGTGGGTGGCAGCTTATTGGAGGCATTGAAGCGATGATTTGGCAGGGTCTGGAGCAGGATAAGATATGGCTGAGGAGAAAGGCGAGCACGTTGCCTGTAGAGGATGTCAAGAGAGTTCTGGCTCCAAAGGAGACGAAAGCTCGGCTTTGAGAGACTTTTGTTGAAACTTGTTTACAGCATGGAGAGGAGTTGGTGGTTTAACAGGATATGGGTTTGAGATTAGACAAGGGATCATATGGCGTTTGGCGTATCTAAACCACGTGTTGACGAGACATGTTGAAATTTGAAGAGTTTTATGATCTATCTGTATCTCTTGTTCTCGAAGTTGACACGCTGATTTAAATAAGGAGCTCACGCTCCAGGCCTGGTGTAGTCTAGCCCATCAACCCTCCTCCAAGTCTCCCTGACCACTCTTTCTTGAGCCTGCCTTCCGGTCTCACCCTCGGCATCCCCAGCCGGCCTGATCGCCAAATAAAGTCTACTCCCTAACTTCACCTCTTCGATTGGATCTGTCTCGGGGTTCTTCGGAGGATTGGCTGTAGTGATCAAGCCACCCGCTTCGCGTAAGATGCATATCCCAGCTGCGACGTCCCTGTGTACATGATTCAGTTGAATATCGCTTGCATATGCGCATGCATACTAAGATGGTGATATGTTATGCATTGGAAAAGGGCCCGATAAGGAGTGGGCATGGACACAGGAAGTGAAGTCGGAAAAGAGTTTACACGTACCATTCCCAGCAACCTCCTTCCCACCAAATGTCAAAGGCTCCACTAGCAACATACGCAAGGTCCAACGTCGCACTAATATTCATATCTTAGTTTAGAAGTCCACATTCACGTCAATTTACTCTCGGGTTTCGGTAATTAGGAATGCGGCGATAATTTGACCCAGAGATGTGGAAAACTTACCTTCCCAGACTCCTCACGCCGTGCACCATCCCGCCCTTCCCACCTCTTCCACCAATCTCAGCAGCCATGTTCATAAAACTGCCAATCTTCCTCCTCATATTCCCACCCTCCACATCTCTCCTATCCTTCCCCCACTCACAACTAAAGATACAACCCTTCGGCGCCTCCTTCCCCAACACCTGCTTCGGACTATTCACGTACGGCAACGCCCTCCTTGGTTTAGTTGGGTGAGCATCATCTTGGAAGGCGCCGTGACCAGTGAGTGCCGAGTATGTTGTGTCAAGCATTGGTTGGTAGATTACGCCTACGACAGGCTGGTGGTTGAGACAGAAGGCGATGGAGACGCAGAACATAGGGAACAAGTGCGTGTAGTTTACTGTTCCGTCCAGTGGGTCGACGATCCATGTTGGCGAGGAGGTTACGAGATAGTCTTTAGATGAGCCGCTGCTGTAGGTTTCTTCTCCGATGAATCTAGAGTACTGTTAACATCGATTCTACTCGTATCTGAAAGGCATATAGGCTGCTTGTTCAGGAAGTGGTGGTCGAGGGAAGCAGACACCCGGCAAAGATCAGAACTATTCTCATGGCTCAAATCCGACCATGACCCTCCTTCTGATCGATGACTTGACATAAAGAGAAGAGCACATACTTATGATCTGGAAACCTCCCCAAAATCTCATCCTTCACAAAGGCCTCAACATCTACACAGAACCACGTGATCAGCCCATTTCTCAGTGACTTATTCCTTCCATCATGCCACAAGCAAGGAATCAGACTCACCTAAATCCGTCTGCGTAACAATATCCACCGCATTCATCTTCTCCTCCTGCTTCCCAACATCCCTCCCACTCTCAGCACCACACCTCTTCTCCACGCCATCCAGCAGGATCTTACCCGCTCTCCGGCCAAGGTCTAGAGCGAAGGTGTAGATTTCTTGGAGCTCGGAGTCGCTCATTGTGATGGGTGGGGAGGAGTTCATGATTTTTGATTGGTTGGTTTGCGTTCTTCGGGGGAGGAGAGGGTGTGATGGAAGGTTGTGAGAGAGTGATGAGTTGTGCTGTTGATAGAGTCTGAAACTGAGATGGGTAATTCCGTTGGTAGACGTCAGTAAGCGCTTTTGTGGGTCGGGGGAAAGTCCTCTGCCGGATATCGTCAAGTGCGAACGTTGATCTTGAAATTGATATATTTGATGTTTACTGGAAATGCGTAGTATTCCTGATAGATTTTAGAATTTTAATATGGGTATCTACCGAGGACGTTGTTCTAGCATGATTTCCGACATTCAGCTCACGTAAATGCCCGAACACGAGCAGTGACATCCAGGCCGGACGAAAGCTCCTCGAATTGCAACATCAAAATTGTCAGTCAGGCCTTTGGAGTTTCTGAATCAAATTTCTGCTCTATCAAGCTTCAGATACGTCTATGTAAATCCACACTTCTAGATTTGGAGATGCCTGTGACCACTCTGGTCAACGCGCGCATCTTCCGTCACATATCTTCCACAACTTCATCTACCTCCCCTATGCCTCGTGCTCATCCATTTCCCCTCTGATCCTCCGCAGCACTCAGAGCCTGCAATATTTGGCCTGCTTCAATGCCCTCATGCTCGTCCGCCATCCCAACACCGACGCCCGCAAATCCTCCTGGTGCCAAACCCATTGGCCCACCAAATCCAGATCCATCAAAGAAATCGTTCGTTTCGGCATTGGAGTTGGCTACCAGTTGCTGGAACACGGTATTCTGGTGTAGAGGATCTGGTTCCTGACAGAACGCATAGAAGTCTTGGTTCATGTTATCTGAGTCGGTAAAGCCGAGGTTCATGAGACTTTGATCCCAATTGCCTGCCCTGCGTGGCTATTAGTCTTATGTTATGTATATGTAAGAAGCTATATGAGACTAAATGACATCGAGAAAAGATTGAGCAAGATAAAGGATGTCATTTGGCAAGAAGTGCAATCACAAGGCCTTCGTTTGTCCAGACCATTTGAGGAATTTTAATGATAGATGAGAGAGACGAGGGAGACAAACCATTCTGTGGCGTCAAGCCGCATCAACTCATTAAACATAGGGTCGAACTCAACATCTGCAGAACTCATTGTCAGGGACCTATGCAGTTGAGGATTTGGAGGTTGGTTGATATGGAATGAAGGCTGTGGCCCCATGATCTGTGGTGGCTTGCCAGCTGTTTCGCGGTTATTCTGCTTGTTTGATGGGTGGCGCTTTGCAGACCCTATGGTTGCATGCACATCTTCATAGATATTTCGAGGATTTTGAGGTAATCCATGACCAGAAGCTTGGCCGAAAGAAGGACGGCTGGATCGTAATTGGCTGACACCTGTTGACAAGTTAAAACTCAACCATGGCTCTGGAAAGATCAGGAGAACAAAATATTCAAAATGGGTTTGTGGCTTTCTGTTCGAGGAGCATGGGAAGACAATAGTGCTTACCTCTGGGTCTGAGGGCCTCGGCTGGTGCTCGAGAGTTCTGTGGGCTGAAGGGATCAAATGCGTCATAGCTTGCGAGACTTTGAGGTGTCTTCCCAGACATCGGCGTATCTGAGTCCTGATCCATGATCAAGTCATAGGCCGCCTGGCTGTGACTTCTTGTTGCCCGTACTGTCGATTGATATGCTGTTGATGATTTGAAAGCTTCGAACACGGGCCTGGTCAATGCGTCAGTAGTGCTTCGACTTGAATGCTCGCAAGACTTTTGGATGTGCTGAGTAGGCCACGACTGGGGTTAGGTCGCCAATGCAATTGGCAAGGAAAGCTTACCATGCTGGCTCCATCGTATCAAGACAATTATCCAGGCTCCGCTTCCAATCATTGAGAATAATGTGTGTGCTCTCAATGCTACTATGCACTGCATGTACAATGTCGTAAGCTGATTTGACAAAATACTCGTACGTCGGCGGGACAATGAGGAGGCCGAAAATATTAGAATGTTGGTTCAGTAGATCGACGGTCTGGCGGGCTGATCTCGTACAAGGCTCCAGATTGACAACTTCCTGGCCATTGTTGTTGGAAAGTAATTGGGACGTGGCTAATGTCGTGAAATATACATTATGTAAATGGTACTGATGTGGTAGCAAAGACAGAGCCTGCTCGCTACCCTTGGCTGTCGAATCGAAATATAAAGGTGGTGATTGAGACTGACTCCAGATGTGGAGCTTCTGTAGAAGGACGGTACTGAACTGAAGCGTGTTGGAACCGATCGAACAGCAGCAGGCGTCATTAAGGATCTTCAGAACTTGAATGAGTCGATTGAAAGTGCTGAGAATTGATGCTGGCATGCGTGAATTGCCAGAGCTACTCTTCCGCACTGTGAGACAGTCTGTCCAAGGATCCCATTCTTCTAAACCATCTTCGTCTAAAAGTCCAGCCAGGTCTGCGTCTTCGGCTCTTAGGTGAGGGCGGCGATTCAGTCGAGCTGCAATAAGAGTCTCTAAGGCAAAACAGCCCAAGAAAACATGCTTATATCTAGATTTGGCCCTTGAGTCGGTCTCTGAAGGTCGGTCGAGTTGCATGTCGATAGCGGCTCTCACTGCCTGGCCGATAAGAGACCATGCACGGCTGAAGTGGCCCATACCCAAATTTGCGAGAGTGAGGATCAGCAATGCTTGCACATGGCCTATTTCCAGTTAGTCATACTATATTGGATTTGGAAACGATACTGAAGATCGAAACTCTCATGTTGTGCTGGATACGATGATGGAGACTGCCAACCAGAATAGGGAAAACGAACAAGCCAAAACTCCGAGATTTGGGGAGAAATAGACGTCTAAGGTGGTCCCGAGCATTTTTGCTAGCATCTGAGAAGAACGAAATTTGATGAACTTACCAAGCTCAATATTTCCTTCCTCATTAGGAATAAGGGATCTTGCTTGGGCGTACATGCGTTCTGCAGTCCAGACCATCTCCCCAACAGCTCCCAGTGCTCGCGGGATATTATTGATTGCTCTGTGTTGAAACTTGGCGTATGCTATTGCAGCCCACAATACTGCATTATCACCAGAACCTGCTCTAGTGATAAGTTAGCTTTTCGATGTCCATACGGGACTAAGACATAAGTGCAAGGTCATGCCAGTTACTCTGCAGACAACTTACGAAGTACTTTCAACACGATTTTGTGAATACTGATAAGAAGTCTTCAAAAGATCATGCTTTTCGATGATTGGAAGCCATGAATGCGTGTATGAGAAGTAAACATCAAGGAGATGCCAGGTCTCGGATGGGAGGTCTGGAAGAACATCGGTGGCCGTAGCTGGCGTGCCGTTGGAAGGTGCCGCATGGGCCGGATACGGACTCAGGATAGATTCATATTCTTTTGGTAAGAAAGTCGGCTAGAAAGTACTATTAGGCTTTCATATCGGATAAGTGCGAAGATAAATGCTTACATCGATAGCTGACATGTTAGGCGGTGTTCGGAAATCAGTCTGTGTCATAACATCAGGAACACGGTCTGACCAGCCCGTGTTTGAGTAGTCCGGCTCTTGCAAAGGAGGCCGAGGCCTTGCATTGGAACCTGATTGCTGCTGGAAAGCATTCTTCTCATTTGACTTAAAGCCTTGGCCCTCTGGATTGATCCGCTTTCTTTTCGTTTCGGTGGGCTCTTGCGATGAGAGAAGCTTTTCCAGCTCTCTGGAGATTACTGATTTCCTCCATAGCTCCACTAATGCCTCTGAGTTGTTCTCGTCGTTCCAAATGGTTAGGGGACTTTCGGTACCTGGATTTTATAAGCCTTGGCCACCATGATGCCGCATCAAGATCTTCGCAGCTTGATCGCTATTTGTGCTAGGGCGCCAACAGAAGTTTGAACAGCCCAGAATAACGGGGAAAAGGAACATGGCTTCGAATCTTCACGAAACACGCGCAGAACCACAGCTAAACGGTACGAAGGACTAGAAATCGAGAATCGCTTACTTTCATCATCGCCTGCCAGAGCAGACAAAACATTTTCTTCTACTTCGTCCACGTCGCGTATAGCTAAACCCCAAAGTTTCTCTAGACCACGAACGTAGCCCTCGGGCAGACCTCTCTTCTTCACATTGGCGTCGTATGAACATTCCCGACCGTTTGCGATGCACGTTGAGCAGGCCTAATGCGGTCATCAAAGTCAGCGACAGTCTCCAAGTCTTCTCGTGTATTTGTATTCCCTAGACGATCGCAGTATTTCCACGTTCCGAGTATGGTTTCCACACAGCCACTTTGCGATATCCTTCTTGTATCCCATTGTCCAGCCATTTCCCAAACCTTGTTTTGCGTAGTTCTTCTTGTCCATTTTCTACACAATATACAGGTAGTTGGGCTCTTGAGGAGTGTCTCACCGGCTTCTTTCCGTCGCATTTGTCCTTGCGACTTCTACACTTGTCGCATGCTTGCGACACCCTCTTCCGGGGCCTACCTTGCTTCGAATTCTTCTTCAATTCCTCCCCATCTAACCCGGGCTTATCTTCATTCCCATCTGGCGCTCCATTGCCCGCATGCGCTACTTGTGCCATTCCCACAATTCTGTGTATGCCGTCGCGATCGAGTTACCGATGGCTCGAGGGTCGTTGCCCACGGGGCAGAGCTTCGAGATCCGGTCATGCAGAGGAGAGGGCTCGAGGTCGATCGTCCGGGGTAGCGTATGGGGTAGATACACGCTCTTCGGGAGAGTCTCTCGTTGTTTGACGCGCGCGACTTGAGTCTTCGCAGAGGTTTTCTCTGGGGTCCCCAAAGTCCAGATGAAGCTCAGCAATTAAGTCAACCTCATTGGCCGACAACCCCATTACCCCACAGTCTTGGTGGTCTCGAATTGCCCGCGGGTAATCTCTCAGCCGTCCCTTGTTGCCTCAGTCCATACCAGTCGGTGGTTCGATTCGGGAGTTCTGAATGTCTTCAATCTTTTTGTCGTTGACCTTTTCAATCTTCAACCTGCGACAGCCTTGGTTTCCACTCCTCTCTTCCTCTCCCGTCGAGTGCTTTGGCTCAACAAGTGCGGCTTGCTGTCCTTCGTTCATCGACGTGGATTGGCTCTGCCCCGCTTCCTCGCTGAACCAGAATCCACGCCGTCCAACTTACCAACACGTGATATTGAAAAATATCCCAGGGTAGCTTTGAGATCGAAGAGGGCTGTTTGAGGAGGATATCTCGGAGGTTTACGTCTGGCCTGGACGTTGGGAGTATCGAGATGTCGGTCATAACACAGCTTGAGGCACCACTGGCGTATCTGGACAGTTCAACTCGACCTCGGCCAAACGTTCGAGACTTTCTCCCAAATGCCTCGATCGTCTTGATAGGTTCAAGAGGGTCTGGGAAGCGAACTCTTGGGTTTATAGGTGCCATGCATCTGGGTAGGAGACTGGTCACGGAGGATCATTATTTTCAAGAGGCCACAGGAGTTTCCCGGTAAGTGGCTATCAATTCTTGGTCGCTTTTAATCATATTCGACATCACTACCGAAAATACATGTCGGTGCTTTTAGTGATGAGAGAGATGGGTCTATGATCCCAGAATCGGCTCATGATGAGTCGCAATTGCAATTCGGGTCTTTTCCAATGTGCTAATATGAAACTAACGCATTTCAGAGGTGCTTATATGCAGCAATACGGAAGCTTGGAGTTCTACAAGAAAAATGTAGAAGTTCTCAAACGTATGTTGGACAATCACAGATCTGGTTGTATCATCGAGTGTGGCATGGGAAGCTTGTCAGGTGCAGCTCAGAAGGCTCTTTACGAGTACTCGAAAACGAATCCAGTGATTTATGTCACACGGGAAAGCGAACGGATCAAGTCACTGTTGAGGCTCGGAGACGATGAAGCTGCTCGCTTGAAGAACGCAGACCTGGCGCATCGGAACTGTTCGAATATGGAGTACTTCAACTTATACGACTCGAGTTGTGATGGAGCAGAAACACCACCTGAAAACGGCCTGTCCAATGTCTCGTCTCGATTAAAGTACGCCAAAGAAGATTTTTCAACCTTTCTCGACTTTCTGACTGGGCAAGGTGTCGTTCGCAGCGGATACGAGAGTCCTTTCTCGATAGCAGCTTTGCCAGCGGAATTTAGATCATACACCTATGCACTGTCACTTCGGTTATCCATCATTCCAGATCTGGACCTGGCAGATCTTGAAGCAGGCGCAGATGCTGTACAGTTAAAAATCGACACATGGTCACCTGACCTCCAGAAGCTCATTGGAAAGCAAGTCGCAACTATTCGGAGAAGCCTTGGGGTTCCGATCATTTTCCAGGTGGAGGACTATGCATTCGAGAACTCGCATTTGTCTTTGCAAGAACAAGAACAAGCGTATTTCTTACTGATGGAATATGGTCTACGCTTAGGCGTGGAGTATATTGTGGTAGATTTGAAATACTCATCGGATCGCTTTTCCCACATCGTCCGATCTTCCGGCAGGACTAAAGTCATCGGGTATCACATGCACCGAGAAGAGAATTCTTGGGGATGGGATGACGAGTCCCGGATGATCCAATATCGAAGAGCTCAGACTTTGGGTTGCGATATTGTACGTTTTGTTCGGCGAACATCAAAAGTCAGCGACAACGACACCGTTCGACAATTTGTCAACAAGATCGAATCACTGTCGGATCGCCTTCCAGTAATCGCATACAACATTGGAGAAAACGGCAGGCCTTCCTTGATTGCCAATCGCATCTTCACACCTGTCACCCATCCGGCCATGCAAGCCACCGTAAGCAAAAGCCAAATCCGACAATTCCTTCCTACAGCAGCAGAGGCTATGCAAGCACGATACGAGACACGAATGATCGACCCAATGCACTTTTATCATTTTGGTGTAAGTGTCTTTTATAGTTTGTCACCGGCTATGCACAGTGCTGCATACGAAGAATGCGGAATGATCAACGACTTCCAATCTCTACAAGTTGGTTCCCTTCAAGACATCCAGCAGCTCTGTCAGGACACCAATTTTGGAGGTGCGGCCATCACCCAACCGTTCAAGGTTGAGATTCTCTCCCGAATTGCAGCGAAGAGCTATCATGCAAAAGCCATCGGAGCCGTCAACACCTTGCTCCCGCTCCGAACTCTTACAAATGACACACCTCTCGATGGAAGCACGCAGTCACTTTTGCGACACGCAAATCAGAGGGGGAAAGCAGGACGCATCATCGCCTATTATGGCGACAACACAGATTTCATCGGCATTCTGACCTGCATCAGACGCAACCTCTCACCACGAAACGTCATCCAACCCTCGAAGACCACAGGACTGGTCATTGGTGCCGGTGGTATGGCTCGAGCCGCAATATACGCCATGATCCAACTAGGCTGCAGAAAGATCTTCATCTACAACAGAACAATCAAGCACGCGGAAGATGTCGCACAGCACTTCAACTCCTGGGCTTCTGGACTTAGCAGCGATGGCGAGATTGTCCGAGTGCTGAGATCTCCCACCGAAGAATGGCCATCGACTTCCAGACAGCCAACTATGATCATTTCTTGCGTACCAGCGAGACAGGTCGGTTCCAGCGCGCCAGCAAATTTCGAGATGCCGATACAGTGGCTTGGAAGTCCTACCGGTGGAGTCGTAGTTGAGGTAAGTTTCATTGTCCTTACCACGCTTATCACATCCAGCTAATCTGCTCGACTTAGTTGGCATATCTACCCCTCGATACCCCGCTCTTGAAACAAATTCGGCGAGTAAGAGAAGAGACGAAACAGGCTTGGGTGATAGTCGATGGATTGGAAGTCTTGCCCGAACAGGCTTGTGCGCAATTCGAGCTGATGACTGGGAGGAAGGCGCCGAAGAGGAGGATGAGACTTGAGGTCATGAAGAATTACCATCGATATGAGGATAGTACGGCTTGAGGTCTTGAAATTTTGGGAAATGTAAATATCATATGGGTGGGAGCGCATAGCATATAAGGCTGCTAGGAATGTATACGAATGATTCAATCCACTTGTAGGCTTGTCAGGAACATCATGTAGGTTGAAACGAGGTGACCCAGTACACTGGGACTGAATTCTTTTCACTCTGTCTTATTGCTGTCAAGGACAGTTGAGCCTAAGGTTGTTGACATTATCACGTGAGGACCGTGAAATGTGATTTTTATTCTTGCGCTTCATTTGGGCCACGAACTTGAATAGAGCCCGTACCACGTAACAAATTGTGTAGGTGGAATTGCTCACAGTCCAAGCCAGCACGCAATTAGATAGAATCGTAAGCTGAATATATTGTTTAGGGTCCCTCCCCAGCCTTTGTTTGTAAGTTTCCACCTGCAGAATTAAGCGATGAATAATCAACTACATTGCGGGGGCCTGCAGTCATGCCTGTCTGCAAACCATACTGCATTGGGATTATGTTTCTTCCAATCATTATCTCTCATCACTGCCGAACGGAACAACACCCGGGTCTCAATAGTCCTCCATCTCCCATTTCACCTGAGAATTCGCCGTGCTAAAATTCCACAAGCCGCTTAGAGAAGCTGACTCAACCAATCTGCATACCGACCAGATTGGCACCGGGGCATATTGGTCAGGATGAGGCTCGTACCGATGCCGTTGCGCGTCATGCAACCTTATTTCGCCATAGAAAAAAACATCAAGTGCCACCGAACATTTCTTGACTTGCATATGATAACTTGGGGGACCGTGGTACAGAGCTTGTGAGATCCACCTCTTTCTCCGTCTCTGCAGGAGATTGAGCACGTCGGCGGAACTCTAAACCAATACATTTGCTCGATTGAGGTTGAGGAGCGGTGACAGGAGGAAGAAGTGGTGGCTGGATGAATGCTTTTTGTAGCACAAACTGCAGAATTGCCTCAGTGAATCCACTTCGCCAAGTTGTTCCCCTCTTGCGGAGATGAAGAGGCTGCATGCGCGATTACTCCCTTGTTGATAGAGGCAACGCCGAGCTTCATCCTGACAAACTTCAAGGAACGCTAGATCCGTTTTCACAAGAGTGTAAGTTCGAAGATGGGGTTAAGCTGTGGCTAAATGAGCTGCAGTAAAAGTATAAGTAGGAGTCAATATCGCCGTCAAGTGAAGTCTCACCAACCCACTCAGACATCCAGACTTGCAACTCCAAGATCTTCTCTCTTCTCCAATACTTTCAAGATGAAGTTCTCGACTGTCGTCGCCACTTTGGCAGGAGCAGCAGCCGTTGAGGGTACTGGCTTCACGTTCGACCGTCTCAATAAGACCGACGCTGTAAGTCAATACAAGATCTTGAGCTATCATCAGACTAAACTGACGTCCATGACAAGGTTCTCCTTGTCGTCGACCACCAAATCGGACTCACCGAATTGGTGCGAGACTATGGTGTTGTTGAGTACAGAAACAACATTCTGGCTCACGCCGCTCTTGGCAATCTATTCAACTTGCCCACCATCTTGACCACGTCCGCTGAGACTGGTAAGCTTTCGATCGGATGCCTATTCGGTCAAAGTACTGACCAAGAAATCAGGACCCAATGGTGCATTGCCCAAGGAGATCATTGATGTAAGATAAGAACTCCATTTTTGAGTCGAATGGTACTTACCCCCAACCTAGATGCATCCAAATGCACCATATATCAGTAAGTTTCTCACTGTTTGAATCTAAGCTCTATAATCACACACATGCCAGCTCCTGGCCATTTCAGCAAGCAGAAGCTAACACAAAACACAGAGCGAAACGGAGAAGTCGACGCCTGGGACAACGCTGAATTCCGTGCCGCGGTTAAGGCAACCGGAAAGAAGCAAGTAATCCTCGCCGGTATCGTAACCGAAGTCTGCACCTCCTTTTTGGCCCTGTCTCTCAGAGCCGAGGGATACGATGTCTGGGCCAACACTGACGCCTCCGGAACTTTCAACGACAAGATCGCCGCTGATGCCAACCGTCGTATGGAGCAAGCTGGTGTCCACCTTTTGGGTATGTTCGGAATTGCCATGGATCTCATGCGTGATTGGAGAAACACCCCTGGTGCGGCTGAGGTCTTGCCGTTCCTTGATGTTTACTTGCCATCGTACTCGCTTGTTGCTAGAGCACATGGATATGCCATTACTAATGGCAGCTTGATCGATGGCGAGCAACAGATCCTGTAAAGACCAAGATCTCAAGGGATGGAGCTAAGAGATGAGAGATGAGTGGCTGCTTAGTAGTCGGGAAGTTGTGTGGAAAGAGGATAGGGATAGGTATTAGGGGTGGTAGTTGGAGTTGAGAAAAGTCCATTGAGCTGAAACCCACCAAAACAATGAACTTCATTCTCGTCCAGACCTACCCTAGGAATTTGGCTCAAATGCACTAAACCTTGAGGCTACCGATACCTTCCATCATGAATGCCAACTATACTACTAGGAATGTCCAAACTTGAGCCTGACCCTATAGCGCACAGATATTATGAACAGTGTATAATCAACATTACATCAAACACCAGATACCGTTTTACAACCCGGCTCCTACGTCTCAAACAAAACTCACTAAAAGCTTCCCCAATCAGCAGGCTTCCCGACCTCACCTGGCTTCGGCTCCATCAAAAACTCCAGCCGATCCTCAACCGTAACCCACCCCTTCCTCTTCGCGACAATAGCATGCTTGATGGCATCCCTCCAGTCTGCAAACCACACTTCCTCCTCCTGGACAGCACATCTCCTCCCGGCGCCTCCATTCTCACTTCTCGCAACGTCGGCATATGGCCATACGCTCTTTACGACTTCGTACTTCTTCGTGCCCGTGAAGAGCTTGGTGACATCGGAGAAGAAGCGGTTGACCTTATCGGGTGAGTGCACAACGACGCGGCTATGTGTAAGTGGGAAGGATAGCGTAACGTGACCACGGTAGGAAGTACTGGAGATGAGAGAGAGGAGACGGCCTTCGAGGTAGGATGTGTCCCAGTTGATGACTGTTCTCTCGAGGACGAATCTGGATTGTGGTCAGCTGACATGTTCATGTTTTCAAATTCTTTCAAACACTAATTTCCATGGTTGATTGGTCGCAAGGGGAGCGAAGAGGATTTCCGGGAGGAAAACAAACCGTTTGATCGAGCTCTGATCCTCGCAATACCTCCTCGCCCATTCTTCCAGACTCCTCAAATCTGGCACTACGGCCTCCTTTCCCTCGCCTCTGAATCCCATCTCGCCTTTGCCAATGACTTTGACATAGTTCATTCTCCCACTTCCACTGCCGCCTTTCCCCTCTTCCGGAACGATCAAGTTCATCAAGTTGAGCCTGACATCAAAGTCGACTTCCCCACTTGAACTCTTCCCGATAATGCGAATTTGCGGTTTCGGCGGCACGGTGGCGAGGGATTGGATGAGTGAGATGAGTTTCGTGGGATAGATGGAGAGTTCGGGGGAGTGAGATGTCAGTGTTTTCTGGTCATCGGATAGTGTGAATGTTGGAGGTGTGTATAGTGAGTAGTTTAGACGTGGGAGGCCGGGGTATTTGGGTTGTGGTTGTGGTGCTGGGGCCCGGGCCATGATTGAGGAAGTTGGCCCGGAGTATGGCGGCGGCTCGTTTGTTTGCTCTCCATCTTGATCTAGTTGCTGGGTTTGGCTTTCTGCTTGTGTTTGTGAAGACGAGGAGGATGGTTCTGTATATGAAGGTCGATGGACTGCCACGCTGGGTTCTGAGATGCCTTTGCGTGGTATGGTGGGCTCACGCGACATCGTTTGTGAGAAGAGTCCAGACAATAGCTACGAGACTTGAAGATTAGTCGTGGAATCTTTGAATTGTTGTTCTAAAATATTGGGAACATGAGATTTATGAAGGTGATATCAAGTTTTGTCTTCAGCTGTGGTGAGATGCCATGAAGATGGCTGAGGTCTTTGGCGTCCAATCATTTGATGTGGCGCAGCCGTTCAATCGTTGCCTAATGGAGTCGTCGTCTTCAAAGACGCTTCCACTCTGCGAGCCGACTTGCCATTTCGAGAAGTCACTTAGACCAAGATCACATGGGTTCGACAAACATTTATTCGAGTGTCTAAGGAGATCGAAGCCGTGCCCAACTCCAACAATTAATCTACCAACATCGTGTCATCGTTGTCGAAAGATAGAGCTTCTGGCTCAAGAGGAATACCTCTACCTCTACCCTCTAGCAATTCTCTTCTGACCTCTGGACCAATTTTCGAATGTCCCTTAGTGAGGAGCAGATCCAGCAAAGCTTCTCTTTGATCTTCGGTAATATCGTTCCTGTATCGCTGAGCAAATGCCAGCAAGCATTGATGCCAAATGACAGGTAGTTTTGTATCTTTTGACCCTGCTCCACTCACGCCTGACATAGCCTCTCCTCCGTTCGTTGTATCCACTGTCCGGAAACGCAAAAAGTGGAATACTAAGGCGTCGATAACTTGGTATGGCAGAGCGTACTTCTTCTCCAGCATAGCTTTGATGAAGATATTTGTCGCTCCACCTCCTTCCGTACCTGCTGAAGACTCCTGAGCAGCAATATCGCAGAGACCCTTAATCGCAGCTGCAGAGTGGAGAACAGGCACTGAAACTCGAACAAGGACAGCAGATATAATCTGCGCTTCCCGCAATGTGCAAGTACCGCTACCAACTAATGGGAAGAGAAATCCCTTGAACCACGCCGCTGGCTTATATAGACCCTTCTTCAAAGCATTGAACAAATGCACATTTAGCTTTTTTGTCTCGTGGATATCCTCTCGAACTCGCTCTAAGACTACCATCTCGAAGAATCGTTGTGCCGTCGCTGGCGTACTCGAGACGAATATCTTGGTTGCTTCGTAAATCGCATTTGCAGTCCATGCCTCTGGCCGGGTGATTTCGATGATATCCTCCCAGCGAGGGACTGTAGGAAGGATCTTAAATGGTTTGGGTAGCTTTCCTGACTTATACCGCGACAATAATAGACCGACTCTGCGATTCAATCAGTACATTACTCTGTTAAACAACCATGGCGCATACTTTGTGTAGACTTCCACAACCTTTGGTGGTATCTCGAAATCCTCATCTATTGGCCCTGGCGCAGAATTATCACCATTTGCACCTTGAGACGCCTCATGCATGGCAATCTTCTCCAATATTAGATCTGCCAGATTCGTCCCAGGTCCTTCATCCTCTTCGTCATCTGCCATTCCCGGCCAGCCTTGCTTCAGTAATGGATCTTCTTGTGTCGGAAAGAACTTATTGAACGTCTCCAAGTCGTCTGGCGCAAGCTCAATCTCCTCGACCTCCTCGTCTCCCCATTCCTCATACTCTTCCTGTCCTGGCACCTCCTCCTCGTCATCGTCTAACCTTGACTCGAAATCGAACGCTTTATTTGCTGGCTGAACCGAGTTCTCCTCCACATCATCATCTGCAAGTTCTTGTCCCATCCGCAGGATCTTCCGCGAGGCTTTCGAGTCCACGAACTGATCGCCCTCATCTTGATGTCTGGATTTGCGCTTTTCGCCCTTGATCTTGAGAGGAGTCGCTGTCAGATCTGTTTCGAGGGGGTTGTGTCTCCGTCCCTGGCGGGAGCCAGATATAGGTGTTGTAGCTTTAGGCATCTTGGAGGAACTGGGTTGTGGAGAAAGGTCGTTGCTGTCTGTCTTGGGCAGAGGGACAATCTTCAAAAATATTTCAGTGGAAAATATTGCCAAGGAGCTAAGATAAGATCCGGGCGACCCCGCCAGTCTGATGCCTTGTGGTTAAGGCACGATGATAGATACCTAGGCGACGGGAGACAGCTCAGGATGAGAGTCTGAAAAATGTTACAGTCGTTCAATCTTGTATGATGACTACGGTTTGGAGAATTCTGTATAGTTAAATGCTTTCAAGAGCAGACGATGTCTCGATGCACGGGTCTCGTAATTTATCGCCTCGTAAGATAGCAGGATAGTCCATATTGCCCCCCATTTTCAAGCGACGAGAAGCGAACGCCATGACCATGAAAACAACGCGATCCACTCCAGATTTAGCTAAACTACTCGTTTTCCACCAAGCATTTCTTCGTCAACCTCGTCACTTCCCATCCCATCAGGCCATCGATCTCAGCTCGAACCACATTCGCATCCTCTTCCCGGCCCCAACCACGCAACCAACCTTCAAGCAGAAGCATGAATTCCGGTCCCCATGAGTGGTTGAGGCCCCACTCACCAACAATCATATTTATCGCCTGCCTTAATGTCTTGTCTGCTGCTAATTCTTTCTTCTGGGAGTGCTGGCTTCGAGAAAGAAGTTTTAGAGAACCAATCTTCTCGACGACGAAGCGGCCACAAGCTTTCGTTCTCTTTGACTAATGAGAGAACTTGGTCCCCGATCTCCTCTGCTTCGTTGTACCGTCTTTGCCTATGGAGATTGTGAGCTAGATTGAGCATGATCTGCGGTGTGTACCATTCGAAACTGCTTTTGGACCGAGCAAGAAGATCTCGGGGCAGCCGCTCCTCTTCGAGATAAATGGTGTTCCCGAAGACGCGTTTGATGTAGTCGAGTCGGACAGACACAGCAAGATGATTGAATGTCCCAAGCTCACTCTCGCATGTATTACTCGAGAATTTCCAGAACTGTCCCATAGCCTGCTCAAGACAATCCGAATCAAGAGCACCGATGAGATGGCAGATTTTACCCTAGGGTTAGTCAGGATGGGTAACTCTTGCAGCCATGCCCTGGATGAATTTACGCATGATGTTTGCGACTTCTGGATGACCAGTCTACAGGAGGTGGAGGAGCACTTCAAGAAAGCAGGCGAGTGTGCGAGGATCTCCCGCTCGTAAAAGTATTCACGGCGTTGAGAAATTCTGCCCTGGCGTATGCGGATAGAATTCCTTGATCACAAGGCTTGGGGACTCCGATGTATCGATTCACATGGCGGAGTCCTATCGTGCTGCTGTGTTTTCCAAGCGTACCAACTGTTTCTCAAGAGGCTTGAGGCTTCATCGGTCAGAATGGTAGATCTTTGTTTGAGTACCATACATCAGAATCTGATTTTATCGCTGCTAAATAGCATGAACTGACTTCAATTGAACTTTTTCTTAATCCTGATTTGCCATCTCGATATCCGCCTGGTTTTCTGGTCTGCCTCTACTTCGTTTCCGTAGACTCAATGTTGAGCGCAGCATTTCAAAAGTTGGAACAGCAGTGCTTGAGCTCTGCTTTACTTTCTCTGCATCTGGTTTTCGACGTGAAGCCAGCTTGGACCTCACTGCTTTCTCGGAATCTTTGACCCAGCGTCGAAGGGTAGCAAGTATCGTCTGGAGACTGAGAGCACAGACGATGGTCGTGATTATAAATGCTGCAATGACCCAAATGAAAGTTCCCCAAGAGGCATCGTCAGGGACAATGCCGTGTCCCATGCTGAAGATTCCTGCGATGAATGCTAACGGAAGATAGACGATATTGATCCACGTCAGCATTCCGATATTTTCGTTCTGCTCGATGCCCACGACTGAGGTGATCTAGTTGTGTTACTACTGTAGTCCAATATTCTTCTGATCTCAGATTGACTTACCCCATCACTGAGCCTACCGCATTGCTCAATCCTCTGCTGTATCGAGCTATGTGCATTTTCGAGTCTCCCTTGTCGTTTTTCGAATTCATGAATGACATCGCTGCAGTTCTTCACCATATCTCGATGACGAATGTTCTCTCCCTGGAAATATTAGCTGAGGCCCATACCTTCCGATCGGAGCCAAACCCTTTCCAAGTCTTTTTTCATTGCCTCCTCGCTCTCCTTGATTTTCGCTAATGCCATTTTCAATTTGTCGTCGAACACCCGTAAGGCCTCTAGGCCCCAGACAATTTGCTTCAGCTTTCTCAGAGCAATGTCGGATTTGTGCCATTCGAGACCTTTGAGTAGCACCATTGCCTTTAACTTATAAGTATGCATCATCGAGTTTATGTCTCAAATTGGCTAGGGGATATACCTCCATGCCCATTATTTTGTCCAACTCCTCAGCAAAGCTCTCGCACTCAATTGCTAGGCTTTGACACATGTATCCGAGTAACAGGAGAAAGCAAAGTGCTCTCCCCGCGTATTGTTGGTGGATGAACATCTGCTGTATTTTCATGATCTCGATGATGTATGTTGACATGGCGCTTTCCTCGATCAACTCGCACATGATCGTGCAAGTCCAACACCTACCCATTCTATCTCCCGTGAAGACAAGCGACATTGACATCTCGTTGATAGATAGCAAGTGGTGGTGGCCTTCTTCTGCAAGAGTTCTTTTGTCAGATACGTTCTTCGGTGGGAAGTCAGTGATCGCCCCCTTATTCGCATCCTTTCCGTCTTCTATCTCTAGCAGGTCTTTCTCTTGGTCGCTGCGCAATCGCCAATGGGAAAGGTTAATCGAGGTGATCCAAACATCACCGGGATCAACTCTACCCTTGAGGTCATTCAAAATGGTAGTAGACTGAGTATAACCATTGGAGGACTTTGACAGATTGCCCAGATGATCATCAAAAGTATCAAGCGCATCTGGATGCCACATGTAGACGAGAGCTTGTAGTATGATCGGCGTCGGCTTTTGAATGAACCTATGTTCGGAGGCACAATCAGCCCAAGAGCAACAAGTCTAACAAGGGACTTACAAAATTCGATATTTTGTGCTGCGATCAACCATCTATAAGATGTCAACTCCCGAAGTAAACATATCATCGGTTTATGCGTGATTTTCAAACACTTACACTGTCATTGAGAACCATGAGTAAGGATCTCTGATAAATTTTCAGGTCCTCTCTTCTCAACCTGTCATCTTGTAATCGTTGCCTCCACGCCAATGGAAACTTGAGGAAATCCGAGTGCTTATGAGCCTTCCCCAAGAAGTATAGAAGCCAGAGGCTGGTGTCCTCAGTGTCAGTGCCGTCTTTCCGTATGACCAATGATTCTGATCTGCAGTCGTTGTTCTCCTTGTAACCAAGTTTCATGTCATGGAAATCTGCTCTTCCTCTTGTTGCAAGGATTCCAATCTCAGGGTACTCTGTCCCATCAGCCTGCAGCGCTAGGTCGAAGCAACTGACATGAAGGAGCTTTTCAGCTGGTATGTCATCCTCAATAGTTGCCAGACTCCAATTTGGCGCCTGGATAGACATGTTGTTCTTCTGCAGGTACTTCTGAAAGTTGGTGCGAATCTTGACGTTCCTTGTTTGCTTCAATTCGAACACTTGAGGGGTGTCTTCCAATGATTGCACTGAAGTGTCAGCATGGTAAAGCCGAGGTGGCTTCCTAACGCGATTGAAAATCAGCCCTTGATCGATAGGTGAATTCGTGAAAGCTAAGTCTAATTGTCCGCAGCTTACCTCTTGGTCCAGGTGAAGCCCTCCCTATCCTCGTCTTTCCAGTGCTCTTTGATAAGCTCATAGATCTTTCGTGTGTTTTCTGTAGCCTTCTCCCGTGATTTGTCTGACGTAGGTACTTGTGGCTGGACTGGTGTCGGACCATGCTGTGACGTTTCAAATCTCTTTACAGTCATGGCAGCGTCTGGTCCAGCAGTCATACCTTGGTCGATCGATTGGGACCTCGGATGGGAAGGTGTTGGGCTTGCAGATGGCAGCGGTGCCTTCAGGCTTTTCCTGTCGCAAACTTCTGACAGAAGCTCTGCAGCCATGATACCTGAGGTACAAATATCCCACCATTGGCCGATGCTGTCGATCTTGCTCTGGTCCCATGTGGTCATGAACGTGTAATCCCCCAGAAGAAACTCTTGACAGTTGTTCAATTCATCCCTGGGGTTTTGTGACGTTCCGATGCTCACTGGACTTAAGTGGTTCAAACAACTTAATTCCCAAGGTGCAGGCCGCGGGGCTACAGATCTGAAGTCGCCCGGTCTCCAGTTCGTAACGTCAGGTCTCCCAGGACTCAAGATCTTCGTCTCTTTACGGGAAGAAAGTAGATCTTTCGTCTGCTGAAGATATGATTTATATTGCTGGGTGCGAGCCTGGTTGACCACTGATATCTCCTCTCCAAGTAATGCCAGGTTTGCCACCTCATAATCAATAGACTGTTGTGCCAACCGTCCAGATGCTCGACCAAGTAAACCAAGTGACTTTTCTGTTCTCATGTGCCACTCTACCACCCATTTCTTTCTTTTATTCAAGTCCACAGCCAAGCTAGCGAATCGGCTTGGGTCTTCATTTCGAAGGACCTCGCATATTTTCATGATAGAATGGTTGTGATACCATAGTAGGAAGCAGACCGAAGGCTCATCGGCGTACCGCGCATCTCTTTCGCCGTCTGTGTCGTCGAAACTGCTCAAAGTCTCGATACAGTTCCACAGACGCTCTCTCATATGTGCAGAAGCATAGATGGATGGACATTGGCACATGATGTACCAAAGAATCAAGGAGCAGCACCACTTCTGGTCTTTGGCTTTTGAATCTCGATGTTGCCGATTCTTTTGTCTCCGAGCGTGCCTATCATGTTGTGTTGGCAGCTCCGCAATCACATTTGGCCCTATGCGACAGCTCCTTGCTCTGGAAATCTGTGGCATAATATCGCAAGGTAGGATACCCGCCATGGGTAAAACAATTCGAGGACGCCCGCTACTCAAATATGGGATGATGTTCAGAGTCCATTCGCATACACCTTTGACGTGCGATAGAAGCATGCCACGATAGCTTTCTCGCTCCTTCGTGAGTAAGTCTGTATTGTGTTGTGGCAACCTTGGGTCTGTCGAGACAGCTTTGTAACAGTTGAAGAATCGTATTGCTCTAATCAAGACACGAATCTGCCATCTGTTCGGATCTTCGGTTAGTCGCGTGGTAAACCCTTGACATAATATGCACCTTTAAAAGATCATTTTCGCGTGTTGAAGAAGGAAGACTTACAGTGCACTGCCGAGATCAACTAACTGCGGGGTCATGATATTCTGGACAAGAGCAATTCCTTTTCCCGTGCTCTGAAAATTATGTATTCTGTCAGACTTCGAGCCATTCGTCGAAGATCCGCTCGCTCTCGAAAGTAGAGTGTTGGTGGATTTGCTTGCACTATCTCGTGTCAGCGCAGGGAAATTGGGGCAGCCGCTTGGGTTGTTGTTGTCGACACATAGACCGTGGAAGGGTACTGATGAGACACCAATTATCTGCTCAACGCTCCTTCCAATGGCATTCAATTCGAAGCTTTCCGCTGGCAAGTCTAATGCATTTGTCCACAACCGATAGGGAGCTGATATCGAAGCATTATCAGCTCCCAGAAACTGCTCAACTTCAGCTGAAGCAATTGCGGGCTTGGGGTCATCGTCGATTGCTGAGTGACTTGAAATAACCGAGATTGCTACAATAAGTACAATCGGGGATGCGTCAGGTAGTCCGAGTTCGATGCTCGCAGCCAGGTCAATGATCTCGTTCACGTAATCAGGATGTCCATTGTCGTCAGGCGTGCTAATTCGGTCGTTTTTGGCTTCTCGTCGCTGTAAGTCCATTTGTTGCCCATTGATCCAAAGTCTGAGCTCCACACGCTTCTCATGCCTCTCGCTTGTAAAAGCAAGGAGGTTGTCTTTCCCTCGTGTCACCTCAGGTCGTACTACTGTGTAATTATCCTTGGCGGGGGTTGAGTTCCCGGCCAGGCCAGCTCCGTTAGAAGCTGCACAACCAACCCGCATGCATCCTCCAATCGTAAACTTGCAGACAACTGGCTTCGAAATTTTGTTGCCATCAGATATCGAGCTGCTACGTGCAGGAGCAGCAATGCGACTAATCTGGTAAAGAGTGTGATTTTTGACAAAAGAGCAAACGGTATAGGTAGCTGCCGTGACAGATCCAAATAAGAGCTCGTCACCCTTTCTGACCACGTTGAATCTGGTGCAGGGCCATCGAAGATTTATCATTCCCTGAGCTTCTGATAATTCCAGCGTAACATCATCGCTAGGGAAGCTGAGCTCGAGGCCAAAAGCCCCTTTCTGGTTCCTTCTTTGAGCTCGAGCGAGTACTGACTCAGCATTGTCGGGAAAATCACCACGGACATATACAATGCCACAATAAGGATCGGGGTCGGTCAATTGCAGAAGTTCATGCCACGTTGTTACAGACGCAGTTGTGCCTTCTGTGCCGAAGTCAAGAGTTTTCATCGGCCTCTGGACATCGAGTATCATGTAGCAGTCATCTGTAGAATGTGTATCAGCATCGGCTAAAGTTGCAGCGCTAAACGATGTTTACCTCGATCAATAGTCTCCAACCATTCAAATTCGTCGTCACCATTGCTGTGAAGTCAGTGACATGCATCGATCGACGGGGATACTGTTCGCTCACCTGTCTTCTGCGGATCTCCGAGCAATCTCTGGAAGTCCTTCCATGTTTGTAACAGTTGTCCTCTGCGCTGTTAATGATTTGTGTCAGAAAGATATTTTGCTCTGAAGAGAATTTTACTATCAGCATGAAAAGAGGGAAAGATTACGATTTGATATAAATGCTAGAGATGCGAGCAATTTCCTGCCGCAGTGGTGTGACAATTGGAGGTCAACAGTCGTGAACGCCATTGACTAGGTGTGGAGGAGCGAGATAGTCGAGCCCTTCGAATGAAAGCAAACACAGAAAGCCAGATACCTGCTCTTCTGCACGACCCGAATTGTATCTGAGCTCGACCTATGACACGTGCATAGCTTCATTCTTCTCCAACGCCAAGATCAATGGAAGCGTTGCCACAAGGTCTCGCGATGATCAGACCACGTCAAGTAAGGTGTGCTTTCAAAAAGTTACCAATAGCATGGAAGCGAATCGTCACAACTTAGCTGATGATCTGATCTGTCTCGGCTCTTGCATCTTGTGGTGTGTGGATACGATGTTGCGCATCCTACCTTTCGGTTCGGTCCGCATCTGGACCCATAGAATGCCGGGGAAGGTCCCGGGTCTATGTCCGATGAAAAAGATCATCATGGATTCTTGTTTCGTGGTTCTCGGGAGGGTGTGGCACGTTCACGAAGAGGCTTGTGACTCGGAGAGCCACTCCGAAGCTCCAATTCATGTTTCCGGATCCAGCGACGACCTGCACTGACCGCGCACATCAGGGATAAAACGGCGGAATTGTTCTGATAACGGACATAAAAATGGGAGCTCCATACTTCGAATGGGCCTGCAAGTTGTTCTCCGTGTGAACATCGAACGGGCAGCCCTTTCCTTTGATTCTAAACTGCCCAAATTTAAGCAACTTTTGTGGGTAAAACATGGTTGGCGATCGGAGGTGACTGCAAATGTCCTCTTCGAAAATATCGTCTATCTAAGTGTATGCAGATGGCATATAGCACTTACTCCTTGCGTTGCCCAGTTTCCCTCCAATTTGAGGTGGAGTGAGAGGGATGGATTCATCAGGGCAAGCGTGCGGATCAACAGTACCGGGCCGGCCCATAAGATCGGTAGTCTCTTGAGCGAAAAGCTTCTTTGAATCAGTCCAACAGCGGAAGATGTTCCTCCGCGGCCTTTTAGAGAGTACTTGGATGGGCCTACCGTACATCCCTGGAGATGTATCTCTAAATACAGTAGCGCTGAAAAGAACGGAATTCTCATAAGTTCGTCTCGAGAAACTCCTCTTGGCTGTGAAATGAGGTTGAGGTAGTGTGTGATGGTTTGTTACATTCGGGTAAAGTGGAATTTTCCCTGCGACATGTCCTCACGATTAAGGGAACCTATGTTCTGAATTTAACTCACGACACACTCTCTGAGCAAAGAGCTCAAGCCTGTACTCTCATCCGCCTCAGCAAGAGGACAAATCACCTTGCCCCCTTCCACCAGCACAAGCTCATCCATCTTCTGTTCAGAATACTCGAGACGCTTGTATGTCTTCAAGTTCCCAGTACTCGTATCAATCTCCCAGACTCGCGTTCGTCGATGAAACCGCTTCCTGCCATACGAACAATAGCCACCAAATCCACTACCTCCCCCATAGCAAAGCCAGGGACCAAGCTGCGGAGTTCCCAGTGCCAAGTCTTTCTGTTTCCTAGGGAGCAGTGCGCAGAAGTCGTTTACATGGTCATGTCCACAAGCTAGAGCAGAGATGCCTTCCTCAATGAGGGCATCGTAGAAGTGCGAGTTGAAGCTTGGTCCTTCGGTAGGTTCTCTTCGCTTGCCACCACGTGTGACGAGACCCCGATCTCCGTATTCTGGTATTGGGATGTGTAGGAATACCATAGACAGATGGTTGCTTTCTCCGTCATGTTCATTCTTGAGTGTCTTTGAGGTAGATGTGAACCAGTCGATCTGGCTTTGATTGATTGGGTCGTAGTCTGGACTATGGATCTTACTTGGTATCTGACCATGCGAATCGAGGAGAAACAATGTTGATAGCGGGATGTGTGAAGGTGCGGGAGCTAGAACCTGGAGATGATAGTTTCCTATGCCGTCAACGTTCTTGGGCCCGGACTGACATAGGCTCAATGGTAAGTCCTCCAGTATTGCCATTTGTGCCTCCCCTGAGTAGATTGCGTGTCAGCAGATTTCGGGATGGCCAGTCAAGCGACCAACTGCCTGCAAACTTCCGTCCCTGAGACTATTCAGAGACTCAAGCAAAAAGATACTCACGCGACAATGCGTATTTCCCCTCACTGTCATGATTGCCAAAGACAGCGGCCCAAGGTACCGAACGCTCGATCAAAGGCGCAACGACCTTGAAGAGCGCTGACTGACTATCAGGGATATCGTGATGCAGTTGGTCTCCCGTAAGAATGACAAGATCTGGCTTCTCCTCATCCAAGATCTTTCCGAGAAAGATGACAGTGAGAGGATCCGCTTCGCTTTCAGGCAGTGCCTTTCCATCACCATCAATAGCATCTCTACACTTCCCAACACCAGTCACCATATGTGTGTCGGAAAACTGAAGTATTTTGAACTTCCCATCCGCATTAACTCGCAGTGATGGCCGAGGGCCATTCGGCCTTGCTTTTGATCTGCCTTTCAGAATACTTAACCTCGCAACTGGCACTTCTGGCTTCGCATCAAATTGTAGTGATTCTTGCATAATGTTCCATTGCGGTCTTGGATCAACAGCATCCTTGCCAAAAAGAGCATCGATTTGGGTGATAGCTTGTTGAACATCCCCAGCATAATTACCTCTCCGCACCCAAATTCCGGCAGGACGACTTTCCCACAGGTTACCGATTTCTTGATCAGATTCGCCAATTCTGATATCCGTGAGCACTAAATCAGCGGGAGTGAGATCTGTCTCTTTTGTTCGCGCGACGTGCAGCCAAGCGGTCTGCTTGGCGCTATGCAGAAGGAGGTCTTTCTCTACACGGTGCCAGTTCTTGCCGTCTAGTGCACATTGCTCGCAGGTAGCAGGTGGTGTAGGTGAAGAGCAGAAGCATATTGTGAGATCTGTTATGACTGTACCAGCAGTATCGACGTAAACAGAGGAGGAATCTGAGAGTGTCGCCATCTTTGGCAAGAAGAACATCATGGATTTATTGAAGAGAAAGACCCGAAATAACCCAAGAAGACACGGTACATGGTGCAGTATCGCGAGGAGCCTGACCAGCGCAGACATCTGTCATTATGTTGACGCGTCGTGCTCTAACAAGGAAGATAAAGCTTGAGGGCAGAGGAATAAAGTTAGTCCAGCCGTCATGTCACTTAGACTCTACTGGTTCGCTCGTTGTCCAATCAGAAGTTCGGAACTCTATTCTTTTCCAGGCAAGACAATGGATCACAACTCCAATGCTGGTGCTGCATAGATAAGCTGGTAGCTAAAGCTGGTAGTCAACTTTTCAAACAAAATCATCGATTGCTGGTTACGCGTTGTTCAAGTAAGGTAATCTAGAAGTTTGTGCTGAGCTGGCCAGAAGAACCCCATGCACCACGTCAAGCAAGTGGAGGATCAATTTTGCGAGATAGGGTACAACAACCTTTAAACACTTCTCATCTAATACTTGTGACCTTGAGAAAGACTTGATCTAACGTCTACGAGGGGATTCGGGTATGTAACACCCGAACTCGACAGAGCTGGAGGTTCGACCGGCACGGAACCCGATCCGTTGTATAGATTTGACGGACTTGGCTTGGACACGCTACTTTACATGATGTCAATCTCCCCTAAACACTGACCTTCTCCCATATCAGCTCAATCTTCTCTCCCTTCACACTTGAGTTGAACCATTCATAGATCTCAACCTTATCCTGCACCGCCTTTGCACCTCTCAACACATCCCTCTCAGCCATCTTCTCCGTTGCCATAAACAGCTCGACCGTCGCCAGATTGCGCGCGATACAAGCTCTCGAGCCAGCCCCAAATGCAAAGAAGGATTTGCTGGCGTCAGGAGTGATATTTTCCTCCAGCCATCTTTCAGGTTGGAAGCTGTATTGGTTTGGGTAGACTTGGGGATTGAGGTGGAGTTCTGTAGCTGAGCACCCAACGAGAGTGCCAGTGGGGAAGTGTGTTCCCTTGAAAGTCCAGCCGCCGTTCGGGACAATGTGAGGTAACCTCGTGGGGTTAGCCATACTGAGACGAAGCCCTTCTCTGACGACGCCAGAGAGATATGGCAGTGCCTGGATATCTTGCTTCTTCTCGCCAGCATTTGCGTTGGCGAGGACTTCTCGACGGAGAATGTCATATCTGTGGCGCTCATTAGCAATGTTGACATGTCTCAGTTGAAAGAACATACTTCTCAGGGTGCAGGGCCAGATTCCGGCAAATCGTAGACAAATTCATGCCTGTGGAGTCCGTGCCAGCAAAAATGAGGTCTTTACATTGAGCCATGACCTCAGTCCTTTCAATTCCGAGAGGGATCAGCCGACCAGGGTAGTTCTGAGCACCTTGAGGTGTCGAATCCACAAGCTGTTCCACGAACTTGTCCACAACCTGCATTGATGTAGCTGTATGCTCGTCGGGAAAGCATTTCTCAATGGCCCATTCTAGCCAGATGAACACAGTGGTGGGCAAATAGAAGAAACGTCCGACGGCAACGAAAGCATCCACAAATGCGGAAACAGAAAGAGTCTTTCCTTTCTCTGAAGTGCCATTGTAGTTCTCCTGGAATAGATGCGTCGAGACAGCATCCACGGCCAGACTCCTCGATAAGTTCAAGACATTGACTGGACGTCCTGTCATGGCCTCTTCTTGCATTCTATCTACCATCCGGTTCACACATCCATACAGCGCTGCCTCATTCTCCCTTATACTCTTGGTGGAGAACATAGGAACCACAGCTTTCGCCCTTGTAGCTCTATGATCGGGATCCAGCGCAGAGAATATCGTGGGATGGCCATCAATATCGAAGTTCGCATAGCACGGAGCCTTCAGGAATCCACCTCGCGACACATAGATGGCATTTATAGCATCTGCGTCACCAATATCGACTTCGTTGGGCGAGACTCGAACGAGGGGTCCGTACCGGGCATGCGCGGCGTGGATGACGGTCGCCTCGTCACCAATGTACGAATGGTAGTATAGCCATAGAGACGAGGTCTTCCAGAGCAGAGGTCCTGGTATGTGTGCGAGTGGGTGTAGCGTTATGCGGTAAATGCAGCGACAGAGCAACAGCGACGTCGATATGACGATGGCTGCGAGCACTGGGTGGCTCAACAGAGCATTGAGAAGCACCTCGACAAGACCCATGATGTGGCAGAATCTCGTGCTATTCAATTGAGGTTTACTGGATCAAAGACAAAAGTTAGAAATCGTCAAGCAGTGGGAGTCATTGGGGAGTCATCTACATCAAGGGTGGGAGTCAATTTGGTAGTCCCCGGCATGGGTCCAATGCCGGCCGGATCATCCCATTGTTCCTGATCCTTTGTAGACTCGGGCGAGCTTTATATCTGCATCTACTCTTCGTAGGCCGCCCATGGTCGTGATTGGTGTTACGCGATAAGGCTGGAAGTGTGTTGTCATTGAAATGCTGTGGAATTGAGGTCGAGATATGCCCGATCTGGAAAGTGGGGTACCGTGCCACATCAAAATCCCACCTCTGAGAGAACCATCTTTTCCAATCACCACTCTCAGATTACGACCTTCATTATCCTTGCTTGCCCACAGGATATTTGGCTCTACACTTAGTGCGCTACCGGTATCTTGACGACCGTTTAGTTTGCTGACCAGCGTCGGTGTGCTTATCAAGTGAAGCTGACTCCAAAGCGGTTCGAGAACCCTTGTCTCAATTGTCCACGTTCCCTTAGCTGCTCTTCGCTGCTTTATCCATTCTTTTGATTCTTCTTTTTAGACTATCGTATAATCTCGTTTGGCCTAGGTATTCTTCTCTCGGACCTTCTGAAATTATGTTTCTGGAAGCTCGTTTTGTCCATGGGGAACTTCGTTCATCCCGAATCGGCTGAACATCAACACACGCATATCTTCTGCATCAAGCGATTACCTGGGTGAATGGTGTGATATGGCTTGCTTGATTGCTCTATCCCATGTCTCACGCAATTCACAATGAACAAAATGTTTCGGTGCGGAAGCATCATTCTTTCAAGGGAATGCTATCATCATCATTTGCTCGGCTCTCCTTCGGCCTATTTACTCATTACTCAGTTCTCCTTGATTTATGATTTCATTTATAGACGGAAGCGACAACTGAGATGATGCAAATCCTATCGGCTAGCCCTCTTGTGCCTTGAGATTGTATATCAGAAGATATCGGGCCTTCAAAATAGGCACGGTAAATATGCAACCGGAGCGAACGAAGACATTTACAAACAGAACAATAGCTCTCTCAAAGTATCATCCAATCGGTTCCTCGCTACATTCTTACCAAAATTTATAATCAGGGTGCTCTTCTTAACTAAATTCTGGATGTCATTGTTCCGAAGACGGACAAGGCCCGATTCCCACAACCGCGTTTCATCATTGTTCCACGCCCAACTCCCTTCGCAGCCAATGCTTCTTTGGACGTTCCACTCTCGACACCCTTCCCCAAACATGGATCCGATTGGATAAAAGCCTTTTGAAATACCTCGGGGAAGCTGATCTCCCGCTTCCCACTGTACGGTTTTCAAACATCATCGCTCGCTTGAAACAAGACAACATCAGATGCTCGTTGCATCATCTCGGCTTCTGCAATGGCTGTGTTCGCTTTATCTAAAGATGAGGCTGTGTCATACATTGCATACCGGTACGGTACTTTCTTGCGAGCCCGAGAGAACTATATGAGCGCTGTGCTCCCGTTCTTCTCCATCTCCAAGTATAATTTCCTGTACCAACAGCAGCACGCGCAATATTGATTATTGTCTAATAACACTAATACCACATCCACACTCATTATCTTATCTTCAATCACGGCCGTTACCATGCGGACCTCAACGTTCCTTTCCCTGGGCCTCGCAACCCTTACCACCGCTCTCCCTACCCTCGAAATCCGCCAAACTTCAAACACCACAGCCAACAGCACTGCTTGCGCTACCGGTGTACATATCATCGTCGCTCGAGCCAGTACCGAGAAGCCCGGCGAAGGCATAATCGGCGCCGTAGCCACACAAGTGCAGCAGACAGTACCAGGCTCCGACTCAGAAGCAGTGGACTATCCCGCTACGTTGGCGAACTACCCGACGAGCGAGGGCTTGGGTGTTGCTGGGATGACAGAGTTGATCGAGAACTATGCGGCAAGATGTCCGAATAGTAAGATGGCACTTATGGGATATTCGCAGGTACGTTGTTGGCTACATCCAAGGCGAATTTTGCGATGGTATGAATGCTGATTGGTGTGTACAGGGAGCGCAAGTCATTGGCGACGTGATGTGCGGAACCAGCGAAGCGAACTTCAACTCAACACCACCTCTTAATCCAGCTCTCTCAAAGAACAGTTCGTCTCCTCCCTTGCCCTAATCAAATCCATACTAATTCTCTCCACAGTAATAGCAATAATTCAAATGGGCGACCCAACACACATCCCCAACCTCCCCCAAGACGTCGGCAACAGCACCAAAGCCGGGATCTTCCCACGTCCCAACACCACAGCCTGCGCAGCCATGGAGCCGATCACGAAGAGCTTCTGCAGCGCAGACGATCGCTTCTGTGATAGTGGGAATAGTATTCCTGTTCATTTGAGCTATGTGAGGGAGTTTGGGGTGCAGGCGAAGGACTTTGTGGTGTCGAAGGCGATGAATGGGACGAGGAAGGCGTAGAGGGGAATGTTACGAGAGAGGAGGAGGAGGGAGGGAGGGTAAAGTGTACATAATGATAAATGTTTTGTATATATTGTGTGTTGATAATGTATTTATTTTCGTCTCGAATTCGCTTCGGTCGTTGTTGTTGACATCAAAATTCCGACGATCCGGCGTTACCAAATCTTCCTTTCAATACCAAAAAAATCACCCGCATTCCACAACAAAGCTTAGCTAGAGCCTGCTCCTGCCTTGTCTCCAACTCCAAGCACTGGCTTGCTGGCCATGCAAGGACTTCTGACTCCTTAATGTTCTTCACTGTCCAGAACGCGGCGCAACTCCCATTTTACCCAATAACCATCATACCATTTGGAAAAGCTCGGTTCAAAAGGCCTTCCCTCATCTCCCCACATCTACAGTCTCAAAAGCAAAGAATAGAATGTACTACACCACCACTCCCCACGACTTCACCATCCATTACAAGTCTGCCCAAACCCCGAAGATATTCCCCCAACCACGATCCCTCTCCAGCCGTCATTCATTCAATAACTCCACAAATCCTCACATCCACAAGAAACACAACCGTTAAATTGAGACGGAGACAGTAATTCTCCACCTTTCATACATACATACATACATACATACATACACCTGAAGCTCTCCCCTGTCCTGTATATAAAAACTCGATACCGTACGTTGTAGCAGAACACAGAGAGGGGATAAAGACGGAGATATCGAGATGAGCGATGTCGAAGTAGAAGACGATTGTGGCGTAGTAGGAGAGAAACTTACGCTAGATGGGGGTGAAGTAATAGGATTTCCCAGCTGCGAAAGCGTGAGATGGAGGACGAGTATCGCGGAGCTGGAGAGGGTGTTGATTGACGGATATGTGGGGTCATGGTTAAGATCTAAGCGAGTCAAAATAGAAGTACAGATGTAGGAGGCTGGACTTTGATCTTCGGGGCTCTCATCTGAAGATCAAAAGAACAATCTAGAGCTAAGAGATAGTGAGATATCAGTAACGCAGTAGACGTCACATACTTGGGGACGAAAGGTACACAAATCCAATTGAATTTGTACACGACCACTCGTGGCGCGAAAGCAAGCCAGGCAAGCAGTCAGCCGATCGATCGATCAGTGAGTCACTAAAAAGGTATCTAACAATGCATACAAACCCCGAAGCACCAAGCCATCCTTCCTATGCTATCCAAGCAGAGGTAAGCTATGCCATGCACCGATCCGTAATCCAGAAGGAAGAAACACAGTCAAGAAGCAAGCAAGCAAAGCACCCGAGCGCCTAGCCATCCTTCCCAAGTCTGTACAGGGGTAGGCTGCACGCTCCCAAAGCAAGCCATTATCGTGACAAAAGTACAAAGAGGGTAAGCCATCCTTCCCACACTGGGTAGGCTATACCATGCATCCGATCCAAAACGCCGTCATAAGAGAAAGAATGCCATCAAGGCAAGACCGCTCAGAATTTAATTATGCGAGGGGAGCATCGATAAGCTCGAAGTCTTCATCATCAAGTCCAGCCTTAGGGGCGACCTTAGCAGCCTTCTGCTTGGGACTCTTCTTTCCCTTGCCCCTAAGGAGGACAGTCTCGCCTGTGTTATCCAAGACTTCGTATTCCCCTTTCACAATCTCTTCGGTCTTCTTGTTGAGCCATTTCTGCTCTGCCAAATCGACCAAGCCACCGAGATCAACCTTGCGGCCTTTGTCACCAGGGCTTGGTCCCTTGTTATCATAGCTGTAGAGAATGTCGGCATCGGCAGCGACAGCAGATTCTCGGAGTGCAACTTGGATGGCAGATTCGGTGTTGTTGGAGTGTTGAGGCAGGAGTTCGAGGAGCGATCTGGAGAGGCTAGAGCTAGTGTGGTCGTTGGCATCGATGACAGCTGAAGCCTTGTGAGCAAGGCGTGCTCGGCCGTCGTAGTGTCCGTTTGGCTTGGGAGTCTTGTTCGCGTGCGACTTGGGTTCCGATGACCTGTTTGATAGCTTGTTAAAGGGTGCTCTCAAAGTTTTAAGGACAGGCGGGGATTCGGAACGTACATCTGACTCCACTGCTTGTGAGGGCGGATTCTCATCTTCTGACCCTCATTGCTAGCGCTCAAGACTTCATCGGTGTTGAAGTTGAGTATGACGCCAGGTGCTGGTCGAACCCCGTTGCTCCACTTCTCTCTCTTGTCCTTGTCATGCTTGAAAGGAAGGCTAGCAGATCGGATATCCTTCCGGTCAATAGCTTCGGTGGGGTTTCTGGTGGAGGTAGTAGACATATTTGCAGATGCGTTCGGGTTCGGTGTTTGGTGTGTTGAAATGGTCGGGAGTGGAGTTGAGAGCTTAGTTGATAAAGTAGCTTTGAGAGGAGGTCCTACAGATGTTCCAATCTGGGGATGCTTTGTTCTCGAAGCTCTTGACTAACCAATAAAGAGCTGGAAGCTTCCAAGACAGGTGATTGGTTGATGTTGTGTAATAGAAGTTTGGGTGAGAGGGAAGACACGTAGGTAGAGCGAGTTGATGTTGATAAGAGGATCGAATATCGAAACGAGGGAAGTCGCCGGATGACTGGATCGATGCTCCGAGTCACAGGAGATTAAAGGAAGGCGCGTATTATTGCTCGACCGTAAATAGAAGGACTGACCACACACAATCAAGTGGTAGCCGGAATGACGAATGAGCCTAAGCTGCAGCTAGAACAAAGAGATGGGGATGTGCAGGAGGCCGTGTTGGGACAGAGACACAAGGACCGGCAGTGACTCAACGAGGCGAGACGAGGCTGAGCCGCGATAAGGAGAGGACTAGGCTAGGCTGAGGATGGATAATGGACAAATGAATGATATTATCCGGACAACGGAAGGAAGATAGAAACTGTACTGGAAATGATGATAGCTGCTTGGTGTTGTTCTTGAGTGTTTGATCTGATGGATAGAGGAAGAGAGGGAAGAGGGGGGAAGAGAGAGGGAGGGACGCGTCTTCTTATTTACCTCCACCAAGAAGGTCCTTATCACCTGGATGGGCTCAGCAATCACTCGCAAGCGCAGCGAAGCCTGCTTGCCGTCAGCTGTGACCCGTCAGGTCCAGCCCATCAAGGCAAAGACACGATCTGTATCCGCCGCCGTCATCACTGCCTTTGCCTAGGATGGGCAAGGCTCATGATCCTGGTGTCACAGGGCGACTGTAGGCTCAGCGAGTGAGCGATAACAAAACGATGCTTCCGACCTCTCGCGAAGGAGGGACCAGTGGAACACCTGAGATCTAGGGCCAACGGAGATTGGTAGCCGCGGGGTGAAATGCTTCAGGAACGAGGGGTGAGAGGGAGGTGGAGTCAGTGGAGGAACAGAGAGATGAGGTCGGTGTTTGGCATTCCAGTGTCCCGACCCGTCCGCGATAAAGCTGTGTGATCCACGCTTGCATGATGCAGATGCATGCGGAGCGATAAGAGCTCGGCCATCCAAGCAAGACAGCATGTGCCTGGAGCCGGCCAACACAGCGAGACAAAGAGGTCCAAGAACCTGGAATGAAGGGACATGATTTCATAGAAGCGTATATCCAGTTGTTCTACACGTATTGAAATACGTGATTCTGAATGGTTACATTCCTCTCGAAGTTTACATAAGGAAGCAGTGGAGAGCGTAAGCACGAGGTTCTATTTTAGTACCAGATGGGGCTGGGCTTGGGCTTGGGCTTATCGCGTCAGATCTCCAGGTCCTGGTCGTCCTTGTTTTGGCGTGCTTCAGCCTTCATGCCTCGGGCCAGCAAACCGGATCTGCCTTCAAACTCAACTCAAGGATGAGCTTTTGCCAACTTTCATCAGAAGAAACAGTTTGATATCAGAAACTGCTGTCAAAACAGCCTGAGCAAGGCCACTACAGCTTTGCGTGTTACAGTATCTATCTGAGAAAAATAGCTTATCCCTTCACGAATTGCATGCCATCACCAATCCGGTACAACAACCCCCACCTCGCTCACTCATAGGATCCAGGTCAGCAGGCACACCACCTACCAACTTCGTTCTTTAGGCGCATCTGTATCAAATGACGATTGCTACCCCGCTGTCAAACTGTACAGCTGCTTGCTTCGGCTGAAACGGATGCATGATGACGCTTGAGGATGAAGGTATCTGGGATTCAGTACGTTGCACATGGCATGCTCGCTTGATCCAGGAGTAAAGGGTCCGGTTGATTCGCTCGGCCACCTCCGAGACGCATGTTTGAATCTCATCTCTGTCTTTGTCCTCGTTCCATCACATTCTTCGAGGGGAGATCAAGATGGCCTACTGAACTGGGCAAATACACAGTCTACTGGTAACATTTTGATACATTTCATGTGATCATACCACGTGACCCGACTAGTTTGGAATAACGGGATCAATGGGTGAACAGAAGAAGATACTAGTGCGGTAATTTGACTTGAAATACAGTAAAGCGAACTTTTCTTACGCCAAAACCTCTGGATGCAGCCACTGTCCTATAAGAAGTTGGAAAACACGACCGCCTTTGTTTATGTCAAGTAAATACGAGTGCTCAGCCGAATCGGCGGAACCAGAGGCCTCGCTACGAGCAATTGTCAATAAGAGATCCGCTCTACACTTTGTTTGCACGGCATAGAGAGGGTCTATCCCTTAGAAATTGGCACTAATCTTCCCTTGCCCTCGAGTGGATATCAATGATTGACCTGTTTTGCTCCACCATCGCTGTACTGTATTGCTGTGGATGAGTTGGTTGGTGTTTCGCTAAAGGCTACTGGGAGGGAAAGAGGGGCAACAACATCGGTTGAGCGCATGTATTTCTCAAACGCGCTGTCAGTATGAAGAAATTGTACTGGGGAATTAAAATGATACAGAACTAGAGTGAGCAATTTCGAGATCAAATGAATGTCTCTGCCCAGCCAGAGACTGGGTAGACTCTCACGAACCACCAGAGCAGTCCAGGCAACCGCAGCCCCGCTCCTTTCAATCCCCGTCCCACATTAGCAGATCGGCTTCTCCCCAAGTTCAAAGTCATCTACCCGACAATTTATAAAGACGGCATCTCGCCCCCAGAAACATCCTCAATAATCAACTCAGATCATTCTAGCAAAAGTTATAAAATATGGCATCCTTGGCCGATACCAAGGAATACAAAGGCAACTGCCATTGTGGGCTTTTCAAATTCACCATCTCGGTCCCAGAGCTCAGATCCGTTCGAGTCTGCGATTGTAGCTACTGCTACCGCGTAAGTTCAATCCAGTCCATGGATAGACGCCGTTTTACTGAATGATTCATGTTCGCAGAAAGCAATACCTTGGGTCTTTCCAGCGGGTGATTTGAAGATCCAAAGTGGAGAGAACGAGCTGTCCACCTATCAATTCGGCAAGAAAGATTTGCTACATTCAGCAAGTCAACCTTCTCCATTGGCCTTCCAAAATGACATGCTAACACCATCTCAAGTTCTGTCCTAAATGTGGCAACACAATCATCGCCAAGCATTTACCTTCGGATACGCAGGGTATCAACGTATGTCCTCCTATACCCACTTTGCAGTGCTTCGTTTTATGCTGACGAATTATAAGGCGCGCTTGCTCCAATCCGTCGACTTGAAGCCTTTAGAGAAGACAAAATACGAAAGTCCTTCAGGCGAAGAATACGGCTCCAAGTACACGCCCCCTTCAGTTTACCCAGTACCATCCACGGCCAAGAATACGGAGACTTCAATCCCGGATGTCAAACTTGATACCTTCCATGGCAATTGCCATTGCGGTGCTGTAGCCTATACCCTGCTTTCGAAACCTCTGAGTGAGCGGAAGATCATCTCATGTAACTGCAGTCTATGCTATCGAGTACGTCCCGTGTAGCTCCTGTCCCTTCCGGATCTCGAATTCCAGCTAACATCAACGCAGAATGGAGAAGTCTACACCTACCCACCAGCCAGTTCCGTAACAATCAGCGGCAAAGAAAATCTCACCGGCTATCCATTCCTATCTCCCGACTCGCTCCACAGTTTCTGCAAGATCTGCGGAACGTCTGTCTGTGTGCAGGTCTTGAAGGAGGGTGAAGACCTGATGCCGCTTAATCTTAGGACGATGATGAGTGGTATCAATGTGAAGGATTTGAATATCACGGAGTACGATGGCGCGAAAAACGATCCGCAATATGTTGCGCCGTGAGGGAGTAGAAGTGGATCTCCTGTTAAGCGAGACCGTTGTTGACTACAGGTGGGCAGGTGCGATTCAATGAAAGGCGACTGGCCTCTCGTAGCTGCGTGGCTGCATGGTAGCACTTGAAAGCATGCTCGTCGCTATGTAGGAGAAGAAAGCACAATATGTATCATGCCCGATGTGGAAGGTCTCCTCGGCTAATGCAGTCTCTTGTGAAACAGTGTCCAGAGCATAAAGAGCTCCTCCCAATCCGCACACAGACAACTAATCCAATCTCCGTGAAATTGCAAGGCCAAAATTTCCAAGACTAATTCTTCTCCGAATCTACAATACATTTCCGAGCTTCTAAAAGCCAGAACACCTCTTCTTCGCTCCATTTACTCCATCCTCAGAGTCCTCCCATCAGCCCTTCGGTGTGATCCGCACAATACGGCGCTTCACAGCTTCCCACCACTGCCTTTTTTTGCACTGCCTCCGTGAATGATATTTCCTAGTTTTTCAACACCCTCATACATCTCGGAACTTCTTTTCCTCACATTCCCAGAAGTGTCTGGGTCGAACATGATCCCTTCTACAGTGGACGGTTCTGAGTAGATATATTCTTCAAGCATTGAGGGACTGCTGATAAGCGTGGTTAGTACCAGCATACCGCATCGAGCTAGCTGTTGTCTTACCTGGCATCTTTTCGAACGTCTTTCTGTCCTTCCGTTGCTGATGCGGTGGAAGACATGTCTGTCAAGTTGTCGAAATTTCGTTCCTGGTGTGAGTTTGTTTTCTGCAATCCGCTGTCAGCTTAGCATCGAAAGCACATTTACTCGAATTACATACCAGGTTTTCCTGTTGTTTGCCAAACCCTCTGTCTTCCTTTCTCGGCCTTTTGATGTTGTGACCCCAGCGACACATCCCATTACCCAACGCGAAGTTCCATTCGATTTATACAGCAAGCACATCTTCGCAGCTGCGGAAACTCTAAGCTGCGATTTCGATATTGCTTGTTCCTATATCTCGAAATTTCAACTTTGACTCTGAGAGCGTCTCATCTGCCAAGTTCGCAAATGAGTCCTCGAGGTTGCGAGGTTCGAGTGGGTCCACGTGACGAAGTTCGCAGCTGCGAGGATGGCTGGTTAGCCCAACCAGTGAGGGCAAACGAGGCGCAAGCAGACCGCAGTTGGGAACCATTAGAATTTTCCCAAGCTCGATACTACCAGTTAATTTTAACTCATTTACCACTTTTTGAATTCATGTATCGTGACCACGTCCGCTATTTTTGAGATTTACGACCATCACAGAAGTCAAACCAGAGCTGCCTGCCAGAACACAGTAAAGAAGTTCAAGCCTGACATTTTAGCTGTCCATCGAAATTGAGCGACAAGATTGTGTCACTTGGGTAGAGGGGCTTTCAAACCATTGCCCAACACGAAGCTTTGAAGATGACATGGATTACGATGACTCTCCCAAGGTATCGAGGAACTGGCTCGCAGAGCCTGACAACAAAAGGATGCTGCCCTTGAATTGCGAAATCTTGCATGAAACCGACTCTTATATCGTGGCATCGGACTCATTACACGAAGATGGCTTTTGTTCTTCTCTCGGATCAATCTCTCAACCACCACCACCGACCAAGTGCATTCAATATACAGAGCCCGTTCAAAATTCTACCGGACAGTCTGGGGAATTAGAACCCTACACATCACCACCCTGCACAGAGATCACAGACTCATGTTCAGAATTCAGTTCCATCAAATCAGAGTTCGAATCTGGCAGCTCAACTTTCTCCCTATCCACATCGACATCCTCGACGGAGACCAAGGTGATCATGGGCCCACAGCAATCAGCACCAAAGAGGAGAGATCGGGTCAGATGTAAATCTTGTAGAAGGATAGGTTGTAGCAAACAAAATCCTTGTTGTAAGTATCTAAATGCCCACCCAAAGTCCTTTATACTGAACCATAACCGGTCTGAAATGTTGCCATACTCCTGATAGATGCGAAGAAATCCCACAGAGCAGGAAGCCTACTCTCAACGTGTGTTCAAGCAGACTCCCCAGATCCATTACATTAGGCGACAAGAACTGCGATGTGTCTACAGTGGCACCGCAGAAGGTCATAGCATCTCCGCAGGATCTTGGGAATGTTGCTGTCCTCAAGGACTACGACGTGTCTACAGTCTCGCAACATGACTTCTATTTACTCTTCGGGGACCATACATTGGCACCCATGTTTTCCATGTCACATTCACTCCTTGTGCCGACAGAGACTTCTTCTGCTCTATCAGCTCATTCTCTCCCCGAGGCCCAGCAACAAACTAGTACAGATTCTGGAGGCGTCGCTCACTGCCACAATTCAACAATGAGTTCAACAGAATTATGTATTGGAGGAGCAAAGGAAGATACTGCGGGAGCGAAGATCTCAAGCCCGACACTTCATGCGAATGATGTGTCTAACGACAGGGATCTCGAGGCATTGTTCGACTCTACCTTGATGTTTTGGACAAAAAGCTTCGCAAGTCGAGCCACACTTGAATTTTTCGGATCACAGTCCTCTGCAGATTCAGGCACAGATTCGTCTTCATCGTCATCTCCCAATGATTGCAGCAAGACTACAACCTCAAGTGCTGCGACCAGCACCCCAGCTTCCAGCAATCACTCCCGAGGAAAGCGAAAACTAGTGGACTCTGGAAGCCAAGGCTCCGATGAGAACGACAACAGCGATGATAGTAACAATAATAAGAGAAAGAAGCCACAAGATCAAGCTGTGGAGTCAGCTCGAAATAAAAAGCTCTCATGCCCCTTCAGGAAGTATTCTCCGACCAAGTACGGTCTCAGCAATACGAGGTATACAACCTGTGCAATGGGATCCTGGAAAGATATCAGTCATCTAAAGTGGGTTTATTCTCATGCCGAGTCTTATCATCTTCACTGACAGACAGCAGGGACTCACATATCTACCGCGTCCACCTTGCGCAATGTTCTGGGTGTAAGACGCCAGTGAAAAGTCGTTCGGAATTCCTCCAACACCAACAGAAAGCTACCATGCTAAAAGAACACCCTGGGTGTAACGCCTATGAGGGTCTTTTCGAGCCCGAAATCCTCGCTTTGAAGACTTTAAAATTCAAAGGGCTCGGAAAGGCTGCTAGCTGGGACTTGCTTTACAAATCTCTGTTCCCAGACCCGAACAACCAAAATGATCCAATTCCAAGTCCTTGTGAGCACTCCCAATGGATGCGACCCACTAGTTACTGATAAGGGCAGGGTACACTTCACCATGCGACAGCCAATGTCAGACAGGCAACGACAAATTATTGGACAAGATGATGCCAGATGAAATTGCAGCTTTTATGGAATCGCAATTTATGTCCCTTTACAACAGTGTCTCTTCGAACAGGTCTGAGATCCTAGAGTTCCTAATGGCTCGACTTCGAAAGCGTCACGGCGAAGCTGTACCTGAAGGGGACATCTAGACAGAAGCTCAGTCCGAGCAGCGGCCAGGATCCACGGACCTTGGTAATGGAGAAGGCCCGTCTTCGCAGTCTTTTTGGGCCCCGTCAATACAGGCAAATAACCACGTCGAAGATCTTACAGATCTTCTTCTTCCTTCGAATATCTCAGCGGCGCCCATTTTAGGCATAGATATTCCGGATTTGTTCCAAGACTTTGAGACGACTTCAAGCGCGACAAAGGACTTGATGGAACTGTACCAGAAGCCTGAATACCAAACAGGGTGACTGGACGGACAGCGAGAAGGACATGCTGCCGGATGGAACGATGGGCACGAGCAGGGTTATAAAATTGGATGGGATACCGGGCATGAAAAAGGGTACCTGGATGGTCAGAGGGAGGGGTACAAGTCTGGGAAGAGAGCTGCGGAGCAAAGGCGAATGGATGCTTTCGGTACTCCGAACGGCTTCAACAGGCCATGATGGTACCTTGGGTCGCCCCAATGCTTGCCTCTGGATATACTGTCAACAAAGTCCTACTATCGAGCGAGACTGCGAGAGTTTTTCATCAGATGTGGGGCCGTAGTCGATGCGAGCTGTTGTGGTAATCTGAATCGACACTTTAGTGGTGGCTCCATTCGTGTACGTTTTGTACGAAATGAGTTCATAAAAGACGTCTGGATAGATAGACGAGACGCGAAAAATGCATCGCACATGGTGCTGACCGATCTATGCTGCGTTTCGCACCCCTAAGACCGTGAGGGCATGAGCAGATAATACGGTGCTATTGGCGACTGATGGGGTGTATAGTATGCCTGATGGGATGAAAGATGGCGAAGTGATCATCGGGACCGATGCTGTACTCGAAGCCTGAACAGATAGCCCGCTCATTGAAGTCTTCGTTAGTCTGGAAAGCGCATGAGTAGCGAGCAGGAATATAGAAAGCAAAATACCTGTCGACAGCACCGGGAGCATAGTGTTCGTGAGTAGTCCAGATCTCGCGAGCTCCGTACGTGGAGCCTACTGTCGAAGCTGGCCGAGTACGACAAAGACTAGGCAGCGGCACTTCCAAAACAGTCGTCACAACGGACGGAACGACGCCAAACATCGACTAGTCAATCTCTCCGACAGCATGAGTGAGCGCGCCGACAAAAACGTATGAGCATTCTGTAATAGATGGTCCGTATTGGTGGCTTGGTACTCGCTTGGTACTCGATGAGATCAGCGAAGATCCCGAGTTCGAGTTCGAAGTCGAACCCTGCGCCGAAGAGATGACGGTATTGTCGCTTCGAACACGTACTCGTAAAGCGGCTTTCGACGTTTCCAGAGCCAGCTGGAAAAGAGAGGTGATGAATTATCAGTATACTCTGTGGCTTTGATACTAAAGTTGACATTCTCGGCTACGTTCTCGAACGAGATTTTGATATTGAGACCGAAAGCTTCAGCGATGATGTTGAGGGGGTTCTCGAAGAAGGATTCGATCCCGTTGCTTACGACTGAGTCCTTGAAGATGAAAATTTGAATCAAGTGCTGGTCCTAGATTTGGCACTCACACATCCTACCTACGAGAAATTTTCAACGGAAGGCCAGCACATAGTCTGAAATGACCAGTAAGCAGAACGCGGAAGGGATGTGAAGTTGAGGTGAATGTCTTCGAATCAGTCTGACAAGGACGACTACCAAACCACTCGGCCATGCCATTATTCCAGGGAATCTCACTCAGCCAATCGATAGGCAGAAAATACTTCATTTGCAAAAGGTGTACAGAGAGGTAGTAGACCACTTACTCAAGCACTGACTACGATCCCCGTCCCTGTTAATCGCCTGGTGTTGTCGATAAAATCATTGCTGTTTTTATGTGTCTCCAAAACTTTATGAGGCATAAACATAATTATGAGATAGAGCTGTAGAAGTCCGATATCTTCATTAGGGACATTACTTTTCAAGGACAGATTGCGAAATATAAGTAGAACAGTAACATCCTCAAAATCCGCTCGACAATTGAACCGGAAAGGGGACCACATTTTCAACACAGTACGCGAAGGCCTGCACCAACCGCCCATTCGTCCACTCAGTTCACGCTAAAACAGCACCCCTGTATATTCGCACGTGCAGCTCCTCCAAAGTTCAAGGTTCGTGAAGATGGGAAGCTCAGCCTTCTCAATCTCAGGAGCATTCCTCAAAGTTGACCAAAATGTCGCTCTCCAGCTACCTCGCCTCAAAATACCTCACAGCCGACACCTCCTCCTCCTCTACCAGCAAAAAACGCAAACGCAAAGCCCCCAAAGAAACCACCGGCCTCATCATAGCAGACGACGATGCCCTAGGCTGGGCTCCCACTACCTCCACCAACACAGACGACAACGACAGCCCCCTCACAATATCCAGCGGCTCAGCCGAATTCCGCAAAGCGAAGAAGAATGCGTGGAAGACTGTTGGTGTGCCTGCGCTACAGCCACGCGATGAGGATTCTGAGGCAGCGGAGGCGGATAGGATTGTAGCGGAGGCAGCGAAGGAGAATAATGCTGCTATGCACGAGGATGAAGGACCCGTTATTGAAGACGATGGAGTAGTCAAAATGGGAGACGGCACCCACGCCGGCCTCCAAAGCGCCAAAGCCGTCGCCGCACAGTTCGAGAAGCGGAAACGCGAGGAAGCTGCAGCATGGGAAAGGGAACAAGCTGCTCTCGGACTCGGGCCGGGAAAGAGCGGGAAGAGGAAAGAAGAGGAGACAGTGTATCGCGACGCTACTGGTAGACGAATCGATATCTCGATGCGGAGACAGGAGGCGAGGAGGGAGGCGGATGCGAAGGCGGCGAAGGAGAGGGAGGAGCTGGAGGCGCAGAAGGGGGATGTGCAGCGGATGGCGAAGGAGAAGAGGAGGGAGGAGCTGGATGAGGCGAGGTTTATGACGGTTGCGAGGGGGGTGGATGATGTTGAGATGAATGAGGAGTTGAGGGAGGTGGAGAGGTGGAATGATCCTGCAGCGCAGTTCTTGAGTAAGAAGACGACGGGGAAGGGAAAGGGTGGGAAGTGGAGGAAGCAGGTCTATACGGGCGCGGCGGCGCCGAATAGATATGGCATTCGTCCTGGGTATAAATGGGATGGTGTGGACAGAGGGAATGGTTGGGAGGGTGAGAGATTTAAGGCTCAGAATCGGGCTGCGAGGAACAAGGAATTGGACTACGCGTGGCAAGAAGATACGTAGATGACTATCACGAAGCAAATTTTACAAAGAGATACTCAATGCGTGTCTCATTTATTGTCTATGCTGTGAAGAAGGCCGTGTGATGCAAATCGCAAACCAGCAAATCCTAACCTCAACCTCGATAGACATCGAAAAGATTATCATAATACAAGGATTTTTGTTCCCTCCAAGAAATTTCATATCCATAGCCCACCAGTATGCTCCTCACTTATATCGCCTATTTTGGACGGAGGAGTTTGTCGGGACCATACTTCGAATTTTCCTTGACAAGATTGATGAAGTGCTTCTTGTCCTGCTCAGACTGAACACGACCAGAGAAGCCCTTCAGAAGATCCTTGAGAGTGATGCCTGAAGCTGGGAGGGCAGCGAGAACCTCATGAGCCTGGACTTGATTAGAGGCTGGCGATTGCGCACGGCCTGGTGATCCTGAACAATAAATTAGTAAGTGAAGGCCACAACGAAGAAGTCTGTTTACCTGATCCAGCAGCTGGGCTCCCAGAACGACTTCCACCAGCGCCAGGAACGGGACTGCCTGCTCTCGATCCATTGGGAGTATTGTTGAAGCGAAGCTTGATAGCCTTCTTCCTTCCTCCATCTGACATCTCTCCACCAGTTGCTTCACCATCACTTGCCGCACCACTGCGAACTGGGCTTGGATTTGGCGGCGCGGATTGTATGTTGCTGACCTTGTTCGGGTTGACAGTGAGCTTGACGATCGAGGATTTGCGGGGACTTTGACTGCCAGCCGGTTCTGGAGACATTGGGCGAGAACCAGGTATTGGGGTAGAGGTGCCGCTAGCACGGGATGATTGATGCTTCTTCTTCAGCTTCTTTCTGGAGGACTCGTTGCCGCTGGACTCCGAAAGATTTGGTGAACCAGGTCTCTTAAGGCTCTTCACCTTCTTAAGAGGATCAGAGTGCTTGGGGCGGCCAGATGGTGTGCTAGTGCCCTTCGATGAAGCACCAGAAGGAAGCTTCGAAGCTGATTCCAATTTGGCTTTGTTCTTGGCTTCTTCGTCTTTCTTGCGGTCAATTTCCTTTTGCTTCTCCTCATCTGACGTATCATCATCGCTCTGTCAAAAGGTCAGTAAAGAGCATTGAAACAATGATAAGTGAACATACCGATTCTGAGTATGGATGGTCAGAGTCGCTGTTATAAATGAAATTTCGCTCTCGCTTCCTCAAGGCCTTGGTTACTTCCTTCCCGAGCTTTCTTCTCTTCTCTTGCTCCTTCTTCTCTTCCTCTTCTTCTTCGTCAACATCTGCTTCATTAGCTTTGTCGAAAACATTGGCAGCTTGACGGTCTCTTTTGACTCGTTCCTGTGCATCTTTGGTGTCTTCGTCATTATCAGGCTCAACTGTGACCATCTCATCGTCATCCTGGAAAAGATCGCCCTCTTCGAAATCGAGCTCATCCATATCCTGTACCTCGCTCTTTCCGGCGTTTTTGAAAGTACTGCTTTCTGCCTTGACGGTGAAAAGATTGGACATCGCCTTCTTTGATTCTTGCGCCACTTTGGCGTTCTCCTTCTCCTCGTTGCTCTTCATCACCCATCTCGACTCCTTGATCTTTTTCGCAAACTGAGCCTCAGCTTCCTCAGTGGTGAATGGCGTAAACTTGCCCTTGGATGTGAATTTGTACCACTTCTCAACAGGAATCATCTTAAACGTACTCCCCTCAACCACCAATATGACATTTGTATCTGAGAGCGCGGCTTCATAATTACCAACCCAAGTGTTCTTATTATCCGCATCCTCCAAATGCCATGGGAGTGCTTCCTCGTACTTTAGATCCGACAACTTCTTCTGCTCTTCGGTCTTGTCGAGCCGATGGACCTGCGTGGTCTTCTCGTTTCTGAAAGACTGGTTCTTTTTGGCAGCAAGTGCAGAGGCATTATTCCCGGTTGGTGCAATCTGAGCTAAATCCGCTGCCTTCTGCGCTTCCTTCTCGGCCTTCAAGATCTCCTGCCTCTCACGCTCCTTGGAATCTATGGGGTTGTCCGTCATGACTGTATCCTCATCCTTAACCCCTTTGCCTGGCAGAATTTGTCTCGGGTCGCGTCTATGTAATAGAACAGGTCGGGTAAACTCGTTCTGATCACTGGGGTCGACACCCTTCTTCGAGGCGAATCGAGCAATGTGATATCTCAAGCCTTCTCGGAGAGCTTTCTTCGACGTGACGAGTGGGAAGTCCGTGAATGATCCAACCGGAACATTAGTCCAGCCCCCATTTGCAGAATCTGCGGCAGTATCATTCTGCTGCTGCATTGTACCTGGTCCTACTCCGCGCGGGGCGTTCACTCCATTCACAGGGTATTGAGGAAGCTTCCGAGCCGGAGCTGGTCCATTCCGCTTTGGCCCAGCAGTATTCGGGAGGACATTCTGGCGTCGAACAGGTTTCTTGCGTGCTACAAGAGGGTCTGCTGCTTTGGGTTTTCGTACGAACTGACTGCGAGGAGGACCGCCATTCGGGGTTGGGCCATTGGATTGCCCTGAAGGTGAGGCGCTCATGCTGGGTGTGAGGAGGTATTGCAGTGCCCGGAGAAGGGAGATCGAGGTCGCAGAAGAGCAACTAGATCGGGGTGGTTGTCACCAGCGCCGGTGTTGTTGCTTGCCTAGCTCGACTTCATGAAGTGAGGAGATCTCGGCGCGCCGTTGACGCCTAGCGTAGGGAAGCTCTGTGCGATCGAAGGGTATATTGTGTGCAACTTGTATAGTGGCTGGATGAGTGTGTTTGGCCAGGCCGCACGAAGAGAAAGAGAGGTTGTCGCGGTGTCGAGAGAATTCTTTGTTGGGTGGAAGAATGCGAGCCTTTGATGGAGATGGAAGTACAAGTACGAGCGAGTAGAGGTCGCATCGAATCTCCATTGAATGAGCCGCTGGCGACCAGGCTAGTTGAAAGGGCTGACCCCTGTTGGCCACTTAGACCTGATTGGGGAAGGTGCTTGTGCCAAGAGCTCTTAAGGGCAAGCCTCAAATCACCAGCCTCGTCCTCGTCTTCGCGTGGGACGCAGAGAGTCAGGGAGGGACAGAAGCGAACAAGTGAACAACTGACAAACTCCATCTTGGTTTGTGACTTCAGGCAAACAAAACTCCACCTTCGCACTCATTGAAATTCTGATATTAGGTACAACGCCGTTCCTTCCGATACAATTGCCTCGAAATCTCCACATATTGTGAGGGCGATGGAGAGCAAGCTCAACCCGCATCAAAACAACAACTCAGAGCACCTGCCACCCCTCAAGTCAATATCAGAATTCAATTCCGCCAACTGGGAGTGAAGTTATACTCTAAGCTACACCGAAACCCAATCACTGCCATCAGCAGCTGGGTGGTCATACCATACATCACGATTCAAGCAAGCACACTCAATACGTCGAAACATTCCAACCACCAATTACCGCATTCGGTCAAAACCATTGGAGTATTCTCCCATCACATGACTGGCCTCCTGACTTGATGCTTCAACAATCAAGCCGGACTTGAAGCACTGAGAAGCTCGCAGTCCGAGGACGAAACTCGAGGTGCATCCATATTTCCTCCCTTTCGACGTAGCGTATCGTCGATAGATTTTCAGACCAGGTCGACCGCATGACTCAAGATGTTTCCACCAAACAATGATCCATCAGGGCAGGGTGGTGGTACCTTGGAAGACCGCCTTCGCGGGCTGATTCTCAGCAACTCGGATCCAATGTTGATTCCAGGTGCTGGACGTCCTGGCCCTCCTGGCCCTCCGCCCGGATTACAGCCTTCACATATGCCACCTCCCATGCTCCAACCAAACATTCCGGGCCAACATGACGGATTCCATCCTCCAGCTCCTCCCCAAAGTCTGTTCGAAAACGCTCCGAATGATCTTGCACCTGGATTATCATCTCCGCCTGGCAGGAAGAGGCCCAATCAGGCTCAACGCCGGCAAATGAATGCCCAGCTATCCATTCCAATTGATCCTCGCCCAAATCCTGGAATTCAAGCCGGACGTGGCAATGGCTTCTATGGTCCACCTAATTCCCAGTATGGCCATCAAAACTTCGCCAATCGATCTCCACACCAACCACACCGATACAACCAACACCCTCATCAGCAATATTCTCCACGTTTTCAGAGTCAAGGTCCTGCCTCTCCGTATTCGCCTTCACCAAACTACCAGCAGCATTCTCCTCAATCACCGATGTACCAGTATCAATCAGGCCCGAATCCACAATCTCATCCGAGACAGAGTCCAAACCATTACTCACCGCAGCACCAATCTCAACAGCAAAATGCGTACACGAGGCCTCCACCGCAAAATCGCCAGCTCTACCAACCAGGGTCTCAGACTGGACACGGCGGTAGACCATTCAGTCAAAATCCGCAAGAACTGGCAGGCCAAAGCTCGCACCTTGAATGGCTTGTTGAAAGATATGTGCCAGACGTTGGAATCGATTCTCAAGAAGAAGTGGAAAAAGAGGCATTTAGAGCAGTTGTGGAGCTGGCATGTCGAGAGGCTATCACTGACCATGAGCAAACAGACTTGGGCAACGAGAAGTTCGATCCATCAACAGTACAGCTCCAGTGTTTTGGCAGCATGAGATCGGGCTTTGCGACCAAAGCTTCAGACATGGATCTTGCACTCCTCACCCCCAAATCTGACCCAGCAGCTGATTCGCCAGAATCTGTTATTCCTCGCATTCTAGAGAAAAAGCTCCTTGACCTTGGTTATGGAGCTCGACTGTTGACCCGAACGAGAGTTCCTATCATTAAGCTTTGTCAAAAGCCCACAGAAAAACTACTGTCGGATCTGTTACAAGAGCGTCAAAAATGGGAGAATGGCTTCACATCTGATCATGAGGACGAAGACGATCATCATGAGGCTGTGAATTCTCCGGTTGCTGAAGAGCCACTCTCTCAACAAGAAGATGGTCCAAGCCCATCGCTAACTTTCGAGCACCATCGAACGACAAATTCCGAAAGTTACGATGATAAATTGGCATCATTGAAGCAGAAAGATCAGCAATCACTTGGGGACTATTGCAACTTGGCGAAACGCCTACTCAGACGGCTTGGCGGTCGAGACATTACGCTGAACTCACCAGACCTCAATGAAAAGGAATCGAAAATTCTCAATGATGTCTGCAGAGCTTTTATATCTGGTCTTTCTTCTGAAGCTTTGTCAGCAAGACTCCGGCAGTACCAGTCAATCTCACCACTCTTCGATCCAACTCTGCCGTTCGTCCAGCGCTCTATCCATGGTGTCTGGACTCAAATCGAAGGCGAGCGTTTGGCTATGGCTTGGGACTCGCGGCCACTTACTGAGCCAGATGATAAGCAGGAATTTGAAGCTTTGAATCTGGTGGAAGCATGGCGTAAGTTGCAAGATCGGACCGGTGCTCTCATGGAACCCACGATCTACAACAGACAACTTTTCATGGCTTCCGAGAAGTTGAAGAAGATCAACTCTATCCAATTGGTAGCCTTGGAGCAAATCCAGCACGAAGACCCCGTCTATTACCAAGCAAGGGCGCAGAAAATCATGGACGAGTTGACAGGACGAGGGCAGTCGTTCTTGGGATCTAGTGTCACTCCAATCATCGTCGCTCATTACATTGGCGGCATTAGCAATGAACGTATTCGCGATGTGCTTGGGACTACAGACCACAGCGAATTAACTCTCGGTCAAGTTGGCCTTCACCACCGAGCACTGCAGTTGGCACTCGATTTTGAGCATGCTCTCGAAGTTGGGGTATATGAAGACTCCGACAGACCGCATGTTGAGCAATATGTCACCCTACTCCGGTCTCGAAAGTTTGGTGGGGCTCCCAGTCCTCCAAACGAAATTGAAGCCGACTTGATTGCAAGAATGCGCTCCTTACCTGATCCTACTCCTACCTCTCTTAACAAACCTCGAGATCGGTACAAGGATCATCTCGAATTTCCAAAAACAGATATTGGCATTCAGTGCGATATAAACTTCTCAGCTCAACTAGCAATCCACAATACGCAGCTCCTAAGATGCTATTCTCAGAGCGACCCACGAGTGAAACTCATGATCTTGTTCATCAAGCATTGGGCGAAAGTTCGTGGAGTTAACACGCCTTATCGGGGGACACTCAGTAGTTATGGCTATGTACTCATGGTTCTGCATTACCTGGTCAATATCGCTCAGCCATTTGTTTGCCCTAACCTACAATCGATCCACAAAGAGCTGCCACCATATCTTCCACTAGCCGAGGTCGAGGCTCTAACCACATGCCAAGGTCGAGATGTTCGATTCTGGCGGAACGAAGGGGAGATTAAGAATCTAGCAGATCGAAAGATGCTGAATCACAATCACGACTCCATCGGCCTGCTTTTGAGAGGCTTCTTCGAGTACTACGGCCAGACCGGACAGATGTCGACTGTCAATGGCAGAGGCTTTGATTGGGGTAGAGAAGTATTGAGCTTGAGAACTCAAGGCGGAATTCTATCAAAGCAGGAAAAGGGTTGGGTCGGCGCAAAGACAGTCGTCCAAACCACCACCATTGCTGCTCCGCCAACACCATCTTCAGCGAATACTCCAGATGTCGTTGACCAGCCTGAGGCTTCCCCTGGAGTAGACGTGCCAAAGACTCCAAAGCTACACGCCAAGACCGTCGAAGAGACCAAGGAGATCAGACATCGTTACCTCTTTGCAATCGAAGATCCGTTCGAGCTGGACCACAACGTTGCTAGAACCGTAACACACAATGGAATTGTTAGCATCAGAGACGAGTTCAGACGCGCATGGAAGATTATCAAGGGTATCGGTAAGCCATGGGAGGGTAGTGATGGACAATTGCTGGATCCAATTTCGCAGGCGGCGGATGAGAAGAGTGGGTTGCAGGCGCTGATGAATCTCATTCATGGTCCTGCTCCTGCTGCGACACCTGCGCCTGCTCCAAAGGCAGAGGTTGAGAAGGTTGGGATGACTGCGTAGGGTTCTAAGGGGTGGATGGTGCATTTGGGCGGAGTCATTACAGGAACGGTGGCATGGATGAAAAGTGTTTGAGTACTTTGGGGTATAGACCTCTGGATCGAATGTGTGTGTTAGCATATACGGTAGCTTCACAACGCACGCAGCAAGAATTTTTGTCATAGCAGAAGTTCTTACAATCTTACTGCTCAATAGCATCCCATTCTACGACATTCTTTCTGATGTAGGGAATCTGAGGGTTTAGTGACAAGTGGCGGCCTAGATGACATATCCAAGACACTTCATGAACTCCTCCTGGTTGCACAGCGAAGACTAGTGTTATCAGGTTCCTCTCTTAAGAGGGACCTCCACGCGATGCTCGTTGTAATCCTCTATAAACTTACAAGCCCATCTCCAGTATCTTTTGATCACTGGTAATGAAGGATTCCGACGCACGCTGAAAATGGGAGAATTCAAGACGATGACGTTGTGTTTATGAGCATGACACCAGAATTAAGTTGGGGAGGAAGAGAGGAGGTGTTACGGCACCGCGAGGTGGTGTGAGGATGGGGGAGGGAGGTAATTTGGGATTTGTAAAGTGGCGGTATTGCATGTAGATGAGGTGGGGTGTTCTGTCAGGGTGAGGGGAGTTTGACGAGAGGGTCACGGGACAGGCGAGGGTGATGGAGAGGTGAGAGAAAGCCGGGGCGAGAAGATGGACTGGAACTAACATCAAAGTCGTTGCTTGGGAAGGAAACAAAAAAGTAATAACATCAAATCCAGAAGCAGAATTCAATTGATGATATCTAAGTGTTTATTACGTGGATGTTAGGGACTCGATTGGAAGAAGATGGGCTCGCTCGCTTAGAATTAACAATTCAGTCATGTTACGATCACTCCACTTCTATTAGACACGTTACTCTAAGCATTCGGCATATATCATACGAACACATAAACAATTCAATCGCATCCGTCTCCAGATAAACTTGCATCCATATACCAGGAACGTGTCCGACTTAGCAGCTTGGTTCAGATAGGAAGGGCCTGTAATGCCGGTTATGTTTACCCGGCAGTGGGGGAATGATTGGTGTGCCTGAGATTGATTTAGAACAGCTGTTTCGCGGGAAGCTGCAAGTCTTCATACATGATACGATGGATAGTACCGAGGACAGACTCGGTACCTGGCATGAAATGGTATGACATGACAAATTTTCTCAACGATATATATACACTTGCCATCCGGTCAATCATTCGTACTAGGACTTCAGATTATTGAGCGAACCTCAGTCACCTGCTTTTAAAGCAACGATGCATTGCACAGAATCACACCATATGCCAGAGTATCTGGCACGACAATCCTGTACACTCAAAAATACTGGAGGCTTCAACTTCCAACAAGCTGCGCTGTTATCATGCTGCGGTTTTAAAAATTCGCAGATTTCAAGTGATGGCCAGTACACTATTTGCTGGCTTCCTTCGAAGAAGAAGAACAACATCTCTGTCTTGAAGTCATGTCTTCTCGAGAAGGTTGGAAAAGATAGCCATGGCAGCATCAGCATCGTCTGCGGCGATGGACTTGGAGAAATCAGCTTGACCGTGCCAACGCCATCTCCGCAGCTAGAGTTGAGGCATGAGACGCATACCGAAGACTCGGAGATGGATCATACATCACTGGATACCCACGAATCGCATACGGACACTGAGTCCGCTCATGTCTCGACAGAAACTCACGACTCGCCCACACATATTGAGACAGAAGCGGATCACACCTCCACAGAATCTCACGACTCGCTCACACATATTGAGACAGAAGCGGATCACACCTCCACAGAATCTCACTCGGAACACAACAGCGAGGGTGCATCTTCACATTCACACACTGCGACCTCAACAACGCCCTTGACCATGGCCACCAGTTCAGTAGGATCGGGAGCGGCTTCGACGGATCATGCTACGATGTCGTATTCGAGTTCGCATTCTGAAGAAGCTGTGACGACGGCACCAACTAGGATATCGAGTACCAGTTCGACGACTTCGGCGTCTGTTTCGATAAGGACATCTGCGTCGGAAGCGAGAGGCAGAACACGTCCTTCGAATCTGGCAGCTGCTGCGATGATTGCATTTCTATACTTTGGGGTGTGGTCTTGGTGAGATGAGAGCGGAAGAATAGACGGTGAGGTGTTGAGAGTGATTTTTTTGGAGACTGGCAGAAAAGAGCTTTAATGAACGTCTCATATAGACTTGTGTAATGTTCTGAGGATAAGATGCAATAACATTTGATACCGTGGACGATATGATAAAATGGGTAGATTATGAAGAGCAATGTACCGATCTGAAACCTTTTTCGAGATTTGAAGTTTCTGACAATTGGAAAGACTTTCTGGTGGGTGAAGGATTGCTTCTCGAATAGACAGAGAAAGGGTGTCACTAAGCTTTGTCCATCCAGCACTTGCTTGTTCAGACAGGTAGTGCTACCAATGGGAGGGGCAAGAAGTACCCCGCGCTAAGAGCCCCGATTGCCGTGAGGGGACCCCGATCCCAATGCCCCGCAGTGCTGTAAGCCGCTTGGTATTACCGGCCGGATAGTTGTAGAGATACAATAAAATGCAAATAGCAAACTTTCCTTAATAACCAACTCGGTACTCAACTTGTAACCTTGAATCACAAAAAGTCTGTCAGACTACACTTCAACATGGAGGCATCAGGAGCTGTTGAAGTAGACATTGAGGCTATTCCCACAGCGAAGAAGCTCGTCTCCCGATGTCGTCAGTTCTTTGCCGAAGTTGATAATCTGTAAGTAAGCCTATCATTCAGATTCAATAGATGGCACGAAAACAAGAGGAGAAAAATAGAAACTGACAGTCCGACCCAGCACACCGGGCAAAGCCCTCGAAGAGAAGCTCAACTCAGAGTACGGTCCCGGGAATGCGTACTACGAAGACATATGCCAGTACGTCCGTGAAGGATTGAAAGAAGGCTGGCTCGCCTCGACCGAAATCGACGGCCCAAACTATCGCCGCAGCAAGATATGTCTGCCATCAGCTGAGAACCGCTATTTCAGTATCACGTCTGTGTACATGAATAGCGAGGATGTGTATTCTGGACAGTACCATGCTCATCCGTATGGAGAGATTAATTGTGTTGTACAGGTGGACAAGGGAGCTGAGTTGAAGGGTATGCAGGGCTGGCAGGGAGCTGGTTGGACTTCGCCTGGTCCGGGGACGCATCATTATCCACAGGTTCGGGGAGGTGCTTTGGTAGCGCTGTTCTTCCTACCTGCTGGGAGAATTGCATATAATGCTGAGCCTGGGATGCCACAGCCTCTGTTGGTGTAATCATTTTTCAATGAGACAGAAAAGTATGTTGAACTGGGGGGAGGTGGGGGCCAGAGCCTTGTGATGGTAATAGAGCACTCACCTTCAAACCCAAATATCTTTCAGGACTAAATATCCAGTATTTAAATAGATTAACACGAATCTGTGATATACCGGAAGTCTGGTGGTCATTGCTGCATGCGTGAATTGGATGCTGATGAATAGCACAACATGACACGTGATGCTATGACCCCTCATCATCGATTACATGAGCATAGCTCCTTCCTCGAAACCTTCTTCCAAGCCTGCTCCCCTCTGACCTTTCTCAACTTGAAGAAACGCAGATACGACCATTCAATTAAGCACAACAACTAGACCTCTAACATCAATCAACCAAAACAAAAGCCAGTACTCACCATGCCCAAGGGAAAAGCAACCGCAATCGTATCCGGTCGTAAGATCGCAGAAGCTGATGAATGGGAAGTCGTCGAAGGAAATGTCTACGTAGGTTCCATGATCCTGGCACCAAATGACTCTTACTAATGAAAAGATAGTTCCCTCCTTCGTATGTACGACAGACACTTGTTTGGAAGACTCAAGCTAATGGGTAACAGCTCGGTCGATATGTCCTTCCTGAGCAAGACTGATCACTCGACTCATTGTCCATGGAAGGGTGATGCGTCTTACTATACTATCTCTCTTGATAGTGAGTTTGTACATCTCCTGTTGAGAGCATGAATGCTGATGACAGGCAGAAACCGAGTTCAAGAATGCCGCCGTATGTAGTCTTTCCCACCTGTTTTCTGACGATATTTCGGACTTTGGATCAGAGATATGTCTTGGGGTCGATGTCTTGGGATCCGAGATCCTGATCCTCAGATGTTGACTCTTTCAGCGCTAATATTCTTGTAGTGGTACTACCCAGCTCCCAAGGAGAAGGCGATGAACATTAAGGACCATGTTGCTTTCTGTAGGTTCCGCCAATCCTCTAGTCTTTATCTCCACCGGAGTTACGACCGGCATCATGTTCTCCTTGAGAATGAAATGATGGTCGTCTAGGACAACCTGACAAGTAGCGTCTTGTATCATTGCTAACAGACACTTTAGACAAGAATATCGTCACTGTGACTACTGAGTAGACGATCGGTCTCGTTCTTGTGGCGAACAATAGAATTCTGGCCGTCTTGGGTTTCGGGAACTAGTTTGTGTTTAAATGATCGATGGAATGGAAAGGGGGGCTGGAAATTGAAATTGAAATTGAGGGTCTTGTCCAAATCAAAAGCGTTACCAAAATCAATTAAGGAAGATAACAATGAAACATTGCTTCAGAAGACATATGACAGCTAATGTACCACGGCCTGCCCTTAGTAGTCCTACAGGATGTAATGCTGCATTTGCAAATAGCATTTAAACCCATAGCCAACGGAATAAACGTATATATGGAGGATACATTAATCTTTCAATCAAACATGAGAATGAGAAGAGAAGAAACAGAGAAAACAAATTGCGTGATGAAATAAAAGGGAAAGAATCTTGAAGGTCTGATGGCCAAGGTATTCGCGACACGCTAGAACGCGACCTTTCCCCCACATCGCGTCGCCCCGTGAGGTCCCAGTCTGGAGATCTCCTCAACCTCAATTTCACGATCGAATTCCTGGTCATCATGGACGCCGCAGATCATGCAGCTCCTGGCTACAACAATGGCAACCGCGCATTTATTCAATCCTTCATGGCCCGGGGGACCTTGACTTTGAGGGAAGCCAAGCCAATACTGGCAGCTATCTTCTCAGTCGAATCAGGTCTGTCTAGCTTTCTTCTTGTCACTTCGGGTATACTGACCCAATCTTGCAGACAGCCTCGTTGAGCCTGCCGATGTCACGCAGGAAGATCTCGAGTCATACATTTCTGCAGCAGCAGATGCTGTCTCTCCCTTGGACTACGATATCCGAACCACGCAGCACCAAGTGACGAAGGAACGAGTGTGGGCATTCGTGAACAGTATCAGCGACCCTCTTACACAGATGGCCACGATTCGAACAACGGAAGAAACTTTCTACATCAAGCGATTTCTAGATGCCATGTTCATCACCTACAATACACGGCGAAGGGAGGTGATGGCGATCAACAGCATGCAAGCGTTGGAGGCCAAGATCCGGAAGGCAGGCAAAGAGACCGCTGCAGAAGAGGGAACCCAGTCGCAAGCTCCAGACAAGGGCGTCACTGCGGAACAGGCTGAGACCCTTTTGAAGAGCCTCGCGGAGGAGGGCTGGATTTCAAGGAGTAGAGAGAACTATTATACTCTTACGCCCCGCGCACTTCTGGAATTAAAGAGTTGGCTATTTGCAACCTACAACGATGATGAAATTGAGGAGCCCGTAGACCCCAACGAACCAGATGGTCCCAAAAGGGAAAAATGGCAGCCGATCAAGCAGTGTAAGGCATGCAGGGAAATAATAACTATTGGGCAGAGGTGTGCGGACCTGGCCTGTACCGTCCGGTTACATGATATTTGCGAAGCCGGATTTTGGGCATCAAGGAAAGGCGTGAAGAAGTGCCCGGAATGCAGCACAGCTTGGGATGGAAAGCACTATGTTGGCCAGAAAGCTGTCACGACAACGGAAGAGTATCTAAAAGGCAAGCGGAGGAGCGGTGTTAGCAAGAAGAGACCAGCGGAACCATCCGACAGTGAGGAGGAGGAAGTTGAAGCAGAGACAAGTACTATGGGAAGCAGGAGGACGAGAACGAGACGTGCTTCGAGTTCCAGTGATTCGGAAGAAGATGAGTAGTTGATGACTTTAGTGGATGATATGAGATGAGATGGCATTGGAGACAGGCGTTCACGGATTCTCATGGCTGGGACTAGATGCTCAAGGGAAGGAGTTCCGGCAACTTGTGATGCTTTTATGTATGGTATGACATCTTCGAGTAAATGATACAATCATGTTTGAGTGCTTCTGTGCTGCGAGACGGCGAAGCGACGTCCGGAATCAATGCATACGTTTATGTGGAATTATACATCCGTACAAGAAAGAAGATGGATACTGAAGACAAGCAGATACCAGCTGCAGTTACCGTCACATACCGGTGAGAGAAAGGCAGCATCAATGATTGTGCATGGTAGGTATGCACTCCCAGTAGTGGGGGTTGCATTGAGTTGCCGCTAAATCCTAAATAGCAGGGTGCTTAAGAGTCTCCAACCTCACGTCTTCTCTATCTTTATCCTCCATTATTTCTCATCAATTCCTTGGAGTCAAACACTCTCACATCTCGGAATGAGGGACAGCCCTCTGAACAAGATGTATAAACAATTAGACTCTGAGGCGATCCCTCCCCCGCCTCGACGACAATACCGTCCCAAGCTCCCAGTTTCGATCATTACAACCATTCTATTCATATTAGGCATCCAATTTGTCATCCTTCCCAGATATGTCTATCAAATGTCTCCGAGTGAGATGCGACTCACTCAGTTCCAACTCGACGCACTAGACGAAGGATTGCGGAAATGCCAAGCAGACAGAACACCTCCAATTCAGTACCCCGTGACGACCGCAAGCTCCAGAAGCAATGCCCGATGGAACCCCAGCACTGGACAGAACGATACCATTATCCTACGAAATGTCACTTTATTTGATGGGGAGAAGATCGTTGAAAATGCTGTCGATATCGTTTTCAAGAAAGGCATCATTGAATCCGTGTCAGATGCCGCACAATCCATCCTCATCCCAGGCGCTAACGTCTTCGATCTGGAAGGCAAATATGTGACGCCTGGCTTGGTCGATATGCATTCGCATCATCTCACCAATGCTTGGCCTTTACTCTCTTCGACAAGTGATACCAACGAGATGAACCCCGCTTTTGGGCCTCTTACGCCTTTCGTCAGGATCGTCGATTCTTTAAAAGCTTATGATTATGCCACGACTGTCATTGCTTCTGGCGGAGTTACGACTTCGCTCATTCTGCCGGGTTCGGCAAATATTATGGGCGGTGAAGCTGTCGTGGTTAAGAATGTACTGAAGTCTGGCGACAATGAGGAGTTCGTTGTTGAGGAACTCCTGCTTGAGCATGGCGAACCCGTGGAGAACCGAAGACGGTATATGAAGATGGCTTGTGGAGAGAACCCGAGGCGGGTATACAAGCATACTCGCATGGGTAACGCCTATATCTTCAGGAAGCAGGTCAGTAGCTTCAACAGACAAGTCCGATTATGCAAGCCCGGACGCTCTCAACATGTGTTGAAAAGCGGAACTACCATCAGTGCTGACAGGTTATGAAGATGGAGCGAGCAAAAGAACTGAAGGACAAACAAGATCTTTGGTGCCTGAAAGCTGCTGCTCTCAAAGAGAATGGCAATGTTGCGGCTATCTCCAGCTTCTTGGACTCAGCTTCCAAAGACGAAAGCGCAACCGACTATCTAGAATTCGACTCTAGCATCGCCATGCTTAGAGGAAAGGTGGGTATCAATGTGCATTGCTACGAGCCCGAGGACTTCGAGGATATGATCAAACATAGCAAGGAGTTTGAGTATAGGATTCAGGCTTTCCATCATGCTTTATCTGCGTGGCAAGGTCAGTCCAATATCTCTATGAAAATCTTCAGGCCCCATGATAGAGGCCGCTAACAAATGATTCTTCAGTCCCCGAAATGATTAAAGCAAGCGGCGAGTACGTTCAATCCAAGTTCTCAGGGAATGTTTCGAGGCTTATTCACTACATAGAAATATCACAATCGCGACCTTCTCCGAATTTGGATTCTACAAGAAAGAAGCATACGAAGCAAACCTATGGGCTGGAAAAATTCTCTCTGACCACGGAGTTCCGATTGCCTACAAATCAGACCATGTCGAGCCCGAGACGAACGCCAAGTATCTGCTGTAAGTAAAAGTTATACAGTAAGATCTGGAAGCTTCGCTAAACAGAGCTTCCAGATTTCAAGCAGCAACTGGTCACTCTTTCCACGTCCCAGAGCTACTAGCCTTGCAATCTGTCACGAGCGTCCCAGCGCAGTCCATGCAGATTGACCATCGAGTAGGATATGCTAGGCCTGGATATGATGCCGATATTGTTGTTTGGGACTCGCATCCTCTCTTGGTTGGAGCTACCGCCTTGCAAGTCTACATTGACGGCAAGCCTACCCTGGATCCCAAGAAAGTGGAAGAGAGTTTGTCTAGCGTTCAAGTCACAAGCTCCAAAAACTTGAGTGCACCTATCATGCGCAAGACTGTTTCGGCAGAAATCAAGGAGGAGCTCTGCAGCAAGGTAGAAAAAGCTGGAACCAAATTTACGGTCACTGGTATCAGGAACTCCTACTTAGAAGGGCACGCTGCTGCAGCCGCAGCGTCCGACAGTCTCACAATGGTCGTTGACAGCGGCAAAATCTTATGCTTTGATTCATCATCAAAATGTGCTAGCATGAGCGCTGATAGTCCTATCATTACTCTCGAAAACGGCCATGTACTCCCGGGGCTCACAGCAGTTTCTGCCCAGCTCGGCCTAGCAGAAATCACAACCGATAGTGCAACATCTGATGGAGAACTCAAGAAAACTGCCGGAGCCGACCCAAAGCATATCGTGTATGCCAAATACGGCGTTCATCTCGAAGGCAGAGGTTTTGCGAGAGCGAAGATTGGAGGTGTGACGAGGTCAATCACTGCTCCGATGTCCGAAGGCTTCACCAGCGGGGTTAGTACGGGTATCAAGACAAGTGGGAAGAAGACCATCCTAAATGGTGGAATCTTTCAGGATGATGTGGCTGTACACTTTTCTATTGGACAGGAGTCAAAGGGTATGCTCTCGGCGCTGCGTGTGAGCGAGGCTAAAATTCGTTGCAGGAACTGACTCGCTGCCGACAATATCGTCTGAAATTTCGACGCTACGCGAGATCATTGTTGAGAACGAGAAGAAGGACAATATCTACGGCAAGGCTGTCAATGGGACGATTCCCCTCGTTGTACACGCTGATAACGAGGTAAGAAGTTCCCAAGGAATCTAGAAAAGAAGCTGACATTGCTTCAAGTACAGTATCATGCAACTCATCAAGATCAAGCAAGAATACCCACAACTCAATCTGGTAATCTATGGTGGCTATGGTTCTCCTCTCGTAAGCTTAAATTTTCCCCAAAATTTCAAACTTCTCAGGACTTCCTGCGATACTGACGAATATTTTCTCAGGTCGCCAAAGAGCTCGCCGAGGCCAAAATTCCTGTGATTCTGACCGCCAATCGCGGCGCTCCTGCCGCTTTTGAAGCCAAAAACTCACTGCCAGGGCCACCTCTCAGCAGATCTCCTGCAGCTGTACTTACTGAAGCTGGTGTGAAATATGCACTCTCCATTTTCGGCGAAGGTAAATAGTCTCCTAGTCAGCCGTCTCTCACGTCGCTATTCATCTGCTCACACATTATTAGCCGAGACATCACACATCCACAACATTCCCATCGAGGCTGGATGGGCGGCAAAGTATGCCGGACTGTCAGCCAAACAGGCTGTGAATCTAGTGTCGAGAACGTGGAAGACATTATGGGTCTTGATGTTGAGGAGACGAAGAGGGACTTTGTGGTTTGGGAGGGGAATCCGTTGGAATTTGGGGCGAGTGTTGTATTGGGCGTTGATGGTGAGGATGGAATGGTCAGTATGTGCTGGCCAGAGTCTAATTGATTTCACAACCGCGATGGAAGAACATTACGAAGTTAGAAGTGGATGCGACTTGGAACAGTACAAGACAACATGGGGTGGCAAATAAGAAGACTGACTTGGGCTCGAATCTCGTCAATAATTTTGGGTTGTAAGAGGGAGCGTACCTATTCGGCCGAGCGAAAATTACATAGGAACAGTCTAACCTTCTATCCATCAAATTACAGATTTGAATCTCATTGCTGTATTTACATCGTAGCGAGACCATTCGGCACGGAACGTAGTTCACCCGAGCCGACATCGACCCGGCGGCTGGGCATGTGAGGTCGTCTGTGACGGAGGCAACCCGATAGCAGTTTCAAGAACAAAGACTCTCACTCCTTCCAAGCCCACGACTTCAAAATACTACACACACCCACCTGCAAATCCGCAATCATGAAGATCCACTACATCGGTGTACATTTGTCTCAATCCAGCTTTTGTGTAGTAGTCTTGCTGACCGCCTTGTGCAGATAATCAAGAACGAGAGCAAGCCTTCCCACGAGTTGTGCGCTGAGAAGGATTTGACTGCGTATTCGCGATTCACTCGTAACAAGTAAGGATGGTCGAATCTTGGGATATGCGGAGAACTAGAGGTCGAAGGCCAGGGCTGATAAGTGCTGCAGTTATGGCGAGTTCATGACGCTGTTCAGCAAGACCGTCGCAGAGCGAACTCGTCCTGGACAACGGCAAGATGTGGAAGAACAAGGTACGGCATTTCGACACCTTAAGTACACACATCGAGAGGGTGGCAGACTGATGGTACGACAGATTACACCTTCCACGCCTACGGCCGCACCGAAGGCATCGCCGGCATCATCATCTCCGACCACACCTACCCCGCGCTCGTAGCCCACCAGCTGCTCTCCAAAGTCGTCGATGAATTCCTAGCCAAGCACCCACGCTCTTCCTGGGCGAATTCTACACCTACGCTCTCCTTCCCAGAACTCAAGGATTACATTGTGAAGTATCAGGACCCGGCGCAGGCAGATAGTATTATGAAGATTCAGAAGGAGCTTGATGAGACGAAGATCGTGCTGCATAAGACTATCGAGAGTGTGTTGCAGAGAGGCGAGAAGATTGATGATTTGGTGGCGAAGAGTGATGGGTTGAGTGCGCAGAGTAAGATGTTCTATAGTAAGTGGCCCATTTCCCAACCCGTGTTTTCTATCCATACACCAGTCTGGTAGAAATTCTATTTCATGCATGCTGGTATGGCAATGACTAACACGTGAACTTGCAGCACAAGCGAAGAAGCAGAACTCTTGTTGCATGATCATGTAGAGTGGCGTTGGAGGTCTATGGTTTACGGGCAGGCAGGCAGGCGTTTTCATACCTTTCAGGGCTGGATCAGCATAGCAGTTTTTCGCAGTTTCGTTCAGATTGTACATGGGTCGCTCTTTTTGGTTTCTATCTGCGCGATAGTGGCGAAGTACAGAAATCCACGCGGGCTTTGAATATAATGCAGGCGTTTCGAGCATACACTTCAAGAGCGTGAGAATGAAGTGAAAACTGTGGCTCGTGAATAATGGAGGAATCTCACGGTAGCCGGTGATGTTGGAACAAACAGAGATGATATCCATTGCATAATCCAACCTCTAACGCCGTGTGCAAATGCAGACCATGCTTTCCCATGCCATGCCATGCCAAAATGCTAGCAACTGCCATCACCCACCCATCATGCTCGCTCACATGCATACCACACACATAGTCCAAACGGAAATCAAACCGACAAGTACACGCTCGCTCGCTCATCCAACAAGTATAACTCCAGGGTATCCAGCAACCAAACAGAACCAGCCCAACCACGCTCTAACAGCACTTCCTCCTCGTCTTGACCTGCCCCTGCGTCTCTCCAGCAGCACCCTCCCCCTCTTCCACATAGTTCTCCACCGGCACCCCAAACCAGCTCCTTCTGTCCCTCCCGACTCTAAAGCTTCCCCCAGGCCTCCCCATCATCCCATCAAAATACCCGCCATCATTCCCCATGCCCTCAATCCCAGGTGTCATGCCCGGCGTATTCGTCGCACTCAATACACTCTCCTGTATCTTCCTATTCTGCTCAACCAGCTTCCTGGTAATAACACGGAAGACCTCTTCGACGCCCTCCCCGCTCTCAGCACTCACTTCGTGACAGCAGTCCCAGCCAACTTCCTGCCCCCAGAACCCGCTGCTGCGTTTACTACTCGGACTCCTCGCGCCGTCAACACCGAATATGCCACCTGCGCCAGTACTCCCTCCACCATATCCATATGCATGTCCATGCCCCATAAAACTGCGATACGCACTCCCACTGCCCGCTTGGTCGAGGACACCGGCGGGCGTGGCTGTCGCGGGAGGCGTAGAGCTCATGCCTGGCGCGAGGTTATCTGCTACGTAGGCGATGCAGCGCTCGAATGGGACGTGGCGCTGGGAGGGGTCCCGCGCGACGATGTCGGCTTTGGTGCCGACGACGTGGAGGATAATGTCTGCGGGGAGGTTGCGGCGGAGTTCGGTGAGCCAGACGCCCATTTCTTCGAAGGAGGATGGGTCCGTGATGCTGTAGCAGAGGATGCAGGCGTTGGCGCCGCGGTAGTAGAGTCGTGAGATGGAGCTGGAGAGGGCATGGTGATTAGTATGGGTTTGTATGAAGAATTTCCGGACTTGGGGTCGTGGTGTGAGGAAAGAGGAGCGGAGGGGTACTGTGCTGGACTTTGGATTGGTGCTTTTCCCTGCAGAACGAGGCGGTTGACTTTCGACGAATGTCAAAACATTATAGAAGTATAACGAACATACCGAAATCGTTCCTGACCCGCTGTATCCCATATCTGTAGCCGTACAACAGTATCACTTTCATCATCGACCACGCGCTTCGTCAGGAAGCTCGCACCGACCGTAGATGTCGTGCTCGCGGGCGCAAATTGGTTCTTCACATATCTGGAACATCGTGAGCTTCCCCTCCACATACTCACAAAATATAAATCACAAGAATCATAAGAATCACTGACCTGTGTACCAAAGACGTCTTCCCAACACCTTGCGATCCCAAAACCACGATTTTCGCCTCAAGGGATTGTGCCATGCTTCTCTGTAACCGACTCGGTTGTCTCTCTTCTCGTACCGTATCTGCCTACCCTCGTGTCGCCTATCGTAACCTCGGCGGAGTCTTCTCCCGCGTGCCTCGCGACGAAACCTAACCTCGAGGTAAAGAACGTGCTGCAGGAACAGAAAACTGCACGATCGATCGAGAGTACAGAGACTCAAGTCAGAGACAGAATTCGTAACTTTCGGTAGCTGCACGCTTGTTTGGAGGAGAGGTCGTTCTTTAGCAGCCTTGCTTGCTTGCTGGGCTCACTTCCGACTCGGTCTCACAACGAACTTCCTGCTTTGGAGATGTCTCATATCGTGCGCCTCATTATATGCATTCGTACACAGCCTTCTCCTTCCTATCTCAGTATTTCGTTTCGAACGTTCGGTCTCGAGTTTTAAGTGTCCGGGACTTTGCCGTGAGAGGACTTTCGTCGTTGATTTTTGAGCGCGTCGAATGTAAGATGGTGAAAAGTAAACAAAGCACAGGCTTTCGCATGAACAATAATATTCCGGTTATGGCGGGATGTGGAGATGCGAGGTTTAATCGAAATTAAAGATCACCAGGATAGGTCGACGCTTGGTATGACCGCATAACTCGGCTGAGAAGTGGCTGGCTCGCTGGGATCAGGGCGAGGCTGTGGAGTTTATCTATCACGTGGAGAGGAAGAATGATATCTATCCGTTGGTGGGGAGAGATTCTGATTCTGTAAGTGGTGGAGAATGTGGTGAGATGTCCTGGTGATCGTTATCCGAGTCAGTTTGGAAACTAACTTGGGACATCGAGTGAGTCTGAGTGAGAATGTGCTGGGATGATAGGCTCAGCCTTGGGATGAGAATGTGGGGTGAATGCCTCGGGACAAAGATTGTATGGTCAAAATATACGGCGGTTAGAGATATGGAAAATGACAAAATATGAACGTGTATATAGTCTCAAATATGTACAAATCAGTCCTAGAATGAACTGGGAATGTCCTATCTTGTATCTTTACAACTTGGCCTTCGCACCGGGGCTGATCAATGGATCATAAATCGATAATCCCTAAAGTTCGGATTAGCACGATACTCTCATTAAGATTGATATGGCTTACCAAAGTATCTGATGGAACTCCAGTAGTGTGCATGCTCAAACCTCTGGTATCAACCAGCGTGGGGTTGAGTTGATCCACACTCGAGCATCCAATCAATCTCATGTTCATCTCCATCTCATCCTTCAATAATTGCAAAGCACGATCCACACCAGGCTGTCCGTAGGCACTCATGGCATACAGGAATGGCCTTCCAATACCAACACCCTTAGCACCAAGGCACAAGGCCTTGATAATATCCGTTCCTCTCCTCACACCACCATCGATGAAGATTTCGATGCGGTTCTCCCAGCCACGCTCACGAAGCACCGGCATGACTTCAGCAAGGACTTCGATTCCAGAGCGCGCGAAATCAAGTTGACGACCTCCGTGATTGGAGAGCACTACACCCTGGCAGCCGACTTCGATAGCTCGAATAACATCCTCCACACGTTGCACACCCTTGAGGATGATGGGCATCTTCGTGATTGATTGGAACCAAGGAATATCCTTCCAGCTCAAAGCAGGGTCGATGAAACTAGAAATGGCTCTGGCCGCACCCTGAGAGTTGTCCGTCTTGTCACCAGACTGAACATTTGAGCCAGTATCTGTGAACTTGACTCTCATGTCCTTCTCTCGGCGACCAAGTTGAGGAGCATCAACTGTAATAAATAGACCTTTGCATCCGCGGGACTCAGCATGCTCTACGATCTTCTTTGTGATAGCCCGATCCTTGTTGACATAGAGTTGCATCCATTGGACTTGATCTCCTTCTGCTGCGTCCATAATCTCGTCGAATGAACAAGAGGCCAAAGTTGGAATCATCTGGACAACATTGTGCTTCTTGGCTGCTCTTGTCAAAACCACCTCTCCTTCCGGGTTTCCTAGCTTTCCTAGAGCAGTGGCGGTCACGTAAACTGGTAAATCGCATTTCGTGCCGAGCATGGTAGTAGAGAAATCGACCTTCTCAACATCAACCAGGATTCGGGGTCTGAACCAGATCTTATGGAATGCGGTGTGGTTTTCTCTCATAGTCTGCGAATTCAGTATAGGCTCAATCAACCTGCAAGAGTCCTTACAATTTCATCGTCTGCACCACTAGAGTAGTATGCCCAAGCAGTCTTCTTCATCACCGTACGTGCCACGGCCTCGAAATCCATCAAGTTGTAACATTGTTCCAGAATTGGCATGCGAGCAATGCGATCCTGTCTTTCAATCTCTTCTTGTGACTCCTCCTTCTCCTCTTTCTCGACTGTGTTCATGTCCACCTCACCCAAGTGCTTTGACTTGTCCAGGTATTTGTCTAGGGTGTCGGGAGGGTGGATCGGTTCGTATTCTTCGGTGGCATCTTTCCCCTAACCAATGTCAGAATGGCGCATGCTTGCTGGTGCAATTTCGTAGACTTACTGCATACTTGAGAATAATCTTGGGTCCGCCAGGATGTTCTGTTATCCCAATCAGCGCAATTGTCCTCGCGCACCTGTAAGTGGGGGGGAATACCAGGGAGGAATTCCGTCACATCGTATGCTTTCCCCTACCCAGATATCAGCGACTACCCTGCTCCAAAATGCTTAGTGAACTTACGTGTACAATAACCCAACAAGAGTCTCTCGAGTTATGCTTTGCGATTTCTTCACCGGTGAGAGGCATGGCTGCGATAGTATAGCTGTACCGAGGCAAGATAAGAGAGAATGGTGGGACGATGTTTGGAAAGTCGAGGGTTGAACAGAAATAAAAGAAGATATAACAAGAGGGCGCGAGAAGAAGCTTTAGTCTAGTCTAGGCGGTGGGAGGTGCCGATCAAGGAGACTGGCGCAATGGTATCTGTGATCTCGGCCGCGGGAATCAACAGAATGGACGCGGCTGGGGGAGGTCGAGTCGAGTTTTTATGACGACTCCATTCAAAAAGTGCCTGGCCGCTCGGCAAGTCAACGCATCGCGCTTTTCGGGTGAAAGGGAAGCGACAGTTTTGCATCCTTGCTGCATGCTCCTCAACAGTATAATCTCCAATTTTTGAATGAAACCTTGAACCCCAAATATTGGTTTGTTACTCTCGTTGGTCTGAAAGAACGGTGTAGATAGCAATAGTCCCTTAGATCCCAGGTCCCTTGAGTATCCGTGGTGCAGGCAAGTCGCGGAGAAGTTCGGCATCTTTAAATCTTGATGCGGGGGAGAGCTGGGGTAGGATGCCAAGATTGCAGTGGGTTCTAGCTGGGCCAATGGCTCTCGTTGCATTTGGAAGCTCTCAAGATGACTAAAAAGATTCTCGATTGCCACTTCGAAGCTCGCTTTCCTTCTCCTTATCTTGTCATGTCTACAGAAGCTCGCTTGTATGCTATTGTTTTTTCAGCACTGAAGCCATCCAGTCTTGTCCTGGGGTTACAGCTGTCCTCGGCATATCCAAATACCGTCTGCATTGTGCCTTAGCTATATTGCAAATCGTCCCACTAGGAGATTAGATTTTTGACATTACGAACTGATCTATTGTCTTCTTGCTTGGACTAGGAACTATTACAAAGATTATCCAGGATGGTGGGATAGGAGCTCGGAGAATCAAACAATTGGCCTACAGCTCGGCTCTTTACGAGTCTCCAAGTATCTGCTTGAGTTTCCCCGTAACCCTACCTCAAACCCATAATACATCTCCTAAGTAACGTCAGAATCAGTTCGGATACCTATTGAATGGAAAGCAATATATACCCAAACCCCTTTTTGCAGCCTGGAATAGGCTCTGTACTGTGTTCGTGGATCCACTCCCAGTCCTCGCTTATCGGGTTACCCAGTCTACCACCTATCTATCGACATCTTGAAAAGAACCAAAAATGATACCTGCACACTAGAATGTGAGGAGAATTTTATGAGCTCGAAAGACAAAACAAACTCCTGCCGGATGGCAGGAGAACGAACCCTTCGATATGGATTTGCTTTTTGTTCAGGTCCTTCTCCCCTGCGGGGGTATTTTCTACAAGTTCTACTGTCCTGGGGGTTCCATTTCAGATTTGTTCCACTGATTATGCTATTGGTTATGCAAGTGTCTATTGAGCTGTCTATCTTGCTATACCATCTGCGATCAGGTGTTAGGCCTGGAATTTGGTCCTGGGCTCCATTTTGTTGCTGAGATCCAGTTTGTCGTGCCTCCAGTGCCAGTTGGCGGGAATTTTGCGAATTCAATATATATACTGTCAAAACTTGGCTGTGTGTGTGGCTAGAATTCACTCATGACTAGACTTGGAGCCGCGCCCTGCGTGCGCGGTGAATATCGCAACGGACGACTGTCTAGGTGTTCTGCACTAGGTTCTTCTAGACAAGGCCGTGCGATCTAACTCTTTAGTACAGTGAATTGAGATCGGAGACCAGAACACAGAGTCTATATCTATTGAAGTTTCTGGTAGCGAATGTAAGCGACGCGCTTGTGCTTGATGGCTGTAGATATTCCGCAGATATTTTTCTGCGAGCTGTCAGACAATCATGGTCAAATCTATCCTCAGCGAGACGATGATAAGTCACGGTCTTCAGTGGATTGTACACCATGGGTATACATATACATTTGAAGATTCACAGAGGAAGGAACAACGGTTTCTCTGGAGCCATGTTTTCCCTCCTTACCCTTAGTGAATATCGGATATCCGAAAGTTTCGTTTTCCGGAGACAAGAACGTATCACCAGGTCACGAGGCAATTGATGCACAACTAAACCTCAGGTTGAGTGAAAAGCCGTGCAAGTGTGGAGGAGGAGGCCACCGCTTTCATTGCGATTACGACCTTCTTGTTGCAAAGAAACAATTGCTCCTTCCACTTACGAAACAACGATGCTAGGATTTTATGGCCAGGAAGGGCGGCGACCGAAGTGAAGACTATCGCTAATCACTCAGTAGCTTCTCACATAATTAAGCACAGTATTTACACAACTACGATGGAGCAAGGAACAAATTACATCTCTATTTCTGTTTATTTACCAAGGCTGTCGTTATTGACATCAAATTCTCGCGTAGTGACTTGGCACCTTTCCGCCAAAACGAGAGGGATTTTCATCCTTGCGGGGTACTGAACACCGGGTAATATTCGTCCGCTCCTTCGAGCGCGACGGCGACAACGACAATTACACCAGACCTTGACTTCAAATTCATCCTAAATCTCATTAAAAATCTGTCTGCTAATGCAGGCGATCAGCAGCAAATACTCACCATGAATCGCTTCAACTATTATGGGTCGTACCTTAGACGATATCCGAAACTCCTCGCGTCAGCGCTCCTCATCGGTGCTCCAATTGCAAACATCTTCTATACGCACTGGTCCCTCTCCAGATTCGTACAGCATGGCAAAGAACTCAAACGTCTCACGCCTTCGGTGAAGAAGACGATTTCATCCATCCCCGATGAAGCACTTTCAACAGAGAATGTAATGTTCCATGATGTAAGTAATACTCAGAATTACTCTCCAGCCACCAAATCCATCGAGAAGTTAAGATGGACTTACCCTGTCTCTACCATCCAGTGGGCTCAACGCTCGATACCCGTCTCCAAAGTCCCCGATCTCAGTTCAGATGAGCTGGTCATTCTGTACCTACGACATACCATGTCACGCTTCGCGCGCATGCCCCAAGCATACGTAATGAAAGCCATCGCCACTCCCGAAGAACGCAAAACCTTCGAGCCCTCTTTCATCGAAACCCTAGACTTCAAAGTCGGAGACGTAGTTCAAGGTATGTACCGCGTGATAGCGCGCTGTGAAGGTAAAGTCGAGTTCGAGATGACGCCGTTGGTGGGTGTTATGAAAGGTGGGAGGTTGGTGATTTCAACCGAGAGGAAGGGAGACGAACTGGTTTGTGGGAGCGAGACGGTGATGTGGAAAGATGCTAGAGACAAGGAGAAGATGCATTTGGAGAAGGGGATTGTGAAGTGGTTTCATGAGATCGCGTCGTGGGGTTTGTTGAAGGCGGGGACGAAGTATTTGATGAGTTTGAAGGAGAAGGATGAGCTTTAATGTGCTCTTCGTATACCTTTTTGGAAATACAGCGATCTGGCTTATATTATAGGTTTGGATGTTTCTCGCGGATTGTATATTATTTCCCTATATTTTGATACCACCTCCACTACAAATCACAGTAGCTATCCCACCATGCCTGCAGAGCAGGACCATCTTGTCTACAAATTAATTTCAGTCCTAGCATACAAGTAGGAATTGTGCTCTAAGGTGACTTTCTGCATCACTAACACCCCATCGTCAAGTTCAACCTCAAACTCGGCACCCTAACCCCCACCACCTCACCCGTCCCCTTCTCCCTCACAAAAACAAATCTATCGGCCGACTCGCCCCCATAAAGAATTGCATCGCTAGTCTGCCAAGCCGTACAGAAGTCCTCCAGCTCCTCCCACTGCGGTAGTTCAGACTCCGGTTTCGCAACCGTCGTATCCCAATTCATCCTCCAATCCTCCTCAATCAAAATCTTCCCATCCACAGTCATTTCTTTCGACAAATCGGTAGGATATAACCTAAACTCTCCAGTAAGATTCCCAAGCCCAACAGGCTGAGCATCCCAGATTGTGTGGAAGGCGTCGAAGATATCAGAGCCGTTTCGAGTCAACTCGGTCAAGTGCAGTCCCGGCCCGTCGTCGATGATGATCTTCAGGGTTGCTTCCACGTCGTCTGAAACATTCGTGTAGTTACCTGTGTAGACAAATGCTTCTTTTCTAGTAAGTTCTTCAAAAACAGGCATCAGCACCTTCATGAGCGTCCCTTCGAAGGCATTCTGCGCTTCCACTCCCTTTCCACCCGCAGTGAGAATCGAGAAGCCAATACCGTACTGCTCGACCACGCCGAGGATAGATGCATATCCAAAAGCTCCTCCACTTTTGGTGTACACGTCTATGGTATGCGGATGAGCTGGTGTGAGGGTTTGAGCTCTGTATATCTCCCAGGGGAGGCCAACGACTGTCTTGAGATCTGTGGTCATTGAGTGTGGTTTCAGCCAGTCATCCATTTGGGAACGAGTCAGAAGCTCGGGATTTGGGGACAAAATATCTAGAAGGAGTGTTGATATGTCGCGAGTCGTGGAGAAGAGACCGCCGCCACTTGAAAGATGTTAGTAAAGGTCGCTGGCTCATGGGAAATGAATACGCACGGTGCATTATCGCCATAATCAGACCCCCAAGAATTTTGAACAGGGGGGATGACTGCTTTCTCGTCGTCGCCGGGTGAGACTCCGGTGTTCCTCAAGTTCAGAGGATTGAGGATGAGAGTATCCAATAGCTGTGTGTAGTTCTGACCAGTTGCGTTCTGCAAAGCGTAGGAGAGAATTGTGAACGAGTGAGAGGAGTATATGGGTCGAAGGAAAGGTGCCGAGACTGGATGTATCTCTTTCATGTTCTCAAGAAGTTCTGATGCAAAATTAGATCTTGGACTTCTGGTCAGGATCAAGATGAGTAGGCTGGGGCACTGACGCTGTCTCGTACATCCAGGGTTCAGCCCAATAATTCCACAATCTGGCCAAGCTGACTCAGGAAGTTCTGGGAAACCCAGAAGCTGGTAGAGTGGAACGAGATCGTAGATTTCCGGATATCCATCTGTTAATGCATCAGAAAAGTCCACCAAGAACCACAATGAAAAACTCACAAGTCGCAGGAATCCCAGATAAATGGTTCCCTAAGGACTCCAGTGTGATGTTCTCCCACCTCACAGGGCTGTTCTCACTCTCCAGTTCCGGTAAGTACTTAGTTACAGGATCATCTAGTCTCAACCCCGTCCTCAGTAATAGCAAATCAGTAAATAGCTTCGAAATAGATCCGATCAAGTACTGGCTATCTCCGTCAACACTTTTCGTGCCGTTTACATTTGCAGTTGCTAGGTGGTGGTATTCCCACAATGGTGTTTGAGCGTTTGGTGTGTCGAGTGAGACGATGACGATGGAGAAGGATACATGGGGAACTGCCCAGCGAACTTGAAGTTGTCCAGAGGTGGCTTGGTTGAAGAGGTTGGTCAGGTTCTGGGTGGCGCTCTGGAGTGATGGGGATGTGTGGAGGGTTGTTGGACGGGGCAGGAGAGGGCCAGACGGTGGACAGCCTGCTCCATTGGCAAGACTGCGGTGCAGCAGCAAAACAGATGATAGGAGGGTACCGTAAAGCATCTTCCTGAATTCCACGTTGAGAGTATATTTGTTAACAGCATGGTGAGGAAGTTGGGGCAAGCTGGCCTACTAAATACAATTAAGCCAGAAAAATGCCGAGATACCAAAATTGCTACCTTGGGTAACTTTGCCTATCCCCAACCCTAATCGTATTGAATCCGACCATGATGACTTCATATGTTTCTGCCGAACGATTCATGATCTCCCCCCAAAGATTAACATCTCACAGACAAGATGCAGATCCGTCTTGCTTGTCCAGGTACCACCTCTTCGAATGGCGCAATGCAGCTACACTAGGTCCGACAATGAAGATGCAGAATAAGATCGGAGCATTTTTGATAGGGAACCAAGCTTTGAGTTTGTGGGGAGGCAAGTCATCCAAGTGATCATTGCCGTGGACGGAATGGTTGCCGGGAGATCGCTGACAAGGATCTTCGTATCCTCCCGCTCCCTTGGGATTGTCTAAGCCTCCAAGCTGTTCACCAAAATGCTCCCTCAATACGTCAGGTGCCTTCGACTAAGAGTCAACTCGAAGATCAAGTGTTGTTTCTGGATTGAACATTCCTCTTGAATTCAGAGCTGCTCAACTGCCTCCTCAGTGAGCGAGTCATTTCAGACATGCTCGTCCGCCATTACAGCCTAAGCGAGAGATCCACCAGAAAAAAACAAACGTGAGAAGAGAATTTATCAATCACAGATCGATTAATTACTGAACAAGCAGCGGCACCTAACCTGTGATCTTATTAAAAGGGTAAAGGGGCTTGAAGATCTGCAGAGGAAGGCGCGTTGGTCCTGTCCACCCTTTTGCGTCATGGACAGAAGGGAGCATACGTGTGTCTACTATGGAATATGGAATATTTGCATGGTCCTCGACCATCTGGCAGAATGGTAATAGTTCTCAAATCATCGTTCTCAAGTCATGACAACCGAGAATCCATTGATGCCTGGAGAACACTTTGCTATACTCAAACGTATACTCATAACTGTAAAAATCGGTCCTTGAAACCACTTCGTATGCTCATCGTCTCGTCGTCCCAATCATCATACAATCCCTACGAACCTGGAATATCCCCATGTCTACATTTCAAGCTCTCGAAAGATCCCTCTTTTCGACCTCTGTCTCATCCGAATGTTCTTTTCCTTACCCTGATCGCCTTTCCCAGGACGCTTTTTCAGCTTAGTGAGGCAAGAGCGACCCAGCCTCATCTCTCAATGAGATCCTGCCACGCTCGCCCCTCCAAGCAACAATCAGAGTCGAATAGTAGATGCCACTAGATCGTTGTCAGCGCTTCTGTTGCACAACACTACCCAAGATCTCGAGACGAGAAAATGAAGTTAAAAATTCTCAAATTGAACTTACCCAGCAAAGATAAGGGACACAACAGTCGAAACAATCTTATGAACAGTCCCATGCCCACTCCTGTTCCCCCAGAAAGCCCAGCTCCACACCACAAGCCAAATCCAAAGGATAGTAACGAGTCCGGATTTGATGAACTCGATGTTGAGGGTCTGTTTGCGTGTTGGTGATGAGAGGCGCAGTTGGGTGAGGACTGTGAGGAGGAGCGCTAGAGCGAGGACGGGGGCGATAGCATGGGTTCTAGGAACTCATGTCAGAAATCACTATTGGGGGTTTTGGTTGGGGTGTGGCGTTGTGCGGTGGCTTCGTATTACTTGGGGAAGGGCATGGATTGGCGAAATTGGAGAGAGAGAGCTTACAGATAAATGGGGAGATTGTGGGTATACCTCTCCGTGTTGAAGGAATAAAACTGCAAGACTTCAAGACCAGCGATGAATGCCTGAAGGAGGTATGTGCCCTCCAGCAGCGCAGTATGAATTGATGACGACATGATGGTGGGCTGTTCGGATTGTTCCAATTTTCAAATTGGCGATCTTATGGAGATTTTGAGAAAGAGAACAGATGGAGAAGTTGGGGAATCTGAGAGTTATAGGGATTACGGAGATGATATCAGATGTCGTGGTTGCCTTGTCAGATTGCGTAACGAGGCACAGGAAGGAATGATGTGCGGCAAAACACCACAACTTGGAACCTGACGCTTCATAGCCACAATTTATTTCGTATGATAGTTTGACGTCAGAGCTGTCCGAGAATATTTTAGGCGATCGAGATCTCATTGCCTCCAGGAGCCAGGGTCAGGTCACTGATGCTTCAGGTGATATTGTTGGGCAGTAGGTCGGTGATGATTGAAGCAAATAGATGGACGGCTGTGAGTGGAGGGGAGGCTTGGTAGGAGAGAGCTCCCCTGCATTTACCCCGCCACTGTTGTAACACAACTTCAGTCGTGATTGACACCGCAGATCGTGCAATATTGAGGAAAACAAATACACCATCCTTATCACGTCCTGGCAGTTGAGTTCAACATGTAAAGCCAGACAATCGTGATGCCACTAAGCTCACCAGTCCGTCACCTCGCGAAATTTAATACAAATCATCAATATTGAATCGACAGCTCGTAGTTCAGACAGTACTCAGACATATGAAAGTTCTAAAGTCGATCTGCTCTTTCGAACATTCTATACCAGGCCGTCTACAATTGCCCTGAACGCCAATACCCAGGACCCGACCTGCAAGTCTCAGCAGGGACTACCATCCTTCAACCACGGTAGTCTGTACATCATAACCACCAATAATCCTTGCCGTGATGCCCCAGAGGATATTGATAGCATCTGGAATCGTACCAGGAACGGGCTTGAAGTCAAAACTGCCAATCAAAGCAGCCAAGATCGCCTTATTCTCCCCAATCGCAAATCCTGCATTCTGGTCAGCGCTGCTAGATCGATCTACCGCACTCAAGCCAAACTCACCTCTTCCGATACAGCCTCTGGGTCCATGTCCAAAGGTCAGATACGCTAGACTGTCCGTCGCACCCCCATTGGCCCTCTCCTTGCCAGCGAGCCATCGCTCTGGGTTGAACTCATGCCCATCCTCGCCCCAGAACTGCCTCGCTTGATTCATTGCCCACATATGTAGCCGAACCGGAGTACCTTTGGGAATATTCACCCCCAGAAGATCTGTGTCTTGTTGGGTTATACGTCCAACCAGAGGCACTGGCGAGTAGACTCGCATGATCTCCTTGCTCACTGCATCGAGATATGGAAGTCTGTCGAGCAGATCCGCTGTCACTTCCATTCCTGATGCTGGGCTTGGGAGATTGGCTCGGATTTCGTCGCGAAGTCTGTTTTGAATATGCGCATATCGGGGCTGAGAGAGCAAGTAGATACCCCAGGTAACCGCGGTGGCAGACCTATTGATGTCAGTAACCTGTTTGAGCTCATTCGGAGAGATCCTAACGTTTCATGCCCAGCACCTAGGAGTGTCTTCGACTGGTGCACTAGATCCTCCGTGCTGAATGCCTTTGTCTTCATGGCGGCCGCAATGATATCTTTCTGTCCATTCTTATCCATATAATCCAAATCATCGACATGGTTGTACATGTCGGCCTTCCTGTCTTGAATGAGATTTCGGACCCAATCAGTCACCGACCTCTTTCCTTCACGAAACAATGCGCTGTTCTTGCCAGGTAGCAAGTTCACCAGTTTCGGCGTTGTCAGCCGAGACAGAACAAAGATGAGTTGCGAGTGTTCGTTCGGCACAAAAGCTGCTCGGTAGGAGGTGTTGAGGGCTGTATGGGGATACGAGAGAGATGAAAACTCCGAGCCGAAACCTGCTTGTCCGATGATGTCCAGAGAGACACGACCGGCCCAGTCGTCAATATTCACAGGGCCAGAAGCTTTCTCGGCCTTGGGTCCGGTTTCTACTTCGCGCTTGATCAGAGTGACCATTTCGGCAGCTTTGGTCCAGAATAATGGGTAGAGGTTCTTGACTACTTTGACATTGAATGCAGGTAAAAGGTGTTTCCGTTGATACTTGTCTTGTCAGGCATAGTACTAGATGTCATAAGAAGACATACCTTATGGTCCATTCCTTCTGAAGTCACAAGGCCATTGCCCAAGATATTCTCCAAGATCCTCTTTACTTTGGGATTTTTGACGTATTGATCGGCTTTGACTTGCAGAAACTCGGCAGCTCCTCTTGGGGTCGTTACGGCGACCACCTCCATGTTGAACACATCAAGATACCGAATGAGACCATCGTTCGGAATCGTCTCCATCCATCGAAGCATCTGCTTAGAATCTCGAGGTCTGAAGAATGACCTCCATCCGCCCTCGCGCTAGATACGGTTTAGTTGAGGCAACTGGTAGTGAGCATGATCGACTTACTGGCGCCTGTGGTAAGGCTAGAAGTGGACTGAAATAGAGGGGATAGAGAAAGAGACCCCATGTTATTTGAAATGGAATGGAGAATAGCAATGCATAAATCGAGGCTCTAGTATAGGAAAATGATGAGCTAGAGTGGTTTGCAACATATGCTCCAAGGCTGAGAGCTGTAAGCGCAAATGATATTCGCAGAGCGCTCACCATGGTGAAAAACAAGTTGATAGCAGTTCAAAAGGTTCTTCAGAAAACATGTTCAAGGATGATTATGAGCTTATATGCATATGGTAGCCAGCCACACATGGTGCAAGCCACATATCCCAGCTACGCCGTGGTCGCCGTCTTAAAAACTGTCAATCTGCATCTCTCGCAGGCTTTGGTTGGCTGCCTGTATGGGCGGGTCTGATCCTACCACTTACTGGCCGGACGCTGCACAGCATACCTAGATAGGAGGCTTACCTCGGCCGCACTGGGCCTGGTCATCTCACCTCAGCAGTGTCTTCCAGTCTGTCTGAAGCCCTGTCTTGCGCCAAACATGGAGAGAGTATATTACCAATTGATCCGCTATCTCGGACTCGGAGAAACCTGCTGCAGAAGAAGTATCACCAAATTCATCACAATGAAGATTGGCTTAATGCGACTTTAGGATGAAGCCACTTTTACCAGGAGTAATAAATGGTTGATGCTGAGGTGACACAATGCCAAGACTGGTCATGTGGGCGGCGTACAATGGCAGAATTTGACCCCTCCAAAACTTTTGTGAAGGCAAGACGATGGTGAGGGGCGGCGAGATAATACACGGTAATAACAAAATCCCACTAAAATGCCTACAGAACTGGAACAAGTATGTGTATTCAAACTTAATGATATCTTCTGCTAATCTAGCAAAAAGCTCGTTGACTTCGTCTCGCACGGCAACACTCAAGTCCGACAGCTTGGTAAGTTCAAAACAGCTTCCACTCAGATAGCCAGAGAAACTGATAATTTGTGACAGCCGTCGAGAATCTCGTCCCATACTCTCTTACCGATCCCGCGATATTCAAAACAAACGATCTTCTGCCCATAAAAGACTTGAAGCTGCTAGTGCGAGATTACGAAGTACGTCTGCCACTTCCACATCCACTGCATCTGCAAAGCTCGAGTTGACACTCTCCCAGAAAATCGCCCACGATGCAACGACAATCCTCATAAATCTTACGGCAGACCAGAAAATACTCGAGAGCTTAGCATCAGACAAAGACTTCGTCAAGACGTTGTTGAGTCGTGTGACAGTATGTCAGTCTCCTCACTCTTCCACCAAAACGTCCACTGATCACTGCTACAGAACCCCGCCGAACCCAATGCGAACCTCATATCCATGCTACTCGCCAATCTAGCCAAATACGACGAACTGAAAGACATTCTGCAAGTCGAGGCACCAGCACCAAAAGAGCTAGCATCGAACAACAAGGCAATCGATCAACTGCTAGATCTTTTCGTTAAAGGGGCAGACGGCACCTACAATAAAGCCGCCGACTTCGACTACCTCTCCTACCTCTTCGCCGACCTTGCAAAGCACAAAGAAGGACGACAATACTTCCTCACGAAGCAAGAATACGATGGCGTTGTCCCACTCACGAAACTCGTCGTCTTCACAGAACACAAGTCGGATATTAGGCGGAAAGGGGTAGCGTCGACGATCAAGAATGTTGCGTTTGAGATTGATGCGCATCCAGCGTTCTTGGATGAGGATGAGATAAACATACTGCCATATTTGCTGTTGCCTATAACTGGTAATGAGGAATTCACCGAGGAAGAGAGCAGTTCTATGTTACCGGATCTACAGCTCCTTCCTCCTAACAAGAGGAGAGACTCAGATCCCTTGATTATACAGACGCATATTGAGACGTTGATGCTCCTCACTACGACGCGGCAAGGGAGAGACTTGATGCGTGAGATTAAGGTGTATCCCATTGTCAGAGAAACGCATTTGCATGTCGAGCACGACGAGGTCAGGGATACGTGCGAGCGGCTGGTACAGGTTTTGATGAGGGATGAGGAGGGAGAGGAGGTTGGTGAGGGGATGAAAGCTTTGGAGCGGATGCCTAGGACGGGGAAGCCAAGTCATCCTCAGATTGCCGCTGGGGCGGGAAGCTGGGCAAAGCAGGATGTGGAAGATGATGACGATGATGATGATGATAAGATAGTCGAGGTTTAGAGCTAAATTCAGAGCTCCTTCTGGATGTATTCTTTTCCTTTTCCCCTTCGGTTGGCTGACTTTGCTCGATGGTGCAAAGTCTTGAAGTGGCCGCTCAGTTGCATGTCTCCCCGCAGACCGATACCTTGAAACAGCAAGGTCTATATCTCTCATCTACAAGCCAGCCAGGCAAAATAGGGCCTTGAAAAACATTGATCATTTAAAGTGCCCCAACAATGACGCCCCTCGCTACCATTCACTGCCACTCGCTACCCCTGTCTCAACCACGAATACCTCGCTAAACACAACATTGCTGTCAACAGAGGAGGTATCTATTGAGTGAGCACTAACGCTGATAGGAATGCCGAGGGTAATTAGGAAGACTCTTGATGGGAACGAAACATAAGAAAGAGTAAGCGTTTCACAGATTATTCACTTGGATAAATAACTATTCCATTCATGTCATGAACAATATCATTACTCATTCACCCACCTATGTGCATCATGATAACCATAACCGAAAACAAACCCATAAATCCCCAACCTAAACCAATGTAAAGTTCCCACTCGTCCCAGTAAACGCCGTGATCTTCCCACCAAGCACCTTACTATCCCCATAGTATTTAAACCTATACGTCCCCTTCGCCGCATAGCTCTCCGTCTCCCAGCTCAGCACCACATGCGAACTACCGATCAACCCGTCATCTCGGTACCACGTATACACGAGGAACCAATCACTGTCGTCGCGGACTTTGGTCCATACTCCGTTAACGAGCATCTGGACCTCGGCAAATGTACCTTCGAGACGGAGGTTGTTGCGCGGGTTGGCGGCGACGAAGGTGACGTTTACGACGGAGCCGACTGTGTAGGAAGCTGCGGGCTGGGTCATGACGGAGCCGTAGGATGTACCGGGGTGAGGAGAGTCCCAGACGACGTCAGTGATGAGGGAGATGGAGCTGCCAGAGTTGTCGGGTGGGAGCGGTCCTGAGGCTGGTTGGCTGGTGTTGCTGGCCATCAGGTAGCCGATGTTTTGCTCAGAGAGGTACATGTGTGCGCTGGATGTCCAGGGGCCGAAGAGTGTTGAAGCGCCTTCGTAGCGCTGAATGCCGTATTCCTCGGGGGTGGCGATGTAGTGTGCGTATGTGTTTGCTGGGCCACCAAGCACGACTTTGGGTGATGTAGTTATTCCTTTGGCGATGGCTGCCTTGGCCACGGTATCCTTCCAACGGCGACCGGTCATGGTCGTAGCTTCTCCTGGTGAGATGATCATGAAGAGTTGACCAACGCGGAAGGATTGAATGTCGACGATGTTGGGTGACCATTCATAGGGAGTGTGCATCTCACCGACATCGAGGAGAATGGGCTTCGGGCTGTGGCAGGCGACCTGCTTGGCGGAGGGGGTGGTGAGAACATCTCGTACAAGAACCCAGAAAGGGTTCTGAGTCTGGGAATCATTATTCGCTTGCGTGAAGTCGAATGCTCCTGGCCAGTCGCTGGTGCCGGCAGCAAATCCTGCCCCGAGAGCAGCTGGGCAGGATTGCACTACTGTTCCATTGGGAAGAGGGAATTGAAAGTACTGCATATCTTGGAAGGTCTAAACATTCATAAGCAACTTGTTTGCTATCAAGTGACATCAGTGTAGCTTACATGGTAGAACTTGACGCTTGAGTCAGAGACAGCTGTTCCAACACTGTCCAAAGAATCCTGTATACTGTAAGCATGTATTTCTCCACTGAAAATCAATTCAAGAGCTTACATAGAGTGACTTGGCTGCCGTAAACACTCTTCTGCCAATTTCATAACAACTGGAGATACCGAGGTCAAGTTTCTGGAAAGCGGGACCTGTGTTTTGGTCAGTGATCAACTCAAAAATTTCAGAATTTGACTTACCTCTGCCATGGCAAGCCTGACTGGTGCCACCACAAGTACTTTTATCAAATGTACATTGAGTACCAGTGCCATCATCACACCATGCCCCCAAGACATTGGGCGAAGTGTCACCGACACTGCTCTGGCTGAAAGCGGCTACGAATCCAGGAGCAGCTTTGGGGTCAGTCAAAGCAGCTTTCTCGAACAAGTAGGAGCTGACGCCTTTGTTGTCTGATGTCCTGTTATTAGTATATGACTCTACTTTTCAGGAACAAAACGCACCTCCAGTGACGTGGGTGTTATTGGCCAAAGCAGAGGTTCCATGAACACTGCTGAAGTTAGCAACTACTCTCTTTCCCAGTGCGTAGACGATCGACTTGAAGAGATCAGATCGAGTTGAGAATGGAAGTGTCTTACCTGTGCCATCCGAGAACTCCAGTGTTCAGTCCATCTGAGGCTCGTTGGAAACGAAGCAAAGTGAGGGTAGTATCAACATTGCTCGCATACTTGGCTCGCTCCGCAGCTGGGTTTGCGAGATAGGCATAGAGACTGCGATTGATATTGGCATCCGTGACATTAGTATCTCCATACTTCAAGTATCCTGGTGCAAGGCTTGCATGGGCTCTCTGGATAGATAGGACAGTTCTGAAACCATGTCAGTATTTCGCTTCTGTTGAAAGGAGCGGGAATCCATACCCGTCAACAATAGCCTGGTAACTTTGCTTGGAGAATCCAAGAGTCGTAATTTGAGGCAGGAGATAGTTGTTGAAAGCTCCAGGACCAGAATGGGAATGGGTACCTGTCAGGGCTACATTGCTCTGGTTGTAGATACCCAAACCAGCACTCTTCAGTGCATTGACAACACCGTAACGGATTGCGGTATCTCCATTCGCAATGTCAAGAACAAGGTAGACGAAGCGATCAGATGGCTTGTTGACATTGCCAATGATGTAGGCACGTGAGTACAGACTGTCGAAATCAGCCACAACGATCATTGCCATGAACCGCGAACCTTACCGTTGTCTAAGACCAGTTCCGACTTGTTCCAGGACGGCATATCCCATGAAGCCGATTTCAACAACAGGTCTAGAGAGGTGTCAGTAAACACCACAGTACACACTTTTGATTGTTTCAACATACCCAGTAATGTCAGCCTTTCCAACTCCCAGAAGATACTGTTGATCTCCCGCTCTTCCCAGATTCGCCAGAAACTCCCTCGATTCATCATCCATGGGCATAGCAGCAGCAAGGTCAGGGACAGGTTCGGCTTCGGATGTCCATGACGAGGTAAATGCAACCAAAGCCAACAAACCCACAGCGATCAGCGAAGCAATTGCGAAATAGAATTTCTTGCTCCGTGCTTGGCGGCGGCCAGGGACAGCGGGAGTTTCATTCTCAGCCTCATTTTGGTGTTTCTCCTGTTCTGAGAGGGCTTGGTATCCTCTGTTCTGGAAAAGGGACGACATGACTGACAGAAAGCAGAAGCATCGACACAGGGAACAGTCGGTGAGAAAGCAGGAGGGGAATAGATACGCAGATGTCCCTTGTTATAGGGCAGTCAAACATTGGGCAAAGGAGATTCTATGTACTTACTCGAGGTGGCGGCCCTGCACTTGGTCAGTCTGCTCTTTCCCTTCCCTGATCTAAGGCCTGCACAACGTGGCACTGACCGACGCTTGTCGACGACTTGCCTGTCCTGTTCAACTGCTTTACACTTGTGACTTGACCATGCAGAAACGGCATTGCCTATTACGACTCGATACCCGATGGAGTCAAGATACGGCGACGATAAGTGCCTGGCGGTGCTGTGCAAATACGCTTAATCTCCTCTCCAGACTTGAGGTCCTGTGGTTGACGAGAGGGGTTGTTCGGCGATCATGCCCGCTTCAGACCAATCAGCCGGCCGGGTCCTGGTGGCTCCTAGACCAAATGAGACACCGTGAAATTAAAGCCATGGGACCTGCCCAACCCGATCGCAGCGGGCGGGTAGACGGGGACGGGGTAGTTCGATGCGGATGCATAGCTCCCAGGAGACTGGTGGAAGGAAGTTAAATTCAATTTTGAGAGTTTATCTGCCGGTCAGATTTGTAGGTTGTGACCCATCCAGATAAGGAGCTTGAATTAAGGTTAGCTCTAGCCGAGCAAGTAGTGGGCACCTTGGTTGAAGGTCTGAATCAGTTTTGATCTTTAATATTATTTGACATCCAAGTATTGAACAACTATGATGCAAGCAAAATATTTGAAAGAGAAGTCACTTGTGGTTTTCATTTTAAGATGGCTTTTCACACTGCAAATCAAATAATAAATGCTAGTTCTGTGTATTGCGTTCTTGGAATACAAGGAGGAGTTATTGCTCCGTCATTAAGGTACCCATTAAAGGAGTCAACCCTCCAAATGGTTCAATGAGCCAAGATTTCTATTACATCACTGCCAGGCGCACAGATCCCTTGATTTTTCAAGATTAAATATTGATAAAGAAAATGATCAATTTTGAGGTTTGAAAGGACCATTTCGATAAGATGTCTTAGCGATGCAGCCAATGGATGATGATACAGAAGTTGAAAGACTAAGAGGCTGGCAACAGGTTCTCTACTCAACAGAACTCTACGACGAGTACCAGAATTGATGAAAGTAATTAGACTACCCGGGATATCCAAATCATATTCAGGACTTCAACATCTCTGGAATTCCAGCAAACTCATACTCGGTCATAGTTTCCTCCCAAAGCACATCTATTACCTTACTTCCTTCCTCTGAGTATACAAGACTGGCAAATCTGAACACACGAATCATCATTGTGACGGAATATGGAGATAGGTCAATATAAGCAAAATCTTTGAGTTGGTGGGAACTAAATCAAACCTACGGCTGGATCTTGCCCTCACTGACAAAACAGCCATGGGACTTTTTACCCCTCAACACCACAGCATCAACATAAAACCATGCACCATCCTCCACTGACAACGCGGGTCAAGAATTTGACGACGGAGAAAACAGCATTCATCATAACAGGTGCTTCACGAAATAAGCGAGTACCCTTACAAAGTCCTGGCTGGACGAGGTTGACGATGGCGTCTTCTGGATCGAGGTACCGCAGCAGACGAACGAAGAACAGGTGACCCAGCAGTTTGGAAACCGAGTATCGCTACAGAGTATCATATGGGTGAGTGTTGGTATCGTCGAAGGATCCTAGGAGGCGGCGCCGATTCCGATTAGGAAACTTGGCTGCTAATGCTGATCCGGAGTTCACAATGGTCATCCTGGGAGTCGACCACGTTGGTTGTTTTGTGTCCTTCATTCTCTTCAGTGTTTGGAGTATGAGGATCGTGAGCAGAAATGTGGAGTTTGCACCCATTATGATGGCAACTGCCAACTTAAGCGAGTCCAGCATCGTAACTTCCTCTGGAGTCAGCATGTAAAAAAAACTCATGACGTGGTCTGTTAAGGATTATGGGGAAGGAGCATGAGGGCCGCATATCTTTAATGAAGTTTCTTCTCTTCCTTGAAAATTTCTTGAACACTTCATCATCAAACTCATGTCTAAATCTCAGTCTTGTAATAATATGTCTGCATCCAAATCTCAACCAGCTTCTCCTACTCTTCCAGAAACATCTCATTTCTCAAATGTTAAAGTAGTACAAAATGAAGGCTTGCCTTCAAATGCTTTGGCTATATTCAACGAGGTCATAGCAAATGAGCAGCAGCAAGTCCCACCTTTACGAATACCTACCCTTCGATACCCCAAGTACAACTGGTGTATAATCTTTCGCACATCAAAAGGGTCTTCTAAAGGCGATGAAAAGAAATATTTTCTCAGAATGAAGAATCGAGAGAATAAATTCGTCCAATCTTTCGGAAGCCTCTTTCCATATACTCCACTTGGATGGGTTGAATATGCACTGCTTCTGAATACACCAGCTACTACACCTTTCCCAACAACATCAGAACAGATCATCATACAAGCACGAAACAAAAAACAATTCGAAAAGAAAAACTGGCACTTGGAATGGATGTCCGAATCTCAAGGTCCAGCATATGTTGCGCGAGCTGGCTGGTTTACAATTCTTCAATCTTTGGAAAAGACACCGGATACAGAGGGTCTGAAACTATGCATCGAGGGCGCGGACGGCTTCACCACATTGAACCAGAACTTGGTCACATTGGATGCGATTTTCAGTACAAAGGACATGCTGTTGGCATTCGCCATCAACCAGCCAGCCTGGTTGGCTACTGCGAAAACGAAAGGCCACTTACCAAGCATCTTCAAGTTTGGAGGCGAGTCATACATTATGGTGACACTAAAGGAGCTTGTCTACTGTATCAGCTCTGGTCAAGGATCCCCACTCATTCAGTGGCTAGTCGAACCTGGCGATAAGGGAGTCTCTGGGCGGGAGATGACTGGAATGAACATAGGCGGAACTCAGGACGGAACAATATGAATGAGCAGAAGTTCTACACATCAGAATCATGGCAAACGACACAAGCAAAAGAAAAGGGCCCCGCCCCTGCCTTCCTGGATCAATGATCAACTTGCAAACGAGGACTGCCAAGATACCGAGTCGGTCCCGCATGTTCAGGTCAACAGACAGATAGCCTCTGAGTGTACGCTTTTCAATGTTGCAGAGCACATTGGCTCTCGCCCACGTCAAAAGCTTTACCAGTGTTAGTCTCAAAAGATGACAAACATGATCCAGGCACTGATGGCCAAATCTAGACTTCTCAATTCTGGAACAAACTTCATATCCCAATCAACTCGTCGCAGGAAACGTCTTCGACCGGCAAGCTCCCCTCTGGCTTGAACAGCTCGGTCAGCGCTCGACATATCTTCATAATCAGCTCTTTGTGCTTATGGCGTACTGTGATCTCATCATCGCCAGAACCTCAAGCATAAGCCCAGAAACGCTGTCCCACATGAACAGAGCACTGGGTCTGCTCCAAAGAGACTTGGGATTAAACAATCGAGCAACAGCCGAGTTGACGATTTATACTATCATCACATTTGCCATGGTCGAGTTCATGTCGGGTGATACGGTGTCGGCGGAAAAGCATCTCCAGGGCCTTTTCAAAGTGGTTGCTCTGCGTGGCGGTCTCAGCTCACTGAAATCGTGCAGATATCTTCAGACGAAGTGCTGCAGGCCACACTCCGAAATTTTCAGACTCTAGGTTATGTCACTAATCTTGTTACAGACTTGATCTCATTTACGCCATGTGCACAAGCTCAAAACCTCTCTTCTTCTCTGCGGAGACCATCTCCTGGACATCATACCTTCCACGAACTCTACCGGTGCCTATCACCACCGCTATACACGCAATGCTCAGGAACTCTGGAAGGCTTCCAGACAGCAGACTACTTGCCATACATTCCGACCTTCACGAGTTCTCTCGAGCAGCAAATCTCGCCGCTCAAACCGGCCGCAAGCTGGAGCCCGACCTCCTCCAAGACGTCATGGTATCCATTCAATATCGTCTCCTGCATCTCAAGTACGACTCCAAAGATGCCCATGAGCTTTTGCGAGTCGTTATGCTAGCCTACTCAACAACTGTTCTCCCTTTGTTATTCTCACAGGTCGGTGGCTATTCGTCCCTAGACTTTCCGTCTCTCCAAGATTGTTTGCACACACATAGCGAAAGAGCGAGAATTTGGTTGAAGAACATCATAGAGTATGAATGAGAAAGAAATGGTTCCAGCCAGGAAAGTGCCTGGTGGTGCTGCAGTGAAGCCTTTAGCGAGTCACTCACTTGGCGTACCTCACTGAAAGTCGGGCTGTCCAGTGCCTTTCCGTAGGTGTCATAGCCTGTCCACCCTTCATTTAGGGGCTTTACTGCACCCTCAGCTTGAGAGTCTCTCAGATAGTGACTTTGATAACTTTGAATCTTAAGGTAACTATGTTCCCCGATACCAGTACGAATTATATGAATTCAGAAAAGGATTCATATTTCATTTCAAAGGTCGATATAGGTGCTTCGATTACTACAAAGGTTTGAGCCTACGACTTTTTGGAACAGCCATTACCGTATTATCCTTCGTTTCTCACTATATAGGTAATTTTATTTGAATCAAGCCAAAAATATTTCCCTTCGAGGAATTACTAAATTCCAGCACATCGTATCCATTCCAGCAAATTCAAAATCCCCGGCTCATCATCCGACCTACCCCTCCGATTAGACCATCTATCTCAACATCATCTCTCATGATCGAACCTCGGATGAAATGGCTGGTCTTCCAAATAGCAGCTGATAATCACAAACATACTCTATCGAGTCTAGTGCTGGATGCAGGTACCTTTATCCTTACCCCTTGACTCTTGACAAAGTGATGCACGCGAGCGACTCCACAGTGCCGGACCAGACACCATCTTCAGACGTCCCCTCCTATCTTATCGATAGAATCGATAAAGATGCAGGAATTAATATATATTGATATCTGATATCCAATCCTCCCACTTTCTATATCGGGTTCTTTATCTGTGGATAGATTGGGATTGTTTGCATGACTGAGAGGAGTTGTTTGCATGTGAGATCTCCGAAGTCGATCATGAAGGAGATTGATGTGAAGCTCTTCCTTCTTCTCTTCCTTTCCGATCTAGCCGTTGATGACGCATTTACTTGCCCAGATCTATCCTACCTATCTCTTTCGGCATTTCCATTTCCCAGTTCATCATCTCAACCCATATTCCATCTCGCTTTTCCTTTCCCTCCCTCGTCCTTCAACCACAGTGCGCTGTTCAATCACAATGCGCTAAAAGCTGAAGTCTCACTCCATCCAACTCTCCTTCCCTATTACACATTCGTTTCCTTCCCCTCCCCCTCAAGTACCGATCACTACACTACTTCAATTCGTTTATCTCGGTACTACAATTTATTTTAACTCCTCCAGCTCCATCGCCATCTTCCTCCACCCATTCGTATACCGTACCACCACTCGGCTTTCGCCTACCCCTCATAAACCGGGTCTCCTTCTCCAGCAACTCCACCCGTACCATGATTCACAACCCCCGCCTCGCGACCAGTGTCACACGAGGGCACACCAGGCACTTGAAAGCTGAAAGAAAAAGAAGGAGAGAAATGACAGATCTGCCGAGATGATCTTCTGGAAGTTTCAAGATCCGTGACTAGTTCGTTTTCAGCTACCAGACCAGGCTTGAAGATGGCTTCTATACGGCACACGAGACATCTCTAGGTAGAATAGAGACACATGGGGCCTGACTTCCAGGTTCTCTTCCTGGGTCCAGAGAGCTCGCGTGGCATTTCAATCATACATCGTGGGCAACGATAAGCTCAAGTGGGCTCTTGTAGGGATTGGTCGCCCTCGAGCACCTAGTTAAGTACAGTACTTTAAGTGTTGTGCTACGCAGAGACACAATACCGAACACGACGGATCAGAAGCAGCCGGACGATCGCGAGATGGACGAATAGTGTGTGGCACGTGAAGATACTGCTAATCAAGTCTAAACTTTATTTATACTATATACGAATTTCCTTTCCTCGAAGCTATCGAAAGCTTATATCCCTTTCCTTCTTTCCTTCTCACGCTCTCCGTCTATCGCGCTGAACCCGCCAATACAAAAACAATCCCATTCAATAAATCACTTCCGACAGGTAAGTGAGGAAGGGGGAGGACACAAAATCGAGAGAGAACGCCCATTATTATCATCCCGCCATGACAAGCAAGCTAGAAAATCAACACCCAAAATATACACGAAAGGCTAATTCTGTCTGTCTGTCTGTTTAGAAGGAAGCGACTGCGATAGCGATGGCTTGGCTATCGGAGTGCGAGATGGAAATACTGATTTCCTTGACACCAGCCTTCTTCGCTGCTGCAGCGGCACCACCGTGGAGCTGTGAAATGTTAGCAAGATTCAATGTGTCGATGATGTGAGAATAACATACAGTGACTATCGGGGCACCCTTCTCGTTGTTAATGATCTCAATCTCCTTCAATGGCGCGCCAGCTCCCTTGCTTGCAACACCCAGAGATTTGAAGACTGCCTCCTTGGCACTCCACTTGCCCGCGAACGAGGATTGTGGGCTAGGTGCCTTCAAGCAGTATGAGCGCTCGGCATCTGTGAAGTTGCGCTCGAGGAATGTATCATTCTCGATGTTGATTGCTGAGATGTCCTCGACATCTACACCGACCTTGTTGCTGGCGGTAGCAGCACCCTTGGCCAAAGACTCCACCATTTGCTTTGTGGCCTCGTTCTTGGCCGTGTTGACTGTCTTCTTGGAGAAGCCAGGAGCGTAGGTCAGAGTCGAAGTCTTCTTGTCCATCGACACGCGCGCGTCAGGGTTGAGGAAAACCTCTCCTTGTTGGTCATCGGTGTATGGTGAGTGTGTCTTGGCAACGAAGATGGTGTTGGAGATCATGCCGTTGTGGAAGTATCTGTAGGTCTTCTTTTGTCTGGACTCAACCTTGGCACAGTAGGTAGCGTACGTAGCCTCATCGAGAGTAGCGAAGAGGTATCTGGGATGGATACCGATCACTTGAGCACCCTTCTGACCGAAACCGAAGGAAGTGACTGAGAAAGCCTTGACACCATCGGTTTGAATGCTTCGGTTGGGGTAGACGATGTAATCGAATTGCTCCATGATTTGATCCACGTTGTCGGCATTTCTGTTACCAGGAACCAAGCCGGTATCGAGGACTTGCAAACATCCGTTCATCATCCAAGCACCAGCAGCACCCTTAGGATGACCAGTGAGGTATTTCTGGAAGATACCCAATAGAGCGTTGCCCTTCTTTCTGCCGAGATGCTTCAATTGCTGGCAGATGACAGAGGACTCGTTCTTATCGTTGGCTACAGTTGAAGTACCATGGAACGAGGCAACGTCCAGGTCATCAATGGTAAGACCCCAGGTAGCAAGAGCGCCACGGAGAGGTGCGATGGAAGGATCCTTCTTCCAGAAAGTGTTGCCGAGGCTGTTCAAGACTTCGCGCTCTTGACGGGCAGCTTCACGCTCGATGTGGTGGGCACGTTCTTGAGCATACTCGGATTCGTTGAACTCTTGTCCTTGAGCCTTCATAGCATCAATCTCTTCATGCAGATATTCCAGCTCTGACTCTTGCCATTGCTTGATGTTCTTCTTCCGGAGATCGATTTGACGGCGGCGGTACTTGATGTCGAGGAGCGGCGATGGGAACTTGCTTGGGTTCTCACGAGCAGTGGTGAGAACACCCTGTCCAGGAGCTGGAACCGATCGGCCAATCTTGTCAGTGGCGGTAGTGGTCAAACCAAGGATACCGTAGATGGGAACACCCATATCGAGAGCAAGCTTGGCTGTCATGATGACTTGCATACCGCAACCTTGCGATTCCATGAAACCATTTCGGGTGGTGGTGGTAGGTCGGGACATCTCGGCTGGGGTACGGCCATGGGCGATTTCGTCCACAGCATTGCTGGTGGCCTTCATGTTGGCAAACTCGTAGGAACCTTCCTCTTGGAAGTCATCGAAACCACCGACGAAGCAGACACGAGCCTTGCCTTCGACGATAGTCTCGTATCCAATGTCGACGGACTCGACAGCAGTAGCGCAAGCACCGACTGGGGTCTTGATAGGCCCGGTGGATGAGAGCAACAACATGTTGACCCAAGCGCTCATGGTGTTGATGAAAGACTCCTGGAGAATATCCTTCTGGAGTGGCTTATCCAAGAATCGGTCCTTGTACATACCTCTCAACGCGTGGGTACCACCAATACCAGAACCGATACAGTTACCAACCTCAGAGATGTGGACATACTTGTAAAACTCATATGGATCGGTAATACCAGATGCCAGAAGAGACTCGACAGTGCAGACAAGAACGAATAGAGTGACTGGATCGACCTGCGAGATAATATCGTCGGGGATACCGTAGTGCTTCGCATCCCAACCGGTTGGGATTTGTCCAGCGACCAAGCGGTCGAATTGAAGAGCTTTGGGGATCAGGAGCGTTGCTCCCTTTCTCATGCGTACAATATACTCGCCAGACTCAGGGATCTCAAAGATCTCAGCCTTATCTCCGTGCTCGCGCTGGAACTCCTCAGCGGTTTCCTTGGAGGTCTCAAATGGCTCGAGATCCTCCTGGATAACAACCTCTTGAAGCAATTGCTTCTTGTTGGGGTCGTAACCCTTGAAAAGTTCAGGCTCGATAAGACGGATACCAGAGTGCTCGAGAATGTGCTTCTCGTACTTGGCCTTGATGTCTTTGTCGTCCACAGGCTCTCCAGACTTGGCATCCACCCAGCCGGCATATTGCTTGCCCTTGATCGGGCCATTGTGGTTCTTGATGAGACCCATAATCCAAGCCATTTCGACGCAACCCTCGAGGGAGAACTTTCCGTGTGCTTCCATTTCCCATCGAGTACGAGAGTTACCCCAAGGTCCAACTTCGGCGAAACCAGTGACAACGACAACCTTCTCGAGATCAACCATTCCCTTAAGATTCTCGTTGAGTGGCTCGACCTCCTTCTCCCAGTCTGGAAGACGAGGGAAATCGAACTTGATGTTGGCACGGGGCTCGATGGTGACTTTCTTGTAGAGTGCCTCACTGTCCTCTCCGTTGACAATCTTGTTCTCAATAGCGGTTTCCTTGGTGACGGCTTGTCTGACCTCACTGGTCTCCATAATGTCTTTTCTAAGCTTCATCATCAGATTCTGGAGATCTGGGATGAATTGAAGACCGCCATTCAAGTCAGCAAAGACCGGCTCAGATTGGCAAAGGTCGACGATCGATGGAGACATGAGACCAAGCAAGTTGAAAGCCATCTCCTGTTGAGAGAAAGTGCGGACACCATATGCTTCGACACCTTCGGCGACGATGTTATTACCGGACATGAGCCCAGTACCACGTGTCCAGCCAATGACGGCACCGCAAATGGTGAGGAAGTTACCCCAGTTCTCCGAGTGCCATCTGTTGAACAAGGTCTCGAGTCCCAACTTGGACTCGGAGTAGAGACCGTCGTTTCCGAAAGTTCCATGGTTGGGAGACAATGGCAAGACAACCTGAGCTGGTCGGGTCTCAAAGCCGCGCTCTGCCTTCTGCGTCTTGACGGCTCCGAGCATGCGGAGAAGGTTGGTCAACATGATGCGGTGAGCAAGCTCAGACTTGGAGTCGATGCTGTCGATCTCGCGACCATTCTCGGGAATGGCGGCGAATGGGACAATGAAGTCAAGATCCCATCCGAGACCCTTCTTGGTGTCGTAGATGTAATCGATCAAAGCCTCCACATCTTGCTTGCTTCCTTGGTTGAAGGGCACAACAATAAGTTGAGAGCCTCGCGAGCCGAAGCGAGAGTACATGGATTGGTAGTATTCGGTGACCTCACGGGAGAAACGGCTGGTGGTGACAACAACCTTTGCTCCTCCACTGATGAGACCTTGCAAGACATCCGCACCGATGGATCCAGCACCAGCACCAGTCATCAGAACATTCTTTCCTTGGAAGGTAACACCGTTCTTTGCGGCTGTCTCCAACCCCTCGATGTAGAGACCAGTAAGCTTCTTGCTGTACTCCCATCCGTGCTCATCCTTCCTCTTCAAGTGCAAGAAGGGGATTGTCTCAACCTTGCCAGTCTTGGCATGGGGGTTGCGAGCCTTCTTGACCCCGTTGATCTTGCCATTTCCGTTCTCCTTGGGAATGATTTGGCCTTCGCTCATAGCCAAAGATCTGATCACATCGCCATAAAGTGCCTTGATCTGGAGTTGAGATGACTTGGAGAGCTTGTGCTGTTGCTTAATCAACTTATAGATGCGGCTAAGATCGTTCTGGACCTTGGTACGGTTGCCATACTCGGAGATCTTGCCTCCATCAGCCATCTCACGAACGTAATGCTCGAGCTTTCGTGCACTTGTTCTTGGGATCTCCGCATATGACAGGTTTCCGCGTGCATCGATTGTGGTGTGAGGTCCAGTTGGGACACCAACATCCTTGTAGCAAGGTGCTGTGTCCAAAACTTCACGGCAGTTTTCGATGAGTTGTTGACCGAGCTCCTTGGCAAGCTGGTAAGTCTCGCCACGTTCGGTCGGGCAGTTGTCGATGTGATATTGCATGAATTCGAGAAGTGTTGGGTTTGATCGGTTCATGATGCGGATACACTGGCTGACAATTTCTCGGTCCACAGCCTTTAGACGGCCAAAGATAATGTCGTAGAACATGGTAAGCGCGTCTTGACGGGCCCAGTTCCAGGAAGAATCATAGACTCTTGCCTTGAGTGGGGTGAAAACTGGTTCGATACCAGCAGCGTAGAAATCTCCATGCTCGACATTCCAGAGATCCAACTGTGCCTGAAGAGTTGCCTGTGATTGCTGAGAGCCAATGAAGGCCTTCTCTCCAGCTCGGAGGTCCATCTTGAGATATCTGGCGAAAAGCTCGAGTTGTTGCTTGAAAAGCGCTCTTTGGTCCTTGGTCAGGGCATCGATTGCTGCTGGATCCATCATCATTCCAGCTCCAGCACCGCCTGCATCTCCACCAGCGACTGGTGCAGAGAGACTGATACCTGCATTTCCTGCGTATTTCTGGGACACATCGTCTAGGAATGCCTTGGCATCATTCTCAGATCCCAAACGAGCTGCAGGTTCCATTGTGAGAGCCAGCAATAGAACACCATCCTGTCTGCCAGAACCAAGACCCCATCTCGTTTCGAGGTATTTTCTGGCCGATGTAATATTGAATCCACCGGGCATTTTCGAGGAGATCAATCGGGCAACAAGCGAGGAAGATTGCTTTCCGAGCTGACCGTTGAAAGTAGCCTGCATGGAGGCTCCTAATTCATCAAGAGGGGTATCTTCTGGTTTCTCTGGTGTAGAGCCAAATTCCTTGCCCAAGTCACCGAGGATTTCGTTTTGGAGGGTCGATTTACCTAAAGACATAAAATTAGCTTCTGCTCGTCTCCGAAAGGGCAATTTGCTTACCTCCAACCAAATCCTTGATTGCTTTGCTCAAGGGAATCTCCATAAGAGGTTTCTTGAGCTTTTGAGCAATCAGTGCTCGCACAATGTCCACTGCACCAACAGGGGCATCTGGAACTGAAGCAGCTGGTCCAGCACTGGGTGGAGGAGGAGCAGCTGCTGCAGGTGCTCCGCTCGATGAAGGAGTAGAAGCAGCTGGTGCAGACTCGGTAGCCACTGGTTCCGGCTCGTCTTCCACTGGATCCACGTCGTAGTAGATTTCCTTCGCATCTTTGTTGTAGCAGAGAATTTGTCTCTGGACTGATTTTGCTGCATCGTAGGCTTCGTATTTGGAGGCAATTGTCCTCTTTGCCATCACACCCAGGGTATCCGCAGGACCAATTTCCACAATGCGCTCAGTTGTTTTTTCCGCAAGAATGACATCTTGCGTCTCAATCCATCTCACTGGTGAGGCAAACTGATATGCCAGCAACTCCACAAGGAGCGTATGGGCGAGCTCCTGCTCGACTTCGGGACGCATATTGCAGGATTAACGTCCGCAGACGTTTTGACGGGTATAGAGGGGTATCAAAAGTTCGAGTTTGGGGGGAGGTAGAGGAATCGATTAGTTTGCCGTCGAGTGGGCAGTTGTAGGTTCAGTCTAATTTGAAGTTTCCGAGAAGCGACGGAACGCTTGCTGGGACAATGCAAGGAAACAAGCAACGAAGAATTACAACAGAGAAGGTTTAAGGTGTAGTGGTAGAAGGAGGCTTGTGAGGAGGCAGAAGTATGGACAATTGATCTAGGAAGACCAAATGTTTTTGGGTATGGTAAGAGGGAGGTAGTGCGGAGAAGTAGATAGGAATACAGCAGTGATGATCCACGAGCTCGCTCTGGCTGTTTGGCCTTGTTGAATCGAACATCTTTTGCTGGAGCTCCCAACGGGTTATACTATCTAACCGGCTTGGGCCTAGTAGGCATCAACCCCCGGTCAAAAAGTTACTGGGCCAGCATCCCTTATGCACCACCAACCATTCCATCCATATCCACAATCCACATCCACCCTGACGGTCCAGCGGCAGCGACGTAATAATTGATTTCTCAACTTTTAGTTTTCTGCATCAGCCTGCTGAGGGGTCGAATGCCGCATGAGTCCGCATGTGCATATCTACGCATCTCAGCAATCTGCAGGCCTCGTCTTATCGCGAGAATCCTTCGGAGTGCGCTGAATGCCGTTCCTGAGGTAAAGTGAGGAAGTAAGGGCTGGGCTGGTTAGAAATGCCTCGTTTCGCTTTGGTGACTCGAGGTTGACCCCTATCCAAGGGCCCTCGTTACTGTGGCTGGGGTGCATAAACAGTCCCCAATAAAAACATGCCACTCCTCTCCACAGAATGGAGACACAACACATCCATAGGCGAGATGAAAAAAAGTCAGTCAGCCTTTGCAATCTCATCAGCCTCACCAAAGGACGAAAGGAACGGCCAGATATCTGCCCCGTCTGGGTTCTAATGGTTGATGGTATTGATTACAAAATGAAGACATCACGAGGTGGAATGTATTGGATGTGTTTGATAGGTGTTGTCTCAACAATATCAGACGGCGAAAAAAATATTGCCTTGTTGATTTTGGCTGAGGAAAGAAGGCTGACAACGTTGCTGTGGCTGTTGTTGTCCTTCACAGCTTCAGGGGCTGCTTTCTATTGTAACCGAATACCGAGATACAGCATTATGACTAGTGAAAGACTTCAAGCTACCACAGGACTCGTCTGCTATGTTATCAGTATCAGCAATAATGGCACTACGAATCGAGGTAAGTAAATATGTTCTCAAAATACTTGCCCACACAACTTCCCTTGCCCCTCCATGACCATATCGGCGCTACAGTACGAGTGTGTACCTGAGTACCTACCTCATCTTTCCGGTCAACCCTCCGGTGCAGCCTCTCAACCCCTCCTTTCCCATCATATCTTGCTTCAGAGCAATCAAAGCCCAGGCCCAAGGCTTCGCCTTCGTCACCTTTTCTATTCGTTGCAACTCTCGCTCTCCCTCCCTTTCCCCTCCTCTATCTCCCTCTATCGTTGACCCGCTGTATTCCGTAGCGTAACCACTCGAACCATTGTAGTGTTGCCATGCCGGCCATGCGACTGGGTGTGGCGTCCATGCAGCCATGACCCAGGATCTACGCCCAACAGGTTCAGAAGCGACTTAGCGGGTCCCGGCTCTGCTGGCTTTTTGGCGAGTTGAGTTTACGTTGAGGCCGATGGAGCTCAATTATTTCCAACACCCAAGCTGCAAGGACGAAAGGACACAACCACTTCTTCCGAAGCAGATATCCTCAATTGATTCCCCCTACATACTTGCAGCAGACCATCCTCCTCTGCTTCACTCAATCATCCCTCTTCCCATCTCCTACCACATTATAGAACGCTCTTTCCTTATTTACAGCGTTAGCACAGTACAATTGTTGATCCGCCATTACTCCCTTCGCTGCTTCCTGCAGCTTCAATTTTTGTGCCCTTCCACTCCTGCTCTTTGCTGAGTTTCTGGAGACCATAGAATAGGTTAGTTTTACATTTGCGAGCATTTACAATTATTTCGAATAGCAAGTACTAATTGCTGCGAAAAACAGACGGCACTGGAAATACCCCCCTAAATAATCTCCCACCATGTACGGAACCTCAACAGGCCCTCAGACGGGCGTTTCGACCCCACGATCTTCCTCCTCTCTCCGCCCTCTCGTCCTTACACACGGCTCTCTGGAGCACTCCTTCTTAATACCCACGAATCTCCATTTCCACGCCTCGCAGATCAAGGAGCGATTTCTCGCTTCTCTGCCCGCCCCAACAGATGAATTAGCGCAAGACGACGAGCCATCATCAGTGGCAGAACTCGTAGCACGCTACCTCGGATTTGTTGCTCAGGATGTTGATGAGGGGGAAGACGATGCACAAGGTTCATATGAGGATGTTCTGAAGCTCGTCATCAACGAGTTCGAAAGAGCTTTCCTGCGAGGCAATGAAGTCCATGCTTTGGCAGCAACTCTTCCTGGTATCAATGCCAAGAAGCTCGAGGTTGTGCGAAGTTACTATGCCGCTCGTGCAGCTTCTGGACGAGCTATCAAGCCTCATGAGTCGGCACTTTCCCGGGCGGCCGACGAGACTGCAACCATTTACAGCATTTTCGGCGGACAAGGAAACATTGAGGAGTACTTTGACGAGCTCCGCGAGCTCTACCAGACATATCCATCATTTGTGGAGGAATTGATTGTTTCCGCGGCAGAGCTTTTACAGAACCTGTCCAGAGATCCAAGAGCCGAAAAGCTATATTCCAAAGGTCTGGATGTTATGACATGGCTTCACGATCCCGAGGCAACTCCTGATGTGGATTACATGGTCTCCGCGCCAGTCAGTTTTCCTCTGATTGGTCTCGTTCAGCTCGCCCACTATGCAGTCACTTGCAAAGTTCTAGGTCTTACTCCAGGCCAGTTCCGTGAAAGAATCAGTGGAAGCACTGGTCATTCACAAGGAATTGTGTTGGCCGCTGCAACAGCTGCCGCAGACTCGTGGGAGTCTTTCGACGAAATCGCCATCTCGTCTCTGACCATTCTCTTCTGGATTGGATCTCGCAGTCAGCAAACATACCCAAGAACTTCTTTGGCACCCTCTATTTTGCAAGACTCGATCGACAATGGCGAGGGGATGCCAACACCCATGTTGAGCATTCGGGATTTGTCGCAAGCGCAGGTTCAACAGCACATTGATGCCACAAACCAATACCTTCCAGAGGATAGGCATATCTCAATTTCCTTGATCAACAGCGCTCGCAACATGGTTGTGACTGGACCCCCAATTTCGCTTTATGGTTTGAACTTGCAGCTCCGAAAGGTCAAGGCTCCAACTGGCCTTGATCAGACCAGAATCCCCTTCACAGAGCGAAAAGTCCGATTCGTAAACAGATTCTTGCCCATCACATCTCCGTTCCACAGCAAGTACCTTGAGGAAGCCACGGCACACATTGACGAGGATCTCAAGGGAGTGCAGATTCTCAGCAAACAGCTTGCAATCCCTGTATTCAATACCAACACTGGCAAGGATATCCGCGAAGAGGTCAGTGGCAATATTGTTCCGACTCTGATACGAATGATTACCCACGATGCTGTCAACTGGGAGAAAGCTACTGTCTTCCCTGGTGCAACACACATCCTCGACTTCGGCCCAGGTGGAATTTCTGGACTCGGCGTCTTGACCAGCCGCAACAAGGACGGAACTGGTGTCCGCGTCATTCTGGTCGGTTCTATCGACGGCACCGTCCCAGAAGTCGGCTACAAGCCTGAGCTCTTCGATCGTGATGAAGAGCACGCTGTCAAGTACAACGTCGATTGGGTCAAAGAGCACGGTCCACGCCTTATCAAGACATCTACCGGAGAGACCTATGTCGACACCAAGATGAGTCGTCTTTTGGGTGTTCCACCTGTCATGGTGGCTGGTATGACACCATGTACCGTGCCATGGGACTTTGTTGCAGCCACTATGAATGCTGGCTACCAAATTGAGTTGGCTGGAGGTGGTTATTACAATGCTAAGACCATGACTGAGGCTCTCAAGAAGATCGAAAATGCCATTCCTGCAGGACGTGGTATCACTATCAACTTGATCTATATTAACCCCCGTGCCATGCAATGGCAAATCCCTCTTGTCGCTCAGCTCCGCGCTGAAGGCGTTCCGATCGAGGGTTTGACCATTGGAGCAGGTGTTCCATCTATTGAAGTCGCTACCGAATACATCGAGACCCTCGGCTTGAAGCACATTGCTTTCAAGCCAGGATCTGGCGAGGCCATTCAAGCTGTAATCAACATTGCCAAGGCAAACCCAACTTTCCCAGTCATCTTGCAATGGACTGGTGGCCGTGGTGGTGGCCATCACTCTTTTGAAGATTTCCATCAGCCAATTCTTCAGATGTACGGCCGTATCAGAAGATGTGACAACATCATTCTCGTTGCAGGCAGTGGTTTCGGTGGCTCCGAAGATACCTACCCATACCTCACTGGTGCTTGGTCCGGGAAGTTTGGATATCCGCCAATGCCTTTCGATGGGTGTCTTTTCGGCAGTCGAATGATGACTGCTAAGGAGGCACACACCAGCAAGAACGCCAAGAAAGCCATCACGGAGGCAGAAGGTCTGGATGATGCTCAATGGGAGAAGACATACAAGGGCCCAGCTGGTGGCGTCATCACTGTCAGATCCGAGATGGGTGAGCCTATTCACAAGCTTGCCACTCGTGGTGTCAAGTTTTGGGCAGAGATGGATGCTAAGATCTTCTCGCTGCCAAAGGAGAAGCGTGTTCCTGAGTTGAAGAAGAACCGCGACTACATCATCAAGAAGCTCAATGATGACTTCCAGAAGGTCTGGTTTGGTCGCAACAAGGATGGTGAGACCGTTGATCTTGAGGATATGACCTACGGAGAAGTTGTCCGCCGAATGGTAGACCTCATGTATGTGCAACATGAGTCTCGCTGGATCGACAAATCCTACGAGAAGCTCACTGGAGACTTCATTCGCCGTGTTGAAGAACGATTCACACTTGGTGGAGGAAAGCCTTCCTTGCTGCAGAACTATTCCGAGCTTGACAACCCATACCCAACCGTCAAGAGAATTCTCGCAGCTTACCCCGAGTGTGAGACTCAATTGATCAATGCTCAAGACGTGCAACACTTCCTTCTTCTCTGCCAACGTCGTGGCCAGAAGCCAACCACTTTCGTGCCATCACTCGACGAGAACTTTGAGTTCTTCTTCAAGAAGGATTCGTTGTGGCAATCCGAAGATCTCGAGGCCGTCATCGATCAGGATGTTGGCCGAACCTGTATTTTGCAAGGTCCAACTGCCGTCAAGTACTCGAAGATTGTGGATGAGCCTATCCAGGAGATTTTGGATGGTATCCACCATGATCACATCAAGGGTCTTACCCAAGAGATTTACGGTGGCGATGAATCGAGCATTCCTGTCACAGAATATTTCGGCGGGAAACTCATTGATTCTGAACCAGAAGTTGATGTTGAGGGACTCACCATCTCACAAGATAACACCAAGACAACTTATCGACTTTCGTCAGCACCAAGCGCCACACTTCCATCTCTTGATTCATGGTTGACACTTCTTGCTGGTAACAAGCGTTCATGGCGTTATGCTCTGTTCGCTTCAGAGGTCTTTGTCCAAGGAAAGAAGTTCCAGACCAACCCTATGAAGAGAATCTTCGCACCTGTTCGTGGCCTCTTCGTTGAGATCACTTATCCTGATGAGCCTTCAAAGACTGTCATCACAGTCAAGGAGCAGCCACGACCAAATCACTACGTCGAGGTCATCAATGCTAAGCTCACTGGCAAGAATGAGATTTTGGTTAACATGATCAAGGACACTACCGCTGTTGGGGAGCCAGTTTCTCTGCCTCTGAAGTTTACTTACCACCCTGAGGCGGGATATGCACCAATCCGAGAAGTCATGGAGGGTCGCAACGATCGTATCAAAGAATTCTACTGGCGCGCGTGGTTCGGTAACGAGACTCTTGATCTCGATGCACCAGTCACTGGAACCTTCAACGGTGGAAAGGCGAAGATCACCAGCGAGGCAATCAACGACTTCGTTCACGCTGTCGGCAATACCGGTGAAGCTTTCGTTGATCGCCCTGGTAAGGAAGTCCTTGCTCCCATGGACTTCGCTATTGTTGTTGGCTGGAAGGCTATCACTAAGCCAATCTTCCCAAGAACGATTGATGGCGACCTTCTCAAACTTGTTCATCTTTCCAATGGCTTCCGCATGTTACCCGGTGCTGAGCCTCTGAAGAAGAATGATCAGGTCGAGACTACAGCTCGCATTAATGCTGTCATCAACCAAGCTTCTGGCAAGATGGTCGAGGTCTGCGGAACGATCACACGTGAGGGACAGCCAGTCATGGAGGTTACCTCTCAGTTCTTGTACCGCGGAGCCTATACTGATTTCGAAAACACCTTCCAACGCAAGACTGAAACACCAATGCAAATCCACCTAGCTACTACAAAGGACGTCGCTGTTCTCAGATCCAAGGAATGGTTCAGCCTTGATGAGCCAGATCAGGAACTCCTTGGCCAGACCTTGACCTTCCGCCTTCAGAGTCTGATCAGATTCAAGAACGAGACTGTCTACAGCAGTGTCGAGACTAGAGGTCAAGTGCTTCTTGAGCTGCCAACCAAGGAGATCATTCAAGTTGCCAGTGTCGAGTACGAGGCTGGTGTCTCCCACGGTAATCCAGTCATCGACTACCTTGAGAGACATGGTTCTTCTATTGAACAACCAGTCAACTTCGAGAACGCCATTCCTCTCAGTGGCAAGACCCCTCTTCTTCTCAGAGCCCCTGCATCGAACGAGACATACGCTCGTGTCTCCGGTGACTACAATCCCATCCACGTCTCTCGCGTCTTCTCAAGCTACGCGAGCCTGCCAGGCACTATCACCCACGGCATGTATTCCAGCGCTGCTGTTCGCAGTCTGGTGGAGACCTGGGCGGCTGAGAACAATGTCGGTCGCGTCCGCAGTTTCCATGCTTCTCTTACTGGCATGGTCCTCCCCAATGATGATATCGAAGTCAAGCTTCAGCACGTCGGTATGGTTGCTGGTCGCAAGATCATCAAGGTTGAGGCTAGCAACAAGGAGACCGAAGACAAGGTCTTGTTGGGAGAGGCTGAGGTTGAGCAGCCAGTGTCGGCGTACGTCTTCACTGGACAAGGTTCTCAAGAACAGGGTATGGGTATGGAGCTCTATGCAAGCAGCCCTGTAGCCAAGGAGGTATGGGACCGAGCCGACAAGCATTTCTTGGACAACTATGGTAAGTCCTTACATTCAACTTTTGAAAAGCTCGCACTAATGATAACACTTTAGGTTTCGCAATCACCAATATTGTCAAGAACAATCCAAAGGAGCTTACTATCTATTTTGGAGGACCTCGTGGTAAGGCAATCCGCCAAAACTACATGTCCATGACATTCGAGACTGTTGGCGCCGATGGATCGACCAAATCCGAGAAGATCTTCAAAGAGATTGACGAGAACACCACCTCCTATACCTACCGATCACCAACTGGTCTCTTGTCTGCTACTCAATTCACGCAACCTGCCCTGACACTCATGGAGAAGGCAAGTTTTGAGGACATGCGCTCCAAGGGTCTCGTCCAAAGAGACAGCAGTTTCGCTGGTCACTCTCTCGGAGAGTACTCTGCTCTTGCTGCTTTGGCTGATGTCATGCCCATTGAGTCTTTGGTTTCCGTTGTCTTCTACAGAGGTCTCACCATGCAGGTCGCTGTTGAGCGTGATGAGACTGGTCGATCCAACTACTCCATGTGTGCTGTCAACCCAAGCAGAATCTCAAAGACCTTCAACGAGCAAGCTCTTCAATACGTTGTTGAGAATATCGCTGAGGAGACTGGATGGCTTTTGGAGATTGTCAACTACAACATCGCCAACATGCAGTACGTCTGCGCTGGTGATCTTCGTGCTCTTGATACCCTCACAGGTGTCACCAACTACCTCAAGGCACAGAAGATTGACATCCAACAATTGATGCAAACTTTGTCTCTTGATGATGTCAAGGCTCACCTTGTCGAGATCATCCAAGGTTGCGCCAAGCAGACCGAGGAGAAGCCTAAGCCTCTTGACCTTCAAAGAGGCTTCGCTACTATTCCTCTCAAGGGTATCGATGTGCCTTTCCACTCGACATTCTTGCGCTCAGGTGTCAAGCCATTCAGATCCTTCTTGCTCAAGAAGATCAACAAGACCACAATCGATCCAAGCAAGTTGATCGGGAAATACATCCCCAATGTCACTGCTCGGCCATTCGAGCTGACCAAGGAGTACTTTGAGGATGTCTATAGATTGACAAACTCACCAAAGATTGGTGCCATCTTGGCCAACTGGGAGAAGTATGAGGAGCCACACACAAATGGTGTGAACGGTACGAGTGCGACCGCTGTGAACGGAGCGTAGGTTCACGGTTGATGGTTGAAATTAAGGGAATGACGTAGATGTTCTGATGGATGGCGTTCGGGGGTATTTGTAGAGATGCATGATATGTTTGTATTGCGGTGGATTCCAGCAGCGGTTTTCTGGTTTTGTAGACGTTTAATGGCGAGTACGCTTTATAGTTCTAGCTGTACATTGAAAAGGAAATATCTCATACAAACATTATCTCTTAAGTTTTACGTATGCCTCGAGTTCCCAAGCCCTGAGTCCTGACAGAAGTATGCATGAAAGCCAAGCTACGGAGTGAGGGACGAAGTAGGTTTGATCTCCGTCCACCTGATCTCCCGTCCACATATGGTATCGGGGAAAGTGGAGTTCCGAACTCTACCCCAAAGTGTAATGACGGAGAACAAGAACTTTCGAAGATCGAAAAGAAGACCCGAGACGGCTCCCACATCAAGCAGCGAGGGGAAAAGGTTCTCCGGGACCAGAAAGGGCGAAAGAGAGAGGGAGAGAAAGGCTCAAAGTGGATGCAAGTGACCAAGCCTTTCGCTAGCTCGAACTTTTGACTTCATCCCAGTGCCTCGCCATCTGCCGAGTCAGGACAGCGTGAAGGGTGAACAGGGATTCCCCGCCCTCCGCCTCCACCTTTCTTTGCTGGTGCTAGCTGGGTTGGTAGGTTTCTGTGCAGCGTGCCTGGCTGGACGGACTCGCTTAAGCCTTAAGAAGGGAATTTGAAGCCGAGCTCATGCGTGCGCTTGGGGTTTTTGCTGCAGAAGCTGCAGATGGGCCGGTGGGTGCATGGGTGGTTTCGTGACGGGCTTTTGAGAGTCTTTTAAGGTTCAAGTCCGGGCCGACATTTCTGGCTTGCTTGCTCGCTGGGGAGGGGAGGCGGAGGTGAAGTGCGGCTGTTGAGGTCGGGATGGAAAGTTGGGAGGGGAGGAAGATCTTGGATGTTGGACATGAGCACGGTTGGGATGGAACGGACGAGGAACGAGTTACTAGCAAGCGTGTTATAGGATGGGATGGGTGCAAGGTCTTGGGTAAAAGTTCTGCCGTTCTGCTTTTTTGTTTTTACTTCATCGGCGCCCATCGTCTGTCAGAGTTGTTTTTGGGAACTGATCGATTGGTTACAAGTCAGACTTTTTGGTCTGTCGTTCTTCTGGCTTGACTTCCAATCGTTCTCGAAGGACTGGGACAACAATTGACTTCACTTGATCTCTTGGATCTCTCCATTCCAGGAAAAGAAGATTTAGCATTGAAACTCACAATGCCCTTTTTATCCTCAGCCAAAATGAACTTCTCAACTTCACTCTTTCTGACTCCGCTCCTCGCCCTAATCACAAAGGCCGAATCGTCAGGAATCCTCACCGATCCTTCCGCGACCTGTCTCTCCCTCAGCACGCTCTCTCTCCCCAACACGACTATAAACTTCGTCAACTACCTACCCGCTGGGACCAATATCAGTCTTTCGCAGGACTATGATCTGGATTCATGTGGGTATGTGAGTCAGGTTATTAGTGTGGATCTGTGTCGAGTGGCGATGGAGGTGAAGACGAGCGAGAGGAGTGCGATTACTCTTGAGGTTGGTACTTTCTGATTGTTGGGGTACAAAGATTTGAGATCCTTCAGTTTGGACTTGGAATTTCGAGAAATTCGTCTGCTAATTTGTTGCTCCAGGCATGGTTACCAGGTACTGAGTGGACAGGACGCTTTTTGAGTACCGGGAATGGGGGCGTTAGTGGGTGTATTCAGTATGATGATATGGCGTATACTAGTGGATTGGGCTTTGCTACTGTTGGTATGTGATGTGTTCGCTCTGTGATTCGGATTCTGGTTGTGAACTGGAAGCTGATGTTGGATTTAGGTGCTAACAATGGACATAATGGGACGAGAGGCATTGTAAGTTTCTCCATACACCAATGAGTCCATTTCCTTCGCAACTCACTCACAAACCTCTAGGCTTTCGGTAACAACACGGACGTTGTCCATGACTTCGCCGACCGCAGCATGCATACAGGAGTCGTGATCGGCAAGCAAATCACAGAAGAGTACTACGGCTCTGCTTACAAGAAGTCATACTACCTGGGCTGCTCGACTGGTGGCCGTCAAGGCTTCAAGGCCGTACAAACCTATCCGGAAGACTTCGATGGCGTAGTGGCTGGTGCACCAGCTCTGAACTTCCCGAATTTGTCGAGCTGGAGCGCTCTCTTCTACACATTATTCGGAAACGCTACTGATGCTTCATTCGTAACTGTTGATCAATGGTCAGGACTGGTGCATCAGGAGATCTTGAATCAGTGCGATGGCATTGATGGGGTTGTGGATGGGGTTATTGAAGATCCGGAGTTGTGTCGATTCAGACCTGAAGCGTTACTTTGTGCGCCCGGTGCGGCGGCTAATTCGACGACTTGTTTGGGGAAGGAACAGGTTGAGGCTGTGAGGAAGGCTTTCTCGGATTATTATGGTGTGGATGGAAAGTTGATCTATCCGAGAATGCAGCCGGGAAGTGAAGTTATTGCCAGTAGAGTCTATTACACTGCGGGACCATTCCCGTATTCGAGCGATTGGTTCCGTTATGTGGTTTACAGTATGTATTCGGCCTACGAAGGATGACATTGCTTCGTGCACTTGAGCTGACCGTGTTTAGATGACACGACCTGGGATCCAGCAACCTATACCATCGAAGATGCAAAGGTGTCTAGCGACCAGAACCCATTCGACATCGCTACCTGGCACGGCGACATCTCCGCTTTTCAGAACTCCGGTGGAAAGATACGTAAGTTGCAAAATCTAAATGTCATACTTTAAGGAGGATGACTAACATCTGAGAAGTCCATTACCACGGCCAAATGGACGCTATCATCACCTCTGAAAACAGTCCCGTGTATTACAACCTGGTCTCAAGAACTATGGGATTGAACTCCTCGCAGCTGGATGACTTCTATCGATTCTTCAGAGTTTCGGGAATGGGTAAGCAAATCTTTGCTGCTGTGATTGTTGAGATCGAAGTGGATCTTCTTTTGCAAAGGTGCTGACGAGCCAATAGGACATTGTAGTGGAGGAGATGGTGCTTTCATGATTGGCAATCAGCTGGAAACGGTCACTTCTACGGATCCCCAGAACAATGTATTGATGCGAATGGTAGATTGGGTTGAGAATGGGAATGCGCCGGAGACAATTACCGGGATGAAATATGTTAATGTAAGTTGCTCTCCGGACCTGCGTAGAGAAGGAATTTGGACAGCGAACGAAGAATGATTGCTGACTGAAAGCAGAACGATAAAGCTCAGGGCGTGGATATGGTGAGGAATCATTGCAAGTACCCGAAGAGGAATACTTGTGTGGACCCGGCAAATTACAAAAAGCCGGAGGCTTGGAAGTGTGTTTGAGTTGTTGTGTTTGAAATGTTGTGTTGAAAATGTTGTGTTTGAATTGCTGTATTGGAGTTGTTGGTAATGGATCAGAGACAGAAGAAACGCCGACCGCTTGCTAATCATTGCTGCATCTCGAATATCAATCTAGATAGACGTAGACGTATTAAAGTGAGACTGAAGATGGATCTTTCAGGCAAGACTTTATCGGACTACAGACGAAAGGATTCGATTGAAATACCGAAATCAGTGACATGGAGCTGTTGACTTACCATAAACATTCGCTTAAAGGAAGCTCTTCTGAGCAAGCGACTCATTTTTACCGCAAGGGGCTCTGAAACACCAAGTATTGTCCCATAAGATCTAAAGAGCGTTCAATGATGCACTCATATCTCAGACAGTGGGCTGCCTGCTTGAAGAAGATTTGGCCATTTTTGAAATCACGTGCCCAAGACTGCTCTGCTGACTAATCATATCACTCGCCAAGCTTCAGCATCGCGTCTCAGTGGATTTCGCGATTTCAACGAGGTGGGCGAAAGCACGAAGTCAGTTTTGGGCCTCATACCTGCGCAGCCACAACCCTCGAATTTGGCCCGCAGTGTCAAATCTGCAGTCGCTTAACAACAGCAAATCAAGTGCCCATAATATCCCCACGCATCCGACAAAATGCCACCTTTCAAAGACGATCACATCCTTCTTATTGCGCCGGGTTCGCAAACAACCCTCGCGCAACTCGGTCTCCCAGAGTCATTTACACCTCCCTCGCATAGGTTTAGGACTCGGGTATTCCTTGCGCCTGATGGAAAGAGTTACGAGCCGCATAAAATCCAGTCTAGGAAGAAGGAATCGGTGATCAATGGAGATGTCCAGATGGGAGGTGCTGGTGAGGGTGATGAAGAAGAGGAATTGGTTGAGCTGCCAGAAGATGAGGAGGGTGCTATCTGGCCATTGAAAGGTATAACTGCAGTCCGATGCTTTACTTGGGCCTAAATAGGTGCTAATATTGTGCAGAGGGTCGGATTGACGACATGCCTGCCTTCTTCGCCCTTCTGGAACACATCCGAGCTACATTCAATGCCCCTCTACATACACCCGTCATGTTGATTGCGCAGCCTTGTTGGACCGCGAAGAACCACGAGGATCTTACCCAATTCATTTTCGAGAAGTACAAGACCCCAGCTTTGTGCATAATGGACAGCGCACTGGCAACTTCATACGCTTTCGGAATACCAGCTGCAACAGTCGTTGACGTGGGCTTCGAAAAGGTCGATGTCACTGCTATTACGGATTTTCAGATATCGGGGAGAAGCACAGTTCATGAGTCTGGAGGGGAAGCTATGACAAGGAGGCTCATGGAGTTATTGAAGTCGAAGGGATTTACCCGAGATATGGCGGAGCAATTGAAGAAGAGCTCGATTTGTGAGATTCTTCCTCCGGGAACACCTTTGCCTGGGACGGAGGCGGCAGATATCCCCATTGAAGGCGATAGCAATCCAGCGGCTGCAGCCACTACCGGGGCTTCTGCTTCTGGACCAGATGTGAAGATCACCGAAGCACCTCGAGTTCCTTTACTTGATGAGGGAGATGAGGAAGACGGACTTGATGACAAGCCTATCGAAGATGACGGAGTATTGGATATTGCGACTATTGTGACGAGTGGCAAGACACAAGACTTCTTAGCGAAGAAGGAAAAAGAGAAGGCGGAAAGAGCGGCGGCACGCAAAGCAGACCGTGAAGCAGCAAAGGAGGCTGCTGCAGCAGCTGCTGCGAGACCCCTGCGACTGCCCAATTCCAAGCGACCACGGGCGACTTTCCATTACGAAGAAGTTGTCAAGGATGCGCCGAATGCGAAGAGACAAAAGACCCCAGAAGCAGCACCTGCTGCTGTTGAAGAGCCAGCGGCTGCTGTCGAGCCGAAGCCAGACGATGTAATTCCACCTGTGGATGAGGCTCCCGCTCCAGTCGAGGACGAGGCGACAAGGCGCGAGAACACGAAGGCTATTCGCAAAGAAGAGAAGCGAAAGGCTTTGGAGGACAAGGATCCGAGCATTCTCCGGAAAGATATTGAGATCGGGACCGAGCGCTTCCAAGCTGCAAGCGAAGGGTATCTGGATTCTATCGCGGATGCAGTCTACAGAACAGTCCTCTCAGTCAACGAGATTTCGAAGCGGCAAGAAGCTTGGGATGCTTTAATTATTTGCGGTCAGGGGTCAAGGGTCCGGGGATTCAAGGATGCGTTGATCACAACCCTCAACAATCGGTATCTGGTCTCTCCTAGCTCAGCCACGATGTTCATGAGCGAGCTCCCTTCGAACCTTGCAACACCAAGCGGTACAGGATCCATGACGCCAACGGGATCATTTTCCGGAACTCCACACGCTCCTCCCACGGCCAGTGCAGTCAATCCTCTTCTTCTCGCTGCCACTACCGCGTCTCATCAAGCTCTCAACCCTAACTCCTCTGGGGCGTCGTTCAGTGGCCAGCAAGCCCACTCCTCGCATTCGCAATCACCAACCAGTATCAAGGTCGCCGGTCCTCCCACCTACTTCCCGGAATGGAAGTCCTTTGATGAGGCGGTATTTCTGGGTGCTCAAGTCGCAGCGAAGGTTATCTTTGTTGTAGACCAGGGAGCGTCCAAGGGTTTCCTTTCTCGGGTCGAGTTCAATGAGGAGGGTCCTACTGCTATTCATCAAGTGTAAGTTCTCTGGCTTCTTTATGATGCCTGCTAACTCCTGACAGTGGACTGCTATACTGAGTTTTTGATTGGGTGGCGTTTGCTGGGTCTAGATGTAGGATAGGATTGGCTGTAGACAGGTGTTGCAGAATTGAAGAAGTATACCCTTCTTAACAGGTCAAAGCTCTTTCTCCTACTTTTTGCAATGGCATTGAAAAGAACAATACACCAGAAGGTACTATCAAATTTGCAGATGTGCATTGATAGAACTTTTGTCCAGCGGGATGCCCTTTCGCTTCTTGGAAATGTGGGTACCTGGTTCTGACTTCTTACGCGATTGTTGACTTTTTCAAAGCATGTGATTTACTTCATTGTCTATTGTTTTAATCTATTGCCAACACCCAAAGAAGTCATCTTTGGTGGCAAACTCGAGTCAATCTCATTACCTCTCCATTCACTCTGGGATGTCGAATTCATTGTCAAGACGACGATGACTTCAATTGTTAACCTACCCGACCACGTGCACAAGCCCCAACATCCCTGTCATCTTGCCTACTTCTACCCCCCTTCGCTCCTTCCATCCTAGAGCTTCCTCTTTCCTTCATACTCGAAACCCAACTTCGAAGTTGTCATCCACCTTCCCTCATCAAGACGCGTCTTCATCAGAGTACAAGCAGTACCAGTAATACACAACGCGTCTTCAAATAAGACCTCGATACCTCCGTCAACCTCATCTCTGCCTCGTCGATCTCTCTCCTACAAGATCTCAGTCCCTACCAGCATCATGTCCACCCCTACCATGCGCGTCACTCGAGGCCGCACCGGCAAGCTCCCGACTCCTGCCACGCGCAAAGGCTTTGTCTCCGACTTCGATGAGGAGGAAGGCAGTCCGCCACCTAGCCCTTCTCGCAAGGGTTTCAAGAAGGCTGAGAAGGCTCAGGAGGAGGTTGTCGAGGAGAAGCTCGTCGATGTTCCAGAGGTGAAGGAGTTCGTCCCGGAGAAGAAGCCTGGCCCAGTCTTCGAGACTTTCAAAACCAACAAGAAGTTGGACGATGGCTTGTGCGTTGTTCGTGCTCTGGGAGGAGGCCGATACGAGATTGTGAACCTGAAGAATGTCGATCAGGAGCAATTCTCGTCCGAGGAGATGGGTTTCGTCATTAATAATAATGACAGTCGTCGTGAGGTTCTGGATGTTGACGAGAAGGAGTGGGAGGCAGCCAAGTTTACTCTTGGTCAAGCTGTCCGCAGTGCTAGTAAGTTCTTCTACATGTTGCAGCATGAGTATCATGCTAATAGTCCATTTAGAAAAGTCGATCTTCCGCATTCAAAAGCTCCCTTTCGAGTTGCGTCTCGCCATCTATCGTTTCGCCATGGTCGGCTCGAAGCCCCTCCATCATTTTAAGGGCGATACTCCAAATCTGGCATTAGCGCCCTTGATGCAAGTCTGCAAGTGGATGTTAGCAGAGACCAGACCCGTCTTCTACGAGAATAACTTCCACATCCGTCAGTGCGAGAAGAATCTCGGAGAGCATCTTCAGATTCTCCAACCCCATGTGAAAGAAGTTACCTGGAATTGGGATACCTACGGAAGAAAGGACGCCAACGCAATCAAGTTCTTCCACACTTGTCCAAATCTCAAAACTCTCAACCTCCGAGTCGATGGATTCATCTCAAACCCACGCATCTATCACCGAACACAGTATAGCTACCAGCACCTTTACTCAATTAAGAAGTTCAGCAGATGCCGTGGCTTTGATGCTATCGTCGCAATGAGAGGCCTTAAGAAGGTTAGAATCGTGGACAACGGATCAGAGTTCACTGCCGAGGAAATCAAGGCTTTTGAAGACTTCGCAAATCCAATCATGACCGCCCCTAAATACATACCACCCCCAGTGAGTTAATGGTTCTCTTCCAAAATATAAGAAAAAGATTACTGACTTGAGTCTAGAAGCCTGTCATCGATATCAAGGCCACTAAATCCAAGACTAAGAAGTCTCGAAAGTACAGAAAGAGCATCAACTGGGAGGACGATTCTGACTACAATGGATGATTACCACTTCCATGAAGCTTGGTCCTTGAATGGAGGCGTGATGGATTATATTTCGAGGTCTCCTTTTGGGTCGCTGATCAGTATTGATGCACTTGCACTTGCACATTTATGATGCGTTGGACGTGTCTTTCGCTGGTTTGGGAGGTTTGTTTCTCACATTGCAGATGGTATTATCATAAAGGCTTCTTCGTGAAGCGTCCGATATTGGTTGACATGCAATGTTTACTTTTTCTCAAGCGCAACGCATTAATATTGCTACATCAGCTAGGTCGGAGGGTTTTCTCTCATTTGGAAGCAATATCTTTGCTGTCTGTGGACAGTAGAAAGCGATAAATGGACATGGACTGTTTCTCCTTTCCAGATTTAGGAACAGGAGGTAAGAGGTCTAATAATCCAGAGCATTGCAAAAGATATTGTGTGGCAAGCGAATGGCCATTATAGAGCAATGTCAATAAGCAATCGATTTGTTGCATTAATTCTATCTGACTGTGTCGTATCTCACCAAGTGACTAAATGCTTAGATTGCAACTTCTATTCCTTGCCATACCGGCCCTCTCCCACCAATCGTCAAACACATTCGCTTGCTATTTTCCCACAGGCCAGTTCGTACAGCAATCATCAAACATAAGGGTATCAATAATCACACGTATCGTCATTTTCATCGTCTCTCTCTCTCAGCCTCCCTATCCCTATCCCTCCTCCTGGACTCCTTCTCCTCGCTCCTCTTACTCGTCGGTCTTCTCTCCACATGATCTCTCTCCCTCTCCCGATCATGCTCTCTATCCCTCTCCCGTCGCTCATGGCGATGTTCCCTGTCCCGTTCACGCTCACGACTAGACTGCCGGGATCGATTCTCGCGACTGGCTCTGTGCTCGCGGTCTCGCTCACGATCCCGGTCACGGCTTGACGGGCTAGATCTGTGCTCGCGGCTTGGGCCATGCTCGCGCTCCCGCTCGGTGTCCCTGCGTGAGGCGCTGGGACGTTGATGGCTTGAGCTGGACTCACCGTTGGGTCCGGGAAGCATCACATCGTCGTCGAGCTCGATGATACGACCTTCACTGTCTACTTTGGCTTCGCGCTCGAGACGGACTTCGCGACCTCGCTTGTGGCAGTACCAGAATACGAAGAGCAGTACTAAACATTGTCAGTGGCTATTGACCATGTGAAGGCACTAAATATGGAAGAAGCGGGGTAGAGACTTACCGAAGAGTCCAAGACTCAGCAAAACATTTGTACCCATGAACGCTGGCCATCGGAGCTTCAATGCATTCATGATAGCTTTCAGCATCGAAACTACGGCTCCAGGCTTTGTCACCAAGTCCTTCAAACTCGTAGGCTTTAGGAATTTCATCGCCGCAGCACCAAGACCAGCTGCACCTCCCGCAGCAGCCTCACCACCACCAGTCGCCGCCGATGCGGTATTGAAAGCTTGCGCTTCTGTAGCAACAGCCAACAGCTCGGGAGCCAAATTCTTCGTCAACTTATCGGGCAACTGTGTAACGAGCTTCTGCAAGAAACTGGGTAGATGATCGTAGCTCTTCGCCAATGTGCCTTGCGAGTCGTCGAGTAAGCCGACCAGATCATCGTATGCTGTGGGAACGCCGTTCACGAGATCCTTGAGAATGACTGTAAATTTCTGGAGGACTTGCTGAGACTCATCCGAGATAGAGAAGGCGCGGTTGTTGATCGCAGAGAGGTTGAGGTCCTCGAGGACTTTGTTGATGTCCGTTTCTTCGGCGGCTGCTTCGTTTGGTGTGACAACTCCGGAGTCGGGTTTGAGACCATCTTTGTCTTTGTGCTGTTAGGCTGTTAGTCTCCGACTCTGACAGAACGCTCAAGCGCGAGTAATTTGTGGAATATGCATACCTTCTTCGTTCCAACTCGAGACAGAAACGAAAACCTCCCTGGTTTCTTCGCCTCGACCTCAACATGCTCCTTCTCCTTACCCTTCCCTTTGTCCTTCAAGCTCCGCCTGTGCTCTTCCTCAGCTACTGTATTGCCATCATGAACCACCATCTGCGACGCATTGCCCGAGAAATTCCCAGCCTCAGCCAAATCCTGCGGTCTCGCAGGAAGCGGAGGCGGTGTGCCCTCTGCAGAAATAACTCGTCGCAGGAAGGTCTCGTCTTTCTCGTCGAGGAGGGGTGATTGCTTGCCCTCTGCAGCTTTCTTCTCAGCCTGGTGCTTCTTCACTTTCTTGTAGGCGAAGTATTCCATCATCTTGCCGGTATTTTTGAGGTTGTTTACCAGGTAGTTTGGGGAAGATGGAGTTGTTGAGAGAGTTGAAGGGAGTTGGCAGTTTGCCGTTGATTGTTGGATGTTGGTGTCTTGAGTAGAGCTCAGCCACACTTGGGAGAGCTTGCCGCCACACGTCATCGCTGTCAAGATCAACTGGGTACCCTTGTCAGTCTCGGCTCGTGCCGGCGTATCAATACTGTGGATCACCGGCACTGCTAGACTTTACAATTACCCTTCGTCTTCAGGATGCTCCCAATATTGGTGGCGGCAACATTTTTCTAACAAGAGTGGGAGTGTCCCATTGAGACATAAGAGATGGGGAGGAAAATGTGTGCTCTGTGGGCCAGATCTGCGCCTTCTAAGACGGCCGTGCTGGGATGTTGTGAAGTTGAATTAACACGACCCGGGAATGCGCCTTTTCGCCGAAGTCAACTTTAAATAGACTCATATACCTTGTACTTGTTCTAAACTTGAAGCTTACCAAGATTTCTTGCTAGATTCTGGTTGGAATCTTCCGTACCGGACGAATTTCGCTTGGTACTGGATTTGTAAATTGCATAGATGAACCGAGAGCTGACAGCGGTATGTAATTCAGCAGTTCAGGACAGCTTGGAGTACAAAGAAGCTTCAGCAGCCCATACCTACGCCTCGTTAGTTTGTATCCCGCCGCATTGAAAGAAACAATGAAATCTCGTAGAGCAATGTAGCGAACAAGGTCTGGAGTTGTTGGAAAAATCGTGAGTTAGCCAGGGCATCTTTCCTTCTCTCGACACATGCACCGTTTGAAGTAACGTCCCATCAGGGATGATTACTTGGCCAAATTGTTCAACTGGTTGTTTTACATCCGAGTAAGGTTTGCTGTGTTGACTACTGCGGTGAAGTGTTGCTATCTTTAACTATCTCGCTTAGCTAGCAGGCTTATTTGTCAACAAACAAACAAAGACAAGCATGTTCATAGGATACCGTATCTTGCTAAAATGCTAACATATCATTTCACTCAGTAAAGTCAACAGCCTGGCGGATACTTCTCATGACTTTATTTGGAGCTGTCCTCAAAGAGTTAGATTATGTAGTAACGAGGGCATTAAATTTTTGGGCGCCATGCTGCATTGTCATGGTCTACCTCAGGGTCCATTTGAGGGAATCCGCAATTATGAGAGAAAATATCATGGAAAATTATATTTGAATGCTGATCTTGTTACTGCAGTCCCATAACACTAGATTGCAACACTGTCGATTGTTCTAAACGCAACCCCACAATCAAAATTATCAAGCAAACGGGGCAAGTACATTTAAAAGACAAACTCATCTATAGACTCAATATAAAATAAACTATAGTCAATTTTAAATCACACCTTCAACAAAGCTTCATGTGAATGCGATTCTGTAGGTTTTGAGGCGTCCAATAGCGTGTCCATTGGGTTTGCTAGGCGTTCTCCTAATCACAAGATACCTACGTATTTCAACCAATACAAATAGTCGATGTGCGGCCGCTAGCGTACTTGGATAAAACTGAATCCAAAATTTGCCTCGAGTGCAAGTTTTCGGATTCGAGCTAGCAAGTTGACACTCGCAAAGTAGTCAAGTTGTGGCAACCAACACATCTACGCAAACCGCACCAAAAACCTTGTCACCATCTCGGGTGGCTAAGCAATCAGCATGGGAACACCATTGAGACAGCCTCCGTGGCTTTGGCTAGGGAAAGGACCCATGGAACCAACATATTGGAATTACTCGGGTCATTTTCCTGATGGATATGTATATGCGACCTCGTGACTATGAGCGTCCCGAATGGTCTTGTCTTACTTTCATGACGACTAACATTTTCAACAGACTGCTTGAGCACGTTAAATATCTGCCAAAGGAGCTTCGACATCTTATTTACCGATTTATTACCGGCTGGGCATCTGCAAATCAGTGGCCCCAGACCAAGGTGAAGCCAGGCAACCTGATTAACTTCGCCAGAAGGAACAAAACTCCACTCTACGAGAAGATCATTATTTTCAGAACCAGCGTGCGAATACCACTCACCAATAATCATACCTCACGCCCAGAGCATGTTTATGGAGAATTTTGGCGTGCTCGACTACTACAAGGAGATCGAGTATGATAATATTTGTCAGTTCACCCAAGCACTCTGTCGCTACGAAGACTCCAGAAGAGAACAAGTCAAGCGCGAAACCGAGTACGGGGCTGGTACCAGAACAATTGAGCGAATCAATCTTAGGGAAGACTTTCTTAGATGATTCTGGTCATCCAATGTTGTTGACATGAGATCAGGTTGGCTAGTTTCCTCGGAAGATGATGTCTATATCTCCCGCAATAAATGGGGAGGCGTGGATCACTACACAAACAATCAAGATACTGTTGTCTCGATTGGAAGTCGGTATTGGAAAAGAATAAAGTGCACCTCTCAGTCTAGGATTAGAGTGATAAGCTAATGAACTGTAGAACTCCCAAGTTTGGCTCCGAAATTCACCTCGGTATCAAAGCGTCATCACTCATGTTAGTCTGAACGTCGACCTTGACCTGACCGACGCAAATGGCAAGCCATTCCACAGACCTGGTGCAGAGGGGGTCCGTTCTCGCGCCAAAATGTCCGACGCGCTTCTCAGTTCGTGCACCGCCATCTCGACTATGCTTCCGAACCTGAAAAGCATCATGTTGCTCTTGGCTCTTACTAAGGCCGGACTGAATATCCTGCTGAGTGGACAGCCTGAGGATTATATTGCCAGCATCAGAAAGCTTCACGCATCGGAGAGATTTGAAGTTAGATATGGTCGTCGGGACTACGTTACTGAAAAGGCACGGAGCGAGGAGAGAGACGAAGAACACTTGAAAGCTGAGGCAGCGTTAGAGCTTAAGTTGATGCCGGATGCTTTCCTACAAAAGCGCAAGGAATGCCGGCCTTCTGATGGTCGGATCGGAGCAGCTCAGACTGGAATTGAACGTTACTTGGGATACTGCGGTGGAAGGCGAGGACCGAATGTTATTGGGACTATGAGGCGTGAATAACATTAGCTCATTAAGGTCGTGGGGAAAGTCTTCCCGTGCAGCGCTTCCCGTCTATGAGGGTATCTCCGACTGTGACATATGTACAAATAATTACACCAAACTACAGGATGTCCTCGGGTAAGACAACCACCCAATTCTTGTCTGCCGTTACAGCCAGTCCATTCTCGGCTTGTCCTTCAGCAGCCTCCGTGATCAAGGTCTGTAACGCCTCGTACTTCTCCAAAGTGCGATTGACCCACACGTGAACGCCTCCCTTCTCAACATCAACGTTGAAGTGCATGTAGGTGTCGCTGCCTGGAGTATCTCCAGCAGCGAGAACAGGCTTCTTCCACATGTCGATGTAGGTCAAGACAGCCGCCCACTTGCCCGCGTACCAAGTTGCTGGAGTCCAAAGGTAAGTTCCAAACACAAGATCAAGGTTTGCGGTTTGATTGTAGACGCCAGCTTCGATCTGCTTGCGGGAGGTAGTGAGATCTCCGCTTGTAGTGTTCTTCATCATGATCGCAACTCCGAGGACGTTCTCTGGCTTGATGTTGAAACCGTACTTGGGGTCAGAAACGACCATTCGTACGACTTCCTCGTTGGAAGCACTGACGATGTATGGAGTGATTCCATTGGCTGCGAGTTTGTTGATGAGCTCAACTTGGCCACTGTAGATCTTTGGTGGGTTGATCTCCTCCTGTACCACAACGTCGCCATCCCAGTACGAAGTTGGAATGGTGGTGTTCAAGACCATCAGATTGTCGATGTGTGCCTTCAGCTCACGGATTGTGAGGCCAGCGTACACCTGAGCAGCCCATGGGTAACACACTGCATCGTCGATTTCACAAAGCCGACTGTAGTAACCATACAGAGTCTCAGTGTAGTTGGCGGTATCTTTGAAATCGATCAGTTTCAATGATGGGTCGAGAGTCTCGCGAGTAATGACTCCCAAATTCTCCAGGTAGGGAAGGGAGGACTCCTCGATGTCGTACCGCCAAACTGTATTGTCTGCATCGAACACTGCGAAATTCGATTGATTGGCGTTAAGAGTGATCATACGTTCAAGTGCCGTTGCTTGAGCTGTTGGCCAATGTGACAGCTCGACCTCGTCTGTTGAATTCTGACAGGAGTACCTGGGTGCCGCTTGAGCGGTCAGTGCCAGCGACCCGGCAGCAATTGATCGAACGGCGAGCTTCATGATGGACGAGAAATGCCTTGAAGTTGACAAGAGACAGGTGAGGTGTCAAAAGAACGTTTCAAGATTGACGACGGTTCATATATGAAGGTCTTTATTTTTCCAAGCCTTATCTCGAAGTCGATAAGATCAACAGCGCAATCTCAGCCAGGTACGTAATTGATAAGATGTGGATATTTCAGTAAACCAGGTACGAAGTCTTGTGATCCTTGGCTTATCATCATGACGATTGGAAAACCGGGCTTACCGAAATTGTTCTTTACTTCGGCTCCTCCGCTCGAAAGTCAAAATCGGTACAGGGCTAGAAGCCGACGAGAAGCCGGCCCAAGTAGTGTAGTTGGCCGTCAGACATCTCGACCGTAGTCGGGCTTTGAAGGGATATGACAGAACGGAAAAGCTACGGCTCGAGTTTCAGTAGCAATTTTTAGCTCTCGTAGTTTTCTCCATGGGGATTTGGTCGACTTGTACTTCCGTACACTTGAATTGTTGAAGGGAGGGTAGAGCAGAATGTTTGGTAAGCGAAGATCATCCGAAGTACAGGCGCACCCCACGCGATTAAACTTCATCTCTCACACCCCATCTTTCGGCTTGGATCTCGAGTCATGCAACCTGGGTGGAGTTGCTTCGGTGCTCTTTACTCCAAGAGGATGTAATCCGAACATCTCGGTGAAGTGCACTTTTCGGTGCTGGGACAACCATCTCTAGTGTCAACATCGCTAAATCAAGCCCTCGCCTGTGGACTTTTGGAAATGTCCCTTGCTTCAGATCGTCTGGAAGTCTGGAATCGTTCAATGGGACCGGTCCTGTTCCTTGTTTGACCATAAGATTATGTGAGATGTTTTATGCCGTCTATTCAAGACTTTGGCCAGTGTTTAGTTTCTTGGTCCCAAGCCACTTGAGAGGCTCTACCAAATGCTTATTCAAGTTTGCCACAGCCAGCGATGATAAAGGCTAGTGACCGCGACCGTCCTTTGGCGAGATAGTGCTGGTATGTTACTCGTTAGCTGACACGCTTATTCTCCAGTATTTAGTTTCAATGCCTATGGCGAGATGACTGGAAATGCAAATCTTCTCTCTTGCTGAGAAATGTAGGACCAAATTTCTTTTTGTACTTACAAATCTAAAGAACTGCCCATGGCTTCGATACAGGAGGAGAGGCCAGGTCTTGAACCTCGAGTGAATGCGTTTGCACAATGCCTATGGTAGTAGCGCTCTGACACTTCCTGTTTACCTCGCTCCTACCTTCCGGATTCTTATCCATCACATCTATCAAAATAAGATAAAAGTCACCATCGAACAACGTGAAGTGGCTCGTGAGTCTCCCACACTCTCCATCTTGTGATTTGTCTAACAAATTTCACAGTTTGGTCTAGTGGTACGATTCGTAAGGCTTTCTATTCACATCAGTTGTTCCTGTCTAACTGTTTCAGTCGCTTCGGGTTTTCCCTGAGTCTGTAACTCAAACATGTGAGAGGGTGAGGACATTTCCGACACCTGTAGAGATGTTAGCTAACATTCAAAGTCCCGGGTTCGAACCCCGGAAGAGTCCGTTGAAACCTCCTTTTTGTCATTTACTTTTCATTCGAATGGCTGTTAATTGCATGATATTGTTGCTGTTCCTGTCCAAAATTATTTTAGCGAGTTTGCGGGGCGGCGACCACTGAACTCATTGCACCATCTTACCAACTCATCATGTGTGCTTACCTTGACACCATGCTACGATATCCATGAATCGATATCCATGAATCGATTACAGTTACAAATTCTGGATAGACACTTTATTAGTCCTTTCGATAAATAGGTATTGAGCGAAAAACATATGTCATGCCATCCTTAAGAACCCCACCTCTGGAACCCTCTGGTCTGAGCCACCTCGAAAGTCTCTGAAGCCAATCAAGATACAGACTGAGGAAGCGAGTCAGCACTCAAATCCCTCATCGGCGCTGATCACAGATCTCCCCGTGTACTCGTGTACGAGTTGCGAAGACCTTACGATAAAACCAATCGCTAAAACAGTCGTACCTGCATCCTACTCCATCCTCATTGGGAAGGCGAGCTAAATGCCCAGCCAATTCCGCCAAGAGAGTGACATTTTTGATTGCGTATTTCTTTGTTCACCCCACCAATGGCGCTCCAACGTTGTACGCATTCTGCGCATTTATCGACGGCCCAGATTCTGCCGTGGTGATACTGGTGTCATATGTGCGACTTGTGATTCGCGAGATCGTGTTTTGAGGGTTGCAGGAGGCGAGGTCTAGCACTTAAGAGGGGTCCTCCTTCCCTGGTTAAATGCTGGGTGGCTTTTTTTTCAAACATGGAGGTTTTACCGTGAGTGGGATGACTGTTGAGGTTTCGATTAATACTGTAAGTTATCTGTACAATAAGAGCATTCGATTGAAATGTTAACAGCTTCCAGGAAAAAACCCCTCGTTGTTGTCCTTGGCGAAGGCCTCTCGTGTCACGATGTGGGCTTGCTTCATCGTTCTTGGTCTAGTGGCGAGGACAATCGCTCAGACGCAATACACGGCCACAGCTGCAGCAGAAGTTGCAAACGCAAAAGCAACAGCTCTGACGCTGAGCCCTACGAGTAATGTTGTTGGAAAGACATTCGATCGCTTCGTGACGATTTGGTGCGAAAACACGGATTATTCCATGGCAGCTGGAGATCGTACGTACCTGATCACTTCTTGTACTCTTAATTTACTTTTCAATGGATATTTTCTGTATCATATGTTTCAATACTTATGATACTGACATCCTTCCAGTCAACTTTGCATACCTCTCAACACTTGGTATCACACTCAACAACTACCTGGCCGTCACACATCCATCGCAGCCAAATTACATAGCCGCTGTAGGTGGATCCACACATGGTGTTTCCAACGATGGTTTCCATCGGATATCATCAAGCAGTAAAACGATTGTCGATCTATTGGAAGCGAAAGGTGTCAGTTGGGGTGTCTACGGTGAGGATGCGCCCTACAGTGGATTCCAGGGAAACTATGTCAATCAGAAGAATGGGAAGAACGATTATGTGAGGAAACACAAGTAAGCTGTGCAGTCTCTCCGTATCTTTGCCTTATGTTTGCCTCCTATTGCTCGTACATCACGTCGTTTGATGTTCCGATCTTGACACAAGACTGATTGAGAACTTAGTCCGCTCATGAGCTACGACTCCGTCACAAGCGATACCAATCGACTTGCACAGAACAAGAACTTCACATTGTTCGAAGAGGACTTAGCGGCCAACAGATTACCTCAATGGATGTTCATTACACCGAACATGAGTACGTTCTACCACACTCCCATATGTGGGGCCATCAAGCTGACCTTAACAGCCAACGATGGGCACGACACATCTGTTACCGTAGCAGGAAAATGGATGCGATCCTTCATCATTCCTCTTCTAAGCAATCCTCATTTCATGAAACGAACTCTTGTCCTTATCAGTGAGATCTTCCTGGCTTCACCAGAGTCTTGGCAGTATCCGAATCTGGCTGACAGTGCATAGCTTTTGATGAGACTGCGAATTACCTCAGCAACAACAAAGTCTTTTCGCTGTTACTGGGCGATGCGGTTCCGAACTCTGCGCATGGAACGACGAACAGTACATCGTTCAATCATTACTCGCAGATGGCGACGGTCGAGCAGAACTGGGATCTTGGGGATCTCGGGCTGGGAGATAAGAAGGCCAATTCTTTTTATTGATCTTGACTTAGAACAGCGGTCGTTTGTCATTAGATACCCATATGTATAGAACCAATTTGTCGTCTCCAGAGATGCAGATCTTGACCCCAAGATTCACAGCGCTCGTTCTCCATATCGACACGTGCTCGACTGCCTCCCTCCTGACCATCAATAATTTCCTTACAGCAGCAGAGCTACAAGACGTAATTCAACCTCGTTAAAGCTACCATCTAAAGTTTTGATGAGTTCTCAGTCGAAAGAGACCTGGGTATGGCTATCAATCAATACACAAAAAGACCCCGGATTGAGAAACAGGCTTGGGTTACCTCCATATCTCCACACCCCACATCCCCTCCGAGGCGGGCCAAATTCGTCTCCGGTGAAGCGCTATACGATTGTGGAATTGGAAACACCAATTTGCTCAACAACGAACAGATATCATCAAATTAAATTTGATTCAAAGGTGTTAGCAGACCCCAGAATGTCTCACACAGAGTCTTGATAATTTCTGTTAGAGGTTGTGTTGTTGATAGAGCGAGAATAGTATACGAGCTAAACCTCGCTTCACCGGAGACGAATCTGGCCCGCCTCGCTCTTCAACAAAACGCTGCCCCAGCACACATGATAACCTTATCATTCCTCACTACATCCTCCGCACAGCTCTGCGGTCTCATGCGATAATCCACACCGCCATGCGCGTACGCGACCAGACGTCCATCATCAATCCAAGCCGCGAAGCCGGGAATGCAGTCGAACCAGAAGTGGTTGTCGAGGCCGCGAGGTTTGTTGTTGGCGACGCAGACTTGCACGCCGTTATCTTGGATGAAGCCTTCCATGAGGTTGTTCTGGATCTTGGTGAAGAAGTTGACGCAGGCGTGAGTGATAAGGGGAAGGGATAGGAGGGTGAAGACTGCTGTAGTGGGTTGAAAGCGCATGGCAATTTTGGATGAGAGGCGGATTGGATGGCTGGGTAGAACTGAATATGGTCTTACTTGAATGATGAATTTGGACGTAAGATGGACAGAGTGGAAAATGGAGAAATATGTCGAACGTATATCTATTACCTGCGATTCGGAACATCAGGAGACCATCTCGCTTGTCGATATTGACCCTGAGCCTAAACTCTCATCGCCCACCCGCTAATGGCGTCGAGCATTTAGGCGAATTCCCCGCGGCAAATGCAAATCTAAACAACGGCAAGATGTGCTATAAATAGGCAAGGTTGTGCTTTTGTATTTGTATTGATAGTGCTGCTGGAGATCATCAACCCAGAAAGCTTGGCTTGCCACGACACTTGAGGAAATTGTACGTCGTGGAGATTCAGCCCACCATCTCGGGAACGGACGCCATAGTGATGACATGACTGAGAAGTATCTCAGTGATGAGTTACAAGTAGGAAGACGACTTAAACATAGCGGCTCTGTGGTGCCATGCGCTCCACAGAAGAGACAGCCGAAAGCAAAGGTATCGCCGCTCTTGTTGCTATCCCCTCAACCCCGGCAACACAAAACATAGTTGGACAATCTTCGATATCCTTCGCCTCTCCACAGCCACAGACGGGGCTTCCCACGTCAGAAGTTGAGATTGGCGCACGACAATTCGCGAGATAGGCACAGGTAGGTGGATCTGTTTAGCTTCTGCGACGGGAGTCCACAGCACTCGGCAAAAGCTGATTGAAAAGTCTGTACATCTCTTGAATAAGAGTGTGTTATCTTACAAGCAAGTCTAGTACAGTCTTGTTCAAGAACTTTGGCAGACACGAATTAGAGACAGAATAAAATTTGACTGACATTGGTCTAAAGTGCTGTGGTAAATGAATGTCCATAAATAAACTGACGACGTCGCACCAAGCTTTAAGCAAGAACCCCGTAGACCACTCATGCTTATTGCACTTCAGTATGCTGGCCATTTTGATGTACTTCGGGAAACAGGGATGACAATTACGACACCGAGGTGCGTGTCCATAATGCTGTTGATATCCGCCCTCATTAAGCGAGACCTGAGACACAACAATTGAAGGATCTCAGAAAGGAACATATTACGTATCTGGCTGTGAAAACCTATACAATCGAGGAATCTATGGCCAACATATTCTCTAAGGATCCCAGATGCTTCGTCACCTCGTTAGTGCGACTTTGACTCAGCCTGTGGTGTACAGATCTAATCCACGTGACTTTCGAGCCAATCGAAAACTTATCGATAAGGAAAGCATTTCTCAAGCTAGCCCATCAACATCAAACGATCATCACTTTTCGACCAGCACTACTATTGAACCGAAATGGCTCAATATCGTGGGCTCGCCATCATAGCAGTCCTGAGCACGGCTTTCTTGGCTCTGGTTGCCAGTCTCATGCTGTCAGAGAGCAAATCATCCAACCCCACTCTCTACTGCTTGTCCAACCCCACTTCGTCGTCAATCACAACACTCAATACTTCCCTACCGCGAGCTCAATGCTTCCGAGTTCAAGATGGGCTGTTTACAGAAGTGTTGGCCGAATTTCCTGTAGGAAAGGAAGAGGAGATTGTGTTTTTGGATGGATATGTACTTCCTGGAATCATTGAAAGTCATGGACATATCTTGCAGTATGGAGAGATGCTGGAATCCGTTTCATTATATGGAGCGGACAGTATGCAGGAAGTCAGGAAGAGAATCAAATCTTTCTTGGAGACTCACAAGGGAGAGAACTATGGCTCACGTGAGAAATGGCTTCGAGGCATTGGCTGGGATCAAGCTTTCTTTGGTGGTGTTATGCCTACAGCTGTAAGTCTATGACACGAAGGTGGAATTGGCCTTTTTTCCCCGACGCATTGCGAGGATTACTTTGCTGACGAAATTATAGAAAGAGCTTGCTGAAGACCCAGCAGTGGCAGATCTCTATATCATGTTGGACCGCGTAGATGTTCATTGCGTCCTCACATCTCAAAAAGTGCTTGACATCCTGCCAAGTCCGTTGCCAGAAGCACCACCCGGGGGAGTTGTTGTCACAGATCCCGGACCAGGCGTGTTCTGCGATAATGCCATGGACGTGATTGTCTATCCAGTCGCACCAAAACCCGGGGTTGAACAGAAAACACGTTGGTTTAAGACTGCTCTAGCCGAGCTGAACAAAGTCGGCATTGTTGGGGTGGGAGATGCTGGGATGAGACCAGAAGATGTGTCCATTCTCGAAAGTTTGGCTGAAAAGGGAGAGCTTACTTTGAGGATTAACGTTATGCTGGAGTGTGCTGAAAGGAATACTTACTGTCCAGATGAGACTAATGACTTGAAGCTACTGGATGCGCCAGCTGCCGATGGCCTAGGCGGGAGCACATTGATGCTGGGTGGTGTGAAGCTTTTCGCGGATGGAGCTTTGGGATCATGGGGTGCAGCGCTGCTGGAGCCTTATTCGGATAAGGAGGATACAAGCGGTACCATGTTGATCAACGAGACAGAGCTGACCACGGTCGTCAACGAGGCAAGTTACTATGCGCTGTTGAGTGATAGCATTTGTTAACATCATCAGTGGTTCAATGCTGGTTTCCAGGTCAATATTCACGCTATTGGAGATCGTGCGAATCGAGCTGCAGTAGACGCCTTCGAAAGCGTTCTAGGACTCGAATGTGACGGTTGCAATGAAGCAAAGAGATTGCGCATTGAGCATGCTCAAATCATTGTGAGAATTTCGTGACTGCGGTGGGGTACTCTAGCTAAATGGAACAGCATCCAGATGATCAGAAACGTATCGCAAAATTGGGAATCATCCCAAGTATACAGGTAAGAAGAAATTCATACTGCATCTGTAAGAGATCTAACAGTGCACAGCCTACTCATGCCACTTCCGACATGGCGTATGCTCTCGATCGACTGGGGGAAGACCGTACCTCGCGCTCAGCCTACCGAATGGCAAGTCTATTCCCCACCGAATCTACCGCCAATACATCCAAATATCCTGGACCAGTCCTCGGCTCCGATTTTCCCGTCGAACCCCCGTCCCCATTCGAAGGAATGTACGCAGCAGTCACTCGTCTCAATCCACACACTGGCACGAGCCCAGCAGGTCCTCAAGGGTGGCATCCCGAAGAATCGTTGACTGTAGAGCAAGCTGTTCTAGGATTTACGAGGAATGCGGCGTATGGATGGCTCAAGGAAGGGACGGCAGGTGCTATTGAAGTGGGCAACTGGGCTGATTGGATTGTGATTGATCAAGACATCTGGGCAGACAAGACAGGGAAGAGTCTGAAGGACATAGTCGTCAAGGAGACCTGGATGGGTGGAAGGAAGGTGTTTCCACTCTCAGGTGGCTCCAGCGTAGGCGTTAAGCAGACCAAGGGCTTGAAGGGGTTCCAGGAGATTCTGTATGGAGGCATCCAGTGGATTATCGGAGGCCGGAAGGGAGAGTTATAGTCAACAGCGGATTATTCGCCTTATTTTCTCAACTATTTTATTGTATAAAATGTCTGGACTCTGAATAATACATGCTCCCTGACCAAGGAGACCATTTCTATACCGCGCCTGCGAACACAGCAATCAAAGGTTGTCCCTAGCCAACCAAGACTTCGTCATGCCTTCTTGTGCTTCTCTTCGGTTAAGTATTCCTCCAAGGAGATGGGCTCCCGGAACTGTTTCAACGACACCGCCTCCTTATTCTCCCATAAGCCCTTACTCCCGAGCACAGCAGCCGCCTCGGACATGTACAGATGATTCATGGCAACTCCCTTCTCCACTCTCAACCTCGCCAGTTCGACTTCCAGATCCTCCACACTTCCCTGTCTAATAACATCCACGTTGACACCATGAATCCTCTCATAAGTCTCTGCCAATTCCCGGATGGTCGTCACACCTGAGCTGAACTTGAAGAATCCTCCTTGGCCTTCCTGTACCCCCTCCCCAAACATCAGAATATCAATTGTCCAAGTCGCAGCATCATCCTGCGCGCTCCATGGCCACTTTCCCACCATATCTCCCTCCCCCCAGTACCTCATCTTTGGATTCTCACCACTAACATCCCAGCCACCAGGTCCGTACGGGCTATACAACAAATCGGCAAACAGCCCACTGAAAATGTACACCGGCTTGATCGAACTCGTCTTCGCAGCTTGCTGTTGGAACGCCATGTGATTATCATAGTGTTCGAAGTCGCCAAACTTGATGTTCGTCCAGTCGCGTGACCAGGATGATGCGATGAAGATCTTGATGTTGGCGCGCTCGGCGGCACGCAGGAGGAGAAGCGAGCCGTCGAGGTCGAGAAGTGGGTGTGGTGCGTAGGCGTTGATTATTGCGTCGACGCCGGAGACGGCGAGTTCCAGGGCGGGAATGTCGTAGTATGAGGTGCTTGTAACGAAGGATTCGAGCTGGTTGGCGAGTGACGGAGGGAGGGACGAGGGAGTGCGTCCTAGGCCGCGGACTGAGATGCCACGGGTTAGTGCAATTGTTGCGAGACGTTGGCCAAGGGAACCAGTGATTCCGGCGATGAGGAGAAGCATTTTTAGTGATGGGGATAGGGTAATTTGCGCTTGTTTCGTCCTTGGTTGTTCGGGTTGTTCTATTGGCCTTGGTGGTGATAAAGTGAGTTGTCTTGTATCTCACAGCAGGCAAGCAGCGATAGTTATATATTCTACATTCTCATGATATTGCTCTAGAATTTATCCATCGAAATACTAGCAACTACTTCATACTCGGAGTACAGAGTATGAAACTTGGGGTCAGGAAGTGACAATACTGAAATTAACAATCAATAAACACTCTCGAGCGGGAAAAACAACCTGAAGCGAAACGGGATCTCGTCTGCGCTCTCGAGACTCTAAACTTCGAACGGAGACACTGACCAATGCGGTGAAAGCAGTGTAGCCGTGGGAGTGCGGGAGCGGAGGCCCGCTCGTAATTCCTCGCTGACTAGAACCAGCTGCTGTGCTCAGGGGTGAGCAGAAGAAAACCTCGCTTACCGAAAGAGGCAGTGGACAAAAGTGTTCTGACAAAGCCTTGACACTTTGCAGAGGAAGAACTTTGAACTCCGGCATTGCGATTGTATGAATGTGGAGAGTTTTGACTCAATTATCGACTTGGCTTCTATGGATTTCCCCGAGATGATAGAAAATGAGTAATCCAAAATTGAAACGAGACGAAGCTGTTTGGTTGCTGAAGACTGATTGTTCATTTGGCCCTGACGAAAGAAACAGGCCTTTCAGGATGAAATATATTTGAATTTTGGACGGAACCTAGAATATGAAATGCTATGCAGGAGGAAGCGATACTGAAACAAGCGAATTGAGGATATGGTGTTCGTAGAGCCTCTCTATGCTATATTTAAATTCAGTATTCCGTGCGAGAGATTCTAGAAGGAGAGCGCTAGCCGACTAAAGCATTTGGCAGTTTGTTCCCTTTTTTTCGTGTTACTTTATATCTTCCCGTGAGACTGAAAAGCACATAGTTACAGATTTCCCGTGGTACTCGCCGAGAAGTGACCCATATGGATCATCGGTCCATCAATTCTTCCGATCGGCCTCGGTCAACGTCTTTCCCATTTTCGTGCATGAGCACAACCAGGGACGTGGGAACGATTCATCCGAAACTCACATCCCATGTGACTTGGTGGATTTCAATCACGGAGTGGGTCGTGATTCTAGCTTGACTTGAAGTTGAGAATAGGGAAGGTGAAGATAGCTTGGGGAGCTAAATTTCGGACACATGTTGCTTGAACCACACCGCTACAATATTAGGGTGGCAGAACTTTGCTAGGCGCAGTCTGTTCCTGCTGGCTGCACCTACACGTAGCTTTGGAACGCCTCCCGCCTTGGCAACAATAAAAGTATCCAGAGTATCAAAAGCCCAGTTTCAATCCTCATTGCAGCGCCAAGAGACGAGGATACAGCAATTATTGGAAAGCTCGCATCGCAATCAAGCTCAGTATCTCAGAACCTTATCTTCGCATGGACTGCGGATGAGATCATCTAATCCCAAGAGAGGTGCAAAGCCGCAGTCTAGCTGGTATCCCTGTACAGTGCTCCGGGAGGGGTACGCAATCCAACCTCGTCCCTGTCGCTCTCCATCAACTCCATCCACGTGTGCCTACTGGCTGGAGAGCAGTGGCTGTACAGCTTCTAGACAGTCAACGGAGAGCACTTTGGTAGGTTATAAGTGCACCAAAGACATGTCGGCACTCCAAAGCGTGTAGGATCGGCCATTTGCGCAGCCAAAATAGCTTTCAGCCAAGGGTAGAGTAAGTAGACCCGGTTTGCATTTGCATCCAGGATGTTTGTATGGAGGGGCAAATTTCAAGACTGGGAAGTTGATATGGCGGGGTACTGATAATGGGTACTATATCGCGATTTCCGACCGGCGTAGATATCGTATTCAGGTACAGTTTCCAACCAGGTGGATCAACCACTTGATCGGCCTCCGATGTATAAGGACCTACAATTCCCTCGACAAGAGGGCCTTCGTTTGTGTGCTTCACTCTCCTCTCAAGCCTATTAGTCAATCATTTGGGTGAGCCTCATCCAGTTGAAGCACAATGATTGCCCAACTCCTTCTATCGTTGCTTCTGGCCGTCCAGGCTGTTGCACACTACGCGCCTGTCGATGCGGCATGTCCTACGACAGATCTTGTTCGACCAGCAGATGGAATCTCAGATGACGAAGAGACCTTCAGAGTAGCGAGAAAGGCAGTTGCGGACCAGGCTCTGAAGAAGTGGTTGACTAAAACCAACTCTGCTTTTGGCACTGAGGATCTTCCAACCGTAAGCTGCACGACTTTCGAGACTCTTTGACAGACTGACAGCGATGACTAGGTTGCTTTGACTACAAGTGGAGGTGGCTACAGATCTCTACTTTCAGGTGCTGGTGTGATTCAAGCCCTTGATGAGCGAGACAGTGCTGTCAGTACCAGCGGGCTTTACCAAGCTCTTACCTACCAAGCTGGGCTATCAGGAGGCTCCTGGCTATTGTCCTCATTGGCCGGCAACAACTATCCTACTGTCAGCTATCTGAAAGAGGCGATGTGGAAGGAAGCGTTTCGGGATTCGCTTCTCGACCCTGCTTTTCTTCTTGCTGCTGTCGCTTATGGGGAAGTCCTCGGCGATGTCATCGAGAAAGAAGCTGCAGGCTTCGATACCACATTGACTGATCCTTGGGGAAGACTGTTGTCTTACCAGCTTTTGGAAGGTTCATGGGGTGGTGTTTCGACGACTCTATCATCAGTTACCAGCCTATCTAATTTCACATCGTACGCGGTGCCATTCCCAGTCATAACAGCACTCGGTGTAAAAGTATGGCTTGGAGAATGCATACCTGGGCCAAATGCAACCACATATGAATTTAGTCCATATGAATTTGGTAGCTTCGATAAGGATGTCTCGGCTTTCACTCCTACGAAATACCTTGGCACGACTTTGAAAGGAGGAAAGCCTGTCGCAACATGCACCACAAACTACGATAACCTAGGTTATATCTTTGGAACCTCAAGCAGTCTCTTCAATCAACTGTGTGTACCTGTGCCCGCGGTAAACTCGACCACGGACCTGAGCGAGACTCTTACTGCTCTGATTGACCAGGTATTATCTTATCCTTCATTTCATAATATCGCTCCTGAGAATAGTAATAATTAAATCCATATTTTAGGTACACGAGGTCACGACGTCCGATCTGTACGCCACCTATCGAAATCCTTTCTACGAGTACATCTCCTCGACCGCGACTCCAAATATTGCCAACAACGTTTCAGCACAAGAGGATCTCAGTCTTGTAGATGGAGGGGAAGCATTACAGAACAATCCCATCTTCCCCTTCCTCCAGCCTTCACGCAACGTCTCCGTCATCCTTGTGAACGATAACTCCGCTGACACAAGCAACAACTTCCCCAATGGATCCGAGATCCTGACCACTTACGTGCAATCGTTCAACGCCGGGCTTACACGTATGCCATTCATCCCACCAGTGGAGACATTCGTCGCAGAGAATCTCACTACCAAAGCCACCTTTTTCGGCTGCGGCGATCCAGATAAAGTGACAATCGTGTACCTGCCAAACGCGGCATACACATTTGCGTCAAATACTGCGACGGCTAAGTTGGCGTATTCTGAGGCCGAGACTGACTCGATGATTGCCAACGGTGTGCAGATTGGTACCCAAGGAGATGATGCTGAGTGGGGAACTTGCTTAGGGTGCGCTATCATGATGAAGACTGGCCAGACACTGCCGAGTGAATGCACGGCTTGTTTCGAGGAGTATTGCTATTATGATTAGTCGGATTGTGGCTGTATATAATTTGAATGACGATGATGTGCTGATTTATATCTTCCGAATCGATTAATGTCGTCGATATCTCTCTTGGCATGGGCTTCCGATGTTCTGAGTTCGATTCAAGACCTTTCCTGCTTGAACACTCGATTGAGTTTGTAATGGAGATAATTTCTAGTAACATGTAAGACGTCTTCCATCGTACATTTTGCAGACTTCTGATACTTCATCAACATGCCCCTCATTACACCAGGCCATTCCCTGCTCTGCCATGCAACGCGGGGTTGACAACAATCGTTATCGGACAATTCATGCAGCCTGGATGAGAAGTAAATATACCACCGGCGCTTACAGACTCCTTTAAATACACATTTGCAAACACCAACAAAACCAACAGTTGGATATACTGCTCTGCAGACCGATGCGCAATCGTATGGCCTAGATGTGATGTGACTCTGGAAGTGAGATGTGTTGTTCTGCTGTTCCCCCAACCCCCTCTTTTAGCCTCTAAATGGCGGTGACGCCTTGTACTAAAAAGGCCCTCCCCTCTCGCTCCGTCCCGCAGGCCTTTCCCAGCCCAGACCAGTGTACTTCCTATTGTCATTGGAGATCCAAAAGCAAGTTTTTCATTTTGAGCTTTACATCGTTCTGTCGCTTTGTCATTATAATTTTAATTGTTTTCCCCAAGTTCAGTTCTTGTACATACCGCTCTCTTTCGGTTGCACAGTGGTCGATTTGATTGGAGTATTATACCGTCGCTAAAGCCGGAAACTCGTTCTACAACTTCAACCTGCGAATCAGCGTCGCCCAACACATCGACACCGACCTCGACCCACCACTTACCTCGACAACATCACCTTGCTTCCCTTTGCTACCAACTCGTCATACTCCTGATGCCACCTCGAGCTATCTGCGTAGCTTTCGCTCAAGCCTAACCTCACCGCCGTAACGGTTGCTTGCTCCACATGCGAGGTGCACCAACAGGTGTGGCACATCAACCACCCAGCTTGGTCCTCTAAGCGCCAGCGCGATCCAACCTCACCAGATACCAACAATGGCCCAAAAAGACCGCGAGAATGAGGTGGAAGAGCGTCCGAGTGAGAGAAGACATAGATCGAAGTCTGAGAAGGATCCCAATCGACCTCACAAAACAAGAAGCTCCAGAACGAAGGTGATCGACCCCGAGACAGGCGAAGTCATCAAGTCATCCCACCGACGTAAGAGGGAGAAAGAGGCAGAGAAGAATAGCGAAAGAGGCTCCGAACCTTCAACCTCTATGGCCGACTTGGTTCCTGAGTTGGCTCGAACGGCGTCTGCCCCCGGCGCAACATCCAGAAGTAGTCTGCCATACCCAAGCTTCAACAAGGCATTCAGCAAGGAAGCAGTCAACGGCAGAGACGATGTACGGTTACCGGCTACGAATAAGACGAGTCCATATACACCAGAGTCAACAGATGTAGGCTCCAGCGAGAAGGACAGATCGAGATCGGCAGAGCATATTGTTCCTCCCAAGTCTGGAAATATTCAGAAAGATGGCAGACCACCGAGTCCTCCCGAAACCGACATCTCACAACAGAGAAAACATAGCACAAGCCGCATGTCAAAGGTCCAAGAGGATGTAGAGGCAGAGGCTAGATCAGTGTCGAGTAATTCATGGTTTGGTAGGATGGCTGGAAAAGACCAGATCAAGGAGACTCGGTCGAAAGTGTCTATAAAGTCGAAGAGCTCGAAGGCTAGCACTATCAAGTCACCGAGAATGAAAGATGAGAGAGCTTCAGCAGAGGATCTTCGTGTACGGGACTCGGGCATTGGATCTGGGGTGGACTCGAATGTTACATCTGTTGCGCCAAAGCGAGACCAGGAGAAGAGAGAGCCAGAAGTGACCTCGAAACGACCACCAGTCTTGGATACAGATTCATCTCCAGACTCGGCACAAGATTCATCGCCTCGAACTCCAACCCAGACTCCACAGTTTCCACCATCAGTTGCACCGAGTGTCAAGCCTACACCATCGCCTTTCATTCATTTCGAAGATCATGGTGTGGTTTCAAGCTCCTTCGATTCACCGCAGCCACCTCCGCCTCCACCCCCTCCAAATGTACCTATCAATGTTCCCCGGGTCGATTATCTGATGCAGAACGGTGGATTACTTAGACCTGTTCCGAAAACTCTACTCACTGCCGCACCAGCCTTTTCGTCGCAACAAGGTGGATCAAGAGAAGCTACACCCATTCCCTCCGAAATTGAGAAGATATTTGGACCTTTTTACACTGTTTTGGATCAGTACGAGGCGGTCATCAACAAAAATGGGTCGATGGCTGTGGCTACTGGATATCGGTCAGTAGCGAGGAGACTACTTGATCGCCTAGAGAACGTCTTCAACAGGGATCTCTCTTCCGAAGGTTGTTCTTGCGTCATGTGCCAGCATCCGGATCTTGCAACTCACGAGGGAAGTCGAGGACTCGGCTGGGGTGAAGTTTTGGAATGGGTTAGCGGCCGACGAGAGCTTCCGACCTGGCCAGCTTTCGATTTCGCAACACTTGGAGTTAGAGCTGGCGAAGATTTGTCTAGTGGCCTGGGAATATCTGCTGACGGTGGTCCTGACAGACCTAGATCGCCTGTCAAGATGGATCCTGATATTGCTGAGGAGTTCCGCGAGCACTATCTTGCCCAAACCAAGAAGACTAAGCACGCCGTTGATAGATGGCTGTCTAGCTGCCCTCAAACAGCAGCTACTCCACCACAGGAGGTTGACGATGAGACTTTGTCCTTCGCGATCCTCACTCATTTGGATCAGCACGACCGGCCAGTCTTTAATGCCTTGGTTTCTGGCTCAACAGTATTGCAACCTGTATCTCGAGCACCTCAAGCGAAGCCTAGATCTGAATTCATGATCAAGACCGTTCATTCTCTTCAACGACTCTATCGACTCAACAACCCTCCGCGGGATCCCGAGGCTGCAATCTATCTGCTGAAGCACCCCAATCTGCATAATCTTCTGGCTACGATGTCAAGCATCAACGCATCAGAATGGGAGATTTTGACTTCTGGACGTTTCGATGGCTTCCTATGGTCTGGAGCAGATGACTCAATGAATCCATCACCAGCTCCGTCACGAGGACCCACACCAGCAGGTGGTTTCCGTGGCCCCATGTCTCCTCCAATGCGTCAAGGCATTCCATCTCGGAACAACACGCCTTTCTCACCAATGCGAAATCAGACGTTCTCGCCGTCAATGGGTGGGTTTCAATCTCGTGGTCCAACGCCATTTGCTCAGATTCGCCAACCTGTTTCGAATGACGAGGAGACGGAAATTGCTGTATTAGCGGAAGTCGAACGTGAAATTTACCTGAGCATGGAGGCGCTGGAGGATGCATTTGAAGGATTACATCGAAAGGCTGAATTAGTTCGACGAGCTCTTCGGGAACGTGGAGCGGGCCTTTCGATGTCCTTGCAATCCAGACAGCCAAGCCAACCCGACATCATCAGTGCAGGCACACCTGGCTTCCCTCCATCTGGACTAGGTCCCGGCTATGAGAGACAAAACTGGGGAGAAGGTAGTGAGATGCTAAGCGAGAGTGACTGGGAGCCAGAATCTGAATTGATGAGCGAGCTGGCGCCTGACGATTCAGCGAGCAATATCAGCAGCTCGAGACACAGACGACCGAAGAGAAGAAATGAGAGAAGAACACCTGCTCTAGTCGAGGAGGAAGATGAGGATTGATAAATGATTTGAGTTGATGACGTGTTTCAGTTGCTTTTGCAACTCGGATTATGATTGCTTGATAGCTATCTAGCTCTTTGCTACGAAATTTTGACGACGACAGAACTGGATGATATGACTCAACCAGGAAATATATGAATGGAACGAAAACAAACAAACTTGTTGGTATTTGAGCGAACTGTTTGGAAGCTGGGATCGAGAGATGCAATACCGGATGGATGTATCTCCAAGTTCATGTAAATGATGAGAATGATTTGGGTGCATTGGTGGAGATATGTTGAATGGGTGCGAGCAAGGAGGATAGGGATGCGAAGCATTGTTGGCGTTAAGTTGCATAGCGACGGATGGTGATTCAGGACTTTTCTACCGTCCCTGTATCCATCGGCAAACAATTGAAATGAAACAGTACTTTCCGACGAGCATTTGATGTTCGTAACTCAATCTCGACGTTCTTTCTTAGAGGTTGACTGAGATTCTCTGCCTATCACATTATGTATTTCATTTCTGCTGTCTTGCGAGCCAATCTATTGCGAGCGATACCAGCCTACATTCTGGATCAGACATGTAGAGGCCAAATATCAAACAGAAAACGATCCAGAGCTATGAGCTTCACTGATCCCAAGAATATGCAATTCAGCATATCTACTCGCAGAAAAACTAATAAACCGCTACAAGCAAGGACTGTTCATACGAAGATTGTTCATGAAGAGAGACAGCATGTCGAGACTTCGAGCCCAAGTCATCTTGATGTAAATTCCTGTTGCGAGGAGGCAAACAATAAGCAAGTGGGGCTTAGGTATTGTTTTGAAGATTCGCTTGCCCCCCTTTTCCCACACGCCAAGCCCTTCCCACTCGCGGGATCTTCCCGATCTTCGACGTCAAATCGCTTCCGTGAAACAGTCCACGGCTTGACTTTCCGCTGACAGTAACCACACCACACTCCAACACCGACCGTCAAGGCATTCCGCCCCTCTCCTAATTCAATCATGAATCCTCAAGCTGCAGCAAAGATGCAAACCCCATAAGATCTGCAATGAAAGAGCTCGGCACCGCGAGCCGGCGTTTCCAGGTGCCCCGTTCAGCTGCACTACCTCGTTCGTTCTGAGGGCCGCATTGTTACAGTCGGGACCGCAGCGCGGCTAGATGGAAATCTTGCATCTGATGTCCCTGTCCGCTGTTCAGGTAAATCTTCGTCTGGTCTTGATCCTTTACCCGGTGAACCGCAACCGCAGAACGCTTGGTGTTTGAATGACTCTTGAGCATGACCCTGCGCTGGGCTTGTGTGAAACCGAGGCGTTACGGAATACGGACTGTTATGGTCTATCCTTTCCTCTCTCGATGCTGGACAGCCAACCAGCATCATCTTTGAGATTTTCCTTCTTGTCTTCTGTTGGAATTCTAATTCTAATTCTATTTTCGCCCAGCGATTGGGCTTGACCCTTATAAGTGCTGAATCTTGTTTTGTACTTCAGTTCTTCTCTCCTTCTTTTCCCTCTTCATACTTTTTGGTATTCTTGAGTTGGTGGTAGCTTCAATTCATCTTTCAATTTAAACGTAGCAGCTGGTTCTGTCTCTCTTGGAGAGCTGGTTTTCGTCGTTGTTCTTTCTCTTGGTTCCATAGCACATTGCACCTGTTCTTCAAGCACCCTCCCCAAAGAGACCCTTCAACATGGGTCTCCGAATAGTTCAAGGTCAGCTCCCAATACTCTCTTCTTTCCTCCTAGATCCAAATCTGATACCTCTTAGTATGCGGTCTCTGGTTCTGGGTAGCATTCGCCTTTTTCATCATAGTCGTTATGCATCAATCTCAGACCCTCATCCATATTCCCTCATCGCCCTCACCAGCCTCACCATCAGCTTCGTCCCACGGCCTCACAACAATCCAACGAATGGCCCGCTCCGAAACCGCCTGGCGCTCCTCTGTCACCCTCCGCCACCAAATGGCTCTCGCCCATCCTCAAAACCCAGCAATCCCTCTCTTCCCCGCCCAGAAAATGTCAGACTTCAGCAAAACGCCCTACACTCTCTGGGACTTCTTCCCAGCAACCTACACCTGCCCACACGATATCCAGCGCGTGGGCCGCCTCGGCGATGGCGGGAAATGGGTCTGCGGCATGTCACTGTACGAAGCCAAACCCGCCGTAGCAGTCTCGAATCCTCACCAGCCTCGAAGGCCCTCAACAATCATCTACAGTTTCGGCGTCAACGACGAAAGCACATTCGAAGCTGAAATGCTCGCGCGAATCCCAAGCGCCCAGATCTTCGCGTACGACTTCAGCGTCGACCGGATTGGGAGCCAGATTCCACCGGCTCACTCTGCACGCGTGCATTTCTCAAAATTGGGACTGGGGGGACAGGATGAGTTTAGCAAGACGCCGCAGTTCTTTACGCTGCAGACGCTGATGGATCAGAATAAGCATACGTATATCGATATCTTGAAGATTGATATTGAGGGTGGCGAGTATACGGCGCTGGATGCGTTTATGGATGCTTGCGATCGCACCGGGGGCATTATGCCGGTTGGGCAGGTGATGATTGAGTTGCATTTGGTGGATGATCAGCATGTTAATTTCGAGAGGTTTACGAAATGGTGGGAGAGGCTCGAGGGCTTTGGTATGAGACCTACGTGGTTGGAGATCAATTTGCTGGCTGTGACGCTGGGGAACGGGAAAACGGATCCGAGGTGTGTGGAGTATGTGTGGGTGAACGCAAAGGATGACAAGAGCATTCTGTTACAGGAGTAAAGCAAAGGATTTGCTATGCTCGGTCTTGTTTCTTGACAAAAAGATTATTTTAGGATGCACATTGCATATACTGCACAGGAAAGGCGTTTGGGCGTTTGGATAGAAGGGCTTTAAATAGCACCCGAAACCAGAAATGAGATTCAACAATTCTAAAAACTTCAGCCTTCATTTTGTTGAAACTTGTAAACGCTGTGTTTAAAGCAGCGGTTATTAGTAGAGCGACCGACTGAAGTTGTGACCATTCTGTGCTCTGATCCCCACGGTCGTCTGTCTGCAGAGAACAGTCTGATGATTGAAGTTAGAAGAGAACACCTTCGCACGGCTTGATATTGAAGAATTCATTTTTGGTTATTTCAACTTCCAAACAAGGGTATCGTAAAGGCAAAGCTATGACTACACCAAAATGCTCCTGATCTGCCTCCAACCATCCAGACCTATATAATGTCCTATCAACCATGTCCGCTTGCTCTTGCAACTCGACCAGCACCATGCCATTTCATGCCATATCATCATTCGTATCTTCGAACCCAAATCATAAAGCATCTCCCGTTCCACCATTGGGCATCACCGCCCAGTATACACCTCCAACCCCGGCTGATGATTGGGGCTTCCCGCACTCCCCGAACTCTTCACACTGGCATTACTCCTATCAACACTCTGCCGCGAACTCCGATTCCTACTCAGTGGAAAACTCGGTATGCGACTCGACAAGCCAAATCCAGTTCTCGAGCCTGCACTCGTTGACAATCTGCCACTCACCGGACTTGTCCCCATCAACCGCCCACTCCCAATACTCAAACTCGACGATCTTCCCCCGCCATCCTGCAAGTTCTCCACGAAGGCCGCTGGGAAGAGACCCCATTTTCCTTTACTGTTTTGACCGGACCAGCACCATTGATCCTGGAACGTGTAGCCTATACAACTTATCCTATCTCCCTTGCTGAACTTCAGCCAGCCGCCATCTTTGGTGTCCTTTGGCTTAAAGTCCCAGCGCGCAGTGGCAACCAAGCTACTTTGCGGGTTCATGAGGACGTCTTCTTTGGCTGGCGTATCGAGCATGAACTCGCTTGCTGGGAAGGCTCCTCTTTCCCCGTCGTGATATCCCATACACCATTTGCCGCCGAAGCGTTCGGGGAATGTGATACCTACTATTCTAGCTCCATTTGCGAATTTGAGGACGGGGTTACCTTCGGGGTCGCGGGAGTTGCTGCGCGTATTTTTGGGGTGGTGAGTGCTGATCGCCTGGCCGGAGGGTCGGGTGGCTACTTTCTGGGCGATCTCGATCATGCTGTATGCTGCGGTTGACGGTTGGGGTGTGGTGAAGTGGACGTCGAAATCGACAACTTCGGGAGGTTGGAAGCCGTACAAAGTAACAATGCCTGAGATGTTCGGGAGAGGCCGTTGATGTTTGGAGAGGTGGCGAAAAAGTTGGGAGACTGAGAAGAAAACCGTGGCATCGTGTTCTTCGGTTGTTTTGTGCTCGTCGATGCAGAATATACACTTTGGTAGATTAGCATTATTGCAGCACAAGAGGGTGGCCAACGTACTGCGTAGATTGGCTCTTCTACCGAATTGGTCTTCAGATGGCATTTAGATATGAATCTCTGACGCCATCTTATGCCGCTGTTACCATAGATACCGGAGCCTATAAAGTGTCAGCTGCTGTTTGTGAAAAATTGGCTGGGTTACATACGTTCGAGTAACTTGTCCTTCTCCACCTCATTCCAACCCACTTCATATGAACACTTTATACACCTCGCAGATAATGCCACGTTATAATTGCCCTGATAGGGCTGTTAGTATCCTGCGTTATTAACGAAGTCAAGGCCATAAGATGTATACTTACAGATGGCCTTTTCACAACTTTCAAGCCATTCTCTCCTCTTAATATTGCTTTTGCTCCTTCACAGAAACCACCAAATTTATAGAACGAAGTATCATGTCGTATCGGATAGTCAATAGATTTCATGGACGCAGTCGGTGTCGGCTGATGGTAGACGTCGTCAGATCCAACAACTATCTTCTCGTTCTCATAATCAATGCCATTCGCAACCTCAAGGCCAGGTTCAACTCCTTTGCCAAAATCTGGAGTCTGAAGAGTCGTAGCCAAAACGCCTCCACCAAGACTTCCCCACGTAAGGTTATCAGTACCGCCTGAACTTCGATGCTCACTAAGCGGCGGGCTCAGTGGTGCAGCTCGAAGACCAAATATCGAATCTTGACTATCTTTCCTCTGAGACTGGCGCTCTGGGATAGAACTATGCCGCGATCCTTGGGAAGCCTGGCTTCTTTGCCTGGTCATTAATGTGCCGTAGCCAAAAGCAGGTCGTGGACCGCTTATGGGACTTGCAGCCAGTCCTGAGCTGCCAAGTGCAGGAGAGGTGATCAGCGGGCCATCAACGAAAGATTCCCTTTCCTTATCCTCATCGATGGAAGAAACTGATTTCCTTAAGTCGTTCAAAAATGACAGCCTCGACTGCCTCCTCCTTTCCAGGAATTCTTCATTCGCATCGACCCGGAACCTCACCACGTCTCTGGAGATTAAGCGATTTTCTGCTTCTGGAAGTGATGAAGGTGAGATGTCCCGAGAGGACTGTCGGCGCTGCGACGAAGCTCCAGGACTGGTCATAGGTGCGCCCAGATGGAATTGTGATGGACTATCGATAGCCCATGGGTTCTTCGGCTTCATAGGCTCTGGGGGACTTTCAACGAATGGCGAAACAATCTGAAGAGATTCAACGGGCGAGATACACTTGGCCGTAGCCGGTAAGGGCTTTCGTAAGGTAGGTAACCTCTCCGGTCTCATGCTCGCAAGCTGTGTCCTGTCATCTTTCGGCTTCTCTTGCATAGGGTTTTGAGCTGCGAGCAGTCGATCCCCAAGAGCATTCAAAATATTTATACATGTCGTGCTGCAGTTCTGTGCTTCCTCCTGCGCATCTACACATTGTGCTGGATTGAAAGAATCAGGATCCTCCTCGATATCGTCGATTCTGTCGCGGACTTCATTCTTGAGGTTCTTTAACTGGTTCTGGATCGCTTCTAGAGGCCAGTGAATTAGCAATGAACTACGAACACGGCGTCTCCATAAAATTTAAAGCCGGATCAACGCACTATCCTCTACCAGCGCTCTGGTATACGATTCTCCACATCTCGCAGCATTTTGGCGATAGGTATCAGCGACCGCCTGTGAACTCCGTTCCAACGATTTCTGTAGGATCTGGGCAGCTTCGGAAATCTGCAGCGCTTGCGCAGCTGGCACTGTACTTGCAGATGCCGTGAGCCTGCCAGCAACCTTGATTCCTGCTTCGATCGCCTTAAGTAGAGCTCTTACGGGTGCGACGAAGTCGTCCCCCATTTCGCCCGTCGTCGCTCGTCGCTCGTCGCTCGTGCTCCTCGGTTCAAGGCCGGCGGCCAGGGATCGCAAGGTCCAATTCTTATCGCCCGCGTGGTCGATCGTCGCGATGGTTGGTTCCTGGTTACTGGGTCTTTCCTATCTTGTCCTGTCGCTCTGTATGGTTTGTGGGCGAAGGAGGAAACTGGAAGAGAGTGTTCACGGGAGGTTGTACGAGGTCAAGTGAAGTGAAGTTCGTATGGCCACATAGACGTGCGACTCCGGTCGGTCAGTCGGTCTTGGTCTTGGTATTGGAGAGGAAATGCAGTCCAGCGGCTCTGGCTCTGTAAGATAGCTGGAGGCTGGGCTGTATGGGCCCACACGTCCGCCCGCCCTGTGTTTCGTTCGCAGTGAGGGGGAGAAACGAGAGGGAGGGGAGCTGGACAAGCCACAGGCTTCTGCCTTACCTTAGAGCACTCACAGTTCGCTCTAATACTGCTGTAAACAGCCTAGAGGCATCGTACTATCGAGGGTCTCTTAGGGCTGTCAGGGCTGTGCATGAGTGCATTGCCCTGTCCCCAGAAGATGGGACGAATAGTGGCCTTCCCTTGCGCTGCTCTGCCACTTCACGTGGGGGAGACATTTGGTCTTGTGGTACACGGGGAACAGCGGAATAGAGGGCTGTGAAGACCCAACTGACGCTTAAAACTGAAGAAGAGAAGACAGAGAAGCAAAGTGGAGATGGTACTTTTGTCTTTACCAGCATCCATATAAAATATCCCAGACGTACGTCACTTTGAAGATCCAGCACATGGGTACTTGAGATTCCCTACCAAAATCCCTCAAGTGAGGCTTCCGTCTCAGACAACTCCACCTCTGATCCCTATCTGACAGCTCCCCACACTCTGCCCTCCACCAATAACAAGCTTAACAAGCTCAACATTGGCACGATGTGATCCGAGAGATGTATCCCTGTATAAGTTCCGGGCAGGACATCTTTGGTCATCCTTGGATCAAGCAACCCTGTCGTTGACGATGGAAGAATCAAAAATGTCAGCCTGGAGGCTTCATGTACCGAGTCCCTGGGACGATATTAAGACATCTGCGCGATTAAATATTGACCAACGAGATGGAAGGCTGTCATCGAAATCACGTCTCTCGGTTTTTATTTTCCACTTCTTTCCTGTGTTACAATTCGTGTGGCGAGATGCTGTTTTGAGATGCCATGCACCAAAGTCGCAAGACACGAAAGGTCTCTTATGCACCTATCAGAATTTCCGCGAACAGTCACCAAATGATCCATTAAATCAGAAACATTTTTATGTTACTGAATGCTCTTTTAACTCTTAACCACTTTATAAAGAGAAAAGGAGCTTTGAAGCGTTGGTCGGCTCAAGACGTTCCGCCGAAGCCGGTTGAGTTTCCCGGCTTGGTTTGAGATACTCGGTGAGCAGACAAGCCAGCGAGCTGTAGTAGCCCTTCGTCCCTTCAAAACCCGGTTTGAAAAACTTTGGCGAAACGAAAACGCCATGATGAAAGATAATTAGATAGACAGTATTCAAATCATATTGAGAAAAGAAAGAATCTCCAGTGTCAAGCAGTTGTACCGCCAGCCTTGTCTCGCAAACCCCCAAGAAATCAATCGCATGAGCATCACCAAATCCCATCCGAAACAACAAACAACCGCGCGCGCGCACCACCAAGCGCCCAAACGAACACGAGCGAGACACAACGAAGGAGCGAAGAAAAAAAACAAGAGCCTCCTCCTTACAGCCTCAGACTGCTATGTGCAACAAAAAATTTGTGCAGAGTGCAAAGACCAGACCCTCCCCGCGTTTCGATCCCTTTCCTTCCTTGTCCTCCCTCAGCTCAGCTGTAGAGGGAGATCGACAATCGCTACGGGGACGTTAGTCTGGGATTTATGCTTTTTTTGGGGGCCGTTGGCTTCGCTGGCGGACCTGGCGAGCTGGCCCACGGGCTTTAGGAGCAATTTGTGTTGAGGCACGTGGATTGGACTTTTCCACGGTTTGTGTTCTGCCTCCCTTCTTCTTCGTTTTAATGAAGCTCAGTCTCAGAGAGAGTCTGGATCATCACAAAGCTCTCAAAGGCATCCTAGAATCATTTCATAAACCATCGCCTTTGAAGCCCCGGTAACCCAACGTTGTAATCGGAAATCTCAAATCTCAAAATGCCCATCACGAAAAGCGAATGCACTAATTTCTATTTTAAACTCCCGAGTGAGTTTCTTGTTGCACATCGCATGCGCTGCCCGGTGTTCAGTCTTGCATGAGTAGCGCGGTTGATGCGAGGGAGCGTTTCCCATTCGTTGGTGGAAGGGACCCCCGGCACATCGAGGCATCATGGACGGAGAAACAAGAGGGCGCTAGTATTTTCTGTTCCCGTTCCGGGAGGTTTAACTTTATGAAATATTCCGAGCATCTCATACCACTTTGGTTCAGTACATCTGTACAAGACTAACCTTACGTTCCTGTGAATCTGTAGATGTAGCTACAGAAATGCTGTCAAGCAGGTATCAAACACCCAGTCCAACAGCAAAATTCACGAATTCCAATCTAATAAGCACTTCCTACCTCTCAACTGAAGCCCTTCACTCTTCGAAGTCGGCACAAGTTTATTCGTTCCCACCGCCCCTCTACTATCACCATCAGCAGCAGTCACCTCACCCGCATAGCTCTCCCCCCACAACATGCTTCTATCCCCAGACGAATGTGTCAAATCACTCCTCTCCGACGCAACAGTAAAGCATCCAAGGCTGCGAAGAACCTACCCAACAGCAGCAAGCGGTGTCAACGACAGATTCAAAATCGGCGCCGAAGTGATTGGGTCTTAAGCCCGAGGACAAATGAGCCTGTAAACATGAAGCGGCGTGTCGCTAAACAGGCCATGTCAAATCAAATGTAAACAACACCTATCCATGATCCCGTTGACGCGCTCGCTAGAATTAGCTGTAACCATGTATCTTCGAAGGTAGTCAATTGGCATTAGATCTTAACATGAGAGTTGATTTCCCGCTGCAATTGGTATATATTGATGCTTGAACTTGGATGAGAAAATGCACCGTCAACTAGAAACGTCGAAATTGATTATGTGTTCGCAGCACCCTGGATTATTCCATCAAAACATCGAGATCCAGCTCTTCGACTTTCTGAGCATGCTATACAGTTAGACATGGTTGTAAGCACCGTCATTGCCACAACTCCATAAACTCCATACCAAACGCTACATTACGCACTCACGCCTTCCTCCCCCTCACAATCCTCTTCAACCTATCCAACCCAAACATCCTCGGCAAAATCCTATCAAAGACCCAACTCCCCAACCACGTATAAACAAACCAAACCAACGCACTCTTATTCCCCCTCCAAAGCCACTTCTTCTGCCTCCAAGCCGGCTTCAGCGCCTCCCTAACCACCCCCCTCGCATAATCATCCGCCTTCATCGCCCCATCCTGACTATGCTTAACCCTCCTCTCAAAGTCCTGACTAATATCCAAATACAGACTCTCCTTCCTCAGCACTCTATCCGTCCTCGCAATGCGACTCTGCACGCCTCCCGTCACCACAACCAAGACCCTCACATCGAAGGGTTCGAGTTCGAGACGCAGGGTTTGCGAGTAGGAGTGCAGAGCGGCTTTGGAGGCGTTGTAGACGGAGCCGAAGACGTAGGGTATTATGGCGGCGACGGAGCCGATGTTGAGGATTAGGCCTTTGGAGGCGATAAGGAAGGGGGTGAAGGATTGCGTTATGGCGATTACGGCGAAGAGGTTGGTCTCGAAGCAGCCGCGGGCGTCGTCGAGGTCGACTTCGAGGGCGGGCATGGTACAGTTGCGTCCTCTGTTCAAAGAGAAACATTAGCCATGATCCAATCTTGGTTCGGGTGTGACTGCCAGAATATAACTCCGCTGTAAGTGCAATGAAGGGGAAGAGACAACACACGCATTGTTAACCAGGATGTCCAGCTTCCCGCCCGTCAACTTCTCAACTTGCATCCTAGCATCCGCAATACTTTCACTACTCGTAACCTCGAGACTAAGTGTTGACATGCCCAGCGCCTCGAGGTCTTGGACAGCTTCCTTCGTTCTTGCCGTCGCTATGACGTGCAGACCTAGTTGGTTCAAACCTTATTAGCTTCGTCCCGTCTTTGGCAACCGTGTTGAAAAGAGGACTTGTTTGATTTCATTGTTTGCTGACCTTTGGCGTGAAACTCCCGAGCAAGAGCATGGCCAATTCCTCCTGGGGAGCAGCTGTGGCTTGCAGTCAGACTTGCATGCATTTATGGTGGGGGAGGACGAGACCCATTCATCCGGGGGTTAAGGTGCAACATACCCAGTGATGAGAACACTTTTTCTCGACTTTACAACAGACATGGTGTATGTTTTTGCTTGTATGAGTGATGAAATGGAATATGCTTTGTGTTGGAGGTTAATTGTCGTTGAAGTGTAAATATTTTGGTCGGAGGGACATCTTGCGAGGTCCACAATGTTGAGCCGAGGCTACTGGTTAGTGTACTGAACCCCTGAAGTTCACAAGGATGGGCTTGGATGGGGAAGGATGGACGCTACGCGACCAGGATCTCACATCGGCAGTGGAATGGAAGTGAGGTCAGAAAGCTCTCATGTATTTTCTCCAGATACAATAATCCTTCGTGCTTGAAGCAACTCTATCATGACTTTCGAAACTTTTGTGACTCCTCAAAGAGCTCAACCTTATCAGCCGTGACTGCACCTGCAACTCAACGTAAGAAATCTGAACAGCAAAAAAAGAAACGTTTGAAGATCTCCTACAGGAGATGTGACAGCAAGTCTAGAAGCAAGATATGTGGATCATGGGAGAGATGTTCCTTCACCAAAGCCATCGGCGACCAATATTACGCCTCGCGACTCTGCCAAAGTTATATCCACCATAAGACGGAGGACCATATGGCTGTGGAGTGGTGGTTGGGATTGGACCGTATGCATATGAGTAGCCGCCGGGAGATGTTGGAGTCTCGACAGGTAGATCAGCGGTGGAAGCAGATGTGATGAGTGTAGATGGGATCGAGGATGTCTCCGTTGAATCAACAACCGACGACTTGGACGAGCTCGTGAAAGCGCCTGCGCAATGAAGTTAGCTAGGCTCAAAAGTAGTCAAGACCCTGACTCACCATCAGCTGTCGATGTAGCTTCCGATGGGTCCGATATGAACGTATCAGAGACAGAAGAGCTCTCTCCAGGACCGGTAGATGAGACTGTGCTGCGTGTCACTGTGCAAGACGTGCTGCTTGACAAGTATGTGGTTGAGGTCACAAAGACTGTCGAAACAGAGGACGATCCCGTTCCAGTTCCACCCAAAACCCCAGAGGACGAGTTGCCTGGATATGGAACGCTGCTGGTGGTCAATGGAAGGATGTAGGTGAACGAGCTCGAGACGCTAGCCGATTCGGTCGTCGCGATACCTATGGCGGAACTTGTTTCCGTAAAGCTTGAAACACCGGTTCCGGTGGGAAACGCGAGCGAGCTTGTATTCGAGAGGAATCCATATGGAGAGGAAGAAGACAGTGAGGTGGCAACTCCGATAGCAGAGCTAGTCTCTACGACGAAGGTACTTCTGGTTCTAGTAGGACCACCGACAGAACTCGAATTGGACGGGAAGCCATACGGAGCAGATGAACTTAGCGATGTCACAACCCCAATCGCAGAGCTTGTCTCGGTAAGGCTTGAATAGCTGCCAGTTCCAGTAGGGCCAGCTACAGTACTGGAATTGGAAGGAACCCTGTATGGCGGGTACAATGATGAGGAAGAAGTGAAGATGCCATCATTTGTACTGGTAGACGACGAAAAGCTTCCTGTACCAGTAGGGACATAGCTCGAGTTTGAAGGAATTCCGTAGGGTGCCGATATGGTTGAGCTGAATGGCCCATGATCGGAGATTGTTGATGAAGAAAGGCTTCCGGTGCCTATTGGACCCACGGTCGAAGTCGAATTGGAAAGTGGGAAGGGAGCGGATGTGGTGACGGTCTGGGTGATTTGAGAAGTGATTACGGTAGTACTCAGATCCTCGCTCGAAGAGCTGGGAACTGAAGTTGATGGCTGTGTATAATCAATGCTGCTCTGCGATGTCGATGTGAATGAACCTTCCGCTGAAGAAGTCGTGGTGGGTATCGACGACATTGAGGAGCTCACAATATCACTGGTAGATGAAGACAACAGGACGCTGCTTGGTGATGCGACAGGCAAGGATGAAGCGCTAGGTCCTGTTGAGACGCACGAACAGGCAGATGATATTGCTGATGGTGAGTCCTTGCACTGGGATACATAACTGGGAAGGCCTGTGGTTGCCGTGTTGATGGTCGTCGTGTATGTTGCACAGAATTCTGCAGCAAGCGATAGTGAGCGAATGACTTGACGAAGACAATTGTTCTTGTTACATTTCGAGGGCTTCACTGTGGTGGTGGGAGGAGACGAGTTGGTTGGAGAGTATGGCTGAGAGCTCGTGCTCGATGTGACTACCCCACCAGCAGTCGAGGTAGTTTGTCCTGGGATCGAAGTCGCCGAAGTTGACTCGAGAGCACTGGTTGTTGGCACATATGTATCTGAGCTCAGAGTGCTTGACGAGGAGATCGATGTGCCGATAGCACTGGACGTAGTTTCGCCCGAGCTCAAAGTCGAAGAATCCAATGGGAGGTCAGATGATGTGCTGCTCTTAATTTCAGAAACTTCTGATGATATCGACAATCCACTGCTAGTACTCGGAGAGGTATACAATGGTGGAGACGATGTCGTACTGGTGAAACCACCATCAGCAGTCGAGGTCTGGAATGTTAACGAAGCAGAGTCTGTGGCTGTCGATACTCCGGAGCTGAAGACAAAGCTCGAGGCTGAAGATTTTTCGGACGATATATCAGAGCTGGAAGTGTAGTCTGGTGGGGACACAGTTGGTAGGTCAACAATTGACGAGCTCGATGAAGTTTCCGGGGTAGGGACTGTGAGTTGACATGTGAGTGACTGGTCGCTTGAACAAATTCTTCATGGCTTACCAGTATAAGGATCAGATGAGGTTGCTTCACCATCAGAAGTAGCAGTTGACGAGACTGGTGTGGATGTTTGCGGAACAGTTGGAGCTGGACCGTAGCCTGGGTAGGTATAACCTCCATACGCAACAGGATTACCAGCGTAAACACTGTACTGGCGAGGAATATTGGCGACATCATCAGCCTTGTGGTTTGCACGAAACCAGTTGGCAAGGCCATGAATGCCTGGAGCCAGTGCTAGAAGGACGCATCCTGAAGCGAGAGAGAGTTTGTTGACTCTCATGTTGATCTGCAAAACAAACCGCGTCAGTACGTGTTATCGTAACCAGAGGTGATATGAAGACGATAAGATATGCTCACGGTAAATGACTGTCACTTTTCTGGCTTCTTAGTGGAGGACAAACGAGTGTGATGCTACTTGAAGCTGTCAACGAATGATGGGAGGTACGATGCTGTTTGGTTAGTACCGCTGAACGTTGTCGACACCCAATACTTCGATGGAGGTGATACCGAAGACGCAGTTTGAAGGTGAAGAAGAAAGAAATTGAGACGAACGTAGGATGCGAGAGAGGAAGATATAAGAAAGCAAAAAGACGTAATAGGTGATCAATATGGGAAGGGGGAAGCTCGCTTCGGACGGGAGGACTCTTCCGGGCTCGCCCACTCCAACTGGAAAGGGGAGGCACGTTTGGCGAAACCTCAACAAACCAGACCAGCCTGCCACATTTGGAAGCATCGTAGGTGGAGTATGGGATAAGAGGCAGATGGGGGCCGGTCATTTCGTTCAGTTTCGTCACGTCATGAACTTTCTTGTTTCAACAGGACGTACGATGTTGAGTACCCGGTCCGTTTGTGCTCGAGTGAGTGAGGAAAGAACGAGGCCATACCCCACTCAACACGAATTGAGGAGGTAATCTACGCTCGAAGGACAGAATTTCAACGGCAGACCATGTTTTCTTCACTTGGAGAGCGTCTCAGTCATCGAGCTTCCAGTTCTAGATGTGTATGTGGAGTTTCACAGCATTCTATCCGAGTGAGGAAGAGGCTGAGTGCAGGTCATCTGCCGTTTATCGACTAGGCAGGGGAAAATCTCAACCGATATGCAGCTTCCCATCGTGCCTGGCCTTCCAGCGAAGACCCCTCTTTGGAGTTGTCTTTGGATGAGAACTCGAGAGCCGTTTGTGTGCAAGTTGAGGGCTCGATTCGGTGGCTACCGCATCGGTCTGAGCTCGGCTTCACGGGACATATGTTTTCCACATCTCGTGTCACTCACAAGCAGCCTCACTACACGACCTCGACATGAGAGGCGTGACACTGATCGCCTGCAAACGCACCGTTGACCTCGGATACCAGCTTCTGTGCTCGCGGAGTTCTGTTTGCAAGAGCCAGAAAGGCGATGTGTCATTGGTGGATGTTAGTTTAATATCCTTCGTTTGCACAGGAAAGCTTGTCAGTGCCAGATACAGCTATCTTGTGTGACGGTCGATCACCACCTGGGGGAAATCAGCCGATTTCGACGACCTGACCTGCCACGATTGATGTACAAGGCTAATGTTGTAGGTTGAGATCTCGACGGCAATGCAAGACCTGCATGTTCTGGGTCGTATCCCCTGATTACCTTGATATTTCACTTGAACGAACTACGCAAAGCATTTCCTTCAAACTCAGACCGTGACATAGGCATAGCCATTGGCATTTATAAAGAAATTATGAGATTAGGACTACATGCCCCAAATCAAAGCATTTTTCTCCCCGTTCAACGCCACGCTTTCATGATTCTTCTTCCCTACAAACAGATATGCTTAAAAAGAAGAGGTTGAGAAGTAGAAATAAGACCCTGCGATGTGGCTGCATGCACTCGAAGCCGTGATACGAGGCCCTCGAAGCGACCCGCCTGCAGTATTGCGATCGGGCGGTGATTGCACGATCGACGCCAATCTCGGGAGGCTGCAAATGTGCATTACTCGACTTTCTTGGTTCCTTCACGAGGTTTTGGCGAGGTCATCTCTGTCATGGCGGTGTTGTTACCCTCGATACTGAAAAGGTGGTTAGTACTTGCTTTCAAAATGTTTCGGGAGCTTCGAGCATAGAGCATCAGACCACTGCAGCCTCTTTGCTCAATGTAGAACTCTGAAGGTTGGGGCGGAATGGTACTTACTCTGCAGCCCACAGTGCGGCACCAACTAAGAATTGGTCAGTACCAGGGAATAGTCCGACTCGGGCAGAACATTGCTTACCAGTGTTTGTGAAGGTGAAGAAGATGCTTGCGAATGGGATGAGTTCAAGCAGGGTAGCAACAGTTCCAAAACTATGAAACGTTAGTTTGAAGTGTGGCCGATGTGATGGCGAAGGAAGCAAGGATAGATCGGATACGATGGCCAGGATCACTTCTACCGGCATAATAAAGCTTCCGCTTATGGAGAAATTCCCATCAAGACAGAGTCACACAGCTCCCGCGAGTGGCACAGTGTTGACGTTCCAGGTATATTGCATGATAATGAAAATTGGTATGGGGCAAAAAAACTTACGCAGTGTATGGAGCTGTGTTCTCCTTCAACCAGGCCTCCTTTTGTGGGTTCGACCACTTCTTCAGCTGGAAGTACTACGCAGATGTCAGAGAATGTGTGTTTGGGAGTTAAAGGGGCACTTACGCGAGTGTGGACGGAATTTCCTCTGGAACGACCTTGCAAAGCTACGAAGATGACCGTGCCCACAACAGGGATGAAGTTGAGGGGCAGGTACATAATATAGCGAATGAATGCCTTAGGGGTGAACTTCTCGAACGGCGATTTGATGAGCTTGCCGAGCTTCTCCATTGGATCATTAAAGTTGCCAGACTTCAGCTGACGGCCTTCCGAGAGAACACCAGTCTGTCTGCGAGAGACCAAGACACCATCAAATGTATCCACCAGGGCATCTTGTAGCAAGAATGTTCGCGAGAGGAGATTGATCAGGGTGGACGATTCGCTGAGGGTGAGCAGAATCGTGGTGAAAGCGGCCAGAGGACCGTTGACGAATACGAGCACGGCAAGTTGCGGCAGATATGCGACCAAGAACATGGCCACAACCACAACAACAGAGAGGGACAAGGTTGGGACGAGCTTGGATAGGAGGGGCTTCCAAAGAGAGCGGTGGCTCAGGAAATAGAAAATGCCCTGGAAGTGTCAGTACCTTTCAAGAGCTTTGCAAATGAGACATGGCACAAAACAACATACCTTGATGGGATACAAGTAGGCACCAGACTTAGCAGCAGATTGGGCCAAAGCCTTGGCCTTGTTGAAGTCCTCGATGCTGCAAAACTCTTGTCAGTTTGATTCCCACGCAAGGTGCAAACGCATGTGTTCCACTCACGCCACCTCTTTGGCTTTCGCCTTGGTCTTGTCCATGGTGCTTGACATCTTCGAAGATTTTCTATTCTTGTAGAATTGTTTATTGGGCTCTGAATGTGTGTAGGTACGAAATTCACGGAACATTCCCAGAAGAGGTGGCAGCGACTTGGTATATAAACAGTCCAGCTCCAGCCTCGAGGTTGAATGATCGCGCCAAGCTTTGTAAAAGTCAGTGACGTCGTTGTGGCTGAAGCTCCCCTCGCTAAGTATTAGCGGATCCCCCCCCGCGTTTTCAGGGGCAGGCAGGCATGTGAAGATCGGATGATGCAGCTTTGTCTTTTCATTTTGTGTGGAAGGACCGCAAAATCTCAAATATCTTTATCATCGTCATCACTTTGGTCTAGACATTGTTCAGAAACTTGCTATACTTGAAGATCTTGCTCGATGTATGAGTTTCTTTGAAAACACTTTTCGCCAGCCTGCGCTGCCTGTAAAAGCGAGGGAAGTAAATACAGATTACAAAGATCCAACCCTGCCCACATACACCTTGTAATGTTTGCCCAGTATCCCGATCCTCACATCCGTCATCAGACTAGTAAGCGTAGAACACCTGTGTCTCGTCTGCATTTTGTCTGATCTTCTTGTTCGTCCTCTGAAGCCAAAATCTCAAGGCCCAAGACCCTGCAATCGTAGCAAAGGCAAAACCACTGTTGGCCCCCATACCAATGAGGTATTTCGGTCCATCAGACTTAGGGTAGAGATAAGCTGTGTAGATGTAGCTTGCATTCGCAACGACGTTGACGATAGAAAGTGAGATAGCTTTCTTCTCAGTTGTCTGTCCCAAAGTAGCAGAAACCCAGCCCAAGATGACCGAGTTGACAGCGTATGCTCCGGATGCAAAGAGGAAGCAGGAGACATATCGAGCTGCAGTATTCATAGTAACACAGGAGATGATAAAGCCGACCATGGCGAATCCCATGCTGATAGTGATGTGCCAGGTCCGTTCATTCAGCTTTCCAGAGGTGAGACCAACGAAGTACCCAACGAAGCCAGAAACGAGGTATGGTGGGCAAGTGAGAGCCAAGGTGATGGTTCTGTTGAAGCCAAGTGAGCCGATGACGGTGGGAAAGAAGTTGTTGAATGAGCACGCCGAGAGATGCATGTTCTGGATGAAACACAGGAGATAGAGTCGAGGGTCACTGATGGCTTGTTTGAATCCCTCTCTTGCACCCTTATTAGGGGCGAGGCCAACGGTATCTTTTTCGATTCTGTCGACAGCGAGAAGTCTCTCTTCAGGTGTTAACCACTTGGTGTTTCCAGGATGATCTGGGAGAAGTATCATGGCAGCCATTGCTACACCGAAGGTAACAACTCCTTCGATAATGAAAATCCTATGAATTGGTCAGAGAGATTGCACATGATTAGAAATTGTAGACCATAACGAGAGACGTACCATCGCCATCCTTTGATCCCTTGGGCACCGTCGATAGAGTTATAGACGGCCGCAGCGATCAATCCAGCGAATGAGGTTGCGAAAATATTTCCACTGTACAGGATCGCAATACGCGTGGCTACCTCCTTCCTGGTATAGAAGATACCGAGAAGATATAGGGCACCAGGATCTATTATTGGTCAGCTCTGCAACTATGTTATTATGGTCAGGTAGAAACTCACAAAATGGTGCCTCGGTGATTCCGAGGAAGAATCTGACCGAAACGAGACCAGCATAGTTGTGAACCAAGGCTGTGAGAGCAGAGACGACAGCCCAGGCAGCCATGCAAGCTCCCATGTAAATTGAAGGGCGGATTTTTGTCGAAGACATCAACATGTTGGAAGGAATTTGCATGAGAAGATATCTGCAAGTCATCAGTCTGAAGAACCACATGATGAGAGACAGCGGATTTACCCAACGAATAGAATGGATATACATGTGTTGTATCTGCAGATAGGTTAGGATTGTCTCCCTATTCTAGGAACGAAACCTCTCACTGTGAGCCGACTAGACCCAAATCATCCTCCAGACCACCAAGTCTAGCATTTGCGATGGCATTTCGATCCAGATAATTCATGAAGTACATTGCCCAGAGGATGGGCATGACTCTGAAATCGAGCTTTCGCACCAAAGCGATCTCAGCCGCGTCAGTCTTCCCAACAGCACCGGAATAGTCGCCAATACGGTCCTTGCCAGCGACCTCGAGATCTTCATTGTGGCGGGCAATATCTGCCTTCTCATCTGAAACTCGTGTTGCCATTTTGTGAGAAGTCTGTTGTGTGTTCAAAAGAATAGTAGTAGTTGGTCGGGTTCCTGAACTCAACACTGGAGAGACTGTTGGATGGAGAGTGATGAACTTGAGAATGGGGAAGTGACGGGGGTGATATATAGACGAACAAGATGAAATGAGATGACGAAAACATGGATCTAATGTCCACTTCAAAGGCTTCCCCCGGACTCCACAGCTGCCATTCTCCAGACTCCAGAATCAGGACTCCTCAATCCCTCGGTGAAAGGGTCATTTAGTCGCAGCTGTCACACTGGACCCCGAGTTTTGCGGGGTGCGGAGAATTGGGGTTGCTCGCGTGGTATTCGGAGAAGCGCTACGCCGGCACCTCAGGGGTGGCTTGTTGCGAGGACTTTTCCTGATTCGGGGAGACTGTTGTTTGTTGAATTTGTTTTCCGTTCAGATGAGTCTGTCAACATTGCCGTGATTCTTACTCTACTGTGTGGATTTTGAAAAATGGAGTCTCGAGAGTGAAAAACATGAGCAAACACTACCATCAATTCTATTCCCGCATTCACCATGTGTTCTTGGACATTGACCTCAGAAACTTGACTCTCTTGGATATCCTATGATGAATTCAATGTGTTTCTCCCATTTCTCATTTTGGTCAATCTCTATCTGGTATGGTATTCATTTACTCTCGGTTGAGTTGATGTCATGACATCTATGGCTATTCCCCCGGAACACTGGCCCTCTCCATCCAGAGCCCCCACCAGTACCAAATTTCCAATTAATTTGAATCAAAAATATGCAATAGTCTTCGAAATTACCTCAAGACTACAACATATAGAGCTGTCAGTCGGGTACTTATGGGTCAGTGCAGTATTGTGTAGCCCACTTCAACTTCACTGTTCATACGTCATGAGTCGGTTGCGGGGTTGAATCTGACTGTGTTGGAGATGAATTGATTCGGCTATCAGGCATACATCAAAGCATTTCTGTCTTGGATATACTCCTGTTGATGTCCATCACGAGACGTATCTGCTTCCCCACTGCACCCTTTAACCCGCTGAAGAAGCCTTCTCGTAGCCCGTCCAAGTACAACTCATAGGCAGGCATATATACCTGTACTGTTGGTTAAACTATTAGTATTGTGCTTCCAACATTTCCTAGCGCGCAGAGGAACGGCACTCACCGAATTTGACAACTTGCTCATCTGTCATCCCACTCCCCTTCTTCTCTAGCAAAGCATGTTCCTGCTGTGTCCTCCAAATATACACATTCGCCAAATCATCCGTGTCAAGATGTACAAAGAAGTCGAAATTTTGCGGCCCCATGAAGCCTCTGTTGTAGTTTTCAAGCTGCTCGTTGACCCAGAGCAAGTGACTCACGTCATGATCGGCAAGTGTAGAGGTTGAGTAGTCGGACTCGGGTGGACTTTCGGATTCTCCTGTTGATGATCTAGTCTGTACCGCTTCTTTCTGTTTCTTCTCGACTGCTTCCTTCTCAATTGGTCTGAATCCTACACACCATCCCTCGAAGATGACAACGTCCACAGGTCCCTTCACAGACCTCCACTGGTCCCGAGGTGCCCGGTCACCATCACCTTGGAACTGACTCTTGTCAAATGATGGAATCCATATTTCACACCCTGGTTTCTGGAACTGCTCGAAGAATTCTTTGGCCAGCTGTGTATCATGCGTGCCGGGCTGCCCTCTGGCTCTCAGCAGCTTGATTTCAGGGTTGTCATTTCGAAGCGCTTGCCGTTCCTTATGTGGGAGATAGAAATCGTCTAGAGAGACTTCGATGGCGTTGTACTTGTGCTTCTCACACAGTTCTTTGACCAACGCTGATGCGAGGTGGGATTTTCCGGAGCCTGTGAGATCTCTATAAGCTTGATGTGTTCACGAACGTGAGGTTGGCGCCGGCCACATACCTTGTAAACCAGTCACTCCCAGTATGAAAGGACGGTGGCCTTCTCCATGAGACTGACTCTTTGCCTTCTCTTGGATAAGTGGAATGACATGTTCCAACACAACAGGTGCTCGGTTATCCCCCATTTTCAAAGATGTGCCAAGCCTGGACTGCGAGTGGAACTACAACTGTCAGAAGGAAGGCAGTCCACTGGTCGATCTCTGAAGAGACTCAATTGACCCTGTAATGAATCTGAACGTTATCTTCTGCAAGGTGTCAAAAGGCACAGAATCGTGCTCAGGATAATTGGTGTGGAGTTCCAAGAGAGCATCAGCAGGCTTCGGAGAAGCGAAACCCCGCCATGTCCCCTCCGGAGAAGCGATCTTCTTCGACCCCGCGCCACCCTGGCACCCCCACCAAAGCCACTGTTTCTAGACTTTCACCTACCTCGAATATTTGCATTTATATCTTGCAAACAATTTGACTTATTACAATCCATCTTTTTCCTGACATAAGATTCGCATTTGACAAGTTCAACTTCACCAACCATCGAATCAAGAAGACCACATCAAAATATCAAAATGAGTCCTTCACTACTTAAAACTCATCCGAGGTACAAGATTGCCTCGATCCCAGCCGACGGTATCGGCCCAGAGGTCATCGAAGCAGGTGTCACTGTCCTCAAGAAACTCGCCGAAACATTGAAGACATTCGACCTCGACTTCACGAATTTCGACTGGAGTAGCGACACCTACAAGAAGACGGGGAAATACATGCCAGATGATGCTCTGACGACTCTGAAGAAGTTCGACGCTATTTTGTTTGGTGCTGTTGGTGCACCTGGTATGTAATTGAAATAATGTCTCGTTTATAAGTAATTGTTGTGAGTTTTGGCTGACGACGTTTAGATGTCCCTGATCACATTTCCCTCTGGCAGCTCCGCCTAGCAATTTGCCAACCCCTTCAACAATACGCCAATGTACGCCCAACAAAAGTCTTCAAAGGCACTTCATCACCATTACGAAACTGCAAAGCCGGCGAGCTAGACTGGGTGATTGTCCGTGAGAACAGCGAGGGCGAGTATGCAGGTCACGGTGGTCGGTCTCACACCAATCAGCCTTGGGAGGTCGCTACCGAGGTGTCGATTTTCACCCGCCATAGTGTGGAGAGGATCATTCGGTTTGCGTTTGAGGTTGCGAAGGGGAGGCCGAAGAAGCATCTTACGGTTGTGACGAAAAGTAATGCGCAGAGGAATGGGATGGTTATGTGGGATGCTATTGCTGCTGAGGTGGGCAAGGACTTCCCAGATGTGACGGTTGACAAGATGTTGGTTGATGCTATGACTGTGAGGATGGTGCTGAAGCCTGAGTCGCTGGATACGATTGTGGCTACCAATCTGGTAAGTGAATTCTTCATCTATATCTAAGGTTCCTGGGCTAATCGCTTCCTAGCATGCGGACATCTTGTCAGATCTCGCAGCTGCTCTTGCAGGATCCATCGGCATTGCACCAACCAGCAACCTCGATCCATCAAGAGAAAACCCATCTATGTTCGAACCCATCCACGGTTCCGCATTCGATATCACCGGTATGGGCATTGGTAAGACACTTCGCTTCCACGTATGGAAGACCTGTACTAACAAAGTCCTAGCCAACCCAGTTGCCACATTCTGGACTGCCTGTGAGATGTTGACTTGGCTCGGTGAAAAGGAGGCCGCAGACAGTCTTCTGGATATCGTCGAAAGTGTGTGCGAACAAGGGATCATGACCAAGGATCTTGGTGGATCTGCAACAACGATTGAGGTAACGACAGCTGTGTGCAAGGAGATCGAAGCGAGACTCGGGAAGCCTAAGACTGTATGATCGAGCCGGTGTTTAGTTTCATTTCTGTTACCTTCTTGCTGTAAACTATGATTTCATGAAGCGTGCCCTTACAATCAACTTGAATTTCCGTTGGTGCCGATGGTGCCGCCCAAATATAAAATAAGTTCTTCGATTGCAGGCTTGGATCCAGACAATCTTTTCTGCGTCACTTGAGGAATATCCACCCTACACGAGACCAGAGTTACATTGAGATCATTTCACCATCAACTCCAGAAGACTTGAATTTGGCGCGTGGAAGTTGGAACTTGTGCCAGCTTGAGCTTCTGATCTAAATTGGTAAGGCAGCTTTAGTGATCCCTCGAGACCGTTTCGAGACACCTAGGCGGCATCAATCGACGATATCTGCACCCACAGTTGCTAATAACGACTAGCAAATCTCGGCTCAAACATCTGCTCACCCAGCTGATAAGACGCATCCATCAACTGGAAGATATCGCCAACACCATCAAACTGCTCTCCTATGTCGTACATGCCATTCATCATGCTCAGTAGTGCTGGGTCAGCAAATTGGTCCTCTTGAAAAGTGCTCGCAGGGGCTTGAGATATAGAGGTTCCAGAAGCTGGCCTTTGTATGCCACGATCATCTTGATTCCCGCCGTGTTGTGAATACTGCTGTGAGCTCGTTGGCCTGAGGTCTTGCGTGGCTGTTGAGGCTGAGGTAGACTCGTTTCCTCGTAACAAAGTGCCGGGTGGGATCCCAGACATATACTGTCTTTGGCGGCTTTGAACCCCATTTGAAGTTGTGTTAGGAGTCTCGATTGATCTCGAATTACTGCTCCTCGGCGACTGACTACTTTGAGACACATCGAGGGCGCCGTTAATAGATTTGCTGGCCAGGGCTTTGTGCAAATCTCTCAAAGCGGAGGCACATGCTCCTGGCCAGACACTCCCTCTCATGGCTAAGATCTCCAGTATCTTGATGCATCGTTCGGCATCTCTGTGCAAACTTAGGGATTGGTCCACTTTAGCAACGACGTTCCACATACCGTTGAGCTATTTGGAGCGAGTAATGGCCCTCTGATGCAGCATATACAAGTATCAGCCCACTTGGGGAAAGTCAGTATTTACTTACACCGCTTCTAGATCTACACATACCTCATCCAGATGCACCAAGTGAAGCCAGGCCAGCAGAGCGGATTTAGAATTCGCCCGTCACGTGTGCCGGCTTCGTTGATGCCAGTCTGTATATGTTGATAGACCTTTGATACGATCTGTTTCGAAGCCCCAATGCACTTTTGCATTGCTGATGCAAACGTGGAGGAGTTCGGGGCGGACGTAATGACTGGCCGGTTGAGAAGAATAGTTGACTCGTGCTTCTGCACCACCAAGAGCAGTTTGTGTGATTCTTTGAGAGAAGTGTTACTCTGACTGGTCAAGTCTCCGCTGCTTTCTTCGATCTCCATGTAGTGTGGATCAAGCAAATCTTGAGCCTCATTCCACCATTTTGAGATCTCAGAATCTACATGTGCAGCCTCATCTTGGTCGGTCGTACGGTGCATGACTGATTTGTGCCGGAGTTCCAGGATGAGACCCTTGATGTAACCATGACGAGCGAGGAATGCTGGAAGCAAGAGTAGTCGTGGATCTGAGGCAGTCAGTATATGTCTGCACCGGCTCCGGGATAAGTACCATGAGGCTGCTGTACATTTTGAACACCTCCAACATCATCAGCATGAAGTTCCTTGTCGGAATAGCATACATCTACATCATCGTCCTTGATGTCGAGCGGAAGCCCAAGAGATTGAGACAGGTACCTTTCGAGACTATAGATAGCCCAGAAGAGTCTTCGACGCATGTCTGCATCAGCGACAGAAAATTGCTTGAATCTGGAAGGACATCTGTGAAGTCCAAGTTGGAAGGCGATCCTAGTTATCAATCCACCAACCCTTGAGGCTGCATTTAAGCGTAGCATCGACACCAAGAATAACTGTATTGCCACAAGAGCTTGAAGACTAGCTAGTGTTGATGGCTGTAGAAGAATTGGCGTTAAGCATGATATCGCATCGTCAACCGTATTGAAGACTAGGTTTGAAGGTACGAGCTTGCCACGGGCTGGAGGCATTTGTCTTCGGTCGGCCACTGATATCGACAAGACCGAACGGACAGTTATCGACTCGACTAAGCTGAGGCTATGTATCCCGTCTAGCGATACCCTTTCAAGAACCCCGAGAATGCTCGGTGCATGAAGGAATGGAAATGGAGGATGCCAGTTATCCCAATACTGTTTGCTCCAGCTGGCGAGATCATCGAAAGTCATATCATGGGAGGGATGTGAATCAGGAAGTTGGATGACTTCGTTGGGGTACCAAATGCAGCCTGATGGACTTCCAGTTTGTAGCCTGTCATCTTCTCCCGGAACGAGCGCATCATCCACGGATTCGTTTTCTCGGCGGTAGTTCCTGGTGAATGCCGACTGCACAGTTCGTACGAAGTAGATACCGCTTCCACTGCCGACGAAGCTGGAAGAGCCTTTCGATAGACTTGGTCTCATGTGACCGAGCTCTTGGGGAGAAGCGCCTGTCATGCTGGCAGTGGACATGGACTGCCGGCGACGCTTTCGCCTCGATTCGCCATCTTGTGGCGAGTAAGAGTCCATAATATTACGAGTTATGCATATGATAAGTTCGGAAGATGGTCGAGGGCATGCTTCATAGAGGGACACCGGGTGAGATGCTTGTAGAAGGTCGAAGCCTTGGCTGATCTGAATCAGTTTGGAGAGTTTAGGTTTGCGGGGTGCATTCAAGCCTGGGGAACAAGCCAGCGAAGCCTCTAGAACACGGGACAGGACAACAAAACAGCAGCCAACAGCTTCATCAGTCGTCAAGTATTCACGTAATGAAACCGTTTGCAGTTCTCCGAATATTTACATATATGTACCTTCCATAAGCCTTCATGGCTCTATAAGATGACCGTCTAAGCTTTAAAGTAGTGGTAAGTTCGTTTTTTAGCGACATTTGTACGATTACGACAAAAATGTCACATTCCGTTGTCACATGAACTCTAGAAATCACTTCTAAGGCTAAGCTTAGATCATATAAAGTATTAGGGATATCCAGCAAAGTACGTAATACCAGTCTCAGACTGCTCGTTGAAACTTGTACAGATATGCTGAGCCAGCAACAATCATACCTAGGGACTCACTTGACGCCAAGACCCCTTCAAAAGGAGACTCGTCGTCTCCAATCTGATACTGTATTGGAGACACAATTACTGTAATAAGTTCAAGAAACCCATGGGCAACAAAAAGAAACGCTTTCAGCTATAGTCAAGACTTCAAGTCAGTTTTATTACTTAAGCTATCTAGTACGGTTCCGTAGGAAATGCAAACAGAACCAGAAGTCACCTATCTCGACTCCCCTCGGCTACCGACAGGGATCGGTGTTTCGCTTCTCCGGCTCTTCTCCATTCCCCCTCAACTCCAACCAAGCCTGCAAGTACAAACACCCAAGGAGAAACGCTCTGCGTCCAAGCAGTTCTTCTTCTCCACAAGTATTCGCCTCAATTGTGGCGATATGATTCGCTGAAATCCTCTGGCATTTTAATCCTGGTCTCGTTATTAATCACATGAGTACATGCTACCAAGTCTTTTGATTGAGATGACAGAGAATCAAGGAGGTTCTTGTGAAGCTTGCAAGAGGAAGAAATGCAAAGTAAGTGCGCCTGCCCTGCCCTCTTCACCCAAAACAGCCAGAACACAGCTAAATCCTGTGTACAGTGTGATCGTCAATTGTAAGAAACTTCCATTGAGCTCCGTATTGCACGTGACGTTACCCAATGAGACCGTTACCTAGGTATACACGGTTCAACTGACCGACCAATGTCAGACCGACCTGCGGACAATGCGAAGTAACTAAGCTATCATGCACATATGGCGAGAGCAGCAAGAGGTAACTTCCAAACTCCCTTCTTTGCCGAAACCATAGAAACAATCGCCTCGCTAATCAGCAACTCATCTCAGAGGAATACCAACCGGATATCTTGGCCTCCTTGAGCAGCGTCTAGGCGAGACTGAAATCCTACTCTATCGAGCCCTATCGGAACTCAGAGCCCTTAAAACTCAAACATCCTTCTCCGTCATGCATGGAAGTGTACACATTCCAGATCCAGTTCCGAGAAACTCAAATGCGCCTAAGCATGTCAGGATGGATGAGTGGAAGGAGTACCCTTTGAAGCAAGAAGAGGATGTTGAGCGTTGGCGAAATTTCATGGGCGGAGGAAGGGAGATAGCTACAGGCTATGGTGAGCTCCTTTCTACCTTCCCGTCCACCAGGGAACATGGACAGAGTTAAGACATGCTATTGCAGACGAGCCGTCTCATCCGGAGCATCCAAGATACCACAACCTGCCTCACCAGCAGTTCTCTGCCCCAGATCGCTCACTCGCATACCATGATACGGACATGGATTTCAACGTCGCAGCAGGCTTGATGGGTCTATCCCAGAGTCAGGGCCAGAACCACCCTCAAGGACAAAACACAAACCACGGGCATGCTCAAGTCCCAACCCAGCTCTCCACCATCCCAAATCCCGGCTTCTCCAGCCCACCACTCCCTCACTCACAAAAAACGACTTATCCCGTACTCACATCCAACTATGCAGCCGACTACAACTCCTCACAAGATCTACAAGTTCACCAAGAAATGTCCGATCCAAACCAAAATCCCGACCCTGGTCAAAGTCCCCATTCCAATCTTATGCATGGTGAGCCAAGCTCCAGCTGTGGAGGTGGATGGCAAGGCTCTCCTCCCCCTCCTGCTGATGCAGCATCCCAAGATACTACTGGAACGCAGAGGCAAACAGAGCTGGTCAGATCGCAGCAGTTATCTGCTGCGTATAGGAATATCTACTATTGAGCACGCCAGCAAGGTACAAGCAAACACCAAAGACTACAAACGTCAATCAGCATAGGGGTTAAACTTAGGTTAGATCTGCCTGAGCGACCTGGCAAGCGAGATAGACCCACGACAAGCTTGCGTAGAGATGACGAGGCTGATATCTCGCTTAGATGTTTTGTGTCAGTCATGTTAGGGGCTGCCGGTCTGAACAAGATCATCAACTTCGCTAGATGACAATCAGGGATACTTATGCTGGAAGAGCCAGTATTCCGCTATTATACCAGGGAAATGGGGAAGGTTGAGGCTGCACGGAAGTCGCAGAGCAGACATTGGCAAAGAGATCCTCAAAATGAAGTGATCTATTCCCGATCGCTATCTATCTAAAAACAAGAGAGGCATGCAGTAGAGGCTTCCATCCTTCCATACTGCACTTCATAGCAGAAGCAAAAATGAAGATGCAAATGCATATCTCGAATCGCATGTCCAGTCATGCAAAACACCAATCGTCTAGCCTTTTTTTTCGTCGAAAAACGCCTTATATCGTGTCCCATCGCATTCCATTCAAATCCCGGCGCAAAAGCCCATGTGCTCAGCAGAGTAGCTTAAAGTCATGCAAGCGCTTACAAACGATCCAACAGTCCCTGGCTCTCCAACATCAAGACGATCTGGTGAACAGCGCTTCGCACGCTAGTCTTCTCGAGGTCAACGGTCAAGTCGGCCTTCTTGGGAGTCTCATATGGGTCGTCGACACCAGTGAAGCCCTTGATCTCACCGTTGCGTGCCTTGGCATAGATACCGCGCTTGTCGGTCTTCTCGGCGTGCTCGAGGGAAGTAGCGACGTGGATGAGGTAGAAGTCACCATACTTCTCGACGATCTCGCGGGCGTGTTGGCGAGCATCCTCGTATGGTGCGATTGGAGCAGCAATGACGGCTGCGCGAGAGCGAGTGAGCTCAGACGCAACGAATGCGATACGGCCGATGTTGCGGGTACGGTCTGCGCGGCTGAAGCCCAATTCTGAGGACAGCTCGGCGCGGACGGTCTCACCGAGGAGGAGAGAGACTGATCGGCCACCTTGCTGGTTGAGGGTTACGTGAAGAGCGCGGGCAATGGCGTCCTTTCCACTGTTTTGGTAACCGGTCAGGAAGACTGTGAAACCTTGCTCGGAGCGAGGTGGGTGAGATTCGCGGAGGACCTTGACGACTTCTGGGTAGGAGAACCATTCTGGGATCTCGCGACCTGTGCGGAGACGGTTGCGGAGCTCCGTGCCGGAAATGTCGAGAGTTCTGATGCCAGCTGGGACTTCGTCCTTGGGGCGGTACTCGTCGCTGTCTGGGAGGTAGGTCATCATCTGGAAGGGAACGACCTCGATACCAAGCTCATCCTTGTATTTCTCAACAGCGTATTGAGCATCGTATGGGCCGTAGAACTCCTCGCCCTTGCTGTTCTTTCCGGGTCCAGCGTGATCGCGACCAACGATGAAGTGGGTTGCTCCAAAGTTCTTGCGGATAATGGCGTGCCAGATAGCCTCACGGGGTCCACCCATGCGCATGGCGAGGGGGAGGAGACCAAGGACGGCCATACCATTGGGGTACCTTGGGAGGAGCGCTTGGTAAACACGGACACGGGTGAAGTGATCGATGTCTCCTGGCTTTGTGAGACCAACGACTGGGTGGATGAGAACGTTGGCTTGGCGGGAACGGGCAGCTCGAACGGTCAATTCTCTGTGGGCTCTGTGCATTGGGTTTCGGGTCTGGAAAGCGACAACCTTCGACCAGCCGAGCTTGTCAAAGTGAAGACGGAGCTCTGCAGGGGTATCTGTGCCAACTATTAGTAGTTACCCGGTGAAAGATTTCGAAGATTTGCGTACATCTAAGGGCAACATAGTCGTAATGTTCGAGACGGCGGATAGCGTCAATCTTTCCTCCAACGTAGAATTCGCGAGCAGTGTTGTGTAAGTATTTCACAGCTGGGTGCTCTGCATCTCCTCCAAAGACCAACTTGGCCTCCTTGTCCCTGTTAGTTGTTAGCTAGTATCCTCTCATAGCAAATCTCTGAAATTCCTTACTTATCTGGTTGGTAGACATCGTCAACAGTGATGATGGCAAGGTTGCGATCATCACGGAAGTCGCGAAGAGTGAGTCTTGCTCCAGCCTTGATTCCTAGCTCCTCAATTTGTTCCTTGCCGACGTCCAGCGTAATTGGCATGGAGAAGAGGTTGCCATCAACCAGTCGGTTGTTCTCGACAACGCTGAAACATGTCAGTTATGAATTGTTCACGTATTTCGTTGTGTATTCGTACCCATTGTAGTCCTTCTCATTTAAGAAACCTGCAGAATTGATTGTCAGTTACTATTCTTGGAGAGTTATTCCTGGAGGAGTTGCGCGGCTTTGGTGGGGGTTTTTTTTACCCCACTACGTCAGGGACAACCGTACCTTCGAGAGGAGAGAAACCACCGCTGAGGATCAATTCCAGATCGCAAAGCTGTCTCTCACTTAGGAGAATAGCAGGCAAGTTCTCAGCCTCTGCTGCGAGCTCATTGTGTCTGGGCAAGTCTCTTGCAAGAAGATCTCTGTTGATATGTCAGCGCGCCGCACGCAACCAGAGAACAACAATAGATAACCTACTTCAGCTCTCCGCCGTGGGGTGAGTTGGCCATGGTTTCAGAGGTGGTATGTGAAGAGGAGAAGTTCGAAAATGCAATTGACGGAAGTAGTACAAAAAAGAAGCAGTGCAGGATGTGGAACAGAGTCTTGAAAGTCGATCAAAGGTGACTTTAGGGGAAATTTTATTGGCGACTTCGGAGCTTTTGATCGCTTTCCGCCGGCTCGAAGACGTCAGAGCACGCCATTGCACGCGTTTCCTTGGGGGCTCGGGAGGCGTCTCCTAGTGGGGCAAATTGTGCCTTGCAGGGTATCTCTCTTTGTCGTGCGTATCTCTATGATTTGTAGAACAAAGCCTTGGAGTTCTTGGAATTGAAGAGCTTTGTGAGAGGCGACGATGGTAATCTCAGCCACGTCTTGCGTAAACGAAGTCCCCCACCAACAGAAAATAGGCCAAGACCCTGGATCGTCCAGCGTCCTCCTACATCTTGAACTCAATTTCTCAGATAATTATCACAGCTGCAACAAGTAATGCGGAATGCTGCACGAATCTGAACACTGTAAGTAAGTATCCGATGATAAATCTCAAATACAAATAAAGCTAGTAGTACTAGCGAAAGTTTCTTGTTAGACCTTTCTTGGTGGCGTCTTCACAGTTTTCTTTTTTTCCACGCCAGCCTTCCATCCTTTGTTCCAGAGCTTTTGTTGTTGATCAAGCTCTTATCTTATCGCGGAGTCGGATTTACTTCACGCCGGCACTCGATGAGCTAAAATGTTTACGGAGCTCGAAATGCTTAGCATATCCTCTATCTCGATATTCAGTCTCGGTGTTTGACTTCCAATCTCGTCAACTCCCCTTCTCACACATCACGATCTCTACAATGTCCACTCTAGCAGGAATAAAGGGTGAGACAGGATCACAGGCGGCGAAATCACTGGTATGTCTCTATTTTCCTTGCGCAATCTTCGCCACTATGTACATTTCTTGATGCGCAAATATTCTACAATGAGCACAACGCTTTCCTGTGGAGGAGACTGACTCTTCTGTTCACAGTATCGACAGTTATTACGGCAGGGCGAGCAATTTGCATCATACAACTTCAGAGAATACGCCAAACGAAGGACGAGAGATGCCTTCCGAGAGCATAAGGATGTGAAGGACTCTCGAGAGATCCAGGAACTCATGCAGAAGGGCTTAAAGGAATTACAATCTATGAAGGTACGGATATCCCTTGCGGCTGCTGTTGGGGGATCCTGCGGAGCGTCCGCGGCTGGAGGCATAACGGCGGAGTTGTGGCGGATATAGCACGGTCTATTCGGCGATTTGAAGATGAGGAAAACCAAGGAACACCGCTAACGGGAAACAGAGGCAAACGGTTGTCAGTCAGTTCTTCCAACTGGATAGACTGGTGGTCGAAGGGGGCAAATCGGTACGGCTTTCAACTTTTGAAATCATTCCCGTCTTCAGCGAACGTTTATTGACTTTTACACAGGGAAAGCAAACGGGTCAGAGAAATGACATAGTTAGACAAAAGGATACTGGGTAAGCTGATCCCAATTACCCATGACTCAGAGAGTTTATCTAACAAGGTGCAGATGGGATTGATGAGTAGACGAGTTGACGGAGGTCGAAGTTCGAATGGAGATCTAGATGGTATACTGAGCATCATGGGCATCATGGGCATCATGGAATAATGACCATACTGTACAAATTTGTAACATAGGCCAACCTGGGAAAAACCATACCAAGCATCATGGATTGTTTCCACTCTGGCTAGCTACGATTTCTCATTAAAGTTGACAATGGTAGCTCCCAAATGCATTTTTCTCAACGTATATTTGCTTTTGAAGTCCCTAAACCTCCGGTGTCACCAATCACCACAAGCAAGAGGCGATCAAAGTATGCAACAAACCACTGGGGCCTCCCTCCTCCCAGTTCTAAGATGTCGGTACTTCTGGAAGTCGGAATAGGCATGTTTTAAAAGCACGGAAATGATCTTTTCGCGAGCTTTATTGTGGCTATTAACCAGTCGTTCAGGTAATTCTAGTATTTGAGCAGCATTTCTAATTGATCTTTGATGTATACTGCAAGCCTCCCATGTTTTGCTCTCTAATACTCCCAGAAAGGACTTGCCTTGATATTCATCAGCCTTATCACGTGTGTCCAACAGTGCCAAGAGATGCGCAGGTCGCGGTCTCAGCGACAACATCGCGACAACCTCAAGGCTATGCAGACCAGCGCAACGCTCGCGCCTTCTCTGCCTTCAACTGTATTCCACAGCATTCACTGACCCAGACACATTCTTTATCAAGGTAAGACTTCTTACCACTGTAGCCCAAATGCCCATATCAATTGCTCTGCTTTTGCGGAACTCAAAGATGCTCTTGCTAACGATGCGCCTCCTGATCCAGCATCACTTCCTCGTATCTGATTTATCAGCGACTCGGACAGACTTAGAAGCAAATAGAGAGGGCGTAGAGTATTGGTATCATATACGGGTATAAATTGTGGCGGGAGCTATTAGACATTGGAACATCGACTACCTCGCAAGCATCACTTAATCCTCCAGCAGACTACGGAAGCTGAGCGCATTCGAATTTTCAAAGTGGTTGAGAGGAGGGCACATACACGAAAGCAACTTGGGTATCTCCAGCTTTAGTATTCTAGGGGAAAGGATTCAAAGGGAACTTGTCGCGCTGCGAAAGGATTAGAGGGACAGCTCGGTAGCCTCTCCTGAGGTAGATCATGGCACCTACTGTAAGCAAATTTTCTTGCTTAAAGACATCTTCTGATAGGTTCTAGTACCGGAATGCCAACAGGCGTCAAAACCGTCCGGGAGTCGACCATGGAGAATACGAAGGTATACCAATTAGACACTGGCGCCGCGATTTTGTCACAGTAGCACCTCCACCAACAACAGACAGCACCACATCTCAAAATGACATCTGGGCTATTGAGCTCCCTTACGGAATGCCAAAAGATTCGCATCTCTTACCGCAGCACAGTCAAGACCTGTTACGCGCTGCACGATCGGGCAAGATTTATAAACGTCCAGCACCAGCTGATGAAGAGGAAGCCGACCCTGAAGCTATCATCGGTGACAAACCTGAGAAGAAGGACGAGGATTTGAAAGAGAAGGGATTTACCGCGAAATCATGGAAGCAAGTACCTCGACACCTAGAAGGGGCGGATGTTGTGTATCTGGCAAAGAGACGCAAAGGATTGGTTGCTGCCTCATCAAAACCTCTACCGGTCCCAACAGTGACTAAAGCAACAGTGAAGCGGATTGATGCTGCGGGCAACGAGTATGTCCAGGATATTGTCGTGCCTCAAGGCCAAGTGGTAGAGGGAGAAGTCCTTTCACAAACTCAGATTCCGGATCCAAATGCGCCAATTGGTCTTGCACCCGTGCAAGCTACACCTCCTAGACCAAGGCCAAAATCAAAAAAGAAGGCGAAGGGACCTGGAAGGGGACGAAAGAAGAAGCCATTGGCTCCTACTAGTGTGCCCCAAGCTCCCCTGGGTGAAGGAGTTGCTCCCTTGCCAACAATTGAGGGAACAGTTGGTCCTGATGTAAGCACTTTCCACATAGCAACGGGGCTACTGCTAATCAATAATAGGGAATCAAGCTGGAGAAAGAACCAAGCTCGACACCGGTACCCAATGAGGATACTGAGATGGGAGATGGCTCGGCAGCCAATTCAGACGATGATGATGGCGAGGACGGTGAGGACGGCGATGAAGGGGATGATGATGAAGGTTCCGTTGATCCTCAAGATTCACCATCCAAACCATCACAACAATCACCCTTGGCTGCTTCAGCGCCAATACTGCCTCCAGTTCCATCTCTCGACCAAGCCGATGTGCCCATGGGAGGAACAGAATTCCCTCATGTGCCACCAAGGCTTTTAACCGATCGGCTTGAGACAAAGTCTGGTAGTCCACTGAAGAATGTAGTCATGACCACCTCTACACTAACTTCTCCTCTCGAACCCCCAGCAAACTTGTCACCAACGAAAGCATTAACAGATGTACATCCCTTGGCATCAGATAGCACTCCTTTGAGTCCTAAATTGGAGACCCTTGACGAAGAGATGCAACAAGAAGTGCCTACAATGGCTCCCGAGGACGTTCCACCCCCACCGCCTGAGCCTACGAATGTAGAAGTGGCTGCAGCTGTAGAGGAGCGGGTTGAGGAAGAGGAAGAAGAGGAAATGCTCCTGGATATCTTGGACAGAGCCAAGAATGCTGAGATCGGAGCACCACTCGATGCCCCTGCAGCACCGGCTAGCCCGGGGAATGAGAGTCCTCCAGTCGAAGCGGAAGCTATTCAACCCGATCCCACTCCCCAAGTTGAGACCGAGATCGAGCCAGCCCAAGCCACTCCTCAACCACTTGTCATGCCAGAGCCAGTTCCAGAGAAGCCCGCCTCTCCTGCAAACCAAGAGGCACCAATTGAGCAAGAAGCTGTCCCAACTCCGCCCACAGCCCGGTCACCAGAGGCTGTTCCAGTGGCTGAACCAGAGCCTCCTGCTCAGGAGCCGGTCGCTGCTGTTGAGGACGACGATGACGATTACCCAGATCTCTTAGGCGGCTTAGAGAAATCATTGAAAACACCTGAAGCGAGAATTGAGACACCAGTTGCTGCCCCTGTATCTGAAAAGACTCCTGAAGTAGAGAAGATTGTGGCTGAGGCTATCGTTGAGCCTGTCGTGGAGGGAGAAGCAGTCGCCGAAGCACCTAAAGCGGCTGAGGAAGAAGTCAAGAAGGATGACCAGATCACTCATGATGCGGAAGAGGAGATGTTGTTGTGATGGCTGTGTTGGCTTCGGCGTTTATGGATTGACGGAGCTTAGGGATTGGATGAGCAACGAGCTCATTTGGCTTTACTTCGCTTTGGATTATCTGCTACCACGGTGTGTATTATACTTTGTTTTTCTCAATGATACCTCGCTTCTGAGAGATACTATGCCACCCTCACCATTTCTTGTTACAGTTTCTGTGAGATGAACTCTAACTGTTGCCACCTATGAGCTTGAAATGAAGTCATTTGTAGCTGTTGATTGTATAGATCTTGGCAAGTGCCATACAAATACAAATGCGAACGTTTCTTCATGTTTGCTGCTGTAATGCTAAGCAAGACTCCGTGTACTCTTTGCTGCTATATTGCTCGTAATTTCAAGATAGATATATCTTCGGCAGATGTTTGCCAGGGTTATGGGCATGCCTAACGACTGTTACTTCTATTGCAGCATACGAAACTCGAGATGATACATCCGATTTTCACGACGAACATCGCAGAGGGCATCCAGATTCCAATTTTCAGCGACAAAGTACAACTTGTAATTCAAGACAACGCTTGGCGAAGACTCTGCTTTTTATATGCAACAACAGGATCCGGGTTACAGGCTCAGCCTAAGATCGGCCTTTCTAGTACCGTTCCCACTTGACAACTACTTGCCAGCCGTTCTTGCTATCCTGAGAACCCATCGCAGGCTTCCTACAATGATCAAAGATATCGCGTGCATAACCTGCTATTGGTTGGACGTCGACCACATTCTCCCAATCGACCTTTTTCGCCAATCTTGTCAATTAAAGTTGCAAGAGTCATCCAGATATCTCAACCATAAAGCAGAGAGAGACCTTACTTTGCTACAGAAGTATATGGCTGTGTTCCAAGAGCAGCTGACTCTGCTGTATTGATGACTTTTAATCCCGAGCCATTTTGTATGTTTGGCTTTTGGGAGACCGGCGAGGTAATTGATGCCGTCGAGGAGAGCTTCCCGGTTTACAGATATTGCGGTGGAGCCATTTAATGGGCAATCTAGTCTATCCTGTAGGTACACCATTATTAGAAGCGTCCGTTACGTGATACTTGCAGCCTTACAACGTTCTCGGATTTTGGGACGCCTCGTGAGACCGAAAGAGGTCTGACTGATCCTGGCTAATTGAAGTCGCAAGGAAAGCTTTTTTCGAAGCCATTGATTCCTGTTACGTGTCAGTATAGGTTTAAAGCGGAGGATATAATAATAAGGCGAAGCTACTTCAGAGCTTCCGTTCCCTGGAAAGGAGATGTCTTTGCTGGCATTGTTCGGGAACAGTTCGGGAGGATGAACGGCACCCTGAATGACCGGGCTAGCTTCTACATTAGGAAGGGGTTGGTTAAAGAACACAAGTAAGAACATGGTAAGATATGTCTGAATAATGACCATTGCTGTAGTGTTATCTGGAGGTTCGGTTGGAATACTATCGAGCTGGAGGTTCGATACTTTTGAGTGAGTTTGAATGCATGAAGAGTATAGCTTTGCAATCAGCTTTCAGGCTTTTATAGCTCTCAAAGATCTGCTGCAGTCATTGCAGGGAGGCCGTTCTTTCTGAATCATCTGCGATCCGTGAATAATAGCTCCCCGCGACCTCTTCTGAAACTATGAAATTCTTGCTCCTCGCGCTGTACGCAATTTTCAAGTCACCAGAGAATATCTACATAGGAAATGGCTTCATCTCAGCATCTCAGACTCTTACAGCACTTATGTTCCGTAAAGTACAGCACCTATATGGCGCCTACGGGCTTTGTTTACTTCTGAGTATTTAATTCGGTAAATAGAGTCATAAGATCTGACCCCTTTTTAAGTGAACGATCTTCACAGATAGACTGAGGGACTTGTCAACAATGTGCTTGAAGAGGAACTGGCTAATCAGTCTCGAACATAACCAGCACAGCTAAGGACACTGACTGCAGTCTTTAAGGGGAGTGACAGCCTGACCATCTGAGACCAAAATCTCACAGCGTGGGGATAGTTGGTATGAGAAGTGCGTGCTAAGTTGCATATCTGAGGCTTTCAATCTCAGGAAGCGAGGTAACGAACCACATCGTCGGCACGACGACTTTGGAATATTGCTCTAAACATGAAATTAGTGAACACATCCACCGAAAGGGTCAGTATTCGGTTCAAGTACAGAATCTAAACCTACGGCGCAGCAGTAAATCTCGTCAAATTGGGAAAGTTTCGTCAGCTGCTCCAGTTCATGCAGGGTCCACAAGCAGAACGCCTCAAATGTAGGCAGCTACTGATAGGTAAGACCGGTCAATCTGCCCCGTTCGCTGGCTTAATAAGAATTTACATATACGAGCTGTGTATCTGGTAACACACGCTATCTCCTTATATACTCGGCGTTCTTGTTCAACGTCGTGCAACACCTCTGCTTCTAGCATGAACATCAAACTTCGAAGGCCAGAACCTTAGGCTAGTAAGCAAAAATGGAGTCGATCAATGGACACAGCAAAGCTTGCTGCAATATTCCACCTGTTGTCTCGAAGGGCTATGAGCTCAAGGGCAAGTATGAGACGATTGGAGGTCTGAAGACTTGTGAGTATATCCTAATCTGTGTTGCACACGCTCATGCTTACCCGCTTTCAATAGATGTCACTGGTCCTTTGACAGCTACGAACGCTATCTTCGTAATCTACGATGTATGTTTCCCATGGTTGTCTATGCGAACAGCGATACGTAAAGATCATCTCGCCAGTAGCAGCTGAAAAAACGCTGCCATGTTGCGAGCTTGAATTGAGTCCAGCCATTGACTGACACCCACCTTCCAGATCTTTGGCTATTACGAGCAAACCCTCCAAGGCGCAGACATCCTCGCAACCGCCGACCCAGAGAACTCCTATCAGGTCTTCATGCCCGATTTCTTCGAAGGCGTCCCTGCCGACCTTGCCTGGTAAGTAAAGAACACTCCAAATCCAACCCCCACTCTTCTCATATTGCCTTCCTCCCAAGACCCAAATCCACGTGGATCTGGATCAAGATACCGAAGTTCTAACGAGGATAAGGTACCCACCCACAACCGAGGAGAAGAAGGCCGCTTTGTACGGCTGGTTCTCGACTCGAGGCCCAGCATTGGGCGTTGAAAAGGCCCCCAAGATACTCGCTGACATCGAGGCTGCGTACGGAAAGAAGACGTGGGCTGCTCTCGGGGTATGATGCTCCGCTCTTACTCTCACACTGCCATTCACAACCGGATCACAAATCCCAAGTTACAAGGCCAAAGCAAGGTCTATCTCTACCATAGCTAACACAAACAGTTCTGCTGGGGCGGCAAAGTCATCTCTCTCACCTCAGGCGCATCCACACCTTGGACCGTAGCCGCACAATGCCACCCAGCCTTCATCAGCGCCGAAGATGCTGCAAAGATCACGATTCCAATGTGCATGCTCGCTTCCAATGAAGAAGAAGCGAAGGACGTCAAAGCTTTCGATGAGGCTCTGACGGTGGAGAAGCATATCGAGACTTTCGAGACGCAGATCCATGGTTGGTTGAGCGCGAGAGCGGATTTGGAGGATGAGGCTGTGAGGAAGGAGTATTTGAGAGGGTATGAGACGTTGAGTAAGTGGTTTGGGAAGCATATTGGGGCGGAGAAAGCGAATCTGTAGGGGTAGGTTGGCCGGAAATGGATTGATGGTCTAAGAAGAAAAATGCCCAGGTTCAATAGATAAATGCCAGAAAGCGATTAACGAGTGATGTTCGTGAGGTATTGGATCTCATTAAGCTAATGGTTGAGTCTTCTCGAACAAAGCAACGTCAAGCAGGAAACAAAGTAGACCGTAAAGCCATCATATTAATGAGATGCATGATATGCCCTCCTATTATACAAAGGCACGTTCCCCAAATTTTGTCAATCCTCTTCGCCGTCTCCCTCCCAAAACAAATGAAAAATGCTGTTACGCGGCAGTTGCCTCATTGCCTTCACTCGCAGGCTTAGCCGCACCTGTGTCGGCCTTTGCGACACTCGCCTCCTTGCTCTCGTCAGCCTTTACTTCACGTTGAGCAGCTGGCATTTCCTGCGAATCTGGCTCTGCCTTGCCAATGGTAGACGAGTCGGGACCCTCAACATCAGGGTGAGGTGGAGCGACTGGGTTCGCATCTTCGGGCTGGGCGATCTCGTTTCCTTGAGCATCAACCAAGCGAGTGCGGGTCTCGTAGCGGGTCTTGAAGCTGACTTTGCCTTCAAGAGCCTTTACTTGCTCGGGGTCCAACAAATTGCCATCCTGGTCTCTGTACTCGACCTTCTCCTCGCGAGAGAGAACACTCTGGCCAGGCTTGAGAGGGGGAGGGGAAACCTTTGGCTCCTCTGGAGCCTCGGATATGCCTACTCGCTCTTGTTCCACGATCGGCTTCTGCTCACCTGCAACTGCCGGAGGTGCGACAGGGGCGTTGGTTGGGATCAGAGGAGAGTCGGTCTTGTGGACGTCCGCATTAACATTCGCGGGTACGCCAGAGTATTGGGAATACTAGGAAGGGGGTTAGCCACGGTTCGGAAGGATCCTTTTGGGAATATGGGATTCATTTACATCTGTGAAGAAAGTGTTGCAGTCCCAGTCCCAAGAGTCGAACAGCTTGACCTTCTTGCAAGCTGATTGGGTCCAGGGATTGCCGTATGCCAGAGGGGAATAGAGGCCAAAAGTGATGATGGTCAGGGTGAGGAAGACGACAATACCAAGACGGCCGACCAATGGGTTCTCACGAAGACCAATGCCAGGGATACGAGCTGTGATGTGATCGTAAATCTGGCAGAGGGCGATGACCGCAAAGTACAATGCTGGAAAGTAGTGGTGGAGGAACAGTTGACGTTGGAGCAGGTAGAATGGAAAATAGTGGAAGGCCCAAGCGAGAACCATTGTACCAACTTCATAGTCGAAGCGTTTGAAAATGACGTTGTTGTAATCCTTGAAGCCTCGTTGCCATCTCAGGACAGCCAGACCCTTGAAGATCACATAGATGGCAACTGCCAAGGTTGAGGTCCACCAGACGACTGGGTTACCGATGAGGTAAATCTGTCGGTGGTCCTTGCCCCAGAAGTTGATGCCACGCTTCAGAATTGGCCAAGAATCGGGGCGAGAGTCCCAGGCGTGTGACTCGACAAGTCCGGCATTGGTGTGGTACATGACCTTCTGCAATTCCCAAAACTTGCCAAAGAAGCCAGGGTTCCTGTAGTTGACCTTCTCCGCATCGGCTCCCAAGAGTGGGTGCTCGTTTTGCTCCACATACCAGACGCTGTTTGGAAGAGTTCCTCCTTTGGCGCAAGTGACCTCTTGTTGCTCAGATGCCCACTCAGGAAGCTTGACTTTGTGCGAGAAAAGAACACATCCAGTCATAACATGGACGAGCTTGAACTTAGTCTGAATCGTTCTAAGTCGCTGTTTGGCTTCCTCGCCATCCGACATCTTCTTGATGATCTCAACCCGGAAGTAGTCATTGGCATCTCCCTCGAATCCTTCGTAACCATAGGCGGAAACCTCATTTTGCCAATCAGCCTCAGTAACAGGAGGTCGGACATCGTGAGAATGAAGACGTCGGCTAGTGGTCAAATGGAAGAGCTTGACGGTATCTCCATCCTTGATGAATGTAGGAGGGCTAAGAGCGTCCCAAGCGAGAGAACCATTGATCGGCTCGCCATTGATGTCAAGAGGTTGGGTCATGTTTTCGAGGAGCCAGACGTTATTCTCATCCTTGTGGGGATAGAGAGTAATCTGCTGCTGCTTGCTTCCAGTGGGGTACATGAGGTTGTGCGAGTGCAAGTAACCTCCTTGAGTGTTGTGGTGTCTGATGCTAACTCGGCTACCAAGTGCAACATCGACTGGAACATCTTGCATGGCCTTTGAGTTGAGTGTGGCTTGGAACTCAGAGCTCATGAATCCATCTCCATCACCTGGGTTTACCAAGCATAGGAAATGGATACCGAACATAGCCATGTAGAAGGTGACTGGGATAACAATGAGACAGAAAACTCTCGATACTACATGCTTGGCAAAGATGCGCTATTATGATCAGCAAGACCCCTAGTTGTAAAGATACTGTCGGGACTTACAGGGGTAACGGTCTTCACGTCTCCGAGAAGAATCCAGAGTTGCAAGATAGTCAAAACTCCAACCCATGCGATTGTGAGGAAACCAACCCACTTAACACTGGCTGTTGCTCCCAATCCAAGACCCGTCATGACCAGCCAGAACCACCAGGTTGGCTGGAAAGCCTTCGTGGGACCTAGTTCGTGTTGGTTCGTGAAAGATGTGAATGCCAACCCGGTAAAAGCAGTGAAAATCATCAGAGGTGAGTCGAGTAGGATCAATCGTGCCTGGGTGAGGAGACCGTTCTCTGAGGAGGATATTAGTACATAATCCCCAAACTCAATTGCGACTTGCTTACCGAAAACAATCAAGAGGGCACCCATCGCAGCAGTCCAAGTTCTACATCCAACAGCCTTGAGGGTCAAGAACATCGTCGGAACCAACAAGATACCGCACAGGGCTGGCAGCAATCTCATGGCCACGTATGGCACACCAGGCTCAACATAATCCTTTCCAATGTCCTTGAAGTCGAAATCTCCATTGAATCCAGCAAGCCATCCAGCGAGTGTAAGAAGAAGTTTTGCGAGCGGTGGGTGTACATCCATAAAGAACTTGCCCTTGATATACTTCGATGCGAATCCACCAAAGCTGCAGCACTGTTAGCAATTGACAGGAAGCTGTGGAATGCGCAAAGACGTACTGAACTTCATCAAATACCACACTGCTGGGCTGGTATATTCTGAATAATCTAACAACAGCAGCCAGGAACGTGACGGCAATCATGACCTGGTAGTCGGATCCTGGCAGAAGGAAGACATCGTTGTCTTCGACACCCTCGGAGGTGTAATCATTGGATTTCTTGATTGCCTGAGACGACGAGCTTCGAGCAACCTTTGACGGCGGAGGCGTGCCAGCTTTTGTAGGACGAGCCATGTTGGCAGATGTGTTGATGGTAGGGTAAGGTAGGACGATGAGAGAAAGGCTGTCGTGGAGCTTTATGGCCCACGCGTTTCTCCTGAGGAACTCCCCAGAACCCAAAGTAAAGTCGCAGTCAGTCCCTAAAAGAAAGTAAAGAAGAATTCGCAACAGTATTAAAAGTGCAGCATCGAAGACGAAGGTGAAGGACTGGTGGTCGAAGAGTTGGGCATGAGTGCGCTTGTGGAAAGGAGAAAAGTACTCGTATCCATCCCTTTGGTCATGAAGCCAGATCGGCTGAGAAAGTTGACGGGGCGCGTCGAGCTACGGCTGGCACATGAAAGCCCTCTATCCCAAATTTCGACATTCAACCACCAATTAATTTTTATATCACATTTATCCAAGCTCCGAGTCATAGTTTGTTCTTCAGTGATCTGATATTTTAAATGATCAGACCGCGTCGAAACAAAGTTTATGGGGAAAAGTCCAAGAACTTCATCCAAATTTAGAAACAACCAAGTTCCCGATGGAGTCAAGCGTTGCGGGAGCTACGAGACGAGGCTGAAAGTCCTCTGGCGTCTGGGTACGGTGTAGTACACAGGAGGACTGATACTACCAGAAGTGCGTGCTGATCAACTACAGATGTGTGCGTGTCAGTGACCATGACCATTACAATCATGTGTTAAGTCAAATAAGACCTGTCCCTTGAACCAAGCAGGGCAGACGCTACAGCGGCTGAAGCATCTAGGTTCTCATATCACCAAGCAGTCACAGCAGTCTTTTCTTTCTATGGTTTTGTAGAAGATCTATACCAGACTGGATAGAGAGGGAGCGGTTCGAATGGCAGCGGTGTTATGAAGATTCTCTCCTGTGAAAGCAATTCGCGTGTACCTTATCTACAATACAACAATTCACCCCACCTCAACCACGTTCTAATGATGAAGTAACAACCCAATCAGTTTTCTCTAGTATCCATCCTTGCCCCACTTGTTGTACTTCTCGTGCAGCTCCTAGAATTCCAATGTTAGCAGTGCTTTCGAAAGTAATGCTCGAAACAAACAACACCTCCATCCATATATGCATCTCACTAGAGACCGAGGAAATGCCATTCCGGCAAAGCAAAGAGGCCATTTCTTTGCTTCAAGCGAGTCGCAACAGAGAGCTGGAAACCCTGGCGAGGACCTGCTGGCATAAATCCATAGAGGACAAAATGAGGCGCGTCCCCATAGCATGACTTTCTTCCCCTCTCCCAAGGCCAAGAAACACACTTGCAACCGTCCTCGGCCACAATATTCTCCCTCACAGAGAGATGACGAAACAACGAGATCCGTACCTTTGGCAAGTTGACATTTGGCACAATGACGCTGTGCAGAGCGCTGGGAGCGTCCTTGGGAGGGTTCTTTGGGTCTCCACCTGGGTGGTATTGGTACTTGTAGTCACCTCGGGCCTTGTCGCCCTCGGTGGCGTCTCCCTGCCATGGCATGCTTCCGGGAGCAATGCTAACCTTTGCCTCGGATGTCGCTGAAGTTGGCTTGCGGCCTGCAAAAAGGTCAATTGAGTCCTATAAGTTCGACGGGAGTGGCAGATGTACCGAAGTAGAATCCTGCAAGACCGAAAGCTCCAGACATGACGGCAAGAAGGATCTGGAGATCGTAGATTAGCAGTTGAATTGACCGTACGATGTGGTATCGCAAACATAGAGTTCAGGATCTCTCTTTGCTCCCTGGTTCAAGACATTGCCTTCGCCGCTCTTGGCTGCTGCTGCAGCTCTCATGAGAGTCGGTCTCATTGATCGGATAAGCGTTGGTCTCATTGTGATTGTGCGGTGTTGTTTGGGGGTTGAATAGGATTTGGCGTCAGTGGTACGATAATCTTGAGGAGCTTCGAATCCGTGACCTCGATTAATCCGCGCGCGGGTCTTACGGTAGCCGGCAAAACACGCACAGCAACGCAGCTCTCACACACCAAATTCAATGCATTCCATTACGTTTCGTCGGCTGCATTTGCAGGCACCCAGACCAACAACCCAAAGGGGCAGCACCAGCTTCCTCGCATTTCTTACTATGGGAACTTTGGCATCTCGACCTAATGATTTCACACCGTCAGTCACCTATTGTGAATTATGTGCACAAACACAGATAATTTACAGTAATATGCTAGATCTGGAGTTGCAAGCCTCTCTGAGAATATCTACCAAATCTGAACTATCTCCCCTCTTCCTGGTGGCTCTGCTTCAGCACCAGCTTACTACCATGCAATATTTCCGGCGAGCTTTCTAGTGATATGCGAATCGATGAAAATGCAACTGATTCCTGGGTCCATGGCCAGAGCATCTCATTTCTGCTCGTTAAGCTGTTTATTCGTATGTCCAGTCAGTGGACATGAAGGATGCGACTATATCTAGATCGGGAAGCGAAGTAAACAATCGCTTTTTAAGTACTGTACCTTTAGCATATATAATTCTGAAGTTGCGCGAAGATACCTCAATGCTTTACATTGATCTGGCTGAGCTTAGGAGAGCATCTATGAAGTATGCACATTATATTCTCTCCCCACCATTGTGAGTCTTTCTGAAGCTGGCTTTCATCGAGTTCTTGTCTAGAAGATATGCAGCACACCCGAACAACAAATCGCCAATTGAGCTTACCAATGACCATACAGGCATTCAAGCAACGCTTTGAATTGGGAGAGTCCCTTTGCATTCGGTATGGGTTCCAGGCAGTAGGATTGAGGCTCTCCTACAAATCAGACTTCTCAGCATCGACAACTTCGAGAGCGGATGGTGGAGGGTATGGAATGGACTGATTACTTATTAGATTCCACAACACAATAGCACATTCCTCACAACGTTGGTCTACCTTCGCGAAGTAAAGCTTCCAGAATCGTTCTCTTCTAACTTCTAACCGAATCTCCTGAAACGGGTTCCCTGGAATCACCACTTTTTGGCTGCATGATCTCCCCAGCCATCACACGAGAACGTCATGGGGAGGTTCCCTCCGCCACTCCGTGCAGGTGCATCCCCAAATCAAAAAGCTAGAAATTCATGCACCCCTCCCAGTTGCTTGGGTCCGTAATTTCACGGCCCCCCTGCGTCGGGCCTGATCTGGCCCAATCGAGGATGGCATCGAACGGCATCTCTCTTTCTTGGACGTGCAGGCGCTTGGACATCTTCACGGCAGAACCAGTGAGCAATTGAGCACAGGGCCTCGCCTCGTCCCCCTTAGGTTGGCAACGACGATTTGCTTTGCCTGTTCTGCTCTGACCAAGCTTCAGAAGAACTCAGCTTTCTCACGTACACACTCCTTACTCCTTCAAACCAAACGATTAATAATACCATCAGCAATACCTTTTTGTTCGCTTCGATTCAATTCAGCATCCGCACTTCTTTCGCGTCACTTCTCGCGCTCCCTACGAATAATTAATTTCCGTTCTACGCTTCAACGCGCTAGCCTTGACACGAACCAGACTTGATCTCACCCACACAACGCTCTCTGAATTGTGCCGGTCCGAGGGTTTGAGGGATGTTATGAGATAGGACTTTGGGAAGAGAAGGGATCCTCTTCATCCGCGGCGATGGCGTCTCAGGACAATAGAACGACGATCCCACAGCCCCCGAATAATCACGAGTCGAATCAGGTCACCAATTCCGAGGCCGGAGATGTAGAGAGTATCTTGTCATCGCGGATGACAGATATAGCCTCGGAGGATGGACGAGAACCAGCGGCAGACCCTGCGACAGGGTCAACTGTACAGCAACCTGGGCAGCGACGTAGTGTCCAAACAACAGCTTCGAGACCGACTACCGGGGGGGTTTCAAATCAAAGAGGCGCATGGCCACAAGGGCCAGCATCTCGAAGAGGACATGCCTCAGTCAATAGCACTGCAAGAGGTAGTGTCTCGACAATTACTGGCCCCAGACCAAAAAGTGGAAGGTCTCATGTGCCATCCCTCACTTCACACGCCTTCTTTCGTCCTATGAGTTCACAAAGGTTACAAGCGCAAAGAGGGGGTGCAAGACCACCCACGTTGACACAACAAAACGTCAGTGAAAGCCTGGCTCAGGGAGGGGGTATGGTAAGGAACAGCGTCAATTCGAATCAAGCAGCAAGGCAAGGAGACGACCCAGACGGACCAGCACCGCCCTCGAGAGGGACGGAAATGACTGGGCAGGAGACCATGGAGAGGGTCACGGCCAACACAAGCCCAACCCAAGGGCACCATCCAACTGGAAGTCTGACCGATAGCGTACGGCCTTTACAACGAGGCGGACCAGCCAATGCTAAAGGTCTCAGCCTTACGATCGACAAGAGCTACAAGAATGGGAATGGTCTTGCAACACCTTCAAAGTCTCCGCGGTCATTCCGATCTAGCTTTCTTTTACCAACCCGAGGTGATGTGGCACCGACGAGTCCTAATCGGAGTAATCAGGGGAGGGAAAAGTTATCTTCAATTGCGTCTTCACCTGGTTTGACACCTGTTGATCCGCCAAAAAGTGCACCCAAGAATGCAAAGCTTGGGAGTAATTACGAGTATTTTACAGGTAACACCATCTTTTTCTGGGGAGGAAGGATACAGAATACCCGACACAGGCCTATCAACATAGCCACAGGACTACTGTTCATTATTCCTGGCGCCCTCTTTTTTGTATTTTCGGCCCCTTGGTTATGGCACAACATCTCGCCCGCGATACCCATTGTTTTCGCCTACCTCTATTACCTTGCAATGTCGTCTTTCATACATGCTTCCATTACTGATCCAGGGGTAAGTCCTTCGGTTCTATCCATGTACACCTGCTAATTCTCTCCAGATTCTTCCTCGAAACCTTCACCCAATGCCACCCCCTGAAGAGAATGAGGATCCTCTTCGGCTAGCACCCCCAACAAATGACTGGACCATGATTAAATCCGCTCAGTCTGCTACAGCAGCAATGGAAGTGCCAACCAAGTACTGCAAAACCTGCAATATCTGGCGACCTGCACGTGGTCACCATTGCCGGATATGTGACAACTGCATTGAGACTCAAGATCATCACTGTGTCTGGATCAATAACTGTGTAGGACGACGAAACTACCGTTACTTCTTCACCTTCGTCTCTTCTGGTACGCTTGTCGGACTCTATCTTCTCGGCGCAAGCCTCGCTCAGATTCTGGTCTACATGAACCGGCAAAATATCTCCTTCGGCGCAGCAATAGACCACTTCAGAGTTCCATTTGCCATGGTCATTTATGGTGCTGTCGGAACACCATATCTTCTGGCGCTTATGGTCTATCATCTCTTTCTTATGGGACGTGGTGAGACGACTAGGGAGTATCTCAATTCTCACAAGTTTCTCAAGAAGGACCGCCACAGACCATTCACTCAAGGCAATATCATCAAGAACTGGCTGGTGGTCCTATGTCGGCCTCGACCTCCAACGTACTTGAACTTCAAGAGGAAATACGAAGAAGGCGATCAGCGCTTTGGCGAACGCAAGGGGAAGCGTACTGCCCCTCTGGTGAAAGAAGTCCAAGGCAAAGGTGTGGCGATGGAGATGCAGGACGTTCTTGCTGAGAATAGAGGCTTCCAAGGTCCTTCCGCATTGAGAGCAAGCAATGGGCAGCCCCGGGCATAATCAGTCCTGCTCTTCTCTAGCTGAATTTTTATTGTTTTTGTGCTGTACAATTTAGCGATGTTTTGTTTATTTTCTTTTGGGGAGGGGGTTGGAATTGGAAGGGGAGGAGGGGACGGGAAGGAAACCCGCTTGAATACCTATATAGTGCTAATATTGTCTTTTTACTTTGGGCGGTGGGCGATGGAGATGGAAGGTGAAATACCTCGGGCAGTGTGTTTAGGACATTCCGAGAGTGGCCCTGACGGCGCGGCTTCTTTGTATCATAGAGTAGAGGGGCGGACTGCGCAGTCAAAGACTAGAAATGGTCGGACAGTAGTAGTGGGAGCTGAGTGAGAAGATGGGTGGAAGGGGGCGGGGAGGGGGATGTTTGTGTATAATTGGGATGCGGTCGTGTTATAGATATACCCGCTGTTGTTTATTGTATAATTGGCACACGTTGCTCTGCAATACCATACAAGAGCATTCGATCTTTCTTATCATCTTGATCCTTTCTTTCTCACTTCTACAGGCCCAGTGGGCAACGAGCAATATCTTGAACTTTGACTTCAGCATCAAGTGTTGCTGGTTGTATTTATTCGTCCAAGAGGCGGTAGTTCTTCAAATTCCTGTGTGCCTATGCCAGCAAAGTCTTAAGCTGCTAAGGTACCCAGCTAGGTATCGCTCGAGTGCCACCTGGCTGTGTAATAAGTGTTCGGCATTTCCTGTTGGTCAGTCTAAAGATCTGCAGGCTTTTGACTACTCTGATCCAACGTCAGCGACAATCTCTACTATCCAAGTTCTGCTCTCCTGGTTTCCCTTTGCGAAACATGTCATTCCGTCCAATTTTCAGAGAACTTTGGATATTGGCTCAAGATCTCACAAACGACATCAAAGCCGAGAGTGACAGCGATCATGTCTTGAAAGAAGATCTGAAGAGCTATGCTCCGCACTTCCGTTATTTCTTAGACGTCAATTTCCCAACTACATATATTGCTGAGGTTTCAACCTGTAGTGCTTGATTGAGAGTACATCAGGGCAGAGAAGCATATGGCGGTGAGTCCGGCCCGTCCTTTGTTTTTGCTTGTAAGAAAACCCTGGGCCGTGCCGTTTATAAAGTCTGTCGATGTCCTTCTCCATCGAGCAATGTTACTACTTTTCTGGTGGCTACGATGGATGCACTATTTCTTGCCCATCAGAAGCAAATTTGCAACTTCGATATTGAAGGAGTGTGCCAGTGTGCGTAGGATCACCTGCCTGAGCGCAAAAGTAGATGATGCGAAGTGCGAAGTTTCAATGAGAGTGCGCTTTCCCATTTAATCTCATTGCATGGTAGTGATTAAGTACTTTTCTCCTAAACACGTCAGAACCTGCTCCTCTTCAGGCAGCTTAATCAATCCTTACAGTGTACATTCCACATTCCTGGGAGAAACATTGCTCTTCAGTATTCAACAACCAATACAATGTAGAGAGTCAGTAAATTCGGTCGCCATCTGCTCTCTTCTAAAACGTGAATGGTCCTGGGGAGAATCCTTCATGGTTGGGTCTGCAGATATGGTTCAGGCCCGTCCAAGTAATGAGATTGGTGTGCCTGTACGAACGCTTTACGGACGGTTTCTCGCCTGTTACTTTATGACTGCCACTCTTAGTATTGTTGTCATTTCTAGAAATGCAATCTGACGCTTCATATTTATGTGTCCGACAAATCTGCCATTTTTTGACCAGAAGAGACTTGATTCCACCTTCTCTTCGTCAACAACCACTACTACAAACAGATTCACTAGGGTTTCGACCCTTCTACTGAGCAATTTCGTCTCGGAGTGTCCTCGTCGTTGATGAGCCGTAGCTGTGAGGACGCCTGAGTCAAAATTTGACTGTCATGTTGACTTCTTTGTGCTTCTTTACCGGATTTGAGGTGTGATGTTGCAGAAATTCAACGTTGGTCGTGACAACAAAACCATCGTAGGTGTAGGAAGTCGGCATCATCCACTCACATTGGACCCACTGCAATACCCCTTTTCAATTAATAGTGAATGAAGAGTCCCTTCTTCAATAACGATATTCTGCCATAACCTGCTGGTACATTAGGTAATTGCTAAATCACCCATTCGAGACAATCGACCTGAAGCTGATGTTCCTTTAGACTTGCATAGAGCGAATCTCGCCTGTCCTGTGATGAGCACCGTCTTTGAAACGACTGGTTTCCGGTCAGGATGCACTTGCGATCTTCCTGAAACTTTCTAAGCACGTCGGCAGTACTTTCAGAGCAGCCGCAGACTCTAGTCCATGTGGCACTGTCAACTGTGACGTCTTGAAGCGTTGTTGACTTGTGAGTGATAGTAGCTGTAGTTGTCGTCTGGACTCCGGACCTGTGTATCAAGGTTCCCAAGCTTGAGGGCTGTTCTGGGATTCTTAGAGGGTCCCTAGACTCATGCTTCTGGGTTGGTGTAATAATTCTTCACTGTGGCTTTTCAATGATATCCACGGCAATATCTCGTGGTTGCTTTCAATCTCATGACTTACTCCCCATGCTGTTTCGACTTCCAATTTAAGGTTATACCTTGAAACCATTTACAGATTCTTTTCATGGGGTATTGGTGTTCTCTCCTAGTCATGAAAGTAACTTTGCATTGCAAATTTCATTCCGAGCTCTTTCCATTTCCAAGTAGGGAAGAGGTCCCGAAAAGGAAAATCTCTGCAAAGTGGGGACTTCGGTAAAGGTCCCCCCTTCACTTTCCCACACCCACACTTCACTTTCTTACAGAAATAACTAACCCAAATAGTTACTTAATTAAAGAAAACAAAATATATCATTCGGACAGATGGCCGAGCTGGTTATGGCGCCAGGTTAAGGTTTCCTTAGCAACAATCTCCTGGTCACGAAAGTGGCGTGGGTTCGGTAAGCTTTCTCTGAGAAAGATTATCAGACTGCGCGAGTACTAATTTCGTAAATAGAGTCCCACTCTGTTCAATTGAGACATATTTTTTGGCTTTTTTTGGCCTTATTTTGTGCTTAGTCGACATAAATAGCAACGAGGCTTTTGATTTGGTTGCTGGTAGTCTTTTGCTGATCCGAAGATGGGCCTTTGTTCATGCTCGCTTCGTCAAAAAGCCTGTCCTATACCCCTTCACTGACAAACTGCCAACAAGTTTTCAGAGGGCTAAGTAATGTCATATCATATATCTCAAATAATTTTATAGATGCACTGCTACTTCTTCGTTCTCTCATCATGGTCTTATGCTTGACGGAACACCTTAATAGAAACCCCGCGAGTATATTATCATGGGGCTCGAGTGAATATTCAACGTACTTGAACTTCACAGATCAGCTCGCCGTCCGGTCTTGAGGTGGGTATTCTCCTTTCTGAAATATTGAGGACGAGAAACCTTGCTAGGACATGCTTCTACCAAACTTTTTGATCGGCCTGATATAGCGAGATGTAACCACAGCGTCCATGGAGGAGGGATGACGAGCATGAGTTTCTTGAAGTTGGTAGCCAGCTTAATGAATCCATAACTCAGCCTGGTTCCAGCATTAGAATTGCTACAAGCTCTGCTGTAGTGTAAATGCATCATACTTGTATTGCCTTGGTATCAGTCGGGCGTGAGGATCTGCAATGAAAAATGCCTGAGCAGCACCCGTGAAAGGAAGGCCGGTCAGGCGTGCATACTCTCCAGGATAGCTGAACCTTGTCAGAAGGCTATGAAATGCTATGGACTGCTGTGCAGAAATAACCCATAAGCAAAAGTGTTCAGATGGAAGTACATGGGGATTGGATGGGGACTTTCTTTCTAGCTCTGGGGAGTTGCAAAATAATATAATTCTGGTCATGACCCGGGTTCGAAGCATACTATATGCCCGAGGACGGTCCAACAGTTCAATATAGCTCAGTCTTCACCGTAAATAGTCTTTTGAACCTTTGCGCGGATCTCGATGTAAACTGTTCGGTGCTATGATGAGTTGCCAGCAACTCAGCATGTATCAGACCAAATCATCTATTCGACGACGCAAGACTGTCCAAAACGATCAATTTCAATCAAAAGGATCATAATTCAGAAGCGGCGGAAATTCATCAAGCAGAGGCAATTATGAGGTCAATTCTTGGGCTTGGCGTGGTGGTGGTCTGTTTAAGTGACGGAGCAGCTTTTAGGGGTGCAGGCGGGCTCGGTTACCGTCAACCATATCACCACGATACTTGGTTCCCAGAAAAAGAGAGCCATACATATGCTGATTTGCCAATAGAAATGATTTCTCGATACAAGATTTCTATTGCCAGCAGAAATGAACCTTGTAATGGGGCTCTTGGACTAGACGTGGTGAAGTGTATTTATGGTAGGGGAGGGGTGAGAGTCGAAGACGCAGAAGTAATCAGATTGCCTCTGACTATTTCTTCATTGCTGTCAGAGCTTGATGCGAAAGCAAACGAGTAACTCTGTGTCTGCTTCTATATACTCTGATGTCACGGACGCTGGCAGAAGAATTCTGAGGCTGGCGAGGTCCACTGACCACAGGAGCTCCGTCATGATTAGCCGCATCGTAAACGCCACATTGAAAGGAAAACAGTTGTCTCGCGACAATGACCCTGATTCTATATCTTAAAAGCCGCACAATTGTAAATGATCCATTATGTACATGGTTCTTCTGACTGTTATTCATTGTCAGCGTGATATCGTGGACAACTGTAGTCCGGCAAGGCTCGGGATCACCACATTTTGGATGAAGCGTGGCGCAGATGGCCAAAACACGCAACAATCATTTTGGGCTGAACAAAGCTATCGCAATTGACTACGCAGCTAGCATTTATGAATATGCCAATGACCAAGTTCGAAAATATGTGGCACTTCGGAACTAACTTGCAAGTGTTGCGGTGGGTAAGGGAGGGGGTCGATCAGGAACTCAAATCCCCACCTTTGAAACGAATGAAGTTGCTGGACAAATAAATATGCAATGATCCATACAGGAGAATATCCAGATCGATGCAGAAGCCGATACTAGGTGTTCGCAGAGGATGTCTTTGAAGTCAAGACTGCTTTGTTTATGTCTTTGGGCTGCCCTCAATCCGGCCACGACTTGACGGGCCGGAACTGATGAGACTAGTGGCAACAGAACACTCTATGCATCCTAAAACGGGCAACAGAAATCAGCCGGATAGTTCTGAGAATTATGAGGGTCGATTGGCAAGAACTCGGGTTTCTCTCACAGAAGTGACTTGAACGTAGTTCGCTTGGGCTGCTTTTCAAACGAAAAGTGATATCGTAAGCTAGCTATTCTAAGCCCGATTTTGCACCATTCTAGGGCGCAGTAGTTGTTTGCACTTGTGATGTCAGCAGTTTGAGGAAGATAGGAGGTGCAATTGAAATAGTCAGCCAGAACTGAGAAAGAAGCAACATGTTATGAATGGGACCGAAACACAAGCTCATTGAATGCTGAGACTTTGTCGTAGATTGAAGTAACAAATGCTAATCTATCTATTTCGGTGACGATATAGCCTTTTCGTGAGGCATTTGACCAAATGCCTGTTTCGTAACGGTACCCAAGTGAGAAATTGCGGTCTCCCTATTCGCTAGACTGTGCTATTGTTTTTGACCTGCTCGCTCCCTCAGATCCCAGCCACGCATTTATAACCCACCACACGAACCTTCCTTCCCTTCCTTCCCCGCAGACTACACCAGACCACACCTCTCAACTTCTTCAGATCCACGCTGCACACGATAGATCGATTCGGTCTTCAAGGTCTTGCGACGGTGCATCAAACATACAAAGCTTTCTGGCATCTCCACCCACCTGCGCGAGGCCCCTCGTCAGCCCAATCGGCAATTTCCGTGCACATCTCTAGATCGCGTTCCTGAACAACAACACTCCTTCAACACATGCAACGCGACAATGACTGAAATCGCCATGCCATTCGAACTTGGGGACGCAATGGCGACAACTTCTCTTCCTACGGCTCCTAATATGAGACGCGCCGACTCCGCCGACTCCGTTCTCAGTGTCATTACCGTCGATAACAACTCCAACGCGCAATCCTCCTCCTCGACTCCCCCGACCAGTATTGGCGACGGTGCCAGCGTGTCATCTGCTTGTCTGAAGCTTGACGAAGCTATTGCTACACCTGCGCCAGACACCAATGGACGCAGTCGCCGCCAACGAGCAAGCATCGGTACATACAATGTGAAGATTCTCAGCGGAACCGCAATTCATGCGCCAAAGAAGTTTAGCAAAGATCCAGCAGTTCGTGATTCTGCTTCTTCATCACGTAGAAGAACGATCTCGGGCGATACACTGCTCGGCAGCCTGGAATCTACAAATGGCTCAACTACAACAATTGAGAAAACCGCGAACCGACTTGTCGCAGATGGTATTGAGGCACTCGATCTACAATGGTCTGCTAAAGCCCTCCCAAAGTCCAAGAGCCAGAGTAGCGTCAGCGGAACTCCAAGAAAGAGTGCGAAGCAACGCGACTTAGAGCGTCGCAAGTCTTCGCGACCTGCACCAGATGTCGTTCAGAGCCTTACCAAAAAGCTCAGTGTTCTGGGAAAGAGGAGTCGCCAGACATTTGATGATGGTCTTGCTACTAGCCTAGCTGGACTCACCAGAGCAAAACGAGAATTGCGAAACCTTGCCGATACCAACGAGTTTGCGAAGATTGACACACAACCAGTTCTACATGAAGTCTGGAGCAATGGCAAGCTGGTCGTGCCCGAAAATCCGCGAAAAAAGAAGAAGGCGGAGGAAGAGGCCCTTGCGAAAGAGAAGGAGAAGCAAAAGCAGAAGGAGGAGGCCATGAAGGTCATTGAGAAGCCCAAGCCGGTGGGCAAGCGACAAAAGGTTTGGCTCACGAAAGGCTTGTATGCTGGGCAGGAACGAAATATTGGAAGCTTGAACTGGTTCGGCGAATCTTCAGAGAAATTGAGAGGGGACGGCGAGAAGATCGCACCTTTCAAGCCAAACACCTTCATGCCACTCCCAATGTGGCATGGACAGCGGCTGCTTCACGTTGGTCGCGACTTTAAGTTGCCCTTCGATGTCTGTTCCCCACTCCCTCCCGGACAGCCAAAGCCTGATGAGTGGAAAAAGACCTCAAGCAGTAAGTGCAGGTTCTGATTGAATTACTGAAGCTTACTAACAATGCTCAAAAGATCGATTTGTGGGCGAAGCTGGAGCTTTGTGGAAGAAGTCCGGCCTGTTTGATAGCTTCTGTTCTAAGTGTGTCTGCACGGCGGAAGGTGGTTGCGATGAGAACTGTCAGAACCGATGCATGTTCTACGAGTGTGATGATACGAATTGCGGCGCTGGCCGCGAACACTGCTCCAACCGCGCTTTTGCAACTCTTCAAGAGCGACGCAAAGCTGGCGGAAAGTACAGAATCGGCGTCGAAGTCATCAAGACTGCTGATCGAGGATATGGTGTTCGAAGCAATCGCTGCTTTGAACCCAACCAGATCATCGTTGAGTATACAGGCGAGATCATCACTGAAGACGAGTGTGACCGTCGTATGAATGAGGATTACAAGAATAATGAGGTGGGTCTCTCTAATTACAGGATGACAATCATTCCACTAACATAATACAGTGCTATTACTTGATGTCATTCGACCAAAATATGATCATTGACGCAACCAAGGGCAGCATCGCACGTTTTGTCAACCATTCGTGCAAGCCAAATTGCAAAATGGTCAAGTGGATCGTCGGCGGCAAGCCACGGATGGCTCTCTTTGCTGGCGACGGCCCCATCATGACCGGTGATGAGTTGACCTACGACTACAACTTCGATCCGTTCTCTGCCAAGAACGTCCAGGAATGTCGTTGCGGCAGCGACAACTGTCGTGGAGTCCTTGGCCCAAAGCCAAAGCCGAACCCGAAGGATATCAAGCCAGTGAAGGAAACCATCAAGGCGGCGCTCAAAGCTGGTGTCAAAGCTGGAAAGCGAAAGCTCAAAGAACTACTAGGTGGCGAGGAAGGAGATGAGGCCGATGCTCGTAGCCCAAAGAAGAGGAAGATCAAGGCAGCTACTGGAGTGAAGAGATCAGCTTCGAGTGCCACTATGCAGAAGGCGAAGGGAGCAGCAAAGGCCATCAAGAAGACTGTGTCTTCTCAGCTTCTCAATGCTCGCAAAACGGTTACTACTAAGCGAGTCATCAAGCAGACGCTGAAAGCCAGCTCCCTGAAGACCTATGGCAACCGAAAGACCACGGTCTCCTCACGCAACTCTAGTCTCACAATCGTTGCGACTGAAGGTAGCCCACGCAGTCTCAAGAATTCCGCTGCGGCGAAGAGAAGTGTACGAAAGTCCGTTGTCAAGAGTGTCCGTGGCACCAAAGCAGCATCCCGAGATGTCAGCGATGAACAAGATGTCAATGGAGGCACGATCCGAGTCGTGAGTGGCGGAGAAGACTAGTTTCATTGGACATGGGGCGCAAGGAACAAGGGAATATGGGTACATCTTCAAAGGCGTATCTGGAGTTGAATGCGAGCTCTTTCATTGATTCGTGGCTCGTCTTCAACAGGAGTCGCTATGTATGATTATCTACTAATTCTTCATCGAGCTGGGAGAGAGCATGGCGTTTTGATTTTCATTGGAAGGCGGTCTGAAAACGTTTCCGAGCTTCCTTACTTTACGTACTTCCAGCTAGAGCACCGTAGCCGCAATCTGTCTCTGCCGAACATGTTGCAAGTTGTGAAATGCAAAGGGTGTCCAGATGTTTGGAAGGGAAGCCGTCAAACCTAATCCCAGTCTTCTCCACAAATTCCAGAAAACCGAAGCGACCCCCTTTTTCCATTTTAGCGTGTCCGAGCGGCTCTTCCCGTGCATGGCTTTCAGTCATCGAAATTTATCTTGAGACCGCGAGGAGCTCGTCATCACATCTGAACAATTTCCTCCCAACGACAGAATTCCACCGTCTCGACGACAACCACAACTAAGCTTCATTCCTGGACATGATACTACCATAAGATCATTTTAATAATTAATCATCTCTCTTCTTTCGAAATCCCTGCTTGAGAACTCGAGTTCTCACTCTCCATATTCATGAATACCAAATCCGAACCAGAAAGCCAACCCAGACACCCGCTTGGATCCCCACAACTTCTACAGTCGCGAGACAATAGCGAAGGAGGTTCTCAACCGTCGAGATATGCAGCTTCGATAGCGGCGAAGCCTGCGCCTGTGGCAAAGTCATGGGCGCATTTCGTTGCTGGAGGGTATGTAGCCCCTTGCCAAAGGGCATCCCGGTCTACTATATACTGACACTCTGCATAGAGTTGGAGGAATGACAGCCGCAGCACTTACAGCACCTCTCGACGTCCTAAAAACGCGTCTACAATCCGACTTCTACCAAGCACAACTCGCACAGAGCCGACTGGCAAAAGGCATCTCGCCGCACGCACACCTTTCAGCGTTTCGGAGTGGACTGTTACATTTCCGGGAGACATTTCAGATACTGGGATCAGTGCATAGGATTGAGGGATGGAGGGCACTGTTTAAAGGCTTGGGTCCGAATCTCATAGGAGTGGTACCGGCACGGTCTATCAATTTTTTCGTGGTGGGTAACGGCAAGCGCATTATCGCCGACTATGGGAACAACGGTGAGGAGTCTGCCTGGGTAGTCTTGTGTGCTGCGGCAGCAGCTGGTATTGTCACTTCGACTGTGACGAACCCTATTTGGTTGATCAAGACAAGGTTACAGCTGGATAAGAATGTGGTCGAGAGAACCGGCGGCGCGGCCCAGAGGAGGTATAAGAACTCGTGGGATTGTATAAAACAGGTTGTGAGGCAGGAAGGTGTACGAGGACTGTATAAGGGCATGAGTGCGAGTTATTTGGGCGTCACGGAAAGTACACTACAGTGGGTGCTGTATGAGCAGATGAAGAAATCGCTGGCCAGGCGAGAGGAGAGGATCAATCTCAGTGGAAGGCCGAAGACCTGGTGGGATAATACGGTTGAATGGACGGGCAATGTAGGAGCTGCTGGGGGTGCCAAACTCGTTGCAGCTCTGGCAACTTATCCACACGAGGTAAGATTTAGTTCGGAGTTCTGGAAATGTCATAGCTAACTGGAATTAGGTTGCCCGTACCCGTCTCCGTCAAGCGCCTACAGAAAACGGCAAACCCAAATATACCGGTCTTGTCCAGTGCTTCAAGCTGGTATGGAAGGAAGAGGGCATGGTTGCTATGTACGGAGGGCTGACACCCCATCTTCTGCGAACTGTTCCGAGCGCCGCCATCATGTTTGGCATGTACGAGGGGATTTTGAAGTTACTACATGCACCGGAATAGGAGTGCAATAGAGAATCAGGGCAACCTGTGTAGCATATATTTGGAGGGTTTGGCGTTTGTGCAAAAGCATGATATTGGCGGTTTGTATAACTTGACTTCACTCTTCGAGCCTAGCATATAGGTGTATGATAAGACGGTCGGCTGGCAGGCGTCAGGTTGGGGGAAGCCATTAGACCACCACTACTGAATGGGTCCAGCGGGCAGTTGTCAATAGTATTGTAACATCACCTCCTAGCATGTGGGTCATTGTATGGTTTGTGAGCACTTCGTTGAATATCATAAAAAGTCGCCACACTTTTCCTCCTAGTAGAATGCTGCGAGAAAGAAAAGCAACGCTTCATCCGTACGCCTGTAAAATATACTCCCTAGTAACCGACACGAAATGAAGAAACCTCCACCCCACACTCCATGCTTCCTTGAGACCCCTTCCGTCATATATTCATACTGTGTGCGATCTGTGTAGTGAGGCAAGGTCGTGCTGGGTGTTAATCATGGTTGACGGTCGTGGCTTTTGCAACTTCCTTGGTCTTCGCTCCCCGGCCTCGTTCAGTGAACTTCACCATGCGTTACGGTCCCAGTTAGGATCTAAGATCGGAGTTAGCAGTTTTCTCTCTCGTCACCTATCTTCCGCCCAATCTTTGGAATTCCCAAAGCTCTTCATTTTTTCCAGCTCGGCGCAAGAGATGTTAAACTCACCCTGTACGAAACCTGCCAGAACTTTGCTACCAGTCTGCAAAAGTGGATGTCCAACAACAATCTGCAAGAACCGCTGCAGACCCTCCCTCCTGTGCTCGATCACATCATCGCTAAACCGGTTTGTGAAGACCTTGCCGGGCAGAGGAGGAATGGTCACACGGGCAGACTCTCTCTCCAGGATGTCGCGGAAGTATTCGAAATCTGAGTAGCGCCTGCGGACATTGCTGTGGCGGAGCTTGAAGGCTGGGATATTGGTGCGGCATACGATTTCGTAGTCGGTGTACATGCTACGGCCCATACCATGTGTTCGTGGATTCTTGACCTACGCGGATGGGGTTAGCAAGGTGCATTTTAAAGCTGAGCCGGGCGCAGGGAGGCTGGAGATGCCAGCACTCTTTGCAGAATCTGCAACTTGCCTCTATCTCTAGGAAGTTCTCTGGTGGGCCATAAATCTCCTCGAAGCTCTGCGTGCGCGAATCGGGCATTGCCTGCATGATGGGTGGTATTGGTTGGCGCAAGGCCTCTTATTCCTTGGATGTTGCTGCTTCTTGGGTGCTGCGCTGCGCTTCGTATAGCGCTCTTGAGATGCTCTTGAAGATGGGGGAAGAGGATCGTGTGATGGTCGTCCTTGTAACTTGAAGGAAGGCTCTAGATATGACTGCGCATATGGAAGGAGCTTTGGGAGCTGAGGGGCAATCGTCCACGTGACCCTGTGCAACCTTCCCCTCTTCTAGCCTGATGATTGTATTTGTTTGCAGATCAAGGCTGTAAAAGTGGTCGGTACGGTATCGTGTTTCCTTGACGTCTTCTTCTGATCCCTTTCAACTGATAAAGCTTTGATCCATTCGTGGCCAAGCGGCAATACATCATATTGAGCTCGAGGACATTCACAACTCTGCTTTCAACATATTGCCCTCCAGGTACCCAGGCATTTGAGCTCTGTGCACTACCTATCAAGATGACACGACTTCTCACAAAGCTGGGACTATTCGCAGTACCACTTGTGAGACTCATCACCAAGATTCATTGCCACTGCTAATAGCTCTAGCTTCTCTTGATACTTACTGGAGTCGCAGGGTAACAAGAGTCAACATTCAGATATGTGTCGCTGCTGATATATGCTTATCTAGCTATGCATACTCTCAAATCCGAGCCTTATCCCTTCCAATCCCACAAGCACTTGCACTCTTGACTATGGTTCTCCCACTCATCACGGGAATCTCAGCTCAAGGTACCTATGGACTGATCCGGCGAGCTAACAATGAGCCATACCAACTCACCATCCCCCTTATTGCCGTCATTGGCTTCCAGTTGATTTACGAGACCATCATCGCCACGCTTGCCTTGACGCATATGATCCCCCCATCGGCTTTGAATTGTGGACTAGGAAGCAAATGGCAAATGCTCTGGAGACTGAAAGATGGAAATACCATCAGAACAATCCAGGATGCTTTGAACTGCTGTGGATTCAACACTGTTCGGGATCGTTCGTGGCCTTTCGAAGTACCTGCTACCTGCTCGAAGACATTCAATCGCAATAGATCTTGTGTTGGGCCTTGGAGGAAATCAGAACAGAACATGGCTGGACTACTGCTGCTTGTTGCTGTAGTTGTGTTTATAGTCAAGGTACGAAAGCATCAAAACTTAACCAGCACGTGTCAATGAGAGTATATGCTGACATTCTCTCGGAATAGGTTCTCTCCCTCATCTCTCTCCTCACCAGCAACTCGTTCAATAAGTCGAGTTGGGCACGGCCATTCAAACAAATTAGACATGCTCGTCATGTGGAAGAAGCAGATGGGCCGGAAGAAGACAACAGAGTGACTGTGAGACGACTCATTGAAGAAAATGCAGAAGAATATCATGATGAGCCAAGCGAGGAGCCAGCGTGCCCCGAATGGAGAGGATCATGGTCCCAGAGTTCAGCCATCTCAGCTGACAGAGGGAGGGGATGAGTGGCGTGATTGAATACACTTTGAGAGCTGGCTTTGATATACGCACGGAATTAGCAAGTACGGGGTCTGGGATTTCTTATACGCAAACTGCTTGGTCGGACACGGCATGTGTCGGTAATGTACTGGTCTAGTGAGCGATTTCATCTCAGTCATCAGCGAGCATCAAGAAACAAAGATCGCATTTCTGGGGTTTACAATACATTCAATACAAGGGCTTTTTCTTTGAACATATTCTGATTCTGAGTTGCACATGGCCCTAAGCGGCTAAGCGAGCTTTTGTTCAAATCTCAAAATAACTTTCCATTCCAATTTTGAGACACTCATTCTAGTGAATAATGCCCTGTTCCTTTGAGGGAAGTGCATCTGCAGGTCTCACTGAATGCAGTCTTCGACGGAAAGGTGAACAGTCACATTGACTACTACACTTCTCAGGTACCTGCACTGCACGTAAGAAGTTATCTCCTTCGTTTTACCTTTTCGATCTCTTTCTATTGCATTTGTCCACGGCATCAGCCAGACATACGTACAGACACACAGCAGAAGTCACGAACCAAGATCCTGCACCGCACAGCCATCGATCGGGCATATTCAAAAAGATATCTCAGCGCTCCAGTTTCATAATGTGGACTTGTTTAAAGTAAGGTGAAATGTTCCTTGGCATTTCCATTACTTTGTTTACCCCGTCATCAACCAGTCGTTACACATTTTGCTGACAACGAGCAGTGCGGAGCCGAATATCAAACAGGTCGAGAATGTCTTCACTGCTGCCGCAACGTCTGCTGGGGATGTGCTGGCGGTCGTCCTTACTGAGATTCGCCGAATACTTTTCTTAGTATTATAGATTGATGGGTTATGTCTCAGACGAGATCATACCAGGGTGTGTCGTATGGGCTGTTGGCATGGGCGCTGGCAAGAGGAAAGTGTTTCCGAGATCCAGAGATGGCGATGCTAGCGAATGACAGTCATTGAGGAGGATAAATATTGGTGACTACGCGGAGTTTGTTGCGTAGATCATCACACGCTCATGGAGATGGCGAAGAGGAAGCCTTGTTGTTTGATAAGAGAAATTGTAAGACTACTTTGATGGCCGCAACGAGACTCTTGTCACTCCATGATGTTCATATATCTTGAAGATCCTACATCACTTTCAAAACCTGCTTCAATCAGAGCAGATAAATAATCGCCAAGTGACAAAGCCTTCAAGAACGGGTGTAAAATGTGGCATTTAGGCCAGGGTTGTGGAGGATGTTCTCGCTGTCATCAAGAAGGAAATGTGGCGAGATGATACCGGTTAATGGCTCAAGTTAGGCCAGTTGAAGAGAATATGACTAGATCTAGTGCAAAATAGTCTATTTCAAAGACCTTGGGGAACTCTCTTAAGTAATGTGTGGTTCTGACGACCTTCACCAAAACAAAAGGTGCTCGCTCGCTTATCGAAAAACCAAACAGACGAAGCATCAACACAAAAATACTTCCAAAATTCAAAACGTATCATGAGCGAAGTTGATGCAAAAGATTACAGTATGAAAAAGGTGAGTCTGGAGAATGGGAGCAAAACTCACGGACCGATCGCGGTGAGTCGGACGTATCCGACCAAGAAGCGACCAGTCTGGTAGAAACCATGAGCTTGTCATGATTTTAGAGAGGCATCACCGTGACGTAAAACGTGGGTGCTTGTATATGGCAAAAATATGCTTATTTGGCTATATGATGTGGCTAACACATTTCTGCGAGTCTGATTCTGATGAATGGACCAGGTAGTACTCACCTTTGGAACTTGGGACTTCCATTCTTCTGATCAACCTCAGGCAACAGGGATGCGAGGACAATTTCGTAGCTCTTCCACCTCTCAAAGCGTTTGAGTAGCAGATTTGCTTCCTTGACTTACCAAAGCAGGAGGTGAGAATTAGAATTATTTTGGGATGAATTGTGATTAAGAAGTCGCGGTATCTTCATTATTCCAACGCTACAAGATTCGCACCAAAGTATCCAGACAGTTCTATCACATCTATTACAGATAATGAAAGCATGTCATAATGTCATTGTAAGTCGTTGCTGTGATCACTATGACCGCTGGGCACGTTATGCCACGGCCGCTCATAAAAAACTTACCGGTTGTTCTTGTGGTCAATTCATACACTTCATCAGCATTCCATCTTCCGAGCGAAAGAACGATACAGAAATCTTCTACTATTGGACAATTAGGTAATAACAATATGTCGAAGAGTCCTAGAAGTTCAGCGAAAGTGTTAGTCCCATGTCTCTCGTCATGTTTTCCCCACCCAACCCGTGTAAACAACTAACCGAGAGTCCGACGATGGCTTGGAAGCCAAACAGACGGCGAACAAAAAAGCATGATTTTCTAGTCGATTTGACGACTACACTATCCTTTCCTCGATCAAGTAAAATCCACGAAGGTAAGTCGCAAATTAAAAATGAGACCTAGCTTCTACTGATGCCAAGTTAATGATGTCGTGTAAGACGTATGATACATCAGAACGCCCGAAGAGCCTCAAGAAGAGACTCGGTTACAGAAGGGTCAATTGACTTCATAATGACCAACTGAAACATTAACGGCTCGCACCGTCGAAAGTTCTAGGCCAACTCATTCTGAAGACTCGAACATCACCAACCCAATACCTCATCCCCATACCCCCTGTACCCCTCATGTGGGGCAAGCCCGACGGAAGATCGACGAATCACCACATATCGGTCTCCTCACACCTCCATCTGACGCAGGCTCTCTGCACAAAACATCGTGTAAAGCACAGATATCCAATGGCGCTCCTCCCTTCCTTCATACTTGCATAAGTTTCCTGGCCAGGTATTCGTCAAAAGTCCCCCACGTCTTGCTTAAGCGATACTCGGTGTGCTCGACGTAGCTAGCGTCATGCAAGACACAGTTACTCGGTCACACGCCCGACCAATGACAGCTGCACCTTTCGAGGTGTGAGCTTACAGTATTGAGGCTCTGCGAAGACTTGCCAGCACTGAGCTGCTGCACAGGATCGATCTGGTGCTGCGTGCTGCGTGCTGGATAGGAAAAAACGCGCAGGGAAATCCGATCCTGAACTTGACAACCCATAAAGTCCTTTTGCCGTCCCGTACCCCATCCCAGCGTCCGTCAATAGAGGGGAAAGACCTTGCTTGTCGCCTTCATTTTCGCCTCGCCCATCGATCGTCAGCAAAGCGAAGAAAGGAATAACAGCGAACATGTCTTAATGATGATGGAAACTATGAGTTCGCAACCCGCTGGCGGGGTCGGCGGTGTTGGTGCCATCCCGCAGCGGAGATCGAGGGGCCCAGCTGCTCCAGGCAGGAGAGAAGCAAAAGTGGCATATCGCAACCAGCCAGCCTACTCGACCCGACACAACAATGCGCCAGCTTATCCTTCATCACCGGAGCAGTTGTTTTCGAGAATTAATACTAATGTCCACCATGGCCAGCCCCATGGACAGAGCGTCGGCCCTCATCTGGATCTCAGTGGCTACTTTGAGGTTCACCGCTCTTCAGCTGGGAGCTCGAATTTCAACACCAACCCCATAGTACATCAAAACCTATCGGATGATAACTCGTGGTTGTCCGTTTCATCTCCAAACTCATATACGTTGGTCTCGAACCTCCCAAATTCGCCACAGAATTATGGCGGGAACCATGGCCAGTCTCCAGGCAGCGAGGCGCCCCAGATATCCGGTAACAACGGCCAGGAGACATCCTGGACTCCCCAGACTAGTACCTTGGATTCCGAAATGGATGATATGACCATGTCTGACATGCAGTTTGGCAGCTTCAACAGCTTGACCTTTTCGGACGCGAATACTGCGGCCTCTTCCATTTCTAACACTTACGTTATTCCAATTACCAACTCTAATTTCGAATCCGTTGGAAACCAATTACAGGATCTGGTACTTCCAGGTAAGCGATTCGTATTTCTTTTGGTTGTTTGAGGATGATCGTGATTTCTTCAAAGTCCCGTGCTGCATGGGCAGAGTCTCTCCTCATAGTACTGATCATGATAGATGGCTTCCACCAACTTGGGCCTCCACTTGATACGCCGTCTCCTGGTACAGCGAACACTTCGCCACACATGTTTACAGAAGACTTCTCTTTTGACCATGATGGCTCGATGTCACCAAACTGGGGCTACAATGACAACCCTATGCTGTACTCGACAGAAAGTGGACAGTGGTCTGCGACGACCTTGATCGCACCCCAACAGACTCAGCAAAACCAGACAATGAACAATAATATGGACTATCAGCCGAATATTCCGTGGAACTCGCAGTTCGCCCAGGATAGTAGCTTCCAAGTCAATGCGACCGCTGGCGGCGTGGCCTTTGAACCACTTCGCGGTACCCCATACGGAACCCACAAAGCTAGGCAGGAATTCTTAGATGCTGGCCCTTCCAGTATGAACTTTCTCAATCTGGAACATCTTAGTCCAACCAGCGAGAATGACAGCAAATCATGGGCGCTGGTGTCTAACCCAAGCACTATTTATACGCCATCGCACGGATCTCCAGCGTCACAGAACTCTCCACTATCTCATACTCCTTCACCACCACCGCAGGAATCGGAAGTTCACCATTCGCATATCTTTAATTCCATGCCAAGTCCCCCGAAAGCAAAAGCTACGCGTGGACGTCAACGTGGACTGACAGCAGTTGAGAAGAAACAAGCGAGAGATGTCCGTGAAGCGAAAGCATGCTGGGCTTGCCATATATCCAAAACAAAGGTAGAGACTTCTTCAAGAATGTGCTAGAAATGAAACTAACAGCAAGCAGTGCTCTCCATGCTCACCGGGCAAGCCTTGCGAACAATGTGCAAGATTGGCTGGAAAAAGACGATTCTGTCTGTTCTCGTGCTTTAATGACCCACTAGAGTCCTTATATACGTTTCTGGTGCCAAGTAAGAACTTCCTCTGCTCTTCTGCCCGATGGCTAACAGTTATAGCTTACCTCATGGGACACTTCACCAAAGCCAACGTCGAGTCTTTCGTAACCAGGAACGCATCGAGCTGGGGCACACAACACATGCTCATACGCATGGACTGGGGATATCCGAAATTCCTGGAGGCCGAAGTAGTTGCACTGGCTCTACGAAGCAGCTCCTCGGAGATGGGGTTCTTCCATCAAACAGTGTCGAATGGAGTCGCCAGACCTCAATTAGTACGGAAGTTGAGTCCACCGCTTGGAATACCGCTTGCTGCAATGGACGAGATGCAAGATGCCTACTCCAAATATATCCAGGATATCGTGCAGAGCGACGTTAATTCGTACGTCCCGGCGGCCTATATCGACCAGGAATCGGAACTTCCAACACGTCTTCTCGGCGCAGTTGCTTCATACTACAACGCTGGTAATGCGGCTGACAACGAGGTAGGTCGTAGATTCCATCCTTTCTGTTGCTTAATGCTGATAGTCCGCAGTCCGAACTCCTCCGCCGAGCCCTCGAAATGCATGTAACCTCAGTGATCCTCGAACGAAGCCTCTTCCTCGACCAGAATTCTCTACAACAAGTCCAAGACCACTTGGGGCAGGAATACCACAGACGGTCGGCACCGCGGTGTGCGCAGAGGCAGATCAAGTTGGCCTTCTTCATGTTGCAACAAAGGCGAATTCAGTCAGTCTTGAAGGATTGGGGCGCCATGATCTGGGCCACGAACCCAAGTGCCACGAAAGACAAGGAATGGGCGCTCGCCTTCAGCACATTCCTGATTCTCATACTCGTCATGGACAAGACGCTCGGTGCGGCATTCTACTTCTGTGAGGGACGGGTGAAGCACCACGGCTACCCAGCTTCGACAGAACGGGAATCATTTCAAGAACTCGTTAGGTTGACACAGAAGGAATTGTTCGACAGGTGCAAGGAGATCTTCCATTGGAAGTTCAAGACTCGAAAGGGAGGCAAGGAGGCCTGTAATCCGATCCGAGATGGCATTGATGCTTTCCAGGGGAAGTCCAAGACCGTGGATCATGACGTTGTAAGATTTGTCATGGAACTTCAACGTATTGTTGGCGAGTACGGTAAGCTTTCCCAAATCCTATTCCCTTCCAGGCTGATCCTTTTTCCAGAACCGGATGTGCGAATGCATCGATCCTCAAGTCGTGATGAGGATTCGGAGTACACGGATGCTGGACGACTGGCATGCATTTTTTTGGATGACTTTTTGAGCCATTGAGCAAGACAGGGTGATCCAAAACGGGGTTTGCAAAGGTGTTTCGGCGATTGAAGAGCGGATATGATATAGGAAGTCGTATAACAGGCATTGGCGGGTGTGCTTTCTGTACTTACTCTGACCCTTCTCATGTACAATTCCGCGTCTCGGTCTCGGATCTCGATCTTGGATTTTTGTTGTACTTTAACGGCCGACCAAAACTGTAAGACGGGAAAGCAAAAGAAAAAGTAGAATGACGATTGTGACGAAGAAGACAGGGAATCAATGACCAAATCAAAACTGCTTCTCCTGCATCTCTCCCTGTGACCGCCGTGACAACAGTCACCTATTCGTGGTAGCCTGTAACGAGCAGGAGATTAGGCATGACTGTAATGACTGTAATGACTGGGAGACTGGGAGAGTGACTCTGCAACTCGGCGTGGACTTCGCACCTGTTTTGAATTGTTTGGAGACCGGTAGCCCATTCGATGGGCATCAACCTTGTATGTGATGAATGTGATGAACAGCGGGATAGGGTCCGCCTATGCAAGGCACCGATCAGTCCAGCAGGGGGATGCATCCCCGACGTCAGTCAGGGCCTCCGCCACAGCCCTGGAGGCCCACTGCCACAATCCAGCTTCGACGTGGAGCCGGGAAGCCGTTTGTTGATTGCAATTGCAGCATGCAAACTGCAAGTGTGACAGCCAGGAGGCCGCGGCTGAAAAAATAGTCCATCTGTTTCGTTTGCTCCTCCTTTGCAGCAGTGAGATTGTACTACGAAATGACTCAATCTCTGTTTGTATGCGTTCTTTTTGTGGTTTTGCTTGACCGGTGAAGAGTGGATGCGCGGATGCTGAAGGGCAGAGCCGGTATGCCTCACTTGAGGGCAGCATAGTTTCGTAATCAAATGCAGATGACCTCGAAACTCCGAAAAAGTGAGGCTGATGAATTGACCCCGACGATCTCAAATTATGTACGATCGTGACATCACTGGCTCCCACTACGCCGGTACGCAATCAGGAGATCAGCGGCTGTCAACAGAGACAGGATGAACTGGGTGGAAGGAGTTGATGCGCTCTTAGCCTTGAGCTTTGCAGCGAACGCCAAAGTGCTGCAATGGAAGGTCTCGAAACATAACGCCCGCCAGGGAAAGACCCTGAAACGGAACAACCACAAATTATTTCCCGGGAATCGTGGAGTGGTAGGGAGATGCTTTGCAGGTTGGGCCTGTATGAAATGATTGGGTAGAAAACGAGAATTGAAGGAAATGTCGCACGCCCTGTCTTCGAGCAATGATGCGGAGTAGTCGAGGGCAGGCGAGGGCACTGTTCCTCTGTGAACGCTTTAGGAAGACTTCCAGAAGCCGCAGGGAAGCACCTGACAAGAGAGTAGAGGTCTACGTATGGGCGGTGCTGTAGAGCGGGCTTCCATTGGGCCTTGCTCTGTCTGTGTTGGTTGCAGGCAGCGAAGCTCCTCGTCCCTTGGAGAGTCACCGACCGGCCTGGCCTGCAATACACTGCATGTGCAGCTTGAAACGCAGCACGGGCATATCTCCCGCGCGGATTGGGATGATGGTTGTGTTTGGGACTCTTGCATCTGAGCGGATCAGGAAGGGAACGGGGTTGAGAGACAAAGAAAAAATATGACATGACAGGCATGGTAGGTCAGGCAGTGAGTGGCTCTGCTCCTGGCGGGAAGGAGGATGCTGTGGCGAATAGCATAGGCTGGCCTGCGAATCCCTGAACCGGAAGCCTAGGCTAGGACCAGTAGGGACTACAGCATCCAAACAAAGAACCCATCTTAGGCGACGCCTATCGCCTATCCCAGCTCCCAGCTCCCAGCCCAGCCCAGCCTGTCCTGTGCCTGACCTGTGCCTGCCCTTTGGACCCCATTCCATTCCTCGTACCTATTTCCAACCTGTGACTATGACTGAACTACTATGATCCAGCGAGGCATAATCTCAGGGCGGAACTCAACCATGCCCTTAATGACTTACCGACCATCAGGCTCCATAGATTGCTCACCTGAAATACAGGGAGGCCGAGGCTACAATGAGCTAATCATAGGCAATGCCTGGCACGGCCTCCTTTGCTATGTTGAAGCCTTTCCGTATGACTGATATATAGGGACGCCGTTCTCTCAGGAACGACTTTTCTTTTTACCTTATCATACAAACACTGAGTCAAGGCATTCAATAACATCACTCATCCATCCTCATATCCTCATCATCAAGAAAACGTCAGTCATCAGTTTGAGAACTCCACTACCATTCAAAATGTTCGCCGCAAACCAAAACACACCCTTCGCTTGCACGCGAGAGGCACCCAAAGAGAAGCCGGAGAGAGACCCAGGTATGTCATAATTTAACTCGATTATTGAGGCAAAATGTTTCAGAGCAATCCTTCAGCCTTCCTTCGACTTTCGCCTTCCAATCCTATACACCTTATACTAATTGTTGTTGTTTAATAGACTACGGTGACAGAATGCCTCGCTTTGAGGGCATCAACATGGCAGAAGACCCCGCTGAGAGGGACACTGGTATGTGCTTAACATCACCCAAACTTCAAACCTCTCGCACTTTTACTGACTGCAATTCTCAGACACTGGCAACTGAAACTCGAGTCTGCCTGACAGATGACTGCAACACTCTTGCCGGTATGTGACTCAGTCCTCTCCTCGACTCTCTCATTCCAAGAAGTTCTGTCTATTCCTGCCTAAGTTGAGGCGGAGCTGTCCGAGCTGGACAGAAGAAATGCCCTTCGACTCTCAGACTCGCTTGCTTTTTGGCCCCGATAAGACGCGGGCGCCTACCCTTATCCGCATGTGACAACCCTGTCACCTGACTCACTGGCTCTGAACCCCTGCTAACGAGTATCCCATTTTAGATTTCCTCCTGTCTGGAAATCGCATTCATTATTCGATCTATCGGATCATACATGTCTATATCTGGCGGTTGACTCACGATCTAAATCCGGTCTTGGACGTTTGCCATTTGGCATTCGTCTCTTCGACAACGGTTCTCGTCCTCGCTTCTGCCTGTCCTATCGACACAACCCTCGGCGACGTCAATCCACCTTACACACTTTGCTGCTAGCTTTACCTCAATTGCTCGAGATCATGTACGAGAGCTTATTGCTGTTGCGGCTAGCTGCAAGCAACACGTCCACCTCTTCTTCACTTCGTTTCGGATAGCAATACAATACAATTCACAATGCCAAATTCCACTTCACCGATTCAGCCTTCCCAGCAACCTCGCACACAGCATCGTCACTGAACCACGCAATTCCTTCTCTTCACCGACGACGGCCTGCTTCTGCCTCTCTGCGCCTTGTTAGGCTGGTATTAATTGGCTTCCCAGCCCCCTCCAACAACCAGTCACGGCCGTCCCATCGCAGCTTGACTCTTCTCTCTACTCGGTCAGAGCTCAGGCAGGCTCGCCACGAGATGGGCCACGACACGCATCGATTTCCCGTTCCTGATTTCATTGGACGGAAGTGTTGGGCAGATTCGTTTCAATTTCAGCATAGCGAGCGTAGACGTTTCCTTCAGATATGTGACGCAAGTCGAATTTCACCTATTTATCTCTTCCCAGTTATGTTGTCGGCTTTCCTTTCCTGCAGGTAGTTGTTTTTTCATTTCTCGCTTATCAATGTTATCCCCCCTGCAAGAGGTGTATTTTAGTTGTACTTGTATTGGTTTGAAGAACTGTTGGTCTCGCGACTTCTTTTCTCTTTTTCAGTCAATGCATTGTAGCACCACATAGTTACCTCGTTGCCAGTTTTAGAGCGTTCTCAATCAATGCAATACCACGTTGCTTTTTTCAATTCCCTTGCAAGACGTTACAGTGTCCCTGTTCAGCCGCCCCCAACCATCTCAAAGCCTCCTTGACAGTGACTCTGACCTCATCTTATGTGAAGCCGCGAATAGGTATGCGTACTATTTGCTCGTGCCTAATTCAAAATATACGAGGAGTGATCCTCTACGCTCCTGCCTATACTTATTACAAATTCGTCGTGACTTGGTAATTCTTCATGGGTCGGCTTAAGCGAGATCGACTCCCCAAAGACGACCAACACTACCACAGATCTTGATTTTAGTTTACACAGGTGATCCTTCCGCTGCAAAAGCCATCAACACTCCAAGCAAAGCAAGTCACTTGTGAATGTCTGCTGTAAATGTATTCTACCTGGTCTGGCAGGGAAGAAGAGTATGTTAAATCGCTAGACAAATGTAAATCCCCGTGTGACAAGCATTCTGCAGATACGATCAGCCAAATGCCCCAAAGTAGCTTTCACCCAAGGGCGCTTCATCTTACCTCTTTCAGACAACCTTCTACTCTCCTGGCACATAAGAGACTGTCGGGCAAGTTGACGAATTCTCAAGGGTTCATGTTAAAATTCTTCGTTTATCATAAGCAGGCTATGTACCCAACAACCAAACCCATAAATACAGGTTGTGCTCCTTGCCCGAACCGCCGTTTCTCCAATGTATGTTAATTCAACTGCTTTATTCAAGCCCTTGTAATCCTATTCAGATAGATAGAAGTAACCAAACGCCAGCCATCCAGTTCCCGGTTGGGTATCAAGTCTCCAATCTACATCCAATCCAATCCATCCCACCCATTTTCAAAATACGCACACCCGCTTTTCGAGCTGAGCCGAGTCAAGGTAATCATGGCACGAGCGAATCTCTGACAATACACAAAATCCCATTATCGGGACATATCTTCGTCCTGTTCAAATGCTTGTCCCACGGGCCAGTCGGGCCGCTGACAAATTTCCTGAAACCGAAGAATGGAGGTGGCTGTTTGGGATCGTCGTCGGGATATTGCTGATCTCCCCACCGCCCCCGATAGTACATGGCGCCTACTGGACTGCCGTTGATAGACTCGAATGAGTGATCGGTAGCGCTGTAATTGTAGTGATATGCGCTTAGTGTTGGGTCCCACAGGAGGCCCTTACTGGTATAGTCCTGAAGGAACCCAGCTGGGAGGTTCAGGTCGGGGATGAGATGGTCGTGGGTCCCTTGGACACCGTAATTCGCATGGCTTCCCTTTGCTGAGTATGATATTGGGCGTATTCCTTTCTTCTCCACAGCATCATACGTGAACGCCTGACCATTGTTATGCTGGCTGAACCACATTGCTTGGGGGGTCCCGTTGTGGAAGCGAATCATATTGTGTTCCCAATCTCCGATGTGATCACCGAGTTCTTGGAAGAAGACAGTGTTTCCTTGATTGTATGCATAGAAGTACATATAGAATGCGTCGACCTTTCCGGATCCCCGGTCGTTGACTATGATTACAGAGCTAGTGATCTCTCTAGTTTCGCCGGTTGAGTCTGGGACTATGCCTGTGAGCCATACCGGCTCTGTTGTAACGTCGAGATTGGATGTCAAGAAGACATTTCGTCCATTGTGACCGTATGCGTTCAGAAGATCGAGGTTCTCGAGTGTGAGGGGAGAAGGAGGATCTTCGATCGTCGTCAAGTTAATGTTGGGATGGGTATTGGTGACTTGAGCATAAATATCGGAGGGGAAGAATGCTTCTTCTTCATGGAGCCAGACCAATGGTGCTGCATACTGTCAGTCTTACTTCGTCACACTGCGCGTACCATCCCATACCATAATCCAAAACATACTGAGGTACGCCTTCCACCTGGCGGGCCTGCATCGAGATCCGGGCGAAAGATCGCTGCAGCAGCAGGAAACATACAGCAAGGCCTGCCAACATGATCTAGGAGGCCCAATCAGCAACAATACCTTCTGCGCGATCACACTCGGGAGACATACCCTCTTGATATAGTACCATTGCTCCGTAGCTTGTCTCTGCCAGAGTTCCACCTGCACCACCTCCTCACGGACATGCCGTGAGCCTCCCTTCTCCAGTTCACCCGTCTTCCACCACTCCATGGCTACCACTTTGACTTTCTCCATGCAATCAAGTCCAGCCGTGTCGTCGAAATTATCTCGAGCCTCAAAAGAGGCAATCTTAGTTCGTGCCAGCACCGTCTGCGAATGGCGTCCCGAATCCGGGGTCTTTCAGGATCTGTGGGGGAATTGGAGCGGGCGGTACGAAGATCAGTGGGCTCGGTGTTGATAAGTAGTGGGACATGCAGAGCCCGCTCTCGCATGTAGGTTGGGATGATGGACCTGCTATCAATGATTCCCCATGTCGCGATGGACAAGAAGCTTGAAAGCAAGCAAGCATGGGAGGGTGCCAGCTAAGTACCGGAGCGGGAAAGGTGCTCGTCCTATGACGATGCGAGTTTAAGCTTTCTTGGTGGGGCCGGCCGGCTGCATCGTGCTGTGATGATTGGGTCAAAGTTCTACAACACAGGTCTGCAGAGTCATGAAACTAGGATTGAATCTTGATTACACAACCGATGGGCTTTGAAAGGCATCCACAAAAGAGAAGCAGTCCATGTCCGTTTAGTAACGACTGAGATAGTCCAGTACACAACAGTAAGCTGTATGATATCGACAGATGTATGATTCAAGGCTCGCCATTACATTGATACTTGATCATCGTTTCAACATTTGAAAGAGCCCTGTTTTACACGATAGAAGACATGTAGAGAGAACAGATGAATCTATTCTCCATATGTACAGCTGAGCCGCAACGCCTGTGCACCTCCTCATGTCCCGAAAATAAATACCCGCCCGCAACCGTACTACGTTTTGGGTATCAAAAAACGACGCCAATTCCCAATTCCCCTACGAACACTTTGAACCCTCAAGGCTCATAGTCAGGAAATTTTGCTTTCACCAAGGCGATCTCCTTCTTCCCTAAAGGTACTTGTTCCCAATTCATAGGCAGCGGCTGACCAGTTCTGCACTGAAATTAGTGAAGATATTAACGAAAACACGGAAACTTACTTCAACATGTTGACCTTCATATTCCGGGCTCTGTCCTTCAAAGCTACTTGGTCACGTTGAACATCCCACTTCCCCATTTGGTAGATCGTAGCCCACGCACAGCCATATTTCTCTATGCGACGTATAAGGAGGTTGGAATCTCGATCTGACCAAGGTCTGCGGCCTTTTGGTACTTGGACGCCTTTAGCTTTAGCGGTAGCATAACGAGCGGCGGTGCTGATCTCTGAAGCTGTAGGAGGTGGTGTTTCCCCGTCGGATTCTGTTTCCGAGTCATCTGAGATTGGACTTCTTCTCTTTTCTGGTTCTGCTCGTTCCGTCCTTCTCTGCGCTCCAGCACGGCTTGATTCTACACGAGGACTCATCTCACGTTGGACGCGCTGCCTTTTGCTTGTGGGCGAGGTTTCCTGAACAGGAGAGAAGCGAGGACCGGGCGGTGCAATAGCCCTTCGGCCGGGATCGATGTGTCGTTGATCCTCCTGGAATCCTTGGTCTTCGCTCTCATCGCTGTGTTCACTCTCAGCCCGCCTTCTTTTGCCTGGCGATGGCCTGGCCAAGCCGTCCTGAGTCTCGTCCCAAATTACCTTTTGTGCATCTGGTTGACGGTCTATGAGTCTCCGCTTCGTTGCAGTAGGTTTGTGGTTCTCTTTGTTTTTCTCTTTGCTGTTTTCATTCCATGCAGCGGTGTACTCTGCAGTAGAGCGTGGCCGGTTGTCCATGTCATCATCAATAATTGGCTGATAATCATCATCGTTTTGTTGCACAAGTTCCGTATCTTCTTGAGCAGGGACTGGCATCGGAGCTGATGGCGCTTTCCTAGAACGTGGCTGAGGGCGAGAAGGAGCTCCCTGGGAGATAGGAGGGTCTTGCATAGATGAGCCATTGCCAATCGTCCTCTTTTTCAATCGCATGAGGGTTTGCACAGAACCGGCCGACAGAAAGCTATTCTGGTCAGCAATTCTTCATTCTGTGTGTAAATGATAGTGTATAGGTAAAGTTTTCAGAGGGTTTTGGAACGCTCCAGACTCAAGGTGCAATCTTACCTTTGGTTACCACCTTGCGTAATGTCGGCTGCTGGTAAGAGCTCCCGTTGCTTTGTAGTGGGCTGTGGTCGATCATACCGAACATCAGCTTGACTATCGTTGTTCTGGATAAGCTCAATGAGGGACAATGTAATCTCTTCGATGCCTCCTTGTTCAGTGATGGCCTCAAGTATTTCGGTAAAGCGACGTCGACTCCACTGCACCAAATGGGTTATGAAAGTTACCCAGGGAAATATCTCGTTCAGCTGATCAAAATCAACAAAATCACCAGCTTGGCGGGCCTCCTCGCTATACCGAATTGTGGCACTGAGCAGGCCAAGCCTTTCTTGGATCATTTCGACTTGAGTCTGTGAGTACGTCTGGCCGGGCCTTAACATATTTCTCAGTACGCCACCATCTGTGAGCTCTGCGAAGTGGCCATCCGGGTCTGACTGGTTGAAGTCCTTATAGAATACGTCTGCAAGGGCTTGATCTGGTGTAATAATAAATCCATCTTCTGCCATACGTGACAGACTCACAATAGCAGACTGAGTATAAAGATCCAGAGCCAGGTCAAAATTCTCGTCAATCAAATCTTTGTTTCCAAGGTTGACCTCTTCGATATATCTGCCGATGAATGCTTCTGGAAATATACTACATACGCCTTGAAGAATACTTTGGGCTTTCGTTTCTCCTTTATGCAATATCACAAGCTCTCCTAGAAGGGTAGCGAGATTAGCAGCCTGAATGACCGGGTCTGGGCGAAATGTCCCTGGCTCAAGATTATCCGTTCCGAGCAGCTTTCGAAGAACGAAGGAAGTTCGAATGTATGTTTCGGTTCCGTAGTACTCTTTGGTAGCCTCGAATCTCTGCTCGTGAAGTTTCAAGAGTTTCCCCCGCCGTGATCCAGGTATCTTTAGATCCTTCACAATTGTGTCCACTTGCTCCTCTGTCTCAATTGCGTTCGCCGGAGCAAGTAAGTCCATTATCCTGGATGCACTTTCCAGAAGTTCAGGGAGGATCTCAGCCATTATCGGTTCTAGCTTAGCAATTTCCTGAGCGGAATATGACGTTATAGCTGTAGTCCCGGACATTTGTGACATGGCGCCCGGAGACTGAGGGCCATGGTTCTGTATTTCGATGTTTTCGATGGGGTCGTCATCTTCCTCTGATGGCTCAAATCCTCTGGCCTCCTCATCGCCTTCATTGTCTTCCGCGACCATAGATAGATCTATAATTTGGATCAGTTTCCATTTTAAAATACTAATATGCGATCCTGACCTCTATTAACAGCGGGGTTCCGGGTGTGCTTTCTGGCGCGAGAGCCTGTGCTGGAAGCACTTCTGGCGCTTCCAACACTGCTCACGCTGGTTTCACGCTCTCCCCTCTTGCTTGTTCGCTTTTTATTCATGGAAGCTTCTCTGTGTTCAGGATCAACACTACGACTTCGACTGGATCTTGTCCTCCGTCCAACTGGACTCTGCGAATCTCTCGATGATTTTGGTGGTGAGGATGCTTGGTTGCGCGCGGCAGACGAACGCGCCGTACTGCGTGGTGCCATTCTGGCGTTTTGCTGGCTTCAATGTGTCTTTCAGTGGCTGGCGACAATATCGGGACTTATCCATAGAAGCTCTGGTCGACGCGCAGCAGCTCGGGTTTGTTGATCGAAGGCACCACGCGAATCTCCAGGTCAGGTGATAGCTGCTGATCCCTGCAGCCTTAGCGTTTGTTTGTCCGCATCAACCGCGAATGTCGGCAGCATCCGGCCCACTGCGGATCTTGAAGTGCCAAAATTAGATCTGAATGCGCAGGCTGACCTGATTGAAATTATTCTGGAAGTGTGGAAGAAGCAAAGTTGGGACAGAGAGAAGAGACAAAAAATGAGCATTCGGAGAAAACCAAGCCAGTTTAAGTTGGAGCTTCTTTGTAGAACTTGAAACTCGATAAGAGCATGTTTCGATGCTCGCCGCACTACCCAACCATATCTCCTGAAATTATCTACATATGATTTCTCCTCCCTCTCTTCATCTTCACTCACTGGATTTCCAAGCGTGTGCCCCTGCCCGGCTGCCCGCAATAACTTTATTGATTTGCCCCCTTTCCAGTTCAGGCACGCCAGCACCGACGCCAAAGCCCCTTGTCAACGCATGAGGCTAGAATTCTACCTGGGGACCGACCACTAGCGAAAGAACAGGGAGGACAAGCAGCCAGCCCTTTTCATCCCCTTCTCTACGTCGCGACTTGAATTCCAACAATTCTTTGGTGCCTTCACCACCGTCTTCTTACTTTTCTGTCTTCTCTACGCTCCTTCCATCGGTCATATAGCTTCAATTTCATCTTCGTGCTGCCTGTCCAGAACAATCGTGCTCGCCACGTCACTTAAACCCAGGTCGTCCTACTGCTTGCGAGATCTTCACTCGCGTGCCTCGTCTCTCTCACTTCTCTATACGATTGCTAGTCGTTGACCGCGACAACAAGCTCAAATATATCACAATGAAGTTCCGCAGACGCCCCACGCCTATATTGCTCCTCCTTCTGCCGTCTTTGGCAACAGCTCTCGCAGTCGGCGCTCAAGACAACAGCCAGGGCACACTTTCCAAAAATACACAACCTCGAGATGCACGGATAGATCCCATCACAACCCCTGCGGTCGATCTCAATACCAAGTCAAGGTACGAGATAGGAACAAAAGATGCGCCAGTAGATGGCAAGGATGGGAAACCACACGCCGGTCCCTTCGTTGGAGACAAGGATATCAAGAAGCCAAAAGTTGGCTCGGAGGAAGAAAAGACATTAATGGAGGATAAGACAGAACTCGTCACACCAGATGGAGAGAAGATTCCACAGGTCAATGACGGAGTGATGGACGATCCAACTCGGGAACCACCAAAGTTAGGTACAACGGGCACGGAAGGGGGAGTGAGTGAGAAGGATAAAGTGCGCAAAGCTCAGGAAGGGCAGACAGGAGAAAGGTTGGAGAAGTTGCCAAATTCTCCAAAGGAAGCTCCGCCGCTACCTCATAGTGAGCAAACCAAGCTCGATGGTGAGAAAATCAAGACTTCGATTGATAAGGATGACGAGGATGGAGACGGTCTTGCTGGACTCGAGGTATGTCCCTCGGCGTGGTTCAATTATCTCAGAGCTGACCTTTCCAGAAACCGGATGACCTTCCGAGTACGCCCAACAATATCCCCCATCCTCTGCCGAACTCCGCCAACAAGGACCATCTCGACATCTCAAAGCCAGATTCGAAATCGGGCTCCAAATCTACTCTGACAGAAGAGGAAGCTGCTGAAGGTCTTATCCAGCCTCTTCACTCATTCGTGTTGTCGCTCACCATGATTCTTTTTTCGGAGATTGGTGACAAGACATTTTTGATTGCAGCTCTCATGGCCATGAAGCACGACAGACTATTGGTCTTTTCAGCAGCCTTTTCGGCATTGATTACCATGACTGTACTTTCTGCAGTCCTGGGTCATGCTGTTCCTACATTGATCCCAAAGAGGTTTACAAATTTCCTGGCTTGTGGACTCTTTCTGATTTTCGGTGGACGACTGCTGAAAGAAGGGTTGGCAATGAGCCCCGAAGAAGGAGTTGGAGCAGAAATGAAAGAGGTCGAGATGGAGCTCGAAGAGAAGGAACATCTTGCCCGAAAGCAGGGCAGGAGACGAACGTCAATTTCACCATATGCCCTTGAGATGGGTCTGGGACGAACCAACTCCAGGAAGTCGAGATCAGGGTCTCGCATGCCATCACCACCACGTAGCCCATCGTCTTCGCCAGATCGCTCACCCTCTCCTCCACGATCGACTATGAAGGGTATCATGGGAGGTCTACACAACCTTCTCTCCTTGCTTCTTAGCCCTGCCTGGGTGCAGACATTCATAATGACTTTCCTAGGCGAATGGGGTGACAGAAGTCAGATTGCTACAATAGCGATGGCTGCTGGTCAAGATTACTGGTGGGTGACTGGCGGAGCAATCAGTGGACATGCTGTATGTACAGGAATTGCAGTCGTCGGAGGTCGAGCGATTGCTGGTAAAGTCAGCTTGAGAGTTGGTAAGTGCTTCAAAACGACATGTTCACCGAAAAAACCACTAACGATCTACAGTAACATTGGGCGGTGCAATCGCCTTTTTGGTTTTCGGAGTCATCTACCTAGCAGAAGCAGTGTACTACTCCTGAGTAGCTCTCCTTCCTTCCGAATCTGTCATTGTACTATTATATAGAAAAGCTCACACAGTCCGAGTCAACTCGACATGAGCTCTTTCTCTTCTAATTCTACGCCAAACACCCTCTTCTTGCTGTATACGATAGGAAGTGTATGTGGATCTTGTTTGGGTAACCGGTGGTGCCAACGGGGTGAAAATTCGGTTTCTTGTCTGGGAAGTGAAATGGTTCAACAATGCATACGTTGGAGTCTATTGGTCGAATTGCGCTGTCAAAGATCGGAAAGGAGAGTCGATCCGGTGCTGGAGAAAAGATGTGTATTATGAGCGAGGAAAGCAGATATCCATTGCTTTGAGCGAGCGAAGCGGTATTAGTTCGATACAGTACAGATAATAGAGTCTTTAACTCATGCCTACATGGTCGTCTTCATGCCAATCCGATAGACTCGATATCAAGCAGATGGAATTATACTACAATGTGATGAGCTTAGAACACCTTAACTCTTGATCTCCCAAGTACGAACTTCACCGAACAGCCTTTGTTGACCAAAAGCAACTTTTACCGCTTCTCAACAGCTTCACCCCACTCGCTATGCTTCTCAACCCACCTTAAGTTTCCAGCCCAACCCTCGCCCAATATTCTCCCGGCGATACAGCAGCTACTACCGATCCACCCCACCAAGCCAGCCAGCAAGCAAGCAGACAAGCAAGCAGACAAGCAAAAAGACGGTGACGTGCACCGGATAAATTCCACCTATTGTGCCTTCAACTCACCTAGATTCTGCACAGAAAAGCAGGGCGTGAGGCCCACAGCCAGCAGCGCTTTCGGAGATGTGGCCCGCTTTGCTTGTCAGTAAGTGAGTCGAGAGAGCTCGATCCTCAGAGCTTAGAAATCTGCATGCAGGGCCAACCAGCTTGAGGAGTTCCGGGTCGATTTTCTAATCACCGCCTTTGAAGCTACCTACACCTCATTCCTATCTACCTAAACTTGTTGTTTTTGTGTCCATCCTTAAGCCTGACGCATTGATCTCCCACGCAATATTTTCCTGTTGAGGCTTAATTGTTGGAGTGTTGCACAAGCTTTGCAGGTAGAATTCGCCGAAGGTCAACGTTAACCAACCCCTCACCACCTCGCTCCTCGACTTCACGGTCTCCATCCATCCCCGCGGACCGGCCAATCTACAATCTGCTGTGAAGCTGCAACGGATCGATCCGCAATATCTCAAATACTTGTTCACGAACCCAATTTTTCCGCACAGTAATCTACACATCTGAATCATTGAAGAGGAAGTGAAAGTGGGAATTTAGAAGCTATATTTTCTGGAAGGGAGACAGACACGAGACAGCAACAATGTGGGCCGGAACATCCTCATCGAACCCGACTTCTCCGACTAGTCCTACGACTCCGGCGGCCTCGAAACCAACATACAGGCTGAAGAATCAGGGCCGTAGAGTCGCGCAGATTGTTAAGCTGAAGCCGGAGTTTGTGGAGAAGTACAAGGAGTGTCATGCGAAGGTCTGGCCGGAGGTTCTGAAGCAGATTAAGGATTCGAATATTGAGGACTGTGAGTTTCTGAACAGATTTCTATTTTGGTTTCTGTTCCGTGAGGAATTGGTTTATTTTGAGGAAAATGGGTTTGTGAATGCCGCATGCTAATGTTCACTGCCTTACCAGACTCAATCTTCCATGATCCGGAAACTCATATCCTCTTTGCTTCATTCAAATATGTTGGATACAACTGGGCTGGAGATAGTAAGGAACCCTTTTCCTCAAATGTTAAGCTGTTCTCCGACTTGTCGCTCTGTATCATTCCCTGGCGCAGTTGCATATTCCCACTTCGATGTTTCCCGGACAAAGTACTGACTGCCTTTCAGTGGAGCGTATGAAAGAGAACCCCAAAGTCCAAGAGTGGTGGAAGATGACCGATAGCTTTCAAGAATCGTTCGTTCCCGGCGCAAAGAACAGCTATGATGGTGTGCCACCATGGTGGAAGGGTCTTGAGGAGGTCTTCTACACTCCATGATCCAGTATATATTGACTGGAAGTCCAACGTCCAAGTTCGGAAGAAACAATGAAATGGCCATGAATGAGGAACCCACCAGTCGTTTTATTTCTTCTCTCCAAATCCAAACAATCCTCCAAATAATCCAGGGCCCCCTCCATCCCCACCAGTTCCTCCTCTCCTTGCTTCCCTTCTGATCCACTCCTTTAGCCCTTCTATATCCTTCATCTCCTTCGGATTCGTGATCTTCGTGCCAACTTGGGCCTCTCCTCGATCGAAACTCAAGAGCGTGGGCATGCTCGTAATCATATAAGTCGAGCCCAATCCAGAATCCATTATGTCCATCGAGTCATACTCAATCTCGCAGAAAGAGACACCGCCCTCTTCCTCGCCTACCCCGGCATTGATGAGGTCCTGCAAGATAGGGGAGACCGCTTTACAAGTGTTGCAGTAAGAGGCTGTCCAGAAGGTCAGGAGGGGTGTACGAGAGGATGTCGATAGCGATAGGTATGAGTAGAATTCATCTGGACGGCGCACACTGCGGTTGATTGGTATTAGCATGCATGAATTCCGGGGAAGTGCTGTGGGTTCCACAGGTCAGCTGGGGAAGGGCGGCGCTCACGCGGTGAAGATGCGGTTCTTGGCCTGCTTGTTTCTTGAGGTGGAGAAGGGTCGGGTAGGGATCGTATATGCGCATCTACTCGAGAAGAACGGGGCGACTGAGACTCGCAAGAGTCGTGTTGTAGGTCTTGTGATCATTGTGGTGTTGATTGTTGTTGATGTTCTCGAATGAAAGACGAGAATGTTTATCTCTTGAAGCTCCAACCCCCGTCAAAGCGCATATCACTATCTCAAAGTTGCGTCATCGCGCTGCAGGACCCTTCCCTTCGCTATGGAGTCTCACTTGCGTACGGCTGCATTTTGCATCTGACAATTCATCCTCCAGACATTCCGAGCTGGGCGGAGATTACGGGAGCACACGATAAGTAGCAGTATTCTCAGTTCCTTTCTCTTTGATCTCATTCTCAAATTTGTTTCTATTTTCAAGTCCTCTTTCATTCAGCAAACTCTCTCAATCCGTGTCCGTCCCGATCCCCAGGTCTGACCTTCCTCCCAAGACTCTCTGGTGGGCCTTGTCGTTGCGCCACTACACCGCCGCCCAGACAAGCAAGAACAACTGTTGAGGTGTGCTTTCATTTCCAGTAAACCTCCCTTCTGGACAACAGAGCAGTCTAGATCAGTCTGAAGCAATGGGATGTCTCCTGCCATTCCATCTGCCTCATCTATATTACTGTTAGACGTTTACTCGCTCCGCTGAATACATATCTATGTCTATGCGCCTATTTCTAATCACTTCTCTTCAACCCTGTGTTAGACCTACATCTTTATCCCCTTTGATCCTAGGAATCTATACTCTCACTGTATCGCCCTGCTTTGCTACCAGTATTCCATCTCGATAACGACTATCGTTGGCTGTGTGAGATACGAGCCATCTCAGTATGCCCGAAAATGAGCAGACCGAAGTAAGACCACCACCCATCGGAACGCCAACCTCAGAGCGAGCGCGGTCCTTTTTTGGCCGTAACTCTGCATCTGATGTAGAGCCGGAAGTCGAGGAAGAGGAGGAGGATAAAGGCCGGCCGACAAAATGGAGTATGGGAGTCTTGAACGATCATGCGACTCATGAAGTCCCAGGTAAGCCAGAAATGCCGTGAAGAGTACAGCAGCTAACAGTACAACCCAAGGTTCTGTCCTCCTACTTACAGGCGACCATAATCAGCCCCTTGGTCTTCGAAATGCACCTGCTAGGATGTCAGCCTCCTCTCTCCCTGCACAACCACAAAATCAGAGTAGACGCCAGTCTCAGCACTCCAAGTCTGCGTCTGGCAAAAAGACAACCCAAGATGGAAAGATCATTCTTACTCCGCAACCAGAAGAGTCAGGAAACGATCCACTGAATTGGCCCACATGGAGAAGAGATGCAGCACTTCTATCACTCGGCATATACTGCATGGTGGGGGGTGGAATGACTCCAATTCTGGCAGCAGGCTTCACGAATGTTGCCGATACATACGATGTCACGGTGCCCAAAATTGCTCTTACCACTGGACTTTACATGATGGGGATGGGAGTAGGCTCTGTTTTTGCTTCTCCTACTGCCATTCTCTATGGTAAACGGCCTGTATACCTTGCCAGTGCGGTGATATTCATTGGCACCTCCATCTGGTGTGCTGCTTCACCAAGCTACAATTCATTGCTTGTTGCACGGATCTTCCAAGGAGTTTCTGTCAGTCCAGTCGAATGCTTACCTTCTGCAACTATTGCCGAGATCTTCTTCCTGCATGAGCGAGCTTATCGACTGGGAATCTACACACTTCTGCTTCTAGGTGGTAAGAATTTGGTGCCACTGGTTAGTGCTGCCATTATTGAGAGATTAGAATGGAGATGGGTATTCTGGTATGTGATTGGCTTGAACCACTTACTGCCTTTTGAAAGCTACTTTGCTAACGCAGACAGGATTGTGGCTATGGTTGTCGGATTTTGCGGCGTGCTACTTTTCTTCTTCGTTCCAGAAACCTTTTGGGATCGATCTCCAGTTCCAAAGAGTCGAAGTCGAAAGCCTTCCAATGCAACCTCGAGGTTTTCGCTGTTCTCCGGCATGAGATCGCCGAAACACACACGAGCCCCTGCAACCGCTACTCAGCTGGAGAAGCAGGGAGATGGAGTCATTGACGATCCGAATTACGAGAAAGCAGATCCACTCACCAATCCTCAAGCTTCTACAAGACCATCGATCATACATCGTACAAGTACTTCACGTCACCTCCACGTAGGATTTGTGTCAAATGAGCCCGATCAAGATACGACAAATATCAAAGCTTCTGGCCCAGCTGAAGAAAAGTCATCTCCATTACCACAGGGTGCTGTACATGATTTCAAATACAGTGTCGAACCGGCCGGTGGTGTTCCCCCAACTCCTGTGTTGCACAACTTCGACTCGCCATGGTATCGGGATGTCGAGAGCAATACTTTGGATAATGTAACAGGCGGAAGTCCTACCAGAACTGGTACTGCTGCCACCAACATCAACGTTGACGGGGGAGCATCCGCCAACAGATCTGGTTTGTTACTCGATGACCCTTTTGTACCACAACATCCAAAAATCCAAAGATATACGACAATTCTTCGCGACAAGCCAGCATTGACATTCGTCCAGCAGCTCAAGCCCTTCAATGGCAGACTACACCAAGACAACTGGTTCCGTGTAGCTGTGCGGCCTTTTATCTTGTTCGCTTACCCAGCTGTTCTCTGGTCTGCCGTTGTGTACTCCTGCGCCGTCGGTTGGTTGATTGTCCTGTCAGAATCTGTTGCAGTCATCTACCGCAGCCGTGATACCTACAATTTTTCTGCGCTTTCAACCGGTTTGATCTACCTTTCACCGTTCATTGGTGGCGTCCTGGGGACCGCTGTTGCTGGTAAAGTTAGTGATGTTATTGTACGTGCCATGGCGAAACGCAATGGTGGACTTTACGAGCCAGAGTTCCGTCTGGTGATGGCTATTCCAGTTGCGATTACAACTGTGATCGGATTAATGGGCTTCGGATGGTCTGCAGAAGTTCACGACTCTTGGATCGTTCCTACGATCTTCTTTGGTGTCATCTCCTTCGGATGCTCTTTGGGTTCAACAACGGCCATTACTTTCTGCGTCGACAGCTATCGTCAGTATGCTGGCGAGGCTCTTGTTACCCTCAACTTCAGCAAGAATATCTTTCACGGTCTGGTGTTCAGTTTGTTCTTCCCTGACTGGCTCGAGCACTCTGGCTCCAAGTCCGTGTTCATTTGGCTTGGTGTCATTCAACTGATTCTCATGGCCTTCACGGTTCCCATGTACATCTTCGGGAAGAGAGCTAGGATGTGGACTGTCAGGAAGAACTTGATGGAGAAGTTTTAGAATTGCGTTTTTACTGAGATGGCTTGGTACTTTATGGGTTTTCAATGGCATGGACAGCTTCGCATTGCGGGAGTTTTGTGGGTTAGATGGCTTTAAGGTGCATCTCTAGGAGGAGTTCATTATACCAGACTGCTTGTTAAGTGTTATCACAGAATGCTATCCATTGACGCAACCCTGAATTGTCAACGTTTGCGCATGTGTCTTCGAACTCGACGTGCCTACTTGAAAGACCATTGTTGGAAGGCTGAAACATATATTGAGGAAAGTCGTTTATTTCAACAGGAGCACCAGAAGTCACAAGCCGTTGAGTGGCACTAGGAACTTACTGTGAATCGAGTGCTTGGCACACTACATTTTGGCCCAGGCTCAAACCAATTTTGAAGTCTGTCGGTTACAGTACTCCGAGATATGCAGATTGACCTTTCACAACGCCATTTCCTGATGCGTTTCGTAACTTGAACCCAGATATTCAGATCCCAACCATGACACGGTCGTTCCACTTAACCACGTCTCCGCATATCATTGTGCCCCCAATTGCATAATGTAGGCATTTCACCACCTCTTCATGCACCAACCTATCTTCTTCTTCATCGTCATCATCTCCAGGCGGACTTATCGGCACTCTAACCACCCGCTCAAACCTCTCTCCGGCAAGCCCACCCACCAAATCCTCAATCATAGCATCAAAAAGTGGTACATCGCCCCCATATAGTGCGTCCATCAAACTCCAAAACTCCTTCTCATCCCAAACCAACTCCAATCTCTTGAAATTGCCCAGCCGAGCCCGACTAGACAGCGTATTCAACACCTTCCTCAACGCCCCATATTCCGGTCCCAGAATCGACATACGAATCGTAACCCGTTCAATAAGTCGACTCGCCGTCTGCCCCATAACCTTCAACGTCCTCGCGACCCCCAAACTCCTCCCCACCTCCCCCAACCCCTCAAAATAAAACGTGTTCCTACCCCAGAACAAGCCATTCGTCTCGTTGTATACCTGGCGACATGTTGAGCGCAGTGAGAGGCTTAGATACTCGTGTTTGAGAGTGTGGAGGAATAGGTTCAGGGAGTGGAAGATGGGGTCGTGGGGGGTGAGGGTGAGTGGGGAGGTGATGAGGTGGAGGTTTTGTTTTTGTTTCTTGTGTTTGGATTTTGTGCTTGCGGTTTTGAGAGCGCGGCGGCGACACGGCGACTTCAGGGAGGTGGAGTTGGTGCTGGATCGCGGGAGGAGGTAGGGTGCGATGAATCCGCTGGGGGAGACGAGGCAGTAGGTGTAGATCTCATCGCGGATTTCGCGGGGGAGATCGAGGAGGGAGGGCATGAAAGGTTTGGGGGTGATAGGGGATGATTGAAGGTTGGAGGCTGAGTGGTATTGATAAGTAGGAGATCTGGGGTTTCGCGAGTCGCGACGGGCCGTGCCTTGGCGACTGAGCTTGGAGAGAGGCTCAGGGGTAGGTTTTGAGGAGAGATCTGATACTTGAACAAAAATGATGCTCAGTTTTCAGATTATCGAATTGAGATACCAAAGCAGTGGGGAAACTGATTCCAAGTTGTCAACAAGAAATCTGGATATGTACAAGGACGGAGTGGCTCAGTGCATCACGAATGCTGGGGGAAATGCCAACATAGCGAAAGATCCTTGGCTCTTGTGAAGGCCCTTGCGGTTCACTGCGAAAGCAAGACTTGTGAGCATTGAAACCGAACATCTCTTTCTCAGCACTTTCTTCGAGACTCTATTGACTTGATCGGAGTTCTGTAAAGTTCCACAGACACTGGGCATCTTTCCATCTCGCCTAAATGTCTGGAAATGAAAACAAAGCTTCTCGAAAATTGCTGGAGCACTACTGCCATACTTTCAAACTCTGGGTCTCGGAGTAGATCTTTGAAGGCTCGACCGATATCCGCTGCTTAGTTCTTACGCTTCTGCAACAATGGCCGTAGTAAGCTGCCTGCCCGCTTTTCGAATGTTGTTAGATGGTCGGCTTCGAGTCTACTGCTTTCAAGTGTCTCAGGAATGGACAAATTTATTTGAAGATCATCAAGATCCAGATATTGTCGATATTCTAGAAGAATTACTGGTGTTTGCCAGACTACTGAGTCCTGAGCCTGATATTTTTCGCCATACGCAAGCTTCCGCTCAGCAAATGCTGCAGAAGATATACTTTGCCGAAGATCATCACTACGGGGCGCACCAGTTAGATTGTATGATACACAGCACAGAGGATAGGGAATAAAGAAACGTTAGACACAATCACTTCAAAAGTTGTAGTGGACTAAACTTTGCGGAAGAAACAAATTAGGCGATAACGGTGGAGTTTTGAAGTAGAGGACTGTTATTGTTGGAATTCCGATCTAGCATTCTCGTGGCTGAAAGAAGAGTACGGCCTTGCCAATGCGTAAATGATAAATCAAACAACTATGGCGCCTTGGGAACTCGCTGTGATCCTTGTTTATATTACCGTAAAAGGCCTACATGTAAAGACTGCTTGCTCTCTAAGGCCGGGAGTACCATATTTGAGTCACTGCAAATGGAGTATCAAGCAATATGTAGGGTAGTAGTGCTTGGGTATTTCCCAAAGCATGAGTCGATCAACCGCAATCCGACCTGAGTAAGATACGTATCGACAAACATGACCAAGGAGGGACTGAGAGACGATTTGCTGTGTTCGAGTCACATTGGGAGAGTACAAAGACCTCCTGTATATCTAAGATATGAAGTAAAGACTGTACCTAGTATGCAAGTCAAGCTTTGTTGTCGGGCAGTCATCTTTGTTTGCGACAAGGGACACAATATACCACATCTCAGGTTCGATTAGCTATCACTCATGCTTACATGGCCACTTGTCTCCTCTCTTTCATGAGCGGCAAGACCATCTAAAATAGCATAATCTTAAGCGCAGAGCTGTTTCATCGCAGAAAGACTTCTATCAATAGAAATGTATCAAGAGGCGACGCGACCAGTTGTCTTTGACAGACGCCTCTTTCGGTTCCCGCGAGGCGTTTAGTTGTCTCGTCGTATCTTTAACCGACAGCCACCCCGTGAAACACGCGAGAATTGTCCTGAATTGCAGAGCCAATCAATGCCGAGGAACATGCATCCCATCGTCATAGGCGCGGCCACTAGCGCTGCTAGAGTCCTTTCCCAGATTACCATCCCTGCTGGATCCGTGTCGTATCCCTGTCGTATCCCTGTCATATCCTTGCCCGTGCCGAAGAAACGGCCACTGGCATCATTGTCTTTGCCATCTTGCGTGGTTGGCCAATAACCAAGCCGGCTGGACTGCTGGGCATCGCGAAAGGGAGAACAAAACGACACGGGACACAGCCCTGCCTTCTCTTTGCCCTGGCCCATGAACATATCAAAAACCTGCTATTACCTGCCCGCAATCACCATCTCCTCCTTCGTCAATAATAGCTGTGACTGAGGATTTTGCCAGTCTCATTTCAACTCCGTTTCCACTTGTGAATTACCTTCTACAAGTACAAGTATCTAAAACTCTCTCCTCGACCGCGGACCTCTTCAACAAATTCATGTCTCGATAGTCGCCATTTGCAGACCGCAACATGTCTACAACGACTTCCAGCGCACCTGCCTCGACGACGACAAGTACCTTCGGGGAAGGTCAAAGTCAACAAGGTATCAGCCTGGTAGCTTTCATCACTGCGTTGGCTACTTCGCTGGTTATTTTTGGCATCCAGATGCTGGCATTCATCCTGCTAAAGAACAAGCTGGCCCGCATATTGTGAGCTTCTGAAACGTTCCTCAATATCGAGCCATATGTTAATATTCAACAGTAAACCAAAAACCTATCTAGTTCCCGAACGAGAACGAACAGATCCCCCTCCACGAAGTCCCTGGGGCTGGCTCGTTGCCATTTTCCGATTTACAGACCGAGAAGTAATCAATAAGTGTGGTCTTGACGCCTACTTCTTTCTGCGATATCTGCAGACGCTCCTCGTCATATTCATACCTCTCGCCCTGGTGATCCTGCCGATTCTGGTTCCCCTAAATTATCATGGAGGACGTGGGCCAAACTATGCGAACGAGACAAGAGGTACAAGCGAAGAAGGACCAGATGTGAAGGGATTGGATGTACTCGCATGGGGAAATGTTCGACCAACACATACCCACCGTTACTGGGCGCATCTAATTCTGGCGCTTCTTGTTATTATCTGGGTCTGTGGTGTTTTCTTTACGGAGCTGAGGGTGTACATCAAAGTCCGACAAGACTACTTGACATCGGCCGAGCATCGATTGAAGGCTTCAGCAACCACCGTCTTGGTCAGCGCCATACCATCGAAATGGCTGACCACTGAAGCACTTAGTGGATTATATGATGTTTTCCCAGGTGGGATCAGAAATATCTGGATCAACCGCAACTTCGACGAATTGCTTGAAAAGATCAAGGAGCGAGATGACGTATTCCTCAAACTGGAGGGTGCCGAGACGGAGCTGGTTAGGCTGGCAAAGAAAGCGCAGAAGAAGCAGCTTGAGAAAGACGAGAAGTACAATTCGAAGCAGTCCCGACAGAAAAAGACCAAGATGGACAAGGAGCAGCAGCTCAAGGACGAAAACGCCAGGGCCGAAGCATTAGCTCAATCTGGAGGTGTGAGCACGGGAGATCCACATCAGGTACCTCATACTGTTGATGACGCGATAGACGAGGAAGAGCAGAGAGCGAGAGAGCAGGGCACCGAGAATGGTACACATGGCACAGACCGCAAGAAAACCTTCAAAGTCCCTGTGATCGGCGGAGGACTTGCTGCCGTCGGGCAAGGATTCGAAGCCGTTGGTCAAGGTCTCGGAAAAGGCTTCAACACAGTGGGAGATACCGTTGTTGGTGGAGCTCGCAACGTTGGAAGAGATCTCAACAACACCGTCGAAACGACAAATGGTTTCATAACTATGGACGCAGGTTCAATAGCTGAAGATGACGCTTATGATCAATACGGCCGATACCGAGGAGATCTTGCTAGTCGTCAAGCTGCTGCCGCTGGTGGACCTTTTGGAGCTGGCACTGACGCAGATGCGGAAAAGCGGAGACAACAACAAGCTGATGAGGTTTCGCCAACATCTTCCAAAGCTCCTGGACTGCATGGAGGTGATATGAGGTTGCCAGGGAACAAGACCCGGGCAGCAACATACCACCAAGGGTACGACGGTGCAGCCGATGGCGATGGGAGGGGTTGGGAATTTCTCAAATTCTGGAAAGCCCCATCAGGAGGATTTGCATCGCCTTTACCAACAGGATATGAGCAAGGTGATGAATTTCCGCTCACACAGGATGACGGTGGTCGCGGATCAATGTCGAAGCCTAGAGTCGACGCAAATGAGAAAAGGGGTTTCTTCCAGAAGGTCAAATCCGCTATTCCATTTTTCGGCGGCGAGGAAAAAGAGAAGCCCGAATATCCTGTTGCATACAATGAGGAGTATATGGAAGATGCTCACGGTGCTGTGTGGGAGCGATACCTGAAAGAAAAGGACCGGCCAACTCACAAGAATCCCAAAGCCAGTTGGTTTCCTGGCTGGCTGACCTGGATTCCCTTCACTGGTAACAAAGTCGATACAATCTACTGGTGTAGAGGAGAATTGGCTCGTCTAAATCTAGAGATTGAGCTAGATCAAAAGAACCCAGAACGCTTTCCATTGATGAATTCCGCCTTCATCCAATTCAATCACCAAGTCGCTGCGCACATGGCCTGCCAATCTGTCACTCATCATGTTCCAAAGCAGATGGCTCCCCGAACAGTTGAAATCTCTCCCAAGGATGTCATCTGGGATAACATGTCCATCAAATGGTGGGAGGCTTGGTTCAGAACTGCAGTAGTATTTGGTATTGTCGGTGGCATGGTGGTACTATGGACATTCCCAGTCGCTTGGACAGCATCCTTGGCTCAAATTGAAGGACTAGCAAACGAGTACGAATGGCTCAACTGGCTCAACAGGATTCCCCACAAAGTCCTTCAAGCGGTTGCAGGTGTTTTGCCAGCTTTGGTCTTGGGTATCTTGCTCGCTCTGGTTCCCATGATACTTCAGTATCTAGCCTCCGTCCAAGGTGCCCAGACCGGTTCCGAGAAGCAGCGAAGTGTGCAAAACTACTATTTCACCTTCTTGTTTGTACAAGTCTTCCTCGTTGTCTCTATTTCCGGAGGTGCTCTTGCAGCACTTACCAATGTAAAGGACATCACCTCCATCCCAAACACACTCGCAACCCAGCTTCCGAAGGCCGCAAACTACTTCTTCTCCTACATGATTCTGCAAGCACTGTCCACCAGTTCTGGAACGCTGCTTCAAATTGCTACACTTATTATGTGGTATCTGCTTCCAAAGCTCTTCGATAATACGGCCAGACAGAAGTGGAAGCGCAACACAACTCTCCCGACCGTTACTTGGGGCAAATTCTTCCCAGTTTATACGAACTTCGCATGTATTGCCCTGATCTACAGCGTTGTGTCTCCGATCATTATAATTTTCGCCATTATCACATTCACGCTGCTCTGGATTGCACATCGCTACAACATGCTTTACGTCACCCGATTCCAACTCGATACTGGTGGCTTGCTTTATCCCCGGGCTATCAACCAGACCTTTACCGGCCTTTATGTCATGCAGCTCTGCATGTTTGGTCTGTTCCTCTTGGTCAGAGATGAAAACGATAATGCAAGCTGTATCCCGCAGGCGATCATCATGATCATTGCCCTTGTCTTCACGGTCCTATATCAATTTCTACTCAACATGTCGTTCGGACCTCTGCTTAACTACCTTCCGATCACGTTCGAGGATGAAGCTGTTCTCCGAGATGAAGCCTTCGAGAGAGCCCAAGCACGACGCCTTGGACTTGACGAAACCGAGGAGGATGACGAAACTGCTGCAATCCCCCAACAGGATGGAGCTATCGAGATGTCGAAAATCAACTCTGGAGGCAAGTTCGCCAAGTTCAATCCAGTAAACATCGCACACGGCGCAGGAACTTGGGCTGCCAAATCAGGCCGTCAAATTAGAGCAAAGACCATGGGCAACAGCACTGGTAATGACGGAGTTCAAGAACACGTCTCGCCTCATCCCCATCGCCGCAAGCGTCATCGTGATATCGAGGCACAGATGAAGATTGCAGATGCTTTGTACGGGGGCTACAATGACGAAATCGAAGATCTGACGCCTGATGAAAGAGATGTGCTTGTCAGACATGCATTCCAGCATTATGCTCTTCGGGCTAGAAGACCTACGGTCTGGATCCCTAGAGATGATATTGGGGTTAGTGATGATGAGGTGAAGCGAACGAGAGAGTTTGCTGGCAATAATATTTGGATTAGTAATGTTGGAGCTGCCTTGGACGGGAAGTCTCGAGTGGTGTATGGAAGGAATCCTCCAGATTTCTCAGAGATTGATCTGATCAACTTGTAATTGGATCGGGGGTGGGGTTGGATATTGGACCCAGTCGGCATGGCAAGGAAGTGCCGTTACAAAGAGTCTCTGTACAGTTTTGAATTTAGCGGCATGGCGTTGGTTTATGGGCATTGCATTTACATTTGCATTGAGTACCGTCTTGTGCGGTGTGGTTACGACTGTACATACACGCATGGACGGGCATTAGATACCAGCTGATCCAGCATCTCAGCATAGAAACGAGTAAAATCAAGACTTTAGAAAGAGATCCGCAACTCCATTGCATCGTCTGCATGTGAATCAGTGGAAAAATCCCCATAAATACCACTAGCTATGAACTCTCGATCTCCTTCTGGCCTTGACTGCCCATAACCTTGCCCCTCCTCGGCGCCGGCACATCAGGCAACAACTGCACCCCCAAGATCCACCTACACACTTCCCTCGCCGTCTCCTTTGCGACGTTCTCATCCTGACCTCTAACATGCTTCACATCAGTCTCCCACGTAACACCCAAAATCCTCCCCTCCATCTCCCCTTCTCCTTTCTTACCGCCAGAGCGACTCTGCTCTCTCAGGACTAAGATTCGGAGAATGTAGACGAGATTGCCAGTCCAGCTGCGAACCATGAAGAGACGCATGATCTCTGGAGTAGTCTTCTCGCTTGCTTTCTGAACCTCTTTCTGGGGATTGATATTGTCATCCATTCCCACCTCAGTTTCTGACTCCGACTCCGAGTCTGAGTCTGATTCTTCATCTCCTTTCCCGGTTCCAGCATCACCACCATCCTCCTCACCATTTCCATCCCGAGAGTAGATGAACCACTTGTCTTCCATCTCCTGGGGCTGAAAACCCCGTTTCAGATTCACCATCTGCGCTGGGGAGAGAGGGACGTTCCATGCTGCTGAGACGGGTTTGGAGATGGGTTTTTGGCGTTTGGGAGGTGCGGTGCGGGGTTTGAGGGATTGGAGGGAGGAGTCGTGACCTTGGCCGTGGAGGGACCAGTGCTGGTGATGAGATTAGTGTATATGATCTTGGAGGGTCTGAATGGTTTGTGATGGGGGATCAAGAACTGAAGATAAATTGAGATATTCAGGTCGTAGAAATTTTTGAGATGAAGGATGTGACGTACGAAAAGAGCTTCTCGTTCAGACGCGGTGAGCTGGGGAGATGACACGGCGTTGTTTGACGGGGGTGAAGGAAGTGAAGGAGGTGCTTGTGAGGCTGGGGTTGGTGAGGAAGTCATTGCCGATTTCATGTAGAAGGTTGAGATGCTTTAATGTATGTGTGACGAAGAATGAGAAGAATGAGAATAAAAGAGCAAAGAGCTATTTGAGAAATAGTAGAATTAACTACCTGGACATGCAAGTCAGCCCTACGAGGCTGCAACATTCGAAGAGCAAATAAGACGCGTCTCTAGTGGCCCATTGGCTAGGCTGCAGCGACTTGCATGAAGCTTCCGATAGAGTCACTACCGAGCTCGAAACCGACCAATAGAAACAGTTGTGGACATTTGCTTGCGTGTGAAAGTCTTGGATAGTGTGGATATCATGTTCGTACCCAAGTATGATATTGAAATTCGCAGCTTTTCAGATGCCAAGAGACAAATACCGCCGTCCATAGAGACTATTGATGCGAGATCTTGTCTCAATCATCTGTCAGCCTTCCAAACTTGGGCTCGATGGTAACAGCCCCATCATTATCAACAACCTTGCCTCTATCCCACTCTCTTCCTTCCCCCCTTTTCGACCACCTAACATCCTCCTCTCTCTTTTCACCACCCTTCTCCCACTTGCTAACCTCCTCTTCCGTGAAACCGGCGGCTCTCAACCTGTCTGCGCCCTGCTGCTTCCATTTCTGTCTGTCCTTCAGTGCTTCCAGGGCTTGATCCCAATCATTCTCCTCATCGAAATCAAGCTGTACATCGGCCGTTGGGTCGTAATTAGCCGAGAAGCGAGAATCGATACCAGCACCGTTAGAAATGGCTCCTCGTCCTTTCCTCTTGACTTCTGGGACAGGAGGTAGCCGTGGTCCGATGATTTCATCTAAAGGGTCGGAATCATAGTCTGCTTTGCTTTCTGGCTTCTTGGAATCTGGTTTGGACGGCTTACGCTCTCTTGAAGGAGAACGGTGGTGACGATGTGATCGATGGGATTTCTCTCTAGACCTGTCTCGTTCTGGCGTCCTCGAGCGATTCCTCCTCGGCGATCTGTGTCGGTGTCGTGACTCTTTTTCTTTACTTCGATGCTCTCTTGGTGATCTGGATCTTGATCTTTCCCTTCTTCGCTCTCTATCTTGTCGCCTCTCTTCAGAAGCACTTCTGTCTCTCCGACGATGACTCCTGTGACTTTTCGAACCGCTCTCTTCTTGCCTAGTTTCCCTCCTTCCCTCCCTGGCGCGCTTCACTATAGGCTTCTCTTGAGGTTCCTCGTCATCAGTTGAAGTATTCGGCCTCCTCCCGTCCTTCTCTGTCTTCTCGACCCTCCTTCTCTTTGCCGGCCGCCCACCAAGAATAGCTGCGATATCGCCGAGCTGCCTTCTCCTGATATCGCCCCCTCCCTGGACCCTCTCTGCCCTTTGTGGTGTACTGGTTGCTAAGGTCTGTAATCTTGCGCGAGATTCTGCAGCTTCTTTCGCAAGAAGCGCAGCATTATGGCTATCGGTATCTTTAATAATATTCCTCAAGAAACGTGTATTCGGCTTTGGTTTGTTTGCTGGTGGTCTGTATTTTGTTAGTCTGCGTTGCTAAGAGTGAGCTGGAAATGGATGGTCGAAGAGGGGTATGTACTTAGAGCGACCGAAAGCTTCTAAGCCAACGGAGGAGTATTTGATGGAGCTCTCTTTGGCATCTTTAGCAAGAAGACTGGCGACATAGTCATCTGTCAAATCGTCGGTCGCCATTTTGCAGCAAAGCGAAGTTGGCTCCCACAGCGTGTGGAAGTTGCTTGGAAGGAGCCAGGCACAGGCACTGATGTGGTTTTTGGCGTATGCCATTCTGCCGAGCGGTGAGAGCAATCCGGCCGTGGTAAGACAAGGCTGCGGCCCGAAAGTAAACAAACCCCATCGCGACTTGCTTCTCCCATTGACAAAGCGCCGCACTCAGCGTACCATTGCCAATACCGAGACGTCGTGTCCTGAAATATTTCGAGAGATTTCTTCCGTATCCACGTTTAATTGACACGAGTCCACGCGCCTTCCACTCAATTCTAACCCTCCAGCAGCTTTCAGCACCCCCGCCGCAGTACCAGGATACCTTTGCCCTTCCTCAGACAACATGGCACAATCGCACGAAGATATTCTAGAGACGCTACTAGAAGACCAAAGTGGACACGAACTTTCGATCATCAAACTTAGCGAGCCTGTTTCTGGACAACTCAAGCAGAAAGCCGGGGAGCGGACTTCAGACGTGTCTGCAGATGTGTTCGACAGTCCAACGCCAGCAAGTCTCGAAGCAGATCTAGCACACTACAAGGTATGCGAATGCATCCATTCCGGAATGAAACATTGCTAATTATGCAAGGAACTGTTCTCAAAACTCCGCTTCTCCTACCTCGAGCAAGTCACCAAAGAGAAATTCATACGCGCCATAGTCGGCGATCCGCCACTCGTCGTCGAACACCAAGAGAATGTTGAATTGGAAGCCTCTCTAGCAGTTTCCAAAGCTGCTCTGAAGTCGCAGAAAACCGAAGTTGCAGAGTTAGTTGCGGAATTGGAAAAGCGAGGCCGGGAACTATGTCGAAAGCACGAGAATATCCAGATGCAAACATCACAGCTTCAAGAATTACCGCAAAAGATTGAAATCCTAGAGGCGAGTATTGAGGAGCTGAGAGCGGCGCAACAGCCAGGTTCGAACCCGAGATTGAATATGCCGTTGGAGAAAACGCTTGCGGCGGTTGAAGAGAAGGAGAGAGAACGCGCGGAGCTGGACAGGCAGCTAGAACAGTTACAGGTTATGGTTCCGAGAAAGACGAAGGAGTTGGAGAGGTTGAATGCCGAGTTGCAACCGTTAGAAGTAAAGAGACTCGGTAGCACTGCTTCGGCAAGAGAGGCGAAGAGGAGGAAGGAGGAGGCGTTGGGTGGTGTTGGTGATGATCTGGAGGAGAGAGGGAGATGGTGGAGAGGTGTCGAGGGTGGATTGAAGGGTATGCTGGGTGTTGAGAACTAAGAAACGAGAGGCTGGAACGAACTGACTTGGGATGGGGAACGGATATACCAATGGCATGGGAAAGGCGTTATGGTGGAAACTGTGACTAGCTGTCTCTTTGTGACTATGCATTATGGAGGAACTTCACTTGCCCTCGTATCAAGTGTTCTGCTGTGAAGTCACTTCGAATGTCTGTAAAGCCTGCAGACATTCGATATTGGACATGATTATTCTGCTAACTCAACGGGTCAGTGGCCTGAACTGTACTAGACCGCTGTGGAACGATAATTTCCAGCCTTTTGTCGATCTAGCAGGATGTTGCAAGTCAACGATACCATTTCGCTACTTCAATGTCCAATGCGAATATTGTGACTTGGAAATACATGGCATGGGCAGTAGGTTGAGGTTCTCAAGAGACAAGGGAGCGCCGACGCTACATCAGGCAATTGTGCATTTTTATGGGAGATGGGTTTCATCCTAAGACCGGATGCCGGATGTAGACTAAGCAATTCCGAGTTCAAGGTCCAAAGTTGTGAGAAATTTTGAAGACTTTCATTTACGTTTCCTATCTTTGTGCTCTTCTTATGTTTCGGCCATTGAGAAGTGGGGCCGCTCACGGCTTGCACGTGATCATCGCTTATGATTTTGGGCCGCTAGCGCAGCACACAGAGGGAATCGCAAAATCAAGCGCATCTCGAACTTTTCGGAGATCAACGACAACCACGACAACAACACCAGGTAAGTCATAACGCATCTTTCTCGAGCCAATGCGCTCTGCAAACCTTAGACCATTGTACTGATCGTTTTGCTACAGAATCTCGCCAAAATGAGTACGTCTCGCGCAAAACGCTCCCCCCTTCCCTCGTGGCCCCAACGATTACCCCAGCCTCTACCTCGATTCATACGAAGACCTATAGACATGTACTGACATATCTACAGCAAAGGGTACGAGTTCGTTTGGTAAACGCCACGTTTGTGACCCTACGTCCCTTTTACGTTGATCTGAAGCTGATTCCAGGATAGAACAAGACGCACACTCTGTGCAGACGTTGCGGTCAGTAATCCCGAACTCTTAAGCCGATCGAACCACGAAAACGAGGAGCTGGAAATACGAGTCGCTCTTATACTGACATCGAAACTCAGGTCGTCGATCCCTCCACATCCAGAAGCACACCTGCTCATCCTGCGGATACCCTGCTGCGAAGATTAGGCAATGTACGTTATACTTGATCCTGGGGGAAGCAATAAGGACTTTGAAGGTCGAGCGACTGTAGGAACCAGCGACTGACATCGAGACAGACAACTGGGGCGAGAAGGCCAAGCGTAGGAAGACCACTGGTACCGGACGCATGAGACACATGAAGGGCGTTCCCAGACGATTCAAGAACGGCTTCCAAACCGGTGTACCAAAGGACTCGAGAGGACCAACCGCCAAGGCCGAATAAATTCAATCATCATCTGCGGAGTTGAACTGGGAAGGGTTGCGGATGGATTGCCTATGATGTCTTCAGGGCTGCGGTTATGCTAGCGAATGCAAAATTTGCAACAATGGGGTTTAAGCTGCATGGTGAACTGTGAGGATATCAACTGGCCGGTTTCTTTGGGGTTCATGCATCGCTTCATTGTTCTTGAACGAATCAAAAACACACTGGCAAAATCATCATGTGGGAAATTTGTGTCACTGTGAGGCAGTTGAACGGAACTGGTCGATTATTTCTGATCTCTGCATTATTGGCCTCTTTCGAAGACATTCACTCCGCCATCTCCACCCACGAAGTATAGCAGCTCTCTCTCCTCTATCCTTCTCTGGGTATCTGAGTCCGGTTCAATTCCGTCCCATGCAGTGATTCTCAACACCCCACTAACATCTTTCGCGGCTCCAGTATCTAGCAACCTCAGACTCATGGTGAAATCTGCTTGATGAGCCGTACTTAGCAGAAGAGATGCATGATTTGACTCTAGTACTGTTTGTTGGCTTGATACCAGCGGCTGGTCAGCCGAGAGCGTCATGACAGTTGCATGTACATTCTGAGATGAAATTAATGTCCGATCATTTTCCCTCGTATAAGAGTAACATACCTCGCGGAGGCCCATCAACATCTCCTCTATTTTCACAGCGCCAACCTCGTCACCTCTGGCAGCTAATAGGAAATCCAATTGATCGATCACAAGCAGTAATCTTCCTGGAACTTGCGAACTTTGCAATGCCTCAATGCTATCTTGGATCTCCTTGGCCACATTCTCAAGACCTGGTTGGACGAGAATTTTCTCCCAGCCGGTTCTCACTGTGGCGCTGGGCTGGCGATGGAGAAATAGACCACTCAATCCGTCCACGAAAGCAAATCTCTTCTTGAGAGCAAGCTTGTCGAGATCAAGACCCTGACATTTCACTGTTCAGCAAAATTCTCTCAAAATCTACTCTCAACATAGTTGACATGAAATATGAAATATCCTAACTCACCAGTCTTCTAGCATTTTCCTTCCAAAATGCAAAATCTCTCATAAAACTCACCAACAAAACCTTGGGCTCATTATCAGAAGCTGCATCGGGAGACGTATCTGAACCAATCAACGCGCTATGCAGAAATCGCAGCACAAGCCAATTCGAGCTGGCGCCCAAGACGCTCGTCAGAAGCACCAAGGAAGCTTCTGGTGGGAGAACGAGATATGGCTCCAGTAGAGGCGGGATTCGGGAAGACATTTTCTTGGTTGTTGGTAGTCTGGAAAACTCCTGAGAACTTGATGGAATTTACGGCACTTTTGGAGCCAAGATTAGTCACGTGCAAGCTGACGATGACATCTCATTCGTTCCTTCCTTTGTTGTGCTGATGATATGAGTTCTGCTTCTCGCCCCCCATTTCAGTTGCCCTTCGCGAGACTTTCTGTTGCATCTTCTTTCACTAAGTTTTTTTGTGCAAAGACAGTTCAGAAAGGAATTCATCTGGTCTGTATAGTTCTCGGAACACTCGGCTCTTGGCTCCTTGGTCTCACTTGATGTTGACGTCGTGAGCATCAGAGTCGGAGGTGATAGAGGTACCGATTTCCTTGTCACTTTCACACGCATTGAGGTTGACAGTCCAGTTAAACGCTCATAAATATATACTGCATCCTTCAGTAGGAGCTATCAATATCCCAAATGGACAATCATGACAGAGCAGTAGCACATATTGCCATTGCGATTGGGAAGTTTCATGCTCGACAAGAAGCATTTCGGATATACCATGGCTCGACAAACAGCACCCGTCAATCACAGTATCAGCGAGACAGAATGGTCGATACTTCTGGACTGAACCATGTTCTTAAAGTCGATACCAAGAGCATGACTGCCTTGGTGGAACCCAATGTCCCGATGGATTCTCTTGTCGAGGCTACTTTACAGCATGGCTTGCTCCCTCCTGTTGTGATGGAATTTCCAGGAATTACCGTCGGAGGCGGCTTTGCTGGGACGGCTGGGGAGAGTTCCTCATTTCGATACGGATTCTTCGACCGTACTATCAATTGGATTGAGATAGTTCTTGCCAATGGCAAGATCGTCAGGGCATCTGGTACAGAGAACTCGGATTTGTTCTACGGTGCAGCTTCGTCGTTTGGGACTCTGGGTGTGACAACGCTCCTAGAGGTCCAGCTGATAGAAGCTAAAACCTACGTGGCGTTGACCTACCACCCTGTCTCGAGTGTTTCTGAAGCTCAAGAGGAGATTGAGAAGGCCACCAAGGACACCTCAAGTGACTATCTGGACGGAATCATGTACTCGAAAGACAAGGGGGTCATCTGTGTTGGACGTCTTACCAATGATGTACCAACCGGTTCAAAAGTCCAGCGGTTTACACGTTCAACAGATCCATGGTTCTATATCCACGCCCAGCGCCTCATGAAGAATCGTATAGATGCGGTCACAGAAGCAGTTCCCATAGTGGACTACCTCTTTCGCTACGACAGGGGCGGTTTCTGGGTTGCGAAGTATGCATATACCTATTTCATCACACCATTCAATCGCATAACCCGCTTCCTTCTCGATTACTTCATGCATACCCGGGTGATGTATCATGCCTTGCACCAAAGCGGGCTCTCATCTTTCTATACTATCCAAGACGTTGCGATACCCTATAAGGAAGCAGGAACATTTATGACATATCTCGACGAGAACTTCAAAAATTATCCGATATGGCTTTGTCCACTCAAGCAAAGTGGCAATGCATCAACGCACAGTCTTCAAGTTCTGAAAACGAAGAATCAACGTCCAGAAATGATGCTCAACTTCGGAGTCTGGGGACCTGGTCCACAGAAGCGAGAAGATTTCATACAGTGGAATCGAGCCTTTGAGAAGAAAGTTGACGCTCTTGGGGGCCAGAAGTGGTTATACGCTCACACATATTATACTGAGGAGGAATTCGACGAGATATACAATCGCGAGCAGTACGACGCGTTGAGGGAAAAGTATCATGCTACGTACTTGCCGAGTGTATATGATAAGGTGAAGGTCGATGTCGAGAAGGAGACGAGAGCGAGGGAAGAGTCGCGGTTGGCAACTTTGTTTTGGAGTATCTGGCCGCTGATGGGCCTGTATGGCGTCTACAAAGCTATGATGGGAGGGGATTACCTCTTACCGAAAACAGGAAAGAAGCGTTCGAAAGTCTCGTAATTTTAATGACTGGAGGGAGGGTAATCGGAGTATATATGACACTGGGGGTAGGGTCGCACGCTATAGCGCTTGACGATCGTTCTAGCATAACAAAGTTGTAATTTGGTACAGAACTATCTATAGGAAGCCTACCGACGCCTTTGCGCCATCCTTCCTGTTTCCGTCTTCATCATGTCATTGAAGTATCCTCTCATGGACCAATCTTCCTTTGACCCAGACTGCGAGAGTATTCCTGTCATCACCATTGAAAACCCACTTCGCAATCCTCTCATCCCAGCTCTCCCATCCGAAGATATCAACCGGGCCTGTATCACCCTTCTCGTCACTGCCAACCTGACCCATACCAATAAGCTGAGCATCCCATTCCATGCCAACCCCAAATCCGCCAATCTTCTCACCCAATCCTACGACATTCGCTCCCCCTCTGGTAGCAAGATACAAGACCTCTTCAACACTCAACTTCGCCGAATCATCGCCCCCCATTGCAACATGATTGCTCACAAGAGCAGCCTGTCTCACAGCCTCCAAGATACTAGGGCTGTAACCACCACTCATATCCGTTCCCAGTCCAACCTCAACACCCTTGTTCAGCATCCATCTAACCCTTGCAGTACCTGATGTGATCGACGAATTGCTGACCGGGCAATGACTGATCTTCCCTTCCCTCTTTTTGATCAGATCAATCTCTGCCTCGGAAAGGTGCACAGCGTGAGCCAAGATCGTCTTTGGGCCGAGCAAGCCATGACCGTCGTACACTTCTGTGTATGAGTCGAATTCCGGGAAAAGCTCTTTGACTAGGGCAATCTCGTTCTTATTTTCTGAGATGTGGGTTTGGATTGGCAGGTTCGTTTCCTTCTGTAAAGCGCCAAGGCCATTCATCAGATCTCTGGAGCAACTTGGCGCAAAACGTGGGGTGAGAATAGGCGTGATAAGAGTATTTGTCGGATCGATACCAGCAATATGGGTAATGGTTGCTCGGGTGTCAGCAAGAGATGTCTCTGCAGACACATCGCGGTAGTAGTCTGGCGCCAAAGAATCCATACAGCAACGGCCAATGAAAGCTCGCTGACCTTTCTCAAGACAAAGGTCTGCGAGCAGGTTGGTGGGTGGAACTGAGATAGTGGCGTAGTAGGATGCTGTGGTCGTTCCATGGGAGAGGGTACGCTCGATCACGCGGCTGTAGACTTTTTTGGCTTTTGCGGCGTCCGATAAGCTGCTTTCCATAGGGAACGTGTAGGTGTTGAGCCAGTCGAGCAGAGTGCTTTTGCCGAAGATTCCAGCATTTGGATACTGTGATGCGTGGATGTGAGTATCTGAAGCTTGTCAGTATTGTTCAATCAGATATGGGAACAAACTGACCAATGAAGCCTGGGAAGAAGAATTGTCCTGGCTGAGAAGTGCGTACAGTGACTTCCCCAGCAGTCCATCCAAGTTTGGGGAAGACGATCTCCTCAACCTTGTCCTGGCCACAGCCTTTCTCAACAGCAACAATCACACCTTTCTCGTCAACGCAAATGGCAGAATCATGCAGGAACTCTAGTTCTCCCAAGCTCTTGCTGTGCACGAAGCTTCCCAGGAACAAAGTCTTCTGGCGGGAAGACACCGCCATGATAAGGTTGAATTCTGATTTATTTTGGTATCCGTTGAGTCTACGAAAGTTCAATCAGGGACGACAATTCTGCTTTCTAGAAATTTTGCTGTTTCCAATTCGAGAAGTGAAAGGTGAAGAGATGTGTTTGTCTTTTTATGGCCAATGCGTGTTCCCGTTGTGATGTTACTTTGGCCGTTCGGGAAGACGGAAGCCGCCATACATGGCGGCCAACCCCGACATGCCCACAGACTAAATGTTTTATTTCAATCTTGAAAGAATCAACAAATCTTAACTTGATGGCAAGTTCAGAGTCAAGTGATGCTACTTCTGTCGATTTCTTAGCTACTTGTAACGAGAATACGCACTCTACAGGCTGTAGGAGCAGTCAAATTCGTATTTTTGGCCATTCGGAAAGATGTCATAGGCACGCCAGTTGCAATTAATTTTATTCAGTCTCATCTACTTATGTTTATATCTTGGGTATTCCGTGCGCCAACCATTCGTGAAGCCTCCACCCCCAAACGCCGTGTTTTACAAGTCTAAATACTTGCTCTCCGAGGAGCCATAGTCCGGCGAAGAGCCTTCTTTTCTTCTGTCTCATCAACCAACGGAAGGACACCTTGCTCCCGCATCTTTGCGAGATACTCTTGCCCGAACTTATACCCGACCTGATAGATCTCATCAAACTTTCCAAAATCTAGCGTACCATAATCGTCAATAGGAGGTCGCATATAATGACAACCAGGGGTTGTCTTTGCTCGCTCTAAAGCGTCGACACTGGAAACATATGCTAGTCGTGCTTGAATTTCGGCAAGTGTAGGAGGATTTGGGAACGAAGAGAAAGGATTCCATCGATTTGCAAAGGCCCAGAATCCTGACAATGAATCTCCGAAAGTTTGTGGCGTATCATCGTCGAGACTTCCTACGTCGATTGCAAATATAACATCGGCGCCCAAAGACTTCATGTGAGATACCGTCAAATTGTCAACGTATCCTCCATCAAGAAGCATGCTCCCCTCGTCACATAGAGGTGGAAGAAGCCCTGCAAGGGACATAGAAGCCCTGACATACCGCCAGGCATATCCGCTGGTGTGGATCTCGGATCTGCTCTTGCTGATGTTGGTCGTATTGCAGTAATATTCCAACCAAAAGTCTTCGATCTGCGTGTTTCCAAAAGTCTTGAAGATACCACGATTGAACTCGTGGCCAGTGGTGTACGATGCAGATGGGTATGTCAAATCCAAAGCGAAACGCCACATGCTCGCCATGCGTCCCGCAAACTTCTTTGCACGGCCGTACATGGGAACAACATCGGCATCACGCGCATACAAAGCGCCAATGAATGCACCGATGGATGTACCACCAATTATATCAATCGGAATGCCAGCTTCTTCCAAGGCCCGAATAATGCCAACTTGAGATATTCCTCGGGCTCCGCCGCCACCAAGGACAAGACCAATGGACTTGCCGCAAAGACGCCTGGCAATGCGATGAAAATCTCCCTTGAACGGAGTTTCTGCGGAGTACAGTGGTGTTTGCCGTACCCTCCGAGACGTGTACTTTTGGATCTCAGCTTGAATTACCTGAACGCGCTGCTTCAAAGCCGATCCAAATTTCCTCGCCTGGGGGTGTACTGGCACGGAGCTGGAACGAAACGCCATCTGAACATGATGGTGACCGCCATTGATCCACACGCGATTGCGTAGCCATGCTCTCGTCAAGCCTTGTGGCGAGAATCTGTCTGCGTGTAGTAGTACCAATTCTTTTCGAGCAGTTGTCTTCATCCCCAGAAGGAAACGCTCATACTCGCCAATTGCAGGCGAGCCTTCCGCTAGACCGACCAAGAGGATGCAGTCAGCTTGGCTGATGCATGTTTGTGTCCACGGGGAGTTGACATTCGTGTCTGAGTATTAATGGGTCAGTGAGTAGTCTTTCCAAGAAACATGATACAGTGGGTGGAGATGTGTCAGTCAGAGAAGTTTGTGTTGTTATATGTTTTGTCTTCATCGAAGGTTCGGGGTTAAAAAGATGATCATCATATGACAGAATAGTGAACGAAAGATGCAAGCAACTCACCAGCGACATACAGCACTAAGCCATATTTCTCCTCGAGATCAGCAAGATATTGCGATAGCTTTAGCTTTCCCATACGACTGAACGCATGTCTTCCAAGGTGATTCAAGATGGCGGCATGGTTAAGCGAGGTAACCCCGTTGGTCGCTCCTATTTGAGTAAGAGCATTTGTCAATCGACTGGCGAATTCAATGACAGGAACACCAGCAGTGACAGGTAAGATTGCCACCGTTCGTAGATTGATGGTGGATGATACTTTGTTGTTTGTGGCGCCTGTCGTCTTTTCCTTCCCTTGGACGAAGACTGGATCTTCTACCAGGGACCGCATACGGGATGCTATGATTTTGGAGATCTTGATGGTAATCCCAGGATGTTCTTGAGCAAGACTGTTGAACAATGTACGTGGGAATTTTGCAAGTTCAGTATCTCGGATAGCGTGAAGTGTCGCAGGCCGCACTGATTCTGTCATGACTTCCAGCTCTCCGACACTTTCTCCTTGACCATACTCGCCGACAACCTTCATTCCCGCTTCCTCATTGTTTGTGACTAAGCGTAAACGTCCGTTGAGTACGATATAGATCGCATCGCTGTCATCACCTTGGTGATAGATTACTTGACCAGCATTGACCTGAACCCATTCCAGCGCGAAGTCAATATGAAGAATTAGTCGCGGCAGAAGACTCGTCAATCGCTTTGCCATAGTGAGAAGTACGACGGGGTACTTCTCTACTATCCTTTCCAGAGAAGAACGCGGCAGGAACCCAACATAGACATCTGTTTTTGCCACTACGTCAATAAAGGACCGATACGATGAAATGGTGCCAATGTATCCAGCAATGCCACCAGGTTTGATCAGGGCTAGGCTCTTTCGGCCAGCGGACTTTCGTTTCTTACTATCGGTACCACCATTGCCCATGGCCGAGCCAGAAGCGCGAGAAGATCCAGTTCGTGTCCGTGAAAGGGGAGCTAGCGTCTCATTGGGAGCTCTGGCATTTGATGAGGTTTGATGGGAATGAGCTAAGACAACAGACTCGGATTTGTCGTCAAGAGGAACGGTGACATCTAAGAATCCATCTATCACATAGTATAGCCCAGGATTCCGCTCGCCTTGCTCTACAAGTACTGACCCTTTTGGAAAGAACACTATTTCCACTTCATCTTTGAGTTCGTGGGCAAGGCCCTGAGTGCTTGGAAATCCACCAGCACTGATCCCTCCAGATGTCATCGATTCAGTATCTCCGTCTGCGGATCCTTCGTAAGGGTCAATAAAACCGAACGCGTTGTTGCTGAACACAGCCTTCTGCCGTCTCTGATCGTACGACACAAGTCTTGGTGAAGCCTCTACCGAATCAGACATTCTCAAAGCATTCTTGGTGTTTGTCAAACCGATTGCCTTGAATATACATTCCAAGATAGAGCCACGGAACATGCTGTCCTCATCTATGGACTCTTGACGATGGAGAGTCCTTCGAGGATTGATGGGGCTGTTGAATGGATTGAACGACCTTTGCGCAAGTGGACTTTGTGTGTCATGCTGCCAGACCTCAGGACCATTGCCCACCAAATGTCCGACCGAGGTTCCCTGGCCAAAATTACTGACTCTACGCCCTCCGTTGCGAGACATTTGTATGTTTGTCAAAAGATCTCCTGGACTTGGGCTGGCGCCTGTGTCACTGCCCGGCGCTAGCTCTGCACGTGCAGAAACGGAAGCTGATGTCTTCCCAGACAAGGCATGCAAAGTGGCCTCCTTGCGAAGGCTGTTGCTGGATCGTCTCCTGCGGCCAGCACCTGCATTATGCAAGGCAATACCTTTGCTGCCTTCCTCCACACCAATACGTTCTCGTTCACGGATAAATTTCTCCTTTAATCGTTCCAGTGCGTCTCCTCGCAGGAAATTGGGAAGCTCATATGTTGTATACTTGTTCATATGCTTTTCAGTGCGCAAAACCTCACTCGTCAAACCAAGATAAGAGTGTCCCGTCGCCAAAGTCACTCTTTGCAATCTAGTCAAGATCACCTGGACGATATGTGCAGTAGCTTTAGGATAGACCCTTGTGAGGCGACGAAAGGCACTCGCAGGAATGATGGCGATTGTGGTATCCACAGTAGCTCTCGCAACAATATCTGGGTGCGCAGAGTTGGTCTGCGTTCTTCTGGGCATTGGCCGCTGCTTTAAAGGCGGTCTGTCGGGATCATCAAGAGATAGTGGAGGGACCCGAGGAAGTGTACCCCCAGCCGTAGGACTCGCAAGGGTAGAAGAGCGGTCGCGGGAGGTCGACTGTCCTTTGTCACTCGGGGCGCCGTAAATCGGGCTAGTTGGCAGGGAAGGGGGAGTTTCATGATGACTGTGGTTGTATGCAAAGCCAGCGCTTGAGGGGAATCGTCGACGGCCATATGTGGATGACCCGCTGCCCTCCATATCATCATCCTCGTCATGTCTGAGCTTAACATCCTCTGTGAACAGGGATAGAATCGAAAACAAGGACGACATTGGGGCGCCATTCTTGACTTCTGTCAATAATTGGTAGCCCTGTTGAGTGCTTCGCCGATAGTTGCCCTCTCCACTATCGGATGAGTCGTCTGGGTGAAACCCTGGTTCGGAATCCGAACCTCTGCTTTCCCGAGCAGACTTGACGAAGATCTCTACCAAGCCATCTACGACGAGACAAAAGCCCTTCTCCTCTTCTAGATTCAAAGTTTCTCCAGCAATCAATTTCCTTGTTTGCATAGTCCTTGTGAGCTCGTGAAAGACTGGTCGCTCAAGGTATCCGAAGACTTTTATAGCACTAAGAAACTCGTCCAAGTAATTGGAAAAGCCAGACTTTGTCCCTTCTTCTTGAGTATCCGGATACAAGTCGATTTCGGGTTCTTTTCTTTGGGGTTCGGGTGGTAGCCGAGCATACATGTTCAAGAACCTGTATCGTACGAACCAGCTCAAGGTAGACACGAGCGCAATGGCAATCAACATTCTAGAGCAGTATATTAGCTTGGGACCATCGCCAAAGATCAGACTAACTGACAAAGTAGTTGCATTCATAGTGAAAGTCAAGCTGGTAGAGAAGAGAGTGAAGAGGAAAGTCGGCATGGTAATGGTTGAGAAAGTAATCAGATAATAGAGGATTCCTGGAATGACTCTGATCATAAACAGAACCATTCTGCCAAACAGTCCAAACCACGAAGACTGGGCAGTCTGCTTGTCCATAGTTGTGTTGGCCACAGCCAGGGCGGAAGGTGTTGCAGACTCCATGGCATTTGGCAGGCTTGTGATCCCTTCAACAAGTGCGGAAATGGTTTCGGACATCGTCAAATAAGACTGCTGAAAGCTATCAGCACTTGCACCAGAGCTCTGTGCCAGTTCGAAAGTTCATCCTCCAGCTTCTTGAGCTTTCATTTTCCATGGAAAGGGCAGTTTCGGTACGTTGTCGCTGGTAAATGCGGTAAGTCATGTCGAGGCGCAAGGTTCGAAAGAGCTCGGCCCAAGCCTAAGCAATAAACGCGAGCGGCCGCTGGCTTAACTGGGATGGGATTTGCCGGCCGCTCCCCACCAAACCCACCAAACCCAGCAACCCACCAAACATCAAAAGATTCCGTCGTGACTCCAAAAACAACCAAATCCCATACCCACGCCAACATCAGCCTTGCGCAAGTACGAGTCTCACTCTTTACGAAGCAGTCGACTCCGAGTATTGGGAGGCATAAAGCAACAGCGACGGAGCACAAAACAAGCGCCCAGCAACAGACTCGCGCCACCCCGCGCAACCACGCCAGCATGTCTTTAACAAATTGCCGCTTCTATGAAGAGAAGTTCCCAGAAATCGATAGCTTTGTGATGGTGAATGTCAAGCAGGTACGCGCTAAATTGGCATGTTGAAAAGGCGATGCAATGAATCTAATCTGCTTCCAGATCGCAGAGATGGGTGCCTATGTCAAGCTCCTCGAATATGACAACATCGACGGCATGATTTTGCTCTCCGAACTGTCCAGACGTCGTATCCGAAGTATCCAAAAGCTTATTCGAGTCGGTCGTAACGAAGTTGTGGTGGTTCTCAGAGTAGACAAGGAGAAGGGTACGGACATATCAATACACTACAGAAATTGTACTGACAAGGCTGGACTACAGGTTATATCGATCTTTCGAAGCGTCGGGTCTCACCAGAGGATATCATCAAGTGCGAGGAGAGATACAATAAGAGCAAGATGGTACACTCGATTATGCGCCATGTTGCGGAGAAAACACAGCACCCTATTGAGGACCTCTATGAACGCATCACCTGGCCGCTGAATAAGAAGTACGGACACGCCGTAGATGCATTCAAGCTATCCATAACGTAAGCATATTCTGCGAAACACTATATCATTTGCTGACTTCCTCCCGAAGCAACACCGATGTCTGGCAAGAAGTTTCGTTTCCCAATGACGTCGTGGCAGATGAGCTCAAGTCATATATTGGAAAGCGTCTGACACCTCAACCTACCAAGGTTCGAGCGGATGTCGAGGTAACTTGTTTCGGCTACGAAGGTATCGATGCTGTCAAGACCGCACTGAGGACCGCTGAAGCTAGAAACACCCCGGACAACCAGGTTAAGGTGAAGCTCGTTTCGCCCCCTCTCTATGTTCTGACAAGCACTTGTTTGGAGAAGTCAGTCGGAATACAGACTCTCGAGGCCGCAATTGTCGACATTCGGAAAAACATCGAGGGGGCCGGTGGAAGCTGCATTGTGAAGATGGAGCCCAAGGCGGTAACAGAGAACGACGACGCCGAGTTGCAGGCTTTGATGGAGAAGCGTGAGAGAGAAAATGCGGAGGTCAGCGGAGACGAGAGCCAGAGTGAAAGCGACGAGAATGCCGTGGAGGTGATGTGAGCAATTTGGGTTAATCAAAAGCATTCTTGATTTAGAACTGCATTGCGGGCGCATAGATGGCTGAGTCAACAGATGCAAGGCTATATTCTAGTATTGTCTGAATGAAATAAATAAAATTTCATGAATTCTTCAAGCACAGGTGCTCAGCGCTGAAAATGACCGTCCGTACTTTTCAGCGCAAGGCTGGCTGAGTTCGGTTCGCGAGGCTGAGGGCTAGCTCTTTGACTTTGCATCATCAGTCCTCCATCAACATCAACACTTGCAATGTCAACGAGTCGTATATTCTCTCAATTGAATCGCAGACTTCGGTGGAGGCCTACCTGGCGAGAAGTTCGATATTGGCCCTTAACGATATTGCCTTGGATTCCGGCCGTAATATTCTTCAATGACCATGTTGGTGAACATGTATGGATCAATGGGCAATCCATGTATCCCTTCCTGAACTCATCTTTCAATGAGGATCTATCCAAAGACCTGTGCTGGAACAGTAGATGGAATCCGACAGCGAATCTCAAGAGAGGAATGATAGTCTCATACCAGTATGCCGAATCAGTGCAATTCCGACGAGATATGCTTACGAGTGACGTCTAGGAGTCCAGCACATCCCGAAGTCCTAGTAGTGAAGCGAATCATCGCGCTGGGAGGAGATATTGTTTACACACGAGCACCTTGTCCGGTGCCCACCGTTCACATTCCTGCGAATCATGTCTGGGTTGAAGGAGACAACAAGGACTCGACCAAGTCGCTCGATAGCAATACTTACGGTCCTATTCCGTTAAACCTAATCACAGGAAGACTCACGCATGTCATATGGCCTTGGAGAAGCCTCGGGGCAATTCATTGGGAGGAGTTCAAGGGAAGGACGAGGGTCATCAAGGGCAGGAGGGACAATGCGCCTGGGTGGGATTGAGAATTGGAGGCGCCGAGAAACATGCTTTGGGGGCAAAGGGGAATAAAGGCCACATACTGGTGTTTTGTATTACGGCTCTGCAGGCTCAAGATGATTTGGGCCCCGATTACATGTAAATTATGACCGAGATACCCACTTCCTCTTTAGAAAGATTATGGCCAGCTGGTGGACGAAGTCTTGATCGCTCTGCCCGCATTGCACATGCGTGTGGACTTCTCTCAACAACATCGACATGTAAAGCTCACATGTGAAGCAAGTATGAAAATTTATGACTTAATTCATATGATCCAATGGTCTCCGTGTCCTTCATTCAACAAATGTCGAGGGACGGTCTATGTGGTTTATGCAATTCAGAAACATTGGCTTCTGATTGGCCAGCCTTGTCCTTACCTAAACATGAACTTTTTTGTACAGGAGGCATCTGACGAAGCCGCGCTTCAGTTGTACGTGCTTCGAGACAGCAAATTCCGCATTACTCCACCAAACACAGGATCAATCCTCTCAAAGTTTCCGTCGAGAAGCTCTGAAGGCGACTCAATCGGAAATTGAGAAAGGACATGTCCTTAGGCTCTCTAGTCGCCAATTTGTTCCCCGGATCAGCAACAAAAAGTCAAGAAGATCGCAGCCAGTCGGGCTTTGCTGATGATGGACTGGAGGGTGGGAAGCAGACCTTCGCGGATGCAAACTTTGGTGCAGGGCGATTCAGGAGTGAAAATATGGCACCGAAAGCGGTTGAGGAGGAGGAGGAGGGACGGCCGCCATATCTACATGTGAGCCGAAGAGTCAGCTATGAATCTATTCATACTAATAGATCATAGTCAATGATAGCTGGAGGACTAGGAGGGACAACGGGAGACCTGTTGATGCATTCTTTGGATACAGTCAAGACCCGTCAACAAGGCGATCCTCACATGCCCCCGAAGTACGCTTCGATGTCTTCGTCTTACGCCACCATATTTCGTCAAGAAGGAATACGACGCGGACTATATGGAGGATGGGTGCCAGCAATGCTTGGATCTTTTCCCGGAACGGTCATATTCTTTGGAACATACGAGTATAGCAAGAGACATATGATAGATTATGGCATAACACCTCAGTTTGCTTATCTTACAAGTGGTATGCTTCGAAAAGTTCATCAATATAGCCATGCACTAATCATGAACAGGATTTCTTGCGGACTTTGCTGCATCCTTTGTCTATGTACCTTCCGAAGTACTCAAAACACGATTACAACTCCAAGGTCGATACAATAACCCCTTCTTTCAGTCAGGATACAATTATAAATCAACAGCTCATGCTGCAAGAACAATTGTCCGCCAGGAAGGGTTCTCTGCCCTGTTTTATGGGTATAAAGCTACCATATTCCGCGATCTCCCCTTCTCAGCATTACAGTTCACGTTTTACGAGCAAGCCCAGGTTTGGGCTAGACAGTGGAAGCAGAGTCGGGAGATCGGGCTCCCGTTGGAGTTATTCACAGGTGCATCGGCTGGAGGCCTGGCCGGTGTTATCACCTGTCCACTCGACGTAGTGAAAACGAGGATTCAAACCCAGGTCAATGTGACCACACAACCAGCAGCGAAACCACCATCCTCGCCGAAGCCAGTGCCGTCTCAGGCCAAAATTGGACCAGCAGCAATCAAACAACAAATCAGATCAATCTCTACATCGTCTCCTTCGACACATTTACCCCGGCCGGGTTCGATAAATCTCGACACATCTTCGGTCTTCACAGGACTGAACCTCATTTACAGGACCGAAGGGATAGCAGGCTGGTTCCGTGGCGTTGGGCCTCGATTTGTGTGGACCAGTGTGCAAAGCGGATGTATGCTTTTCTTGTATCAAACAATTTTACGGAAGCTGGAAGCTTTAAATGCATCTGAGAGTCAGGAGTCAGCTGTATGAGCAAGAAGGGTTCTAGCGGGCATGGCGGGGTATTGGAGCTCTGGAGCATTTTGTAGGCATATGTAACTGTACACTGAAAGCATTGGGCGGCGTTAGGCATGCAAAGCATGCGAGATTAGACAATAGATCAGATCTTCACTTTTTGAGCCTCTTTGAGCCTTGTTGTTTTCTTCTCGCTTGCATGAGCTTGTTTGGCCTGATAGCAAGAGAGTATTGTAAAGGGTCCGCGGACCCAATCCCAATGAGGGTCCTACTGGGTATTTGCAATGCCGGTGTTCTTCAAAGACATTCGTAGATGTCACTGAGTCTATTTGAAACATCATAAATTCTTACTACACAGACCTATGTCGACTTCTGAGCCCGACAGCAGTCATGCTGCATGCTAGTATGACCCGGTACGTTGACCGAAATGCGCCAATGCTGGATGGGGCCGGTCTCCAAATCATACGAGTCCGCCTCCATGAAACTTCACAATTATCTCCCATAGAGAGGTACGACCGTCAATGCCAGGCAGCAGCGCCAATCTAGTCTCATGATTCAATCTTCATACTCGATATAGATGCAATGGCCACAGCTTTTTCTCAACCATGCCGACAACTCTTCCTGTGCCTTCTAAAGGTGCACTGCGAGCGCTCCGCAAACTAGCCCTTGGAACATCATGCACAATTGCATTCGGAGCAGGTCTGCTAACGGAGGACCGTCGACGTCGAATTCATTCCGCTAGGGAGGTTCACGAGAATGCGAAGAAACTCAAATCATCAAGGAAATACCACAGTGCGGGCGCTTCATCATTGGAAGCATTGGAGGGTCAATCTTTGCAATATCGAGATGCAGCATTTTGGCTACCGAGCAATGTCATGAAAAGCACAGCAGCTACAGTACAGAATACTTCCGCAAATCCGGATCATCCCAGGATCGATTCGCCTGCAGAGAAACAGCAGTCAAAGAAGCCTTCAGCAATTCTAACATATTCCCAACCTCATTCAAGAATTGCCAGCATACCTTCTTTGAACGATTCCCGTCCATCTTTGGAATATGGAACGTCTGAATATGAGCCTTCCCCGAAGCAACGAAGTCACAATCGTCAACAAAAGCTTGCAAGTACTGTGACACGGCTCCTTGCACAAGACCCGCCAGACGTTGACGAGGCGGCTGCAATATTCTTCGACATTCTAGAGGAGCATTTATTCGTGGGCAGATCTGGCCTTTCGCAGAAGTTGATCAATGCCTCCGTGCGGCTTTCCCAGGCCTGCTGGCAGGAGGCTATGACGGCCAGCGCGTCGAAAATTCTGGATGTCATCCTGAGCTACGGGCAGATCAGCGAGGAGGACTTTTGGAAACTTGGCCCTGCGAGCGTCATACGATCGCTAATCTCTACCAGGAGCGACAGTGGTCAAATTTCAGTCGACCCTGATCGCCTGAAGAAAGCGTGCTCGATATACTTGACAGCTTTCAAGGAGAAACCGAAACAGATGTCGCCGGAGGTGAGCTCGATCGGAAGAGATCTTTGTCGAGCAACTTGTCAGCAAGGCATGTTTGACTTGACTTTGGCGATCTTTACTCGACTTGAGTCTTGTCGAGTTGGTGACCCGCCCATGGTTGTAGATTGTCTGATTAAAGCAAGACACGGAAAATGCCACCACAAGAGAATGTTCCGGGACTTCCAGGGACTCTATACGCAAACCCATCCAGATCAAGTACAATTCTTCCAAGTTGTGGGTCTGGTCATTGACTCGACGCTTATTCTTGGAAAGCTTGACCAGGCCGAGCAAGTTTTGAGTGCTGCGAACCTCATGGCGGAAGGAGATGAATTAGAGATGTCAACAACCTGGTTCCTCAGGGTGCTTGGCGAGGAATATCGAACACATCGAGATTTGGTACGACTCCAGGCGCTGTTCAGACGCCTCCTACCACTCTCCTCACGGGCCCGCCACCCACAAGCGCTTTACGGTGCCATGATTCAGTTCTGTATTGAATCCCGGGACGAGGAGCTGGCTTTGTCCTACTACAACGAGCTTCGAGAATCACACGAGCCTCGCCGAGAAGACTTGCGTATTTATGGCCACTTCGCTCTTGCGAAGGCTTATCGAGGTGACTGGGAAGGGGTCAGAGAAGACTTCCATAAGATGAAGCAACATGTTCCTGAAGACGACGAAGTCTATAGTAGCATCTTTACACCCATTCTCAAGGAATTTGCCAACTCCCACTGTGTCGACGAGATTGAAGATTTCATCCAATACTTCCTTGTCAGGTTCCACTTGAGGACGACGTCTCTCGTCATGAATGCCATGATTGATGTGTACTCGAAAGCGCACGAAGTGGATGCCATTTCCCGGTGGATTGACTATGCTAAGGCGGACGGATATGTAGTCGAATCGACCACATTTAACACCATCTTGAGAAACTGCGCAACTCAATTCCAATTCTCATTCGACGAATGCTTTCGACTGTATTCTTTGGTTCGATCCCTTGGAGTAGATATGGTCAACAACAATTCTCTCAGTATCCTTCGAACCGTTGCCATGACTCGTTCCCCAAACGAGGCGACCAAGAATCAGAGGCTGCAGCGTCTGAAGCGTCTAGATGATCCCGTTCAAGTCTCGGGCAGTAACGAGGTCTATCGTGCAATGACAACAACATTTGCTCAAAATAACAACATCGCAGTACTCAAAATATACAAACAGGCTCAGCATGATAATATCCGTCTTGACAGTAAGCATTTGGATCTTGCTGTCCGCACAAGCTTGCGTCTTCATGGTGCGAACGTCGACGAGCCTGCGCTACTTATCCGAGACGCCCAAGGAAACGGAAGCATGGATGTCACCCACGCCATAGCATCAATCTTCATTTCCCAGATGTCAGAACTTCAGGAAGATGGGAGCCAGGCAGATGTCCTAGTTGAGCTAGCAGATCGGACCATATCTTCTTTCGAGAAATGGGAGATGAAAGTTCCTCAGAAAGTGATCACACACGCAGCCAGTGTGCTTCAAAGGCAAGGTAAAAATCGGATGGCCATTGATCTTTGGGACTCGATGTCCCGGCGTTTGAGTATTCCCAGCTCAAATTTTGACCTTGCAAGTCTCACGACACTTCTACAAGCTTACGTAGAGCTAAGAGATGGGGATGGCGTTCGATGGGTTATCAGGAACCTGGTCGCTAACAAGTTGTCGCCTGACACTCGACTAAAGGCAATATTGAAAGAGGCCCGGAAGGAGGTTGGCAAGCAAATAGACCGGAATCCTTACTTCGGAAGGCTTCATGAGTGGTGGGCTATTCTTGATGAGGCCCACCGAGAGGTGAAGGAAATGCGACAGGAAGCCCTTCTTACCAAGGAGGAGATCAAGATCAAGGTTATTAAGATCATGGAGACTGCTATGGAGGAACACGCGGCACAGGTACGTACAGCAAAGGTTGAGGGGTCGCATGCCCAAGGTCAAGAAGGCTATCAAGAGAAAGAGTCAGATACCTATCAAGGAGAAGGCAATTGGAACGATCACGATGCCGGGACGTCTCATGGACCTAGAAGACTTATAAGTGCAGCAGGTGGCTGAACTTCGAGGGATGTAGAACATGTAAATATGGTATTATAGTGTGTTTATAACGACATGACGAGATACTTCGTTTGTAATTCCACAGACTTGGTCCACGATCTTCTACCAGCTTTGTCTTCATGTTAAAAAATGTGATTTGCCTTTTGCAGCATCATCGCCATTGAAGTGGAGACCCGAGGAAAGATGTCTCTAAATTTGGTTGGACTTGTGGGAATATATGTCGATTGTGACCATTTAACAGAGGCGGAAGGAGAACCTAATGTTTCATAATTCGAAGATTGTATTTGCATCGTTATTTTGTTGATGTCATAAATTCAGGAATTTGTTCACGAAATCCCACGCTAGATTTCTGGTGTCCTTCGGTTGTGGCTTCCTTGCTTGTTCGCATGCGAAATATTTACTTGAAGCATGTATCAACAAAACAGTCGCCCTTGACTTCTTCATCTAATTGCAGGAATAATCTTATCTATCGATGGAACGAAAGTAGTGATGTCGATTGTTGCTGAGTATGGTTAATCGTACACCCTGTTCTGTACTCGACCACTAATATTTCCGTAGCCAGGTTCGTCGCGTTGACAGCGCGCTGGATGGAGTCCTACACCTGGTGCCTCGCTCGACCAACGACGAATTCTTCGCAGAGCAGAGTCCTCCAATATCCCCTTCTCCCCGAATAGTAGAATTGCAGAGCATAGTGAAGGCTCTGTCGACTACTTCATCTTCCAGCCCACTTCTATCTTCATGGCGCATTTCCCAACTTCTCGAACGGGCAGCACTGTCAGAGTTCGTGGCAGAGGACGAGCAAGATCCGGTAACGAGCAAATATGAAGCTGAGTTGGAATGGCTCTTGGTGAGTAAAGCTACAGTACAGACCTATGGACTGTTGATGGGCACGCTGCTGGAGCAAACGATTCCTTTAAATGACGACATATGGTATTGGGACGAGGTGCTGGGATCATATACCTATTCGAGTTTATACACCGTCCAGACATCGCCGCTGAGATTCTGGGTATGGTCGAAGGATATCTATAGCGACACGAAAGCCCGTCTGGCCAGGGTTAGGGAATCCCCTTCGGATGCGATATCCGCAAGAGAAATTGGGTCAAGCCTGACGGAGCAATGGAAGCAATTTTATGGGCTCGTGAGGGAAAGCATAAGGGACAGTTCTGTAGCGCATATCCAACAACAGGTTCTGTCGCCCATTGCCCTCTGCAGGTCACAGGCCAGACATAATCAAGCGCGGTTGCGGCGACTTCGGGAAATGGGGGCAAGTGGTCTAGGCATGTTGATGGACGAAGGCATGAACTTCGATGTCTCCGATGATCGATCCGATGTGGCTAAGACGGAGGAGAGTGATATGCAGGAGTGGAAGTTTGTGGTGGAGAGAAGTGTCGCCTTGATGGATACTGTTCTACGGAATGTTACAACACTTGATACTGGCATTTCCGAGTTCGAGGATAATGTCTTTGCTACTGTCGATGATGACCCAGAGATTACAACCCGGGAAACCACCCCAACAGAAGTTGCCAGGCCCTCGAAGTTAGGCATGCGACTTCAGCACATTCTCGAGACTCATATTCCCAACCACATTGCGTCTTCCCAAACTCTCGTGGCGAAGTATGGTCGACCATCAAGAATTGTACGATATTGGTTACCGGCAACCGCTCTTCTTTTGTCTTCGACAACCATCCTCCGAATATTTGTCAACAGAAAGGCAGCAATCGTTGCCTGGATTAGAGATCTCGGGGCAACAACACGGGATTTCTGGTTTAACTGGGTCGTTGAGCCCACAAAAAGGGTCATTGGTACAATACGCCATGACAAAGACAGCGAGGTGGCTATCATGAGCAAAGAGAGCCTCAAGGGTGATCGGGAAAGTTTGGAAAGAATGGTGGTCGATTTCGCAATTGACAATCCTCAAAGCTCAACCGGGGAATTCTCTCTCAACGAGACTCAGATTGCCGATATTCGAGCCAAAGTCAAAGAAGGTGACCTCACTCCAGTCCTTCGGGCCTATGAGAAAGACCTTCGGAAGCCTTTCATCGGTACAGTCCGTGGTGATCTTGTACGCACACTCTTGATCCAGGTTCAAAAGACCAAAGTGGACGTTGAAGTCGCTCTTAGCGGTATCGATGCTTTACTCAAGAGCCAGGAGCTGGTATTTGGATTCGTTGGTCTCACTCCAGGTATATTGGTTTGCTTTGCCACTTTCCGTTACCTCGGAGGTGTATTTGGAAGCAGGAGAGGATTAAAGCAGGGCCAAAAAGCTGGGCAGACAGTCAGGATACTTCGCAACATCGATCGCATCCTCACACTCGCTACTCCGACACATAACAACTTGCTGTCATACAAGGACCACGGACTGCTCCTGTGCGAGGTTCATGTACTGCGACAGCGAGCTCATAAGCTATTCCCGAACGATGTTGAGAGGGAGTTTCTGGAAGATCTTTCTGACCTGGGAAATATCAACAGCGGTATTGGGCAGCAGCTGAGAGTACTCGAACGCATTCGGTGGGGTTATGCCAAATGGCTGAGGTGATATAAATTTACAGAAAGTATACAGATACAGTACAGCGAAACAATGTAAATATTTCAGGACTTCGGGTCACAAATGTCCCCTGCCCCGATTGCACGAGTTTGGTGCTGCAAAGAAGATACTCATTAAACTCCTACCACTCTCAATAATGGCTAAAACTTCCTATATCTTCGTCTTGCCGAAAGTCAATATTCTGAAACTCATGTGAATGTCATCCTTCAATGCCGCCGTTGATAATTCCTTCCCATTTTGGCGAGCGATACAGAGAAGAGCCGCTACTCGACCTCCTGAGCCAGCAACCCTGTGTCGACCTCACCACACCCCATACCACGGCCGCATTACCACCTTGACGTTCACGAAAATCAAATCACTGACACCAAACCGACTTCTCCTACATCCAGTGCCACTTGAATCACGGAACCAGTTGCAAACCCCTACCGCGCATCGTCATCGCTCTCGCCGCACCGCCTCATTCAGGCTTCTCTTTCAACAGCAGCGACTCCCCGCCTTGCTACCCCACAGAACTCTGATATCGGACGGCGTACGCTCATACAAAGCATAACTTTCACCTTGACCACTGCGCGATCAACTCCGAGATGGCTGGGACACGTAATTATGACTTCCTGGTAGGCCTTGTCTGCGCTGGTGTTGTGTACATGGTTGCTAATATTCTACAGATCAAGCTCCTGCTGATCGGTGATTCTGGAGTCGGGAAATCATGCTGTTTGCTTCGGTTCAGTGAGGACTCCTTTACGCCATCCTTCATTACTACGATCGGCATCGACTTCAAGATCAGGACGATCGAGCTGGATGGAAAGAGGGTCAAGCTGCAGATTTGGGATACGGCAGGACAAGAGAGATTCAGGACCATCACGACCGCTTATTACAGAGGTGCCATGGGAATATTACTGGTTTACGATGTTACTGATGAGCGTTCATTCAACAGTATGCACCCCGCATCCTCTACTATCTCCACAAGAGCTAACATGTGCTTGCAGATATCCGAACCTGGTTCTCGAACGTTGAGCAACATGCCACAGAGGGTGTGAACAAGATTCTTATCGGAAACAAGTGTGATTGGGAAGACAGACGTGTGGTCTCTACGGAACGCGGGCAGCAGTTGGCGGACGAGCTCGGCATTCCATTTCTCGAGGTCTCGGCAAAGAGCAACATCAATGTTGAGAAGGCTTTCTACAGTTTGGCGGCAGACATCAAGAAGAGAATCATCGACACAGCGAAAACAGATCAATCGACAAGCCAGGGCGTGGATGTCGGAGCACAAGGAAGCGGAAGTGGATTGGGAGGAAAGTGCTGCTAGATAATGGGTGAACGGGAGGATATGCATTTCGTTTGTTAAGAACAGATTATGGGCGGAGTTTGGTCGTATCATATGGTATTACAAATTGAAGGCACTTTTTTGCCTATCCCGTTGAGGTTCAAGGTCAGAGAATCGAGGCATGCAATGGAATAATGGATCAGTACTGTATATGTGAAAGTCAATCGAGCCTTGTATTACCACAAGATCTCTGCATTAACTATAGGGGGAGCATCATCCCCTGGCTGCGGTGACCGTTTTGTAGGAAACGGCCGTCGATGCCATTCTCTAACAAATCGTCGTGCCTCACTCGAGTCCTTGAAGGATATCGTATATCTTGCCGGGCCACGATATCTCGACCGTGGGCGACTTTGACCCTCTTCAGATTCAACCTCCTCCACAGCAGATTGACCCTTTGTCTCGAGCTTCACAATTGCTTCGCCCTTTGCGCCAGCTAGCTTCCAGTGCAGATTCCGACTTTTACCATCGTCCATAATGGCATTCTCCAGCTCATGGCTCTTAACATGACTGCGATCAGTACTGAACAGAATGATATTCTGAGCTTTTTCCTGCCTTGCAACCAAGGGTGCTGGACCACCCGCCTCAATCATCCACTGCAATCCTTTGCTGTAAGGGGGGTGGAGCAATCTTAATGAAAGCTTGCCGCCTGCTGGTACCAATGTAAAATTCCGCAATATAGCATCTAGATCTTCTCCTTCTCTCAGTCGGGAACGACCATAAGGTTTCGAGAAGAAGTCGTTTGACTTGGTCAGTTCCAGATTCCTCATAGTTTTGTCTAGGTATAGTCGTGCAGCTGCAATGCTCGAGAAGAGAACGAAATACTGGCTGAGGGGCTCAAGTGTGACGTTGTCGCGAGCAGGTATGACTGGTACTTATTAGTAGGAGAAGCGAAGACCTGAGCAGAAGAGCCATACCTTTGAGGATACCGTTCGTCCAACTTTCGATGTGGTTTCCCTTGGGTCCGACTCGGTAGAAGTCACTCTCCTCCAGTGTTTTGCTGCATGCCTTCAGGACAAGAATACTGACTCTACTGTGCTTCCCACTCAATCTCGCCAACCTTGTAGACCGATCCTGGGGGACTTCCTTTGCCTGTGGACTGGGCCGGGTAGATTGAGCGCGGGCACCAGTGTTCAGTTCCGGGATTGATGTGTAGTTCCCCCTGGTTTTTATGCGAGCTTGCTCATGCTTTCGCTCTCGACTGTCGAGCTCTTTGCTTTCCGCATTCCAGTTGAATGCTGGTAACTTCTCCAACCTCTCCAGCGCCTTCTTCTCCCTCCTCTGTCGCGCGAGTGCCTCCTCTGGAAATAGCTCTTCGAACAGTGACAGCTGTTTTGGGCTCGACTGCGATTCCTGGTCTGTTGATTGCATTGCATTCTTTTCTCTCAATCGTGGGGTGCCTGTTGCACCTGCCCTCTTCTCATCTTCTGGTGGCTTCATTGGCGTGTAAAGAATGAAGCCGTTGCCGTCGTCTTCCCGCTCCAATATCTTGACATCGTGCCTTTCACGTTCTTTCCCTGGCCGACTGGTGTAATGACCTTGCTCAACGGATGAGGGCTCGTCCAGCTCCTTCTCAGCCGCTGCCTGACTCGAATTAAGATCATCTTCGCCCCCCACCGTCCTGATATTTACTCTTCTAACATTAGACCACTGCAGCCTTCGGAGTTGCCTTTTGGTCGGCTGCCGTCCTTGATAATCGTCGTTACTGTCCTGATGCTCCTTCGTGTAGTCGGATTTGTGAGCCCGTTGTGCAACTTGGGCTAATTGTCTCGTGGTCCAAGCTGGCAACAAGAACTGCGGAGGCAGCAAGCGCGTCAACAGCATCAATGTTCGCCAATGGCACGTTGTTGGCGGTCCAAAGTGATGGTGAAGTGAAATAACTTTGGCGTTCCTGGAACAGCTCCGAGAGCTTCGACTTGGCTTGGCGAGGCAACGGAGCGAGCTTCCTGCAAGGCTGCACAAATTTATTTTTGGCGAACTTTTGTGATTGAACAACACCAACGATGCGAATCAAATTTCAGGCCACCAACTCACCATGTCGAATATTCAGGATACGCAGAAGACCTTGGAGGTCAAGATACGGCCCTTCGCAAACCAGAACTTCAAAGACCGCCCTGATCAGAATGGGGTATCACGTGTATACCTTGCAAGCACAGCGCTCTCCGAGCTGAATCTGAAGCCTGGGATGCTTTGCCATATTTGGAAGAAAGATGATCTTGAAAAGAAAGAAGCCATTGCTTGGCTTACCACGGAAAAGAGCACCAACAAGAAAGTCATACATATGTCAAAGACTTTTCAAGATGTGTGCGACTTCAAGCTTGCGGATGATTTGCTCATATCTGGTGCTGGCACTTTGGGCATAGCAGAATCTATCTTCTTTAGAGATATTACTTCGCAGGAGTCTGTTGAGGTTGCAGAAATTGAAGGTGAAGATCGGTCGCATTGGGAATGGTTTCTTCGGGAGAATTTAAGTACGTTAAGAAGTTTCTCATCTTTCATTCTATTCTGGGGCTTCCCTGTATTCATCTTCCCTGGGGCTCTCTCGCTCTCTCAATAATTCAGACCTATAGACAAAGCTAACATTCTTAGACCGTGCGGAGGTGATATTCCCGGGCATGACGTTCAAGAACGTTTCTCTCCGAGGGCCTAAACGAGATTTCATTGTTGATTTCATCAATGGTAAGCCAGCCGGTCTCGGCAAGTACGATTCGACCACCTCCGTCAAGATATCAAGCCGCGTCGACGGACCAGCTCAAGTTGAAGTCAATGGACCTTTGGCACGTCTTGAAGTAGTCAACATTGCAGGTATCGATCAAGCACTCAAGAAACTCAACCGCTTTCTGAGCAACTTTGATCGGCAATTCAAGTTCACTTGGGCACAAAGATCTTGCGCTGTGTTACTTCATGGTGGCCATGGAACGGGAAAGACTTATCTTCTCAATAAGATTCTCAGTACTGGCTGGAGCAAGAATGTTCTTCGTCTTGAGAGCGATGCGAAGCTCGCGAATGTCAGGTCGACTTTCAGGGATGCCAAGCTCAGCCAGCCTAGCATCATTGTCATTGATGACCTAGAATCTCTAGTGTCGAAAGAGGATGCTTTATCCAGCAGTATGGCAAAGGCCATTGGCGAAGAGCTCGACGTACTTGCGCAGTGCCTTTCAGGAAGGTCACTACCACGCGTATTGGTCGTCGCAACGGCGTTGAATTCGAGCAGTATCCCAATGTCTCTCAAGAAGAGAGGGCGATTTCGAACAGAAATCTCGCTGCCAATACCAGATGTAGCTGCGCGAAAGGCGATCTTAAAATCACTCGAACCGCCAATCCACCCTGATACTCGTGACGAGACCCTCAACAAGCTCGGCGATCGAACACATGCCTATACAGCAGAGGATCTCGTGGCTCTGCTAGACGCTGCATGTGAGCTTGCGGAGGAGAAGGCTGAAGATAGTGATGCAGAGAACGAGCAAGGTTACTACCTCGCGCAGGAGGACATTGAACAAGCTTTGCTTTTGGTTCGACCAACGGCTATGCACGACATCACACTTCAACCTCCAAGTGTTCGTTGGGATGAGATCGGAGGACAGGATAGTGTCAAGAACGCTCTTCGCCGTGCTGTTGAAACCCCTCTACTAGTAAGTCATGAATGCTTCCTCGTACTAATCATCTCACTAATGGATCTCAGAACCCTGAGCGCATGAAGCGAGTAGGCGCCTCGCCTAAAAAGGGGCTCCTCCTTTATGGGCCACCCGGTTGCTCAAAAACCTTGAGTGCACAAGCAATGGCTACCGAAGTCGGCTTTAATTTCTTCGCTGTCAAAGGTGCTGAGTTACTTAATATGTATGTCGGCGAGTCTGAGCGAGCAGTCCGCGATGTTTTTGCAAGAGCACGGGCAGCAAGTCCCAGTATCATTTTCTTCGATGAGATCGAGTCGATAGGAAGTAAGAGAAGTGGAAGAAATAACGGTATCAATGTCCTCACTACACTACTAAATGAAATGGACGGCATTGAAACGTTGAAAGGCGTCACTGTCCTTGCCGCTACCAATCAACCCCAGGCTCTCGACCTCGCTTTACTCCGACCAGGACGATTCGACAAGCTCCTCTATGTAGCGCCGCCAGATCTCGAAGGTCGGAAGGAGATTCTAAGAGTCAGACAGCGCACGATGGATATGGCCGACGACGTCGACATTTCCAGACTTGCAGAGCTGACGGATGGTTATTCTGGAGCTGAGCTGGTGGGTATCTGCCAAACTGCTTGTGATGATGTGATGGAGAAGTGTGAGAAGACGGGAGAAGAGTTGCAGGTGCATATGGAGGACTTCTTGAATGCCATAAATTTGGTAAAGAAGCAGATCACACCGAAGCTCATTGAAGGATATGAGAAGTGGGCGGCTGGCGCGAGAGGAGACACGGATTAGATGAAGGAGACTCATAGATTATCCGCCTATTTTCATGGAGCTCTTAGAGAAGTCTTCAAAGGTCGTAGAGAGCTGAGAGAGGCCGTTTTTGGGTTAGGATTTCCCGAGTAGTAGGGATGATTTGGGTGAGAGCTCGATTAGCGGGCGAAGCCAAGCTTTCTTCATTGATACGGCACCTCCACCAAGACATAAAACTAGGTCAGGAATTGGTTACATATTTGACAGGAATACCAGATACCGGCCCCTGCACAAGACCCGATTCAGGGTCGCTGTACCTCTTGAAAATAATGACGTTTCAAAAGAAGTCTATTTTCACATGCATTCTGCATTCTTCGCTACGTCATCACCAGCTACCAGCAGCATAGCTTTGAGACCGTTCACTGCAACAGCCCAATCTAGACATTCCTATTAGCATAGCAAAGCGCCTGTCTTCTGATATACATTCACATTCTTTTCCCATGTTCACTACTTCCACAGGCAGAGCATTCTATCATCCAATTGAACCTTCGAAGGTTACTAAAACAACAGGCATGGCTCCAGCGAGGACTGAAAGAGATGGATTTGATGTGTCGATTGAGGAAGTTCCTGTTACTGTTCAGAGACGTCCTTTCATTCCAAGACGGGGCGATGAGATGCTTAAAGATCCAGGCATGTCTTAATAATCTCAAATGCAGTGTTAATTGATTAATATGTGGGGACAGGAACTCCTCGAGCCAACATAGCAGCTTCTGTTGAAGAGCCTAATGGGACTCAGAAAGGGGACTGGGCTCGAAGGAATAAACATCAAACAGTGAGTATTCATACGAATTTCACATATCTTCAAACAATATGTTTTCCTTGTCCAAACCTTCAAAGACTAACAGTCTAAAGGTCCTCCAACAACACCTCTCCTACTTCGATCCCGACTCCGACGGCATAATCTGGCCCCTCGACACCTTCACCGGCTTCCACGCCCTCGGCTACGGCATTCTCCTCTCCCTTCTCTCCGTCCTAGTCATCCACCTTAATTTCTCCTACCCGACCCTCCCGCCAGGCCACTATCTCCCCGACCCATTCTTCCGCATCTACATCGCCCGCATCCATAAAGACAAGCACGGTAGCGATTCTGGGACATATGATACCGAAGGACGTTTCGTACCGCAGAAGTTCGAGGATATCTTTGCCAAGTATGCGGGCGGTGATAAGAAGGGAATCACGATGGGAGAGGTTTGGACGTACATGAAGGGACAGAGACTTTATGGGGATCCTATTGGATGGGGAGCAGCGGGTTTTGAATGTGAGTACTCGATTTCCTCAATATCTGGAATAGATTCGTGCTGTGATGGGAGTGCTGACTGGAGTAGGGATTGCGACTTGGATCTTGCTATGGCCGGAAGATGGGAGGATGAAAAAGGATGATATCAGGCGGATATATGATGGCAGTCTGTTCTTCGAGATTGCTGCTAGGAGGAAGAAGCAGGGTGGTCAAAGGATGATCAATGGATCTTGAGTTGTCATAGCTCCTTGACTCGAGGAGGAAGACAAAATCAGTGTTTGTTGTGGTGGCATAAGCGAGCCGAAGGTATTTTCTATCCATAGCGGCAGGTACACCTATCTGCATCTGAGCACCACAATGAGACTCATAGTACGCGAGCACATCTCTTTGGCCATGCTACCGCCTCCTGTACACACCCGCCATCCAACTTGCCCTTAGCAAGGCAAGCCCCCATGCCATCCCCAGACTATCCCAAATGACATTCAGCTTACTCCCACCAACTTCTTTCCACCCGATCTGGACCTCTGCGACCCTGATACCAGGCGTAGTTCCAATCTGTTCCCCTTTTCTGCCCATGATGATTCCTGGTGGTGCGCTTTCAGCCAGCATCAACATCTCCACGTCGAAGATCCAACCTTCGGCATGCATGTACGGAACGATATGTGGCAGAGCAGCTCGAGAGAAAAGTTTGAAGCCGCATTGTGTATCACGAATTCGTGATGTAGCTGGAGGTGTCAGGATTTTGAGAAGAGCATGAAAGGAGTGCATGAGCACATTCCGGATAGCGGAGCGCTGGTTCCAGTTAGTAGTTTTCGGACAAAAGTTGATATGAAACCCCTTACCTTTACGACTGCTTCACTGCCCACGAGATGCGATCTACTTCCTACTGCAACAGCACGATTTGGCTGATCGGCTACCGCCTTGCATCCCTCCACCAACTTCGCCAGGTCTGCAAAAGCAGACGCCCCATCTGCATCCGCAAAAACCGCAAAGGCACCTCTCACATGCCTGAATCCATGCGTAACAGCGCCTCCTTTTCCTCTGTTCTCCTTCAACTTGCATATCCTCAACACATCATGCAGCTTGTGCTTCCTCGAGAATGCAAGCGCAACTTCCACAGTCCTATCCTTACTTCCATCATCCACTAGGAGGATTTCGTAGCCACCCATCCCACTCGCATCGCCCTTGGAAGCTCCCTTAGCTTTTGGCGTCCGTCCATACTCGGCATCCAGGAAAGGTACTGCTTCCTCCAACATGATCTCCAGTCGCTTTTCCTCGTTGTATGCGGGAATCACCACGCTCATTTCCAGCTCTGCTTCCTCAATGTCGCCTGTGTGTTTCTCGGAAAAGTCTTTTATGTTCTCTGCTTCCTTTCGGTGGGAAAGCCATTCGTCGTGCCAGCATGGGAGTGGCTTTGGGTCCGTGGTAGAGCCATCTGGGGCAGTTGTTATGTAGGTTTTCTCTGAAGAGAATGGAGGTCGCGGCGTAGGTGCAAGAATAAATACTGTGGCATATGCCTACACACTGGGTCAGTACGAAGGTTGTGGCAGTTGGTAGCATGGTACATACGCAAGTCAACACTGTGACAGCTGTGGTGATAGCTAGAATAAGCAAAATAGGTAAGGGCGTCTGTTCGAAATTCTCATAGACAACCCACAGCAGCTTCTGCGGAAGCTGAAGAAGAGCTTCCATGGTTTTCAAAATGCAAAAGAATGAGCGACTTGGTAGGTATGTGCTGTTATGAAATGCGCAAGAAATGGTCGCTTCTCAACATTGAATTTGCCTCGCACATAATCCGGGGCACCAACAACTAAATACACATGGTCCGGATCCAATTGAAGCTTGTACAAAGAAGGTGGAAGAGATGTCGTCGTCGGCGCAGTCGCGTTCTCCAGGATGAATTATGAACACGATTCACACGAGGCCAGCTCGGCGGGTCGTTTTAGCGTTCCCGAGACGCTAAAAATATGTGGCTTACGAGGCTACATGCGAGGCTGAGGCTGTGCTGCTCCTTTCTTACCATGCACCCCTTTCTTTGCTCAGAATTTGAAATTCTTAAGGAATACTTGATCCAACCTTTGTGTCGAAAGGGTATGTATGATAGAAGCACTATACTTTGTTGACACCCAAACGAGATACCTATGCCAAGCATATCTTCGCTTACCAGCATCCACCCTAATCCACAGCAAACAAAAGGAAGAGAATTCTTCCAGGACTTAGAGATTCCTGCTATCAGAGCACTGGGACTATTTGAATTAACCTTGTTCCAGCCAAGGGTCGAAGCAAAAGAAGTTTTCTGACCGACGCAGGGATCGCTGGGTAAAGTTAGAATGCGATTCTGGAACAGCATATTCAAGATTGACTCACAACCTGCAATCTCTTGATTCGTAGTCAAGCGCCTTGCCATTGGGCCAGTCGGCCTTCAATATATTCACAGTTGTCTTATCCGGATACACATACTCACAGAGCTTTTAGAGTGGGTCTTTTTGAGAGGATAGAATTTGCAATATCACGGCCGAATGGTTGCTAAGTGTGGAGAAAGCATGCTATCGCATAACACGGGCCAGAACTCCTTCGATATCATCTACCAACAGGCAGATGCGATGGACTTATTGGAGAAGATCCAAAGGGATCAGGGTAGGGGTTTTGGAAGCTTTCATCCCATACCCTCTAGGACACGAAAGTGTGCCTCGTCTCCTGCCACCAATTCTCAAGGACAACATCGGCCCCACTCAGACTCTTACACGCTCAACCAGTCAAAGATAGATGCCAATGACACTACAACATCTCCATCAGCATTATGACTGCTGTTGGCCCCAGGCAATAGAACGCTAAACGACGGAGCCTTGTAACACCTAGTTTCGAGAAAGCAATCATGTAGAAACAGCCAATACAAAACGGTAGATGTTCAGAGGAGCACAGGAGAACCGTGCTTATCAAATGTTCATTCAGTCTACGTCGTGAGACACAGACGGTATCTTTATCTGCATCATCTCTCGTGTCCCCAGCCAGCCCATCTATAATACACGTAACAAGCAAATCCGTGATCGTGATGATAAGATGCTCCGTCTCGCTCGTTCGTTAGAGACCCCTTAGCCAAGCAACAGCCAGATGAAAATGGGCATCTCATAATAACATCACTCAACCAAAACTCCGTACACCTTCATAGCAAGACGCCGCCCTCTCTGCTGAATTCGATGCCCTAACAGCTTGTTGCAAATGAACATGACTTTTTCAACTGCCGCCGTCTCCTCCTGGACTGTCACCACCGGTCTTGATAGCTGGAGAAAGACTAATGGCAATCTTGTTCTTGCCACCGGTAGCTCCATTTTGGTTGTTGAAACTCTTCTTCCTTCTCAACACACTACTTGTGTTGGATGCTACAGAGCTAGATGAGTTTCGGCGCTTCGGTTGCGTGAGCTTACTCATCTCGTCATCGTCTTCCTCCTCGCGACGGCGTTTCTCCGAGAGCTTCTCGGGAGGCGAGGGGGCGGACGATGACACGGGAGTCAGCACACCATTGCTGCTGTCCTTTGGCGAAGGAGTGGGAGGTGTATTCTCATCCGTGTCTTCCAGGATTCCGGCGGAAAGATCAGTGTCCATATTTTCGTTCTCCTCGTCAGAATTGTAGTCAACCAGAGGTTTTGACGCGGGCGATGCACCGTTAGCGGTCGGTCGATTTGTTGATGCCTTGACTGCCACATCATCCTCCTCGTCCGAAGTATTGAAGTATTCTTCCTCTTGAGCATCGAGATCCTTGATTCCTTCCCACCTGGTTCCTCTGCCTGTTTCTGGCCGTTTCGGGGTATCCTCCTCAGTGTCTAAGAATGAAGTCTCCATGTTCGAAGCAAAACCCTGTGTCTGATCGTATCGAATGATGTAGTTGTTGAAGGTATCGACATATGTGATCTTTGCCAGCTTCTCCCTGTAATTCTCAACCAAATGACTAATGATGTTCTTGATATTTTCCCTCTTGATGAAATCGAAAAACTCCAGACAAGCTGAATTCAAGAGATTATCACGTGGCATTGTTTCGATAACTAGGTCCAATATCGGCTCGAAAAGCTTTCCTTGGGTCATCTGTTGATTGTAGAACTCATCTTGCAACCCAATCAGATTGCGGAAGAATTTGAGGGCAGCTGCTGGCGTATTAGCATTGGTCAGTGGAGAATGGGACCAGTACTTACTCAGACGTAGGTACTTCTCCGGACTCTTGAGAAGCTGCGCGATACGTTGGCCCAACTTCTCGGAGAGTACGAAGTATTTGCTGTGATGAGTGTGCTGTCTGACGAAGAAACAGAGTATCTCGATGAGATAGATAAAGAGGGATACTTGATGAACACTGAAATCCATGTTGTCTCGATCTTTCAAGTCTACCAGAGGCTTGAATAGCTTCTTTGCGGAATCATCATAGAAGTCCTTTACGAATTCGGCTTGCTGGGGATCAGGTTGTGGTCGCATTCTGCCAGGAATATCTCCGTTGCCTCTAGACATATTGTCAAGCGGCCCATTCTGCGATCCTGGGTCAAGCAGAACTTTGATCGCATCCGCAATTTGTGCTTTGACTCCAAGGTCCGCTTCCACAAGGAGGAGATCGATCAAAGAGTCTGTGAGAGGTGTCTGTTTCTCGTTGATTTGGCGAAAGATGGTTTGGCGTATCATTTGTGGATCATGATCGATCATGGAGACCAGAACATCCGTCGCTCCCACTCGAACGCCAACATCGCTGTGCCGAAGGGCAAAGTTGATTACTGATAGCAATCCATGGCCCAGGAAGTTATTGTAAAGCTGCTGTCTCGTAGGTTGCTGAATATTCTTGGCAATGGCGCAACATTGCTGAATGAACAGTACAGCCTCTTTCTTCCGTTCCTGATCCGTTTCTTGTGGTCCAAATACTCCAAACAACTCCTTGAGAAAGGCGGGATTCGTCTGCAAGTGTCCAACGATATCAACCTGGTTGAAGAAAATCGAAGAATTGAGCACAGAGAAAGTAGGATCGTCCAGGATCCGGGCTAGCACAACATCCTTCAGATATTGCAGTCGGTACGTGGCGTGGATCTTCTTCCGAATAGTTTCATCATCGATATGCACAACCTCTTTGTATCTTCCTTCCTTGCTCAGCCAATGTCGGTGGTTCGCCTTATGACTTGGGAAGTCTGGATCATATTCCAAAGCTCCCACCACACCAAGAATCAGCTCGTCCGAGACCACAAGGTCCATTATGTTGGGGTCATTGAGCAAGATGACCGTCTTCATGATATTGCACAGCCGGTGAAGACTCGGCAAGTCCTCCATATCTTCCGCCATTTCCACCAATGGTATCAACTTTGGAATATAGTCTTCATTGAGGACGTACTTCATCAATGCTTCCCGTCCCTGGGGAGAAGCATGCAAATTGCGCACTTGTGATTCGATTTCCGCGAGATTGCCCAAGCCGGGGTTGGGGAGGGAGAGAGTGTTGCTGAATGGATCAGTAGAAATGTCGTCGGATAGGGCGTCATCTTGAAGTTCAGTTAGCAACTTTGCAGTAGCAAGTTTTGCGTCGAACGTACCTGGTCCTGCGATCGCAAGCAATTGTTGTTGAATATTATGGATAAATTTCCTTCTTTGATATTAGCGATGACTCTTTGCTGTTATCTCCTCAGAGAGGCATTTAGACTGACCAGATAGCAGCACAGCCCTCTCCCTCCTGAAAGCTGAGGGCCATATCCACCGAAGTTGTTGGTTCAGTCCATACTATGAGTGTATCTGTGTATGAATCAGCACAGGCCCTTAAACAAGGCTTGCCAATCCTCTGTACCTTGTTGCTTTTGAAATGAATCCTCTTTGCAGATGCGAGTCTCTAAAAGAATCTTGTCTGGTTCATCTTCCGACTGCACAAGCACGCGGGGTTCCTCTTGACGGGTTACTTCATTCTGTGGGATAGGAGTTAGCACAGTATCCACAGCAAGACAACTCCGCGTCGTTGCAAGAGCGCATGCAAGTGGCATATAAATAAACGCCAGACGTACAAAGATGAAGGAGGCAACGCAGAAGCCTGTGCCTCTATCGAACCAGTCATTATTCTTGAGCTCGTAGACCTTCACTCTCTTCTTGTCATTCGGCGGGTTAGGCACCGCTTGTGCCATCATCAGAGGTTGTAGTTCCCCGTCGAGGTTCTCCACAGAGTAGTCTTCAGAGGATTGTGCGATGTCTATTGTCGTTGCAACAGTTTCGGTGGTGATCGTCGCCACGGTTGTGGTTTTGCGATTTGCGCCCGTACCCGATCGCGCGCGCGTCTCCTGAAGGCAGGTGATTGAGTGGCGGAAGATCTGATTAGGTTGAGGTAGACGCGACTCTGTTTACTTTCCGGATTCGTTGTTCGCGAGGCGCCGTATTGTTCTGACGCTGCGGTCCCGAATTGTTGGACGTTCGTTGTTTGCCTGGGCTTGGTTCTGACGAGAACTGGATGGGATGGGATGCGCTCGCCGCTAGCCTCTTAGCGCGATATCGGGTCGAGATCAGATTGACGGCGACGGCATTTCAGCTCAATCAACTCAGCGTGAAGAATAATCCGTCAACTCCATGACAATCCAATGGAGCTGTCTAATGCAATGACTTACTGTCGAAATTATTGCTACTACTGCGCCTGCCACTTCACCCGTCACTCCTGCCTCTTCCCACGTCACTCAGCATGTATCACGTGCGCTTCCGATTCAGCCGCTTGGGCCTTCCTTTCTAGTGGAGAAGCCTAGGCTATTTTTGGAAATTTGATTGGTTGTAGCACGAGCCTCGGTGAGAGCTCGAGGATTCCGTCATTCGTTTCAGATATGATATGAGCTTAAATCGGTCGCCCTCGCTTCATAGAAATCAAAAAGAATGAGAACGAGGACCGAATGTCAACACAGAGTCTCTCATTTTCATATTACAAGTAACTGTTGTCCTTCAGCACTCGGTCGCTCTGCTCTGTTATCTCTAAGGTCATATCGACAAGTCCATGCTGTCAAATTCAGGCAACACAAGAACAGTTTCCTGCAGATTCAAAAGGTCTGGTCCAGACCCTAAAAGCTCTTCAATTGGGTAGGCTATCGGTTGTTATCTTATTGATGCAAAGACACTTGCGACACATCAAGGACATGGACTGCACGTAGGGGTCAGGTTTTGCTGATATGGGCGCGCTGGACTTCAGAAAACCGCTCTCGGGCATCAGATAATCTCGCAAGTGGACGAGCGAGACTCATCGTTCAGTCTAGAACCTCGGGGCACTGGGCATTGGGCAATTCGCTTGAGTGCCCGATAAGTATCAAAAACAGAAATTGACTTTGAATTTTGACTTTCCTTCCGGGAACCCCACGAGCTTTATCTCAGACCGAGGAAGGACTAGCCGAACACCTCCGGCATGTGGCTGTGCAATGTGTGCTTCTGTTAGCTGCTGTTGCCTTTTGGGTTTGTCGCAATCTGGAGTATTTGGTTTGCAAGAGATCAGTAAGTATCATCCTCTGCCGCTCGATGCCAAGCCATCGCAGAGGGATAATGTTTATCTTCACGACCCCTCGCTAGTTTGAAGAGGGGTACTCGTATGCGGCGCTACAAAACCCGGATCCATTCATCATCCGGCGCTTGTCGCTATTTGTCGATCAGCCACAAGCGAAAACAATCGTCCAATGTCCATCGCTGCGGCATACTTGGCCTCCTCCAAACAAATTGCTCCAAGCAAATTACATTTTATTGTTGATGTTTGGCCAAGACTGTGAACTAAGCGAGGATATCTCGTTGAAAGATGGCAACCCAATCGCCCGCACATATTGGATTCCTGTTGTTAGATGGGCTCTACCAGGCGATATTTCCGCATGATAGAAAGGTGCAGAAGTATCTAGCAGGTGTTAGCCATGGTTAAGAGATCTTCTAATTTACTTCTTCACCTGCTAATTTGTGAGTCAAGATTCGATTCGAGGAGATCTTTTGAGAGTCTTGAAGCCTGCCTTAAGACATCACGAATCTAGGTTTTCATGCCTCTTCAGGTCTTTCTGCATCCATGACTCAGATGCACGAAGTGACTGTATGTTCTTCATCATTGATGGCACGGCTTCGCTGACCTTTTAAGATTGGAACGAAGGTTGCTTCAAGAGCTATATTCGCACCGCGTGTGATTCAAGTATCATTACAAATTCCACTATCAGTCTACTCTGGCGCTCATTCAGCTACTATTCTCACCACCCCTTTCCCCTCGGAGGACCTCACCAGATGCGAATAGACGAGGATGCTTTCCTTCGTGGCGCCACGCTGCTCGCCCTACAGACTAATGATCTTCTCGGAACCCAAGAAGATGATTGGTTCTGGCGTCACGATGACGCGTACTTTCAGAGGAAGAGCTGGGAGAGGATGTTGAGGAGCATAGCCGTTCCGGGTGTGGATGATAGGAATAAGAATGGAGACATTGACGAACGACAAGCACAGGCGAGAGTCAGCGATATCATGGACGTTCTCTCCATGACGCAACCTCAGCCACTCATGCCAAAGATCCCATCACCGTCCCAACTCGAGCCTGTAGCCAATACACTCTATGAAGATGAGATCACAAGTCCGCGACATGTGTACAAGACCACGAAAGACGATGTGCAAACTCTCATAGAGTTTTTGGCTCGGCTGCGACTCGGGAAACAAAAATGGGGAAGGTACTTTACTTACGGTCATCTGGAAGACAGCTCGAAGCAAGGAGCAGAGCTTGCAAAATTGTTTGCCGAGCATTCATTCATTGTCGCTGGCCCTGAGAAAAGCAGGTATGGTGACATTATTACTGCTGACGACGTTACGAGAATGATGGTCAATATGGAAAGTTATAGCAAATTCCAACGACAGCAGTCTAACCACCTTTCCAGCCAAATCTCCACCTCCGTTTTCTTCAACTTTGGGGTGTTCTATTCCAACCTGAAGCTCAACCATTGGAGTCCTTGGTCAAACCTCAAGCACCAATAACAGTGTTCGATAAATTTTTTGGCTTGCTGTCGCTGTTAATTCCGCAGGCTGCCACTTTGGCACGATACGAGGAACGTTTTGGCATGCATGATACTCGAATTGCTTTCACCGAGACTCCTCTATCTTCTGGATCAGACGAGGGTTCTCTTGCCATCACTAGGCTCGTCAAATCCTTGTCCGAGAAGACATCAAAAAGTATGGTTCAGGGCCACTACCTCGTACTCCTCACCAACACCAACATCATAGCCAACCAGGATTCATGTCACACAGATTCTGTATTGGGACTTTATTTTCCTGGTCCGCTGATTCTAATAGATGAGCACGAAGGTGAACCTGTTTACAGCAACAGTCTTGCCTCTAGCTCTGACTGCCTGCTGTTACAGCTAGGGCCGGACTTACGAGTTTCGAAATGGACAGGGGGTGGCTACAATCTCATGGAGTTGCTGACCGGTGACACGAGTTCTGCAAATAGCAGCAAGATCACAGAATTAGCCCTTGGTCGGATTGCAATGGGAAGCCCGAAGGCCGAAGAAAAGTTGTTGTCTGAGCTCTCATACTGGATAGGAGCACCATATATAGACCCGAAAGCGGTTCAGACGGGCATACACATCGATCCGAACAAGCGGACTGTAACTCTTACTCACAGGGCACTTGCTGAGCGAAATTTTGGCTTTGAATCGTTGAATGCAGAAGCGTGCGAGATTCAGATCTCAGGAGCGTTGATGCATGTTTTCACTGTCTCTGGTGATGCTTGTCGTGGAGCGTGGACGCCAGTACCTGCTGTGCAAGATCTCTCTAGATACAGGCGAAATGAAAATGATATGCTGGTAGCTGGGGAGGAATTGAAGTCAAGAATCGAGGGTTTTGGAGCGGCTTGAAGCTGGTCCCGCCTCAAGGTGGAAATATGGATTCCAGATCCGGACAAGAAGATACGAGAAAGGCAATCCGAGGCAACAGATGCTTCTGTACAGTCTCAGCCAGCCATTCCCGAGCGTCCTCGCCGAGTAGAGCAAGGCAGATGTCGAAGCATTTGGCAAAAGCTTGAACGACGAGGCGTTCCGCTTGAATTGGGTCGAAACGCAGAGGTAGATGGAAGCCTTTCCAAGCATCCCAATGTGGCTTGCGGTATAGTCCATTTTCGAAGTGTTTGCATGAGGTGTGGGTGAGGCAGTCGCATATGTAGGACGTGCTGTATGTGCATTAGGCGATGCTTTCTCGGCTTCAAAGCGGATAGTTGTACAGACTGCGCCAAAGATAACCAAGAGTCCTTCAATTGCACCACATTCCTGCTGCAAATGCGATCATGAATGCGGCGTCATCGTGGTGAGACCTGGATTCGACCCTGAAGAGCTTATCCATTCGCTTGCGCGTGAGGTCTCACGACCCCCACTCATTTTCAAGTTCCCCGATACGCCAGGTTCCTTGACCTGAAAAGCCATTCCCTCACCGACAAGCTTTCCGAGTGACAAAGTTATGTAAGTCGCACTCGGGATTTCAACTACGCTTTCAGCGATTCTGTTCTGTTCAGAGTCTCAGACCTCGTTCTCATGCAATCGATATCCACAACATCGATATCCACAACTGAAGAAAGAAATCGATACGAAAATTGAAAAGGCCCAGGCGCAAACAACATGGGTCTGAGAGTGGAGCGTCGGCCTCGGCGACATGCTGGATCCCTAAGTAGATCATCAGGAAATCAATATGAAATCAGCAGGCACCCCAGCGAGATTTCATATTTGATCAATGATCACCAACCAGATTGGCATGCTTACAAAAGGAGAAGGCTACGTTGTGTGCTGCACATCGCAGGGGAAAGGAGAGGCGACACGGGCAAGCGGTCTAGAGATAAGGAGAGCAGGGCTGAGATACATATCAGAAAGTGACAGACAGGAACGTGAACACTCGGAATCTCTGATGCTGGATATGGAACATTCGGGAAAAGAAATTCCTGATTCGGTACTTGTACAAAGACTTTTCGGGACGAGCAATGAATATCTGTTGGAGCAAAAGTGCCACAACTGAGCATATGACGTTCGTCCAGCGCCTTCTCAAGAAGATGGGTAACACAGGGAGTTTCATCTTATCCTGGCTATCAACTTGTCTTTACTTTAGTCGGTGTCTGCCAGATTGACAAACCTCGAGTAAGCTTCAACATGCAGTCATCCGGTCGGAATTGACAATTGGATTTACGCAGGGGGCCCTGGCATAAATTCATACCAAAATAAGTCGGAACGAAATACGGATGGACAAAAGGGTCATAAACGGCTTGACTTCCGGCGCTGGGCTGACAGATTGTCAGGGGTAGCGAGACTAGTGGCAGCCATCAACTGGAAGCTTGGACACGCCGAGCCTCCTCGTTAGAACAGGACCACTTAAACATCCTGTTTCTGAAGCCTTTTGCTGCCGCAGACTCGATGCAGAACGAGACAATATTGATTTATTTCCCGACTGTCAGGGTTCAGACGGCTGGTAGTGACCTATCAGATCAGACCTGAAAGCGAATATTCTACTCAACTTCATCGTAACTCTCGAAAGAAAATACCTCGGATGCGTTGACACTTTGGAGAGGAACTTGATCTCTCACGACTCACAATATCGTGAAATATACTGCAGGTACTCGGAATACTTGATAAACTCAACAGCGCACATGTCTGTCTCATCCACAAGCACGAATTCTGCAAGGTTGCTGCCACTTTGCAAGTCCTAGCAAGCTGAGACCTCACGAGCCTCCGTCAGTGCTTGATCCACCGCTACCGACGGGAGAGGGACATCAATAGTGGCCAAATGATCCCGCCTCGCCCGCGCTTCCTATCGTGAGACATAAATTTGGGGGTTGAACATTTGAGTTTGAGCGGTGCAGATGAGCAGCAATCAGACCAGGCATTCGGGAATACCAATCCCAGACAGGTGTTTCATTTATCGAGAAGTGGAAAGGCAAGAACAGGATGCTCTTTTGCTTTATGTAGAATAGAATTTCCTTGATAAACAGTGGATGGTCTGATGATCTTTCCAGGCTTCGACGCCGTGGACGCCGTGCTCTCCTGCTTGTTGACTCCTCCTCCCCTTGACGCCGAGTCGATCCTTCGAACTTCATGGCCAAACAAAGTTCCGATGTGGATGATGCGATTAGCTGAGGTCCTGGTGTTACGGTCCTTTTTATCCATGTGCAGCTTGGGTGCAGGCTCCCATGCCAGTGGATATGATAGTGGGCCCACGATCTGCTGGCATGTTTGGCGTCGGAGAGCATGGGCATGGCCCGTGGAGTGGATGAGTGGGAATCCGACCCTGTTGTAAGAGTATTGAAGTCAGTGATTCTTGGATCTATGTCAGGAAATGTTCAGGCATTTGGGCCTCTTGAACCCAATTACACATATCTGTACTACTGCACAAAAGATGAAAACGCAGGATTCTTCAACACGAGGGGCAAGTCCTGCAGCCAATGGAACCATGCTCGGCCGTACCAACCATCCTCATCCCACATGTTCGCCACACGACTGAAGGTCATGAACGACGTGGGTACATACCTCGTCCTTCACTGTATTCAGGTGAAATATGTCTTTGTATGAGTACGGTATTATTTGTCTCCTTTACAGCCATCTATGCCATATAAATCTCACCTCTCTCCCCTCTCTCGCGTATCATCTTACTCATCTCCTCGCCTCCGATGCAAGTAAGACCCGCTGTCCGGCCCTGGTCCTTTCGTTATCAGTTGTGGCCGGGATGTGTGCCAAATCCAACGTCAAGAAAAGGAAAATGACGGCCCAGCCAGGCACCGTGCCAGCTGCACCAACAGCAACACCACCACAAATCCACAACACATTCAGTCCAACGTTGCGATACGAAGCCATTCCTGTTCGGGCCCCACGCTCAGTCTCCAGCCCTGTTTTACCGTCTTATATTTTTATCGTTATCAGACAATTACTGCTTATGTCGAGGGGTTGCCAGTGCAAGCCCAGCTTCAGCTGACGCCCTAGCACGGGAGGCACGGAGAAAAGAATCGAGCAATATGCATGAGCGCCTCGTATCCCTCTGATTTGAACCCAAACCCCATTGTAGGCTCCCAACCTGCTCTTCTAAAGTACCGTACAGTACACCTACACCAACAGCAAACCCCGTCTCCTGTGCATTTTCTCCCGCCTGTCCACCATCTATCCGTCACCCACCACACTTATTTCTTCCTCGTCCTCATCCTTCCCCTCTCTGTCACTTCCAGACCTCCTCAGCTTTCCCAGATTCGTGGTACGCCAAGGTGCCAATTTTCAAGCCGACGATACTGTCCACTCTTCAAATCGAAACGTTTTTCAAGTCCAGGTAAATCGATAGTCTTCGTTGACTGCTGGTGTTGTCAAGTACGAGTTGGGACCATTCTCAATGGAGCAACACTAACAACTTCGTTCCAGACTATCGTCAACCATCTCCCCTACTGGCCCAGCGCCGGTCTTCCGCCATTGTCTAAACTAGACTCCCGCAAGTCGCGCCGATCAACACTCAGTGAGGCAGCCAGTCTACAAAGGAGCCAATTAAATAAGTGCGGGCTCGATATATATATTCCAAGGTCCTGCAGATACAAGGTCCAAAAAAGCCTCAGCAATCTAGATAAGAGCGGGTCAACGTGAGCGTCAGAGCTAAGGAGAGCGGTTCAAATACACAACGCCCCCAACGGTTTTCAATCAACCCCGGGCGTCAACACAACAGCAGCTCGCAAATATGTCAATCTTTTCGAAGCTCAAGGCCTCGAAGAAGGCCGCGAAGGAGCACAAGGCCGCAGAGAAGCAGAAGGAGCCAGAGACCACCATTCCATACAAACATACACCCACCCATGCTGCTGTCGATGCCCTTAGCGGAGCCCCCTCCAGTTGGTCAAGAGATGATCGATCTAAGATCAAGGCACAGCACAAGAGAAGGAGTGAGATGGTGATGAGCAGAACCCCAAGCTCTCTCTCTCAGATGTCATACATGAATCCAGGAGCCAGCTCCAGCGTTCAAGCACCACCAATGCCACGAAACTCCAGTTACAGCAGCTTCAATCCTACTTGGTTCGACAAAAGTGATGGCGTGACCGACTCAAAGCAAAACAGATATAGACCTCACCGAGGCCATTCATACCACGATTCTGGCCTCGGACCTAGCCCTTTGGGAAGTAATGGTCAATCGAAAGGTACTTCATCCAGCAACTTGAAACAAGCATCGCTTTCCCTCACTGCTTTTCAATCACAGCTCGACAATCGACTGACTTCATATGCAGAAGCCTCCCCGGTTGTCAGCTCTGGTAATAGCACCAACTCGAACAACTCTTCCGATAACCTTGAGATTGCCGGCACAAAGAGACCAGCCGTCCCCGAGAGTCAAATTACTCGAGGTGAGAGCGGGAAACCACAAGGAACTGTTTTTGCCGAGCAAGATATTTTCGATCGATTGCACACCAGTACTCAGAGGAAGCTGGGCGAGGCACCACGCCACGATACTGCTCCAGGACCACAGCCCAGGACTTTGACCAAGCTGGCGCCAGTCGTTGAGGTCAAGCAGAAGAAGCAACGATGGAGTCTTCTCGGCAGGAAAAACACGGCTGCTGTTGCATCGTGATCTTTCGATGCAGGAACCCTACCATATTTGGACATATGATCCATGTAATGCGGTAAGGTGCAGCATGTAGGCCGTTGCAATGTTGAATTGGTGAGAGACTTGGATCACATTATGCGAAGCCGGGAGCACGCATACTTGCACATCATATTTTCAGCCTGCATACAATTTTGCTTTTCTTGCGCATATCGGAATCTGACACGCACAACGCGACACTCATCGTTTCCACGAACAAATATTGCCTCTATCGACCGACGGACGAACCGACCGCCGATAATTTCCTTTGTCTCATCAAAATGTTTTTTTTGGGGGGGGGGGGGGGGGGGGGC